>Ga0102589_1000271_pt1 | contig 125759 bp, 101 predicted proteins | sample AraplaMF_Col_mLB_FD_76858 | JGI IMG/M metagenome (GOLD analysis project Ga0102589, IMG submission 76858) | Arabidopsis root microbial communities from the University of North Carolina, USA - plate scrape MF_Col_mLB | ecosystem: Host-associated > Plants > Roots > Endosphere | place: USA...
AGGGGTCAATTCCATGAAAAAAGCACGGATGGGAATCCACCAACGGGTCCAGAAGGGTTTCACGCTGATCGAACTGATGATCGTGGTCGCGATCATCGGTATCCTGGCTGCTATTGCGATTCCGCAATATCAGGATTACACGCGTCGCGCCCGCGTCTCGGAAGGCCTGGCACTGGCATCGGCAGCTAAGACTGCCGTGACCGAGACGTTCCAATCGCGCGGTCCGACGACCATGACGACCGTGACGGGCGACGCTGGTGCCAACCTGACGGGCTTCAACTTCCCGGCTGCGACCACGAACGTAACATCGGTTGAAGTGGACGCCACTGGCATTATCACGATTACCTATACGCAAGCGGCAACCGGTACAGCCGGTTTGACCCTGACGCTGCGTCCGGTTGACAACGCTGGTGCGGCGGTTGCGCTGAACGCTGCTGGCGCCGCATGGGACAACATGTGGCAGTGCGGCAACGCGGCTGACTCGGTTCCGAACAACCTGCGTCCCGCGAATTGCCGTAGCTGATCGCGGCAAGCGCTTCCGTTCGAAGCGCTTGTTTGCAACTAGTATTGCAGGACAAAACCCCCTGGCCTTTCCCCAGGGGGTTTTTCTTTTCCAGCAGTCAATCCTCACACTGCCTCACCCCACCTCCCCCCGCATCCCGATCTCCCCGATCAGCTTGCCGTACCGCGCGTTCTCTGCTGCCACCATCTGCGTGAACTGACCCGGCGAGTCGCTCTTCCGAATTTCCCCCGCATTTGCCTTCATCGTGGCATCGAGCTTGCCGCTTGCCTGCAGCGCTGATACCGCATCGAACAGCCGCTTCGCCATCGGCGTCGGCAGTCCGGCCGGTGCGAACAGCCCGCTCCAGTTGTCGAGCACGAACCCCGGCGGCACTACCTCCGCCAGGGTCGGCACGTCCGGGAAATAGATCGAGCGCGCGGCTGACGACACCGCCAGCGCCCGGATCTGGCCGTTGCGCAGGAAAGGCGCAGCCGTGGACAGCACAGGCATGCCGAACTGGGTCTGGCCGCTTAGCATCGCGGTCAGGATTTCGCTGGCGCCCTTGTACGGGATATGCACGGCCTCGGTGTGGGTCTGGTGCAGCAGCGATTCCACGGCCAGGTGCGAGACGCTACCCTTGCCGCCCGAGCCGTAGTTCAGCGCGCCGGGCTTCTTCTTCATCGCGTCGACCAGCTCGCGCGCGGTCTTGTACGGCGACGATGCCGGCACGGCCAGCACCACCGGGCCGCCCGAGAGCGCCGAGATGGCCGTGAAGTCTTTCGTGGCGTCGTACGGTTGCTCGCGATACAGGTGCACGTTGATCACGTGCTGGTTGGCCAGGATGCCGAGCGTGTAGCCATCGGGCTCGGCGCGCTTCAGCGCACGGGCGCCGATGATGCCGCCGGCCCCGCCGATGTTCTCCACCACCAGCGGCTGGCCCAGCACCGGCGACAGCTCCAGCGAGATGGTGCGTGCAATCGAATCGGGGGCGGTGCCGGCGATAAACGGCACGATCAGGCGGATTGGGCGCGACGGATAGGGGGCGGCGGCCACGGCCACGCGGCTCAGCACGCCTCCACCCAATGCCGCGGCCCCGGCCGCGGCGCCTGCCGTGGCAAGCCACTGACGACGATTCATGGTTGTCTCCTGTGTTCTTGTATGTGGGCTCAGGCCCCGGCCGGATCGAGAATGGCCTTGGCGATGGTGTTGCGCTGGATTTCGCTGGTGCCCGTGAAGATGCGGAACATGCGCAGCTTGCGCCAGGTCTGCTCCACCGGATGTCCGCGCGTCACACCCAGGTTGCCGTGGATCTGCACGGCCTTGTCGGCCACCTCGAAGCAGCGCTCCGACACGAAGAGCTTGCACGCGGCCGCCTTCATGCGCAGGTCTGCGCCGGCATCGGCCAGCATGGCCGTCTGCGCGATCATGCTCTCGCAAGCCCACAGCGCGCTCGCCATGTCGGCCAGCATATGCTGGATGGCCTGGAAGCGCGCAATCGGCCCGCCGAACTGGCGGCGCTGGCCCGCATATTCCACCGACGCCTGGTAGGCGCGCGTGGCCAGCCCCAGCATCGACGGGCAGTGCAGCAGCCGGTTCACGTTGATGCGCGACATGCCCAGCTTGAAGCCCCGCCCTTCGCCGCCAAAGATGTTCGCACGCGGCACACGCACGTTCTCGAACGTGATGTCGGCGTCGATATGCTGGCCCGACATCGGCACGTACTCGGTGCTGACCGTCACGCCGGGCAGGTCCAGGTCCACCAGCACGGCGGTAATGGCAGGCGGCGTGGTAGTGGCATCGGTCACGCACATCACGATGGCGAAATCCGCGAACGGCGCGCCGCTGATGTAGTGCTTCTGGCCGTTGATGACGAGGTCATCGCCATCGGCCACCGCGCTGGTCTTGATGCTCTGTGCGTCGGAGCCCGAATGCGGCTCGGTCAGCGCGAAGCAGGTGGATTTCTCGCCCCGAATCACGGGCTGGAAGTAGCGCGCCACCTGGTCTGGCGTGGCGTACTTGAGCATGTTGCCCACGCGCGGCGGGCCGCCGAGGTCGCCCAGTACGTGCGGTGCCAGCACCGCGCCGCTGGCGGCCAGGTCGGCCTTGAGCGCGCACTGCTCGGCGATATTGAGGCCGCGCCCGCCCAGTTCCACGGGCAGGCAGGCGGCGTAGAGGCCGAGTTCGCTGGAGCGGCGCCACACGCCGCGCAGCACTTCGCGCGGCCAGGCATCCTCGGTGCCCAGGCCCAGCTCGCGCTCCAGCGGGCGCAGCTCTTCGTCGATATAGCGCTGCACCGCCGCGCGGGTTTCGATCAGTACCGGATTGGTCAGATGGTCGAACATGGTCGTTCCTCAGTTCACGCGGCGGCTGGCGCCCAGCCAGTACTGTTCGCGCACCAGCTTGCGGGCCAGCTTGCCGCTGGCGTTCTTGGGCAGCTCGGCCACGAAGTCCACCGTGCGCGGCGACTTGTAGTCGGCAATGCGGGCGCGGCAATGGCCGATCAGCTCGGCGGCGCTGGCCTGGCGGCCCGGCCACAGCGCCACCACGGCCTTCACGCTCTCGCCCCAGGTGTCGTCGGGCACGCTGATCACGCACGCCTCCATCACGTCGGGATGCTGGTACAGCGTGGCCTCCACCTCGGTGGGATACACGTTGAAGCCGCCCGAGATGATCATGTCCTTCTTGCGGTCCACCAGGTAGATGTAGCCCTCGGCATCCACGCGCGCGAGATCGCCGGTATGCAGCCAGCCGTCGACCAGCACTTCGCGCGTCAGCTCGGGCTCGCCGTAGTAGCCGTGGAACACGTCGGCGCCGCGGATCACGAGTTCGCCGATCTCGTCCCCGCTCACCTCTTCGCCGCGCTCGTTCACCACGCGCACCTCGGTCTCGCCCATCGCGCGGCCGCACGAGGCCAGCCGCTCGGGCTGGTGCGCGATGGCATGGGCATGGTCGGCCGTGGACAGCCGCGTCACGCCCGACGTGGATTCGCTGGCGCCATAGCCCTGCGACAGGATCGGCCCGATGCGCTCCCACGCCTCGCGGATGCGCGCCGGCGCCATCGGCGCGGCGCCATAGGCCAGCGTCTTCAGGCTGCGCAGGTCGGCCGTGGCCAGCGTGGGCTCGGCCAGCAGCATGTTGATCATGGCCGGCACCATGAATACGTGCGTGAGCTGCAGGCGCGCCACATCGGCCAGGAAGCGCGCCGGCTCGAATTTCTCGAACAGCACCAGCGTGGCGCCCAGAAACAAGTAGGGCTGCATCAGCATGCCCGACGCATGGGTGATCGGGCCGATCAGCGCCAGGCGGTCGCCCGGGCGCGCGGGCCGATCCATGGTCAGGATCATCTTGCGCATCGAGGCCAGCCGGTTGCCGTAGCTCTGCATGGCCGCCTTGATCTTGCCGGTAGAGCCCGACGAGAAATGCAGCACCGCCAGGTCGTCGGGCTGCGGCACGTAGTCGATGGCCGTGTTGGCGCCGCGTTCGATCAGCGCTTCGTAGGCCCCGTAGGCCCCGTAGCCGCCTTCGGCGCCAGCAATCGCGAAGTAGTGCTCGACGCCGGCAAACCCGCGCGTCTGGCGCGTATAGCCGGTGTAGCCCGGGCCGGCGATCATCACGCGCGGCGTGCAGTTCTCCACCACATCAGACGCCTCGTGGGCCGTGAAGCGCGGATTCAGCGCGGCCTTGACCAGGCCGGCCTTGTACAACGCACATTCGATCTCGACTACCTCGGGGCAGTTGCGCGACTGGATGGCCACGCGGTCGCCCGGTTTCAGGCCCAGCGCCAGCAGCGCATTGGCCAGGCGCGTGGAGCGCTCGTCGAGCTGGCGGTAGGTCAGCACGCGGTCGCGGTACAGCACGGCGGGGTTGTCGCCCCAATAGCGCGCCGCGCGCCTGAGGAAATAGGCGAACGTCATGCGGTGTCTCCTTGTTGGTCTGTATGGCGCCAAGTCTGTAAGATGCAGGCCATCACTACAATGTCACGACTGGAATAAAGTCATAACCAACAGGAATGCGCGATGGAAACACGCGATCTTGAATACGTGCTGGCCGTGGGCGCCCATGGCGGCATCGGGCGTGCCGCCGAAGCGCTCGGCATGACGCAGCCGGCGCTGACCAAGGCCATCCAGCGCGTGGAGGCGCAGCTGGGCGTGCCGCTGTTCGAACGCACCACGCTGGGCATGCGCGTGACGCAGGCCGGCGCGGTGTTCCTGGAGCGCGCGCGGCGTATCAGGCTGGAATACGACGATGCGCTCAAGGAGATGCGCGGCATCCAGACCGGCGAACAGGGGCTGCTGCGGCTCGGCTACTCGCCGTCCATGCCGAATGCGCTGGTGCTGGGCGCCTGTCAGCAGTTGCTGCGCGAACGGCCGGTGGCCCATCTGCGGCTGACCATGCGCGTGGCGCGCGAACTGATGGACCTCGTACAGGCCGGCGACCTCGACCTGGCCGTGGCGCCGCTGCCGCGCAAGGCGAACCCGTCGCTGGCCACGCGCGAGCTGTTCACCGACCGGCTGGCCGTGGTGGCCGATGAAAACCATCCGCTGCAAGGCCGTCGCAACCTCTCGCTGGAAGACCTGGTCGACCAGCAATGGCTGCTGCCCACCGCGCACGTGCTGATCCGCCAGCAGATCGACGCCGCGTTCGCACGGCTGGGCCTGCCGCTGCCGATCTTGCGCGTGGAAACCGACTTCGGCAGCACCACGCTGTTCGAACTGGTGCGCGGCACGCAGATGCTGTGCATCGCCGGGGCCACCACCAACAGCAAGCGGGCAGGACTGCGGCCGCTGGCGCTACGCGCCGATGCGCTGGACCTGGGGCGGCGCGTGGGCATCATGTCGCGCGCCGGGGCCTATCTCTCGCCGCTGGCCGAGCGCATGATCGAGATCCTCGAAGCCCACGTGGAGTAAGCCGCTACTGGAACGAGCGCAGGTAGGCCAGCAGGTGATCGATCTGCCGGGCATTGCTCATGCCCCAAAAGCGCATCTTGGTACCCGGCACGACCTTGGCCGGCGACTGCACGAACGCGCGCAACGTCTCGTCGCTCCACACCACGGTGGACGTCTTCATGGCATCGGAATAGCGGTAGTCGTCGGTGGCGCCGGCCTTGCGGCCGAACACCGCGTTCAGTTGCGGCCCGAACGCGGCGCGTGCCGAGGGCCCGACGTGATGGCACGACGCACAGCGCGTGGTGAAGATGTCGCGGCCCTTGTCGATGTCGCCTGCGGCGTGGGCCGGCGCGATGGCAAGCCAGGCCAGGGCGAGCGGTACGGCGTACTTCATGATCGGTGATGCGTGATGCGTGATGTGTGAATGAGCCGAAGCCCGAGTCCTGCCGCCACTACACGGGATAGCTGGCCACCTCGATCAGGTTGCCATCGGGGTCGCGGCAGTACACCGAGGTGATGGTTCCGAGCGCGCCGGTGCGTGCCGCCGGCCCCGCTTCCACGGGCACCTTGTGCGCCAGGAAATGGGCCACCACTTCCTGCGGCGGCATCTTCGTGATGAAGCACAGGTCGTCGCTGCCCGACGTGGGATGCACGCCGGTGAACCACGCCACGGTGTCTTCGTCGATCGGCCGCAGGTTGATCTTCTGCTGGCCGAACTTCACCGACACCCGCCGGCCCGAGCGCGACTCGAAATCCTCGCGCCGCATGCCCAGCACCTGCTCGTACCAGGCCGCGCTGGCCTCCACGTCCTTCACGTTGAGCACGATGTGGTCGAGGCGTTCGACAGCGAGCGTCATGGCGAGTCCTTTGTGATCCGTACTGGCGGGGGCGAGCGGCGATTATGTAACAGCATGTGTAGCTGTGCAGTGCAAGGCGTAATGTACACCGGCCCGTGGGCAGGCGGCTTTTATACTGCGCGGCCGGTCAATCACCGCGCCCCTTCTCCCATGCGCCGAATCTCCTGGCTCGTCATGAGCCTCGTCATCGCGGCACTGGTCCCGCTGATCCAGGTGTCCGCCGTTGCCGCCGAGCCCGCTTCCGAGGCCCAGGCGCAACAAATCCCCACACTCACGCACGCCGAAGCCGTTGCCGAACTCAAGCGCCTGCAATCCGAGCAGGACAACGTCAAGCAGCTCGCGTCCAGCGCCTCGGGCAACGTCAAGCTCGGCGACCTGCACGACACGCTGAAGCAGCTTGACGATGACGTCGACGCGCTGACCGCCGCGCTCACGCCGCAACGCGCGCAATTGCAGGCCCAGGTGGACCTGCTGGGTCCACCACCCGAGGCCGCCACCGCCGGCGCCGCCGCCAGCGCGGCCAAGGGCGCGCCCGCCCCGAAGGAAGCCCCCGCCGTGGTGAAGCAGCGCGCCGAACTGAAGGCGCGCCGCGACCAGCTCGACGAGGAACTGAAGCAGGCCGCCGACAGCAAGGAAAACATCGCCCACCTGCAGGATCAGCTTGCCAAGCTGCAGCGCAGCCGCCTGAAAGACCAGCTCGCGCTGCGCTCCGAAAGCATCCTCAACCCGACGTTCTGGACGCCGCTGTTCAAGGTTTCCGAGGAAGACCGCGACCGGCTGGGCATTTTCACCGACGAGATCGGGCCGATGCTCAAGGCCGCCTGGGCGCCGACGGAGCGCGGCAAGACCCTGATCCTGCTGGCCGTGGCGCTCGCCGTCTGGTCGCTGGGCCGCCGGCTGCTGGAGCGCGGCCTGGCGTGGTTTTGCCTGACGCAACTGCCCGAGACGCGCATCCGCCGCAGCGCCCTGGCGCTGGCCACGGCGCTGACCACCGTCGTGACCACCGCCTTAGCCGTGCGCATCGTGTTCGCGGCCTTCACGGGCGGCGACGAGGTGTCGCCCGCGCTGCAGGACCTGATGAACGAGGTGGCCAAACTGACCATGACCAGCGCGCTGATCGCCGGCCTGGGCCGGGCGCTGCTGTGCACGCGCCACCCAAGCTGGCGGCTGCCGGCGCTGGCCGACCCCGTGGCGCTGGCCATGAAGCCGTTCCCCACCGCGCTGGCCGGCATGCTGCTGCTTGCGGGCACGCTGGAACAGCTCAACCGCATGGCCGATACCACGGTGCAGGTCACGCTGCTGGGCCGTGGACTGGTATCGCTGGTGGTAGTGCTGACGATCGGCGCCGCGCTGCTGCGCGCCAACCGCGTACGCAGCGAGCTGGTTGCCGCCGGCGAACGGCCCGAGGAACGCGCCACGCTGGCGGGGCTGATTCACGCGGCGGTCACGGTCATCGTGGCGGTGTCGTTCGGCGCGCTGCTGGTCGGCTACATCAGCTTCGCGCGCTTCCTGACCTATGAACTGGTCTGGTTCGACATCGTGCTGTGCTCGCTCTATCTGCTCACCCAGCTCACGCGCGATATCTGCGAGGCGCTGTTCTCGGCACAGCATCGCAGCGGCCGCATCATCAAGCAGCTGTTCGGCGTGGGCGACAGCCATCTGGAACAGGTGTCGACGGTGCTGTCCGGCATCGGCGCCAGCGTGCTGCTGCTGCTGGCCGTGCTGGCGCTGCTGACCGGCGGCTTCGGCACCACGCCGGCCGACCTGCTCAACAGCCTGCTGGGCGTGCTGGGCGGCGAGAAGCTGCGCGCGATGAACATCATGCCGGACCGCATTCTCAACGCGGTGGTGGCGCTGGTGGTGGGCATCTGGCTGTTGCGCTCGGTGCGGCGCTGGCTCGACGCCGAACTGCTGCCCAAGCTGTGCCACGAGCCCGGGCTGCGGGCGTCGCTGATCACGCTGTTCAGCAACGTCGGCTATGTGCTGCTGGTGCTGCTGGTGCTCTCGCTACTGGGCGTGAAATGGGAAAACCTGGCGTGGATCGTCAGCGCGCTGTCGGTGGGTATCGGCTTCGGCCTGCAGGAGATCGTGAAGAACTTCGTGTCGGGGCTGATCCTGCTGACCGAGCGGCCGGTGAAGGTGGGCGACATGGTCAGCCTGGCCGGCGTGGAGGGCGATATCCGCCGCATCAATGTGCGCGCCACCGAGATCCAGCTGGGCGACCGCTCCACGGTGATCGTGCCCAACTCGCAGCTGATCTCCCAGAACGTGCGCAACGTCACCATGAGCAACAGCACGCAGGGTGTGGCCACGCTGCAGCTGACCTTCCCGCTCAACACCGACCCCGAGCAGGTGCGCGACCTGCTGCTCGACGTGTATCGCGCGAACGAGACCATCCTCGATATTCCGGCGCCGTCGGTCACGTTCAGCCAACTGGCGCCGAACGGCATCACGCTGAGCGTGACGGGCTATGTGGCCAGCCCGCGCATTGCGGCGGGCACCAAGAGCGACCTGCTGTTCGAGATTTTGAAGCGGCTGCGCGCCGCCGACATCTCGCTGTCCGAGCCGCAGACGCTGCGCGTGGAAAACATGGCGGCGGCGCTGGGCACCTAAGCGCCTTCGCGCCAACTTGGGCGGCGCTGCCGTCGCCTAAGGCGCACCCGCGTCGCGGCCGGTCCAGTAGTCGGCGCCATCGTCATGGGTAGACAGGGCGATGCGCTGCCGGCAATGCTGGCATGTATAGACAAAGACCTGCTTGCCAGTGCTCGACAAGGCATCATCGGACCGCGTCAATCGGGGGTGAGGCGGAACATAACCAGGACGACCCAGCAGGCTCTTGCAAAGTTCGCAAGGAACCATCGTGCTCTCCAGACTCTGACTTCGGACAGTGCAACAACCATGTCCACCAGTCTTTCAGACATTGTTGCAGCGCAGCAGAGCCAGTATAGGCGCACGAACGTTCGATCGCCACGGGCTTTCCGGCGGATAGACTATTCCTTCACCCGCCTGGCAAAACGGTCGGTGGCGGCCAGCAGCTGGTGCATGATGCCGGGCTCGGTCCACGCATGGCCGGCGCCTTCCACCAGGTGGAAATCCGCATCGGGCCACGCCTGGTGCAGCGCGTAGGCGTAGCGCGCGGGGCACGGCATGTCGTAGCGGCCGTGCACGATCACGCCGGGAATGCCGGCCAGCTTGTGGGCATCGCGCAGCAACTGGCCATCCTCGAGCCAGCCGCGATGGGTGAAGTAGTGGTTCTCGATGCGCGCGAAGGCCAGCGCGAAATGACCGTCGTCGTGCTTGGCGCTGTTGTCCGGGTTGGGCAGCAGCGTGATGGTTTCGCCCTCCCATACGCTCCAGGCCCGTGCGGCCTCCACCTGCCTGGCCGCGTCGTCACCAGTCAGCAGCTTGCGATAGGCCGCCATCATGTTGCCGCGCTCGGCCTCGGGCACCGGCGCCTGGAAGCGCGCCCATTTCTCGGGAAACATTTCCGAGACACCGAACTGGTAGTACCAGTCGAGCTCGGCCTGCGACACCGTGTACACGCCCCGCAGCACCAGCTCGCTGACCCGCTTCGGATTCGCCTGCGCGTAGGCCAGCGCCAGCGTCGACCCCCACGAACCGCCGAACACGAGCCATTGTTCCACGCCAATCAACGCCCGCAGCTTCTCGATATCGTCGACCAGATGCCATGTGGTATTGGCTTCCAGCGAGGCATGCGGCGTGGACTTGCCGCAGCCGCGCTGATCGAACAGCAGCACGTCGTAGCGCGCGGGGTCGAACAGCCGACGGTGATCGGGCGAGATGCCGCCGCCGGGCCCGCCGTGCAGGAACACGGCCGGCTTGGCGCCCCGCGTGCCCACGCGCTCGAAATACAGGACGTGGCCGTCGCCCACGTCGAGCGTGCCGGTTTCGTAAGGTTCGATGTCGGGGTAGAGCGTGCGAAGGTCGGCCATGAAATGTGTCGTCGCGAAATCAATCGAAACAAAAGTGTAGCCCCGGGCCGGGCCGATTGGCCTTAAGTTTCGTTTAAGTCTGCGGCCCTAGATTGAAGCCGTACCGCAACCGAACCACAGAGGTAACGCCATGACTCCCCAAGACGTGCAAGCACTGGAAGCCTTCCTGAGCCAACTGAACCAGGCGCGCGTGGACAACAAGGACGCGCAGGCCGCCGCGATGATTGCCGACGCCACCGCGCGGCAACCCGACAGCGCCTACCTGCTGGTGCAGCGCGCCATGCTGCTGGACCGCGCCTTGCAGCAGGCCCAGGCGCAGGTCGTCACGCTGCAGCACCAGCTGCAGGCTGCCCAAGCCGCCGCGGGCAATGGCGGACGCGGTTTCATCGACAACGACAACGCATGGGGCAATAGCGCCGGACGGTCGCCGCAGCCCGGTCAGCCCGGCCCGGCCACCTACCAGCCGGCACCGCAGTACCCGTCGTCGCCCTATCAGGCGGCGCCCCAGCCTTCGCCCCAGCCTTCGCCCCAACCTTCGCCCCAACCTTCGCCTTACCAGGCCGCGCCGGCACAGCAGCCCGCCCGTGGCGGCTTCCTGAGCGGTGGGCTGGGCGGCACGCTCGGCACCATCGCCACCACGGCGGCCGGTGTGGCGGGCGGCGCCATGCTGTTCCAGGGCATCGAGAACCTGTTCCACCGTGGCGGCAGCGGCAACGGCTTCTTCGGCGACTCGTCGGCAACCGGCGGCAGCGGCTCTGAAACGGTGGTCAACAACTTCTACGGCAATGACGGCGATAACGGCGGCCAGCGCGACAACACACTGCTGGCCGACAACGGCAGCCAGGACAACGGCAACCTCGACAACGGGCTGGACGACTACGTCGATGCCAGCCAGGACGACGACTCGTCGTTCTTCTGATTGACCGCCCTTCCCTTCGCTTTTTCTTCCCTGCCTCAGCCCCGCTCCCCGCTTGGGGAGTGGGCGCAGACTTGATCCGCTTGTAGGACTACGCCCGGTTGCACGCCACCCCGCCGCAAGGCACGATCTTTCGCAGATCGGCTCGGGAGCCAGGCGCCATGAAGACATTCCACTGCAATCGCTGCGGCAATCTCGTGTTCTTCGAGAACATCGCCTGCGAACGCTGCCAGGCCACGCTCGGCTTCATTCCGGCGCTGTCGCAGATTGCGGCCTTCGAGGGCGACGACGAAAACGGCTGGCGCAGCCTGCATCCGGACGCCAGCGGCGAGTTGTTCCGGCGCTGCCACAACTATCAGGTGGAAGCGGTGTGCAACTGGATGGTGCCGGCCACCGATGCCAACCCGCTATGCGACGCCTGCCGGCTCACGCATACGATTCCGAACCTCGACGTGCCCGAGCACCGGCTTTACTGGTATCGGCTGGAAACGGCCAAGCGGCGGCTGCTCTATACGTTGCAGGGGCTGGGGCTGCCGGTGATTTCGCGCGACGACGATCCGGCGTCGGGGCTGCAGTTCGACTTCCTGGCGAACACGGAACCGCATAACCCGGTGATGACCGGGCACGACAACGGCCGCATCACCATCAACATCGCCGAGGCCGACGACGCGCACCGCGAGCAGACGCGCAGCCAGATGGGCGAGGCGTACCGCACGCTGCTCGGCCATTTTCGGCATGAGGTGGGGCACTTCTATTTCAACCGACTGATTGCCGGCACTCGGCGGCTGGAACCGTTTCGCAAGCTGTTCGGCGACGAGCAGGCCGACTACGGCGAGGCACTCAAGCGCCACTATGACCAGGGGGCGCCGGCTGACTGGCAGGCGTCGTACATCAGCACCTACGCGACCATGCATCCGTGGGAAGACTGGGCCGAAACCTGGGCGCACTACCTGCATATGGTGGATACGCTGGACACGGCCGTGTCATGCGGACTGGTGCTCAGGCCCGACAGTCCGCAGGAACCCACGCTGACCGACCAGACGCCGGTGGAAGATGCCAGCTTCCGCAGCCTGATGAACCGCTGGTTTCCGCTGACCTATGTGCTGAACAGCCTGAATCGCAGCCTGGGCGCGCCAGACAGCTATCCGTTCACGCTCTCGCCCACCGTGGTGGCCAAGCTCGAGTTCGTGCATCGGGTGGTGGATGCCGCGGCGCGGGAGGGGGCCGCCGATACCAGCACGGTCAGCCCGGCCAGCCCGGTCAATCCCGCCGCTACCGCCGCTACCGCCGCCACGGACCTCACCGGTCTCAAGCCGGCACGGTAGCGTCGCGGCGCTGCGCGCTTGCCAGCGACCAGCCGAACACGGCCAGGCCGCCCAGCGCCAGCAGCGCGCCCACCCAGCCGGTGGACGTCCAGCCCAGGCCGGCGGCAATCGTCACGCCGCCGAGCCATGCGCCGAGCGCGTTGGCCATGTTGAAGGCCGAATGGTTCAGCGCCGCCGCCAGCGTCTGCGCATCGCCGGCCACGTCCATCAGGCGAATCTGCAGCGGCGGGCCCAGTGCCACCGCCGTACCCACCAGCATCACGTTCAGCGAGGCCAGCCACGGATACGGCGCGGTGAACACAAACGCGCCAAGCACCAGCGCCGACCACACCAGCACACCGCCCACGGTAGGCATCAGCGCGCGGTCGGCCAGCCTGGCGCCCGCCAGGTTGCCCGCCACCATGCCAACGCCGAACAGCGCCAGCACGATTGGAATGCCGCCCACGGGCATGTGGGCCACTTCAAGCATCGTCGGCTTGACATAGCTGAAGACGGCGAACATGCCGCCGAAGCCAATGGCGCCGATGCCGAGCGTGAACCACACCTGCTTGCGCGCCAGCGCCGACAGTTCGCGCAGCGGGCTGGCATGGCGGTCGGCCGGGACGAACGGCACCCAGCGCCACACCAGCAGCACCGTCAGCGCCCCGATCGCACCCACGATCATGAACGCGGCGCGCCACCCCAGCCAGGTGCCGATGCCGGCCGCGATCGGCACGCCCACCAGCGTGGCCACGGTCAGCCCCAGCATGACCAGGCCCACGGCCTGCGCGCGACGCTCGCGCGCCACCAGGCCGGCCGCCACCAGCGCTGCCACGCCGAAGTAGGTGCCGTGCGGGAAGCCGGTCAGCAACCGCAGCACCAGCATCGACAGATAGCTGGGTGCCAGCGCGCTGGCGACATTGCCGACGGCAAAGAACGCCATCAGCGCGATCAGCAGGTTGCGGCGCGGCCAGCGCGCGCCGAGCACCGCCAGCAACGGCGCGCCCACCACCACGCCCAGCGCATAGGCGCTGATCAGGTGGCCGGCTTCGGGAATGGTGATGGCCAGTTCGCGGGCGGCATCGGGCAACAGGCCCATGATGACGAACTCGCCGGTGCCGATACCGAAGCTGCCCACGCCCAGCGCCAGCAGCGCGCGGCGGTCTGCGGCTCGGTTGCGGGGGGTGTCGGCATGCGCGTTCGGGGCGTCGGGAAGATTGTCGAAATTTCCGGAAGGAGCGGTCATGAAGAGAGAAACGCGAGATTTCTGTTTGTAGCGTTGCGCCGCGTGCTGGCGGGCGGGATCTTGCGTCCTGCCTCGGGGGCTCCAGCGTGCTCCGGGTGCGGCGTGCTGCGGTTGGTGTTGCGGTTGATGCTGAAATTGATGCCTGCGTAGTACTACGCGCATCGCCTTGGGGCGGCGCGCTACGCAAGGGCGCTATTGTGAAGCAAAACCGTGACCCTTGCCGGGCACGCCGCAAAGGCCCCGCGCGCGGGTCCGGTATCCGCCAGTATTCATTTGTGGCGCACTGTGGGATAGGGCACAACGAGCATTGCAGGGCGCGCCTGCGCCGCCCTATGCTGAAGACATGCGGCGCCGGGGTACCGTACCCGTGAAAGATGGCGCCGGGTGCCGCGCGTCTCGTCGTGTGGGAGGGGATATGTCCCTGCGTAATGCTCTGCTGTTGTCGGCCATTGGCCTGGCCTGGACCCTGCCCGCCGCCGGGCAGGGATGCCAGCACGATATGCAATGCAAGGGCGAGCGCATATGCAGCATGGGCGTATGCATGGCGCCCGACGCCGACGGCGCCGATGCGCCCGCATCGTCGGCGCCGGCATCGAAATCGCTGCCGACGATCAAGCTGTCGCCGCAGCCATCGCCCGCGCCACAGTCGGCACCGCAGCCGCCGTCTCCCGCTCCGCAGTCACCGCCCCCCGTCGCGCCGCAAGCCCAGCAGCAGCACGTAAGCGCGCCGCGCAGTTGCTGCACCGTGGCGGGCAAGCTGCGGTTGACGCCCGCGCAGTCTGGCGACGCGGCGCTGATGGCCGGCGACACCTGCCAGGGCCTGACCAGCTCCGGCAAGCCCGTGCCGGGCACCGCGTGCAACTGAGACGCGTGCGCGTTCAGGGTGGCCGGTTCAGCTGACCGGGAGGGCGGCGGCGATGGTGTCGCGCAACCACTGGTGCGCGGGGTCGCGATGCACGCGCTCGTGCCAGAGCATCGACATCTCGTAGCCGGGCACCTCCACGGGCGCGTCCACCATCTGCAGGGCCGGATGGCCGGGCACCAGCCGCGCCGGCAGCATCGCCACGAGGTCGGTGCTGGCCACGACCGACGCCACGTACAGGAAGTGCGGCACCGATAGCGCCACGCGGCGCGCCATGCCGGCCGCGGCCAGCGCTTCGTCGGTGACGCCGAAGAAGCCCCCGCCATCGGGCGACACGATCACGTGTTCGAGCGCGCAGAACTGGGCGAGCGTCGGCTTGCGCTTCAGGCGCGGATGTCCGGTGCGGCCCACCAGCACGTAGCGCTCGGTGAACAGGGCAAGCCGATGCAGCGAGGCCGGCGAGCCCTCGGTGGTGTGAAACGCCAGGTCGATGTCGCCGCGTTCGGCCAGCCGCGCCAGGTTGGCCGGCACCATCTCCACCACCGCCACGCGCGAGCCGGGCGCGGCCTGGCGCAGCGTGGCCAGGGCCGGCAGCAGCACGGTGGACTCGCTGTAGTCGGTGGCGGCAATGCGCCACGTCGCGGTGGCGGCCGCCGGATCGAACGGCCGTTCCGGCGACACCGCCAGCTCCAGCGCGGCCAGCGCCTCGCGCAAGGGCTCGCGCAGCGATTCGGCGCGCGCCGTGGGGCGCATACCGCGTGGCCCCGGCAGCAACAGCGGATCGTCGAAGATCTCGCGCAACCGGGCCAGGTGCACGCTGACCGACGGCTGCGAATAATGCAGGCGCTCGGCCGCGCGCGTGACGTTGTGCTCGGCCAGTAGCACATCGAGCGTGACCAGCAGGTTCAGGTCCAGCCGGCGCAGATTGGTCATGGCAATACCTTGGGACGGCAGCAATTGGCGTTGACTATACCGGAGCCTTCGGCAGCGCGCGGCTTTCGCCCAACGCTTGCCGTCGGCATCAGCATCTTCAATACCTGGAATCCCTGAAATTCATTTCCGATATACCTTGCGCCGCCCTATCCTGCCTCCATCGCCATTCAACGATGCATTGCCGCAGGAGGCCACCATGAACGTACTGATCGTCTACGCCCACCCCGAGCCCACCTCGCTCAACGGGTCGCTCAAGGATTTCGCCGTGCAGCGGCTCGAAGCCGCCGGCCACCACGTGCAGGTTTCTGACCTGTATGCCATGCAATGGAAGGCCCCGCTCGATGCTGGCGACACGCTCGAGCGCCGGCCTGGCGGCCAGCCGTTCCATCCTTCGCTCGATTCCAAGCATGCTTTCGAGCAGGGCGTGCAGAGCCCCGACATCGCGCAGGAGCAGGCCAAACTGGCGTGGGCCGACGCCGTGATCCTGCAGTTTCCGCTCTGGTGGTTCTCGATGCCGGCAATCCTCAAGGGCTGGGTGGAGCGCGTCTATGCCTACGGCTTCGCCTATGGCGTGGGCGAGCATTCCGATGTGCGCTGGGGTAATCGTTACGGCGAGGGCAAGCTGGCCGGCAAGCGGGCCATGCTGGTGGTGACCACCGGCGGATGGGAATCGCACTACAGCCCGCGCGGCATCAACGGGCCGATGGACGACATCCTGTTCCCGATCCAGCACGGCATCCTGTACTACCCGGGTTTCGATGTGCTGCCGCCGTTTCTGGTGTATCGCACCAGCAAGATGGACGCCGACCGCTATGCCGCCACCACGGCCGCGCTGGGCGAACGGCTCGACCACCTGTTCACCACCGCGCCAATCGCCTATCACCCGCAGAACAGCGGTGCCTACGAGATTCCGGCCCTCACGCTACGCCCCGACATCGCGCCGGGACAGGACGGCTTTGCCGCACATGTGCGCGCCGCTTGAGGCGTGGCATGAAGGCGAGCAGCCGTGGAGGCTAACGGTCCCGCGTCACGCTGACCCCGGCGTCGATGGTGCCGTAGGTGGTGATGCTCGACTCACGGCCGCCGTCGCCGGGCGCCGCACAGCCGGCGGCAGAGATCAGCAGGACTAGCAGCGCAACCGCGCTGGAAATGGCTCGCATGGGGGATACCTGAAGATGCAACGATGCCACTTCGACGGCGCGGCGCGCCTGGAAGTTTCACGCCGACGGGTCAGGCCTGTGCGGTACGGGCATCTTGGGTCCCATGCGCCTCACGGGCCATCTGCCGGTAGTGGCGCGTGTGCCGGTACAGGCCGTAAAGACTGGTGGCGGTAAAGCCAAGCTGCTGGACGAACAGGCCATAGGTGCCCGTCACCAGCGCGAAGGCGCTCCACACCAGGTTCGAGCACAGGTAGGCGATCCATCCCCAGCGCGAGGCGCGGTTATGCAGCGCCACCAGGAACGAACCACTCATGGCCAGGGCACAGCCGGACCATTCGAGTCCGGTCAGCAATTGGGGGATTTGAGCGGCAAGCTCCATGATGTTGTCTCCGGTTTGTGTTCATTTTTTGTATGCAAAATGGAGACTACCGGAAATGCGTGGTATCACGCAAGACCCATGTCGGGTTAGCCAAACCCTGCTAGGCCATCGCCGCAGTGCGCGGCCGGGGTAGCCGGCGCGGCGCTACAATGCGCGCTCATCGTCCACGGAAATCACGTTGCCATGCTGCCGGACAGCGCATCGCTACTTCTGCTCGTCACACGCGAGATGCCCTTCGGCAAGCACAAGGGCACGCTGATTGCCGACCTGCCGGGCAACTACCTGAACTGGTTTGCGCGGGAAGGGTTTCCGCCCGGGGAAATCGGCCGCCTGCTGGCGCTGATGCACGAACTCGATCACAACGGCCTGTCGGACCTGCTCAGGCCACTGCGTGAAAAAGCCCCCAGGCGCTGATGCGCATGGGGGCCTGGGCCGCGCCGAGAGACTGATTATTTGGCGGCCTGCGCCGGCGTCGGCTGGTGCGCCGTGCCCGGCGGAATCTGGTAGCTCCAGGTCTCGCTGATGGGCTTGCCGTTCACCACCAGCGCCTCACGCATCTCCACCACCTTGTTCGGGTCCTTGACGCGGATGCGCAGCGTCACACGATAGCCCTTGGTCACCGGGTTCGGCTGCAACACGTTCTCGATGACCTCGGCGTTGTCGCCCACGTTGAACTGCGCCTGCACCGGCGTATTCGGCGGCAGGCTGGCCAGCGGCCCGCCCTCGAAGTCGATCACGAAGCCCAGGCTGCCATCGAGATGGCGAATCAGGTTCTTCTGCGTAATCTCGCCGGCCGTGCGCAACGTCTGGCGGGCCCAGGCCAGGTCTTTCGCGAACATGCCGCGCTCGTCCATGGTCCAGTGGATCGTGTAGTCGGCCTTGATCGGCGTGCCCTTGGGCGGCAGCTGGTCAGGCGTCCAGAACGAGACGATGTTGTCGTTGGTCTCGTCCGGCGTGGGAATTTCCACCAGTTCCACCTTGCCGCGCCCCCAGTCGCCCTGCGGCTCGATCCACGCGCTCGGGCGCAGGTCGTAGCGGTCCTTCAGGTCTTCGTACTGCGAGAACTCGCGGCCACGCTGCATCAGGCCGAATCCGCGCGGGTTGTTCACCTGGAACAGGCTCAGCGCCACGTACTTCGGGTTGTTCAGCGGACGCCACAGCCATTCGCCGTCGCCGGTATGGATCGACAAGCCATTCGAGTCATGCAGCGCCGGCCGGAAGTTGTTGGCGTCGCGCATCTGCTGCGGGCCGAACAGGAACATGCTGGTCAGCGGCGCAATGCCCACCTTCTTGACCGCCCCCGGTATGGATCGACAAGCCATTCGAGTCATGCAGCGCCGGCCGGAAGTTGTTGGCGTCGCGCATCTGCTGCGGGCCGAACAGGAACATGCTGGTCAGCGGCGCAATGCCCACCTTCTTGACCGCCCCGCGCATGAACACGCGCGCCTGCACCTTGAGCACCGCATCGGAATCGGGCCGCAGTTCGAAACGGTAGGCGCCGGTGGCGTTCTGCGAATCGAGCAGCGCGTAGAACACCAGATGCTTGTCCTCGGGCTTCGGACGCTCGATCCAGAACTCGCGGAAGGCCGGAAATTCCTCGGGTTCGGACAGGCCCGTGTTGATGGCCAGGCCGCGCGCCGAGAGGCCGTACACCTGGCCCTTGCCGATCACGCGGAAATAGCTCGCGCCCAGCACGCTCATCACTTCGTCGAGCTTGTCGGCCCGGTTGATCGGATACAGCACCCGGAAGCCCGCGTAGCCGAGCTTGTTGGTGGCTGCCTTGTCGAGCTTGAGATCGCCGAAGTCGAACCGGCTGGGCTCGTAGCGGATCTCGTGCACGCGGCTGTCGACGATCTCGTTGATGCGCACGGGCGTACTGAAATGCATGCCCTGGTGGTAGAACCCGAGCTTGAACGGCGTGCCCTGGCCCTTCCACTCGACGTTGTCCATCTTCGGCTGGATCTTGATGTAGTCGCCGAACTGCATCTGCGCGAATACGGGCGGCAGGTTGCTAGCGGGCGCCGTGTAGGGCTGCTCCGAGAGCTTCTTCGCACGGGCGGTCACGTCGTCGAGCGAAAACGCGTGCGCCGGCGCGGCGCCGATCAGACAGCCGGCGAGCGCGATGCCCGGCAAGACAATTTGCATCCTGTTACGAAACGACGCGGCAAAAACGGCAAGCACCAATCGATCTCCAGTTCAACATCGGGGAAAAGCCACAAAGCAGCCATTCTAAGCACGGTATGGCTGTAAACTTGCGGCGCAGTTCAGAAAAATAACCGATTTCGCCTGACGTGCCTGTCAGACACGCGGCGACAGCCAGCCACGCGCCACTTGCTGCAAGATGGCGGGTGACGATGCCGGCAGTCCGCCCCTCCGAGACAACGAACAATGCGAATGCTTTCCCTGCTGGCCGTAGCCGCCAGCCTTGCCTGCGCGCCCATGTTTGCCGGCGCCGCACCTGCCGACGGCGCGCCTGCCAAGGCGCCCGCGTCATCCAGCCCGGCCAGCACCATGGCCGCCAGGCAAGCCTTCATCGACGACCTGATCGCCCGGATGACGCTGGACGAGAAGATCGGCCAGCTCCGCCTGATCAGCATCGGTCCTGAAATGCCGGCGCCGAAGCTGATGGAGGAAATCGCCGCTGGCCGCGTGGGCGGCACGTTCAACTCGGTGACGCGCAAGGACAACCGCCCGCTGCAGGAAGCGGCCATGCGCAGCCGCATGAAGATTCCGATGTTCTTCGCCTACGACGTGGTGCACGGCCATCGCACCGTGTTCCCCATCAGCCTGGGGCTGGCGTCGAGCTGGGACATGGGCGTGGTGGAAAAAGCCGCGCGCGTCTCGGCGCTGGAGGCGGCGTCCGACAGCCTCGACGCCACCTTCGCACCGATGGTCGACATTTCCCGCGATGCGCGCTGGGGCCGCACGTCCGAGGGCTTTGGCGAAGATCCGTTCCTGGTCTCGCAGTGCGCGCGGGCCAGCGTGAAGGGCTACCAGGGGACGTCGCCGGCCAACGCCGACAGCGTGATGGCCTTCGTCAAGCACTTCGCGCTGTACGGCGCGGTGGAAGGCGGGCGCGACTACAACACCGTCGACATGAGCCCGCAGCGCATGTACAACGACTACCTGCCGCCCTACCGCGCCGGCCTGGATGCCGGGGCGGGCGGCGTGATGATCGCGCTGAACTCGGTCAACGGCCAGCCAGCCACGTCGAACAAATGGCTGCTGCGCGACCTCCTGCGCAAAGAATGGGGGTTCAAGGGCGTAACCGTCAGCGACCACGGCGCCATCGACGAACTGCTGCGGCATGGCGTGGCCAGCAATGGCCGCGAGGCCGCGCAACGGGCCATCGAGGCCGGCGTGGACATGAGCATGGCCGACACGCGCTACCTGGAACAGCTGCCGTCGCTCGTGAAGTCCGGCGCGGTGCCGGTCTCCACGGTGGACGAGGCCGTGCGCGAGGTGCTGGGCGCCAAGTACGACATGGGCCTGTTCCACGACCCGTTCCTGCGCATCGGCAAGGCCGCCGACGATCCCCCCGATGTCAATGCCGAAAGCCGCCTGCACCGCGCCGAGGCGCGCGAGGCGGCGCGCAAGTCGATGGTGCTGCTGGAAAACCGCAACCAGACGCTGCCGCTGCGCAAGGCCGGCACCGTCGCCGTGATCGGCCCGCTGGCCGACACCCAGATCGACATGCTGGGCAGCTGGTCCGCCGCGGGCGTGGCCAAGCAGTCCGTGACGCTGCTGCAGGGCATGCGCGATGCGCTGGCGGGCAAGGGACAGGTGGTGTACGCGCGCGGCGCCAATATCACCGACGACGCACGCGTGGTGGGCTACCTGAACTTCCTGAACTGGGACAACCCCGAAGTGGTGCAGGACAAGCGCTCCACCGGCGACATGATCGAGGAAGCCGTGCGCGTGGCACGCGGCGCCGACGCGATCGTGGTGGCCGTGGGCGAGACGCGCGGCATGTCGCACGAGGCGTCGAGCCGTTCGAGCCTGGGCCTGCCGGGCAGCCAGCTCACGCTGCTGCGCGCGCTCAGGAGCACCGGCAAGCCGCTGGTGCTGGTGCTGATGAACGGCCGCCCGCTGACCATCAACTGGGAGAAGGAGAACGCCGACGCCATCCTCGAAGCCTGGTATCCGGGCACCGAAGGCGGGCACGCCATTGCCGACCTGCTGTTTGGCGACGAGAATCCGTCGGGCAAGCTGCCGATCACGTTCCCGCGCTCGCTGGGCCAGATTCCCACGTACTACAACGCACCGCGCATCGGCCGGCCATTCACGCCGGGCAAGGCGCCCAACTACACCTCGCAGTACTTCGAGGAAGACTACGGCCCCCTCTATCCGTTTGGCTACGGGCTCAGCTATACCACGTTCAGCGTGTCGGACGTGCGCCTGTCCGGCACGAAGATGGCGCGCAATGGCCGCCTGACCGCCAGCGTGACCGTGCGGAACACGGGCAAGCGTGCCGGCGAGGCGGTGGTGCAGCTCTACCTGCAGGACGTGATGGCGTCGACCGTACGGCCGCTGAAGGAGCTCAAGGATTTCCGCAAGCTCATGCTGGCGCCGGGCGAAGCGCGCGTGGTTGACTTCCCGATCGACGAGGACAAGCTCAAGTTCTACAACGCAAAACTCGAATACGTGGCCGAGCCCGGCGAGTTCAACGTGCAGGTGGGCCTGGACTCGGCAGCCGTGAAGGAAGCGAAGTTCACGCTCGAGTGAGCGCCGCCGTGGCCGGCGGCCAGCGCTTAGCGGTTGCCGTCGAGCAGGTCGTTCAGAACCTCGTCGAAGGCGCCCTGGGCGTCTTCCAGCGCCTGCAGCGCGGCGTCGAAGGTCTGCAGCGCGATCTTCGACGGCTTGCCGCTGCCCTGCGGCGGGTATTGGCTCAGCAGCGCGGTGAATGCCACCTGCACCTGGCGCGTGGCATTGACGACCCGTTCCATCGCCTGCGCCTCTTCGGCGCGCTTCTGTTCGTCGTTCATGTATCAGCCCCCGGTGGCCTTGATATCGATATGCGGCATATCGTACAAGAACTTGCACCGGGGCCGGGCGGTCCAACGCCGCATTGCCAGAAATTCGGGTAGGCTGGAACCGCCAGCCCGACCAGACCCTCCTCGCCCCACATGTCATCGTCGTTTTTACGCAGGACACTGGCCGCCACGCTCGTGACGGCCGGCAGCTTTGCCTGCTACTGGACCTATCTCGCCGTCAACCAGGAACGCCTGCTGTTCGACGCACGGCGCCGCCCACCCCGCGACCTGCCCGAAGGCATCGACGCCTATTCGCACCCCGTGCCGGGCGGCCTGTTCCGTGGCTACACCTACCACGCCGACCATGCGGGCGTGCGCGACCTGCTGTTCTATCTGCCCGGCCGCGGCGAGGACGTACTGGAGACGCTCCAGTACATGCCCTGGCTGCCCGCCGGCATGGGATTCGCCACGTTCGACTATCGCGGCCTGGGCCATTCCGACGGCATGCCCTCGGAAGCCGCCGCCGTGGCCGATGCCAGCCAGTTCCTGCTCCATATCCGGCGCGCGTTTCCGGGCGTGCGCGTGCACGTGGTGGGCCGCTCGCTGGGTACCGGCGTGGCGATCCAGCTGGCCGACCTGCAGGACTTCGAAAGCCTGCAGCTGATCACGCCCTACGATTCGCTGCTGGAGATCGTGCGCAAGCGCTTTCCGCTGGTGCCGTTGCGACAGCTGATGCGCCACCACTTCGATTCCATCTCGCATTGCCGCAAGGTGGTGCAAAGCACCAAGGTGCTGCTGGCCGAGACCGACGACGTGGTGCCGCACGCCTGCTCGGAGCGGCTGATGGCCGCCTGGCCCGGCCCCGTGGCGGTGCAGACCATCGCCGGCACCAACCACCACACCATCGTGGAACGCCCGGAAACCTGGCTGGCGCTGTGCGAATTCGCCCAGCAGGTGCCCCATCAGCCGCCGCCGCCCGTCCACCTGTCGCCCACGCGCGTGACGCAGTCGCCCCCCGAAGACGTCAACGCAGCCGGTATGCCGTTGCCGCTACCCGCGGCACGGTAGAATGCGCGCCATGAAAAAAATCGTAGTCAAGGCCGCCGGCCTGACGGCGGCGCTGGCGGCTGCCGGCGTGCTGATCGCCGGCTTTGCCGCCGTGATCAGCCTGCGGCAGCTGCCTTCCGTCGATGCCCTGCGCGACTATCGCCCCCAGGTGCCGCTGCGCGTCTACACCCGTGACGACGTGCTGATCGGCGAGTTCGGCACCGAGCATCGCGAGTTCATCCCGATCGAGCGCATGCCAAAGCTGATGTCCGAGGCGCTGCTGGCGGCCGAGGACGATCAGTTCTACGAACATGTGGGCGTGGATGTGCCGGGCCTGGTGCGCGCGGCGCTGGCCAACCTGGGCGAAGGGTATGCGCAGGGCGCGTCCACCATCACCATGCAGGTGGCGCGCAACTTCTACCTGTCGCGCGAGAAAACGCTGTCGCGCAAGTGGTACGAGATACTGCTGGCCTTCGAGATCGACCGCACGCTGCCCAAGGACCGCATCCTCGAGCTGTACATGAACCAGGTGTACCTGGGCGAGCATGCATACGGCTTCGGCAGCGCATCGCAGACCTACTTCGGCAAGCCGCTCGCCCAGCTCTCGCTGGCCGAGACCGCCATGCTGGCGGGCCTGCCCAAGGCGCCGTCCACGATGAATCCGCTGGTCAACCTGCCACGCGCCAAGCGCCGCCAGGAATATGTGCTGGGCCGCATGCTGGGGCTGGGCATGATCACCCAGGACCAGTACCGCGAGGCGCGCGCCGCGCCCATCGTGGTGAGCCGCGACGCCAATGGCCGCTTCGACGGTCATGCCGAGTACGTGGCCGAACTGGCCCGCCAGCTCGCTCACGACCGCTTTGGCGACGAAGCCTATACGCGCGGCATCAACGTCTACACCACGGTGTCGTCGATGCACCAGACCCTGGCGCATGACGCGGTGCAGGCCGGCATCGAGCGCTACGGCAAGCGGCATGGCGCCGCCAAGGCCGCCGTGGCACTGCCGCAGGCCGCCATCGTCTCGCTGGACGCCCGCACCGGCGCCATCGAGGCCATGGTGGGCGGCACCGATTTCGCGACAAGCCGCTTCAACCACGCCACGCAGGCCCAGCGCCAGCCGGGTTCCACGTTCAAGCCGTTCATCTACTCGGCGGCGCTGGAACGCGGGCTCTCGCCAGGCACGCTGATCAATGACGCCCCGCTGGACAATTCGCCGCGCTGGCAGCCCGGCAACGACGACGGCCGCTTCGTGGGCCCCATCACCGTGCGCCAGGCGCTGGCCGAATCGCGCAACCTGCCGGCCATCCGCACGCTGCAGGCCATCGGCATTCCGTACGCAATCGATTTCGCCGGCAAGTTCGGCTTTTCGACCAAGCGGCTGCCGCCCTACCTGCCGATGGCGCTGGGCACCGGCACCACATCGCCGCTGCGGCTGGCCGCCGCCTACGGGGTCTTTGCGAACCAGGGGCATCGGATTGAGCCCTTCCTGATCGAGAAAATCACCGATGGCGAAGGCAAGGTGCTGTTCGCCGCCGATACCGCCGAGCCGCCGCGCGTGATCTCGGATCGCAATGCCTTCGTGATGAACAGCCTGCTGCAGAGCGTGGTGGACGAAGGCACGGGCAACGCGGTGAAGCGCTACCTGCGCCGCGAGGACGTGGCCGGCAAGACGGGCACCACCAACGATGCGGTGGACGGCTGGTTCGCCGGCTACGCGGGAAATGTGGTCACCGTGGCGTGGATGGGCTTCGACGACAACCGCAGCCTGGGCAGGCACGAGTTTGGCGCCACCACGGCGCTGCCGATCTGGGCCGCCTATATGGAAGGCCGCCTGGCGGGCGTACCCGATGCCGACTTCCCGGCACCGCCCCAGCTGGCCCGGCTCAACAACGACTGGGCCTATGCCGAGAACGCCGACGGCGTGCATGGCATGGCGTCGCTGGGTTTCCCGCCGCCGCCCGCCGTGCCCGACGTACCTGTGGATGGCGCGCCCGGCGCGCCGGCCATGCCCGCACCAACACCGGCGGCGCTCGACCTGACGCCGCCAACCGCACCGCGCGCCAACGGCGCCGCTCTCTGAACACGCGCACATGGCCGCCTACGCCACCCCGCTGATCTGGACGGTTGCCGCGCTGGCCACCATGGGCGTACTGTTCCGCCCCTTCCGCCTGCCCGAACCGTTCTGGGCCATGACCGGCGCGCTGCTGCTTTGCGTGGCCGGGCTTTTGCCATGGCGCGACGCGCTGGCAGCCGTGGCGCGCGGCAACGACGTCTACCTGTTTCTGGCGGGGATGATGCTGATCTCCGAACTGGCACGCAAGACCGGCCTGTTCGACCACGTGGCCGCGCTGGCCGTACGCAGCGCCCGTGGCTCGGCACGGCGCCTGTTCGTGCTGGTCTACGGCTTTGGCATCGCCGTCACCGCCTTCATGTCGAACGACGCCACGGCGGTGGTGCTCACGCCGGCCGTGCTGGCGGCCACGCGGGCCGCGCGGGTCAGGAATCCGCTGCCCTACCTGTACGCCTGCGCCTTCATCGCCAACGCCGCCAGCTTCGTGCTGCCGATCTCCAACCCGGCCAACCTCGTGCTGTTCGGCGAGCGCATGCCGCCGCTGATGGGCTGGCTCGCGCGCTTCACGCTGCCGTCCATCGTCGCCATCGTCATGACGTTCGTGGCGCTCTACTGGACGCAGCGCCATGCGCTGGGCGAGCGGATTGCCGACGACGTCGAGACCCCGCCGTTGTCGCTGCAGGCCTGGCTGACGACGGCCGGCATCGTGCTGACCGGCGCCGCGCTGCTCACCGCTTCCATGCGGGGCATGGACCTGGGCTGGCCTACGTTCATCGGCGGCGCCGCCACGCTGCTGGCGGTGTGCGCCACGCAGCCACGGCTGCTGCGTCCGGCGTTGTCCGAAGTTTCCTGGGGCGTGCTGCCGCTGGTGGCGGGGTTGTTCGTGCTGGTGGCGGGCCTGTCGCAAACCGGCTTGACCGCTCAACTGGCCCATTGGGTGCACGTGCTGTCCATGCGCGAAGGTGCCGATGCCGTGCTGGGCGCCGGCATGGCTGGCGTGCTGGTGGGGGTAGTCAGCAACGTCGTCAACAACCTGCCGGCCGGCCTGTTCGCCGCGTCGGCACTGGCCGCCGGCCACGCCTCGGAAACCATGACGGCGGCGGTGCTGATCGGGGTGGACCTGGGTCCGAACCTCTCGGTCACCGGCTCGCTGGCCACGCTGCTCTGGCTGACCGCGCTGCGCCGCGAGGGCCATGCCATCGGTGCCGGCACCTTCCTGAAAACGGGTGCCATCGTGATGCCGCTGGCCCTGCTGCCGGCGCTGGCGGTATTGCACTAGGTCTGTGCGCCGGGTTTCGCTTATAGTGAAGCACCGCGCACCGCGCCCTTCCTGTCCTGCCGCAGGCGGCCACACATGTCACACAAGCATCACCCCGAAGGGGCTTCGGACCCTGCCGACACACCGGTCTCGGACCGCATCCGCGCCCGCATTACCGCGGCCGGCGAACGCTTCCACGCCAACGACAATATCGCCCACCATATCGAACATGGCGAGCTCGATGCCTTGCAGGCCGAAGTCGAGGCGCGCATGGAAGAGGTGTTGCGCACGCTCGTGATCGACGTCGACCACGACCACAACACGCGCGAGACCGCACGGCGCGTGGCGAAGATGTACCTGAAGGAGATTTTCGCTGGCCGCTATGCCAAGGCGCCGCAGGTGACCGAGTTTCCCAACGTCGAGCAGCTCAACGAGTTGATGATCGTGGGCCCGATCCGCGTGCGCAGCGCCTGTTCGCACCATCTCTGCCCGATCATCGGCAGCCTGTGGGTCGGGGTCATGCCGAACCGGCATTCCAACCTGATTGGCCTGTCGAAGTACGCGCGGCTGGCGGAATGGGTCATGTGCCGCCCGCAGATCCAGGAAGAAGCCGTGGCCCAGGTGGCCGACCTGCTCCAGGAAAAGATGAACCCCGACGGCCTGGCCATCGTGATGGAGGCCGAGCATTTCTGCATGCACTGGCGCGGCGTGCGCGATACCGACGCCAAGATGACCAACAGCGTGATGCGCGGCTCGTTCCTGAAGGACGACAAGCTGCGCCGTGAATTCCTCACGCTGCTGAACCTTAACCGCCGCTGAACGCCCGCCGTGCCCTCCGGAGGTGACACATGCTAGTTCGCCTGCTCTACGCCAGCCGCGCCCGTGAACCGCTGCCCGCCGATGTGCTGGACGCGATCTTCGACACCAGCCTGACGCAGAACCCCCGCCATGGCATTACCGGGGTGCTCTGCCATAGCAACAGCATCTTCCTGCAAGCGCTCGAAGGCAGCCGGGAGGCGGTATCCCGGCTCTATCGCAATATTTGCCAGGACGCACGCCATCACGACGTGACCCTGCTGCATTACGAGGAAATCGCCGAGCGCACCTTCTCCGGCTGGTCGATGGGACGCGTGAATGCCAGCAAGGTCAACGCCGCCACGCTGCTCAAATACTCGGCGCAGGGCGAACTGGACCCCCTGCGCATGCCGGGTGCGGCATCGCTGGCACTGCTCAAGGAGCTGAGCGCGGGGGCGTCGATCGTCGGGCGCGGCCAGGAACGGGGCCGCGGGTAAGCCCGCGGGCGCTTGCGCGCCCGCAGCTTGGCAAACCGGGATTGCTTCAGGCCTGGAGCTGGCCGAACAGGCCACATTCGAGATCGCTCTCGAACTCCTCCACCCACGCCGTGCCGGGGCCGGCGTCATAAACGCTTTCCGCCCCGGTCCGCTGTCTTCGCACGGTCACCTGGCGGGCCGTCGTGCCATTGACGTCGGAGATCTCGAACTCCTGGATGGCGAGACCTACCTGCCGGAACACGGCTTCAACATCCTGCCGCTCTTCGTTGGGGAACTCGGTGAATTGACGTGTCATGGGACACCTCCACGCGGGGATCGGACAGCGAGCGGGCTGGCGCTAAGGCTGAGGTTAAGGCTAAGACTGACGCTGTCGCAGCCCGGCCCGCGGCAACAGCATGCCACTTTTCACGGCGCGCCGTGATGCACTGCGAAAGACCCTGCTGCGCGCGAATGTATGGCGGCGCTAGCGCCACTCCACCTCGAAGGTGCCCTGTGTCTCCACGGCCGTCCGGTTGCGCACGTGCGTGGCGCTCTCGGGCAGTACCGGATCGATCTCGACCACGGCGGAGAAGCGTTCCCCTGGCACCGCCTTGCCGTTCTCGACGGGAACGATGACCTGGCCGGGCGCGAATCGCACAGCATTGGCCGGCGCCACCGGCATCAGGCCCGCCGCGCTGGCCGTGCCCACCAGTATCGAGCGCCCATCGAGGCGGGGTTCCATCAGCCGCAAGGCGACGCGGCCCTGGCTGCCGAACTGGTATTCCGCCCCGACGGACGGGCCCCGGAACCGCAAGCCGATCCTGGCCGGCGTGCGGCAGCTGACGTTCAACGTCACGCGCCGCTTGCCCAGCGAGAGCCCCGGGTCATTGCCATCGCCGACCCCGCGCTGCAATCCGTAGCGCGTGGTGGCGCCGTAGTCCAGGTCCGCCTCGCTAACGGAAAGCTGGCAATTCTCCGGCGGCGCCACCATCGTGGGCATGGTTGTCCGACTCGCAGGTGCCGTGGTCTGCGCCTGGGCCGCCGATATGCCCGCCAGGGGCGAAAAAGCCGCAAGGAGCGCGACGATTCGCCCAGCCATATGGCCTCGTGCTTTCATCTTGCCTGTCCTCCTGGTGCCGCAGCCGCCACGGGCTTGCACACCGCGTTGGCCTCGTCGAAATAGGCGTTGCGATCCTGCGCGAACGGCAATGTGAAGTCGAGCTCGCAGAGCCTGCCTTCGAGATCCACCACCTGCAGGCCCTCGGATGCCTCGGTGTTTGGCAGGAAGATCGTGCCGTCGCCAAGCACGGTGGTCACGAAAGTGCCTCCGGCATCCATGACCGTGGCGTTGCGCGGCAACGGCTTGCCCTGGGCGTCCACGGCATGAAGCAGCACGCGCCGCACCTTCACCACATCGAAATTGACATAGCTGACAGACCCGCGCGCCGGCAGGATTTGCGTGAACGCGTTGGAGACATCGATATTGCGCGGCAGCGACTTGGTCGACACTTCCACGCGGCTCGTCGAGAACGCTGGCGCATTCGAGATCACGGCCCGGCCCCACGCATCGGTCCACGCCGGCCCTTGCGGGGTGGAAATCTTGATGCCGGACACGTCGCCCAGCGACGCGATGCCGAACGTATCGCCGATGCTGTAGGGCGAGAACGTGACGCCCTTCTTGTGCGCCACGATGCCGCCGCTGATGTTGCCGTTGTACGAGGTGCTGTCCGCCCCGTACTGCGACGCACCAACATTCAGCTTGGTGTAATACGGTGTGACCGAGGCCGTGGCCGAGCCAGCCGCAATGCCCTCCGCCGGCCGGCCTTCCGCGTTGAGGCTGTAGCTGAAGATGTCGTTGACCGTGTCGTTGTAGGTGGCGCCCAGCCTGGTCTGTCCATCCACGCGATTGACGTATCCGCGCACACTGCGCCGGCCGAGCGGCACCGAAACGCTCAGATACACCGCATTGCCGCGGCCCGTGCCGCCTCCGATTTCCTTCTCCACGCTCAACGAGACCGTGGCGTGCCGGAACGTCTTGCCCCAGGAACCGGTCAACCGCTGCGTGTCGGCGCCCGCGAACAGGTTCGAGCGGTTGTAGCTCAGCGACAAGCCACCCAGCGTGGATTGGCTCCAGGACACGCCGGCCGTGTACTGTCCGCGATAGTGGTTGTCGATCCAGTCCTGCGTGGTATCCAGCGTGGTATCGGACAGCGATCGATAGCCGGATGACTGCTGCGTGACAGAGCCGTTGATGCTGAACCCCTGGCCGAGGGTAGTCATGATCGACCCGGTCAGCTGCGTGCCACGATGATTCTCGCGTGCGGCATTCGAATGCAGCGCGCGTGCGCTGACGTTGGTGGTGCCGCCAAACACCCGGGCATCGGCGCCCAATCCGAGACCCTGGTACTGGGTACCGATCATCAGCCCGCCCGTCAGCCCCAGGCTCTTCCCCACGCGCCACGTTCCCGTGCCGGTCGCCATCCACGGCTTGACCAGCACGTCGCCGCCCAACTGGCGCAGCTTGCCGACGGCAAAGGCGTAGCCGGGCGTCACGCCCAGCGTACCGGCATGCAATTGCGCGGCCGGTACGACGAACCGCCGCGACTCGCCGGTTGCCTCGATCACGGTAACCTCCACATCGTTGCCGCCATTGAGCAGCGGCACGTTGGGCAGCGAGAACGGGCCCGGCGGCACCATCGTGGTGTAGAGCAGCGCACCGGCCTGTCGCACCTCGACACGCGCCTGCGTCTGGGCGATACCTTCGATATTCGTGCCGCTTCCAGTGGTGCGCTTGAGGGCCATCTCCGGCACCCATTGCGCGCCATACACGGCGGGCCCGGGAAAGATCGAATTGCTGACGTTGATCTCGCCGCCCTGGAACACCGCTTCCTGTCGCACGAACGTACGCTGGGCATACGCGTACAGGTGCGAGAAGTCCGACGTGTTCCCGTCGTTGCTGTACATATTGCGGTTGCGTACGATCCAGTCGCCCGCATTGAAGCCGATCTCGTTCGCCACGGAAACATAGCGCATGCTGCTGCCGTTCGCGCGGCTGCCCGTGGTCAACACGTCGTAGTTGAGCAGTGCGGCAACGCCACCGGTGGCGTAGTCGGTCTGCGCCGGGGCGTCCGGCAGCAGCGCATCGGTAGGCACCAGCAGTTCCACCACTGACTGGTTTGGCTTGAGTGTCACCACGGCCGCCGGCCACGCTCCACTGAAATCGAGACATTGCGATGCCGGCTGCGCAGCGGCGGATGCGTCAGCCGGGTCGATGGCCGGCGCCACGCCGGCGCTCTCGCCCGGCATGCGCAGGCCGGCACGTGTCATGAAGCGCCGGTCGATGCAGAGCTTGCCTTGATCGTCAAAGCGGGCCATGGCATTACCCTTGCGCTGACCGTTGACGCTGAGCGCCACCAGCGACATGCCGGGCGAGAACCGCGCCCCCTCCATGAAATACTCGGCCACCCGAGGATCGATGCCGCGTGACCGCATCATCTCCAGGTCGAACCCGGTGACATCTGCGTCCGGCTGCTTGCCATGGCCGTCGGCGCCCGTCGCCTTGTCCGTGTTGTCCGTGTTGTCCGTGTTGTCCGTGTTGTCCGTGTTGTCCGTGTTGTCCTTGTGGTCCTTGTGGTCCTTGTGGTCCTTGTTGTCCTGCTCGCCTTCCGCCCCGGGTCCGCCTCCGATCTTTCCTGGCTGCTGCTCCGCGCTCCCGGTGGCCATCGCCACTTGCCATGGCACACACAGCAACCATGCCGCTACCGCCACGGGCGCCAGGCGCGGCTTCCTCTGCGCAACCTTTCCGCGGGCGCAAGCGTTCCTGTTCCTTGCCAGCATGTCGCACCTTGATGCATCAGCGGCGCGCGTCGGCGTTGGTCAGGGGGGCATCGTAGTTTTCCACCGCGAATCCGTACAGGGTGGCCGGGAACAGCCGCGCCGCGGTGGGTGCGGCCGGCTTCGTCTTCAGCGAAACCGTGACGCTCGTTTCCGGCAGCACGTATGGCCGTGGCAACTCCGCGGCCTCCTGGCCGGGCTGGAACACCACGGACTGGGCAAGACGCACGACATAGGGGCTGGGATTCTCGATGACGAGCTGGTCGCCGTTGACGGAAACCCGCAGCTTCTTCCAGGGCTCGCGTTCCAGGGGGAGGCCCTTCGGATGGATGACCAGCGGCAAGTCCTGCCGCACCGTCATCGTGACGCGTGCTTCGCCGGTGGCGGGATTCTTCGGCGGGATACCTTCGAAAATGGCACGAGCCAGCCGCTCGGTCTTGAGGGGCGTCTTGTTGCGCAGAATGAAGCGTACCACCTGCGTGTCGTTGCCTTCGACCCGCGCCACGGGAGGCGTGACGATGACCAGCTCCTCCTGGTCCTCCTCGATATGGTTCACGGAGGTATGGAGCAACTGAGGCGTCGATTCGCTGTTCCTGACGTTCATGGTGGCCTCGCCATCGGCCTCGTTGATGAGCACCACCGAGGTCTCGGGCACCATCCCCGTCGCCATGGCCGTCACGGGAAGCGCCATCGTCGCCAGCGCCACACACACGACCCCCAAGCCTTTCATCCGCCGCGTCCTCACGTTCATCCCTCCTTGACATTGAAGAATCAGATTTTTAAAGAACTTCTCATCCATAAAAATCCACGCGAAGTCTGCGTCATTGTCGTCAACCAAATAAATAGCAATAAATTTAAATCCGACGTGTCAATGACATGGACGTGAACGACATCGTCCCAACGTGACGTATGGTAGGCGACACCGAAATAATTTCCACACCTTTCAGTGAACGACGATAGACCACCCCATCTCTAGCCCGTAGTGTCGATCAACTTACTTCAACGGGCACAGAAGATGAGACACAAGATCACGCCACAGGCTGAAAGCGAACAGCGGCGTCGAACGCTTTTCCACACGGCGCAGGCGCAGGCCAACGCCCTGCATGGCATGTATCGGGACACGCTGACGGCATTCATGTCGACGCCTGCGGCCATTCCCATCCCTCGCGCGGCCCGGGCCATGTTCTGGCTCGGCCGCCTGCGCCAATGGCGCGCCATCGATCTTGGCCAGGGCGAGGTCTGCTCCAACGCGAACTGGCTATCGCTGCAGCTCGGCGTGGTCGAATCCCTCGCGGGCACGCACGCGCTTGCCCTGCACAAGGAGCAATGGAGTGGCCCGACACGGCGCCAGACCTATGAGCGCGACATGTCGCTGCAGGTGGCCATGCTGCTGACGATCGGCTGGCGCGAACTGGCATCGTTCGCCATGCGCGCGTGGTTCGCCGTCGAGAACGACGCGCTCGTGCAGCATCCGCTGACCGGCATGACCGGGATGATCGTCACGCTTGCCGGCCAGGCGCTCGAGATCAACACCCCGCCGACGAACTTCCACAAGAGCGACGCCTTGCTGGCCAGGATTACGGAGCACTGGCAATCGGACGACCGGACGTTCGCCGCGCTGGCGACCGAGCTTGCGGATCGACACCTGCAGCAATGCAGTCTTGATACCGATCAATCTCTGTTCGATTTCGACCATCCCGTGGAACAGATCATGCCCGTCGAGATCCTGATGTTGCTTCGGTTGCGCGGCATGGATGCCGTGCCCAACTACCTCCACGGGCATCCTGCCCTGTCCCATCCCGCCGCCACGCTGTTCGATGCCGGTCCGCCGGTTCGGTCCCAGCGCTGCATCGCCTTCATTGAACGTGTCAGCCGCACGCTGACCCAGTACCGGACCCTTTCCGAAGCAGTGGAAGCCCAGGCCGCGCTGCTGGAAGGCAGCTCTCCGTGATGCCTGCGATGGCCGATCCTCCATTCACGATTTAGTTGAATTTCTATTTCTAGAGAATTCTTAACACCGCAGAATGTGTTGATTTTTACGTATCAAATCCTTTAACTCCGCGTCTTCTGACAAGGCACGCGTTCATTTTATGGATCGCTTGTGACTTTCAGGAACGGATGGAGTATTTTTCAATACTTGAACGAGCATGAAAGCTCGGACAGCGCTTCCGGCTGGATGCGCCACCTGTCTGCGAAAGGACTTTGAGGCATGCCTGCAAAAACCATCCGGGTCGCCCTGGCAGATGATCACCCGCTCGTCATCACCGCCTTGCGGGATTGCCTGCAGCGGACGCCGGGTTTCCAGGTCGTATGCGAGTGCACGAACGGTAGCGAACTCATCGGCGCCCTGGCGCAGAACCCCGTCGACGTTGCGGTGACGGACTTCAGCATGGGACACGGCGACACATCGCTGGACGGGTTCAATCTCATGCGCAGGCTCGGGAGACTGCACCCGGAAACACGCATCGTCATCGTCAGCGCCCAGACGAACCCGGGCATCGTGTCCCGCGCGATGAAGCTTGGCGCGCGTGCATTCGTCAGCAAGGAAGATGAACTGGACGAGATCGTCCGCGCCTGCATCCATGTGACGGTCAGCAACGGCTACTTCTACTCGCCGTCCATCCGCGCCGTTCTGGACGGCGCTGCCTCGGCGGCCCCGAGCACCGAATTGACCTTGCGCGAGCTGGAGGTCGTCCGGCTGTACGCGCAGGGCTTTCAGCTCAACGAGATCGCCAACAAGCTGGGACGCTCGGTCAGCACCATTTCCAGCCAGAAGACCGTGGCGATGCGCAAGCTCAACGTCCAGACCAACACGGATCTGATTCGGTATGCCTATGAGAACGGACTGATCTGACGCCCCATGCAGCAGATTCTGGACCGAACGCAGGAGTCCCTGTCGCTGGCGTTTGCATCGCTGGCCCGCAACGCCCGGCGACAGCAGCAGCTCTACTACGCAACCGTGGCGTTGCTGGTGGCTATTGTCATCGTATCGGGACTGTTGCTTGCGGGGCTGGCGGCGGCACGCCACCTCGATGCACGCCGAAGCCATATCGCCCAATACGTAGGAACGATCTCGCTGCAGTTGCAGGGAGAGGCCGCCTTCCTGCGCCGGACCGCGCTCACCATCGCGCACTATACAACCAGGCACGGCAACGACTTGCCCACGCCGGCGCTGCTCGACCAGATCCGTCGCACTGGCCTCGGCATGTCGGCCGACGGCAAGTATGGAATTCTCGTGCCCGATGCCACGCGCCGGCTGTGGGGCGATGCGCTGCCGGCCAGGATCTGGCAACTGGAGCAGATCGCCACGGCCACGCTGACCACCCAGATGGCACTCGAACTCGATCACCAGGCCTACATCGTCGATCCGGATGCCCGCTACGCGATCGTGCTGTCGCCCGGCGGCATACCGGACCTCGCGAGCGTCGGGCCCGCGCAGGTCGTCAGGTTGCGCAATAGCCTGGCTGGCCATCTGCTGCACGCAACCGAATCGTCACGAAGCCCGCCCACACGGTCCGCCGATCCGAATACGTTAAATGTCCCGCAGTGGTTTGGACCGGTCGAGAACCCCCTGCTTCCCAGCCGCGCGATGATCGCAGTGCTGCAGGCCGCCGCCGACGATGGCCGCGGCGTGCTGGTGGCATCGAGCGTTCCGGCCGAGGCGTTCCTGGCGCGTCTGCAGCGGCCGTCCGAGCCGGCCACGCTGTGGCTGCTCAATCGCGAGCACGCCAGCATCGACATGTCCCCCAGGATGGATGAAGCGCTTGCCGGGCGCGTCATGCACGGGGTGCGGAACATGCCGCCCGATGTGCCGCGCCTGACGCGCGATGGCCTGTTGCTCGTCCAGCCATTGGGCGCTGCGTTCGGATCGCTGGTCTACTACCTGCCATATGGCACGCTACTGGGTGCCATTGCCAGCGAACTCATCCTGATTCTGGCCATTGGCGTGGTGTTGGTGGCGTGCCTTCTGCTGACGGCGCGCTACTGGGACGTTCATCTGCTGCGCCGCAGTCATGCGGAAGCCGCCCGCGCGCTGGAAAGCGAGACCATCAGCCATATTCTCGTCAGCGCCACGCCCATCGGGCTCTGCATCGTGCGGCAGCATGACGATGCCATCCTGACCTCGAACGCCGTGGCCGAATCGCTACTCGGTTGCGGACAAGGTGCGCGGTTGCCGGCACACATCACCGATGCCCTTCGTCAAGAGGGGCTGCTCTCTGCGCCGCGGCAATTGGCTGCCATCGCCCAGGTCAATGTAGCCGCCCTCCCCGCTTCCAATGGGCGGCCAGCGGTGGTCACGGAGACGGCCGTGGGAACCGCGCCGCAGTTTCTGCAAATCACGTGCGCGCCGGCCCGGTACCGGGACGAGACGGTACTGTTCTGCGCCATTCAGGACATCACGGCACAGCATCAGCTTGAACAGCAGCTACGCACGGCGCGCGAGACGGCGGAAGCAACGATGCGCGCCCGCTCCAATTTCTTTGCGTCGATGAGTCACGAAATCCGGACGCCATTGAACGCGTTGCTCGGCAACCTGGAGCTGCTGGCCCGTGCCGGCGATCTCGAAGCCCATGCGCCGCGCCTGCGGGCCCTGCAGGTGGCATCCGAAGGCTTGCAGCGCATCGTCAACGACATCCTCGATTTCTCCAAGATCGACGCTGGAGAGATGAAACTCGTGAACGAGCCGTTCCGGCCCATTGACGACCTCGAGAACCTGTCGATGTCCTATGCGCCGCTGGCCCAGGACAAGCCGATGCGCTTCTACGTGCATCTGTCCCCCACGCTCGACACCACGTTGCGCGGCGACCGCACGCGCATTGCGCAGATCATCGCCAACCTGCTCAGCAACGCCTTCAAGTTCACGCTGTGCGGAAAGATCACGCTGAGCGGTGAAGTGCGAAGCGATACGCAGGGCCGGTCTGTCCTCGTGTGCAAGGTCAGTGACTCGGGCATTGGCATGCCGCCGGCGCTCGTCGCACGCATCTTCCATCCCTTTGTCCAGGGCGAAGCCAGCACCTCCGCACGATACGGCGGCACCGGCCTGGGGCTGTCGATCTGCGCGCGACTGACCGAACTGATGAACGGGCACATCACGGTGGAGAGCGTCGAAGGGGTTGGCACCGCCTTCACCGTGGTGGTGCCGCTTGATTCGGTGGCCACGGCATCCGCGCCTGCGGCACCGCTGACGCGCGGCACCCGGGTAATGATTCTCTGCCAGGAGAGCGAGTCCGGCACCGTGTTGCAGGCATGGATGGAACGGGCCGGCTGCAGCGTCGACGTGTTCCACAACATGGCGGCTGCACAGTCGTGGCTGCGCGCCAACCGGCCGCATGTCTTCGTCGTGACTGGCGAGTATGGCCTGGACACCATCACCGCCCTTCGTCAGCAGCACGCAGCCAATGCCCTCTGGTTGACCCGGAACGGCCCAGACCATCCGGTGCAGCGCGGGTCAGGGGTATTCGAAGTGCTTGCATTCAGTCACACCGCGATTCTCGCCGGCATCCTCGCCGCCGTGAACGCCGAGCCGGACGCCGACATCGGGCCGCCCGTCGACAACCACGCAACCGAAACTTCTGCCGCACCCCGCACGGCGCCGAACGCCGCCGCTGCCCACCGCCGCATCCTCGTGGCCGAGGACAATGTACTGAACCAGACGCTGATCGCGGAACAACTCAACACGCTGGGCTGGGAGCCCGTGGTCGTCGGTGACGGCAGGCTGGCCCTGTCGTCGCTCGAACATGGCGAGTTCGACGTGGTGCTGACCGATCTGCATATGCCGGTGATGGACGGCTATCAGTTGCTGGCCGCAATCCGCGCGACGGCGCCCAACCTGCCCGTCCTGGCGTTCAGCGCGGTGACACACAGCATGCAGGCCGACGAATGGAAGTCGTCCGGCTTCAGCGGCTACGTTGCCAAACCCGCGTCGCTGAAATCCCTTGCGCAGGCGCTGGCGGCGATCCCCCTTGCCGATGCCGCGGTCCAGCAGCCGCCGGACGACCGCAAACCCGAGGCATCGCCCATTCCGGCATCCGAGATGGCGCGCTACAGGGGCCTGCTGCGCGAGCACCTGGACGCCGACGGCCCGGAGCTCGCGGGCATCCTGGTCCGCCACGACCCCGCCGCACTTCGACAATGGGCGCACCGGTCCGCCGGGGCATTCGCCATCGTCAACGCCCAGGACATCGTGGCGCTATGCAGACGGGTAGAGGCCCTGTGCGACGGTGCCAGTGCGTGGACCGAGGCGATCGGCGCCACCGCCACGGCCCTGCAAGACGCCGTGACAGCCTTCCGCACGGAAGCGGAAAGCACGTCGTAGCGAGCGTCTGATTAGCGTTCGGCCGAGGGCTCTGCATCGCGGCACGGGACCAACAGCCGGGCAAAACAATCGGCCAGACATTCAGGCATCGATTTGCGCGCGGCAGGCGGGAGGACGATAATGGCGCGTCCGAAGCCCGCCCAAAGCACACCGGGCGGACAAGGGCTTTCCAAGAAAAGCCGAGCCGCCTTACCGCCCCATGCAGTCCCATCGAGGTCTTCCGCGTCCCCAGCGTACCTGGGCCATCCTGACAGTCTTCTGCGGCCTCATCATGGCCGTGCTCGATGGATCGATTGCCAACATCGCCCTGCCTTCCATTTCGCGTGAACTGCAAAGCGACCCGGCCCACACCATCTGGGTGGTGAACGCGTATCAGCTGACGGTCACGATTTTTCTGCTGCCGCTCTCGTCGCTCGGCGACATTTTTGGCTACAAGCGCGTGTATCGCGCTGGTCTGGCCACCTTCCTGGTCGGTTCGCTGCTTTGCGCGGTATCGGTCAACCTGCCGATGCTGGTAGCGGCGCGCGTCGTGCAAGGCGTGGGCGGCGCCGGCATCATGAGCGTCAATACCGCACTGGTTCGCGTCATCTATCCGCCTACCCGGCTCGGGCGTGGCATCGGCCTCAATGCGCTGGTGGTGGGCGTGACCATCGCCGTAGGGCCGTCGCTCGGGGCGCTGATCCTCGCGGTGGGCAGCTGGCCGTGGCTGTTTGCCGTCAATATTCCCGTGGCCATCTTTGCACTGGCGCTTTCCCGGCGTGCGCTGCCCGAAACGCCCGCGCAGCCGCGCCCCTTCGACTATCCGAGCGCCGCGCTGTCGGCGCTGGTCATCGGGCTGTTCATCCTCGGGGTTGACGGGCTTGGCCACGCGTCGCTACGTCTTGCCGGCGTGGGAAGCCTGGTACTGGCATTGATGCTGGGATGGCTGCTGGTGCGCCGCCAGCAAGGGCAGGCGGCACCGCTGGTGCCGGTTGACCTGTTCGCCAGCCGTGATTTCCGGCTCGCCGTCGCCACGTCATTTTGCTCGTTCATGACGCAAATGCTGGCCTTCGTGTCGCTGCCCTTCTATCTGGAATACCAGCTTGGTCGCAGTCTCGCGATCACGGGGCTGCTGATCACGCCCTGGCCGCTGATGGTGGCCGTCATGGCGGCGCTGTCCGGCCGCCTGTCCGATCGCTAGCCCGCCAGCATTCTGGCCGGCGCGGGCCTGATCATGCTCGCTTCCGGGCTGGCTGGCCTGGCCCTGCTGGGTCCGGATGCCACCAACCTCGACATTGCCTGGCGCACCGCCTTGTGCGGCATGGGCTTCGGCTTCTTCCAGTCGCCCAACAACCGGGCCATGATCAGCGCCACACCGCATGAGCGCAGCGGCGGCGCCAGCGGCGCGCAAGCCACCACGCGGCTGCTGGGACAAACCACCGGCACGGCCGTGGTCGCACTGCTGTTCAGCCTGGACCGATCCGGCGCGGCGCGCTCTGCGCTGGTCGTGGCGGCCACCATGGCGACGATCGGCGCGCTGGTCAGCCTGAGCCGGCTGCGCAAGGCATAGCCTTTGCATCACCGATTCAGACGTTAGCGCGCACTCGCGTCGTGCCGCAGGCCCAGCATCTTCTCGATGCGCTCGATCCTTTCCAGCCACGTCAACGCGCCATCGCCCTCGGGCAGGGTCACGCCGCCGTGTCCGCCCGCATCGCTGATGCGGTTGTGGTCGCCCTCCACCGAAATCACTGTACAACCGGCCAGCCACAGCCCGAAGACCGACGCGCCGACTTTCAGGCACGACCGCAAGCGATCATCCCGTCGATATTCCATGAGCCTCCTTCCGCACGCGCTTGCCACAAGCGCAAAAAGCCGGGAGACATGCCGTCCTGCCTGACGGAACGCCTCCCGGAACCGCTACCGGTCTAGTGACCGGCCATCAGTGTCGTCCGTACCAGTTCAGGCCGGACCTAGATCGAGCCACGGCTTCGAGTCGCCGAATTCGAGCTCGCTCGTGTAAGCCGGATCGCCCGGCTCCTGGTTCTCGGCAGCCCACCACTTGGCGCGATACCGGCGCAGCCCCTGCCCCTGGTAGCTGTTGGTCACTTCCTCGCCAGTGCCGTACGACTGGCCCTGGCGCCACGTGCCCTCGGTCTCGGTGCTGCCGCCGGCCAGGATGCGCAGTTCGACGGAAGTCGTGTCGTCGCCGTACTTGCCGGACTCGCCCTTGACGTTGAGGCTGACCTCGATGATCGTGTCGCGGTCCACGAGCGGGGCGTTGCCCGACACCGACATGGAATCGGCGCCATCGAACGACAGGCCCGGCGCCGTCCACTTGAACAGCATCGGCGGCATGCCTTCCGACGTCACGCCAGACAGCTGGATCGGCGCGCCGCTTTCGATCTGCGTCCGGCCCGTGATGCGCGCCACCGCTGCGGTGGTCGGCTTCTCGCCCGGCACCACGGTCAGGAAGATGGCGCTCTGGTCAGACTCGGTGCCGTCGTTGACGGTGAGCTTCACCCAGTAATCGGTGGTCTCGGTCACCGACGGCGCCTTGCCTTCCACCGTTTCGGCCGTACTGCCGTCGAACGACAGGTCGGGGGCGTCCCACAGGTACGTCAGCGGATTGTCGTCCGGATCGAACGACGCCTCGCCTGACAGCGCGAACGGCGTGCCGCCTTCGAGCAGAACCGTGATGCGCGAGGTGGGCGGTTCCTGGGTGCGCTTCTTGATGCGGATGGTGTGGGTGTCCGTGGCGGTCCGGCCTTCGGCGTCGGTCACGGTCAGCGTCACGGTGAAGTTCCCGACCGTCAGCGGCAGCAGCCCTTCCACTACCGCATCGGTTTTCTTGTCGAGGAACGTCAGGCCGGGCGCACTCCAGGCGTAGCTCAGCGGGGCTTCGCCAGTGGAGCGCAGTGCCGAGAACTTGGCGCTCTCGCCCTCGAAGCCCTCGGTCGGCCCTTCGATCACCGCTACCAGCGTATCGGTGTCGACGTCGACGTTGATGCCGCTGAAGTAGAACGGCTCCATGTCCACCACTTCCTGCGTCGCCACTGCCCCCAGGCCCTCGCGGGCGGCGTTGAGCAGCACGCCGTTGTCCATGTCGATGGTCCACGTGAACAGGCCGCCGAGGTTGTTGTCCAGCACGTACTGGCCCTTCTCGCGCACCGAGCGCGGCGTGTCGATCGACAGGAACAGCCCGGTCTCGGGGTTGTACAGGTAGTCGGCGTTGGCCACCTCGTCGGTGTAGACGTTGAACCCGTTGATGGCGCGCTGGTTCTCCAGGTCCAGATAGTTGTACAGGATGTCGAAGAATTCGCTGGCGCCAGACTCGTACGTACCGGTGGTGGTGCCGCTACCCGGGTTGTACGTACCGACCAGCGGCGACCAGCTGTCGACCACGGCATTGCGCGCGCTGCGGCTGTACGCGGCGTAGCCCACGAAGATGTTGCGCGACGCCACGCCCACGCTCAGCAGGTACTTCACGGACTTGTCGATGCTGAAGTCGCTGTCCTGATAGTCGTACAGGTTCGTGTGGTGCGCCAGGCGGGGCGCCCACGGCGTGCCGAAGAAGTCGTACGTCATCAGGTTGACGCCTTCCACGCCGGCGGCAATCATGCCGGGCATGTCGGCGGCCACCATGGCATCCATCGAAGCGCCCGCCGCGATGCTGATGCGCACGTTGGGCAGGCGTTGCTTGATGCCGCGCACCAGGGCCTGGAAGTTCGCCGCATCCTGCGGGCCATGGGGGTTGCCGGCGCCGGGCATGCCCGGGTATTCCCAGTCCAGATCCACCTCGGTGAACATCGGGAAGCGGTCGAACACGTACGCGATGCTTTCGATCAGCGTCTGGCGCTTCGTGGCATCGGCCGTGGCTTCGTGGAACGCATTGCTCATCGTCCAGCCGCCAAGGCTGAACGACATCTTCAGGTTCGGGTTCTTGGCCTTGAGCTTGGCCAGGCCGCCCAGAATGCCCTGCGCCTTGCTCTGGTTGAACAGGTCCTGGTAGTCGTTGCTGACCCAGCCCGAGAAGCCGACGTTGCGATACGACGCCACATCGCCCCACGGATCGACAAACGTCATCTCGTTCGTCTTCTTGCCGAAGTCGACGGCGGCCTGGTCGATCGTGTACTGCTTCTCGCCCTTGTCGCCAACGATGCCGGCGAAGCCGATGATGAGCCGGTCGTAGGCAAACGCATTCAGCAGCATCAGGTCGGTGCCGCGGCCCGCCGCGCTATTCGTGAAATTGCCATCGAGGCGGCCGTCGTATTGCGACCAGTCGGTGTAGTAGCCAAACACCTGCGTGTTGTTCTGCGTCTTGCCGTAGGTGTTGTACACGCGCTTGGCCACGCGGGTGGACGTGTACGAGTACTTCTCCACCTCGGTGGCGGGGCTGTAGCCGTTCTGCGTGTAGGTGCGCTCGGAAGCGCCCTTCGACGCCGGAATGCCGGGATCGCCCGGATCCTGGTCATACACGAGCTTGCTGCCGGTGCGTCCGCCGCCCAGCGTTGCCCGCACGTTGGCAAAGCGACGGCGCGGCGTCGAGGGCACCGGCGTTTCGGCCGGATCGCCGCTACGGAACACGCGCGATTTGGTCCCGGCCCGCGCCTGCTGCGCCTGGCCTTCCGGCTCGTCCCGGTTGTTGCATGATTTCCTGGTCATGACGTCTGTCCTTGCAGATTGGTTTGTCGCCGACGGCGTGCCCGCCTCCGACAGGAAGCAGCCGGACACCGCCGACGCCACGCATCTTTCTCTTTTGCCTGCAGCAAGGACATGGAATTGCCGTGGAATATGAACGGTGATGTCCGTTCCATCCGGCAGCGCCGTTAATTCGAATCGAATAGGCGATTCCAGGCGCATTTCACCGCTTCGCAAATATCACCCGAATTACAAAGATGGAGCGCCCCTCATCCATCGATGAAAATGGATGAAATGGATTTCCAGAAATCCATCGGCGCCGCCGCCGCGCGTGCCGGCGCGGGCCCGCCACCCGATCGGGTTATGATGCACGGACTTCCCGTGTCTGATCAGAATTCAACCGCGTCACGTCATGATGTTCTGACAAGCGGTCAGCTCCCGGTGCATTCGTTGCCTCAGGATGAGATAACGCGAGGTCAGGGGCAGCGATTGCCTGCGCGGCAGACAATATTCCGGAAAATGGCAGCGCGCACGCTCACCCGTGCGGGTCAGATATCGAAAGAAATATCTTCCATGGGACCTATTTCTGCATCTCGATACGCTGGTCGTCCATCGCAGATGACAGGGGTAAATCAAAATGATCCGGAATGGCGACACGGTATTTTTTGATTGGGACACCGACCGCGTATTGCGCGGCGGCGTGGAAGCGAAAATAACGGGGCAGCAGAAAAAGCTGTTGCGCTTGCTGGTGGAAGGCAAGCCCCCGGTCAAATCGCGCGATACCCTGCTCAAGGGTATCTGGGGAAAACGGGCCGCACTGGTCGACGAGCTTTATCTGGTGCAACTGGTCTACCGGCTGCGCAAGGCGCTCAGCCCGGTTGGGCTCGACGCGCACATCGTCACCGTGCCGCGCCAGGGGTACCGCTTCATTCCGGTGCCCTATACCACCACCGTGCCGCCGGCCCCGGACTTTGCGCCTCAGGAGTCGGGCCTGGAACAGGCGCGCGGCCTGGCGCATGTGCTGGCCCGGCTGGGCATGCCGATCTCCACGTCGTCGGCACCGCTGATCTCGGCAAATTCTGACGACACCATGCACGTCGACGAATCGCAGGGGCTGGTCTCGTACAACGGCATCATCGCCAAGCTCACGCGCTTTGAGTTACGGCTGCTGATCGTGCTCAAGGACCACGGCGAGGCTGTGATGTCACGCCCGCAGATCATCGCGTCGGTCTGGGGCCCCGGCGCCATGGTCGACGAGAACTGCCTCACGCAACTGGTGTCGCGGCTGCGTCGGGCATTGCAGCCGCTGGGCCTGGACAACTGCGTCTCGGCGGTGCCCAAGGTGGGGTACCGCTTTCGTCCCCAGACTGGCGCGGCGGCGCGGGCCTTTTGAGCGCTAGCCGCGCCACGATTGACGCCTGCCGACTGTTCCGCCTATTCCGCCTGTTCCGCCTATTCCGCCTATTCCGCCTTGGCCCCGGAATCCTTGACCACCTTGGCCCACTTGGCCATCTCGCTGCGCTGGTAGTCGGCCAGCTTCTCGGGCGTGCCAAGTACCGGATCAAGGCCCAGCGTCTTGAGCTTGGCCTGCACGTCGGGCAGCGTGAAGATGCGGTTCAGCTCCGCATTGAGTTTGGCCACCACGTCCTTCGGCGTATGGGCCGGCGCGAATACCGCGAACCACGACGTCGCCTCATAGCCGGGCAGCCCCTGTTCCGCGATGGTGGGGATGTCCGGCGCCGACGCCGAGCGCTGCGCGCTGGTCACGCCCAGCGCGCGCAGCTTGCCCTCCTTCACCACGGGCAGCGCCGACGGCAGGTTGTCGAACATCATCGTGATATGGCCGCCGAGCAGGTCGGGAATGGCCATCGCGCGGCCCTTGTAGGGCACATGGGTGATCTTGGTGCCGGCCATCGTGTTGAACAGTTCGCCGGCCACGTGCAGCGACGTGCCAACGCCCGGCGTGCCGAACGTCAGTTGCCCCGGCTTCGACTTGGCCAGCGCAATCAGCTCCTGCACGTTCTTCGCGGGCACCGCCGGATGCACGACGAGCACGTTCGGCGTCGACGCCAGCAGGATGACCGGCACGAAGTCCTTCACCATGTCATACGGCATCTTGCTGTAGAGCGCGCCGTTGATGGAATGGGTGCCGACGGTGCCCAACGCCAGCGTGTAGCCATCGGCGGGCGCCTTGGCAACGATCTCGCCGCCGATATTCCCGCCCGCGCCGGGCTTGTTGTCGACCACAACCGGTTGGCCCAGGCCGATCTTCTCCGAGAAGATGCGCGCCAGGATGTCCGGCGCGCCACCGCTCGGAAAACCCACCACGATGCGGATGGGCTTGGACGGATAGGCATCGGCGGCCTGCACCGCGGGCATCGCGGCAAGGGTGGCGGTGGCGGCCAGCATCGCCAGCACCTGACGGCGCCGGAACATTCGAGCACGCATGGTCTTGTCTCCTCGATCTTTCTTGTCGATATAGCCGCGGCGCCTGGCCGCGGCGGGTGCTACACGGCGATATTGCCGAATTCCTTGGTCACCTGGTCGTGCAGGCGGCGCATGCCGCGCAACCAGCGGTCATAATCCTGCCCCTTGCGCTGATAGTATTCCAGCACCTCGGGGTGCGGCAGGATCAGGAAGCTCTCCTTGGCCACCCCTTCGAGCGTCTTCTCGGCAACGTGCTCGGGCGTGACCGAGCCGGCCTGCAGGAACCCCTTGCGCTCGCCACTTTCGCCAAACAGCATCTTCGTCTGCACGCCTTGCGGGCAAATGCAGCTCACCTTGATGCCGCGGTCGCCGTACGTGATCGACAGCCATTCGGCAAAGCCGATCGCGGCGTGCTTGGTCACCGCATAGGGCGCCGAACCGATCTGCGACAGCAGCCCGGCCGCCGACACCGTATTCACGAAGTAGCCCTCGCCACGCTCCAGCATCTGCGGCAGCACCGCCTTCGCGGCGTGGATATGCGCCATGACGTTGATTTCCCAGATGCGCTGCCATTCCTCGGCCGACGCATCGAGCCCCTTGCGCAGGATGATGCCGGCATTCGAGCAGAACACGTCCACCTGGCCGAAGCGCTCGGTCGCTGCGTCAACCAGGCCCTGCACGGCAGCCGCGTCGGCCACGTCCACCCGTTGCGCGAACACGTGGCAGCCGGGTACCGCGGCCGATACCTCGGCGCCCACTTGCGCCGCGCTGGCCTCGTCGAGGTCGGCCACGGCCACGCCGCGCGCGCCCGCCTGGGCGAACGCCAGCACCAGCGCACGGCCGATGCCAGTGCCGCCGCCCGTCACGATCACGGTCTTGTTGCGAATCTCCATGCTGATCTCCTAGTTTCTGTTCGATGATGGGTCTCAGGCCGGCTGCCAGAGCCGCGCGGCCAGGGTGTCGGCCAGCTCGCGGACGCGCGGTCCGAGATTGCCTTCGAGAATTTCGGGCGAAAGCCGCGTGGAAGCGCCGCCGATGTTGATCGAGAGCACCTCCGATCCATCAGCCAGCCGCACTGGCGCGGCGGCCCCGCTGACCGCGCGGTCCCATTCGGCATGTGCCACGCAGAAGCCGCGGCGCCCATGCTCGCGCATGGCGCGCTCCATCTTGCTGCGCAGGCTTGGCCAGCGCGAACCGTGATGGCGCTCCAGCTCGGCGAGTACCGCCGCGCGCCGCGCCACCGGCAGCCCCGCCACCCAGGCACGTCCGATGGCCGAGGTCGCCATCGGCAGACGCGATCCCGGTGTCAGGCGCATCACCAGTGCGCCGCGCGGCTGGCAAACCTCCAGGTAAAGCATGTCGTGCCGATCAGGCGCGGCCAGCGCCACGGTGCAGCCCGTGGCAAACGCCAGCGATTGCATCAGCGGCTGGGCGATCTGGCGAATGCCGGCACCCGAGAGGTAGCGCTGGCCAGGCAGCATCGCACCCTGGCCAATCCGGTATTTCTCGTGCTCTTCCACATAAACCAGATAGCCGACGCTGGCCAGCGTGTAGGTCAGCCGCGACACCGTGGGTCGGGGAATACCCGTACGACGCGACAGCTCCGCGTTACCCAGAAAGTCATCATCCGGCCCGAACGCCCGCAGCAATTCCACCCCACGCGCCAGCGCCGTCACGAAATTACGGTCCTCGGCATCGGCCGGATGTGCAGCCTCGGCCGACACCAGTGCGGCATCGGGCGGGTGCGGAATCGAGGTCGTGCGCTTCATGAGCGATTGATATCAGTTTCCATGCCGGGAGGGCCCCGCTATGTAAGGAAAACATGTGTGTCACAAGTGCGATTCATGGCGCCAAGGTGAATCGCCATGTCGCACCGTTCGGCGACCGGCTGAATGGCCGCGTAAATCGAAACACTGCGATTTCGCCACTCGGATCTACGCTAAGCGGCGCCTTCCTTGCCGGGTTTTCCCGAGCATCCCATGCAGTGGAAACATGGCCGTCATCGGCGACATCAATATGCGCCGAGGGACGCGCGCATGGGGCAACTTGCACCCTGAAATCAGGGAATACACGGACGCATCGAGGCGGCATGCGGCCTGCCTATTTCGCTCAGCGGAATACTACGTCCGATTGCTTGACGCTCGCTGAAACGCTATGCAAAGTCGCCGAAAACGAACGACCGTGCGAGAACACGACACGGCGTCGCACACAGCGCGGGTGCCGTCACGGCACACCATCGCAAGGAGACAACGCATGGCACTGTTTTTCCAGCAGTTCCTCAACGGCTTGACACTGGGCGGCGTCTACAGCCTGGTGGCCTTGGGGTTGACCCTTGTCTACGGCATCCTGCACGTGCCCAACTTCGCGCATGGCGCGTTGTACATGGCCGGCGCCTACGTGTCGTACTTCGCCATGACCACGCTCGGTCTGAACTACTGGCTCGCCATGCTCGGCGCGGCCGCGGTATTGGCCGTGCTGTCGATGCTGGCCGACCGGCTGGTGTTCCATCCGCTGCGCAATGCGCCCGAGATCCACGACATGATTGCCGCCATCGGCATCCTGCTGTTTCTGGAAGCGGGCGCACAGGCGCTGTGGGGCGCAGACTTCCATCGCATGCCCACGCCGTACGGCCAGATGGTGAACATCTTCGGCCTCACGGCGCCGCTGCAGCGCGTGCTGATCATCGTGGCCGCCTTCGGCCTGATGGTGCTGCTGCATCTGTTCCTCACGCGCACCGTGACCGGCTCCACGATCATGGCGATGGCGCAGAACCGCGAAGGCGCGGCGCTGGTGGGCATCGACGCCACGCGCGTCACGCTGCTGGTGTTCGCCATCTCCGGCGCGCTGGCCGCCATTGCCGCCACGCTCTATGCGCCCATCAACCTCGTGTACCCCAGCATGGGCAACCTGGTGATCACCAAGGCGTTCGTGATCATCATCCTGGGCGGCATGGGCAGCATTCCGGGCGCCATCGTCGGCGGCCTGATCATCGGCATGGCCGAAAGCTTCGGTGGCTTCTACATCTCCACCGACTACAAGGACATCATCGCCTTCCTGCTGCTCGTGATCATCCTGTCGGTGCGGCCGCAGGGCCTGTTCGCCGGCAAGGCGGCCTGAGGAGGAACCCGACATGAAAGCACTGCAAGGCAAGACGGGCTGGATGCTGCTGCTGGCGGCGGCCATCGCCTTCCCGCTGGTGGTTCCCAACAGCTACTTCCTGACGGTGATGACGCTCGCGTTCATCACGGCCATCGCCACGCTCGGCCTCAACCTGCTGACCGGCTACACGGGCCAGCTGAACCTGGCGCACGGCGGCTTCATGGCCATCGGCGCCTATACGCTGGGCATCCTGACCGTCGACCACCAGTTGCCGTTCTGGCTGGCCTTCGCGCTGTCCGGCGTGGTGTGCATGGTGCTGGGCTACTTCGTCGGCGTGGTGTCGCTGCGGCTCAAGGGCCACTACTTCTCGATCTTCACGCTCTGCGTGGGCTACATCATCTATCTGGTGATCGAGAAATGGGAAGGGCTCACGCACGGCGCCGTGGGGCTGATCGGCATTCCGGTGCCGGCGTCGATCGGACCGGTGGCGTTCGACAGCGTGCAGGCGCAGTACTACCTGGTGCTGTTCTTCCTGGCCATCGGCACGTTCGTGATGCACCGCATCGTCGGTTCGCTGCTGGGCCGCAGCTTCATGGCCGTGCGCAATAGCGACGCACTGGCCGAGGCGCTGGGCATCAACCTCATGCGCACCAAGGTGCTGTCGTTCGTGCTGTCGGTGGCCTATGCGGGCTTTGCCGGCGCGCTGTACGCGGGTCAGGTGCGCTTCCTCGGCCCCGACATCGCACGCACTGACATCACGTTCGACATGGTGATGTCGATGCTGGTGGGCGGCACGGGCACGCTGCTTGGCCCGCTGCTCGGCGCGGTGCTGGTGCCGTGGGTCACGCAGACGCTGCAGTTCCTGCAGGACTACCGCATGCTGGTGTTTGGTCCGGTGCTGATCCTGCTGATCATCTTCGTCCCCGATGGCATCGTGGGCTCGTACCTGAAGCGGCAGGCACGCCGCGCCGCCGCCCAGCGCCGTGGCCAAATGGCCGCCGCGCGCGCCGCGCAGCCCGCCCCTGTTCCCACCACCCGCCCGGGAGCCGAGAATGCTTGAGATCCGCAACCTGACAAAGAAATTCGGCGGCCTGACCGCGGTGCACGATGTCTCGGTCACGTTCGAGACCGGCCACATCAACGCGATCATCGGCCCCAATGGCGCCGGCAAGACCACGTTCTTCAACCTGGTGGCCGGCACGCACGCACCCACCTCTGGCCAGATCCTGTTCAAGGGCCAGGACGTGGCCGGCCTGCGCGCCGACCAGATCGCCCGCCTGGGCGTGGCGCGCACGTTCCAGGCCACCGCGCTGTTCGACCGCGCCACGGTGCTGGACAACCTGATCGTCGGCCACCGCCTGCGCACCGCATCCGGCCTGGCCGACGTGCTGTTCAACAGCCGCCGCCTGCGCGAGGAAGAGAAGCTGTGCCGCGAGAAGGCCGAGGCCGCGCTCGATTTCGTGGGCCTGTCTCACCTGGCGCACGAAATCGCCGCGGACATCACGCAGGAAGCGCGCAAGCGCGTGGCCTTTGCGCTGGCGCTGGCCACCGATCCCGAGATCCTGCTGCTGGATGAACCGGCCGGCGGCGTGAACCCCGAGGAGACCGTCGGCCTGGCGGAGCTGATCCGCAAGATGGTGCGCCATGGCAAGACCGTCTGCCTGATCGAACACAAGATGGACATGATCATGCGCCTGGCCGACAAGATCATGGTGCTGAACTACGGCGAGAAGATCGCCGAAGGCACGCCCGCGCAGATCCAGCAGGACCCGCGCGTCATCGAGGCCTACCTGGGAGCCGACCATGTTGCAGCTTGAACGTGTCTCGCTGTCGTACGGCAGCTTCCGCGCACTGGACAACATCACCCTGCACGCGAAGGCCGGCGAGTTGGTAGTGCTGCTGGGCGCCAACGGCGCCGGCAAGAGTTCGATCTTCCTGGCCATGAGCGGCATCCACCGCACCAACGGCGGCAGCATGCGTTTCGATGGCCGCGAACTGGGCGGCATGAAGCCCTCGCAGATCGTACAGGCCGGGCTTGTGCATTGCCCCGAGGGCCGCAAGCTGTTTCCGGCCATGAGCGTCGAGAAGAACCTGACGCTGGGCGCCTACGTGCACCGCCGCGATCGCGCGGGCATCCGGACCACGCTCGAAGAGGTCTACGAGATGTTCCCGATCCTGCAGCAGAAGAAGGACGACCCGGCCGGCTCGCTGTCGGGCGGCCAGCAACAGATGGTGGCGCTGGGCCGCGCGCTGATGGGCCGCCCGCGCGCGCTGCTGCTCGACGAACCGTCGCTGGGCCTGGCCCCGCTGGTGGTCAAGCAGATGTTCGAGGTAATCCAGCGCATCAACCGCGCCGGCACCACGGTGCTGCTGGCCGAGCAGAACGCCTACGCGGCGCTGGGCATTGCCCACCGCGCGTACGTGATCGAAAGCGGCCGCATCGTGATGGAAGGCGACCGCGACACGCTGCTGAAGGACGAAGGGGTGCGGAAAGCGTATATCGGCGGGTGAGTTTCAGCTTCCACGGTTTGCTCCCCTCTCCCGCATTCGCGGGAGAGGGGTTGGGGGAGAGGGCGCGGCGGTTCAAACAGCGCCCGTCGCGTCTTGAAAGGCCCACCCTCTCCCCCGCCCCTCTCCCGCCGCGCGGGAGAGGGGAGACAACAATCGGTACATAAAATCCAAAGGAGACAGCACATGCAGCACAACACGTTGGGTCGTATCTTCACGCTGGCGGCGTGCGCCGCGGCAGCCGTCATGGCCTCCACGCCGGCCCTGGCCCAGGAAGTGGTCAAGATCGGCTATACGGGTCCGCTTTCGGGCGGCGCCGCGCTGTACGGCAAGAATGTGCTGTCGGGCATCCAGATGGCCGTGGACGAGATCAACGCCTCTGGCCTGCAGGTCAACGGCAAGAAGGTCAAGCTGGAAGTGGTGGCGCTGGACGACAAGTACGCGCCGGCCGAAGCCGCCATCAACGCCCGCCGCCTGGTGCAGCAGCACAAGACGCCGGCCGTGTTCGTGCCGCACTCGGGCGGCATCTTCGCGCTGCAGGCGTTCAACGAGCAGGAGAAGTTCCTGGTCATGGCCTACTCCAGCGTGCCGCGCATCACCGATGCCGGCAACAAGCTGACGATCCGCATCCCGCCGGCCTACACCGGCTACATCGAGCCGTTCGTCAAGGCGCAGATGAAGCGCTACGGCAAGAACGTGGCGCTGGTGCCGGCCGATCACGACTACGCCAAGGCCTGGGTGCAGGCCTTCGTGCCGGCGTGGGAAGGCGCGGGCGGCAAGGTGGTGGGCAACAACCCGATGTCGTACACCAAGGCCACTGACTTCTACACCGGCGTCTCGCGCGCCATCGCCGACAAGCCCGACGTGATGTTCGTCGGCGGGCCGTCCGAGCCCACCGCACTGGTGGTGAAGCAGGCGCGCGAACTGGGCTTCAAGGGCGGGTTCATCATCATGGATCAGGCCAAGATGGACGAGATGTCGAAGGTCACCAACGGCCTGGCCATGCTGGAAGGCTCGATTGGCGTGATGCCGCTGGTCAACGACGCCCGTCCGGCCGCGCAGGCCTACAACGCGCGCTACAAGAAGCTGCACGACGGGCGCGACGCCACCACCGAGATGTCGCTGAACTACACGATGACCTGGGCGCTGGCGAACGCGATGAAGCTGGCCGGCACCACCACCGACTCCGCGGCCATCCGCGCGAAGATGCCGGATGCGGTGAAGGCGCTGCCCAAGGAAGTGAATCCGAACGAAGTGGACGGCATCGACGCCAAGGGCGGATCGGTGGCCGACACCGTGGTGGGCTGGGTGCAGAAGGGCAAGATCGAGCCGGTACGCCTGTCGGAACTGGCCAAGTAACCGAACCCGGCAAAGAGAGAAAGAGAGAGGGAGGCGGAGGGGGCAGTACCCTGCTGGCGGGCAGCCAGCACTGCAGTGGCAACAACAAGAATCGACGTGGAGAGAAGCGAAGGGCGTCCGGCATAACCGGACGCCCTTTGTCTTTTCAACCCGCTGTAGCGAGCTTCCCACAGAGGCTCCAACTGGCTCGCCTCAACGTCGATCGTCGTTGCGTGCCTGCTGCGGATGACGGCCATGCTCTTGCTGAGACCGCTGCTGTTGTTGCTGCTGTTGCTGCTGTTGCTGCTGTTGCTGGAACTGCCGCGCCCGGTCCTGCTGCTGGCGCTGCTGCTCCTGCGCCTGGCGCTGCATCTGCTGCTGTTGTTGCATCTGCTGCTGTTGCTGCTCCTGCATGCGGCGCTGCTGGTCCTGCGCCTGCCGTTGCTGCTCCATCGCCTGCTGGCGCTGCATGGCCTGCTGACGCTGCTGTTCGAACTGCTGCCGTTGCTGCTCCTGGAACTGGCGCGCCTGCTCCAGTTGCTGGCGCTGCGCCGCCTGCTGCCGCTGCTGTTCCACCTGCTGGCGTTGCTGCTCCTGGAACTGCCGCTGCTGCTGGTCACGCATCTGTGCCTGCTGCATCTCCTGCTGCTGGCGCTGCTGGTCGAACTGCCGCTGCCGGTCTTGCGCCTGCCGCTGGACGTCCTGCTGCTGGCGCTCCTGCTGCAGGCGCTGCTGCTCGAACTGCCGCTGCCGGTCTTGCGCCTGCCGCTGGATATCCTGCTGCTGGCGCTCCTGTGCCTGGCGTTGCTGGTCGAACTGCCGCTGCCGTTCCTGCGCCTGCCGCTGGATATCCTGCTGCTGGCGCTCCTGTGCCTGGCGTTGCTGGTCGAACTGCTGGCGGCCCATCGCGTCGCGCCGTTGCTCGTCGAGTTGGCGCTGCTGGTCCTGCGCCATGCGCTGCTGGTCGAACTGCTGCCGGCGCTGCAGATCCTGCGCCTGCCGCTGCTGATCCTGCAGTTGCCGTTGCTGGTCGTCGCGCATGCGCTGCACGCCCTGCTGCTGTCGTTGCTGGAAGTCCGCCGCCTGTCGCTGCTGGTCGTGCAACTGGCGCTGCTGGTCCGCCTGCATGCGCCGCACGTCCGCCGCCGCGTCGGAGGGCGCGCCCCGGCCGCCATCGGGCCGCTGGCCGAACTGCCGAGCCTGCGCGGCCTGGCTCATGCGCACATCGGGTTGCCACGGCGCGCCCTGGCCCGGCTGTCCACCGCGCCGCGCTTCGTCGCGGCCACGCGCGCCTTGCCGGCGATCGTCGCCGCCGGGCTGCGGCCCGCGCCACGCCGGCCCCGCGCCAGCGGTGCCGCCCTCGCGCGCCAGGCGACGTGCCAGATCGTCCGGACCCACGCGCCCCGGCTGCTGCGCCACGATGGCCTGGCGCTCGAATCCCTGCCGTGCCATCGGTGGCAAACCCTGCGACCGCGCCCCGCCAATCAGGCTGGCCCTGACCGGCGCCATCGGCGGCCCGCCGCGCCCTTCGCCCACCGGCAGATGACGCCATTCCTCGCGATGGCTGCCGCGCGGCACCGGCCGGCCCTCGACGAAGTTGCGCGACGGCATGCCCGAAATGGCACCCGGTACGTTGCGGTTCACCCATCGGTCAGGCCCGCCGCCACGCATCCACGTGTTGTTGACGGTCATGTTGTTGATGCGGGTGACATAGCGCGGACTGGCGCGATAGATCGGCCGGTAGGCATCGCGCGGCCCCAGCGGATACCAGGCCACGCCCGGCCCGCCGCCAATGCGTATCGACGTGCCACCTACGAAGCCGACCACGGCCGGCGCGTAGCACGGCCGCACGGCCACCGGCCCCGGCACCCAGCCCCAGCGGCTGCCGAAGTAGGCCCAGCGTCCATAGTGCGACGGGGCGAAGCCCCACGGCGCGTCGTCGATCCACGTCCAGCCCCACGGGGCCACCCATGCCCAGTGGCCGGCGCTATAAGGCGCCCAGCCGCTCGGCATGGCGCGCGGGAACCAGACGGCGCCATAGCCGGCGTCTTGCTGCCAGTCACCGTAGTCGTCCAGCGCCGTGTAGCCGGTCATGTCGGGCGGCACATAGCGTGCCGAGGGCGAGGCATCCTCGCGCGCATCGCGCGCCGCGGTCCACTGGTCGAAGCCGTCGGGCGGCGGGTAGTTGCCAGCGCCAGCATCGGCCAGGTCTGTCCCGGCAAAGCGCAGGCGCTGGCCCCGGCCCAGTTCCAGCGAGCGTGTGTCGCCATAGAGCACGGCACTGCCATGGCGCATGCTCACAAGCGTGGTGGTGCCGTCGGGCGACACGTCGAGCCGGTAGTCACCGGGCTCGCGCGGCACGAAGGCCAGGTTCGGCGTGTCCACCTCCACCTGCTGGTCGGGGGGCAATGCCCGCACGCGCAGCTGCAGCGTGCCCTGGGTGAGCTTGATCTGCGTGGTGCGGTCGTCGAGGTTCAGGATGGAAGCCGCCGTGCCGCCGCCCAGGCGCACCGCCGTGGTGCCGGCGTGCAGTTCCGCGCGGCCACCCGGGTCCACCCAGAGGCGGTCTCCGGTGGTGAGCGGCCGGTTCGGCATCACGGCCGCCCAGTCGTCAGACCCGGCCGGCGCGAAGCTGAGGCCGCCCGCCATGTCCGTGACCGTGGCGATCCGCGACGGCGGATCGGCGGCCATGGCAGCGGGGTCGCCGAGCACATTGGGGTCAGCGGGATCCTGCTGGATATATCCGGGCGGCGCGCCAGGGTTGTAGTCCTGTGCCTGAGCCGGCCCATGGGCCAGCAGCGAGGCCAGGGCGACGGCCGCGGGCACGGCCGCCACAGCCGCCGCAGCCGAAATACGAAGACGGGATGACATGATCGGTTACCTGAGTCCGGCGAGCCGCGCCGGCGAATTCGCTGGCGGCCTGCTCCCCTGCCTGCCACCGTATATCGGATAACGGCGCAAAGCCCGGCCTGTGCACCAGACTTTGTAAGCACATATTTCCCGCCCAGCCGGGCCCGGCATGCGGGACAAAGCCGGATACAAGTCTTGCAGGTGATTGAGAAAAGCAGGAGGGTAGCGGGGAAATGGCCGGGGATTGACCGATGCTTGGGCGGCGCCTGAGCCGCGCTTGTGCCGCGCTTGTGCCGCGCTTGTGCCGCGCTTGTGCCGCGCTTGTGCCGCGCTTGTGCCGCGCTTGTGCCGTGCTTGAGCCGCGATGCTGCATCGCCGCAATGGCGGCCATGCACGCGGCAAACCCGGAGCACGCCGCCTAGCGCGGGCTGTTGCGCAGGAAGTCGGTCAGGCGGTCGGCCGGCATGGGACGGCCGTACAGGTAGCCCTGCGCCTCGATGCAACCATTGCCCAGCAGGAAGTCGCGCTGCTCGGGCGTTTCCACCCCTTCGGCCACCACGCCGATTTTCAGGCTCTGGCCAACGTTGATGACTGACCGCACGATCGCGGCATCCACGTTGTCCTGCGTGACATTGCGGATGAACGACTGGTCGATCTTGAGCCGGTCCACGGGGAACGTCTTCAGGAAGCTCAGCGACGCGTAGCCGGTGCCAAAGTCGTCGCAGGTCAGCGTCACGCCGTCGCGGCGCAGCGCCTGGAGCTGGTCGGACACCTCGTCGCCCTGCTGCAGGGCGATGGTCTCGGTAATCTCGATTTCCAGCCGGTCCGGCGGCAGTTCCAGCGCGCGCAGCACGTGCCGCACCTCGGTCAGCAGGCGGCTTTCGGCCAGCTGGGCGGCGAACAGGTTGATGGCCACGCGCGGCGCCTCGGGGAACGTCAGCGACCACGCCCGCGCCTGCGCGCAGGCCGTGTGCAACAGCCACATGCCCACGTCGGCGGCCACGCTGCTGGCCGCCAGCGCGTCGATGAACGCGGCGGGCGTCAGCAGCCCCAGGGTCGGATGGCGCCAGCGCATCAGAGCCTCGGCGCCCACCACCCGGCCGTCGCGCAGGTCCACCTGCGGTTGATAGAGCAACTCGAACTGGCGTTGGGCGTACGCCTCGCGCAGGGCCTGGACGAGCGACAGGCGCGTCGTCACGTCGGCGCGCATCTGCGGCTTGAAGAAGCGGATGGTGCGGCCGCCGTCGTGCTTGGCCCGTGCCAGGGCCAGGCTGGCCGCGGCCAGCACGTCCGACGTAGTGTCGCCGCCGGCCGGCATCACGCAGGCGCCCACGCTGGCCAGCACATGATGGCGGTTGCCGTTCAGTTCGTAGGGAGCCGACAGCATCGACAGGATGGCCGCGCTCACATGGCGCACCAGCGTCGGGTCGGAAATGGAGGTCAGCAGCACGCCGAACTCGTCGCCGCCCACACGGCCCACCACGGCATCGCGCGGCGAGGCGTCGCGCAGCCGGCGCGCCACGTGCTGGAGGATGGCGTCGCCCTCGGCGTGGCCGTGCATGTCGTTGAATGCGCGGAAATCGTCGATGCCCACCAGCAACAGGGCGAAGCGCGGCGTCGTCTCGCCTTGCAGACGCGTTTCGACACGCTTCAAGAACGCCTGGCGGGCGACCACGCCGGTCAGCGGATCCAGGTCCGCCGGCGGCAAGGCCCCAGTCGCCTGTGCCTCCGACTTGGCCACCATCCCTGCCCTATCAGTTGTGATGAACATGATCCCCGCTCAAACTATTTGGCAAGTGTGACGAAAACCTTGAAAAAAGCAAGCGCTTCAAATTGGCGGCGTGGCCGCGCAACGGCGGCGGCTGGCGGGATGCGGCCCGCCGTTGAAATGGCCCGGACGTTACAGTACCCTACGCCGCAACCGCCCACCACCCGAAAGAGGGATTCCCTCGATCCGGGAACGGGCTTCGCGCCCGGCCACCGGACCTGCCGCCGGACCTGCCAAACAAGAGATACGCCACCTTGAATCACTGGACCATCCGCACCCGCATCCTGGCGAGCTTTACCTTCATCCTGCTGGTCATGACGCTGATGAGCGTGGCCGCCTATAACCGGCTGTCCGCCATCGAGCACGAGACCACGGTCATGCGCACCGATGCGCTGCCGGGCCTGAACTACAGTGCCGGCATGCGTGGCGTCTGGGGCGAGATCTATGTGCTGGCCTGGCAGACCGTCACCGCGTCGGACCTGACCCAGCGCACCCGGCTGCTGTCGCAGACCGAAGACGCCCGGCGCCGGCTGGACAAGCTCCAGAAGGCGTACTCGGATTCGATCCAGCGCGAGGTGGATCGCACCAGATTCCGCGCGTTCCTCGATCTTCGCGCCAGATACGAGCAGGCCGCCCAGCCTTACCTCGACCCCACTCGCTGGCGCGACACCGCCACGGCCGAGGCGGCGCTGCGCGGTAGCGCCCACGAAATCTGGGCCGACGGCCGCAAGGCGCTGCAGGAACTGGTGGACGACAACGCCACCGTCAACGACCACGCCGCCGCCGGCATCGTCGATGCGGTGAACGCCGCCAAGCTGAGCATCGAGGTGGCCCTGGCCTTTGCCGTGCTGGCCGCCGCCGTGTGCGGCTTCCTGCTGCTGCGCGCCATCAACGGCCCGATGCGCTCGATCGTCTCGCTGCTGGCCACCATGCGCGGCGGCGACCTGCGCCAGCGCATCGCGCTGAACCGGCGCGACGAGTTCCATGCCGTCGAGGAAGGCTTCAACCAGATGGCCGGCGAGCTGACCTCGCTGGTGGGGCAGGCCCAGCGCTCGGCCATCCAGGTCACCACGTCGGTCAACGAGATTGCCGCCACGGCCCGCCAGCAGCAGGCCACGGCTACCGAGACGGCCGCCACCACCACGCAGATCGGCGCCACGTCGCGAGAGATCTCGGCCACCGCGCGCGACCTCGTACGCACCATGAGCGAGGTGTCGAACGCCGCCGAGCAGACGGCCGGGCTGGCCGGCACGGGCCAGACCGGCCTGTCGCGCATGGAAGCCACCATGCACCACGTGATGGAGGCCGCCGGCTCGGTCAACGCCCGGCTGGCCACGCTCAACGAGAAGGCCGGCAATATCAACCAGGTGGTGACCACCATCGCCCGCGTGGCCGACCAGACCAACCTGCTGTCGCTGAACGCCGCGATCGAGGCCGAGAAGGCCGGCGAATACGGCCGTGGCTTCTCGGTAGTGGCCACCGAGATCCGCCGCCTGGCAGACCAGACCGCCGTGGCCACCTACGATATCGAGCAGATCGTGCGCGAGATCCAGTCGGCGGTGTCGGCCGGCGTGATGGGCATGGACAAGTTCTCCGAAGAGGTGCGGCGCGGCATGTCGGAGGTGACGCAGGTGGGCGATCAGCTCTCGCAGATCATCGGCCAGGTGCAGTCGCTGGCGCCGCGCGTGCAGATGGTCAACGAGGGCATGCAGGCGCAGGCCGGCGGTGCCGAGCAGATCAACCAGGCGCTGATGCAGCTGTCGGAAGCCGCCCAGCAGACCGTGGAATCGCTGCGCCAGTCGGGCCAGGCCATCGACGAGCTGACGCTGGTTTCCAACGAACTGCGCAGCGGCGTGTCGCGCTTCAAGGTCTGAAGCGGCCCCCGCCGCGCGACTTCCCATGGCGCTCTTCCTGCTGTTCCGCATCGGCCCCGATTACTACGCGCTCGACAGCGCCGAGGTGGCCGAGGTGCTGCCGCTGACCGCCACCAAGCAGATTCCCGACGCCCCGCCGTGGGTGAGCGGCCTGATGGTGCGGCGCGGCCAGCCGGTTCCGGTGATCGACCTGAGCGCGCTGGCTACCGGCCAGCCCGCCGCCGCGCGTACCAGTACCCGCACGGTGCTGGTGCATTACCGCCGGCCCGGCGATGCCGACGCGGCGTCGCACCTGTTGGGGCTGCGGCTCGAATATGCCACCGACACGCTGCGCTGCGACCCTGCGTCGTTCGTCGATAGCGGCATCGATCCGGGCCAGGCGCGCTACCTGGGGCCGGTGCGCCATGACGCGCGCGGCCTGGTGCAGTGGGTGCGCGTGGCCGGACTCCTGCCGGACGCCGTGCATGCGCTGCTATTCCCAGAGGCCAGCCCGGCATGACGGACCTGCCCCATCCGCCCACGCTGATCGAGACGCTGCTCAAGGAGCGCATCGGGCTGGACGCGGCCGCCATCGGCCCGGCCGTGATCGCACGGGCCGTGGAGGAACGCCGCATGGCGGTGGGCGCCCGCGACCCCGCCGCATACTGGAACGTGCTGCATGCGGTGCCGGACGAACTGCAGGCGCTGATCGAGGCCGTGGTGGTGCCGGAGACCTGGTTCTTCCGCCACCGCGAGGCGCTGCTGGCGCTGGGGCGCTTTGCCGCCCAGCGCCTGTTCCGCGACGGCGAGCGCCAGCTGCGCGTGTTGAGCATGCCGTGCTCCACGGGCGAGGAGCCCTACTCCATCGCCATGGCTCTGTTCGATGCCGGCCTGCCGCCCGAGCGTTTCCGCGTGGATGCCGTGGACGTCAGCGCGCGCGCGCTGGCCCGGGCGCGTGCCGGCCTGTATGGCAACAACGCGTTCCGTGGCGTGCCGCTCGATTTCCGCGACCGCTATTTCACGCCCGCTGCCGCCGGCTACCAGTTGTCGGAGAAGGTGCGCGCGCAGGTGCGCCTGCGGCAGGACAACTTCATGTCGTCTTCACTGCTGGCCGGCGAGGCGCCCTATCACTTCGTGTTTTGCCGCAACCTGCTGATCTATTTCGCTCCAGACACACAGCGGCGCGCCGTGCAGACGCTGCGCCGGCTCACCGCCCCGCAGGGGCTGATCTTCGTCGGCCCGGCCGAAGCCAGCCTGCTGACCCGCGAAGGGCTGGCCAGCGCCGGCGTGCCGCTGGCGTTCGCGTTCCATGCCGATGGCGTGCCCGTGCGCGCCGATGGCCACGCTTGGCCCGCTTCGCCGGCCACGGCCATGCCTGCGCCGGCCGTCCGGACCGCCGTGACTGCGGAGACCACACCGGCCTTCGCACCACGCGCCACGGCGGCGCCGACCTTGACCCGGCTTCCGGCGGCGCAGCCCGCCACGGCATCGGCCCGTACGGCCATGCCGGCCGGCGCGCTCGCGGCCGTCTCGGCGCTGGCCGATCGCGGCGACCTCGATGCGGCTACGGCGGCCTGCCAGCAGTACCTGACGTCTTCCGCATCGTCGGCCGATGGCTGGTGTCTGCTCGGCGTGCTGCATGACGCCGCCGGCCGCACCGCCGACGCCCATGCCGCCTATCGCAAGGCCGTGTACCTCGACCCGGGCCACGAGGAAGCGCTTTACCATCTGGCTGCCCTGCTCGACAGCGAGGGCGATGCAGCGGGCGCCCATCGCCTGCGCGAGCGCGCCCAGCGACATGCCCGACTGAGCCATGGCTGATTCTCTCGTCCAATCCTCCTCCAGCACGCTGCCTGGGCTTGCCGCCGGCACGGTGGACGACTGCTGGCGCCGCATTGGCACCGGCGGCGACCGCTCCTGCCCGCAACTGACCACACACCTGCGCTGCCGCAACTGTCCCGTGTACGCCCAGGCCGCCGTGACGGTGCTCGATTCGCTGTCGGCCAGCCAGCAGCTCGCCGCGCACGTTGACCGCCACGTTGACCCACATGCCGCTCTCCAAACCGACTACCTGGACAACGACACCGCCGCCCCCCTCCATGCCGACCGGCACGCGGGCCAGTCGGTGGTGATCTTCCGCGTGGGCGACGAATGGCTGGCCCTGCCGACGGGCGTGCTGGGTGAAGTCACCGCGCCCGCGCCCGTGCATTCCTTGCCGCACCGGCGCCATGCCGCGCTGATCGGGGTGGCGGCCGTGCGTGGCACGCTGCTCGCCTGCGTCTCGCTGGCGCTGCTGTTCGGCGCCGATGCGGACGCCACGGGTCAGCAGGCGGCACGCTTCCTGATTCTCGGCCAGGGCCGCAATGCCATCGCGCTGCCCGTGGCGGAAGTGGCCGGCGTGGAGCACGTGTGGCCGGGCGCGCTGCTGCCGCTGCCCGCCACGCTGGCCCGGGCTTCGGCGCGCTATACGCAGGCGCTGTTCACGCATGACGGCCATAGCGTCGGGCTGCTCGACGCCGACCTGCTGCGCCAGGCCTTGTCGCGGAGCCTGTCATGAACCCCGAACAGTTGCGCGATGCGTCGATGCTCGAGCTGTTCGCGCTGGAGGCGGACGCGCAGGCCGAAGTGCTGAACGCGGGCCTGCTCGCGCTGGAACGCGAACCCACCGCCGCCGTGCACCTGGAAGCCTGCATGCGCGCGGCGCATTCGCTCAAGGGTGCGGCGCGCATCGTCGGGCTCGACGGCGGCGTGCGCGTGGCCCATGCCATGGAAGACTGCCTGGTGGCAGCCCAGCGCGGCGGCATCGTGCTGGCGCCGGCACATATCGACGTGCTGCTGCAAGGCACCGACCTGCTCCAGCGCATCGGCCATCCGCCCGACGGCAATCTCCGCTGGCCCGAACTCGACGGCCGCGCGGCCATCGACGCATGGGTTGCGCAGATGAACCGCCTGCTCGACGGCGACGTGGCAACCATGGCGCCCAGCCCCGCAACCTCGGCGCTGCCCTCGCAGCCAAAGGCGCCGCGCATGGCCGAGGCATCCGCCACGGCGGCGGCACCGCCGCCCGAGCCGTCCGAGCCGCCCGAGCCGTCCGAGCCGTCCGAGCCGCCCGAGCCCTCTCAGTCCGCCGCGCCACTCCAGCCGCTGCCGGAGTCAGCGCCCGAACCGCAGGAGCGCATGCTGCGCGTGAACGCGGACCGGCTCGACCGCCTGCTGGCAATGGCCGGCGAAGCGATGGTCGAATCGCACTGGCTGCGCCCGTTCGGCAGCGCCATGCAGCAAACGCGCCGCCAGCACGTGCGCTCGCTGCAGGCGCTCGACGGCCTGCAGGCGCTGCTCGATTCGCCCGAGGGCACCGTGCCACGCATGCGCGCCGCGCTGGCCGAGATGAGGCGTCTGCTGGAAGATGGCCACGATGCGCTTTCGCAGCGCGTGGAGGAACTCGACCAGTACGATCACCGCGCCAGCCGCCTGTCGCGGCGGCTCTACGACACTGCGTTGTCGTGCCGCATGCGGCCGCTGTCGGACGGCATCACCGGTTACTCGCGCATGGTGCGCGACCTGGGCCGCTCGCTGGGCAAGCAGGTGCACCTGGCGCTGTCCGGCGAGCAGACGCAGGTAGACCGCGACATCCTCGACCAGCTCGACGCGCCGCTGGCCCACCTGCTGCGCAATGCCGTCGACCACGGCGTGGAAGCGCCGGCGGTACGCGTGGCGGCCGGCAAGCCGGCGGAAGGGCGCGTCACGCTGCAGGCGCGCCACAACGCCGGCCGCCTGGTGATCGAGATCTTCGACGATGGCGCCGGCGTGGATCTCGATGCCGTACGCGCCGCCATCGTGCGCCGTGGCCTGGCCCAGCCCGAGACGGCCGCGCGCATGTCGCAGGCCGAACTGCTCGAATTCCTGCTGCTGCCGGGCTTCAGCCTGCGCGAGACGGTGTCCGAAGTGTCGGGCCGGGGCGTCGGGCTCGATGCTGTGCAAGACATGGTGCGCGCCGTGCGCGGCAGCCTGAAGCTGTCGCAGCAGCCTGGCAGCGGCCTGCACTTCCATCTGGAACTGCCGCTGACGCTCTCGGTGGTACGCGCGCTGCTCGTGGAAGTGTCGGGCGAAGCCTACGCGTTCCCGCTCGGCTTCGTGCTGCGCGCGGTGGCCGTGCCGCGCGATGCCATCGAGCAGACCGAGCAGCACCAGCATTTCCGGCACGAGGGCCGGCCGGTGGGGCTGGTCAGCGCGGCCCAGGTGCTGCAGCGGCCCGAGCGCCAGCAGGACGGCGACAATGTACCAGTGGTAGTGATCGGCGAACAGGAACGCATCTACGGCGTGGCCGTGGACCGGCTGATCGGCGAGCGCATGCTCGTGGTGCAGCCGCTGGCGCAGGCGCTTGGCAAGATCAAGGACATCGCCGCCGGCAGCCTGACCGACGACGGCACCCCGGTGCTGATCTTCGACGTCGAGGACATGCTGCGCTCGGTGGAAAAGCTGGTGTCCGATGGTCGCATCGAACGCGTGCGCCAGGCCGGCGCCGACGTGGCGGCCGTGCGGCGCAAGCGGGTGCTGGTGGTGGACGATTCGCTCACCGTGCGCGAGCTGGAACGCAAGCTGCTGGCCGGACGCGGCTACGACGTCAGCGTGGCCGTCGACGGCATGGACGGCTGGAACGTGCTGCACGCCGAGTCGTTCGACCTGCTGATCACCGACGTCGACATGCCGCGCATGGATGGCATCGAACTCGTGACGCGCCTGCGCGGCGACGCGCGGCTGGCGCAGATGCCGGTCATGATCGTCTCGTACAAGGATCGCGAGCAGGACCGCGAGCGCGGCATGCAGGCCGGCGCCGACTACTACCTCGCAAAAGGCAGCTTCCATGACACCGCACTGCTCGACGCAGTGCGAGACCTGATTGGAGAGGCACGGACATGAAGATCGGCATCGTCAACGATTCCGCGCTGGCCGTGGCCGCACTGCGCCGCGCCATTGCCCTGGACACCGCGCTGGAAATCGTCTGGGTGGCCAGCAACGGCGAGCAGGGCGTGCAGATGGCGGCAGCGCAGACGCCGGACCTGATCCTGATGGACCTGCTGATGCCTGTCATGGACGGCGTGGAGGCCACGCGCCGCATCATGTCGGCCACGCCGTGCGCCATCGTGGTGGTCACCATGGACCTGGGCCGCAACGCGAACCAGGTGTTCGATGCCATGGGCCATGGCGCGATCGACGCGGTGGACACGCCGACGCTGACCGAATCGGACGCCGGGCTCGCGGCCGGGCCGCTGCTGCGCAAGATCCGCAACATCGGGCGCCTCGTGGCGGGCCGTGCGCGGCCGGCGCACGCGCTAGCCGCGCCAGCGGCGGCACCGGCCGCGCTGCGGCTGATTGCAATCGGCGCCTCGGCCGGCGGGCCTGCCGCGCTGGCCACGCTGCTGGGCGCGCTGCCCGCCAGCTTCGGCGCAGCGGTGGTGGCCGTGCAGCATGTGGACGAGGCCTTTGCGCAGGGCATGGCCGAGTGGCTCGACGCGCAGTGCCCGTTGCCGGTACGCATCGCCCGCGCCGGCGAGATGCCGCAGGCCGGCACCGTACTGCTGGCCGGCACCAACGACCACCTGCGGCTGGTACCCGGCGCGCGCATGGCCTATACGCCGGAGCCGGGCGACTATCTGTACCGCCCGTCGATCGACGTGTTTTTCGCAAGCGTGGTGGAGCACTGGCGCGGCGACGCCATCGGGGTACTGCTGACCGGCATGGGCCGTGACGGCGCGCAGGGCCTGAAGGCGATGCGCGACCGCGGCTTCCTGACCATCGCGCAGGACCAGGCCACCAGCGCCGTCTATGGCATGCCGAAGGCCGCGGCCGCACTGGGTGCGGCATGCGAGATCCTGCCGCTGCCGCGCATCGCACCCCGCGTGGTGCGCGCGTGCGGCGGGCAGGAGACCAACAAGAACAAGGGGTAACTGAACATGTCACGACATGGCAATGCGGCCGATCCCACGGCCGCTGGCAATGAATACCTGGCCATGGTGCTGCTGGTCGACGACCAGGCCATCATCGGCGAAGCCATCCGCCGCGCGCTGGCTGGCGAGACCGACATCGACTTCCACTACTGTGCCAATCCCGAGGAAGCGGTAGCGGTGGCCGAGCGCACGCAGCCGACGGTGATCCTGCAAGACCTGGTCATGCCCGGCACCGACGGCCTGACGCTGGTGCGCCGCTACCGCGAGAACGCCGGCACGCGCGACATCCCGATCATCGTGCTCTCCACCAAGGAAGAGCCAACGATGAAAAGCGCGGCATTCGCCGCCGGCGCCAACGACTACCTGGTGAAGCTGCCGGACACCATCGAGCTGGTGGCGCGCATCCGCTACCACTCGCGCTCGTACCTGAACCTGTTGCAGCGCGACGAAGCCTACCGCGCCCTGCGGCAAAGCCAGCAGCAGTTGCTGGAGACCAATCTCGAGCTGCAGCGGCTGACCAATTCCGACGGCCTGACCGGTCTTTCCAACCGGCGCTATTTCGACGAGTACCTTGGTGCGGAATGGAAGCGCGCCCAGCGCGAGCAAACCCAGCTGGCGCTGCTGATGATCGACGTGGACGCGTTCAAGGCCTACAACGACACCTATGGCCACGTGGCCGGCGACGAGGTGTTGCGCCGCGTGGCGGCCGTGATTCGCGAGAACTGTGCGCGGCCGGCTGACCTGCCGGCGCGCTTTGGCGGCGAGGAGTTCTCGATGATCCTGCCGGCCACCTCGCCCGGCGGCGCCCGGCTGCTGGCCGAGAAGGTGCGGCGCGCCATCGAGTCGCTGCGCATTGCCCACAGCGGCTCGCCTACCAGCGGCTTCGTCACGGTCAGCATTGGCGGCGCGGTCATCGTGCCAGAGGGCGACGCGAGCTTCAGCCGCCTCGTCGAGGCCGCCGACAGCGGCCTGTACCAGGCCAAGCGCAACGGGCGCAACCAGGTGGTGATGGTGTAGGCCAATGGTGCACGGGCGGGCGCGGCCCACCGCGGCAAGCGCTGGCGTCAACGGGCAACCCACGCCAATTGACCTGTAAGGATTGCACGGCGGGTCGTACACGGCAGCCGCAAGTGCCGATGACCCGCCTCGGCTTGCGCGCGAGGCGCAGCGCAGCGCCTGGCAGGGAACTTGCGGAGCGGCTCGCATGAAGACCACCCGAGACCGCCTCCGCGCACTGATCGCCGCCCAGGTGGAGCCGCAAGGCATTCCACCGCACACGCCACATGCGTCCGGCCTCGATCGAGCCGAATCCTCACCTGCGGAGAACTTCGATGCCGTTCTCGAACAGGACGATCCGTGGGGGTTCGCCTCGCTCTGGTATGAAGCGCGCAAGCGCGACCTGCTGATGGCGGCCCTGCCCGAACCGCGCTACGCACGTGCCTTCGAGGCCGGCTGCGCCACGGGCCTGTTGACCGAACGGCTGGCGGCGCGCTGCGATGCGCTGCTGGCGGTGGACGTCGTCGAGCGAGCGGTGGCGCGCACGCGGGCCCACCTGGCCGAGTGCGGCGGCACCGCCCACGTGACCGTGCGCCAGGCCAATCTGCCCGACGACTGGCCCGCCGGCACCTTCGACCTGATCGTGCTCAGTGAGCTGGGCTACTACTTCGCGCCCGATGCCTGGCAGCGCACCGCCACCCTGGCCGCACGCGCGCTGACGCCGGCGGGCACGCTGGTGGCGTGCCACTGGCTGCGCCCCTTCCCCACGCGCCGGCAGGACACGAGCGCGGTGCACGCCGCCATCGCGCAACAAGCGGGCTTGCATCGCCACGTGTGCCACCTGGAGCCGGACGTGCTGCTCGAGGTGTGGTCGCGCAATGCCACGCCTATCCGCCAGCGGGAGGCGTCGCGATGACCTGCGCGCCAGAAACGTATGGTCGGTGGACGTGGCTGAGCGGGTGTTGCGCGGGTATCGAGCGAGTATTCGTGGGGGTATCGAGCGGGCTGCGGCGGCCTACACGCCGCTGTCGCGAATGCGCATGATGGTCTGGCGTGACACCTTCAGCGTGCGGGCCAGTTCGCTGATCGACGTGCCCTGGCGCAGCGCCGCCCGCACTTCTTCATGCATGCCCACTTCCAGCGCGGGACGGCGGCCGAGCCGGCTGCCGCGCTCCACGGCCTGTACCGCGCTGGCCTTCATGCGGGCGCTCCGCGTGCTTTGCTCAAGGCATTCCACGGCCATCAGCGTGCGGAACGCCGGCGCCTTGTCGTGGGTGAGTTCGGCGTCGATTTCGATGCAGTAGAGCCGCACGCCCAGCGAGCGCAGCCGCTCCAGCGTCGCCAGCACATCGCGCACGGAACCGCCCAGGTTGCCCAGCTGAGAGATGATCACGATGTCGCCCGTGCGTAGCCGGCGCAGCATCTGCCGCATGCGCGGCCGCTCGAGCGCGGGCTGGTCCACTGGCACGCACTCCCACCAGGCTTGCCCGAAATCCACCACGAAACCGGCGGCATCGAACTTCACGCACTCCGCTTCGAACTCCAGCATGTTGCTGGCCTGGTTCGAATAAATGTGGGTGGCTGGCATGATCGGGCGGAGCGGAGGTCACGGTCGGGGCGCAGGCCGGACGGGCGTCCGGCCTCGGCAGCATAGCAGGAATCTCGCGCCGCGCCGGTCACCCCTTGCGCAGGCGCATCAGGTTGGAGATCAGGTTGTCCAGCGTGATCGGCTTGGTCAGGTGCGCGTCGAAGCCGGCGGCCCGCGCCGCCTGAACATCGCTCGGTCGGCCGAATCCGCTCAACGCGATCGACAGCATCTCGGTCGGGCCGGTCTGCTCGCGCAGCCTGCGCATCAGCTGATGGCCATCCATGTCCGGCATGCCGATGTCGGACAGCAGCAGGTCGGGCGGCTGCCGGGTGAGCTGCGCCAGCGCCGTCTCGCCATCGGTGGCCACGTCGACCACGGCGCCTTCTGACTCCAGCAGCATGCGGAACGCCTCTACCGTCTGCAGGTCGTCATCGACCACCATGATGTGCATGCCCTGCAGCAGCGATGCCGGCACCGGCACCCCGGCGTCGGTGGCATGGCCCACCCCGCCGCGCGGCAATACCACGGTGAAGGTCGAGCCGGTACCCCGGCCCGCCGAGCTCACGTCGACGGAGCCGCCGTGCAGCGTCACCAGTTCCTTCACCAGCGACAGGCCGATGCCCATGCCACGCGGACGCCCCACTGCCGGCGCGCCCTGGCGGAACATGCCGAAGATATGCGGCAGGGCCTGGGGTTCGATGCCCTGTCCACTGTCGCTGACCACCAGGCGGGCGACGTCTGCGTCGGTGGAGAGCGTCACCGAGATGGCATCGCCGTTGCCCGTGAACTTCACCGCGTTGCTGAGCAGGTTCCACACCACCTGCTCGATGCGCGTGACATCGGCGTGCACCCACACCGGCTGGTCCGGCAGCGCTACGTCCAGCTTCGTGCCCTGTTGCGCGGCCTCGTCGGCAATGGCGTGGCTCACCTGCCTCACGGTCTCGGCCAGATCGATCATCGCGCGCGAGATCGACAGCTTGCCGGTACGCAGCCGCGACATGTCGAGCAGGTCGTCGATGATCTGCGCCTGGCTCTGCACCGTGCGGCGGATGGTTTCGGTGGCGCGGCCGATCAGCGGGTTACGGCGAGCCTCGGCCGAGCGTGCGATCAGTTCGCTGCTGGCGCTGATCAGGTTCAGCGGATGCTTGAGCTCGTGCGAGGCCACGGCCAGGAATTCGTCGCGCTGCGCGGTGTCCGGGTGCGCATGCCAGCCGGCATCGCTGCGTGGCGCGCTCTGCGGCAATACCTCGTCAAGGTCGCGCGTGATCTTGGCAAAGCCGCTGACGCCGGCCTTGTCGAGCCGCGACATCACGCCACTGGCGCGGAAGCGGGTGCCATCGCGGCGCAGGTGCCAGCGGTCTTCCTCCACGCGGCCGAACTGCCGCGCCCGCGACATTTCCTCGGCCGGCACCTGATGCGCCCGATCTTCGGGCGTGTAGAGCACATCGGCGGGCTGGCCCAGGATCTCCGCCTCGCTGTGGCCGAAGATGCGTTCCGCGCCGGTGTTCCAGCTCGTGATCCGGCCCGCATCGTCGAACGTGATGATGGCGTAGTCGCGCGTGCTTTCGGCCACCATCCGCATGCGCAGCTCGCCTTCGCGCAGCCGCTCTTCGGCCGCGCGGCGCGAGGTGATGTCGAGGAACGACAGCACCGCGCCGTCGATGCGATCTTCCGTGGTGCGGTACGGCAGGAAGCGCGCCAGATACCAGCGGTCGTCGTTGCTGCGCACTTCCCGCTCGATCAGCCGCAGCGAGTCGAACGCCTCGGCGGCGTCGTCCGGCAGCTTGTCGTAGTCGAGCCGGTGCGTGATGTCCAGCAGCGAGCGCCCGATGTCGGTCGGGATGATGCTGAACACGTCGACGGCGCGCGGCGTATAGCGCTTGATGCGGAGGTTGCGGTCCACGAAGATCGTGCCGATGTCGTTCGCCGTGATGAGGTTGTGGAGGTCGTCGTTGACCTTGCCGGTCTCCTCGACCTTCGACTTCAGCTCGGCGTTGACCGTAGTGAGTTCCTCGTTGATCGACTGCAGCTCTTCCTTGCTCGTTTCGAGCTCTTCGGTGGCCGAGCGCAGTTCCTCGTTGATGGCCTGCAGTTCCTCGTTCGACGCCTTCAGTTCCTCGGTGGAGGTTTCCGCCTGCTCGATGGTGGCCTGCAGTTGCTCCTTGGTGCGCTGCAGCTCGCGTTCGAGCTGGCTGACGATAGGGTCCGGCGCGGCCTTCTGGCGGGCGTCCGAGGTCTCGCCCATGCTGTCTTCGACCTCGTCGAACAGTATCAGCACGAAGTCGGCATTGGCCTCCGCATCGTGCACGGGCCGCGCAATCATGTTGACGAAGAAGCGCCGGCCATCGCGCATCAGCTGCACGCGCCGCGCCTCCACGCTGTGGTTGGTCTGCAGCGCCTGGAAGATCGCCGTACGCAACTCCAGGCGCAACTCGGGCCGTACCGCCGCGATGATGTTGTGCGACGGTTCGCCACCGGCGTACTGCAGGAAGCGGCCCGCGCGGTCTGACAGGTGCACGATGTCCGATTCACGGCTGACCAGCACGCTGGGCGGTGCGTATTGCTCCACCAGGCGCTGGTGCAGGTCGCCAAACGAGAACTTGCGCCGGCCCATGGGCGGCGCCACCGTCACCGGTAGGCGTGCGCTCTGCGCGGCGGCCGTCATCGGCACCGGCGCGTCGTTGCGCACCGCAACGTTGGCGCGATAGATGCGCGCCTTCTTGTCGACCACGCTGAACAGCCCGCTGACGCCGTCCGCCGATTCCGAACTGCCAAGGAACAGGTAGCCGCCGGGCCGCAGCGCGAAATGGAAGGTCCGCAGCACGTCGAGCTGTGCCTCGCGGTCCAGATAGATCAGCAGGTTGCGGCAGCACACCATGTCCAGCCGCGAGAATGGCGGGTCGCGCAGCACGTTGTGCAGGGCGAACAGCACGTGCTCGCGCAGTTCCTTCTTCACGCGATAGTGGGCGCCGTCCTTGGTCAGGAATTGCCGGGCCCGCGTGGGTTCCACGTCGGCCAGGATCGACTCCGGATACAGCCCGGTGCGCGCGTGCGAAATGGCGCGTTCGTCGATGTCGGTGGCAAAGACCTGGAACGGCACGCCCTCGGGCGTCTGCGCCGAGGCCTCCTGCAACAGCATCGCCAGCGAGTAGGCTTCCTCGCCCGTGGCGCAACCGGCCGACCAGACGCGGATGGGCGCGTTGGGCCCACGGTGCTCCATCAGTTGCGGGATGACGTCGGCGTGCAGGGTTTCGAACACTTCCCGATCACGGAAGAAGTTGGTCACGCTGATCAGCATGTCCTGCAGCAGTTGCGGCGTCTCCTCGGGATGGTCATGCAGGTAGTCGCGATACTCCTGGAGTTCGGCCAGGCCGCTGACCTGCATGCGCCGCTCGATGCGCCGCAGTACCGTGGCGCGCTTGTACTGCCGGAAATCGTGCGCCGTGCGGGTGCGCAGGATCACCATGATCTCTCGCAGCACGCGCTCGTTGGCATTGGCGGCCTCTTCATCGGCCCGCTCGTTGCCTGCAGCGGGTTCGGCGCGCTCGGGCTCCGCCGGCGCCGGCGCCGGCGCTGGCGTGGGCACCGGGCGCATGCGGCGCACGTTCGACCACAGGTCCAGCAGCTTCTGCGGCACCTCCGCCACGGGCAGCACGAAATCCGCCTGACCGGTGTCGATGGCGGCGCGCGGCATGCTCGAGAACGCGGCGTCCTCGGGCTGCTGGACGATCACGATGCCGCCCTGCTCCTTGATGCGGGTGATGCCAACCGAGCCATCCGCCCCGGCGCCGGACAACACCAGCGCCACCGCGCGCCGGCGGTGCGCTTCGGCCAGGGAACGGAAGAACAGGTCGATGGCGGCGCGCCGGTCGTCGCGCGTCGCCGGCGCGTCCACGCGCAGGAAGCTGTTCACCATGGTCAGCGTCTTGGACGGCGCGATCAGGTAGACGTGATTGGCCTCGATGTCGACCGTGTCCGTCACCTGCCGCACCGGCATCGACGTGGCATTGCCAAGAATCTCCGGCAGCACGCTGGCGTGATCGGGCGAAAGGTGCAGCACGATCACGTACGCGGTGCCGGTGCGCGCGGGCAGCGTCTCGAAGAAGACCTTCAGTGCCTCGATGCCACCCGCCGATGCGCCAATACCCACAACAGGAAACTCGAGCTGACTGGGGATGGAAACAACACTGTGACGGGTCATGTGCGTCTACGCTGGACGGTATGGGGAGGACGAAATACTACTACGACCACTACGCAATCACTACGCGATCACTACGCAAGAACTTCGCCCGCCTCTCCTCGCCAATCTTCAGACGTCGGCCGCCGGATACGCACGCAGCGCATCCGGCAAAAAAAAAATCCCGCCCCAGGGAGAGCGGGAAGGAAGTCGAACTGACGCCCTTGCTGGCGCGGCCTGACAAGGGCAATCCAAATATATGCCGGAGATGTCACTGTCTGATCTGTACGAAATGTTGACATTTCGTACAGTCACGACATTTGCTTATCGTGCTTGGCGGACGCCGGGCCCGTTGCAGAAATTACCGCCGGCCACCGGTCAACCGTGCAAACCGGCGAGCCTGGCCGCCGCGCGCAGGCTGGCCACGATGCGGCCCAATGCCGCTTCGCGGGCGTCCGACGAGCGCTGGCGCAGCGCGAATGACGGGTGATACGTCACCACCACGAGACGGCCGTCATATTCGACCGGGGCATCCAGCAGCTCTCCCAGCGTGACGCGGCGCCGCTGCAGCACCGATTTCGCGGCCGTGGCGCCCAGCGCCACGATGGCCACCGGTTCCACACGGGCGATTTCCCGTTCGAGCCACAGGTGGCAGGCATCCATTTCCAGTTGACCGGGCGTCTTGTGCAGGCGGCGCTTGCCGCGCAGCTCGAACTTGAAATGCTTGACTGCGTTGGTCACGTACACCGCCTCGCGTGCTACGCCGGCGCTGGCCAGCGCCTGGTCCAGCAGATGACCGGCCGGGCCGACGAACGCTTCGCCCGCCAGGTCTTCGTCGTTGCCGGGCTGCTCGCCCACCAGCATCAGCGCAGCATGGGCGGGCCCGTTGCCCGGCACGGCCTGGGTGGCATCGCGCCATAGCGGGCACCGGCGGCAGGCGTTGAGATGCGCGGCGTCAGGCGGCGTGGGAGTGCGCCCGGCCACGCTCAGCTCCGGTTCAGCACGCGCTCGGACGCATCGAGCCGGTCGGCGCCGTCGCGATGCGGCGCCACGCGAATGTGGTTTTCCACATCGTTGACGCCAAAGACGTTGGCGGCGATGTCCTCGATCTGACGCTTCTCGTAGCGGTCGCCCACGGTTCCCGCCAGCTTGACGATGCCGCCCTCGACATCGACGGTGACTTCGGCCACGTCCAGTGCACCGTGCATGGCCAGACGATCGCAAAGGTCGTCGCGTATCCGTGCGTCCGCGCGTTCGTAGTTCTTCGGCCCATTGCGGATTGCCTGGCGTCCCGCGCCGATGCGCGCCGACGCTGTGTCGCGCGTGGGGTGTTCGCGGTAGCCGGGATCACCGGGGTAGAGCCGCTGCGCGCTATTGAACGACTGCCCACCGTCTTCGCTGCTGCCGTAGTAGCCGGCGCCGCCATAGCCCGGTTCCGCCGTGCGCTGGTCGCGGTCGCGCCGTGCCTGTTCGCGCCAGGTGTCGACACCGGTGGTGTCGGCGCCCGTGGTGTCTAACCCATCGGACGCCACAGCCGCGCGCTGCGGCTGCACGGGCGATTCATGAACAGTGTCGCGGCCGCGCGCCTGGTGCTCCTGGCGCTCCTGGCGCTCCTGGGGCGTGTGGGATTGCTGCGGCGTGCGGCGTTCCTGTCGTTGCTGCGTTTTCTGTGGTTCGCTCGTCAGGCGACGTAGAAAGTCGAACATGGGGCGCTCCTGGAAACCGGATCTGTCGGCGACGCGCAAGATCCGTGCCGTTGCATTGGATTACTTGGGGCGTGGCGGCTCCATATCCTCGCCCGGCGCTGGAAGCTTGCCTTGCCGCCGCAGCGCTACCGCCTGCGCCACTGCCGCGCCAGCTTGCTCCACCTCCTTCTGCACACCGACATCCGCATCAAGGTCGCGATGCGAGGTGGCATAAGGCGTGTAGTACCCGATGAACCGGTCCAGCCGCGCCAGCGCGCCGGCTTCGATCAGTCCCATCCAGGTCAGCCAGTCGCCCAGCGCCCGGCGGACGTCTTCGATGCCCGCCACGTCGCCATGCACCACCACGCCATAGACTCGGCCCGCAAGGTGCTTGGGGTAGTCCCACCCCCGCAGCTCCATCGCCTTGGCTTCAGTGACGGTCTTGCCGTGCGTGCTGCTGGGGTCGGGGTTGCCGCCATCGGCGCACACCAGCCGGTCCATCATCAGCTTGAGCGGGCTCGTGGTTTGATACCAGTACGTCGGCGTGACGATCAGCACGCCGTGCGCACGCACCCAGCGCGGGTAGATGTCGTTCATCCAGTCGTTGACCTGCCCCAGCGAATGGTTGGGATAGCAGCTGCAAGGCCAGTGGCACAGCGGCATGGCCGTGGACACGCAGCCCTTGCACGGGTGGATATGGAGGTCGGGGTCCGATGTCAGCCGGCTCAGGTCGAGCGTATCGACCTCCATGCCGAGCGCTTCCATGCGCGCCCGGGCGATGGCTGCGAGCCGCCATGACTTCGCCATTTCCCCGGGACACGTGTAGTCGTTGCGGGCCGCAGCCACCACCAGCAGCACCCGCGACGGCCCGGCCGCATCGTCATGCTCGGCCATCGCGCGCTGGATGGCATCACGCGCCTGGCACCACTCGACGGAGAGGTCATAGTTGGGGTCTGCCGCGCCAGGGCCGGCCTTCCGGGTTACCGGCGCCTTGCGGTGCTCGCTGTAGGCCTGCCACGCGATGGCCTCCAGGCGCTCGATGGCGGCGTCTTCACCGCGAAATGCCGGGTCGTAAAAGCGCGCCCGGAACCGCGCGCGAAACACCTCGCGCGACGCCGGCTCGGTCACCTGGCCCTTGCGCACGTCGTGCGCGGCATCGGTGTTCGTATCCTGCTCCTTCGTCGTACGACGGTCTTCCTTTCCCATGGCTGTTTCCACGTGGCCTCGATGCGGTTGCCGCGAACCTACTGCGGCGGCTGACCGTTTGACGCCGACAGGCCGCCATCGACGGGCAGGTTCACGCCCGTGACGAAGCGCGCATCGTCGCTGGCCAGGAAGGCGATGGCCCCGGCGATGTCGTCGGGCTCGGCGGTACGCCCGAGGGCAATGCGCTCCCTGAACTTGTCGAGCAGCGCTTCGTCCTTGAACATCTCGGCCGTCAGGTCGGTGCGGGTCAGCGTGGGGCACACCGCGTTGACGCGTACGCCGTCGCGCCCGTAGTCGAGCGCCAGCGAGCGCGTGAGATTGACCACCCCACCCTTCGCGGCGTTGTAGAAGCTGAGCTTCCAGTCCGCGCCCAGGCCGGAAACGGACGCGGTATTGACGATGCAGCCCTTCGAACGGATCAGGTGCGGCAGCGCCGCGCGCGCGCCGAAGAACACGCCATCGAGATCGATCGACATCACGCTGCGCCAGTCGTCGAGACTGGCCTCCGTTGCACGCCCTTCGGCGGCCACGCCAGCGTTGTTCACCATCACGTCGAGCCTGCCGAAGCGATCGACGGCGGCGCGCACCAATGCTTCCACCTGCTCGAAGTGGCTGACATCGGTCACCTGTACCAGCCTACGGTCTTCCGGCAGGTCGCCGGCCACGGTATCGAGTTTGCTGCGCGTGCGTCCGGCGAGTACCACGGACGCACCCTCCGCCGCAAACCTGCGCGCGGCGGCGGCACCGATGCCCGAGCCCGCGCCGGTCACGATGACTACCTTGTTGTCAAACCGGTTCATTTCGTCGCTCCGTTCATATCGTCGCTCCGTTCATATCGTCGCTCCGTTCATGTCTTGGCTCCGTCCATGCAGCGCGACGGTCATCGCGCACCGCCACCGCCGGCCGCACCACCGCCTGCCGCGCCGGTGCCGGTGGCGCCGGTACCCGGCGTACCCATGCCAGGCGCGGTCGTGCCCGGTGTGCCGCCCGGTGTGGTACCTACGCCTGGCGTGGAGCCGATTCCCGGCGGCATGCCGGTATTGGTGTCCGTTCGACCGTCGCCGGGACGGACGCCCGGATGGGTACCGGGCGTGGCGCCAGGCGTGGTGCCCGGCCGCGTGCCGGGCGTGGTGCCTGGCGTGGTGCTGGGCATGCCCGGCGTACGTGTGGCGCTGCCGTAGTTGCTGCCGTCGGACGGGCTGGCGCCGGGGCGCGTGGCGTCCGTCGGATTGCGCGTGGTGCGCCCGCCTTGCCCGGCCTGACTGCCGGTTGCGCTGGAACCGGTGCCGCCCGGCAAGGTCGACGCACCTGGCGAAGTGCCGGACGGCATGCCCGGCGATGTCGTACCCGCACCGCCAGACGTGCCGCCGCTCGTGCCTGCGCCTGTGCCCACTTGCGCCACTGCCGCGCCGGCTCCGCCGAGCAACGCGACCACTGCCATCAGGTTTCGAAGATGCATGGTGTCCTCCATGGAAACGCGCACCTTCACGCAACGGCCGTGCCGGGGCCCGGCAGCCCCAACGCCGCGCGCCGCGCGCGACCGCGTCGCCCCAGGCAAGCTCTCGCTACGTGCCGTCAGTGTCATGGCGGGGACGCCCTCGCCACACCGGACACGCCAGTAAAATGCACTCGCCTGCCGCAGATGTACCTGTGGATGCTGCATTCGTGCGCGCCGTGCGTCCGTGAACGCTCCGGCATGAGCCGCGACGGTGACGCTGGCACGCCCGATGCGTGATAGAAAGGTTCCACCCAGGAGCGCGGTACGCATGTGGTACCTGTATGCGGCCCAGCCATGGGCACGCATGTTGCGACGTGGCGATCTCCGACTGCAAAAGACGGATTGCACTACACGGATTGCACAACAGGAGATCGCCATGCAAACCAACGACCCCAATCTCTCGTCGCGCCAGGGTGCCGCTATCGTCGGCTCCGGCGTGGGCGACGGCCCTGGCCCGGAAGTCATGGCCGCGGCAAGCCTCGACGACACCAAGGTCTATTCCTCCGACGGCGAGCACGTCGGCGAGATCAAGGACATCATGATCGATGTACAGGGCGGCCGCGTGGCCTACGCCGTGCTCACCACCGGGGGCTTCCTCGGGATGGGGGACACGCTGCATGCCATTCCCTGGGGGGCGCTCGTGATGGACACCGACGCCAAATGCTTCCGCCTGGGCTTGACCGCCGATCGCATCAAGGACGCGCCCGGGTTCAACAAGGACAGCTGGCCCAGCATGGCCGACCCGCAATGGGCCACCTCCGTGCATCAGTACTACGGCCGCGACCCGTACTGGACCAATGTGGGCGGCACTATCTGATACCCCACCATCATCGGCTGGCGTGCGGAACTACGCGGTTCTGCACGCCTTACCGGCCAGTGATTCAAACGACTACTTCTCCGGCAACGATGTCTGCCACGCCTGACGCCGCGGCCGGCCATCGCCGCAACATGGTTGCGCTGCAGCTCGAGCGTCGCGGCATTGCCGACGCGCGCGTGCTGCAGGCCATGGGCGAGGTGCCGCGCGAGGCGTTCGTGCCGCCGTCTGCCGTGCCCAGTGCCTACGACGATGCGCCGCTGGGCATCGGGCAAGGCCAGACCATCTCGCAGCCGTATATCGTGGCGCGGATGATCGAGGCCGCCCATCTGACCGCTACCAGCCGCGTGCTGGAAATCGGCACCGGCTCCGGCTACGCCGCGGCCGTCATGGCGCGCATGGCTGCACATGTGGTGACCGTGGAGCGTTATGCCGCGCTCGCGCAGGGGGCCGCGCAGCGGCTTGCCTCGCTCGGATATTCGAATGTCGAGGTGCATACCGCCGATGGCACGGTGGGCTGGCCAGCTGGCGCGCCCTACGACGCCATCATTGCCGGCGCCGGCGGGCCACGCGTTCCCGATGCATGGATCGAGCAACTCGCACCAGGCGGGGTGGTCATCATGCCGCTCGGTGACGAGCGTTCGCGACAGACACTGGTGCGCGTGACGCGCCAGCCCGACGGCCACTGCAAGCGAGAGGACCTGGCCGACGTCATGTTCGTGCCGCTGATCGGCGCGCAGGGCTGGGACGATCCGCGCTCGCAGACTATGAGTGCGGCGGCGCGCGCCTTTGCCGAGGCGGCCCAGCCCCTGCCGGACATCGACGACCCCGACTTCGCCGACTGGATTGACCGGTTTGCCGATTGCCGCGTGGTGCTGCTGGGCGAAGCCTCGCATGGCACGTCGGAGTTCTATCGCGCGCGTGCCCGACTGACGCAGCGGCTCATTGCGCAACACGGTTTCTCGATCGTGGCCGTTGAAGCGGACTGGCCCGATGCCGCCGCGGTTGACCGTCATGTCCGCCAGCGGGCGCCGGTGGCGGACATGGCATCCGCCGAACCGTTCTCGCGCTTCCCGACCTGGATGTGGCGCAACACGGAAGTGGCCGCATTCGTGGCCTGGCTGCACAGCCATAACGCGCGCCAGCCCGCGTCGCGGCAAGCCGGCTTCTTCGGGCTCGATCTCTACAGCATGAAGGCGTCCATGGCGTCGGTGCTGGCCTACCTTGAGAAGGTGGACCCGGGCGCAGCCGCCGAGGCCCGCCAGCGCTACGCGTGCCTGGACCCATGGCGGCAGGCGCCCTCGGTCTACGGTCAGGCGGTACTGGCCGGCGCGTATTCGGCTTGCGAAGAAGCGGTCATCGCCCAGTTGCAGGACCTGCTAGCGCAACGCCTGACATACGCCCGGCATGGCAATGAAGACTACTTCGACGCGGCGCAGAACGCGCGGCTGGTGGCTTCGGCGGAGCAGTACTACCGGTTGATGTACTACGGCTCGGCCGCCAGCTGGAACCTGCGCGATACGCATATGTTCGAGTCGTTGACGCGTTTGCTGGACGCGCACGGCCCGCAATCGAAAGCCGTGGTGTGGGCCCACAACTCGCACATCGGCAACGCGGCCGCCACCGCCATGGGCAGCGACCGGCACGAGATCAACATCGGACAGCTGTGCCGCGAAACGTTCGGCGCGCAGGCCGCGCTCATCGGGCTCGACACCTATACCGGCACGGTGGCCGCCGCGTCTGACTGGGACGGGCCGATGGAAATCAAGCGCGTGCTGCCGGCACGGACCGACAGCTACGAGTTCATCGCGCACGAATCGGGGGTCACACGCGCAGTGGTGGACCTGCGCGAAGGCGTGCCCGGCGGCAGCGCAGCCCTGCGCGCGGCGCTGATGACGGCGCGGCAGGAGCGGTTCATCGGGGTGATCTACCGGCCCGAGACCGAATTCCTGAGCCACTACGCGCGGGCGGTGTTGCCGGCACAGTTCGATGCCTGGCTATGGTTCGACGAGACCACCGCCGTGACGCCGCTGGACACCGAAACGCGCCCCGGAACGCCCGAGACGTGGCCTTTCGGTCTGTAATGCCGAGATGATCGTCGAGCGTTTCCGGCATCGCATCGCGGCGGTGCGTAGCACGAATGTTGCTTGTTTGGGGGAAACAAGCAACATACGGAGGGCATCATGACTGACTTACGATCCCTGCATCGCCTTGCTCGCCTTGATCGCATTAATCGTCTTGAACGTCTCGTAGTCGCCGCAATGCCGCTTGCCTTGGCGCTCGGCGGGCTACCCGGCCTCGCGTTTGCCGCAGGCGCCGACGCCAGCGCCCCTTCATCCATGGGTCGCACCGCAGCGCCCCGCGATACGGCAGCTGCCACCGACGAGACCATCATGGCCGACGTCAAGCGCTCGCTCGCCACCATCCAGGGCGTGGACCCGTCGTCGATCGACGTCAGGGCGGTGGATGGGGTGGTACGCCTGCAGGGCGCCATCCGTGACGAATCGCAGCGCGCGACGATACTGAAGGCGGCCAAGGACGTGCGCGGCGTAACCGCTGTCTCCGATGAATTGCGCGTTTCGGCACGATAACGGACGCCAAAAGCAGAAGCGCCACCTTTGCCAAAGGTGGCGCTTCCGTTCGCTGCTTTGGCCGGCATCAGCGTGCCGGCCTTGTGGTTAAGACGCTTACGACTTCGTGAAGGACGCTTTCAGCCTGACGCTATCCACAATCCCATCACCGGCCGCATTGGCGCCATGGACGTCGAGCAGACGCAACGCGTCGTTCATCGTATAGGTCCCGGCTGGCAGCGCCTTGTTGTCATCGGCATGCACCCAGATATCGAGACGCTGCAGCCCATCCTTCAACGCTTCGGCGCCTGACCAGTAGTTGGCCGAATTCATCCGCGCGCCACTGGCCTCCAGGGTAACGGTGCGGGTAGCTCGGAACTGGACCAGATGCACCCCGTTCGGACCGTTCATCGGCACCGTCAGGCGAACGGCCTCTGCACTTGCGTCGGCATTCGGGGCGGTGGGGCCATAGCTGGCATCGCTCGCCACGAAGTACAACTGCGAGCCATCATCGGGATGCCACGTCACGTTGGCACTTTCCTTGTCGCACACCTGCGTCGTGCACAGCTTGGTCGTGGTGACCGTGCGGGCTTCAGCCAGTGCATTGCCGCCGCGTGTATGCACCTCGGGGAGGGTGGCCGGCATGGCAATAACCTGCGTGGACAGCAGCGTCTGGCTGTTCAGGCTCTGGTCGGTGAAGTTGTTGAAGTTTTCGGCCAGCCGGAACAGCGCCACTTCGGTCGGGTTGTCGGCCGCCGGAAGATTGAAGGAGAACCCCGTGAGTGAAGTCGCGCCGATCGGGGCGGGAATTGGGATGGCCTGCTGCCGGCCGTCAGCATAGGTCACACGGGCCGCATACCGCGCCGTCTGGTAAGCCCGGTCAGCACGCATCGCCTCGAGCTGGGGCAGCGTGAACGTATTACCGCTTGCCGCGAACATCGGCGGGTAGAGCTGGCTGGTCTGCTCGATATTGGCCTGCCCCAGCGTACCGACCACGGTGACCACCGGCACATCCATCGCCGCCACGGGCAGCTGGTAGTTCGGGAAAATGACATCCAAACCGTCGCGCCAGTCCGCCGGCACCGTGACGTACTGCTGCTGGGTGTTGTTCCAGCGGTAGAAGCCCGGTACGCCGTCGACGGTGCGCAGCGTTGGCGAGTTGTCCAGCCACGCCTGCATGCGAGACGTCGTGTAGTCGGTGTACGGCGAGAAGCAGCTCTGGCTGTCGGCGCGCTCGCCGCCTTCCAGCGGATCCATGCGGCCGGTCAGAGGCGCGGCATAGCTGAAGTTGTCGGTGGCTTCGTACCAGGTGCGGAATACGCCGCGCACAGCATCGAAAGCCTGCGGGTGGGCCGCGGACCATTGCCGCACCGTGCCGGGATACTCGTTGACCGGGAAATCCGCCTCGGTGACGTACTGCGGCATGCCCATGGCCATGGCCAGGACGGTGGATGCCAGCTGGCTGCACTCGCTGCCCCAGTCGATGGCACCGGCCCCCGCCTTGCCATAGTAAGAGGCGGCACCCAAATCCGGGATGGCATTCTGGAGCGATCCGTTCGCAGCCTGGTACCGGCCCTCGATGAGCGAGGCGCCTTGCGCGAGCGGCGAGGCATCTCCGGTATTGGTGACATCCTGCAACACCGTGCTGGCCGCAATGATCATCGGCGGCAGGCCCAGGCCGGTGTTGGCACGATTCACCAGCATGCCGGTGGCCGCGATCACCTCGCCAAGGCGGCCGGTGTTCTGCGGGTTGGTCACGCGCGCGGACGTGTTTTCGTTCGTGATGTAGTACGACCACCGCGCCGGCGCGTAGTCGACAATGCGAAGCTTGCTGACCGGCGTGCGCGCGTAGACTTCATCGGCCAACCGCTCGGCGGACATCGTGTCGGCCGTGGTATTGGCGTCTTCCCACACCAGCACCTTGCTGCGCGCGATGGTGAATTCCGACGGCGCGGCCAGCGAGAGTGTTTCGGCGGGGGTGCGATAGTTGTAGACCCGACTTTCGGCGGTGTTGACGACGTCATAGCCGGCCACGATCTGCACGCCCGGCTTGATCCAGCCCGAAGGCATCTGGATGTTCCAGGCCTGGTCGCTGTAACGCGGCAGCGCATCGGTCGTGAGCCGGTCTTCCGCATAGCCCATCAGCGTGCCCGGGCGCTTCATGTACAGGCGGCCCAGCGATACGCCTTGCAACGTGGCTTCTACGAACACGTGCTGGGTATCGGCAATGGCCGTGCTGGGCGTGAACATCAGCAGCGTGCTGCGGCCGGGCACCGGGCGCGGCGCGGTGCGCGTCTCGCCGTTGACGACCAAGGCAGTCTGGCCATATTCGAGTGTGCCTTGCAACTGTGCGGCCGTCGGCGTGTAGCCCGCGGGTGTCAGCGCGGGTGGCACCGGAACCGGCACGGCTGCCGGTGTGGGTGCCGGGGCCGGCGGATTGGGGCCCGGGCCGGGACTACCACCGTCACTTCCGCTACCGCCCCCGCCGCCGCATGCGGCCAGGCTTGCCAGTGCAATCATCGACATGATGAGGAGACCGCGCGTGTGACGTGGCTTGCGAGCGGTACCCTGGGACTCGTACGTTTTTTTCACTTTGCTTTCCATTCGTGTTGCAGATATCGGATCGTTCGATTCAGACCGGTACTTAGAATGACCAGACGGTGGCAATGGAACTTTTTGCCACCCTTCACTCATGGCGGAAGCGTAGGTATTTTGGAATGCGCGAGCATTGATCGACATTAAGCGGCGTCCAAAGCCGGCGCTACTTTGGGCCCGCCCGTAACGCATGAAATACTTACCTCGTAAATCAGCGATACAGATTCTTTACGCGCGCCGGATGGCATGCATTGGCGGTTTCGAATCGGTCGAAATTACATCGCGTGCAGGCGATGCCGGGCCCCGGCAATTTTCGACATGTGGCGCACGACCCGACGCGTGCGTCGCATTTCCTCCCCCGCGCGTTTGAATCGGGCGTGTATCCGAATTGCAACCAAATTGTGGGATTCCTCCGACAATGAATTCGGAGCCCCGCGTCTGTCTCCGCCCCTCCCCTCTGCCTATCTTTGCATCACGGCAAGCGCGATTACACAAGGCTGCCAGCAGCAACCAGCAGTAATGATTGCCGCGCGCGATCCCACATCGCTTCGCAACGACGAGACGCTCACCCTGGCCTGGAACGCAGTGCCGCAACGTCTGGCATTGCAACAGCATGTCTCGCACGCTTCCTTTATCCCAACGAAAAGAGGTGAACAGATGACGCAATTCAAAAGGAAAGTCATTCTCGGCCTGGCGCTGGCAACCACCGCGGTGCTGGCTGCCTGCGGCGGCGGTGATGACGGCATCGACGACCGCGTCGGCTTGAGCAAGCCAGCGGTGCGCGTGATCCATGCCGTCACGGCGGGACCGAATGTCGACGTGCTGCAGAACGGCGCGCTGACCCCGCTGCAGAACATCCCGTACAAGACCGTGTCCGGCTACTTCGACGTGTCGACCGGCAACAACCTCTTTGCCTTCAACCTGACCGGCACCTCTACGCAAATCGGCTCGACCACGGTGGATGCGCATACCGGCCACAAGTACACCGTGATCGCGCTGCCGGGCACCACCTCCGCCGACGTGGCGCAGATCGACGACCCGTATGGCAAGGGCCTGCTCGATACCTCGGCGCGCGTGCGCACGTTCAATGCATCGATCAACGCGCAGAATGTCGACGTGTACCTGACCACGCCGGCAGTGGACCTGAACTCGGTTCAGCCGAACATGGCCTCGGTCCAGTACAAGAGCGCCGTGCCGGCTTCCGGCCAGGACTCGCAGTATGTTGACGGTGGCACGTATCGCCTGCGCATTACCACGGCAGGCACGAAGACGGTGATTTTCGATTCGGGCGCGCTGACGATCGACAAGAACGCCGACTGGCTGATTACGACGATCCCGGCCGACGGCTTTGGCGCCGTGGTGCCGAACCGGATCAAGGTGCTGGTGGCACAAAGCAACACCAGCAATACGACGGCCCAGGAACTGGTGTCTCAGTAACCCGTCCCAGCCGTTATCGAACCCCGGTGCCGGGCGGCATCGGGGTTTTTTGTGTCCGCGGGTTTAATCCACGCGCGCTTCCACGTCGTGCTTGAGCACGTCGAGGTGCGACAGATACGCGTCCAGCTCCGCGCGGCCCTCATCGGTAATCGTGTAGACGCGTCCGTTGCCTTCCACCAGTTCGGCGGTAATGGCGCGCGCCATCATCAGGCTGCGCAGGATCGGACGCAATGCGCGGATATTCTTGTCGATGCCGCGCTCGCGCAGCCGTTCCATCAGGTTGAAAACCGTGGACGGGCTGGCCTGGACGAGTTTAAGAATATAGAGCCGGGAAACGATCCGGTCGAGCGAAAGCGGTTTCATGGGCGCAGGAGACGCCGCCAAGGGCGCGGTAATTCGTATCATCATGCGCAGCCCGGCGCGATGCTTGCGGCCGGACCCCTTTTCTGCCTGGACTTCTAAAAAAACGGGGTGCGCGAAAGGCACCCCGAAAGCTTGCTTGGGTTCACGCCGCCGGGGCGGCGTGAAGGTTCAGGAACGCCACGGAGCGTTATTCTTCCTGGAACGCTTCCTCGCGCTTCGCCTTGATCGACGGCAGCGCCACCACGGCCACCAGCGCGGCCGCCGCAACCAGCAGGCCCAGCGACAGCGGACGGGTGAAGAAGACGGTGAACTCGCCACGCGACAGCAGCAGCGTACGGCGGAAGTTTTCTTCCATCATCGGTCCCAGCACGAAGCCCAGCAGCAGCGGCGCCGGCTCGCACTTCAGCTTCAGGAACAGATAGCCGATCACGCCGAAGGCCGCAGCCATGAACACGTCGAACGTCTGGTTGTTGACCGAGTACACGCCAATGCAGCAGAACGTGAGGATGGCAGGGTACAGGAAGCGGTAAGGCACGGTCAGAAGCTTCACCCAGATGCCGATCATCGGCAGGTTCAGGATGATCAGCATCAGGTTGCCGATCCACATCGAAGCGATCAGGCCCCAGAACAGCGACGGGTTGCTGGTCATGACCTGCGGGCCCGGCTGGATGTTGTGGATCGTCATCGCGCCCACCATCAGCGCCATCACGGCGTTGGGCGGAATACCAAGCGTCAGCAGCGGAATGAACGAGGTCTGGGCGGCGGCGTTGTTGGCCGACTCCGGACCTGCCACGCCTTCGATGGCGCCCTTGCCAAACTCATGCGCGAACTTCGACGTCTTCTTTTCCAGCGAGTACGCCGCGAACGAGGCCAGTGCCGCGCCACCACCCGGCAGGATACCCAGCGCCGAACCCAGGGCCGTGCCACGCAGCACCGCCGGGATCATGCGCTTGAAGTCTTCACGCGTCGGGAACAGGTTGGTCACCTTGTTCGTGAAGGTTTCGCGGGCTTCCTTCTGCTCCAGGTTCGCGATGATTTCCGCGAAGCCGAACATACCCATGGCCAGTGCCACGAAGTCGATGCCGTCGGTCAGCTCAGGCACGTCGAACGAGAAGCGCGCCGCGCCCGAGTTCACGTCGGTGCCGATCAGGCCCATCAGCAGGCCCAGCACGATCATGGCCACGGCCTTCGGCAGCGAACCGGAAGCCAGCACCACGGCACCGATCAGGCCCAGCACCATCAGCGAGAAGTACTCTGCAGGCCCGAACTTGAATGCCAGTTCCGACAGCGGCGTGGCGAAGGCAGCCAGAATCAGCGTGGCCACGCAGCCGGCGAAGAACGAACCCAGACCGGCGGTGGCCAGTGCCACGCCAGCGCGGCCGCGACGGGCCATCTGGTAGCCGTCGATGGTGGTCACCACCGACGACGATTCACCGGGCAGGTTCACCAGGATGGCGGTGGTGGAGCCACCGTACTGGGCACCATAGTAGATGCCGGCCAGCATGATCAGCGCGGCCACCGGGGGCAGCGTGTAAGTCACCGGCAGCAGCATCGCGATAGTGGCCAGCGGGCCCAGGCCCGGCAGCACACCGATCAGCGTGCCGAGCACGCAGCCAAGGAACGCGTACGCCAGGTTCTGCAGGGACAACGCCGTGGAGAAGCCCAAGGCAAGGTGTTCGAACAATTCCATTTGGGACGACTCCTTAGCCGGTGATGAAGGCCGGCCACACCGGCATCTGCAGGTTGATGCCGTACACGAATGCGCCCATGCTGATCAGCACCAGCACCACGCCGTTGAGCAGCGCGCCCTTCCAGCTGAATTCATGGCTCGCCATGGACGACACCAGCACCAGCACGAAGACCGACAGCACCATGCCGAGCGGCTTGAGCAACAGGCCGAACAGCACCACGGAGCCCAGAATCCACAACAGGATCTTCACGTCCCAGCGGGCAAGCTGGTCTGCCTCGCCCTTGGACGACAGGGCCCCGATCGTCACGATCGCGCCGAGCAGTGCAAGCACCAGCCCCAGCAGGAACGGGAAGTATCCGGGACCCATCTTGGCGGCTGTTCCCATGGAATAGCCGCGCGCGACGAAGGAAAAGCCCAGACCGACCAGGATGAACATCAGGCCGGAGGCAAAGTCCTTTTGGCTGCGAATGCGCAAAACGATTCTCCTCAAGTTGTGAAAAGCGGTACCGCGTGGCGCATCGGCTCAGACGCACCACACGCCGGACGCGCCGACGATGGACACGTTCGATGCGATGGTGCGAACGATAAAAATGGGATCTTTCAGCCGCCTTTCATTTGTCTGGGGTCTAGGGTATTTCCCGATCTCCCATACGTATGCGGCTTTTCGTCATTGCATCACGACGTGATGTATTTGCGGCGCGCGTGTAAGGCGATTGAAAGCAGGCATGGAAAGGCGGATGAAAGGCAAGCCTGAGGCGCGAGGCGGGCAGACGCTCTGCGCGTGCCGCCAGGCTTTCGGCTGCCTTACAGTCGTGGCGACCGTCGCGCCGCAGACGTCGTATGTCTGGTCATCCGAAATACGGATAAATGTGTGTAGGCGATGCGCGACGTCCGTCTGCGCTGCCCCGGCTGCCGCACGGGGCGAGCGAGAGCTGAAAAGGCTATCGCGCCGCCTCGACGTCGGCGTCTTCGCAGGGTGTGCCCATGCTGGTGTCCGGCGCTTGCCCGACGACGGTCGGCAGCATGTGGCTGCGCTTCCAGTTGCCGTAGCGGTAGTAGAGGAAGGCCATGACCACCGACACTACCGAGCCCAGCGGAAAGCTCCACCAGATCGATTCGGCGCCGATCCGCGGCCCGAGCAGCCACGCGAACGGCAGGCGGATCAGCCACATCGACACGAACAGGATCACCAGCGGCGCCATCACCGCGCCCGTGGCGCGCACCGTGCCGAAGACCACGATCGTGAAACCGAACAGGATGAACGACCACAGCACCACGCGGTTGATGTGCTGCGCAATCTCGATGGCCACGCTGTCCTCGCCGAGGAAGATGCCGAGCGAATGACGGTTGAACAGGTAGACCAGCGCCACCAGTGCGCCCGTCATCAGCACGTTGAAAAGCAGCCCCACCTGGGTGATGCGCGACACGCGCGCCCACAGGCCGGCGCCCACGTTCTGGGCCACCATCGACGAGACGCTGGCGCCCACGGCCAGCGCGGGCATCTGCACGTACGTCCACAACTGCGAGGCTACGCCGTAGGCGGCCGTCGTTTGCGAGCCATAGGTATTGACCAGCGACATCATGACGATGGCCGACGACGAGATCACCACCATCTGCAGCCCCATCGGCAGGCCCTTGGCCACCAGGGCGCGCAGGATGGCCAGGTCGGGTTTCAGCAACGCCAGCTGGGTGCGGTTCAGCAGCAGGAAATGGCGGCGGCGGTAGAGCAACGCGATCATGGCTGCCAGGCTCGTCAGCTGCGCAATGAGCGTGGCCAGCGCCGAGCCCGCGATGCCGAGCGCCGGTAGCGGCCCCACGCCAAAGATCAGCACCGGGTTCAGCACCACGTCCAGCACCGCCGACATCAGCATGAAATAGAACGGCGTGCGCGAATCGCCAGCGCCCCGCAGCGTCATCATCACGAAGTTGTAGAAGTACATGAACGGCAGCGCCACGAAGATGATGCGCAGATAGATGACGGCGAGCGGCGCGGCGTCTTCGGGCGTGTGCATGGCCGCCAGGATCTGTGGCGTGAAGACGAAGCCGAGGGCAGCCGCCAGCACCGACAGCGCCACGAAGAACGTGGTGCTGGTGCCCACCACCCGGCGCGCTTCGTCAATGTCGCGCGCGCCGATGGCCTGGCCGATCATGATGGTATTGGCCATGCTGATACCAAACACCACGCCCAGCAGGAAGAACAGGATGATGTTGGCGTTCGAGGTGGCGGTCAGCGCGGCCTCGCCGAGATATCGGCCCACCCAGACCGAATTGATCGAGGCGTTGAGGGACTGGAGGATATTGCTGCCGAGCACGGGCAGCGAAAACATCAGCAGCGTGCGGCCAATCGGGCCGGTGGTCAGTCTGGCGTCGGGTTTCATCGAGGGATTCCGCACTGCAGCATGGAAGGAGTCGGACGTGTCAGTCTAGACCGCGCCTGCCTTTGCCACCAGCCGTGTCGCGCTGACAACGAAAATCAGCCAGGCCCCGGTCGATTATCGGACGCGCATCTATCCATATGATCTCTGTGCGCGTTCCCCGTCGAAGCGTTAAGCTTGCGGTTTTTCGACCGATCGTTCGCAGGCCCGCCCCACCGGCGGGCCGTTCCAACCTGCACAGGAGACACGCATGGTGTACCAGGATCTGGCCCTCTATATCGATGGGGAATTCGTCAAGGGAGGCGACCGGCGCGAGCAGGACGTCATCAACCCGGCCACCCAGGAACTGCTCGGCAAGCTGCCGCACGCCACCACGGCCGACCTGGACCGCGCGCTGGCCGCCGCGCAGCGTGCGTTCGAAACGTGGAAGAAAACCTCGCCGCTGGAGCGCTCGGCCATCCTGCGCCGCGTGGCGGAACTGACCCGTACGCGCGCCAGGGAAATTGGCCGCGACATCACGCTCGACCAGGGCAAGCCGCTGGCCGAGGCCGTGGCCGAGGTGACGATCTGCGCCGAGCACGCCGAATGGCACGCCGAGGAATGCCGCCGCATCTATGGCCGCGTGATTCCGCCGCGCAACCCGGCCGTGCGCCAGATCGTGGTGCGCGAGCCGATCGGCGTCTGCGCGGCCTTCACGCCGTGGAATTTTCCGTTCAACCAGGCCATCCGCAAGATCGTGGCGGCCATTGGCGCGGGCTGCACGCTGATCCTCAAGGGTCCGGAAGATTCGCCAAGCGCCGTGGTGGCGCTGGCGCGCCTGTTCCACGATGCAGGCCTGCCCCCAGGCGTGCTGAATATCGTGTGGGGCGTGCCGGGCGAGATCTCCACCTACCTGATCGAGTCGCCGATCGTGCGCAAGATCTCGTTCACGGGCTCGGTGCCGGTGGGCAAGCAGCTGGCCGCGCTGGCCGGCGCGCACATGAAGCGCGTCACCATGGAGCTTGGCGGGCATTCGCCGGTGCTGGTCTTCGACGACGCCGATATCGAGCCGGCCGCCGAGATGCTGGCGCGCTTCAAGCTGCGCAACGCCGGCCAGGTGTGCGTGTCGCCGACGCGCTTCTACGTCCAGGAGAAAGCCTATGACCGCTTCCTGGCACGCTTCACCGAGGTGATCGGCTCCATCAAGGTCGGCAACGGCCTGGACGACGGCACGCAGATGGGCCCGCTGGCCCACGAGCGCCGCATTGCCTCGATGGAACAGTTCCTGGACGACGCCAACCACCGCGGCGGCAAGATCGTGGCCGGTGGCTCGCGCATCGGCGACAAGGGCTTTTTCTTCGCCCCGACCGTCGTGACCGACCTGCCCGATGACGCCAAGCTGATGGTGGACGAGCCGTTCGGCCCCGTGGCACCGGTGACCCGCTTCAAGGACACCGAGGAAGTGCTGCGCCGCGCCAACAGCCTGCCGTTTGGCCTGGCCTCGTACGTGTTCACCAATTCGCTGAAGACGGCGCACCAGGTGTCGAACGGGCTGGAAGCCGGCATGGTCAACATCAACCATTTCGGTATGGCCCTGTCGGAAACGCCGTTCGGCGGCATCAAGGATTCCGGCATCGGCAGCGAAGGCGGCCAGGAAACGTTCGACGGCTACCTGGTGACGAAGTTTATTACGCAGGTCTGAGCCCGCCCGGGCTGGCTGTGCGTCCCCGCCCCCCGAAGACCCGGGTGCGGGGACGCCCACGGTTCTACTGCTTCCCCCTCGCCTTCCTGTAATCCTCCGCAAACGCCTTCCACTGCGCCAGCGACACGTCGCGGCCATGTCGCGCCAGGCGTAGCGCCATCGACTGCCAGCGTCCGCCGGCGGCGAAATCCTGCAGTTTCTCGATCCGGTCCGCCGCCTGGTGGCCGCAGCCGCGCAGGTGCGCCCAGCCGGCCGCGCGCGCCATGGTCGTCAGCACGTCGAGCAACGCGGCCTTGTCGCGGCAGTGCGCCAGATCCACGCGATCGGTGGTGGGCTGCAAGCTCTTGACCACGTAGGAAGCGCCGGCACCGGCCGCCACATACGACAGCAATGCCGGCGATGCCGCCTGCATGACCTGCTGCACCGACGCCACGCGCTGCGCATCGCTGCTCCAGTGCGGCTGGTGGCGGCGCAACGTGGCCCACGCGCTCGGCGCGGCACGCTTGATGTCTATCAGCCGTTGCGACGCGGGTAGCGCCGTGTCGTGGGCCAGCACCACATAGCGTTCGAGTCCCAGGCTGCCCACGCCGGCCACGCGCCGCGCCGCGTCTTCGGCCACGAAGCGGTGACCATGATGCTCTTGCTGCGAATAGATCGACAGGATGTGCGCGGCGCGCTCGCGCTCGGCGCGGTCGGCCCGCAAGGCGCGCCGGTCCAGGTTGAGCCGGCGGCGCCGGTCGCGCAGCGTGGTGCGTGCGGCCAGCAAGGCGCCGCGCTTGCGTCGCTTCACCTGGCGCAGCAAGGTGGCCACCAGGCCCGTGGCCGTGGCGCGCTCGATCCAGCGCGGCTTGCCGGCCCGCAACGTGTTGGTGTACGCCTCCAGCATGTGGGCGCAGGCCACGCGTGCATCGGCTTCCGACAGGCGGTATTGGTGCGCGGCCACCAGCACGCTCGACAGCATGCGCACCACATCGACGGTGAACGGCGCCACCAGCGCATCGTCGAAATCGTTCAGGTCAAAGTAGACCAGCCCATTGTCGCCCTTGAACGAGCCGAAGTTCTCGACGTGCAGGTCGCCGCAGACGTAGGTGATGGGCGCATCGAGCGCGATCTCGCTGCCGAGCGAGGCCGCGTAGAGATGGTTGGTGCCGCGGAAGAACGCGAACGGTTCGGCGGCAATTGCCGCGAGCTTGAGCGTGAGCCGCTCGGGGTCACGGCCGTGGTTGTAGAGCAGGATGCTTTCGGTGGCGGCATGCATGGGCGAAGTCCGGAATGGCACATCGCGGCGCCTGCCGCCCGGTACTGGACGTCAGCGGAAGAAAGCGCCGCGCGTCAGGAAAGTGTAATCGGCTTCCGCCGCCATGAGCCACACGAACACCAGCAGGCACAGCGGCGGCAACAGGATCGCGCAGATCAGCGCCATGCGCTCCCACGCCATGTGCATGAACACCGCAATGATCAGGCCCGCCTTGAGCGCCATGAACAGCAGGATCAACGACCACCGCAGATAGCCGGTCAGGTGATAGTAGTCCACCAGGTACGACAGCGTGGACAACACGAACAGCAGCAGCCAGACCTTCAGGTACAGGCCGATCGGGTGCTGCTGGCCGCCGTGCGCGTCATCCGGCCCGGCATGCGCGCCGGCGGGTGGCGTGACGGGCGGGCTCGCGGATGCAGGGTTCGATGCCATGCCTCGCCTCACCAGAGATAGTAGAGCGCAAAGATGAAGACCCAGACCAGGTCCACGAAGTGCCAGTAGAGACCGGCAATCTCCACGGGCTGGTAGTTGCCGCTGATATCGTAGTGGCCCCGCAGCACCTTGCTTGCGATGAACAGCAGGTAGATCACGCCACACGTCACATGAAAGCCGTGGAAGCCGGTGATCATGAAGAACGTGGAACCGAACTGGGCCGCGCCGAGCGGGTTGCCCCACGGGCGGATGCCTTCCACCACGATCAGCTTGGTCCATTCGTAGGCCTGCATGCAGACGAACACCTCGCCCAGCCAGGCCGTGACGAACATCAGCTTGGCGCAGGCCATGCGGTCGCGCCGATAAGCGCAGTTCACCGCCATGGCCATCGTGCCGCTGCTGGTGATCAGCGTGAACGTCATGATGGCGATCAGCAGCAACGGCACCGGCTTGCCGCCAACCTCTATGGCGAAGACTTCGCTCGGATTGGGCCAGGGCACGGTGGTGGAGATCCGCACCGTCATGTAGCCGATCAGGAAGCAGCTGAAGATGAAGGTGTCGGACAGCAGGAAGATCCACATCATCGCCTTGCCCCACGACACCTTGAAGGCGCGCTGGTCGGATGACCAGTCCGCCACCAGGCCGCGCAGGCCGCCGGGATGCGCGTCGTGAGAGCCGTGGGCAGAGACTTGCGAACTCATCGTTGCTCCTCCTTCAGCCCCGGCCGCAGAGATAGTCGACCACTTCCGGCGTCAGCCACCCAAGCACGCCCAGCAGCACGACCCACACGGCAAGCAGGAAATGCCAGTACCGCGCGCACAGGCCGATGCGTATCAATGTGCGCGTGCCACTGCCGCGATCGAGCGCCACGAAGGCAAAGCCCACCAGCCCGCCGATCATGTGCAGGCCATGCATCGCCGTGAGCATGTAGAAAAAGCTGCCAGCCGGATTGTTGGCCGGCACCACGTGGGCCGCGTACAGGGCCGCCCACGCCCAGAGCTGCGAGCAGACGAATGCCGCCGCGCCCAGGCCTCCGAGTCGCAACGCCACGCGTGCCCGATGCATGTTGCCGCCCCGTGCCGCCCGCGACGCCACCGCCATCGCCACGCTGGCCGACACCAGCAACGCAGTGGATAGCCATACCTGCCATGGCAACGCAATGCGCTGCCAGTCCGGGCTGTCCATGCGCATGATGTAGGCGGCCACGAACAGCGTGAACAGCGAGGTGACCACGCCCATGAAGACCCACAGCCCCAGGCTGCCCGGCGCGCGCTGGCCATGCCCGTGCATGGCGTCGCCACCCCGGTCGCCGCCGGGGGATTCGGGCGAGGCGCGGAACACCGCCGCGCCGCTTTTCGCGATGGTGTCGGCCGTCATGCAATCGCTCCCCGGCTGGAATGCGGCTCCGGTTCCGCGCCGCCAGCGTCCGGTGGCGCGTTCTGCGCGATGAAGTCCTCCTTCGCGCCCGGCACGCTATACGCATAGGCCCAGCGATACACCACCGGCAGGTGCGGGCCCCAGTTGCCATGCTCGGGCGGCGTCTGGGGCGTCTGCCACTCGAGCGACGCCGCGCGCCACGGATTGGGCCCTGCCGCCGCGCCGTGCCGCAGGCTCCAGAACAGGTTGAACACGAACACCAGCTGGGCCGTGGCCACCACGAACGCCGCGATCGAGATATACATGTTCATCGCGTGCGCGGACTCGGGAATGAAGCTGTAGTTGTCCCACGCGTAATAGCGCCGCGGCATGCCCAGGATGCCCAGGTAGTGCATCGGAAAGAAGATGGCGTAGGTGCCCACGAACGTGACCCAGAAATGGATGCGCCCCATCGTGTCGTCGAGCAGCCGGCCGGTGACCTTCGGATACCAGTGATAGAGGCCGCCAAACACCACCAGGATCGGCGAGACGCCCATCACCATGTGGAAGTGCGCCACTACGAAGTACGTGTTCGACAGCGGGATATCCACGCTGACGTTGCCCAGGAACAGCCCGGTCAGGCCGCCGATCACGAAGGTGCTGATGAACGCGATGGCGAACAACATCGGCACCGAGAAATGGATGTCGCCGCGCCAGAGCGTGATTACCCAGTTATAGACCTTGATGGCCGTCGGCACGGCGATGATCAGCGTGGTGGTGGCAAAGAAGAAGCCGAAGTACGGGTTCATGCCGCTGACGAACATGTGGTGCGCCCACACCACCACCGACAGCAGCCCGATGGCGAGGATCGCCCACACCATCGTGCGGTAGCCGAAGATGCTCTTGCGCGCATGCACGCTGACCAGGTCTGACACGATGCCGAACGCCGGCAGCGCCACGATATACACCTCGGGGTGGCCGAAGAACCAGAACAGGTGCTGGAACAGCAGCGGGCTGCCGCCCTTGTAGTTGAGCTGCTGGCCCATCGACACCATCGCCGGCATGAAGAAGCTCGTGCCCAGCGTCTTGTCGAGCAGCATCATCAGGCCCGAGACGAACAGCGCCGGGAACGCCAGCAGCGCCAGGATCGTCGCCATGAAGATGCCCCATACCGCCAGCGGCATGCGCAGCATCGTCATGCCTTCGGTGCGCGCCTGCAGCACCGTGGTCACGTAGTTCAGGCCGCCCATCGTGGCCGCCACGATGAAGATCAGCAGCGACACCAGCATCAGGATGATGCCCCAGTCGTGCCCCGGCGTGCCTGGCAGGATGGCCTGCGGGGGATAGAGCGTCCAGCCCGCACCGGTCGGCCCGCCCGGCACGAAGAAACTCGCCAGCAGCACGATCACGGACAGGAAGTAGACCCAGAAGCTGAGCATGTTGAGGAACGGGAACACCATGTCGCGGGCCCCGACCATCAGCGGAATGAGGTAATTGCCGAAGCCGCCCAGGAACAGTGCGGTCAGCAGGTAGATCACCATGATCATTCCGTGCATCGTCACGAACTGGTAGTACCGATTGGCATCGATGAAATCGAACTTGCCTGGAAAGCCCAGCTGCATGCGCATCAGGTTGGACAGCGCCACCCCGACCAGTCCGACCACGATGGCCACCAGCGTGTACTGCACGGCAATGACCTTGTGGTCCTGGCTCCAGATGTAGCGCGTCCAGAAACTCTGCGGTCCGTGATGGGTGGCGTCATCGGCATAGGCCATCGTTTCCTCCTTGCACCTACTTCCCGGCCTGCGGCTTCGCGGTGGCGCCGGTACCCAGCGAGCGGATGTAGGCGGACAGCGCCGCCGCTTCCGCCTCGGTGATGGGCATCTTGGGCATGACAGGGCCAAAGCCCTTTACCACGCGCGCCTGCGGATCCTCGATCTCGCGCTTCAGGAATGCATCGTCGACGGTGGCATTGCTGCCGTCGGTGAACTGTTGCGTGGTGCCGTACAGGCCTTTCCAGGTGGGCCCCACGCTGGCGCCGCCATCCACGCTGTGGCAGGCCACGCAACCCTTGCTCTGCGCCAGCGCGCGGCCCTGCTCGGCCAGATCGCCGCCGCCGGTGGGGCCGGTGCCGACTCCCGTGCCCGGCGCCGCGGCCGATTGGGCAGCCTTGGCCTGCGTCATCGCGAAGGTCTGCTGCCTGGCCAGCCATGCGTCGAAAGCCGCCTGGTCCTCCACCACCACATGCCCGCGCATGTTGTAGTGGCCCACGCCGCAAAGCTGCGCGCAGAGAATGTCGTAGCGGCCCGCCTGCGTCGGCGTGAACCAGAAGGAGGTCACCATGCCCGGCACCATGTTCATGCGCGCGCGGAACGGCGGCACATAGAAGTCATGCAGCACATCCTTGGACCGCAGCAGCACCTTGACCGGACGGTTCAACGGCAGGTGCACCTCGGGGCCGACGATGATCACATCGTCCTGGCCGTTCGGATCGTCCGGATTCAGCCCGAGCGGATTGCCGGCGTTGCTGAAGCGCGGGTCGGTGGTACCGAGTTCGCCGCTTCTGCCGGGAAAGCGGAACGCCCACTGCCACTGCTGGCCCACCACTTCCATGACCATGGCCTCGCGCGGCGGGCGCACGTAGTCGGCGTAGACGATCAGGCCAGGTGCCAGCAGCGCCATGATGCCGACCGTGCTGAGGCCGATCAGCCAGCGTTCGAGTCTTGGATTCTCGGGTTCGTAGGCGGCGCGGTGGCCGGCGCGATGCCGGAAGCGCCAGACGATGTAGCCCACCAGCAGGTTGATGACAACGAAGAACAGGCCGGTAATGACGAGGGTAATGAGCAGCGTGTCGTCCATCTGCTTCCAGTTGGACGCCAGCGGTGTCAGCCACCAGGGGCTCAGGAAATGAAAGAGCACCGAAGCGGCAACCATGATGACGAGCACGATCGCGATCGCCATGATCCCCCTCCTCCCGCGCCAGCTGAACGGGCGACTGGGCAGGCAGGTGCGCCCGCTCACGCACGTGGAATAAGACTAGTGCATCGGTTCAGGTCACTGCAAGGCGACATGCGCGCCACCGCGCATGTCCGGCGGCGCGCAGGTCTCGCGTGCGGCACAACAAAAAATGGCGGTGGGGAAGCCCGCTTCCCAACCGCCACCGTTGTCTCGCACGGGGCCGTCCAAACCGGCCAGGCGTGCGCGAAACCATCTTGCCATCACGCCACGATGTATCTAGTGCGAGACATCGCGCGATTCCAGCTTCCAGTAGCACAGCGCAATGCAGATGCCGAACAGCATGTGCCCGACCAGCGTGTGCCAGCCGCGCGCATCCACGAACCACGGAAACGCCGCCGTCATGACGTGGAAGTTGAACAGGTACACCACCACGCCGAACACCGCGCCCGCCAGCATCGACATGCCGATGCTCGAGTCGAGCTGGAACGGCGCGATGATGGCGCACAGCACGCAGCCGAGTATCGCGCCGATCACGAAATGGATGACCAGCGCCACGGCCACGGTGCTCACGCTGAACATCGACGTCTGCAGCACGTCGCGCCCCAGCACGATCGCGGCGATCATGCGCGTGGTGCCCCACGGATGCACGCCCGCCACCATGCTAGACCAGAACAGCTCGATCACGATCAGCAACGCGCCGGCGGCCACGCCCGACACCGCCGCGGCAGACCAGTCCGGCAGGCGACGCACGTAATGGTGCGAATGCATGTGCATTTCCATAGCTTCCTCCATGGGTGACCGATGATGGCCATCATGCGTCCAGCATAGAACACCTGCCACGTCAGCGATGTGGGCGTGGGGCCCTGGACGTTGTGCAGCGCGTCAGGTCATGTGGCCACCCGCACCTGCTGCCTGCCGGAAGTCGCGCATGCGTTACGCGCCGGCCGCGCATTTCTGCAAGCGTTTCAAACATTGCGGCAAACCCTTAACGCGTGCCGCCTTGTATTCGCCACCCACGGCCTATACTGGATTCACAAGGAAACAAGACAGGAGACCGCCATGCTTCACGTACAGGCGCACGATCTTGTGTTTTTGATCCCCATGGCACTCGTCGGCCTGCTGGCGATGGGCGCGATTCCAGTGGCCGCCAAGGCGCTGAAAATCAGCTGCCGTTGCGCGGGCGCCATCATCGGCGTACTGCTTGGGGTGTTGGTGCTGGAAGCCCTGCCGCTGCTGATCTAGCGGGCTGGCATCCGGTTGCAGGAAAGGCGCCTTTGAGAGAAGGAGGCGCGTATGTCGCTGACACTGCTCGCCGCCGTGATGGCGCTGCTGCTGGTGCTGACCATTGCGTCAGCGCTATGGCGTTGCAGTCATCCGTTCCGGATGCGCTACAGGCGGTGCCAGCGCCCACGCACGCGCGCAGGCCTGTGCAAGTCGCAAGGCCATCGGCATGCCCACCTTCGGTGACAAGCGCGGGATGCCGCGCCGCAACGTCCGAAGCTTTCGTTCAAACGCCGCGGCGGGGCCACCGCTGCCGGCTATTGCCGGATCGAGAAGTCCACGCGGTTCGGCGCGCCCTTGTCCTTGATGCCCTCGGCGGTCAGCTTCGGCGCCGTGAGGAACAGCTTGGCATCGGGCACCTTGCCATCGCGTTCGAGCGACTGCTTGACGGCCAGGGCGCGCTGGTCGGCCAGCGCGCGCAGTTCGGTGTCGGTTACCGGGGCGTGCTGGAGCAGCAGCTTTTCCATCTCGGCCGGCGGCAGCGACTTGTTCAGGCCGATAAAGTTGGTCGGCTTCTTGAACGACTCGCGCTTGTACACCGCTTCGAGATACTTCGGATACTCCTGCTTCGACACCGTGATACGCGCTCCCTGCTCGCCACCTTCGCCTTCCTCCGCCTGGTCGCCGGCCTGTGCCGAGCGGCGCAGCTCGCGCTGCTTGGCGGCGGCCACGCGCTGGTCCAGCCACACACGGCGCGCGCCATCGGCGTCGGTGGCCGGATCGATGCGCCCGCTGATTTCCAGCCGCAGCGATGGCCGGTCGTTGAGCGCCTTGCCCACGGTCTCGATCTTCTTGCGCGCCTCGTCGGTCAGCGTGGACGAGCCGGGCGCGAATTCGATATAGCCGAGTTCCTCGCCACCGCCGCCAAAGGCCGAGCCGATCAGCGCGAACGGTGACGTGATGGCCTTGGTCAGCAGGTTCACGATCACGCGCAGGATCACCCCGCCGATGCTGAACTCGGGGTCGGACAGCGAGCCCGACACCGGCAGATTGATGTCGATGACGCCGTTGCGGTCCTTCAGCAGCGACACGGCAAGCAGCACCGGCAGTTTGACCGCATCGGGGCTGTCCACCTTGTCGCCAAAGGTCAGCTGATCCAGATACAGGTGGTTGCGCGCATCGAGCTTGCCGTTCTCGATCTTGTAGGCCACGTCCACCGTGAGCTTGCCCTTGGTGATCGGATAGCCCGCGTACTTGGCCGCGTACGGCGTCAGGCGCGTGAGTTCCACGCCCGCTGCCTTGGCGGCGATATCGAGATACAGCTGCTCGCCGAGCGGATTGAGCTTGCCGCTGATGCTGACCGGCGCGTCGTCATCGAGCCGCCCGTTGAGCACGAGGTCGGCGGGGGTGGGATCGCCCGACGACACCTTCGACACCGAGCCCTTCATGTCGGTCAGGTTGGCCGAATAGTTGGGCTGGACGAAAAAGTCCGAGAAATTGATGTTGCCCTTGTTGATCGTCACGCCGCCCAGGCGGATCTGCGGCTTCGGGCCGGTGGCTTCCTTGGCCGGCGCGGGCTGCGTCGCGGGCTTTGCCGCGGGTGCCGACGCCGGGTTCGCCTGCGTGAGGCTGGTCGACGGCGCCGCCTCGCCCTTCTCCGCCCCGCCCGCCATCACGTCCTGCAGGTTCAGGCGGCCGTTGGCGTTGAGGATCACGCGCGCATAGAAATCGTTCAGCGCCACGTTGCTGATGCCAACCTGCATCGGGCCGCGGGCGTCGTTCATGTTGAAGTCGATGCCGCTGACCGACAGCGCGCGCCAGCGCAGGAAGTCATCGCCCGAAAGGCGGTCCACGGTCCGTACGTTGCCGGCAAACGCGTTGCCGTTGAACTGCACGGACATCGGCTTGCCCGGCGGCGCGTCGTAGGCCAGCTTGCCCTTCAGCGTCATCGTGCCGCTGCGCAGCGCGGCATTGAGGCGGTCCGCCATATACGGCTGCAGCGGCGCCATGTCCAGGTCGCGCAGGTCAAGTTGCAGTTGCGCGCCCGGCCCGGTCGGCACCACCTGCCCGTCCACATTCATCACGCCCTTGCGACCGCTTTCGGCATGGAGCTTCATGGCCAGCGGCCCCGGCGAGAGCGGCCATGTGATGGCGCCCGTGCTCAGGCCGATGTTGCGGAACTGGTGGATGACGGGCCGGCCGCGGTTGGCCTGCGTGGGCTCGTAGTCGGCCAGCCGCGCGGCACCGCCGTCCACGGCCACCTTGCCGATACGTACCTTCCAGCCCGGCGGGGCCGCCTTGCCATTCGCCCCCGACGCGGGCTGGGCCCCGGTGTTCTGCTTCTGTTCGGCGGCCTTCTGTTCGGCTGACTCCGCGGCCCAGATCTGTGCCGACTCGAGCAACTGCCCACGATGATCGCGCGTGGCCGAGATTTCGGGCTTGAGCAACGCCACCTGGCCGGCTTCGAACGTCTGCTTCGCCAGGTCGAGACGAATCTCGTCGAGCACGAGCTTGTCGGCCTTCATCAGCGGCAGGTTCGCGCCCTCGGTGTCGGCCGCACGCGCGGCTCGCGTGACACCCGTGGCACCCGTGGCACGGGCCGCGCGCGCACCCTTGCGGTTTGCCGGCGCCCTGGCGCTGTCTCCTTGTTCCGTATCGGCGGCGGCCGTGCCCGATGCACCCGCCACCGTGGGCAGCTTGACAGGGTCGCGCGCGGCCACGTACACCGGCGCCAGTTCCACGCGAGACTTGTCCAGCGTGAACTGGAATACCGGTTGGCTCCACCCCATGGCGTAGTGCAGCTCGGCGTTGATGGCCGTCTCGCCCAGCTGGCTGTGCAGCTCGCGCGGCCACCACGCGGAGAACCCCTGCGGACGCAGGCCCCCCGTCTCCAGCGTGCCGGTCAGCGTGCCCTGCTTCAAACCCAGCTCGCCGGTATGACGGATGGTCTGGCCATTGGCGATCGTGATGTTGGCGTCGAGCTTGGCGGGCTTGTCGCCGGTGCTGGCCAGGTTCGCGACATCGACATTGACCGGGCCGATGTCGAGCTTGCCCGGGCCGGACGGCGCCAGTTCATCGACAAAGCCGAGCCTGGCCTCTTTCACCGTGACGCGGTCCACGGCATAGGACCATGGCACTTCGTCGGGCTTGGGCGGCGCCTGCACGCCGGCGGCGGCCGGGGCCGATGCGCCTGCTGCCGGCGCGGAAGCCGCCGGGGACGATGGAGCAGTTGTGGCTGCCGGAGCGGCCTTCGGCGCCGGCGCGGCCTCGGGCAGGAAGGCCGTGGCCAGGTTCAGCGTGCCGTCGTGCCGACGCAGCGCCTGCAGGTCGAAGCCTTCCAGCTCGATGCTCTTTACGTGCGCCTTGTGCGCCAGCGGCTCCACGCGGTCAAGATCCACAGCCAGCCGGCCGGCCTTGACCAGCGGCGCGCCCGCATGGCTCTGCACGTCGGCTTCGCGCAGCGTCACCGTGCCGGAGACGTACAGGTCCTGCTTGTCCTTGTCCTGCCGGAAGCCCACATTCAGCCGGGTGTCGACCAGCCCGCCCTTGACCACCGCATCCTTGAGCTTGGGCGCGAACGCCATGTACCTGGCGATCTCCAGGCCGTCCAGGTTGACGTTCAGGTTGGTCTCGCGCGTATCGGAAAAAGGCTGCGAGGTGCCGGCCAGCGCCAGCGGCGTGCCATTGATCTTCGCAAACAGCGTCGGCCGCGTGTTGATTGCCACGTCGTGCGGCAAATTCGACAGGAACGGCAGCGTCAGCGTGAAATTCTCCACGCGCTGCACGGTATCGAGCGGCTTGTCTTCGTAGACCAAGCTGGTATTGGTGACCGCGATATTGCTGACCGAGAAGCGCGCCGGCTTGCTGTCCGCGGGCTTCGGCGGCTGTGCGGCAAAGCGGTCCTGGATATCGGCGAAACTCATGCGGCCATCGGCATTGCGCGTCACATGCACGCTGAGTCGGTCCACATGGAGAAAATCGACCACCGGCGCCAGATGCCATACCGAGGCGGCCGAGGTATTGGCCTCGACCGAACCCAGCGTGAGCATAGGCGTCTTGCCATCGGGCTCGAATATGGTCAGGTCGTTCAGCGTGGCGGCCAGCTCGAAGGGCCGCACGTGCGCACCGCCCAGCGTGACCTTGCGGCCAAGCGCCTCGGTGGCATTCCTTTCAACCAGGTATTTGATCAGCGGCGGTCCGCCAAAATAGCCGGCCAGCCCGAAAATCGCCAGCGCGGCTGCCACGCCGCCCACCGCGCGCAAGGCCACGCGCCGGCGCGGCGTTGCCATGGCCGCCCCTGTTGCAGCCTGGATGGAATCCTTGAAAGCCATGTCACCCCAGAAAATATGACCCCGCGCATTGCGCGCTTTGTGCCCCGGATTTCACTTGTTAATGATTATCGAGACGGATTATGGCAGCGCATCGTGCGAATGAGTATTCCATTTGCTAAAAACCAGAGTTGAAAGGCGTCGATCTGGTATCTTTACGCCTTTGCGAAGCGTACCGTCGTGCCTTGCCTGCTTACCCGCGGGCCCCGGTTCGCCAAGTTCGTGTCGTCATCCCTTCGGCCGTCTTCCTCCACGCCACCCGTGTTGCGCGCTTCGCATGTGAATGTATCCATGCGAGTCTTTTCATGTCCACCTCCAGCAGTACTGCCGGGGCACTGGGCGCGCAAGGCGGCCACGCCGCCCGCCCGCTGACCGGCCAGGATTACAAGACGCTTGCCCTTGCCGCACTGGGTGGGGCGCTTGAGTTCTACGACTTCATCATTTTTGTTTTCTTCGCCAAGGTCATTGGCCAGCTGTTTTTCCCGGCCTCCGTGCCGGACTGGCTGCGCCTGCTGCAAACCTTCGGCATCTTCGCGGCCGGCTACCTGGCACGCCCGCTCGGCGGCATCATCATGGCCCACTTCGGTGACCTGCTGGGCCGCAAGAAGATGTTCACGCTCTCCATCCTGCTGATGTCGGTACCGACGCTGCTGATGGGCCTGCTGCCCACCTACGCCACCATCGGCCTGCTGGCGCCGATGCTGTTGCTGGTGCTGCGCATCCTGCAGGGCGCCGCCGTAGGTGGCGAAGTACCGGGCGCGTGGGTGTTCGTGTCCGAGCACGTGCCGCGCCGCCACATCGGCTACGCCTGCGGCACGCTGACCGCCGGCCTGACCGCCGGCATCCTGCTGGGGTCCCTGGTGGCTACCGGCATCAACGCAATCTTCGATCCGGCCGAACTGCTCGACCACGGCTGGCGCGTGCCGTTCGTGCTGGGTGGCATCTTTGGCGTGGGTTCGATGTACCTGCGCCGCTGGCTGCACGAAACGCCGGTGTTTGCCGAACTGCAGCAGAAGAAGGCGCTGGCCGCCGAGATGCCGCTCAAGACCGTGGTGCGCGACCATCGCGGCGCCGTGCTGATCTCGGTACTGCTCACGTGGATGCTGTCGGCCGGCATCGTCGTGGTGATCCTGCTCACGCCGACCTACCTGCAGACGCTGTATGGCTTCGATGCCCGTACGGCCCTGGTGGCCAACAGCGCCGCCACGCTGTGCCTGTCGATTGGCTGCGTGGTATCCGGCGTGCTGGCCGACCGCATCGGCGCACGCCTGACGCTGACCGTGGGCGGTGCGCTGCTCGCCGCCACGGCCTACCTGCTCTACACGGTGATCGGCACGCGTCCGGACCTGCTGCTGCCGCTGTATGCGCTGGCCGGGTTCTTCGTCGGCACGATCGGCGCGGTTCCGTATGTGCTGGTGCATGCCTTCCCGGCACAGGTGCGATTCTCGGGCCTGTCGTTCTCGTACAACGTGTCGTATGCGATCTTCGGCGGCCTCACGCCGGTCGTGGTGTCGCTGATGCTGAAGACCGACAAGCTTGCGCCGGCGCACTACGTGGTGGGCGTCTGCATCATGGGCATCGTCACCGCACTGTTCGTCCGCAAGCGCCAGGCCTGATTTCCAGGCGCCGCGAACAAGAAAGGGGGAAGGCCTTGCGGGCCTTCCCCCTTTTTCATGGTTGGGTGCGCAGTCAGGCCGCGCGCCGGTGCTGGCGGAAAAACTCCCACATCATCCGGCTGGCGTCGGGACCGATGTCGCTGTGGTACTGCACGCTGGCATCGCCGCCGCTCCAGGCGTGTCCCAGGCCCGCCACTTCCACCATCCGCACCACATCGCGGTTCCAGCGGCCGAAGCGTACCTCGCGAAAATCGCCGTCGGCTACGGGCGGGGCGTCGTTGGCACTGTCCAGCCGCTCGTCGAGCCGGTCCGACAGCCCGTTGTAGGTCAGGAACTGGCGCGCCAGCAGCCGTCCATTGACGGGATTGACCGCATCGTCGGTCATGCCATGCACCACGATGGCCGGCATCTCGGGTCCGCCAGGCGTTACGCCGGCGGCATCGAGCAGCAACGCGGGCGCCACGGCCGTGCCATGGTGCATCGCCTTCAGCCCAGCGCGCGGATTGTCGGCCGCGCCGATCACCACGCCGGAGTGCAAACCCACCGCGGCCACCTTGCCGGGATAGCGCAGGGCCACCACCGCGGCCATGGCCGCTCCGGCCGAGAGGCCGGCCAGGTAGATCTCGCCGGTGCGCACGTCGGGACGGCGCGCCAGTTCATCGATCAGCAATGCCACGGCCTGCGCCTCGCGGCCACCCACGCCGGCGCCGAGGTCGAACCATTGCCAGCACCGATGCACGGAGCGACGCAGCGGTTGCTGCGGATACGCCACGATAAAGCCCTCGCGTTCGGCCAGCGCGTTCATGCGCGTGCCGGCGGCCAGATCCTCGGGCGTCTGCTGGCAGCCATGCAGCATCACCACCACCGGCATGGCGCCCTTGGCACCCGATGGAATATAGAGACGATAGGAAAGCTGCGGCACGAGTTCACCAGGCAGCGGCGCCAAACCGAGCGTGTGCGACTGCCATGCACCGGGCAAGTCAGCCGGCGCAGGTTCGCCGGCGGCCGGATAGCGCAGTCGGCGAGCGGCGGGCTGGATCGAATCCAAACGACCCAGCCAGCTACGAATTTGTTTCGCGGCCCGGTACTGCGAGCGGCCAATCTGGCGCCACTGCGCATCCCACGCCGGAGACAGGCTTTTGACCATATGAAGACTCCTGCTCTTCTTGGGAACGGGTCTCCTCCCTCTGTTGTGCGATGCAGCATAACACACCGGCCGTGACGGATTGCCGCCATTGTATGCAAGAAGCAACATGAGATTTGGAAACAAAGTTTCCCTTGGATGGCAGGCTTCACCCAAATGCGTGACGCGCACTGAAAAAACTTACGTCATCGCGATGAAAGAATGCAGATCGCATGGAGATCGCGAATGATAGCGCGCAATTATAATTCTTACACGAGTGTCACGAAGATGAGATCACGCGGCGATGTCTTTACATCCGGCTGCTTCCAGCGCCCCTTCCTGCACGCTTTGCCCCTTTCATGGCGTATGCCGCACAGCATGCGGCGACGCGGTATCGGGCCGCCAAGTGCCCCTGACGCCGCGCCCGGTTCGGCTGCGGGCCGGCGAGGCACTCTACGTGCAGGGTCGGCCAGTGCTGTCGGTATATCCGATACGGCATGGCGGGCTGAAGCGGGTCTACGAATCGCATCTTGGCTGGCGCCAGGTCAGCGGATTCCTGCAGGGCGGCGATGTTGCGGGGCTAGAGCCCGATAGCGCCACTACCCATGGCGCAAGCGCCATTGCGCTGCAGGACACCGAGTGCTGCGGCATCTCCACGGAAGCGGTGCAGCTGCAACTGGGCGATCCGGTCATCCGCGCTGCGATCCTGGCCATCCTGCAACGCCAGGCCGCCAGCCAGTCTGAATTGCTGGTAGCCATCGGTTCGATGAAGGCCGCGCAACGGCTGGCCATGCTGCTGCTCGATCTGGCGGCCGAGCAGTCGCGCCGTGGCATTACCGATGGTGTGCTGACGCTGGCCATGACGCGCCATGACATGGCCAGCTATCTGGGGCTGACGCTGGAAACGGTGTCGCGGCTGCTGTCACGCTTTCGTGCGGTCGGCCTGATTACGGTGCGCCATCGGCAATTGCGCATCGTCGATCCAGCGGGCCTGGCCGCCGTGCATGCCGACCCTGATCACCTTGCACCGCACGCTACCCACCCTGAGTAAGGCGCCGGCCACCGCACCGATGGCCGGCCGCGTTGCGTGCCAGCGCGCTATCGGTCCGCCACGCGCTCCCACCCTTCTGGCGCAAAGGTACGAATGGCGCCGGCACGGGCGGCCGTGCCGCGCCCCAGATCGCGCTGGTAGAAGCGCCGCTCGCTATCGAGCACAAAGGTATGCACCCCGGTATCGCCATAGCGCGCCGGCCATGCGATGAATGCGAACTTGGCGTCGCTGCCCTTTGGCGGCGCAATCACGCGATAGCGATAACCGTAGAACGCATCGTCGGGCGGCGTTTCGGGCCCCATCGCCAGCGCATCGGGCCCAAGCGGGCTGTCGTTGTCCGTCGAGGCCGAGGGCCAGTACAGGCCATTGGTGCGGCCCGGCGTGCTCACCAGCTGGCGCGCGTAGCCGCCCTTGCCCACCTGCTCGGCATAGCGTTGCTGGGCATCGGCAAGCTGCAACAGCGTATCCATGGCCACGAGTTCGTTACGGCCGATGCGGCGGACGTGCACTTCCCGCACGCCAGCGGCAAGGTCGAACTGCCAGCCTGACTTGTGCTGGACGATAGGCGCGGGGAAGGTCCAGCCGCTACCGCCCACTTCCACGCTGGCCACGCCGCTGCCATCGGTGCGCACGGCATGGTGGTTCGCCCACGCGCCCAAGAAATCGTAGACGTCCTGCTGATCGAGTTGCGGCGGCACGAGCTTGTGATACTGGGCACCGAGCACCCGCTTGAGCGCGTCGGGGTCGCTGCGTGCCACGCCATCGCCCAGGGCATCCATGGCAGCTTCGGGCGTCGGGAAGACCTGCTGGGCGACCGCCACGGGCGCCCATGCGGCCAGCAACAGCGCCATCGCCAGCACGCGCAGCGGGCGCCCAGCAGCGCTGGCACCGCCAGATCCAGGGTTACGCTTCATCGTTACCTCCGCCCGTGACCGAAATGTCCGCCGCCCGCGCCGCCGCCGAAGTGTCCGCCTCCACCTCCACCGCCGCCGCCGAAATGTCCACCGCCGTTACCGCCATTACCGCCGGCACCGCCGCCGAAATGCCCACCGCCTCCACCCTCGAAGCCGCCGGCGGGACGTCGATGCGACGCGCGCTGCTGGCCACCGGTGCGTTGCAGGCTGCTGCTGCCACGGCTGGCGTCCTGACGCATGCGCTCACCGTTGCCCGCATCGCGGAAAGCATTGTCGCGATTGCTGTCGCGGGCACGGTTGCGGGCCGCCGTCTGGTCGGCGCGCTGACGGTCGGCGCCGGCCGGCCGCGGATTCTGTCCGCCCGGCTGGCGATTGACCCCGGCCCCACTGTGCCCGGCAATCGGCTGGCCCGTGCGGCCCTGGAATGACTGCGCGGCCCGCTCGCGCGCGGCATCACGCTGACTCTGCACGCCACCGCCGGCTTGGCCGGGGCGCTGGTTCTGGATGCCGCCCCCGCGCTGTCCAACAGACTGCCGGTTGGCCAGCCCCTGCTGCCGCTGCGCGTCGAATCGATTGGCGACGTTCGCGTTGTGGTACGGCACGTTGCCGCGATTGGCGGGATTGTGCTGCCAGTTGACGTTGGCCCGGTTCACGTCGAGCCGCTGGTTTACGTTGATGTTGTTGTAGCGGTTGACGTTGATGTTCACATCGTGACCGCCCCAGTCGAACCCGCCCCACAGCGAATTGACGGCGGCCACGCCGAGCCCGAAGCCAATGCCGGCCACCAGCGACGTGGCGAAGACCGACCCCGGCGGCGGCGGATAGTAAGCGGGTGGATAGGCGGGGTACGCCCACGCGCCGTAGACCACCGTGGGGTTGTACTGCGGCACGTACACCACCTGCGGATTGGTCGGCTCGATCTGCACGACCGTGGTCCCGCCGCTCTGCTGCGTCACCACGGTCTGCTGCTCGGTGGTCTTCAGCGTGCCGGCCTTTTGCGCCTGCGCGCGCAGGCGCTGCACCGAATCCATGACATCGTCGGGCTGCGCCAGAAACGCATCGCCGACAGACTGCACCCACCGCGGCTGGCGCCCCATCATGTCCATCACCGAGGGAAAGGCCACCAGCGATTGCACGCTCGGGTCCCATTGCTCGCCACTCACCGCCTTGGTAGCGGCGTCGCCGGACAAACTCGCGTTATTTTTCGACCATTGGGCGGCGGCGGCAACGTCCGCGGGATAGGTGGACGCCATCAGCACCTGAGACAGCAGCGCATCGGGATACAGCGCCACCGGCGCCAGCAACTGGTCGAGATGGGGCTTGTCGAGCTTCGCCTGCGCCAGTGCGCCGCCACCGGCTGCCAGCAAGGTCAGGCCAAACAGCAAGGCCAGGAATCGTCGCACGCAAAACATGATCGCTCCCAGTCGAAGGACGGAACATGACCGCTACTACGGATATGCGAACTGGCCGGACAACCTGCCCGGCCCTTGCCACGCCCGCGCCGAAAGCCCTGATCGCGCGGACTACTTGCGCGCCTCGGCGCACTGCTGCCGGTACGCTTCTTCCAGCCGCTTGCGCTCCGGCGCGTGTTCGAGCGTGGAATACGTACGGCCATCGGCCGTCGTGACCGTCGATTGCCCGGTCGACCACTGCGGCCCGGCAGGCAGCGCGTTGATCTTGTCCAGCAGTTGCCGGCAATGCTCGCGCTGCGACGTGCCCGGCGCCGCACCGTTGTCAGGCACGACGGACGTGGCCGGATCGAGCATGCGCGGCGGTGGGGGCGCGATCATCGGCGTTGACGGATCGGTCGCCGGCGCGGCGCAGACGTACGCGCCAGACAGGCCGAGGCATGCTGCAGCCATGGCTGCGAAAACCTTTTTCACAAGAACTCCAGAATTCAGTGGCGATGCATATATCGCCGTGCAATGGCTCCAGCGGGCGGGCGACGGCGCTCCCGGATCGTCATGCGAATCGCCATGCCAGGCGTCAGCTATCCGTCTTGCCATTGCCGCGCCTGCCGGTACGGTTGCGCAGCAGCTCCAGCTGCAACAGCGCGTCCGCAAGCATACTCTTCAGGCGCAGGTTTTCCTCTTCCAGCTGGCGCATGCGCCGCAAGTCGGCCGCGTCGGCGGATCGCGGCGGCCGGGCCTGCCCGTAGCGGGCACGCCAGCCATAAAACGATGCATCGCTGAAACCATAGCGGGCGCACAGTTCGCGCACCGGCACGCCATTCGCGGCCTCGGCCAGGTACATGCGTATCTGTTCCTCCGAATAGCGTCTGTTCACCGAAGCCTCCGCTGGTCGCGCGCCTTCTGGCAAGGCGCACGCGCCCTGCCAATCATGCCCGTAAGGTAGCCCACCGGTTCCTCAAAAGGAATTCAGTGTCTTCGCGGAACGAGTTAAGCAAATTGAACGGAAGCATCGGCATGGTCAGCTTTTTCCGTGGTGCAAGGCTTTCACCCGGATGGGGCTTGCACTTTTGCGCGCACCAAATTTTGTCTTTCCAATTTGGAAAAATTTCCTTGCTGGCCGACTCTGCATTTCAGCCGATTGAAACCGGAAGACAAGCATCGCGGCGTGGCCACTCACACCTGGCACATGCATGGGGTTGCCCACGGGTCATGGTTTTGGGGGTTGTCTGCATCTGCAAACAAAGACTCGTGCGCATGGCGAAGCAAATGCAAGGCACTACGTCGTTCTAGTAGTTTCCAAAATGTTGTATTAAGATTCCTTCGCATCAACTAAATTTCAAACGCCTGCGTAACGCGCTCCTGATGGAGTCAGCAGACAGGCGTCCGGCAGCCACTCACCGGTAACGGTGAAGCCCCATGGTTGCCGGGTCCGGGCCTGAGGAAGAGGAGCCACTGCCGTACCGCACATGCCTTCGGCGCTCGCCGAAGAAGCGCGGTCATCGCGGTTGTACCAGCGTGCAACCATATGGGTGGCATTGCCCGGGCGTATCCATTTGTTCCCGCCCCTGAAAGTGTTCTTGCTGTACTGGTCTTTGTGTAATGCGTGGTGTTCCGGCTTTGTCGAACTGACCTGCCAGGCAGGTTGAATTGCTTCACCACTACAAGAAAAACGGAAGTCACGGATCGGGAGAAGTCAGTATGCGGCACGTCAGTACCAAGCTATTGCATGTCTTCGTCCTGCTGATGGAGTACCGCGACCTCAGCGCGGTAGCTGCCTGCACGCAGGGACGCATTCCAACCGTGGCCTACAGCCTGGCCCGCCTGCGAGAAATCACCGGCGACGCGTTGTTCGTCAAGCGCAATGGCACGCTGGAGCCCACGCCCCACGCGCTGCGGCTTGAACACACGGCACGCCAGATCCTGGCCAGGTGGAACCAGCTCGTGCAGCCGCAAGATGGCGCGGCGGCGGCGCCGAGCAATGGCCAGCGCATCTCCATCGGGTTTTCGCCGTCGATTGGTGATCCGGTCATCACGGAAATCCTCACGGCGCTGTGCGAGCGCTTTCCGCACGACAGCTTCAACACACGGCCCGTCATCGCGGATGCCTCGCTTGGCGATAGCCTCGATGCCGGCGAACTCGATTGCGCGTTTGTGGTGGACGGGGCCAACGTGCCCGACAACGTCATCCCGCATAGCATTCTCGCCACGCCGCGCCGGCTGGTGAGCGCTACGCGGAGCGGCACGAACGACGAGGCGGAGACCGACTGGATTCTGCTGCAGGAAGACTGCCAGAGCGGCAGTCCGCTGCACGCATTCCTCACGCGCCGCACCGGCACGCCGGGCCATCGTGAAACCGTGGTGCCCTCATGGCACGCGCAGATCACACTGCTGCATGCGGCGGGCGGCATCTGTCCGGTGCTCGACTTCAACGTGCCGCTGGTCACGCGCGACCGCAAGACCCGGCTGCTGGCGCCGCCCGCCGCCTTCCCGGCCTGGGCGGCCCTGCACTTCTGGACGCCGCAACGCGCGCCTGGCCGGGTGCCGCTACGCGACATCATGGAACTGGGCGCCTCGGTATTGCGCGATCCGCTCAAGGCCATCGACAGCCGACACGCAACGCTGCACGCCCGCGCGCTGGCCGTGGCCTGATTCCCGCCCGTTCCCCCCGCACCCTGCCTTGCGGCCCCCGCGATATCGCCTGCGCGGGGGCCGCCGGGCCTTCTCTGCGCCAAAGCACAAGTTCCCTGTGCATTTTGCGAATCTTCTTACTTCCCTGACCGCAACCGCGCATTAACCTCGCCGGGCATTGCCGTGTTGCGCATCGTCTCCCGTTTGGTTCGTGACACAGCGTGCACGCAGTTGCTGCGTGTTTGCGCCGCGCGCGTCCAGCGCGTGCGGCGCCTTTTTTCGACGCGCGCACGACACCGGACACTGAATAGCCATGTGCAAAGGACAGGAGTCGATGGATGACGTTGAGGATTCTGCTGGCCGACGATCACCCCGTGATAACGGCGGCGATCCGGGCCAGGATACAGTCGCAGACCGGCTGGGAGGTATGCGCGGAAGTTGCCAGCGCCACCGAACTGCTGCTGCAGGCAGACCTGCTGCGACCCGATGTCGTGGTTACCGACTATCACATGCCGGGCCCCGCCGAGCTCGACGGCGTGCGCCTGCTCTCGGCATTGCGGCGGCGCTATCCGACCATGTCGGTGGTGGTGCTGACCATGATTACCAACCCGCTGGTGCTGCGGACCATGCTCGATGTCCGTATCCAGGGCCTCCTGCTCAAGGACTGCCAGCTGGCCGAGATCACCACGGCCATTGCGCGGGCGCAGCGCGGCTTCACCTATATCGGCAAGTCCGCGCTGCGCGCGCTGGCGCCCGCCGAGCTACGCACCATGCTGCCGGTTGGCAGCGACGGCATGCAGCGGCTGTCGGCGCGCGAGATGGAAGTGCTGCGCCTCTACCTGACCGGACGCACCGTCACGGAGATCGCCGCCACGCTGTGCCGCAGCGTGAAGACCATCAGCCGGCAGAAGAACTGTGCCATGCACAAGCTTGGCGTGAGCAACGACCGCGAGCTCTTCGAGTGCGCGGCGCTGCAGGGCATGGTATTGCCACGGAGCTGAAATGCATGAAAGCCGCTCGCTATAATCGGCCACGCTGGCCCCGGACCTGTTCCGATCAGTCCCTCATCTTCTTGTCGTCAGAACCCATGTCCACCGAACCCTTCTCGCCGGCGTCGCCAGCGCCCGCCCCGTCCCGCGCCGCCGGCACGCGCGCCGTGCCCGCAATGATGATCGCGGCACCGGCATCGGGCCAGGGCAAGACCACTGTCACCGCCGCGCTCGCGCGTCTGCATGCACGCCAGGGGCGCCGCGTGCGCGTCTTCAAGACCGGCCCCGATTTTCTTGATCCCACGCACCTGTCCGCGGCAAGCGGCGCGCCGGTGCAGTCCATCGATCTCTGGATGACGGGCGAAGCGGACGCGAGCGCGCGTCTGGCGGAGGCCGCGCAAGATGCCGACCTGATTCTCGTGGAAGGCGTGATGGGGCTGCACGATGGCGTGCCGAGCAGCGCCGACGTAGCGCGGCGCTTCGGCCTGCCGGTGCTGGCCGTGATTCAGGCGGGTGCCATGGCGCAGACGTTCGGCGCGCTTGCATACGGCCTGGCTCACTATGGCGCGCCATTCCGCGCCATGCACGTGCTGGCCAATGGCGTTGGCAGCGCACGCCATGCCGGGATGCTGCACGAGAGCCTGCCGCCTGGCATCCAATGGGCCGGTGCGCTGGCACGCGATGCGTCGGCCAGCCTGCCAGCGCGACACCTTGGCCTGGTGGGCGCCCATGAAATGCCCGATCTCATGACCCGGCTCGATCGCCTGGCCGATGCGCTGGCCGCGCTGCCCGTGGCACACCTGCCTGCGCCGGTGGACTTTCCCGCTGCATTTCTGTCCGCGCCGCCGCGGCTGCTGGCCGGCAAGCGGATTGCCATCGCCCGCGACGACGCCTTCTGCTTCATCTATCCCGCCAATGTCGATACGCTCATCGCGATGGGCGCCCATATCGCATGGTTCTCGCCCTTGCGCGACGATGCGTTGCCGCCGTGCGATGCGGTGTGGCTGCCCGGCGGCTATCCGGAACTGCACGCGGCCGCGCTGGCGGCCAACCTGCCCATGCGCGGGGCGCTGCGCGAGGCCCATGCCAGCGGCGTACCGATGCTGGCCGAATGCGGCGGCATGCTGGCGCTGTTCGACTGGCTGGTGGACAAGGAGGGAAACCGGCATGCAATGGCAGGCTTGCTGCCCGGCACCGCAACCATGCAGGGTCGCCTTTCCGCCATCGGCCATCAGGCCGTGACGTTGCCCGTCTCAGGCGAAGTCATACGCGGGCACACCTTCCACTATTCAAGCGCAGCGTCGCTGCTGGAACCGGTGGCCAGGGCCGTATCGCCGCGCGATGGAAGCACGGGAGAAGCGGTCTACCAGGCAGGCAGCCTGACCGCTTCGTACATGCATTGCTATTTTCCGTCGAATCCCGCGGCCATCGCGGCATTGCTGGGGGGTGCTTAAGGAGGCCGCTCAAGGGGCCGCTCAAGGGGCCGCTTAAGGAGGCCGCTCAAGGAGGCCGCTCAAGGAGGCCGCTTAAGGGGCCCGCTCAAGGGGGGCGCCCTTTTGAGCGCGCCGTGCCGATCGATCAGGCGGCGTCCTGCTGAACGCGCGCCACAGCGTCGGCGATGCCGGACTCGAGCTGGGCGAGTCCCTTGGAGAGGTTGTGCATCGTCGTTTCCGAGACATTGGCGAGCACGTCCTGCAGGAAGGCCGAGCGGCGCGGCATGGCCTGGTCGACGATGTCGCGACCCTGCGCGGTCAGCGTGACGTTGGTCATGCGGTTGTCGCGCTCGCTGGTGGACCGCTCGATCCAGCCGAGTTCCTGCAATGCCTTGAGCTGGCGCGTCAGCGCGCCGGGGTCCATGCCGACGCGGTCGGCCAGCGGCTTCTGGGCAATCGGACCTTCGTGCCCATACAGCGCGAACAGAATGCGCCAGCGCGGCAACGGATGTCCAATGCGCTGTTCGAACGCGGCGGCATATGCCCGGTATGTGCGCCCGAACTGCTGCAATACGGCCAGGCTTTGTCGCTCCAGTTCCAAAATCCAGTCTCCAGTTTGCGGATGTCAGTCTGCTGCCATGACGGGCTCTTGCTGGTGTACCAGCTTCACGGGCGGCACGCGGCGCACGCGCCAGATGCCAACGAGGGCCGCCAGTGCTGCAAGCAGCAGCCCGAGGTGGATGGCGCTCACCAAAGACAGCCTCGCCTGTTCCAGCAGCAGGGCTCCATTGTGCCCTGCCTGTTGCAGGTTGGTCAGTAAATCCGCCTGCGCGGCCTTGTCGATCAGGATCTGCGGATCGGCCAGGTGGGGCGCCCAGTCGGTCGCCTTCGCGGCATCCAGTGCCGTATTTACGCCAGACGCGTAGCTGCGCGAAACCAGTGTTCCCACCAGCGCCGTGCCGACCATGCCGCCCACCATGCGCAAAGACTGCAGCATGGCAGTGGCAATGCCTAGATGGGATCGACCCGCAGTTTGTTGAGCGAACACTGTGAGATTGGGCAGGACGAAGCCTAGCCCCAGACCGGCACACAGCATGATGGCCAGCAGCACATTGTGATGCATGGCACGCGTGGCCTGCGACAGCCCCAGCAGCGCAAGCGCCAGCAGTAAGAACCCCGCGTACAGCATGCTGGTCGGCTGTGGAATTCGCGTGATGATGCGGCCGTTGACGATGCTGCCGACCGTGATGCACACCACCAGCGGCGTTACCAGCAGACCAGCCTCCTTGGGCGAATAGCCAAACCCGCCCTGGAACAGCAGCGGCGCGTACAGCAGCAGCGCGAACATCGTGAAGCCGGCCAGCACGCCGAGCACGAACAGCGGCGCCAGCGCGGGATTGCGGAACATGTCGAGCGGCAGGATCGGATTCTCGCAGCGCTTCGACCATTGCCACAGCGCCACGAAAGACGCACATGACAGCACCATCAGCCCGATGGTCACGAGGTCGAATCCGCGCTCCGGCAACCATTCCACCGATAGCTGCAGGCTGCCAAGGCCCGTGGCAATCAGCACGGCACCAAGCCAGTCGATGCGCGCGGCACCTTCGCGCTTCGGTGGGCGCAGGTGCGGCAGATAGCGCCAGGCGAACACCAGGCCCAGCAGGCCCACCGGCACATTGATATAGAACACCGCGCGCCAGCCATACCACTCGGTCAGCACACCGCCAAGCGACGGCCCTACCGCGTTGGCCAGCCCGAAGGCGGTGCTCAGCATGACCTGCCAGCGCAGCCGCACATGCGGATCGGGAAACAGCTCGGGCACGCACGCGAACGCCGTGCCCACCAGCATGCCGCCGCCAATGCCCTGCAGTGCACGGGCCGCCACCAGGAAGGGCATCGTCGTGGCCATGCCGCATAGCACGGAGGCCACCAGGAACACGACGATCGACGCCAGCACGAATGGCTTGCGCCCGTAGGAATCACCGAGGCGCCCGAAAACGGGCACGGTGACCACCGAGGTCAGCAGATAGGCGGTGGCCACCCACGCGTAGTATTCGAAGCCCTGCAGCTCGGCCACCACCGTGGGCAGTGCCGTGGCCACGACGGTCTGATCGAGCGCCACCAGCATGACAACAAAGGCAATTCCCAGCATCGCCAGCAGCGATTCCCGAAAAGGCAGCACCCGTCCCGAGTGGCCAGCCTGTGCCGAATTCTGCACAGGTCGCGATTCCAAAGCCATTTCTATTGCCCGATCAATAATTGCAGCGTCAATGATATGCCGATTATAGGTTTCGGTTTTCCATCCTGCCGAAGAATTTTGGACGGCACGCGCCAGCATGCTGCCGATCGGTGCCATGATGGCCGTATGCCAGACGCGCTCTGGCTGACAAACCGGCCACCTGCCCCGCGCCGCCTACGACCCCGCCCAAGCAGGAGTGAATCGGCATGAAGCAAGTGACACTGATCGGCGCACCGACCGACGTCGGCGCCAGCATCCGTGGCGCCTCGATGGGCCCCGACGCGCTGCGCGTGGCCGACATCGCCAGCGCCCTGGCCCGCAACGGACTGGACGTCAGCGACCACGGCAACCTCGCCGGCCCTGGCAACCCGTGGCAGACGCCCGTCGATGGCATGCGCCATCTGCAGGAGGTACTGGCGTGGAACCAGCAGGTGTTCGACACCGCCTACGCCACGCTGGTGGCAGGCCGCATGCCGTTACTGCTGGGCGGCGATCACTGCCTGGCCATCGGGTCGGTCAGCGCGGCGGCGCGTCATTGCCGGGAACAAGGCAAACAGCTGATGGTGCTCTGGCTCGATGCCCACGCCGACGCCAACACCGGCAGCACCAGCCCTACCGGCAATATCCACGGCATGCCCGTTGCCTGCCTCTGCGGGGACGGGCCCGCGCCGCTGACGGGGCTCAGCGGCGTCACACCCGCCATGTCCGCGCGGCAGATCCGCCAGGTTGGCATCCGCAGCGTGGACGCCGACGAGAAGCTGCGGCTGCGCGAACTGGGGCTGACGGTCTATGACATGCGCTATATCGACGAGAATGGCATGCGCCAGACCATGGAGCAGGCGTTGGCCGGCATCGACGCCAACACCCACCTGCACGTCAGCTTCGACGTGGATTTCCTGGACAGCCAGATCGCGCCAGGGGTAGGCACGCCCGTACGCGGCGGCCCCACCTATCGCGAGGCCCACCTGGCGCTGGAGATGATCGAGGACACCGGCGCGCTCGGCTCGCTCGACGTGCTGGAACTGAACCCCGCGCGCGACGTGCACAACCAGACCGCCGAACTGGTGGTGGAACTGCTCGAAAGCCTGTTCGGCAAATCCACGCTGTAGTCAGGGCGTGGCGGCGCCGGGATAGCGAAACGGCCCGATGCTGGCATCGCGGTCATACACGCGCTCGCCCGCCACGTAGGTGGCGCGCACGGCGCGGTCGTCACCGAGCGTCATCAGCACGAAAAGCCGCTCGACGATGTCGTTGCAGTAGCCATCGCGAAATGCCAGCAGCGGGGTGGCCTTGCGATCGAGCACGACAAGGTCCGCATCGAAGCCGGGCGCGATGGTGCCGATCCGGTTATCCAGGCAGAGCGCCTCCGCGCCGCCGCGCGTGGCCAGGTAGTACGCCTGGATGGCGTTCAGGCGCGTACCGTTCATCGCCGCCACCTTGTACGCCTCGTTCAGCGTCTGCAGCTGGCAGAAGCTGGTGCCCGCGCCGATATCGGTGCCCAGCCCCACGCGCACGGGCCGGGTGGAGTGCTTGGCTTCGAACAGCCGGAACAGCCCGCTGCCGAGGAACAGATTCGACGTGGGGCAATGCGCCAGCGCCGCGCCGGTCTGGTGGCACAGCGCAAAGTCATGCTCCGTGAGATGGATGCCATGGCCGTAGACCGACCGCTCGCCCACTATGCCCGCGTGCGCGTACACATCGAGATAGCTCTTGCGGGCGGGGAACAGCGACATCACCCAGTCGATCTCGTCGAGGTTCTCGCACAGGTGCGTCTGCACGAAAGCATCGGGGTATTCCTTGCGCAGCGTGCCGCAGACATCGAGCTGGGCTTCGGTACTGGTGGGCGCAAAGCGCGGCGTGATGCAGTAGTGCTGCCTGCCACGGCCGTGCCAGCGGCCGATCAGCGCGGTGCTGTCACGATACGCCGCTTCCGCCGTATCGAGCAGCGCCGGTGGCGCGTTGCGGTCCATCAGCACCTTGCCGGCAATCATGCGCGTGTTGAAGCGGGTCGATTCCTCGAAGAACGCATCCACGGATTGCGGATGGACGGTGCAATAGACCACCGCCGTGGTGGTACCGGCGCGCAGCAGCTCGCGCAGGAACACCCGCGCCACCCTCCGTGCATGCTCGATTTCCGCGAACTGCTGCTCGGCCACGAAGGTGTACTTGTTGAGCCATTCAAGCAACTGCTCGCCGTACGCCGCCACCATCTGCGTCTGGGGATAGTGGATATGGGTGTCGATGAAGCCCGCGCTGACGATGGCGTCGGGGTATTCGTCCACCGTCACGTCGGCGGTCAGCCGTTGCCGCACGACGTCTGCCGGCCCGAAGTCTGTGATGCGCCCCGATTCGATCACGATCATCGCGTCCGGCTCGTAGACCAGGCACGACGTGGGCTCCAGCAGGAAAGGATCGCCGCGGAACGTCACGGCTGCGGCGCGAATGGCGGAGCGGGTCATGTCATGCCTCCTCGGTTGGGGCTTGGGCGCGCCCGGGATAGGATTCACGCATCGTCAGCGCCAGCCCCAACGCCACCACCAGCGCCACGACGATGGGCAACGCCGCGTACTGGGCCAGCGCCAGCGAATGTTCCTGCAGGCCGGCGGCTTCGCCCGTTGCAACCCTGGCGCCAGGCTGCGCGATCATGATGCCGCCGGCAATGAAAGCCAGTCCGTTCACGAAGGCCGCCGATGTGCCAATCAACTCGGGCGGCACCCGATCGGCGGCACTGCTGAAGGTCAGCATATGCGCCGAATTGGCAAAGCCAAAGATGAAATTGAGCGCCATGGCCAGCCAGATCGGCACGCCGGGCACATAGAGCAGCGCGGCCGCGCAGACCAGTTGCACCGCGCAGCCCACAACGATCGGCAGCTTGCGGCGGCGCAGGCGGTCAGACCAGGCGGGCACCACGAGGCAGCCGGCCGCCAGCCCCAGCCATAACAGCGACGCGCTGAAGGCCGCTTCGCCCGGCGTGGCACCACGCACCGCCATCAGCTTCGGCGTCCAGACCACGCCCCCGGCCAGCAGGCTGCCGAACAGCGCAGCGCAGATCAACGCGCAGATCCACACATGCCCACTGCGAATCACCGTATTCAACGCGCCGAACACCGAGCGCAGGAAGTCACTGATGCCGGCGTTCGATGCCTGTACCGGCACCGGCACCGGATTGCGCAGGTAGATGAACGCCAGCACCGTCAGGATCAGCCCGGCCGCGCCGACATAGTGGAACAGCGTGCGCCAGTCCACGTGCAGCAGCGCATACTGCAATGCGGTGACCGAGAACGCCGATGACAGCGACGCGCAGAACTGCACCAGCCCGAACATGAAGCTGAACCGCGCCATGCCGAACCATTGCCCGCCCACATAACCGCCGCCCACGAATCCCGTGCAGGCGCCGATGGCCATCACCACCTGCGACAGCACCAGCACCCCAAAGCTGTTGCCCGTGGCGAACAGGAACACGCCCACGGTCACCAGCAGCACCGACAGCGGCAACACCTTGTGCGCACCGAGCCGGTCCAGCAACGCACCGCCAAAGAACTGGCATATCGCGAAGACCCAGGTGTAGACCGCCGCAATCGTGCTGATCTGTGCAACGTTCAGCGAGACATCGCGCGCAATGTCGACGTTCACCACCGAGTAGCCGGTCTGCACGCTGAACAGGTAGATGACGAAGAGCACCGAGAGCGTCCAGACCCACCATGCGTGGGCGCCGCCCAGCCGTGCCTGGCTCGCGTTGGTCATCGAAGCGGAATGTAGCTGTGCCATCGGACGTCTCCTCCATTGCATGTGGGACGTGATGACTATCGTGCACGGAGCGCCGTCGTCGAAGTGAAAGATTTCGGAGATTTGGCGTCGTTCGCTTCCACGCCGTTTATGTCGATACGGCTTTGATGACGCAGTCAGCGGGTGCGCAGTCAGTGCCGGCCCGATGACAGGAAAATAAAAAACGGAGGCAGCCAGAAGCTGCCTCCGTTCGTTCCCGCCAGAAAAAACGCCGCCGCTTGGCGCGCGGTGTTACGACGCGGCCTTGCTCGCGCCGGACGCCTTGGCCGGGGTGCTGCCGGTCGTGCTTCCTGTCGTGCCTCCTGTCGTAGTGCCGGCATCGCCCGCGGCCGCGCCGGTCACTTCGTTCAGCCCGCCACCGAGCGCCTTGTAGAGGTTGACCTCGCTGGTCAGCTGGTTCAGACGCGCCTCGATCAGTGCCTGGCGTGCCGTGAACAACTGGCGCTGGGCGTCGAGCACGGTCAGGTAGCTGTCCACGCCCGTGCGGTAACGTCCCTCGGCAAGCCGGTAGTAGTCCGAACTGGCTTCGACGAGGCGCGTCTGCGCCGCGACCTGATCGGTGTACGTGCCACGCGCGGCCAGTCCATCCGACACCTCGCGGAACGCGTCCTGCACGGTGCGCTCATACGTGGCGACGTTGATGTCCTTCTGCACCTTGGCGTAGTCCAGGCTGGCACGCAGGCTGCCGGCCGTGAAGATCGGCAGCGTGATCTGCGGCGAGAACAGCCACGTACCCGACCCCGCATCGAACAGCCCCGACAACTGCCGGCTGGCAGTGCCGCCGGAGGCCGTCAGCGTGATGCGCGGGAAGAACGCCGCACGCGCCGCGCCGATATCGGCGTTGGCCGATTTCAGGCGATGCTCGGCCGCCAGGATGTCAGGCCGATTCTGCAGCAGGTCGGACGGCATGCCGGCCGGCACGTCTGCCAGAAGCTTCTGATCGAGCGACAGCCCTTCGGGCAGGTCCGCCGGCACGCCGGCGCCCAGCAGCAGCGTCAGCGCGTTGGTGTCCTGCGCAACCAGGCGCGTATAGCGCGCCAGCTGCGCGCGGGCGTTCTCGACCTGCGTCTGCGACTGGCGCAGGTCCAGGCGCGACGAAATACCTTCGTCGAAGCTACGCCGCGTGAGGTTGTAGGTGCGTTCGTACGCGCCCAGCGTGTCGCGCGTGACGGCAAGGTTCGCCTCGTCGGCACGCAGCGTCAGGTAGGCGTTGGCAACGCTCGCCACCAGCGCAATCTGCGTGCTGCGGCGCGCTTCCTCGCTGGCGAAGTATTGCTCCAGCGCGGCCTCGCTGAGGCTGCGCAGGCGGCCGAACAGATCCAGCTCCCAGGCGGTGGTGCCCAGCGATACGCCGTACTGGCTGCTGATCACGCGTTGCCCCGTCGACGACAGATCGGCCGGCACGCGCTGGCGCGTACCCTGGCCCGTCGCTCCCACTTCCGGGAACAGGTCGGCACGCTGGATGCGGTACTGCGCGCGATACGCTTCGACGTTCAGCGCCGCCACACGCAGGTCGCGGTTGTTGTCGAGCGCCACCGCAATCAGCCGCTGCAGGCGCGGATCGGCAAAGTAATCGCGCCAGCCCAGCTCCACCGCAACGGGCACCTGCGCATCGCCGCCGCCCGTCTTGTACGCGTCGCCTTGCGGATAGGTGGCGTCCACCGGCGCGGCGGGCCGCTCAAAGTTCGGGATCAGGCTGCACCCGGTCAGGGCCGCCGCGGCGGCCAGGCAAAGTAGCGTCTTCTTCATGCTTGGGCTCCCTTTTCGAGGGAGGGAGATCCGGGCTTGCGGCGCCGCTCCTTGATGGACGTCACCACCACGAAGAACAGCGGCACCCAGAAGATGGCGAGGACCGTGGCGGTAATCATGCCGCCGATCACGCCGGTACCGATGGCGTGCTGGCTGCCCGCGCCGGCGCCCTGCGACACCGCCAGCGGGAACACGCCCAGCATGAACGCCAGCGACGTCATGATGATCGGACGCAGACGCATGCGGCACGCTTCCACCGCCGCCTCCACCACGCCCTTGCCCTGTTCGTGCAGTTCCTTGGCGAATTCGACGATCAGGATCGCGTTCTTCGCGGACAGACCCACCGTGGTCAGCAGGCCCACCTGGAAGAACACGTCGTTAGACAGGCCACGCGCGATGGTGGCCAGCAGCGCGCCAACCACACCCAGCGGCACCACCAGCATCACCGAGAACGGAATCGCCCAGCTTTCGTACAGCGCAGCCAGACACAGGAACACCACGAGCAGCGACAGCGCGTAGAGCGCCGGCGCCTGCGCACCGGACAGGCGCTCTTCATACGACAGGCCAGTCCACGAGTACGCAATACCGGTAGGCATCTGCTTCATGATTTCCTCGACCGCCGCCATGGCCTCGCCCGAGCTCTTGCCGGCTGCCGGCTCGCCCAGGATTTCCACGGCGGGCACGCCGTTGTAGCGCTGCAGCTTCGGCGAACCATAGCCCCACTTGCCACTGGCGAACGACGAGAACGGCACCATGTCGCCCTTGTCATTGCGCACGAACCACTTGTTCAGATCCTCCGGGTTCATCCGCGCATTGGGCCGGCCCTGCAGGTACACGCGCTTCACGCGGCCGCGATCGATGAAGTCGTTCACGTAGCTGGAGCCCCACGCGATCGACACCGTGCTGTTGATGTCGGAAAGCGAGATGCCCTGCGCGCGCGCCCGTTCGTCATCGATCTCGAGCACATACTGCGGCTCGTCGTTCAGGCCGTTCGGACGCACACGTTGCAGCGCCGGGTTCTTGGCGGCCAGCGCCAGGAACTTGTTGCGCGCCTCCATGAGCGCCTCGTGGCCCAGGCCGGCCTGGTCCTGCATGTAGAAGTCGAAGCCGGTGGCGTTGCCCAGCTCCTGCACCGCGGGCGGCGCAAAGGCAAAGGCCAGCGAATCGCGGAAAGTGCTGAACTTGGCCTGCGCACGCTTGGTCAGGTCGAACACGCTGGTGGCATCGCCTTCCCGGTCCTTGAACGGCTTGAGCAGGATGAACGCCAGACCCGAGCTCTGACCACGGCCCGCGAAGTTGAAGCCGTTGACCGTGAACAGCGATTCCACGATCTTGCCTTCGTCGTTGAGCAGGTAGTTGCGCATCTGGTCAAGCACGGCCTGTGTACGCTCGGCCGACGAACCCGGCGGCGTCTGCACCTGGGCGTACAGCACGCCCTGGTCTTCTTCCGGCAGGAACGAGGTGGGGATGCGCGTGAACAGGAAGCCCATCACCAGCACGATCAGCACGTAGATGATCAGGAACGGCGAGCGGCGCTTGAGAATGCCCACCACGCCGCGCTCATACTTCTGCGTGGAACGGATGAAGCTGCGGTTGAACCAGCCGAAGAAGCCAGCCTTGTGCTCGCCGTGATCGCCCTTCTCGATGGGCTTGAGCATGGTTGCGCACAGCGCCGGGGTCAGGATCAGCGCCACGATTACCGACAACACCATCGCCGAGACAATCGTGATCGAGAACTGCCGGTAGATCACGCCTGTGGAGCCGCCAAAGAACGCCATCGGCAGGAACACCGCGGACAGCACCAGCGCAATGCCCACCAGCGCACCCTGGATCTGTCCCATCGATTTTCGCGCGGCCTCTTTTGGCCCCAGCCCCTCTTCGGACATCACGCGCTCGACGTTTTCCACCACCACGATTGCATCGTCCACCAGCAGGCCGATCGCCAGGACCATGCCGAACATGGTCAGCGTGTTGATCGAGTAACCGAACGCCGCCAGCACGCCGAACGTGCCCAGCAGCACCACGGGCACGGCGATCGTCGGAATCAGCGTGGCGCGGAAGTTCTGCAGGAACAGGTACATCACCAGGAACACCAGCACGATGGCTTCGAGCAGTGTCTTGACCACTTCGTGGATGGAGTCGGCGATCACCGGCGTGGTGTCGTACGGGAACACCACCTTGATACCCGGCGGGAACGACGGTTCCAGCTGGTTCAGCGTGTTGTGGATGTTCTTGACCGTCTCCAGCGCGTTGGCACCGGCCGCCAGACGAATGGCGATACCCGATGCGGGACGGCCGTTGTACTGCGCGTTGATCGAGTAGTCCTGCCCGCCCAGGCCCACGTCGGCCACGTCCTTCAGACGCACCTGCGAGCCGTCGGCATTCACCTTCAGCAGGATGTTGCCAAACTGCTCGGCCGTCTGCAGACGCGTCTTGCCGATCACCGTGGCGTTGAGCTGCTGCCCGCGCACGGCCGGCAGGCCGCCCAGCTGACCCGAGGCCACCTGCACGTTCTGCGCCTTGATGGCGGTGCTGACGTCCAGCGGCGCAAGCTGATAGCTGTTCAGCTTGGCCGGATCGAGCCAGATGCGCATCGCGTACTGGGAGCCGAACACCTGGAAGTCACCGACGCCCGACGTCCGCGAGATCGGATCCTGCAGGTTCGAGACGATGTAGTTCGACAAGTCTTCGCGCGAGGTCTGCGGATCGGTCGAGATCAGGCCGACGATGATCAGAAAGTTACGCACCGACTTGGTCACGCGAATGCCCTGTTGCTGCACTTCCTGCGGCAACAGCGGCTGGGCGAGGGCCAGCTTGTTCTGGACCTGCACCTGCGCGATGTCGGGGTTCGTCCCCTGCTCGAACGTCGCCGTGATCGTCATGCTGCCGTCAGAATTCGACTCCGACGAGATGTAGCGCAACCGATCGAGACCGTTCAGCTGCTGCTCGATCACCTGCACCACGGTGTCCTGCACGGTCTGTGCGGACGCGCCGGGGTAGTTCACCGAGATGGCGATGGTAGGCGGCGCGATGGCCGGATACTGCGTCACTGGCAGCGAGCGGATCGACAGCACGCCAGCCAGCATGATCACGAGCGCGATCACCCACGCGAAGATCGGCCGCTCGATAAAGAAATTAGACATGGCAATTCCTCATGCAACGGTCCCGATCAGGACTTTGCGGCCGGGGCCGAAGCGGCGGGAGCCGAGGCCGGGGCTGCCCCCGCCTGTGCGGCAGTGGCTTCGGTCGCCTTGACCTTCACGCCCGGCCGGACGAACTGCAGCCCTTCCACCACCACGCGATCGCCAGCCTTCAGGCCGTCCGTCACCAGCCAGGTGGCGCCAATGGTGCGGTCGGTCTTGAGAATGCGTTGCTCGATCTCGTTGTTGGCATTGACCACCAGCGCGGTGGCCTGGCCCTTGAGGTCACGCGTCACGCCACGCTGCGGCGCCAGGATGGCCGATTGCCGCACGCCTTCCGCCAGCCGCGCATGTACGAACATGCCAGGCAGCAGTTCGGCGCGCGGATTCGGGAACACCGCCCGCACCGTCACCGAACCGGTGCCCTGGTCCACGGCCACTTCCGAGAACTCGAGACGGCCGGCCTCCGGATAGGTGCTGCCGTCTTCCAGTTGCAGCGTGACCTTGGCCGAGTTGGCGCCGGCCGTTTGCAGCTGACCGTTCGCCAGTTCCTTGCGCAAGCGAAGGATCGAGGCCGAAGGCTGCGTCACGTCGACATAGATCGGATCCAGCTGCTGGATCGTCGCCATCGCATTGGCCTGGCCGTTCGTTACCAGCGCGCCCTCGGTCACGAGTGACCGGCTAATGCGCCCGGAGATCGGGGCCAGCACCTTGGTGTAGCGCAGGTTGATGTGCGCCTGGTCCACCGTGGCCTTGGCCTGCAGATACGATGCCTGGGCTTCCGCATACTGCTGCTTGCTGACGGCTTCGTCGCCCACCAGGCGCCCATACCGCTCCGCCAGCAACTTCGACGACGCCAGCGTGGCTTCGGCGCTCTTGGCGGTGGCTTCGTAGGTAGATGGGTCGATCTGGTACAGCTGCTGGCCTTGCTTGACGTCGCTGCCTTCCACGAACAGGCGCTTCTGGATAATGCCGTTGACCTGCGGGCGGACTTCGGCGATCCGGTACGCGAGGGTCCGTCCGGGCAGGGACGTATCCAGCGTGACGGTTTCGTCCTTCAGCGTGACAACTTTCACTTCAGGCGTCTGGGCCGCGGGGGCTTCGTTCTTCTTGCCACAGGCGGCGAGCGCCATCACGGCAAGAGCCAGCATGCCTGGAATCAAAGCACGCCTGGCGCGCATTGCTTGCATAGCGATTTCCTCGAGGATGAAACGGAATGGTTTGACTTGCGCCCGACTTGAAGTCCGGGCTGGGCCACGGCGCGCGTGGACGCAATTGGCGTGCCTGCCGAGGCACGAATCGGAATCAGGTTCAGCGGATTGTCGCCATGGGCCCCTGCTTTCGCCAGCTCGGCTGGCCTGGAGGAATAACTCAATACCGGACACGCCGCGCGCGCATCCAGCACAGGTCTGCCTGGTGGCAGCCTGCTCCCCGTACTCTCAAATGTCCTGCACTATCTTCGATCGCCAGTGTTACCGCGTGTCGTGGAAAGGCACCGCCCCTTTGAGGCGCACCGTGCCGGTCGACAACGATAATCGGTTTCACCAACCTCTGCAGGCGGCCAACGCTCTCCGTGGCGTTATAGGCACAGCCGCAATCCATCGATTCTTCGTTCAGTAGTCGGCAGCCTCCTCCTCCAGGCACGCTGCCGTCTTCCGCACTGCAGCATTTGAGCCGCGTGCGTGGCAACAGTTCAATAAGCATGCTGCCAATTGACCGCTATCCTACCAGCTTGAAGATAAATCAGGATGACAGAACATTCGATTCGATGTAATGGAGTGAAATACTGGATTCATCGTGGCAATTGAAAAGGAATTCACGCTTTGCAGGCCTATGGGGATTGAAAAGCCGATTTGCGGGACAGTGTTTTGCGGAAACGGAACAGTCCGCACCAGTGTTTTCTTTCTTGTCGCCGCGGAAATGAAAAAGCCCCGTCGATGGACGGGGCGTGGGCAATAAAGCCTGGTCTACGGCTTGTGCTTCAATTACGCGCCGTCGAGAAAACGGTTGCGCGGACCCAGCCGGCTGCCAAGCATCGGCCCGCCCCAACGCGAGTCCGACTGATATACCGGTGTGCCCATGCGCTCAGAAGACGACGTCGCATAAGGTGTCGACGGGTTCATCGGTGCCGGCGCGTAGCTTTGCGGCTGCGGCGCGAGATCTTGCCGTGTTGAACGATCGGCGCCCTGGCTATACGGGTCAAACTTGTCGCCCACACGGGCCGGGCCGGTCTGGGAGTCGTATGTTCCCGTTGCCGAGGAAGCGCCCTGGGTATAAGGGTCTCGCGGCGCGGGCGTTGTCTGCGCAAAGGCCGATACCGACACCAAAGCCACGGCGGCGGCTGCAAACATACTGCTTATCTGGGTACGTCGCATTGTTCACCTCCAAAAGCATGAGGACGACGGATGCCGTCCCTCGTGGTTCTGAAGGAGCGAAACGCGTGCCTGCCCGAATAATGGCTTAATCGCCACACAGCAGCCGCGCGGCGATCACATCATTTTGAGGTTTTACAACGACACGTAAGCCGTGCCGACGAGACGCGGGCGCTTTAAAAGCGCACGGTCCGGGAAAAACACCGTTTCCCGCGCGCAAAAGCAAAACCCCCAAGCTTTGGGCTTGGGGGTTTTGGGGATAAGAGCCTGGCGATGACCTACTTTCACACGGGTAGTCCGCACTATCATCGGCGCAAAGTCGTTTCACGGTCCTGTTCGGGATGGGAAGGGGTGGTTCCAACTCGCTATGGTCACCAGGCATAAGGGGTTGCCGGGCTGACACGGGTCAGCGCGGCGAATCTGGGTGCAGTAAAGGGGGGTTGTGGTTGTATGCCGGCGGCACACGCGGACTCTTCGTCCTACCAGGTAAAACACACTGGTTATAGGATCAAGCCTTACGGGCAATTAGTACTGGTTAGCTTAACGCATTACTGCGCTTCCACACCCAGCCTATCAACGTCCTGGTCTCGAACGACCCTTCAAGGAGGTCAAGCCTCCAGGGAATCCTCATCTTCAGGCGAGTTTCCCGCTTAGATGCTTTCAGCGGTTATCTCTTCCGTACATAGCTACCCTGCGATGCCTCTGGCGAGACAACAGGTACACCAGCGGTACGTCCACTCCGGTCCTCTCGTACTAGGAGCAGCCCCCGTCAAGATTCCAACGCCCACGGCAGATAGGGACCAAACTGTCTCACGACGTTTTAAACCCAGCTCACGTACCTCTTTAAATGGCGAACAGCCATACCCTTGGGACCGGCTACAGCCCCAGGATGAGATGAGCCGA
>Ga0102589_1000272_pt1 | contig 125635 bp, 112 predicted proteins | sample AraplaMF_Col_mLB_FD_76858 | JGI IMG/M metagenome (GOLD analysis project Ga0102589, IMG submission 76858) | Arabidopsis root microbial communities from the University of North Carolina, USA - plate scrape MF_Col_mLB | ecosystem: Host-associated > Plants > Roots > Endosphere | place: USA...
TGAGGGACTCGAATTCGGTGCCCTTTTGCAGGTTGTTGAGGTTCACCACGTACGCGTTGTGGTGCTTGCCGTGGTGGTACTCGAGGGTTTCCTTCGAATACTCGGGGGCCAGCGCGTCGAGGGCGTAGGGTAGCGGGGGGAGGGTGTGTTCCATGGTGGGTCCTTCGGGTGTGGATAAAGCGTTTCAGGCGCGGGGTTTGGGGCTGACCTGGTAGGCGCAGCGCCGCGCACCCGCGAGCACATGCTCGACGCGGCTGACGGTCACTTCGGGCCCCAGCACGTCGTCGAAAAGTTGCAGCTCGCTGCGGCAGAAACCCGTGCAGGCCCGCGCCGCGGTGCAGATCGGGCAATGGTTCTCGATGAAGAGAAAGCCGTCGCCCTCGGGCCGGAATTCGGCCATGTAGCCTTCGCGGCTGCGGATCTCGGCGAGCCGCTCCAGCCGCGTCTTGAGGCTGCGCGCGCCGCGCATCGCCTCGGTGTAGTTGGCGCGCATGGTGTTCTCGCGCGCGCCGATGAGCTGGTCCATGCCCTTCTCGCCGAACACGCTGATCACGGCGCTGATCATCTGCACCGTCATCTCGGCGTGCGTGTCGGGAAAGCGCTTGTGGCCCTCGCCGGTGAGCCGCCAGATCTGCGTCGGCCGGCCGCGGCCGCTGGGGCGGCTCTCGGCGTCGACCAGGCCTTCGGCCTCCAGCTTGGCCATCTGCTGGCGCACCGCTTCCACCGTGACGTTCAGCACCTTGGCGATGTCGGGGATGCCGAGCGCGCCGCGGGTCTTGAGCGTGGAGAGGATGCGGTCTGCCGGCTGGTGCGGCATCCAGGTGGGCTTGGCGTCGACGGGGGCGGACATGGGCGGTTTCGTGGATTCTGTGAATGCGATTGTCAGGCGGCCGGGCCTCCCCTTCCGTCCGAAGGTGCCTGCCACCCGCCGCCCAGCGCCTTGTAGAGCGCCACGAGGCTGGTGTACGAGGCGGTTTCGGCTTCGGCCACCGCATCCTGCGCACGCAGCAATGTACGCTGCGCATCGAGCACGCTCAGGTAGGGCGCGGCGCCTTCGCGGTAGCGGACTTCGGCCAGTTCGGCGGCGCGGCCGCTGCGGGCCGCGGCTTCCACCAGCCGCTGCAGGCGCAGCTGGTTCTGGCCGTAGCCGGTGAGGGCGCTCTCCACGTCCTCGATGGCGCGCAGCACGGCCTGCTCGTAGAGCGCGCGGTCGCCCTCGGCGCGCGCCTCGGCGCCCCGGACGCGGGCCCGGACCGAGCCCAGCCGCAGCGCGGGCCAGCTCACCCCCGGCGTCACGCTGAAGGCGCGGCTCGACGAACTGCCGAGGTCGGCACCGCGCAGGGCGATGAAACCGAGAAAACCGCCGATGTCGAAGCGCGGATACAACTCCGCCGTCGTCGCCCCCACATCGGCCGTGCTGGCCGCGAGGCCGCGTTCGGCGCGCAGCACATCGGGCCGGCGCCGCAGCAGCTCGCCGAGGTCGCCGATGGGCAGGCGCCTGTCGAGCACCTGCAGCTGCCGCGGCTGCAGCATCGGTTCCAGCTCGGCCGGGCGCAAGCCGGCCAGCACCGCCACGCGGTAGGCGGCCTGCCGGCGCGTGGTCTCCAACGCGGGCAACTGGCTCTCGGTGCTCGCCAGGTTGGCCTGTGCGCTCGCGAGGTCACCCTCGAGCCCGCGGCCGGTCTGCACCTGCGCCTCGGTCACGCGCAGGCTGCTGCGCAGGCTGTCGAGGGTGCGGCGCGTCACCGCCAGGCGCTGCTCGGCGCCGCGCATCTCGTAATAGTTGCGCGCCAGTTCGGCCACCGCCACGATGCGCACCTGCTCGAGGTCGGCCGCCGAGGCCTGGGCGCGCGCCGTGGCGGCCTCGTCGAGCCGCTGGAGGCGGCCGAACAGGTCGATCTCCCACGAGGCATCGAAGCCCGCGCGGCTGCTCTGGGCCAGTGAACGCACCTCGGGTTGCGCGCCGTTGTTGCCCTGCGCGATGCTGCGCGTCTTGCTCGCGCCCAGCGTGACGACCGGCAGGCGGTCCAGCCCGGCTTCGGTCTGCGCGGCGCGGGCTTCGCGCAGGCGGGCCTGGGCGATGCGGATGTCGTGGTTGCCGGAAAGCGCGCGCTCGATCAGCGCATCGAGCTGCGGATCGTCGAGCTGGCGCCACCAGTCGCGCTGCACCGCGTCGTTGGCGAAGAGCGAGCGCTCGGGTGCCGAAATGGCGATGGGCGCATCCGACGGCGCGGTGTAGGTCGGCCCCACCGCGCAGCCGGCCAGCACCAGCGCGCCGAGGGCCAAGGGAATGGTGTTGAAAAATCTGTCCATGGTCATGCGCCTTCAGCCAGTGCGTCGAGTTCGGCGGTGCGCTGCGAGCGCCCCACCGTGCGGTGGTCACGCGCCAGCAGCGTGTACATCGTGGGCAGCACGAACAGCGTGAACAGCGTGCCCACCAGCATGCCGACCACGATCACCAGGCCGATGCTGAAGCGGCTGTTGGCCCCCGCGCCGCTCGCGAACAGCAGAGGCACCAGGCCCACCACCATCGCGGCGGTGGTCATCAGGATCGGGCGCAGCCGGATGCGCGCGGCCTGCTCGATGGCGGGGCGGCGCGCCAGGTTGTCGCGCGCCTGGATCTCGTTGGCGAACTCCACCATCAGGATGCCGTGCTTGCTGATGAGCCCGATCAGCGTCACCAGCCCGATCTGCGTGTAGATGTTGATGGTCGCGAAGCCCAACGCCAGCGGCACCAGCGCGCCGCAGATCGACATCGGCACGCTGATCAAAATGATCAGCGGGTCGCGCAGGCTCTCGTACTGCGCGGCCAGCACCAGGTAGATCACGACGATCGCGAACACGAAGGCCACCACCAGGGCCGAGCCCTCCTGCGTGAACTGGCGCGCATCCGACTGCCAGTCGTAGCTGAAGCCGGCCGGCAGCTTCTTCGCCTCGTCGCTCAGGAAGGCCACCGCGTCGCCCATGGTCACGCCCGGCATCGGGATCGCCTGGAAGGTCGCGGCGTTGAGCTGGTTGAACTGCGTGAGCTTGTTGGGCCCGACGCTGGTCGAGAGCGTCACCAGGTTCGCGAGCGGCACGGGCTGGCCGCTGGCGCTCTTCACGAAGTAGCGCGCGAGCGCCTCGGCCGTGAGCCGCTGGTCGCGCGGCGACTGCGGAATCACGTCGTAGGAGCGGCCGTCCATGCCGAAGCGGTTGACGTAGTTCTCGCCCACCAGCACGGCGAGCGTGTCGCCGATGGCCTTCATCGTCACGCCCATGCTGTTGGCCTTGGCGCGGTCCACGCGCACCTCGGTCACCGGGTTGTTGAACTCCAGGTCGCTGTCGACCACGGCGAACTTGCCGCTGTCGCGCGCCGCGGCCTTGAGCGTTTCCATCGCCTCGAACACCGCGCGGTGGTCGCCGGCGCTGCGGATCACCATCTGCACCGGCAGCCCGCCGGTCGAGCCCGGCAGCGAGGGCAGCTGGAACGCGAAGATGTTGCTGCCTTCCACCTCGCCCATGCGGCCCTGCACCTCGCCCTGGATCTGGTCGGCGTTGCGCCGGCGGTCCTTCCAGTCCGAGAGCTGCACGCCGCCGATGCTGTTGGACACGCCGTCGGAGCCGTTGATGAGCCAGCGGCCGGTGTTCTCGGGCAGCGCGGCGAACACGTCGTCCCACTTCCTGCCGAACTTCTCGACATAGTCGATGTTGGCATGCTGCGGCGACTTGATGACGGTCAGCACCATGGCCTGGTCTTCGCCCGGTGCCAGCTCGCGCTGCGCCGCGTTGTAGAGGAAGGGCAGGCTCACCAGCACCGCGGCCGCCAGCAGGCCGGTGACCCAGCGGTGGTGCAGCGACACGTCGAGCAGCCGGCCATAGGCCGCGGCGAGCTTGTGGAAGAACGACTCGGCGTGGCGCGCCATGCGGCTGCCCGTGGCGTCCTGCGGCAGCAGGAACGAGCTCATCACCGGCGACAGCGTGAGCGCGATCACGCCCGACACCACCACCGCGCCCGCGAGCGTGAAGGCGAACTCCTTGAAGAGCGAGCCGGTGAGCCCGCCCATGAGGCCGATGGGCGCATACACCGCCGCGAGCGTGAGCGTCATCGCGATCACCGGGCCGGCCACTTCGCGCGCGCCGACCAACGCGGCCTGCACGCGCGACTTGCCTTCCTCGATGTGGCGATGCACGTTCTCCACCACCACGATGGCGTCGTCCACCACGAGGCCGATGGCCAGCACCATCGCAAGCAGCGTGAGCAGGTTGATGCTGAAGCCGAACAGCAGCATCAGCGCCGCCGCGCCCAGCATCGAGAGCGGAATGGTCACCACCGGGATCACCACCGCGCGCAGCGAGCCCAGGCACAGGAAGATCACCAGCACCACGATGGCGATGGCTTCGAGCAGCGTCTTCTGCACCTCGTCGATCGAGGCCTCGATGAAGCGCGCGAGCTCGAAGGGCAGCTGCACCTCCACGCCGGGCGGCAGGTTCTGCTGGATGCCCGGCAGCAGGTCGCGGATGCGCTTCACGATCACCAGCGGATTGCCGTTGGGCGCCGCCTGCAGGCCGAGGTAGATGGCCTTGTCGCCGTCCATCGTCGCGCTGCTGTCGGCGCTGGCCGCGCCCAGCTCCACCGTGGCCACGTCGCCCAGGCGCACGATCGCGTCGCTTCCACCGTCGGCCTGGCGCTTGATCACCATGTCGCGGAACTCGGCCACGTTCACCAGGTCGGTGTTCACGCGGATGTTCGACACCACGTAGAGGCCTTTCACCTGGCCGGGCGCGGCCTGCACGTTGTTCTGCCGGAGCGCATCGGCCAGCTCGCCGGCCGAGATGCCGCGCGCGGCCATGCGGTTGGCGTCGAGCCACACGCGCATCGCGAGCGTCTGCCCGCCCGACACTTCCACGCCCGAGACGCCGGGAATGGACGCGAACTGCGGCTGCACCACACGCGAGAGGTAGTCGGTGAGCGCCGGGATCGGCATCGTCCTGCTCGAGAAGCCGACGTAGGCCACGGCGGTCGCTTCGCCGGCCGACTTGAGTATCACCGGGTCGAAGGCCTCGGCCGGCAGCCGGTACTTGACCTGGCTCACCTGCGCCATGGCCTGCGTGAGCGCCTGGTTGGCGTCGGCGTTGAGCTTCATGCGCACGCTGATCACGCTGCGGCCCAGCGTGGAAGACGACGAGAGGTAGTCGACGTTCTCGATGGTCGCCACCGCCTGCGCAATGGGCTGCGTGACGAAGCCCTGCATCAGCTCCGGCGAGGCGCCGGGGTACTGCGTGGTGATGGTGAGCGTGGTGCTCTCGGTGAGCGGGTACTGCCGCACCGGCAGGTCGCCCAAGGCGCGGGCGCCGAGCAGCAGGATCAGCGTGCTCACCACCAGCGCCAGCACGGGCCGGCGCACGAAGAGGTCGGTGAACTTCATGGCTTCGGCTCCGTGAGGGCGAGCGTGTCCTTCTCGGCCGGCGCCACGGCGGCGCCGGTGTACAGGCGCAGCTGGCCCGAGGTGACGACCTTGTCGCCGGCCTGGAGGCCGTGCTCGATCACGACCAGGCCGTCCTGCCGGTCGCCGGCCTTCACGAACACCTGCTGCGCGGTGAAGCCGCCCTTCTCGCCGGGGCGCACCACGAAGACCGCGTCGCCGTGGGTGCTGTAGGTGATGGCGGTCTCGGGCACCGCGATGGCGCCGGTGCGCGAAGGCAGCGCGACCTTGCCGTTGACGTACATGCCGGGCGTGAGCGCGCCGTCGGCGTTGTCCACCGTGGCCTGCAGCCGCACGGTGCGCGTGTCGCTGCCGATCTGCGGCTCGATGGCGCTGAGCCTGCCCTGGAAGACGCGGCCGGGGTAGGCGTCCACCGTGAGCGTCACCGCCTGGTTGCGCTTGAGCGCCGGCAGCGCGGTCTCGGGCAGCGTGAGGTTCGCGAACAGCGTGCGGCCGTCGGTGAGCGACACCAGCGCGTCGCCGGCCCGCACGAACTGACCGAGGTTGACTTTACGGATGCCCAGCACGCCGTCGAACGGGGCCTTGATGCGCTTCTGCTCGGCCAGTGCCTGCACGCGCCGCAGCTCGCCGCTGGCCTGGTCGAAGCCGGCTTGCGCCTGCTCCAGCTGCTCCTGCGTGGCGGCCTGCTGCGGCAGCAGGCGGCGCGTGCGGACGAGCAATGCCTTGGCGTTCGCGCGCTGGGCGGCGAGGCGCTCCAGATCGCCCTGCTCGGGCGCGTCGTTGAGCTGAACGAGCAACTGCCCCGCGCGCACCTCGGCGCCCGGCGTGAAGAGGATCTTCGCGACGCGCCCCTCCACTTCGGCCGGCACCTCGACCTGCCGGTTGGCCTCGAGCGTGCCGATGCCGCTCAGGAAGCGCGCCATCTCCGTCGGTCGCGCGGCCGCCACCGCCACCTTGGCCGGCGGCATGCCGCCGCCCGTCGCATGCGCCGGCTTGAGCTTCGTGACGAGCCCGTAACCGGCCGCTCCCACCACCAGTACAGCGAGGCCGGCGCCGAGCCAGGCCTTTGATCGTGCATTCATGATTTGTCCGTATTAATCAAAGAGTTTTGTTGGATTATTTGCGAGCCGGGATGGCGTGTCGAGAAAGAGAGAGCAATGCCCCCGATTGATGGGGGCTATCCGGGCGAGGCGGTACATGCCGCAGTCCTGAAGACGTGGGAGCGCGGCGGTTTGTGACGCGGTTGCGCGGACCGGGGCCCGGCGCGCCGTCGTCTACCTGTTTTCGGCGATGGACGCTGCCTCGTGGCCTTCCTAAATTGGCGCTGGAAAACACTTTGGAGCGCAGGATGAACTTCATCAGGCTGGTTGCCGGCTCGACCGACGCGAACATGGGCGTGCTCTACAGGAGTGCGGCGACAGCGATGGATGCCTACTGCAAGTGGATCACCATGCAATCGAGCGTCGGCGAGCGCAGCTGCGACGAAATGCTCGCGCGCGCCAAGCAGCACGCGCTGACCTGGTTCGATGGCGTCAGCCCCGAGTACCTCGCGCTCCCGGGAGCGATCGTGGATGCGGACATCGTCGTCGGGCCCACGCTGGGCGCACTCGCGCAACTGGCGCGGCAGCCTTCTTCCGGCGCCGGCACGAACCCGCTGGGCGAGGCCATCTCCAAGTGCGCGGACGACCTGCGCCGGGCTCTGGGCGGGTTGTCCGAAAGGGCCGGCGCGCTTGCCGCAGCGATGCGGAACTCGGTGCAGATGCTCGAGACGGACGGACAGGATTTCCTGCACCGGTCGCAGGAAGAGGAGCGCCGCTTGCGCGAACTCTCGATGCGCATGTCGCGCCTGCAGGGCGAGGCCCATGCGGCGGAGTCGGCGAGATGCCTCGACAGAAACCGTATCCGTGCCTTGAACATGGACATCGACCAGGTCCGCCGCGATGTGCAGAACGCCTCGCGGCGCACCGATCTGACCGGCGAGGCCGCGCAGCGCTCGCACGACGCGCTCGGTGGCACGAACTACCTGGCCCGGTTCTGGGATGCTGCGGCCGGCGATGCGCGCGCATCGATTGCGACGCTGGTGCGGCTGCAGCGCGAACCCGCCCGGCTGGCGGACGTCGACATGGCGAACGCGCATGCGCACTGGACCCGGATGGTGCGCGATTTCGAGCAGGTGGCGCGCGCCGTCGGCTGAAGCGTCGGCTCCCTCCTTCTTTCCTCTTGCCGGCTTTCCTTCCATCAACCCGGTCGCGATGCGGCCCCTCAAGGAGGTTCCCGTGAAACTCAGGACACTACAGCTGGTCAGCACCCAGCCAACGCAGCAGCAACTGCTCGACTACGCGAATGCATTGATTCTGGTGAACAGCTACGCATACGCGATCACCAACCAGAAGCTGCCGATGCTCGAGCATCCCACCACCAACTACGGCCGCTTCGCCGAGAAGTTCGTGCCAGCCAAGGGGCACGCACTCGACTGGTCCGCCAACATCTTCGTGTCGTTGCTTGCGGTGCCGAACGTCATCAAGGACCACGGTGCGACGCTGTTCGAGCTGGAGAAGTCGATGATCAGACCCTATCTGCGGGCGCTCATCGCGGATCCCGGGAATAGCGTCGCCAGGCGGGGGCTCGGGGACTCGCTGGGCGAGCTGAGGCAAATGATCGACGGACAGGTCCGATCGATCGAAGGACTCGAACTGCGCCTGAGGACCTTCTGCGACGACCTGGCCACCGACGCGAAGACCCTCGCCGTGATCGCCGCCGAAGCGCTCGACGATGTCAGGGAGGACCGCGAGGCGATCGTGCAACTCAACACGATGATCGGCAACCTTCGCAAGCAGGTGGACAACGCCAGGACCCTGCTGACACTGTCGCAGGCCGGTACGGCGGTCTCCCTGTTCGTCGGGCTCATCGGCGCGGTCGTCTGCTATGCCATTCCGGGGGCGACGCTGGTGGGGGGCGCGGTGATCGCGGTGGCGGTGGTGGGCGAAGGCGCCTCGATCGCCGGATGGGTCATCGAGCAGAAGCGCATCGCCCTGCTGCAGAAGGAGATCGAGAACCAACAGGGGCAGATCCAGGCGCGCAACCGGGACATCGTCCTTCTGCAGGCGATCAGCGGGCAGTTCGAAGCCCTGACCCGGGCGAACGAAGCGGCGAAGCAGGCGCTGGAGGCGGTGAAGGCGATGTGGCTGAACCTGGCCCGGACCGTGGGAGATGTCCAGTCCGACCTCACCGAGACGGCCAGCCACGCCGAGCAGGCGCTGTACCAGCAGGCCCTTGCCGACTTCGAAAGGGCCGAGACGCATTGGGCGGGTGTCGTCGCCTTCGCGAAGGCGCTGGCCGGGATCGACTACAACTGGCAGTCTTCCGATGGCACATGGCATCCCTACCGCGAGCGGGCACCGTCCGCTGACGCGGGCTACCTCACGGAGGTGCCCCGTGCAGCCTGAATCGGCCGGGGCCCAGATCATCGAGCTCCAGGCGCACCGTCTTGCGAAGGCGGCAGTCGCGGCTTCGCAGGACGCCGTCGACTACGTCAATGCGGTGACTGCCGTATCCCGCTATGCACTGGCCATCGAGCGCGCCGAACTGCCGGTGCTGGTCGTTCCGCCCGACGGCTACACCGATTTCGTCGATGCCTACGCGAACGCCAAGCTGCGCGCCATGGACTGGATGAAGAAGGTCGTCGATACCGTCGCGGTCGTTCCCCGCGCGCTGGTGGACTATGGCGAAACGGCCGGTCTTTGCTTCACCGCCATGCAGCAGAGCCTGGAGGCGCTGCGCGCCAACCCCGGCGACCGGACGGCGAAGGACAGGGCCCGCGTGGCCGCGCAGGGGGTGAAGGAAGTCGGCGCCGCCTCCGCCGCCGCCATCGCTGCGGTCGACGGCTGGATCGCCTCGTACCTCGCCAACCTGCAATCGGACGCCGCGCGTCTGGAGGCGCTGCGCGACCGCGTCGCCCAGGCGACGGCGGCCGACATGGGCGAGGTCGCGAGGCTCCAGGCGGTATCGGCCAGACTCCAGGAGCTGATCGACGACCGCAACAAGCTCTCCACGCTCAACAGCTTTTCCTCGCTGACGCTGAATCTTTTCTTCGCAGCGGTGGGCACCGTCGTCGGGTTGCCCTTCTCCACCTTGACCGGGGCGGTGGCCGGCGGCGCGGTCGGCCTGATCACCACCACAGCCACCACCTTCAAGGCGGTGCATCCCGACCTGGAATACGTGCAGTCGCTGTCCGTCATCCAGAAGGACATGGATACGATCAGCGCCGAGGTCGGCCTCCTGAACGCCACCGTGGCGCAACTCGCGACGCTGGCGGCGGCACTGGGCAACCTGGTCGCGCAGGGCGGGACGGTGCGCGCCCAGGTGTCGAAGGTGACCGGCTTCTGGCGCCACCAGAAAGAGCTGCTGCTCGAGATGGTGGCGGAGCTCGATCGCATTGCGGTGGCCCTGGACCGGTCTTCGATCGATGCGGCGTCGCTCGCGCTGCGCAACGCGAAGGCCGAGTGGGGGCAGGTCGTCGCGGCGCTTGGCGAGATCCGCCATGTGCGCTTCACCGTCGAGCCGAGGACCATCGTCGCCGTCGAGGTGCCGGCGCTGAAGCACACCTGGGTGCCGACCGGAGGCTGATCCGGCCTGCGGCGCGCAGCCGCCGAAGACAGTCTTCTCCGGCGCCGCGCCGTGCCGCGGTTTTTACGCTTTCTTTACGGCCCTCCGTCCACTCTTTCCCCCGTTTTGACGCGCATCTACCGAGACTGCGATTCATCTTTTTGATCGCAGGAGTGATGCATGGACATCGTCTGGATGGGCGCCTTGCTGGCGCTGTGGGCCGTGGTGGCGGCCATAGTCGTCGGGCTGAACAGGCTCGAAGGACCGAACCCGCCGAAAACCGGTGACGGAGACGCATCGTGATCAGCCTCGAAGTTCTCTATGGCTTCGGCGCCCTGGTCGCCGTGGTGCTGTTCGCCTACCTCGTGTTCGCGCTGATCTGCGCGGAGGAATTCTGAAATGACTTCGTCCGCCTGGGGCCTGCTGGCCCTTTTCCTGGCCGCGCTGCTGGTGCTGGCCTGGCCCGTCGGCAAGTTCCTTGCCGTGCTGTGCAACGAGCGCGTGCCGCGCTGGATGCAGCGCGTCGAGGCGCCGCTCTACAAGCTCGCGGGCACCCGGCCCGAGCAGTCGATGCACTGGCTGCGCTACGCGCTCGCGCTGCTGGCCTTCAATGCCGTCGGCGCGATCTTCGTCTACGCACTGCAGCGCCTGCAGGGCTGGCTGCCGCTGAACCCCGCGGGCATGGCGGCCGTGTCGCCCGACTCGGCCTTCAACACCGCGGTGAGCTTCGTCGCCAACACCAACTGGCAGGGCTATGCCGGTGAATCCACCATGAGCTATCTCACGCAGATGCTCGGCCTCTCGGTGCAGAACTTCTTCTCCGCCGCCACCGGCATCGCGGTGGCCTTCGCGCTGGTGCGCGGCTTTGCCCGCCGCGGCGACGGCAGGGGCCTGGTCGGCAACTTCTGGGCCGACATCACGCGCGTCACGCTGTGGGTGCTGGTGCCGCTGTCGTTCGTGCTCGCGGTCTTCTTCGTGGGGCAGGGCGTGATCCAGAACTTCGACGCCTACAAGTCCGTGGACACGGTCGAGGCCACCGCCTTCCAGCAGCCGAAGAACGGCGCCGACGGCCAGCCGCTGAAGGACGAGAAGGGCCAGCCGGTGATGGAAGACGCCACCACCAAGACGCAGACCCTCGCCATGGGCCCGGTCGCCTCGCAGGAAGCCATCAAGATGCTCGGCACCAACGGCGGCGGCTTCTTCAACGCCAACTCGGCGCACCCGTACGAAAACCCGACCGCGCTCAGCAACCTGCTGCAGATGATCGCGATCTTCCTGATCCCGGCGGCGCTGTGCTTCACCTTCGGCCGCGTGGTCGGCGACATGCGCCAGGGCTGGGCCGTGCTCGCCGCGATGACGATCATGTTCGTCGTCGCCGTGATCGTGGTCATGCCCGCGGAGCAGGCCGGCAACCCGCTGCTCGGCCCGCTGGGCGTCGACCAGGTGTCGGGCGCGCTGCAGTCGGGCGGCAACATGGAAGGCAAGGAAGTGCGCTTCGGCATCGACGCCTCGGCCCTCTTCGCCGCCGTGACCACCGCCGCCTCGTGCGGCGCGGTCAACGCCATGCACGACTCGTTCACCCCGCTCGGCGGCATGGTGCCCATGGTGCTCATGCAGCTCGGCGAGGTGGTGTTCGGCGGCGTCGGCAGCGGCCTCTACGGCATGCTGGTCTTCGCGATGCTCGCGGTGTTCATCGCCGGCCTGATGATCGGCCGCACGCCCGAGTACCTCGGCAAGAAGATCGAGGTGCGCGAGATGAAGCTGATCTCCATCGCCATCCTGGTCACGCCGATCCTGGTGCTGGCCGGCACCGCGGTGGCGGTGATCGCGGGCGCCGGCAAGGCTGGCATCGCGAACCCCGGCGCGCACGGCTTCTCCGAAATCCTCTATGCGCTGACCTCGGCTGCCAACAACAACGGCAGCGCCTTCGCGGGCCTCTCGGCCAACACGCCCTTCTACAACGGCCTGCTGGGGCTCGCCATGTGGCTGGGCCGCTTCGCGATGATCGTGCCGGTGCTCGCCGTGGCCGGCGCGCTCGCCGCCAAGAAGCGCCTGCCCGTCACCAGCGGCACCCTGCCCACGCACGGCCCGCTGTTCGTCTCCCTGCTGATCGGCACCGTGCTGCTGGTCGGCCTGCTCAACTACGTGCCGGCGCTGGCCCTCGGCCCGATCGTCGAACACCTCGTGCTCTGGAAATGAGGCTCTCCCCCAGGCTTCGCGCACTTCGTGTCGCTACGCCTTCCCCCTCACTGGGGGCAACACCAGCGGCCCGGCAGAGCCGGTTCCGCGGTGTTCCTGGAATCTCCCTGTTGCGGAGCAATTGACATGCAAACCAAATCTTCACTTTCGCTGTTCGACGCCGCGCTGGTCAAGCCCGCGCTGTGGGGCGCCGTCGCCAAGCTCAACCCGCGCACCCAGTGGCGCAACCCGGTGATGTTCATCGTCTACATCGGGAGCATCCTCACGACGCTGCTCTGGGTGCATGCGCTGAGCTTCCCGGGCGACACCGGCATGAAGCCCGCCTTCGTGCTCGCCGTGACCATCTGGCTGTGGTTCACCGTGCTGTTCGCCAACTTCGCGGAAGCATTGGCCGAAGGCCGCAGCAAGGCGCAGGCCGCGTCGCTGCGCGGCCTGCGCAAGGACACCTGGGCGAAGAAGCTGCATGAGCCGCACCATGGTGCGCAGTGGCTGCCGGAGCAGGCGCCCAATTTGCGCAAAGGCGACGTGGTGCTGGTCGAGACCGGCGACGTCATCCCGCTCGACGGCGAAGTGATCGAAGGCGTGGCCTCGGTCGACGAAAGCGCCATCACCGGCGAGTCGGCGCCCGTGGTGCGCGAATCGGGCGGCGACTTCTCGGCCGTGACCGGCGGCACCCGCGTGCTGTCCGACTGGCTGGTGGTGCGCGTCTCGGTGAACCCGGGCGAGTCGTTCCTCGACCGCATGATCGGCATGGTCGAGGCGGCCAAGCGCCAGAAGACGCCGAACGAAATCGCGCTCACCATCCTGCTGGTTGCGCTGACCATCGTGTTCCTGATGGTCACGGTCACGCTGCTGCCGTTCTCGGTGTTCAGCGTGGAAGCCGCGGGTGCGGGCACGGTGGTGTCGCTCACCGCGCTGGTGGCGCTGCTGGTGTGCCTGATCCCGACCACCATCGGCGGCCTGCTCTCGGCCGTGGGCGTGGCCGGCATGAGCCGCATGATGCAGGCCAACGTCATCGCCACCTCGGGCCGCGCCGTGGAGGCGGCCGGCGACGTCGACGTGCTGCTGCTCGACAAGACCGGCACCATCACGCACGGCAACCGCCAGGCCAGCGCCTTCCTGCCGGCGCCCGGCGTGCCCAAGGGCCGCCTCGCCCGCGCCGCGATGCTGGCATCGCTGGCCGACGAAACGCCCGAGGGGCGCAGCATCGTCGAGCTTGCGCGCCGCGACGGCCTGGAGGCCGCATCGGTCGAAGGCGCCCGCTTCGTGCCCTTCACCGCGCAGACCCGCATGAGCGGCGTCGACCTGCCGGCCGCGCCCGGCAGCCTCGATGCCGACGCCGTCCTGCTGCGCAAGGGCGCGGTGGATGCGATACGCCGGCACGTCGAGTCGCTCGGCGGCGCGATGCCTGCCGAGATGCTGCGCGCGTCCGAGGAAACGGCACGCCGCGGCAGCACGCCGCTGGCCGTGGCCGAAGGCGCGCGCGTGCTCGGCGTGGTCGAGCTCAAGGACATCGTCAAGACCGGCATCAAGGAGCGCTTCGCCGAGCTGCGCCGCATGGGCATCAAGACGGTGATGATCACCGGCGACAACAAGCTCACGGCGGCCGCCATCGCGGCCGAGGCCGGCGTCGACGACTTCCTGGCCGAAGCCACGCCCGAGGACAAGCTGGCCCTGATCCGCAAATACCAGTCCGAAGGCCGCCTGGTCGCGATGACCGGCGACGGCACCAACGACGCCCCTGCGCTCGCACAGGCCGACGTGGCCGTGGCCATGGGCAGCGGCACGCAGGCCGCGAAGGAGGCCGGCAACATGGTCGACCTCGATTCGAACCCGACCAAGCTGCTCGAGGTGGTGGAAACCGGCAAGGCGCTGCTCATGACGCGCGGCTCGCTCACCACCTTCTCGATCGCGAACGACGTGGCGAAGTACTTCGCGATCATTCCGGCGATCTTCATCTCGACCTATCCGCAGCTCGGTGCGCTCAACGTGATGCGGCTCGCGAGCCCGTCGTCGGCCATCCTGTCGGCGGTGATCTTCAATGCGCTGGTCATCGTGTTCCTGATCCCGCTGGCGCTCAAGGGCGTGCGCTACCGGCCGGTGGGCGCGGCCGCGCTGCTGCGCCGCAACCTCGCCATCTACGGCCTGGGCGGCCTGATCGTCCCTTTCATCGGCATCAAGTTGATCGACTGGCTGCTCGTGGCAGTTCACCTGGTCTGAGGAGCTTTTTCATGAACAACAATGGCAGCATCATTCGTCCCGCGCTCGTGCTCTTTGCACTGCTGAGCGCGCTCACCGGCCTGATCTATCCGGCGGCCGTCACCGGCGCCGCCCAGGCGGTGTTTCCGGCGCAGGCGGCCGGCAGCCTGGTCGTGCAGGGCGGCACGACGGTGGGCTCGAAGCTCATCGGCCAGAACTTCAGCGATCCGAAACACTTCTGGGGCCGTCCGTCGGCCACCGCGCCGCAGCCCTACAACACGAGCGCCTCGGGCGGCTCGAACCAGGGGCCGCTCAACCCGGCGCTGGCCGAGGCGGTCAAGGGCCGCATCGAGGCGCTGCGCGCCGCGGACCCGGGCAACACCGCGCCGGTGCCGGTCGATCTGGTCACGGCCTCGGCCAGCGGCCTCGACCCCGACATCAGCCCCGCCGCCGCGCTGTACCAGGCGGCACGCGTGGCGCGCGCGCGCGGCATGCCGGTCGAACAGGTGAACGCGCTGATCGGCAGGAGCACCCAGGCGCCGCTCTGGGGCTTGCTGGGCGAACCGCGCGTCAATGTGCTGGCACTGAATCTCGCGCTCGACGATTCCACCGCGTTGGCAGCGCGTTGAGGAGAAAACAAGCATGGCCTATGCCGCCTACCGTGAACACCCCGGCCTCGCATTGCCGGCCCCCCGGCTCGCCACTTCATGGGCTTCGCCGCCCCCCGAGGGGGAGGCCCGTCGCACGCACGCCGCCATGGCGCCGTCCTTCCACGTGCTCGACGTCACTGTCTGCTGCGCCGACGCCCTGCGCGTGCGCCGCAGCATCGCCGGTTGCGCAGAGGCGGGCGTGGTGCGCTGCGAGCCGCTGCTGCACGCCGGCGGTTCGCATGAAAGCGACGCGCCCTGCGTGCGCCTGATGATCCGCCTGCCCCTGGCGCGCTACGCCGAGGTGCTGCACCGTCTCGTCGAATGCGTGCCCTCGGGCGAGATCGGCCGGCTCGTCAGCTGGCGCGAGCACCTGGCGCGCTGCGGCCTGCGCCATGGCCACTGACCTGCTCCACGCCCTGCTGGCGCTCGCGGCGCTGTTCGTGCCGCTCGGCTTTGCCTGGTGGGTGCTTTCGCGCACCGCGCGGCGGCACGCCAGGCGCCGCAAGGGCGGCCCGATGCGATAACCTGCGCAGCCACCGCCATGCCTCCTGACGCCCGACCCGACCCCGATGCCCTGCTGGCGCAATTGCGCAGCGACGAGGCGCGCGCCCTGCGCGGCAAGCTGCGCATCTATTTCGGCGCCAGCGCCGGCGTCGGCAAGACCTGGGCCATGCTGAGCGCCGCGCAGCGCGAGCATGCGGCGGGCCGCGACGTGCTCGTCGGCGTGGTCGAAACCCATGGCCGCAGCGAGACCGCCGCACTGCTCACCGGGCTGGAAACGCTGCCGCTGCGCGCGCTGGACCACCGCGGCCGCACGCTCGCCGAGTTCGACCTCGACGCCGCACTCGCGCGCAAGCCCGCCGTGCTGCTGGTCGACGAACTGGCCCACACCAACGCCCCCGGCTCGCGCCACGCCAAGCGCTGGCAGGACGTGCAGGAGCTGCTGGCGGCGGGCATCGATGTCTGGTCGGCGCTCAACGTGCAGCACCTCGAGAGCCTCAACGGCACGGTCGGCGCCATCACCGGCGTGCGAGTGCACGAGACGGTGCCCGACACCGTGCTCGACGAGGCCGACGAGGTGGTGCTGGTCGACGTCACGCCCGACGAGCTCACCGCGCGGCTCTCGGCCGGCAAGGTCTACCTGCCGCAGCAGGCCGAGCGCGCGGCGCAGAACTTCTTCCGCAAGGGCAACCTGATCGCGCTGCGCGAGATTGCACTGCGCCGCACCGCCGAGCACGTGGAAGACGACGTGCGCGGCTGGCGCGTCGAGCAGTCGGGTGCCGCGGGCAACGGACAGGGGAGCGCGCTGCAGGCCTGGAACACCTCGGGTGCGATCCTCGCCTGCGTCGGGCCGCACGAGGGCGCGGCGCAGACGGTGCGCACCGCGGCGCGGCTCGCGGGCCAGCTCAATGTGCGCTGGCATGCGGCGTACGTCGAGACGCCGCGGCTGCAAAGGCTCGCCGCAGAGGAGCGCGACCGCATCCTCGCGGTGCTGAAGCTGGCCGAAGAGCTGGGCGCCGCCACCGCGGTGCTCACCGGCTCCGACGTGGCGGAGCAGCTGGCCGAACAGGCGCGCCGGCTCAACTGCGCGACGCTGGTGCTGGGCCGGCCGGCGCCGGCCGCCGGCTGGCGCCGCGGGTGGTTCGCAGGGGCGACGCCGTTGCCGCGCGCGCTGGCGCAGCGCGCGCCGGCACTCGACATCATGGAGGTCGGCCACGCCGAAAGTTCGCGCCGGCTGCCGCGTGCGCCCATCCATGGCGCACCTGCCGACCACGACGATCACGAGAAGGCGCCCATCCACTGGCCCGGCTATGCCTGGGCAACGGCCACCAGCGTGGCGCTCACCGTGCTGTGCACGCCCCTGGCCAGCGTGCTCGAGCTCGCGAACATCGTCATGCTGTTCCTGCTCGGCGTGGTCGGCGTGGCGCTGCGCTTCGGCCGCGGGCCCTCGGCGCTGGCGGCCTTGCTCAACGTGGCGGCCTTCGACTATTTCTTCGTGCCGCCGCGGCTGTCGTTCGCGGTGAGCGACGTGCAGTACGTGCTGACCTTCGCGATCATGCTGGGCGTCGGCCTGCTGGTGGGCCAGCTGACGGCGGGGCTGCGCTTCGCGGCCGGCGTGTCGACCAGCCGCGAGCGCCGCGCGCGCTCGCTGTTCGAACTCACGCGCGAGCTCTCCGCGGCGCTGGAGAGCTCGCAGGTCGTCACCCTGGGCGCCGCCGCGGTGAAAGGCCACTTCGGCGGCCACGCGCTGGTGCTGGTGACCGATGCGGCCGACCAGCTCGTGCTGCCCAAGGCGCCGCCGGAGGGCTTCGACGCGCAGGTGGCCGACTGGGCCTTCCGCCATGGCCAGCCGGCCGGCCTTGCCACCGCCACGCTGGCGGCGCAGCCCTGGCACTACGTGCCGCTGCAGGCGCCGATGCGCATTCGCGGCGTGCTGGCGCTGTCGCCGGCGCAGCCGCGCTGGTTGCTGATCCCGGAACAGGCGCAGCAGCTCGACACGCTGGCGCGGCAGATCGCGATCGCGCTGGAGCGCGTGCACTACGTCGAGGTGGCGCAGCAGGCCGTGGTCGAGATGGAGTCGGAGCGCCTGCGCAACGCCTTGCTCGGCGCGATCTCGCACGACGTGCGCACGCCGCTCACCGCGCTGATCGCGCTGGCCGAGTCGCTGCAGACGCTGCCGCCCGAAGAACACGCCGACGCGGCGCGCGCCATCGTCGCGCAGGCGCACGAGCTGCATGCGCTGGTCAACAACCTGCTCGACATGGCGCGGCTCGAAAGCGGCATCGCGGGCGGCGCGGTGAATCTGCGGCGCGATTGGCAGTCGGTCGAGGAGGTGGTGGGCTCGGCCATTCGCGCGGCGCGCACGGCGCTCGGCGGCACCGTGGTGCAGACGGCGCTCGATCCGGAGCTTCCGCTGGTCGAATTCGATGCCGTGCTGATCGAGCGCGTGCTGGTCAACCTGCTGGAGAACGCCACCAAGTACGGCGCGCCGCCGATCGTGGTGGGCGCGCGGGCCGAGCCTGGCGCGCTGGTGCTCACGGTGCGCGACCACGGCCCGGGGCTGCCCGCCGCGCTGCTCGGCCGCGAACAGAAGCTGTTCGACAAGTTCACCCGCGGCGAGGCCGAGTCGGCCACGCCGGGCGTGGGGCTGGGCCTGGCGATCTGCAGGGCGGTGGTGAGCGCGCATGGCGGGGAGATTTCGGCGGCCAACGCCCGCGAGGGCGGTGCAGAATTCACGGTCACCCTGCCACGCCGCGAGCCGCCCGAACCGGCCGAAGCCCAAATTTCATGACTTGCCCCCAGTCTTCGCGCACTTCGTGCCGCAACGCCCGCCCCCTGCCGGGGGCAACACCAGCGGCCCGGCAAAGCCGGTTCCGCGGTGTTCCGCGAATGTCCGTTGCCATCGCGCATGCCGATGAGTGCGGTGCCTGACAGGAAAGCCAGGAAACCGAGATGCCATCCCCCACCGCCATCGTGATCGAGGACGAGCCGCAGATCCGCCGCTTCGTGCGCGGTGCGCTCGAGGCCGAGGGCTGGCTGGTGCACGAGGCCGGCACGCTGCGCGACGGGCTGGCGGCGGCGGGCACGCGGCAGCCCGACCTGCTGGTGCTCGACCTCGGCTTGCCCGATGGCGACGGCGTCTCGCTGATCCGCGATGTGCGCGGCTGGTCGGCCGTGCCGATCATCGTGCTGTCGGCGCGCACCGATGAAGCCGACAAGATCGCAGCGCTCGATGCGGGGGCCGACGACTACCTGACCAAGCCTTTCGGCACCGGCGAACTGCTGGCACGCGTGCGCGCCAACCTGCGCCGTCCGCGCGCCGCCGGTGGCGGCAGTGACGAGCCCGCGGAAGCGCTGTTCCGTTTCGGCGAGATCGAACTCGACCGCGCCGCGCGCATCGTGCGCCGCGCCGGTGCCGAGGTGCACCTCACGCCGACCGAGTACCGCCTGCTCTCGGTGCTGGTCGCCAACGCAGGCCGCGTGCTCACGCAGCGCCAGCTGCTGCGCGAGGTGTGGGGCCCGTCGCACACCGACCAGAGCCACTACCTGCGCATCTACATGGGGCATCTGCGGCAGAAGCTCGAGGCCGATCCTGCGCAGCCTCGGCATCTGCTGACTGAAACTGCCGTGGGGTACCGGTTGGTGGTTTAGTGGGCAGGGGACGCGGGTGCCATGCCCGTGACTTCCAACCAACAAGGCGCACGCGATGCTTGCCTTTGCGCTTCGAGACCACCACAATCCGCCCCACCATGAAATTCATCCAAGCCATCGAGGCGAGCATCGCCACCTGACACCGCCTTCGATCGCGTTCGGAAGGTGTTGCGCCTTCCGGTCCTGGAACACCCCGGCAGGCTCGTCCCTCCGGGGTTTTGTTTTTTCAGAGTTCACTTCACACCATGCGTACCTACGACAAGCTGATTGCCACGATTCCCCTCCGCCGGAGCGTGGACACCGTGCGCCCGGGCTCCGGCCGCAGCAACAGCAGATTGCACATCACTCGAAGCTAGCCTTCAGGCGAATCGCGCCTGGGGCTGGCTCATCGCCAACCAGGCCTTCGAAGCGCGGAGCGCGCCTCGATCAGAAAGATTCGTCATGAACCCGAAACCCAGAAACATCCGCAACATCGGCATCATTGCCCACGTCGACGCGGGCAAGACCACCACCACCGAACGCATCCTGTTCTACGCCGGCGAGAGCCACCGCATGGGCGACGTGAGCAGCGGCACGACCCGCATGGACTTCGATCCGCAGGAGCGCGCACGCGGCATCACCATCAGCAGCGCGGCCATCACGGTCCACTGGAACGCGACCCAGATCAACCTGATCGACACGCCCGGCCACATCGATTTCAACATCGAGGTGAACCGTTCGCTGCGTGTGCTCGACGGTGCGGTCGTCGTGTTCGACGGCGTCGCAGGCGTGGAACCGCAGACGGAAACGAACTGGCGCCTCGCGGACAGGTACCGCGTGCCGCGCATCGCCTTCGTCAACAAGCTCGATCGGCTCGGGGCGGACTTCCTGCGCGTGGTCGCGATGATGGAAGAACGCCTGGGCGTGAGGGCCGTGGCCGTGCAGTTGCCCATCGGCGCGGAAGGCGGCTTCCGTGGCGTGATCGACCTGATCGGCATGCGTGCGCTCGTCTGGGACAAGGACGATGCGAGCCAGCCGTACCGCATCACCGAGGTGCCGGCCGATTCGCTGGCCCTGGCGCAACGCCATCGTGCGCGGCTCGTGGAGTTGGCGATCGAACAGGACGAGACGTCGATGAACGCCTACCTGAACGGCGAGGAGCCGACGGCCGAAGCGCTGCACGCGTGCATCCGCAAGGGCGTGCTGGCCCATGCCTTCGTGCCCGTGCTGGCCGGCTCGGCATTCCGGAATCGCGGCGTCGAGCCTTTGCTCGACGCCGTGGTGGACTGGCTACCGAAGCCGGGCGAAGCGGAGATGGCGTGCGACCCGGCGGCGCCGTTCGCGGCGCTCGCGTTCAAGGTCGTCACCGATGACCACGGCGCGATGGTGTTCGTGCGTGTCTACAGCGGCAGGTTGCGGCGCGGCGACGCGATGCTCAACGCCGCGACAGGGCGCAGCGAACGTGCGGCGCGGCTGTACGAGGTGCATGCGGACGACCGCATCGAGCGCGACGAACTCGTGGCCGGCGACATTGCGGCCATCGTCGGGCTGAAGGACACGCTGACCGGTCACACCCTGTGCGACCGGAACCATCCGGTGCATCTGGAGGAGATCAGCGTGCCCGATCCGGTGATCCATGTCGCGATCGAGCCGAAGGCGCAGGCCGACCAGCAGGGGCTGTCGAAGGCGCTGCAGGCGATGCTGCGGGAGGATCCGAGCTTGCAGCTTCGGCAGGATGCCGAGTCGGGGCAGACGATCCTTTCGGGCATGGGCGAGCTGCAGCTCGATGTGTCCATCGAGAAGCTGCGCGCGAAATACGGTGTCGAAGTGTCGGTGGGACGGCCCCAGGTCGCTTACCGGGAAACGATCACACAGGAAGTGGAGGTGAACCATGTTCACAAGAAGCAGACCGGCGGCCCCGGTCAGTTCGCAGAGCTGAAGCTTCGCCTTGCGCCGCGGGCGCGCGGTGAAGGCGTTGCGTTCGAGAGCCGGGTGGTGGGTGGCGTCATTCCGCGCGAGTTCATTCCCGCGGTGGAAGCCGGCATCCGCCGTGCCGCGCAGTCGGGCGTGGTCGCCGGCTATCCGTGCGTGGACTTCATGGCCACGCTGGTGGACGGCAGCCATCATGAGCGCGACTCGTCCGCCATGGCCTTCGAACTGGCCGCCGCCGCGGCATTCCGCGAGGCGGCTGTCAGGGCAAGACCGCAGGTGCTCGAGCCGGTGATGGCCGTGGAGGTCATCACGCCGGCCGACCATCTGGGCGATTGCATCGGTGACCTGCACCGGCGCCGCGGCATGGTCCGCGGCCAGACGATGCGCGGCAATGCGGCCGCCGTCGAGGCGCATGTGCCGCTGAAGGAGATGTTCGGCTACATCGGTAGCTTGCGTGCGCTGTCTTCGGGCCGTGCGCAGTATTCGATGCAGTTCGACCACTACCAGGTGGCACCTGCCGGTGAAATGGCCAGGCTCGCCCGGAGCTGATTGGCCTTGAAGGGGCGATCCATGCGGATCGCCCTTTTTTCTTGTCAGGCCGCGACGCCCTTGTTCGGGTTGAGCAGGAACTTCTCCCCCGTCGCCTGCTTGCCGTACACCCCGATCGCATCGAGCTGCAGGGCTTCGAGCAACGACACCTCCCGCGTGTAGTGGCTCGCAAACGTCGTCTTCAATTCCGCGACGACGCGCGCCCGCAAACGCTGCGTGCCCTCGTCGCCCAGCTTCTGCAGGAACGGGAACAGCAGCCACCCGCCCATGCCCCATGCCATGCCGAAGTTGCGCACGAACTCGGTCGGGCTGCGGTCGAGGCCGCCGTAGATGTAGACCTGCTTGTGGGTGGTCGAGCCGTAGCGGCTGTATTCCTTGGCGGTGCGGTTCAGTGCCGCTTCCATGCAGCCGAGGATCTGGCCTGCGAGCTTGCCGCCGCCGGTGGCGTCGAAGGCCAGCGTGGCGCCGGTGTCGACCAGGGCCTGCGTCAGGTCTTCGAGGAAGCTGGGCGAGGTCGCGTTGCACACGTACTTGGCGCCGATGCCGCGCAGCAACGCCTCCTGCTCGGGCTTGCGCACGATGTTGACGAGGTCGATGCCGTCCTTCTGGCAGATCTTGTTGAGCATCTGCCCCAGGTTGGAGGCAGCGGCCGTGTGCACCAGCGCCTTGTGGCCTTCCATCCGCATGGTCTCGACCATGCTCAGCGAGGTGAGCGGGTTGACGAAGCAGGAGGCGCCATCGGCCGGGGTGGCGTCCGCAGGCAGTTCCAGGCACTGTGCAGCGGCGAGGCAGCGGTACTGCGAGTACATCGCGCCGCCGATCGCGGCCACCGTCTTGCCGAGCAGCGCCTGTGCGGCCGGCGACGCGCCGGCCTTGACCACCACGCCCGCGCCTTCGTTGCCGACCGGCATCGACTGGTCGAGCCGCCCCGCCATCGACGGCATGCCGCGTTCCGGAACGGTGGCGGTGACGACCGGGCGGTCCGGGGTGCCTGAAACCTTGGCCGTGCTCATGTCGGCGGCGCCGAACAGCAGGCCCAGGTCCGACGGGTTCATCGGCGAGGCCTCGACCCGCACCACCACTTCATGGGCCTGGGGTTCGGGAATCGGCTCGTCGTGCAGCGAGAGTTCGAGTTCGCCGTTCGAGCGGACGAGGGAGCGGAGTTGGAGTGCCATGGAAGAAGCCCTTCGGGAGGTTCGTTCGGGGATGGCCATCGGCCACGGGGCGGCCAGTATAGGAGCGGGGTGCGAAAGCTGCAGGCGCCTTCAGGACACCACGGGAATCCCCGGGGCATGGGCCAGCGCATGACGCATCCTGGCCGGGTCGAGCCGCTCGATGTAGCGCGGGATGTTGCGCCACAACGTGTGATAGCCATAGCCGCCGCGCAGCATCTCGTGGCGTGCGCTTTCCTTGTCCCAGTCCTGCACCGCCATGCGGTAGACCGCCGCCACCACGCCGGTGCGGTCGGCGCCGTGCATGCAGTGGATCAGCACCGGGCCCTGCTTCTCGGCTTCCCGGATGGCCACCAGCGCACGCAGCACCTTGGCATCGTCGATGGACCAGGTGTTGATCGGCACGCGCGCGAGGCGGATGTCGGTGCCGGCGAACACCTTCTTGTCGTCGTTGAAGGACCGCAGGCTGACGATGGTGCGGATGCCCAGCGACTGCAGCGCCGCCACGTTGGCGCGCCGCGGCTGCGCGCTGCGGTACAGCGTGGGCGTGATGCGGTGCAGGTTCTCGACCTGCAGTTCGTCCAGCGGATCGGCCCAGTGGCCGGGGCGCAGGTCGGCGATCTTCGTCGTCATCGCGTACGGCGCCAGTGCCGGGTCGCCAGGATCAGCGACGTCACCGCGAGCCCGCCCCAGTAGTCGACCGGCGCGCCCCAGAGCCAGTGCTTGTGCCAGAAGGCATCCACCGGGTTGAAGCGGGCCCAGCCGAAGGCCGGGTTGATCACGAACCACAGGAAGTCTTCGCAGACCCAGAACACGATCAGGCCTGCGAGCGCCAGGCCCCAATCGCGCAGCTTCCAGCGGCCGTTGAAGGCCAGCGGCGAGAAGAACACCAGCGCCATGAAGGTGAATACCCAGGCGTGGTAGCCGGTCATCGCGCGGCCGCCCCAGAACAGGTCGAGCCAGATGCTGTTCTCGATGCGCCAGGTGGGCAGCGACGTGGCCCAGCCCGCGCCGCCTTCGATCTGGATCTCGGCATTGGCGAAGAAGAAGGCCATCACGACCACCCACGCGAGGTAGCCCAGCGTGCGGCCCACGCCGGCCTTGTCGGTCTCGCCGCTCACGCTGCGGCACCCAGCACGTGCTGCAGCACGGCCCGCGCGGCCTGCGGCTTGCCCAGGGCGCGGCTGCGCGCGGCCATGTCCGCGAGCTTGGGCGCATCGGCCATCAGGCGCGCCACCTTGAGATCGAGGCCGATGGCGTCGTAGGCGAGCCAGGCGGCGCCTTCTTCCATCAGGAAACTGGCGTTGTGCTCTTCCTGCCCGGGAATCGGCGAGATCAGCAGCATCGGCTTGCCGAGCGCCAGGCATTCGGAGACCGTGAGGCCGCCGGGCTTGGTCACCACGAGGTCGGCCGCGGCCATGAGCTTGTGCATCTCGTTGGTGAAGCCGATGGCCACCACGCGCCCCGGATGGCGCGCTGCCAGCGCCAGGAGCTTGCCGTGCGCCTCGGCATTGCGGCCGGCGACGGCGATCACCTGGAAGTTGCCTTCGCCGCCCAGGCCGAGCACGCGTTCGACCATGCTCGCGAGGTCGCCGACGCCGGCTCCGCCCGACGCCATCAGCAGCACGGGACGCGACGGGTCGAGACCGAGTTCCGCGACGCAGGCATTGCGCGCGAGCGCCGGCTCGTCGGGCTGCGAGAAGGCCGGCATCACGGGGATGCCCGTCACGTGGATGCGGTCCGCGGGAATGCCGCGTGCGCGCAGGCGGAACGCCACCTCTTCCGTGGCCGCGAGATAACCGGCCATGCCGGGGACCAGCCACATGTTGTGAAGGTCGTAGTCGGTGATCTGCAGCCACACCGGGTAGTCGATGCGGCCGCGGTTGCGTTCGCGCATCAGCAGTTCGGCCGGCAGGAAGTGGGTGCAGACCACGGCATCGGGCTTCTCGCGGCGGATCTCGCGCACCAGCGCGCCGGTGCTCAGGCGCTCGATGCCGCGGCGCAGCCGCTGCGAGGGCGCGTGGTGCGGCGTGGTGTCGGTGCGCTGGTGCAGGTACGACCACAGCTCGGGCGCGCGGTTCACGAGCTGGATGTACCAGTCGGTGTAGACCTTGCGGAAGCCGCCGGCCACGTGGGCCATGGCGTCGATGTGGACCGCCGTGCAGGGCGGGGCGAGGTTCTGGGTGGTGGCGGCAAGTGCCTGTGCTGCACGCACGTGGCCGTTGCCGGCGCTCACGCTGAGGATCAGGAGTTTGGTCATGGATTCGGCGGTCTGGGCGGATTATGGACATGCCGAGTGGCACTGCCCCGAGGCCCGTTGCCCGGGGCGCACTCACGCCGACGGTGTCCTGTGCACGCACCCCGAACAAGAGCGCCAGGAACATCAGCGCCCATGCACAGAAACTCAGAGCGGCGCGCGCGAGGTCACGAACTGGTTCACGCCGACAGCGGCCCGTTCTCGGATCGCATCGAAGGTGGTGTTTGCGACGATGCGGCCGTTCTCGAACACGGTCTGCAGCAGATCGACCTGTCCGTCCGCCATCGTTTCTTCACGCACGCTGCTCACCGCGCCGCGCGCGTCGCGCACCAGCGCCAGCCGCCCCTTCTTCGACGCCTTGCCCGCATCGCCCACCGGCGACTTGTAGACATCGCGCCACTCGCCGTTCACCTGCATCGCCGAGCACTTCATCGCCCACTGCATGGTGTCGCGGTTGACCTGCTGCAGGAGCCCGCCGCCCATGCCGAAGGAAATGTTCTCCGTCGAGAAGCCGTTGTGGAAGAAATTCGAGAGGCACAGCCGCAACGAGTCGAGGTTCACGCCGTCGCCCTGGATGATGCGCACGTTGTTCAGCACGCGAAAGCCCTTGGCGTTGGTCGTGGTGCCGAAGCGATCCGCGAGGATCTGCGCCACCTTGAGCGTGGTTTCGGCCGGGTCGCCCGAGTCGGGCCGCACCACCAGCGTCGCGCCAGAGGCCACCACCTTGGCCTTGAGCTCGCCGCCCCAGATGCGCGCGCAGGCATTGAAGATGTCGTAGCTGTCGCTCACCACCGCGAAGGTCGCACCGGGCTTGCCGAACTGGTCGACCATGTTGCTGTACGCGTCCGACTCATGGTCGCGGCCCCAGCCGGTGATGGTGCTGTGCTCGGCCGCGGGGATCGAGAAGCCCGCCACGTCGCAGTCGTAGTACCGCCGTGCCGCGACCAATGCCGCCAGCGTGTCGGTGCCCATGAAGTTGACCAGGTGGGCCATGCCGCCGAGCGCCGCCGATTCGAGGCTCGACACGCCGCGCGCGCCGAAGTCGTGCAGCCGGAAGGCGATCTGGCCTTGCGGGTCGTCGCAGGTCGCCTCGAGGTACCGCAGCAGCGTGGTGCGCGCCGCGGCCGAGAGCGTGGCCACCGTGGTGGGATACCAGATGGCGCGCAGCAGTTCGGTTTCGAGAAAACTCGTGACCCAGAAGAACTCGGGGTCGGTGTTCTCGATGGTGGCGAGCACGTTGTGCACCGGCAGCACGCTGCCCTCGGGCACGGCGCGGATGCGCACCGGCATCAGCCCGCCGTGCTTCTCGATCAGGCGCAGCCAGCCTTCGCGGTTGAAGGGCTCGCCGTGCACGGCCATGAGCGCGGCGGCTTCCTCGACGTCGTCGCGCGTCACCGGCGTCTGCAGGTACTCGCGCAGGTACGCCTGCAGGCCAAAGAAAAGGGAATGACTGAAGAGCCCGCCGCGCGATTCGATGTAGCTGAATACCGTCTGCGTGCCGGGCGGGTACTGCATCCAGTGCGACACCTTGTAGGAGTCGGTGCGAAGCAGCAGGTTGTTGCCCAGGGGCGAGGAGGTGAGGTTGCGGTTCATTGTGAAAGCTCCTTTCACGTTGGCCCCGTCAACCGGGGCCGTTCTTGCTGACAAAGCCTGGTCGTTCAGTTCTTGCCCAGGCCACCCAAAAAATGATTTGCGATGAAGAAGTGGTCTTCGTAGATGCGGTCCTGCATGTCGAGGAATTCTGCAATCGGCACCCAGCGCACCTCGGCCGCGTCGTCGTCGGCGCGCACGTCGGACAGACCCGTCCACTGGTTGTGCGCCAGCTCGAAGAAGAAGCCGTGCGTGATCGTGCGGCCGCGCTGCGAGCGGTCGGGCGCGTCGAACACGTGGCTCGCCTTCAGGCTGCCGTTGAGCACGGGCACGGGCACCTTGAGCCGGGTTTCTTCCTTCAGCTCGCGGATGGCCGCGTCCTGCAGCCGCTCGTGCTGGCCAACGAAGCCGCCGGGCAGCGCCCAGGTGCCCTTGCCGGGATGGAACTTGCGCTGCACCAGCAGGATGTGGCCGGCCTCGACCACGATGGCGTCGACCGTGGTGTAGATCGGCGGAAAGTCGCTGCCCGCATAGCGGTACTTGTCGCGGTAGTCGACGAGGAAGGCGCGCTCGTCGCAGAGCTCGGCGTAGTCGGCGGTGTGCGTGAACTGCTCGAGGAAGGCGGCGGTGCCGTCGGGCAGGTCGGCGCGCGCGAGCTGGCCGCGGTTCTCGGGGTCGAAGTAGAGGCCGCGCACGTCGGTGGCGTTGAGGCTCTCCACGCTGTGCTGGCCGACGAACTCCCAGTGCGGGAAGAGCTTGAGGTAGTAGCTCGACGCGTCCTTCAGGTGCCCCACCAGCGCGACCTTGGCCTGCGAAGGCAGGTGGCCGTCCTGCTGGATCAGCCGCTCGACGGCCGACTGGATCGACGCGATCCAGATCTGGTCGTTGTAGGGCGAGTCGCCCACGCCGACCACGCTCACGCGCATCTGCTCGGTGCCGCGCAGGCAGGCGCGCACCATGCGTTCGCGTTCGTCGAAGGTGAAGGGGTTCTTGACGCTGCGGGGCTTGCGGTCGGAGCCGACCACCACGATGACCCGATCGGCGGCGCGCAGGCCTTCTTCGATGAGTCGCTGGTGACCGAAATGGACGGGCTGGAAACGCCCGATGACGATGGCGTACTGAAACTTGCGTGTGCTCACTTGGGAATCCCCCAAAAAGGGCGCAATCAACTTGCGCTTGCGTTCAGGATAGCATCGGTGCCGCACATTGATCAACCCCAAGAATGAAGCTCACCCCCAGTCTTCGCGCACTTCGTGTCGCTGCGCCAACCCCCTTGCAGGGGGCAACACCGGCGGCCGGGCCAAGCCCGTTCCGCGGTGTTTCTCGCCCGGGCCATGCCAGGTTCATGTGTCGTGTGTCGCGTCGAAGCGCGGCGGAGCACTGAGATGACCGAGCCCTCTTCTTCCCCCCCGGGTGCCGTGCGCCTGAACAAGCGCATGGCCGAACTCAAGATGTGCTCGCGCCGCGAGGCCGACGAATGGATCGCCAACGGCTGGGTGAAGGTGAACGGCAAGCCGGCCGAGATGGGCGTCAAGGTCACGCCGGCCGACCGCATCGAGATCGACAAGGCGGCCAAGGGCCAGCAGGCGAACCAGGTCACCATCCTGATCCACAAGCCCATCGGCTATGTGAGCGGGCAGGCCGAGGACGGCCACGATCCGGCGGTCATGCTGTTCACGCCGCAAAACCGCTGGGCGGAAGACAACGCACGCTTCTTCTTCAGTCCGCAGCAGTTGCGCGGCCTGGCGCCGTGCGGCCGGCTCGACATCGATTCCACCGGCCTCTTGGTGATGACGCAGGACGGCCGCATCGCGCGCCAGCTGATCGGCGAGGACTCGGTGATGGAGAAGGAGTACCTGGTGCGCGTGGCCTACCACGGCCTCGGGCAGCCTGCGCCCTCCGGGCAGCTGGTGCGCCTGGACGACGACGATCCCGTCACGACCAATGTGCAGGCGGTCTTTCCGCCGGCGATGCTCGCGAAACTGCGCCACGGCCTGAGCCTCGACGGCCAGCCGCTCAAGCCGGCGCGGGTCGAGTGGCAGAACCCCGAACAACTGCGCTTCGTGCTCACCGAAGGCAAGAAGCGCCAGATCCGCCGCATGTGCGAGCTGGTGGGCCTGAAAGTGGTGGGCCTGAAGCGCGTGCGCATCGGCAAGGTGATGCTCGGCAACCTGCCCGTGGGGCAGTGGCGCTACCTCGGGCCGCACGAGAAGTTCTGAGCCCTTGCCGATGGCCGCCCCGCTGAGCCAGCGTGCGCTGAACCGGGCCACGCTCGCGCGGCAGATGCTGCTGGAGCGGCGCAAGGCGACGGTCGCGCAGGTCATCGAAAAGCTCGCGGGGCTGCAGGCGCAGGCGCCGAACCCGCCCTACGTCGGCCTCTGGAGCCGGCTCGAAGGCTTTCGCCGCGAGCAACTGACCGAAGCCCTGAAGAAACGCCGCGTCGTTCGGATGTCGACGATGCGCGCGACCCTGCACCTGATGGCTGCGCGCGACGCGCTGGCCTGGCGACCGCTGCTCGAGCCGGTGCATCGACGCGGGCTGCTGGGCAACCACACGCGGGCACTCGAAGGCATCGACCGTGCGGCCGTGGTGAGGGCGGGGCGGGCGTTGCTGGACGAAGGCCCTCTCACCAGTTCGGAACTCGGACAGGCGCTCGCGGCGCGCTGGACAGACCGCGAGCCCGCCTCGCTCGCCGCGCTCATCCGCAACAGCCTGCCGCTGGTGCACCTGCCGCCCGCAGGCAGCTGGAACTCGCACCAGAGCGCACGGCTGCAGCCCATCGGGCAGTGGCTCGGCGAATCCGCCGCCGATGTCGCAACCGCCACGCAGGACGAACTTTTGCTGCGCTACCTGGCCGCCTTCGGCCCCGCCACGCTGGCCGATGCCGGCGCGTGGTCGGGCCTGACGGGCTGGAAGGCCGTGGCCGAACGCCTGCGGCCGCAACTGCGCGTGTTCACCGGCGCGCAGGGGCAGGAGCTGTTCGACCTGCCGCGCGCGCCGCGCCCCGACCCCGACACGCCCGCGCCGCCGCGCCTCGTGGCCGAATGGGACAACCTGCTGCTCTCCCACGCCGACCGCAGCCGCGTGATGAGCGAGGCCCACCGCGCCCGCGTGTTCACCGTCAACGGCATCGTGCGCGGCACGGTGCTGCTCGACGGCTTCGTGGCGGGGGTGTGGAAGATCGAACGGGCGAAGAACGCCGCCACGGTGGTGCTGGAGCCCTTCGCGCGCTGGTCCGGGGGCGACCGGCTCGGCGTGCAGGAGGAAGCGATGCGCCTGCTGGCCTTCGCCTCGGACGTCGACGGCGAGCGGCACGCCGTCCGCGTGCTGTGATGCGACCCTGGCGTGCGCCCGGCGGCTAAGGCCTGCCTAAGTCTGTGCCGCTAGCCTGCGCCTCGGCGCAGGGCCACGGCCGGTCATCCCGATCGCGTGCTACCTTGCGGCCCAAGGAGTCGCCGCGATGCGCGTGCTTTTGGTGGAAGACGACGAAATGATCGGGCGCAGCCTGAAACAGGCGCTCGAGGGCGCGGGCTGGTCCGCCGACTGGGTGCGCGACGGCGAACTCGCGCAAAGCGCCCTGGGCGATGGCGGCTACACCTGCGTGCTGCTCGACCTCGGCCTGCCGAAGCAGGACGGCACCGAGGTGCTGCGGCGCGCGCGAGAGCGCGGCGACGCCACGCCGGTGCTGGTGCTCACCGCGCGCGACGGGCTCGACGATCGCATCCACAGCCTCGACCTCGGTGCCGACGACTACCTGCTCAAGCCTTTCGAGTTCCGCGAACTGCTCGCGCGCATGCGCGCCGTCGTGCGCCGCCGCGATGGCGCCGCGCATTCGCTGGTGGGCAGCGCCGCGCTGCAGCTCGACCTCACGACGCGCGAAGTGCTGGTGAACGGCGCCCGCGAGGCGCTCACCGCGCGCGAGTTCGCGCTGCTGCATGCGCTGCTGGAGCGGCCCGGCGCCATCCTGTCGCGCGAGCAGCTCGAGAACCGCATCTACGGCTGGGGCGAGGAGGTGACGAGCAATGCGATCGACGTGCTGATCCACGGCATGCGCCGCAAGCTCGGCGCCGAGTCCATCCGCAATGTCCGCGGACTCGGCTGGCGCGTGGTATGAGGCTCGCCCCCAGGCTGCGCGCACTGCGCGTCGCTTCGCCACCCCCCTGCCGGGGGCAACACCGGTGGCCCGGCAGAGCCGGTTCCACGGTGTTTCGCGAACGGGCCGCTGGCCTGGTCGACCCATGAGCGGTGCTGTGCAGGCCGGCCGCTGGTGGCGACCGCGCTCGCTGCGCACGCAGTTGCTGCTGTGGCTGATCACGCTGCACCTGGTCGCCACGGTGCTGACCGCCTGGTTCTCGTTCGAGGCGTACGGGCACCTGGTGCACAACGCGCTGGACGACCAGATGCGCCTGGTCGCCGAGTCCTATGCGGGCAGCGACCCGCCCAAGACGCCGCGCCCGATGGACGGCGAGGCGGCCTTCTCGCGCGGCGCCTACATCGTGCAGATCTGGAGCGCCGACGGCGCCACGCTGCGCGCGACGTCGTGGCCCGTGCTGTCGGTGCCCCTGCAGCGGCGGGCGGGCTTCAGCGACGTGAGCACGGGCGCCCACGCGCATTCGAACTGGCGCGTCTTCACCGCCGAGCCCGGTCCGCGCGCCGACCAGCCGCGCGTGCAGGTGCTGCAGAACGAGGACTACCGCCGGCGCCGCGCGCTGCGGCGCGCCTTGCTCGAAGGCCTGCCGATCGCGCTGCTGCTGCCGGCGGCGCTGCTGATCCTGTGGCTCATCGTCTCCGCGGCCTCGCGCTCGCTGCGCGCCGTGGCGCGCGACGTGGCCTCGCAGGACGAGCGCAGTCCCACCGAGCTCTCGCTCGCACGCGTGCCCGAGGAGATCGCGCCGCTGGTGGGCGCCTTCAACAACCTGCTCGCGCGCGTGCGCAGCGCCTTCGCCACGCAGCGGCGCTTCGTGCAGGACGCGGCGCACGAGCTGCGCACGCCCATGGCCGCGATCGGCCTGCAGATCGAGAACCTGCGCGCACACGTGCCGGCCGGCGAGGCCACCGACCGCTTCAATCAGCTCGAAGCCGGTGTCACGCGTGCGCAGCACCTGATCGAGCAGCTGCTGAGCCTCTCGCGGCAGGACGCGCCGCAGCAGCGTGCCGCGGCGCCCGAGGCGGTCGACATCGAGGTGCTGCTGCGCGAGAGCGTGAGCCAGCTGATGGTGCTGGCCGATGCGCGGCGCGTGGACGTGGGCTTCGAGGGCCGCATCACGCCCGTGGTGCTCGCGCCGGCCGCCGAATTGCGCAGCGTGTTCGACAACCTGATCGACAACGCGCTGCGCTATGCCCCCGAGGGCGGCGTGGTCGATGTCAGGCTGCACGAGGTCGACGGCCATGCGGTGGTCGACGTGCTCGACAACGGCCCCGGCATCCCGGAGACCGCGATGGGCCGGGTGTTCGACCGCTTCTTTCGCGTGCCGGGCGCCGCCGCGGGAGGCAGCGGACTGGGCCTGGCGATTGCGCGCACCGCCGCCGAACGCAACGGCCTGCGCATCGAGCTGCGCAACCGCCATGACGGTCCGGGGTTGATGGCGCGGGTGCATCTGCCGCTCACGGCAGGCTAATTCTTCGCTCACCGCCCGCTCAGTCCGGCTGCCTAGAGTGCATCCAGGTCCTGCCGCGCGCAGTTCGCGCGATGGCACGAGACCCGAGACAACCTGCCCTCAGGAGCACACACCATGCGCACTTCCCTCAAGCTTCTTGCCGTTGGTTCCTTCGCTGCGCTCGCAGCGCTGGGCGCCGTCGATGCGTCGGCCGAAACGACCGATGGCTCCGACTTCCATCCGTTGCAGATGAACTCGCCCGAAAACCCAGAGGTGCAGGCCGGCGCCGTGGCCGCTGCGCATCCGAGCGGCACCGAATCCATCGGCCAGTCGACCGGCGCGCCCGCGATGAATTCGACGACCCCGGTGTCCGACATCCAGGCCGGCGCCTATGCGGCATCGCACCCGAGCGGCACCGAATCGATCGGGCAGTCGACCTCGCTGCCGCTGGTGCAGTCGGCCAGCGGCAGCTGACCAACGGGCCGGCCGCGACGCTCAGTCGTCGTTGCCGTTGCTGAGCAGGGCGCGGTAGATCACCGCGCCGATGATCGCGCCCACGATGGGCGCCACCCAGAAGAGCCACAGTTCGGACACTGCATAGGACGGACCGAACAGGGCCGGGCCGGTGCTGCGCGCCGGATTGACCGAGGTGTTGGTCACCGGGATCGAGATCAGGTGGATCAGCGTCAGGCACAGGCCGATGGCCAGGCCCGCAAAGCCGCCGGCCGCGCGCTTGGCGGTGGACCCGAGGATCACGATCAGGAACACGGCCGTCATCACGACCTCGCACAGCAGTGCGGCCGTCATGCCGTACTTGCCGGGCGAATGCTCGCCGAAGCCGTTGGTGGCGAAGCCGCCGATGTCGGCGCCCGGCTTGCCGGTGGCGATCAGGTAGAGCACGCCGGCCGCCGCAATGGCGCCGAGCACCTGCGACACGATGTAGCCCGCGAGCTGCGAGGCCTTGAAGCGTCCCGCGGCGGCGAGGCCGATCGACACGGCCGGGTTGAAGTGGCCGCCCGAGATCGGACCCAGTGCATAGGCCCCCGTCACCACCGTGAGGCCGAAGGCCAGCGAGACCCCCAGCAAGCCGATGCCGACACCCGGGAAGGCCGCGGCCAGAACTGCGCTTCCGCAGCCTCCGAGCGTGAGCCAGAAAGTACCAATGAATTCGGCAGACCACTTTTTGTAGGTACTGTGTTCCATAACGCTCCATCCTGAAGTTGAGAAAGCGCGCAAGGCCTGGGGCCTGGCGCGGGCGCATTCTAGGAACGGCAGGAGGGGGCGTCGAGCACGTCGTTGCCGCGAACGGAATCTGTTCACGGATCGTGCGATTTTGTGCAATGTCGCAACCGTGTTGCATGTACACCAAAGGCCTCAGGGCCCGGGGCGCGTGCACAGGCCACCGGGTACTCCCCTCCGCGAATGTCCCCCGCTTCGCTCCTCCTTTATTTCGCTGCGGGGAGCACCCGGTGCCCTGTGCACGATGGACGCCGCGCTTGTGCGGGCCGATCAACCGCTGCGCTGAGCGATCACGCCGATGGGGTGCCTTGCGCAGCGAAATAAAGGAGGAGGCTTGCGGCCATAGGCCGCGCCGAGGGACATTCGCTTCGCCGCGTACCCCGTCGGCGGGATCGCGCCCTGAACAGCGGCGTCCCAAAGTGGCCCCCAGATAGATCGTGAACGGGCCCTCAAAGCGTCACGACGATCTTTCCAAAGGCGCCGCGTTCGAGGTGATCGAGCGCAGCGGGAAGTTCGTCGAAACCGTACCGCCCTGCGATCGCCGGCTTGAGTGCATTGGCATCGACGGCGCGCACCAGATCCTCGAGCGCGCGGCGATGGCCGACGCCGATGCCCTGCACCGTCACGCGGCCCAGCACCATTGCGTAGAACGATGCGCTCAGCGTCTCGCCGCCGAGCATGCCGATGACCGACACGCGGCCGCCCTGCTTCACGGCCTGCAGCGAGCGGTCGAGGTTGGGGCCGCTCGCGAGTTCGAGCACATGGTCGGCGCCGCGACCATGCGTCAGGCGGCGCACTTCGGCCGGCCAGTCGCTGCCGCGCAGCAATGCGTGCGAGGCGCCGAGCGCGAGCGCCTGTTCGCGCTTGTCTTCGCTGCCCGTCACCACGATGGCCTGCGCGCCGTGCAGGCGCGCGAGTTGCAGGCCGAACAGCGCGACGCCGCCGGTGCCGTGGATCAGCACCGTCTCGCCCGCGCGCAGTGCGCCGGTCTCGGCGAGCGCGAACCAGGCGGTGAGGCCCGCGCACGGCAGCGTGCTGGCTTCGGCCAGGCTCAGCGTGGCGGGTGCGGCCACCGCCCAGGCCGCGTCGATCAGCACGTGCGATGCCAGCATGCCCGGACCGGGGCCGCCGGCGAGCACGGCGTCGTCGTGCCAGTGGCTGTCGATCCACCCGCCCCAGAAGGTGTTGACGACACGGTCGCCCACCGCGAAGCGGTTCACGCCCGGACCGGCGGCCACCACGGTGCCGGCCATGTCGGAGCCGGGCGTGAAGGGCAGGTCGAGTCGCATGCCCATGCCGTCGCGGATCATCAGCAGGTCGCGGTAGTTGAGCGACACCGCGCCCACCCGCACGAGGATCTGGCCCATGCCCGGTGTGGGCAGCGGCGCCTCGGCCTGTTCGAGATGGGCGCGGCCGAGTTGGGGAAGCTGCCAGCGGCGCAGCGTGCCGGGTTCTTGCATTGAAGGACTCCACGAAAAACAGGGAAGCCCTCATGCTATTGATGATTAAAACTATCCGGTGGCGGATAATTTTCTCTTTACTGGTGCTTGAAAGTATCCAATGAGCCAGCGCCTGCAAGGCATCGAGGAATTCGTCGCCGCGGTGGAGGCGGGCAGTTTTGCGCTCGCGGCGCAGCGCCTGCATGTCACCCGCTCCGCGGTTGCCAAGAGCATCGCGCGTCTCGAGGCGCGCCTGGACACGCGGCTGTTCCTGCGCACCACGCGCAGCCAGAGCCTCACCGAGGAAGGCCACGGCTACTACGAGCGCTGCCGCCGCGTGCTGGACGAGCTCGACGCGGCGGAGGCCGTGACCGACGTGGCGCGCAGCACCGCGGCCGGCCTCGTGCGCCTCAGCATGCCGGCAATGCTCGGCCGGCTCAAGGTGGGGCCGTTGCTGCTGGCGCTGGCGCGGCGGCATCCGCAGCTGTCGCTCGAACTCGCATTCAACGACCGGCGCGTGGACCTGGCCGAGGAGGGGCTCGATCTCGCGATCCGCAGCGGGCCATTGGCCGACACGTCGGAACTGATCGCGCGGCCGGTCGGCGTGCAATGGATGGCGCTGTGCGCCGCCCCGGTCTACCTGGCCGAACGCGGGCATCCCCGAAGCATCGATGCGCTCGACGCCCCGCACGAAGCCGTGCTGTATGCGCGCGACGGCCAGGTCTCGGCCTGGCGCTTCCACGATGCCGAAGGCCGCCTCGTCGAGGTGACGCTGCCTTCGCGGCTGCGCTGCGACAGCGCCGAGGTGCTGCTCGAGGCCGCCGTCGGCGGCATGGGCCTGGCGCGCCTGCCGGCCTGGCTGGCGGCCGATGCGCTGGCCGCGGGCACGCTGGTGCGTGTTTTCGAGGAGCCGAAGCCCTTCGGCTTCGAACTCCATGTGATCCGTTCGCGCAGCCGCTACCTGCCGCTCAAGACGCGGGTGGTGATCGACTGGCTGGCCGAACACCTGCCGCCGCTGCTGGTTGCGCCGTGAATCGCCGCGCGGGCGCTATCCTGCGCCTTCGAACAACGAACAGGCAGCCCGCAGGAGAAGACAGCATGCACCCCTTTGCCATCCGGAACATCGCGGCCACCGCCGCAGGCGTGGCCGCTGCCGCGGCCCTGCTCCTGTCCCCGCAGAACGCCGCCGCGCAGGGCACGGTCAACGCGCTGTGCAGCACCGATGCGGGCTGGTGCGAGGCGGCCGCCACGGCCTTCACGCGCGAGACCGGCATCAAGGTGCAGCAGGCGCACAAGGGCACCGGCGAGATCGGCGCGCAGCTGCGCGCCGAAGCGGCCAACCCCAAGACCGACATCTGGTGGGGCGGCACCGGCGATCCGTTCCTGCAGGCCGCCGAACAGGGCCTGCTCGAGCCCTACCGCCCGGCCTACATCAACGATCTGCACGACTGGGCGGTGCGGCAGTACGCGCTGTCGCAGAACATGGTGGGCGGCTTCTACACCAGCGCCATCGGCTTCGGCTTCAACACCGACGTGCTCAAGAAGAAGAGGTTGCCCGAGCCCAGGTGCTGGGCCGACCTGATCAAGCCCGAATACAAGGGCGAGATCGAAATCTCGCACCCGGCGTCCAGCGGCACGGCCTACACCATCATCGCCGGCCTCGTCCAGCAGATGGGCGAGGACGCGGCCTTCGAGTACCTGAAGAAGCTGCACCGGAACGTCACCAGCTACACCCGCAGCGGCCAGGCGCAGGCGCCCAACGTGGCCAAGGGCGAGGTGGCCATCGGCGTGAGCTTCATCTTCGGCTTCGAGCGCTGGCGCTACGACAAATTTCCCGTCAAGACCGCCGCGCCCTGCGAAGGCACGGGCTACGAGATCGGCGGCATCGCGCTCGTGAAGGGCGCGCGCAACAAGGACAACGCGAAGCGCTACTACGACTGGCTCATGAGCCCGAAGGGCCAGGCCATCGGCGGACAGTCGGGCAGCCTGCAGTCGCCGGCCAACAAGACCTTCAAGCCCGACCCGCGCATTCCGTCGATGGCCGACGTGAAGCTCATCAAGTACGACTTCCAGAAGTACGGCCAGGCGGCCGAGCGCAAGCGCCTGATCGACCGCTGGACCCGCGAGGTCGAATCGCAGCCGAGATAAGGTCCCATCCCCGGGCTTCGCGCATGCCGTGTCGCTTCGCGTTCCCTTGCGGGGCCATGCATGTTGTTTTTCTGAACAAGAACCCCAGTTCACAAAGTTGGTAAATCGGCCGCCCGCCGCGGGCGGCTCGACTTAGAATTTTTTGGCTTCGATATCCTTCTTTCCCATGGCTGATTCCTCCAAAACCAAACTCCCGTTCCAGGCTGAAGTCGCGCAGCTGCTGCACCTCGTCACGCATGCGCTCTATTCCAACAAGGAAATCTTCCTGCGCGAGCTGATCTCGAACGCATCGGACGCCTGCGACAAGCTGCGCTTCGAGGCGCTCGACCATCCCGCGCTGTACGAAGACCAGCCCGAGCTCGACGTGCGCCTCACGTTCGACAAGGCCGCGCGCACCCTCACCATCACCGACAAGGGCATCGGCCTGTCGCGCCAGGAGGCCATCGACAACCTCGGCACGATCGCCAAGAGCGGCACCAAGGACTTCATGAGCAGGCTCAGCGGCGACCAGAAGGCCGACGCCCAGCTCATCGGCCAGTTCGGCGTGGGCTTCTATTCGGGCTTCATCGTGGCCGACAGCATCGCGGTCGAATCGCGCCGCGCGGGCCTGCCGGCCGACCAGGGCGTGCGCTGGGTCAGCGGCGGCGCCGGCGACTTCGAGGTGGCCGACATCACGCGCGCCGAGCGCGGCACCAGCATCACGCTGCACCTGCGGGACGACGCCGACGAATACCTCAACGCCTGGAAGCTCAAGCAGATCGTCGGCAAGTACTCCGACCACATCTCCCTGCCGATCCTCATGGAAAAGGAAGAGTGGAAGGAAGGCGAGAACGACCAGCCCGGCGACATGGTGAAGACCGGCGAATGGGAAACGGTCAACAAGGCCAACGCCCTCTGGAGCCGCCCCAAGAAGGACATCACGGCCGAGCAGTACGAGGCGTTCTACAAGAGCATCAGCCACGACCACGAGGCGCCGCTCGCCTGGAGCCACAACCGCGTCGAAGGCAGCACCGAATACACGCAGCTGCTCTACATCCCGGCCAAGGCGCCGTTCGACCTCTGGAACCGCGAGAAGAGCGCGGGCGTCAAGCTCTACGTGAAGCGCGTCTTCATCATGGACGACGCCGAGGCGCTGCTGCCGAGCTACCTGCGCTTCGTGAAGGGCGTGATCGACTCGGCCGACCTGCCGCTCAACGTGAGCCGCGAGCTGCTGCAGGAAAGCCGCGACGTGAAGGCCATCCGCGAGGGCAGCACCAAGCGTGTGCTCGGCATGCTCGAAGACCTGGCGAAGAAGCAGAAGACCGCGCCCGAGAGCGGCGAGGGCAAGATCGACGTGGGCTCGGGCGAATCGGTGCCGGCCCCCGAGCCGACCGAAGCGGTGACCGACGTGGTCGACAAGAACGCCACCCCGGCCGCCGAAGCCGCCGCCGAGTACGCCGATGAATCGGGCAAGTACGCCAAGTTCTACGCCGAGTTCGGCGCGGTGCTCAAGGAGGGCCTGGGCGAAGACTTCGGCAACCGCGACCGCATCGCCAAGCTGCTGCGCTTTGCCTCCACCACCAGCGACACCGTGAGCGTGAGCTTCGCCGACTACAAGGCGCGCATGAAGGACGGCCAGGACGCGATCTACTACATCACGGCCGACACGCTGGCCGGCGCCAGGCACAGCCCGCAGCTCGAGGTCTTCAAGAAGAAGGGCATCGAAGTGCTGCTCATGACCGACCGTGTCGACGAGTGGGCGCTCAACTACCTCACCGAGTTCGACGGCACGCCGCTGCAAAGCGTGGCCAAGGGCGCGGTCGATCTCGGCAAGCTGCAGGACGAGGCCGAGAAGAAGGCCGCCGAGGAAGCCGCCGAATCCTTCAAGCCGCTGCTCGAGAGGCTCAAGGAAGCGCTCAAGGACAAGGCCCAGGATGTGCGCGTGACCACGCGCCTGGTCGACTCGCCCGCCTGCCTGGTGGTGCAGGACGGCGGCATGAGCACGCAGCTCGCGCGCATGCTCAAGCAGGCCGGCCAGCCGGCGCCCGACCTGAAGCCGGTGCTCGAAGTCAATGCCGGGCATGCGCTCGTGAAGAAGCTCGAAGACTCGGCGCACTTCGACGACCTCGCCAACATCCTGTTCGACCAGGCGCTGCTGGCCGAAGGCGGCCTGCCGGCCGATCCCGCGGCCTACGTCAGGCGCGTCAACGCGCTGCTGGTGTGAGCGCCCGGCCGCGCACCGTTCGGGCAGCAGCCGCCGCTGTGGCGGTGCCGCTGTTGTTCCTGGTGGGCGGCTGTTCGCACTATCACATCGGCATTCCGCTGGTGCCCGGGCTCTCGCTCGGGCTCGGCGCCACCAAGGACGGCAATTTCTCCGTCGGGCTCAACACCGGCTGGGGCCCGCTCGGCGCGGGCGTGTCGGTCAACAATACCGGCGTGGTGGCCGGCACGGCGGGCGTGGGTGTGGGCGTCGGCGTCGGGCCGATCGGCACCGGCGTCGGCGTGGGCAAGAGCGTGGTGCTGCACGATCCCAATGCGGGCAAGGCCGGATACGCGCCCGCGGGCGGCGCCGCACCGGTCACCACGGCGGCGATCGGGGCAACGGTCCCGGTTGCCGGGACGTCCGGCATCACCGGCGTGGCTCCCGTGGCGACGATACCGCCCGCTGCGCCGGTCACGGTCACCAAGGGGGGGGTGACCAGGCCGGTCACCGCTTCCGCGCCGCAGCCTTCCGCGGTGAGCGTGTCCTACCGCACGCCGGCCGATGCCCCGGCCCTTCCGGCCGGCAGCCTCGGCACGCCGGGCCATCCCGTCGCGCCCTGATGGCCGCGTCTTTCCATTCATCCGCGCCGCGGACCGGCGCGAGGGTGTCCCGATGAGTCTCAGCACAGAAGCCGTCCTGGCGCTCGCGCCCGACGATGCGTCCGCGAAAGCCGCCAAGGGCCTGCTCGCGCCGGCCAAATGGCCCACGCTCGGATATTCCGACGACGCCGTTTGGGGCGAATGCCAGGGCAGCGGCAGCAAGCCGTACCAGACGCAGGTCGACCTGACCGGACCGGTGTTCCGCTGCTCCTGCCCGAGCCGCAAGTTCCCCTGCAAGCATGGTCTTGCACTGTTGCTGCTGCGCGCGCAGAGCGACGCCAGCTTCACCGCGGGCACGCCGCCGGCCTGGGTGGCCGAATGGATCGCCTCGCGCCGCGAGAAGGCCGAGAAGAAGGAAGCGCGCGCCGCCGAACCCGCCGCCGCGCCCGATCCCGCCGCGGCCGGCAAGCGCGACGCGCAGCGCTGGAAGCGCATCGAGGCCGGCGTGCAGGAGTTCGCGCGCTGGCTCGACGACCAGACCCAGCGCGGCCTCGCATCGCTCGGCAGCGAGCAGCAGCAGGCCTGGGGCGCGATGGCCGCGCGCATGGTCGATGCGCAGGCGCCGGGGCTCGGCCAGCGCATCACGCAGGCGGCCGAGCTCATCGGCGTCGGCGAAGGCTGGCCGGCGCGGCTGCTCGACCGGCTGGGCCGGCTGCAACTGATCGTCGACGCGGTGGCGCGCCGCGAATCGCTCTCGCCCGCCACGCTGGCCGACCTGCGCACCGCGCTCGGCTGGCCGCAGGACCGCGAGGCCCTGCTCGCCGAGGGCGAGCGCATCGGCGACCACTGGCTCGTGCTCGGCCAGTGCACCGACGAACGCGACGCCAAGCTGGTCGAACGCCATGTCTGGCTGCAAGGCCGCGCGAGCGGGCGGCGTGCGCTGCTGCTCGACTATTCGCATGGCGGCCGCGGGTTCGAGACGGCCTGGGTCAGCGGCAGCGAGCGCCCGGCGGTGCTGTGCTTCTACCCCGGCCATGCCTCGCAGCGTGCGCTGGTGGCCGAGCTGCTGGCCGACGCGCCTGCGTCCAGCGGGCCTGCACCGGACACCGCCGACGAATGGCAGCGCATGGCACGGCAGGTTGCCGCCAATCCCTGGCAGCCGCTGCTGCCGATGGTGTGGGCCGAGGCCGTGCCTGCGCGGCATGGCGACCAGTGGTGGCTGCGCCTGGAGGCAGCGCCGCAGGCCTTGCCGATGCAGCTGGCCTCGCAGGAGGCCTGGCAGCTGATGGCGCACTCGGGCGGCGCGCCGCTGCGCGTCTTCGGCGAATGGGACGGCGAGCAGTTCGCGCCACTCACCGCCTGGGCCTTGGGCGCCGCAGCCGGGAGCGCGCCTGTCTGGACCCTGGCTGGAGTGCGCACATGAGCCGCCGGGCCGTTCCCAAGGCGAATACTGCAGCGCGTGGCGCGGAGGTTGTCGAATGAGTCACTGGAACACGCTGCTGCAGACCGCCTTGGTCGGCACCGCCCGCCAGCCCGTACCGGCGGCCGAAGGAATGGCCGGCGAATTCGGTGGATTGCTGCAAGCGATCCAGGCCGGTGAGGCGCAAGGCCAGCTCCTGCGCGCCGCAGGCGCTGTTGCCATCGGCCGCCGCGCCGGCTTCGTGGCGCCTGGCCTCCCGCCTTCCGACGCGCCGGTCGCCACCGCCGACGAGCACCCCGTGCTGAACGATCCCGCGCTGCAGGCCGCCGTCGCCGACGCGCTCGCGAGCGGCCCGCTGCGTTTGCAGCACGAAGGCCTCGCCGCGATAACCGCTGCCGGCCTGCGCCTGCCTCACAACCTGCTGCCTACCGCGCTGGACGCCGGCCGCCGCGCGATCGACCTGCGGCCCGCCGTGATTCCCGCGCTCGGCGAGCGCGGTCTCTGGCTCGCCGCGCGCAACGACGACTGGCGCTATGCCGCAGGCGCCAGCGAGCAGGCCGATGCGCAGACGCGCTGGGACGAAGGCAGCCTCGAACAGCGCCGCGCGGTGCTCGCCGAGCAACGCCGCAACGACCCCGCTGCCGCACGCGAACGCCTCGCCGCGGAGCTGCCGCAACTCCCCGCCAAGGAACGCGCCGCGCTGCTCGGCGCACTGGCCGGGAACATCGGCCCCGACGACGAAGCCCTGCTCGATGCCCAGCTCAAGGACCGCGCCCGCGACGTGCGCCAGGCCGCGGTCGAGCTGCTGCAGCGGTTGCCGGCCAGCGCCCACGTGCAGCGCATCGAAGCCTTCCTCGCGCCGCTGCTGTCGCAGGAAGGCGGCAGCTGGCAGCTGAAAGCCCCCGAGGCCGCCGATCCGCGCTGGAAGGACGACGCCATCGATGCCGCGCGCCCCACCCACGAGAGCCTCGGCGAGCGCGCCTGGTGGCTCTACCAGCTCGTGCGGCAGGTGCCGCTCGCATGGTGGACCACGCACACCGGAATGACCCCTGCCGCGCTGCTCGAGTGGGCCGCGAAGAGCGACTGGAAAGACGCCCTGCTGCGCGGCTGGAACGAGGCCGTGCTCGCCGTGCCCGATGTCGACTGGTGCGACGCAATGCTCGATCGGCCACGCAGCCAGCGTGCCTGGATCGGCCAGTTGCTCGCGCTGCTGCCCCGCGAACGGCGCGAGCGCCACTGGGCGAGCGAGCTCGGCGAATCGGGCAACGGCGTGCAGGAGGTGGTCGCCTACGCCGATCAGGCCTGCGCCCCTGGCGAAACGCCATCTGCCGAGTTCTCGCTCAAGCTCGCCGCCGCGCTGCGCCTGCGCGTGGAGCGCGGCGACCTGGTCAACGACTACGTGCTGCGCCAGGTGCTCGGCCATGCGGCCGCGCTGCTGCACGCCGATGCGCTGCACCTGCTGGCCGACCTGCCGCGCACCGCCGAGGAAAGCCCCGGCCTCGCCAACGCATTGAGCGACACCGCGCGCATCGTGCGTGCGCGCCAGCTGTTTTCCACCCTTCTTCTTCCTCTGCCAATCTCCTCATCCCAAGGCCGTCCATGAGCAATGTCCTGCGCCAGCATGCCGAACAGCAATTCGCCGAAGAACTCGATGCGCTCCAGAAGGTCGACGACCGCCAGCGCCCGACCAACTGGAAGCTCTCGCCCTGGGCCGTGCTCACCTACCTGATGGGCGGCAAGCTGGCCAATGGCTTCGAGGTCAGCCCCAAGTACATCGGCACCCCCCGGCTCATGGAGATCGCCGTCTCCACGCTCGCGACCGACCGCGCACTGCTGCTCTACGGCGTGCCCGGCACGGCCAAGTCGTGGGTGTCGGAGCACCTGGCCGCGGCCGTCAGCGGCGACTCGACCATGCTGATCCAGGGCACGGCCGGCACCAGCGAGGAGCAGCTGCGCTACGGCTGGAACTACGCCGAGCTGCTGGCCAACGGCCCCTCGGAAAAGGCGCTGGTGCCGAGCCCGCTGGTGCACGCGATGCGCCTGGGCAAGATCGCGCGCGTCGAGGAACTCACGCGCATTCCGGCCGACGTGCAGGACACGCTGATCACCGTGCTCTCCGAAAAGACCCTGCCCATTCCCGAACTCGGCAGCGAGGTGCAGGCCGTGCGCGGCTTCTCGGTCATTGCCACGGCCAACAACCGCGACAAGGGCGTGAACGAGCTCTCGAGCGCGCTCAAGCGCCGCTTCAACACCGTGGTGCTGCCGGTGCCCGGCAGCGAAGCCGAAGAAGTGCAGATCGTCGTCAAGCGCGTGTCCGAACTGGGCCGCGCGCTCGCACTGCCGGCCGAGCCGCCCGCGCTGCAGGAAGTGCGCCGCGTGGTGCAGATCTTCCGCGAGCTGCGCAATGGCCAGACCGAGGACGGCAAGACCCGCATCAAATCGCCCACCTCCACGCTGTCGACCGCCGAGGCCATCTCCGTCATCAACAGCGGCATGGCGCTGGCCGGCCACTTCGGCGATGGCGTGCTGCGCTCGGCCGACGTGGCTTCGGGCCTGATCGGCGCCGTCATCAAGGACCCGGTGCAGGACCACGTGGTGTGGAAGGAATACCTCGAGACCGTGGTCAAGGAACGTACCGACTGGAAGGATCTGTACCGCGCCTGCCGCGAACAACTTTGATGAACTCCCCCAGTCTTCGCGCACTTCGCGTCGCAACGCCCACCCCCTCGCCGGGGGCAACGCCAGCGGCCCGGCAGGGCCGGTTCCGCGGCGTTCCACGAAAAGGCCGTGTCGCTTCTTCTTGTGCGCAGTGAGGCCATTGATATGACTTCGAGCACGCAGCCTTCACCGCTGCACTACTTCGGCATCCGTCACCACGGCCCCGGCTGCGCGCGCAGCCTGTTGCGCGCCTTCGAGTCGCTGCAGCCCGACTGCATCCTGGTCGAGGGGCCGCCCGAGGCCGAGGGCCTGCTCTCTTTCATGGCGCATGCCGACCTGCGCCCGCCGGTCGCGATGCTGGTGCATGCCAACGACGACACGCGCCTCGCCGCCTTCTATCCGTTCGCCGAGTTCTCGCCCGAGTGGCAGGCGTTGCAATGGGGCGTGAAGCATGGGCTGCCCACGCGCTTCATCGACCTGCCGCAGGCGCATCGCATGGCCATCGAACAGGCTTTGCGTGCGGCCGATGAGGCCGAGGTCGCAGCCGCGGAGGAAGCGCCGGCCGAAACACCGCTCGACGACGACGAGACCGACACGATTCCCGTGTCCGAAACGGTGGAAGAGCCGGTGGCCGCCGCGCTGCCCGACGACCCCTTCGACTGGCTCGCCCACGCCGCAGGCTATGCCGACGGCGAGAGCTGGTGGAACCACATGGTCGAGGAGCGCGGCGACGGCGAAGACCTGTTCGGCGCGATCGCCGAAGCCATGACCGCGGTGCGCGCCGAGACGCCCGAAGACCGGCGCGGCCAGCGCGCCATGGCGCGCGAGCAACTGCGCGAAGCCTTCATGCGCCAGTCGATCCGCGAGGCCGTCAAGGCCGGCCACCGGCGCATCGCCGTCGTCTGCGGCGCCTGGCACGTGCCCGCGCTGCAGGGCACGGTCACCGCCAAGGCCGATGCCGCGCTGCTCAAGGGCCTGCCCAGGCTCAAGGTGCTCGCCACCTGGGTGCCGTGGACCTACCGCCATCTGACGAGCGCCAGCGGCTACGGCGCGGGCATCGATTCGCCCGGCTGGTACGAACACCTCTGGCAGCAGGGCCAGCAGGTCGCCGGCCGCAGCACCGGCTGGCTCGCGCGCGTGGCGCGGCTGCTGCGCGAGCACGACCTCGATTGTTCCTCCGCCCACCTGATCGAAGCCACGCGCCTGGCCGAAACGCTGGCCGCGTTGCGCGAGCGCCCCGCGCCCGGCCTGCCCGAGCTCGACGAGGCCGTGCGCAGCGTGATCTGCATGGGCGAACAGGCGCCGCTTGCGCTGATCCGCGAACGCCTCACCGTCGGCGATCGCATGGGCCAGGTGCCGGCCGAAGTGCCGACCGTGCCGCTGCAGCGCGACATCGAGCAGGCGCAGAAGAGCCTGCGCCTCAAGCCGGAAGCGACCGCGAAGACGCTCGACCTCGACCTGCGCCAGCCCAACGACCTCGCGCGCAGCCACCTGCTGCACCGGCTGCGGCTGCTCGACCTGCCCTGGGGCGAGATCACCGCCGGCCAGCGCGCGAGCCGCGGCACCTTCCACGAGGTCTGGCAGCTGCAGTGGCAGCCCGAGTTCGCGCTGCGCATCATCGAGGCCAGCCGCTTCGGCGCCACCGTGGCCCATGCCGCGAGCGCGCGCGTGATGGAAGGGCTGGCCGCCGAGACTTCGCTGACGGCACTGGCCGAGCAGGTCGACACCGTGCTGCTGGCCGACTTGCCGGTGGCCGTGCAGGCCGTGACCCGCGCGCTCGAGGACCGCGCCGCGCTCACCGGCGACGCGGTGCAGCTCATCGGCGCGGTGCCGCCGCTGGCCAACGTGTTCCGCTACGGCAGCGTGCGCCAGACCGACAGCGCGCTGCTCTCGCATGTGCTCGACAGCCTCATCGTGCGCGGCGCCATCGGCCTGCCGATCGCCTGCGGTGCACTCGATGCCGAAGCCGCCGAGGCGCTGCGCACCCGGCTGATCGCCGCGCACGACGCGGTGCGCCTGCGCGACGGCGAAGCGACCACGGCCGCGTGGCGCAACGCGCTGCGCGCCATCGCCTTCGGAGAAAGCGCCGCCTCGCTGCTGCGCGGCGTGGGCTGCCGGCTGCTGCTCGACGATGCGCAGCTCGACAGCGACGGCGCCTCGCAGCAGCTCGCGCGCAACCTCTCGGCCGGCGCGCCGCCGACCGAGGCCGCCGCGTGGCTCGAAGGTTTTCTCAACCGCAACGCCATGGTGCTGCTGCACGACGAAGCGGTCTGGTCGCTGGTCGACGGCTGGCTCTCGGGGCTCGGCGAAGAACACTTCGTGCAGGTGCTGCCGCTCGTGCGGCGCAGCTTCGCGGACTTTTCGGGCGCCGACCGGCGCGCGCTCGGCGAACGCGCCAAGCGCGGCGCGGTGGGCGGCACGACGCCGGCCGCCACGGCCGCCGCCGACTGGGACGAAACGCGCGCGGCGCTCGCGCTGCCGCTGTTGCGGGAACTGCTGGGAGTGAAAGCATGAGCGTGAATCTTCGGAACCCCGCCGACATCGAGGAAGAGGCACCGCCGCCCACCGACCGCCTGCAGCGCTGGCGCCTCGTGCTCGGCAGCGAGGCCAACGGCAGCTGCGGCGCGGTCGAAGGCCGCGTGCGCGAGATCGACCAGGCGCTTGCCGCGCTCTACGAAGCCGACGGCCGGCGCGGCCTCGGCCAGGGCGGGCAGCGCGGCGGCCGCGGCGATTCGGCGCCCAGCGTGGCGCGCTGGCTCGGCGACATCCGCAAGTACTTTCCGAGCCAGGTGGTGCAGGTGATGCAGCGCGATGCGATGGAGCGGCTCAACCTGCGCCAGATGCTGCTGCAGCCCGAGATGCTCGAGAACGCCCAGCCCGACGTGCACCTGGTGGCGAACCTCGTGGCGCTGTCGAGCGTGATCCCGGCCGGCACCAAGGACACCGCGCGCGCCGTGGTGCGCAAGGTGGTCGACGAACTCATGAAGCGGCTCGAGGAGCCGATGCGCAGCGCCGTGAGCGGCGCGCTCAACCGCAGCCAGCGCAACCGCCGGCCGCGCCATGCCGAGATCGACTGGAACCGCACCATCCGCGCCAACCTGCGCCACTGGCAGCCCGAATACCGCACCGTGGTGCCGCAGACGCTGGTCGGCTATGGCCGCAAGGCGCGCCAGCCGCAGCGCGAGGTGATCCTGTGCATCGACCAGAGCGGCTCGATGGCCGCTTCGGTGGTCTATTCGAGCATCTTCGGCGCCGTCATGGCGAGCCTGCCCGCAGTCGCGACCAAGCTCGTGGTGTTCGACACCGCCGTGGTCGACATGACCGAGCAGCTGCAGGACCCGGTGGACCTGCTGTTCGGCGTGCAACTCGGCGGCGGCACCGACATCAACGGCGCGGTGGGCTACTGCCAGAGCCTGGTGCGCGAGCCGCGCAACACCATCCTGATCCTGATCTCCGACCTGTACGAAGGCGGCGTGGAAGACAAGCTGCTGCGCCGCGCCCACGAACTGGTCGAGGCCGGCGTGCAGTTCATCGCGCTGCTGGCGCTCAGCGACGAAGGCGCCCCCGCCTACGACCGCGACCTGGCCGCCAAGCTGGCCGCGCTCGGCGTGCCGTCGTTCGCTTGCACGCCCGATGCGTTCCCGGGCCTGATGGCCGCCGCCATCAAGCGCGAAGACGTCGCGACCTGGGCTGCGGGCCAGGGCCTGAAAACCAGCCGCGCCGCGTGACGCGATGCCCGGCCTGTCCCGACGAAAGCTTGCGGCGCTGGCCCTCGCGGTCGTGTCGGTCAGGGCGGCGCACGCGCAGCGCGAATTTCCCGCCAGGCCGATCCGCTGGATCGTGCCGTACCCCGCCGGTGCCGGCGCCGACATCGTGGCGCGCGCCATCGGCACCCAGCTCGCGGTCGACGCGGGCCAGCCGGTGCAGATCGACAACCGCGCGGGCGGCAACACCGCGCTCGGCGCCGTCGAGGCCGCCCGCGCTCCGGCCGATGGCCACACGGTGCTGTCGGCCGACAACGGCACGCTGGTGTTCAACCCGGCGCTCTACCGCAACCTCAGCTACAACCCGGCGCGCGACTTCACGCCCGTCACGCTGCTGGGCCGGCTGCCGATGGTGCTGCTGGTCGGCCCTGCCAGCGGCGTCAGGGACGCCCGCGCCTTCATCGAGGATGCGCGGGCCTTTCCCGGCAAGATCAGCTTCGCCTCCGCCGGCACCGGCAGTCCCCAGCACCTGGCGATGGCACTGCTCGAACGGCAGGCCGGGCTGCGCATGGTGCACGTACCCTACCGCGGTGCGGCGCCCGCGCTGGCCGACCTGGCGGGCGGCCAGCTGCCCGCCATGATGTGCGACCTGGCCGCGGCCAGCCGCTTCATCCGCAGCGGCAAGGTGCGCGCGCTCGCGGTCGCCGACGCCACCCGCCTGCCGCAGCTGCCCGAGGTGCCCACCTTCGCGGAACTCGGCATGCCGCAGGTCGAGGCCGCGGCGCTCCTGGGCCTGGTGGCGCCGGCCGGCACGCCGCCCGAGGTGGTGGCCCGGCTGCAGCAATCGGTGGCGAGCGCGATCCACAACCCGGCGGTGCAGCGCAAGCTCGCCGAGTTCGGCGTCGAACCGGTGGGCAGCACGCCGGCGCAGTTCGAGGCGCTGATCGGGCGCGAATCGGCGCGCTGGCATGCGCTGATCCGCGAGCTCGGGCTGTCGCTGGACTGAGCGACAAAGAGGCCGTGTGCCGGCCCGCTTTACCGGGCCTTTGCCGCAACTTTGCGTGGGCGCGCCGCCTTGCTCACGCCGGCCTAAGAGTGACTGCCTAGATTGGCAGGTCGCACATGGAAGGTCGCGCGGACGGTTTGCAAGGGGCAGGCCGGGCCGCACTCAGCCGATGACAACCCGCCGGTTCAACCACATCATCTTTGCGGACGATTTCTTTCGGTCCGCCGCCAACGGTCTTCCGTACCACGTCGCGAACCGGCGATTCCTGCGGGGCTTCTTCGACGCCACGCTCGGCCGGCTGGGCCTGCCGGTGCGCGAGGCGGCGCCGCTGTCCGATGGCGGCCGCATCGACGTGGCACGCCTCATGGCCCGGCTGAACCTGCCTTGCACGCCGGCCGGCTGGGCCCGCGCCTGCATCGCCGACCTGCTGCCCGTGCACGGCCGCGACGGCATGCCGGCCTTCGGTCCCGGCGGCCTGGTGATCGGCTGGGGCCTCACGCCGGCGCTGCAGCACTGCATTGCCCGCAGCGGCGCGAGCTATCTCGACATCGAGATCGATCCACGGCGCTTCACCGAGCACCTGCACTTCTGCGCGCGGACCAACGATCCGGTCATCGAGGCGGCGCTGCAGGCCCGCCGGGTGGACGAGGAAGTGTTCTGGAACCATGCGGCGGCGCTCAAGGGCTTCTTCGCGCGGCATGGCGCGCCGTCCCTGTTCGACCCGCGGCTGCGTGTCGGGCTCTTCTTCGGGCAGAGCCTGGTCGACCTGTCGCTGGTCAGCGGCGGGCGCACCATGCACCCCGCGAGCGTCATCGCGCCGCTGCGCGAGCTGGCGCAGGGTGTCGATCTGCTGGTCGTCAAGCCGCATCCCTACGAGCCCGCGCTGCACGACCTGGCGCCGATCGCGCGGGCCATTCCCAACGCGGCGTGGACCCGCGAGAACACCTATGCGCTGCTGTCGGCCGCGAACGTGCACTTCGCCGCCAGCCTGTCGTCGAGCGTGCTGACCGAGGCGCGCTATTTCCGCAAGCCCGCGCAGGCCCTGATCCGGGCCGACCGCAATGCGGTGGAGCAGCTGCCGGTGGCGTGTTCGGCGTGGATACCCGTCGGTGCCGGGATCGGCGCGATGGATTTCATGGCGACGGTCTGCGGCGGTGAGGGCGGTCATGGCGGCGAGGGCGCGCGGCGCCATGTCGCGGCATGGCCCGCCACCGCCATCGACCGGGCCTTCATGACCCGCTGGGGCTTCGACGACCAGAGCCGCGGCCTGCGCGACGTGCCCGAGCTGCAACTGGGCCGCCCCTACCTGTTCCACCCCGGCAGTCCCGCCACGGGCTGGCTCAGCCACGGCTGGTCGGCGCCCGATGCGGAGGGCGCGAAGAGCGCCGGCGAACTCGCCTGCCTCGTGGTTCCGCTGCCGTCGCTGCCGAACACCTTGTCGCCCCGGCAGCCGCACCGCCTCGAAGTCCGCATCGACTACCGCAGCGGCACCAAGGCCACGCGCGTCCACGCGATGTTCGAGGGCGTGGTCCTGGCCGGGTCCTGCACCACGGGCGCCCGGCGGCGCAGCCTGGTGTTCGAAGTGCTGCCCGCGGCGGGGCGGAAATGCCTGGTGCTGCAGTTCGCCGTGGCCGATGCGGGCAGCGGCAGCGCGCGCCGGGGGGCCGGCAGCCCGGGCTTCACGATCAGGAAACTGCAGGTGTCGCTGCGCACGGCGCGGGGCGTGGTCTCGATGCCGCCGCCGAAGTCGTCCGTGCAGTGGTCGGGCATGCGGCCGGTGCGTGCGCTGGCCCGCGTGTTTCGCGCGCTGCGCGACTCGGCCCGCGGGGTTACCGGGTAGCCGGCGCCGCGAGGCGGGAGAGCAGCGCCGTCCAGTGCTGCAGGCGGGCGATGGCGGCCTCGCGCCCCTGCGCCGCCCCGGCGCCGTTGCTTCCGTTGTCGCCCTTGCCGGCGGTCGCGAGCAGTTCGCCCGCCGCCGCCGCCACGGCCCGCGCGAAATCCCCGGTGCGGCCGTGCCACACCACGGTGCGGTGGTGCAGCCCCAGTTGCGCGGCGCGCCCCGCATTGATCGCCTGCTCGGGCTGGTCGGTCAGCAGCAGCAGGATCGGCTTGCGGTAGACCGCCGCGATCGACAGCGCCGCCATGCCCGGGGCCGAGACGATGAAGGCGCTGCGCGCGGCCATCTCGATCCAGTGCTCGTCCTGCGCGTGCCAGCCCGCGCGGTGCGCATAGCCTTCGCCGACGAGGTGCGCCGGCACGCCGGCATCGGCCAGTCCCTGCTCCAGGCCGTCGGCCAGCGCGGCCTCCTCGAAATGCGGATTGAGATAGACCGCGGCCTGGGGCGCCAGGTCGTCGTGTGCTTCCGTGTCGGCCCCCAGCACCGCCACCGGTGTGGCGAGCCGATGCCCGCCGCGGCCGTCGTGCTGCGGCTCGCCGTAAGCGAAGTCGTGTGCGATGCGCGCGCGGCTGCGGTCGATCTGCCACGCCACGATGCGGCCGAACAGGTTCGCCATCCAGCCCGGCATCCGTCCGCCGAAGTTGCCTTCGAGTGCACGCCGCAGGCTGGCGCCGTAGACATGGACCACCTTGTGCCGCCAGCCCGGCATCCAGCCCATGAACAGCAGCGCGGGATGGAAGGAGTCGTTCACCACCAGGTCCGCCCCGCGGAACCACGTGCGCAGCCGCACGATGTCGCGCAGCATGCGCCCGGGGCGGAACACGTAGTGCGCCACGTTGCGGTCGGTTTCGCGGCGCAGCATGTTCTGCTGGCTGTCGAACTGCACCGCGTAGTGGCGCGAGAGCACGGGCGCCTCGATGCCGAAACCGGCGAGGAAGCGCGCGCCTTCGTCGGAGGTGGTGAGCACCTGCACGTCGGCACCCGCGGCCCGCAGCGCGTGCGCGAGCAGCTGCGCGCGCATCAGGTGGCCGCGCGCGTCCGCGGTCGCGAGGTAGACGATGCGCGGCGGCATCGGATCAGGCGGCCACGGGTCGCGCGCTGCCGGGGCGCAGGCGCAGGGCCAGGCCGGCGGCGTACATGCCCAGCGCGCCGGTGACGCCGAAGCCGCGCTCGGTGTCGCGCACCTCGCGCATCAGCTGCGCCAGCCGTGCCTGCTCGTGCGGCGCCACGCAGCGCTGCAGCGTGTGGCTGCACAGGCGGACGTGCCGGTCTTCGTCGGCGAGCACGCGCGTGAGCAGCGGGTGCAGCGCGTGCTGCGGGCCGATCAGTGCGCAATGGCGCTGCAGGATGCGCGAGGCCATCTGCTCGGCACAGAGGCCGATGGCATAGGCCGGCACGAGCCCGCCGTGCGAGAAGTGCGGCGCGTGGCGCCGGATCAGGCGCTGCCAGCGCGCGAGCTTGCGCCGGCTGAGCCAGTCGGGCCGTGATGCTTCCCCGGGCGTTTCCTCAAGAGAGGTGGCCGCCTGCGCGCTGCCACCGCGTTCGACGATGGCATCGGCGAAGAGGCGTGCATGCAGCTGCTCGTCGGCCAGGTGCTGGTCGAGCTGGCGCATGAGCCAGCCGGGCGCGCTGGTGCGCAGTTCGCGTTGCAGGGCCTGCTCGGACGATTCCTCGCCGACCAGGTAGAGGCGCAGCAGCAGCACTTCACCGGCGCGGCTCGCGTGCATCTGGCGCAGTGCGGCGCGCTTGACGTGGTGCACCAGCCGGGCCTGCAGCGCCGGCCAGCCGCTCAGCTGCGGTGGCGCGAGGCACTCGAAGCCGGCCGCCGGCAGGGACGCGTCAGCGGCCATCGGCCTTCGCTTTCACGGGCGGCTGCTGTTGCTGCTGCCAGCCCAGCACGAGGCCGATGAAGCTGTCCTGCAGGAAGGCGCGCGCCGACGCATCGGCCCCGGCGAACTCGCGCTGCTGCCCGTCGTAGCGCACATAGCCCTTGCCGTTGGTGGCGCCGAGCACGAGCTTCTCGTTCTTCTTGAAGCCGCGCTGCAGCAGCGGCTGCAAAGCCGATTGCGATTCGAGGCCGAACAGGAACAGGTCGCGCTGCACCACCTCGCGGGGGATCTGCCCGCTCAGGGCCTGGAGCTCGAGCGTCCAGTTTCCCTGCTGCATGGCCTCGGCGAGCGGGAGCCCCTTGGCGGAAGGCGCATGGAAGCGTGCGCGTGCCACCGACTTCGAGGCCTTGCTCAGGCCGAGCCCGATGGTGATGTCCGCATCCTTCGCGCCGCCCGTGCGGTTGTCCTGCACCTGCACGAATTCATTGGCAAGCCGCGCGGCGAGCGATGGCCTGGCGAGCGTCTCGCGGATCTGTGCGGGCGTGAAGACCACGCGTTCGGCGCTCCCCTCGATCACCACGACCTGGTACGGATCGATCCGGATGTCGCTGAACTCGTCGCCGATCGGCGAATGCGCATGGCTGCTCACCGACCACGCGTTGCCCGAGCGGCTCAGGAGCGCATGGAAGGTCAGCGGCACGCGCTGCCCGCTGCGCGACTGGCCGGAGCCTTGCAGCAGCACGTCGCCCACGATGGTCTTCTCGCCGTAGCTGCGCGGGTTGGCAAAGCGGATGGTGTGCGCGGCGCTGTCGAGCGAAGCGCGCGTGTCGGCGTCGTCGAGCGCCAGGCGGTTGCAGTCGCCGGCCGCCGCGAGCGCGCCGAACGGGCAGCCGCTGTCGGACTTGAAGTTGAAGACGCCGCGGCCGGTGAAGTCGGCTGCGGCGGCCGTGGCGCACAGGCCGGCGAGCGCAAGACCCCAGGTCATGCTGCGAAGGGAGAGCGATGGATGGATGCGCATGGTTTTGTTTGTTGTTCTGTTCGAGTGCTGTCAGGGGCGGTGGTAGGAGAGCGCCTGCGCGTCGGCGTTCTCGCGCCCGGTCGTGTGCAAGCCGACGCCGCGCGCGAACGCACCGAGCATGTCGATGGCCGAGAAGCCCACGATCAACGCCACGCCGGCCATCCAGCGCACGCCGCGCAGCGGCGGCAGGTCCTGGTGATTGAGCGCGCGCACGCTGAAGCCCAGCCGCGTGAACAGCACGCACAGCGGACCGATCGGCCCGCTCTTGGCCAGCCACTGCCAGCGCGCCGACACATAGCTGCGCAGCAGGTGCGGCGTGAGCGAATACGTGTCCTGCCCGCGCATCCAGCGCAGCTTCAGCGCCTCGGCGCGCGTGTCGGGCAGGCGGTGCTCGGTGTGGGCCGCCGCCGCGTAGTGGATCGGAACGCCCGCCGCCTTCAGCCGCATGCCCAGCACCTGGCAGTGCGCGCGGTACACGCCGTCGAGCGCCTGGTAGCTGTGCTGCGCGAACACGTCGCGGCGGAAGGCCACGTTGTTCGCGTAGAAGTTGCTCGTGGCGCCCGCGTGATCGGCGTTGGGGAAGTACATGAAGTCGATGGTCGTCAGCGCGGTGCCGACGATGTTGGCGGCATAGCTGGTGCGGCCGGCCACCACGGCGGGCGGGTCGGTGCGCGTGAAGGGCAGGAGCATCTGCAGCAGCCAGTCGTCGGCGGGCAGGCAGTCGGCATCGGCGAACACCACGTGGTCGCAGCGCGCGGCGTCGGTGGCCGCGAAGCCGACGTTCTTGGCGTCGTAGTAGCCGGTGACGGCATCGATGCGCACGAAGTCGACGGGGCGGCCCGCCAGCGCCGTCACGGCCTCGCACGATGCGGCGCTCAGGCCGTCGTGCGTGATGACCACCTGCGCCAGCGCCGTGAGCGGCAGCTGCTGCTTCGCCAGCAGGGCCACGAGGCGCTGCAGGCTCGTGCCGGCAGCGGCCTCGGCATCCGCGCCACCGCGCAGGTTGTTGGTCTCCAGGACCAGCGCGGTGCGTGCGGCAACTTGATCGGGCATCATCGAATTTTCCTCTCCGGACATTGTTTTGAAGGCTTCCATCCTGCTTTTATCTCACAACCGCCGCGGCGGCCAGTGCCTCGGGCGGCGAGGGCGCGCATGAAAGTGAGCATCTTCGGCGCCGGCTATGTCGGCCTGGCCTTCGCGGCGTGCCTGGCCGAGGCGGGGCACGAGGTGCTCTGCGCGGACGCGGACGCCAGCCGGATCGAAGGATTGCAGCAGGGCCGGATGCCGCTGCACGAGCCGGGGCTGGAGGCGCTGGTGGCGGCCGGCCTCGCCGCGGGCATGCTGCGGTTCACGGCCGACGACCGCATCGCGAGCCTGCATGGGGAGCTTCTCTTCATCGTGGTCCCTACGCCGGCCGATGCCGAGGGCCATGTCGATCTCCAGCATGTGATGGCCGTCGCACGGAGCATCGGGCGGCATCGCGACCGCGATGGGCTGGTGGTCTGCAAGTCCACCGCGCCGGTGGGCACCGCGGAACAGGTCGAGGCCCTGCTGCAGGAGGTGCTCTCGCAACGCGGCGCGGCCCATCGCATCGCGGTGGCCGTGAACCCCGAGTTCCTGCGCGAAGGCTCGGCCGTGCGCGACTGCCGGCAGCCCGACCGTGTCGTGCTCGGTGCTGCAGACCCCGAAGCCATCGGCCTGCTGGCCCGGCTCTACCAGCCCTTCGTGCGCGATCCGGCGCAATTGCTGGCGATGGACCGCCGCTCCGCCGAACTCACCAAGTACGCCGCCAACGCGATGCTCGCCACCCGCATCAGCTTCATGAACGAGATGGCGCGCGTGGCCGAGCATGCGGGCGCCGACATCGAGATGGTGCGGCGCGGCATCGGCGCGGATCGGCGCATCGGCCCCGACTTCCTGCAGGCGGGCGCGGGCTACGGCGGTTCGTGCCTGGCGAAGGACCTGCGGGCACTGCGGTACGCGGCCGGCCGCGAGGGCCATGCGCTGCGCATCCTCTCGGCCGTCGAGGCCACGAACCACGCGCAGAAGGGCCGCCTGTTCGACCTGATGACGCACCATTTCGAGGGCCGCATCGCGGACAAGACCGTCGCCCTCTGGGGCCTGGCCTTCAAGCCCGACACCGACGACATGCGCGATGCGCCGAGCCTGGTGCTGCTGGAGCGCCTGTGGGCCGCCGGTGCGCGCGTGCGGGTCCACGATCCGGCGGCCATGCCGAATGCGCGCGCCATCGTCGGCGCGCGCGGCGACGTGCAGTGGTGCGACACGCCCGAGGACACGCTGGAGGGCGCCGACGTGTTGGCGCTCGTGACCGAATGGCCCGCGTTCCGTCGGCCCGATTTCGCGCGCATCGCCAACGCCCTGAGAACGCCGGCGATCTTCGACGGCCGCAACATCTACGACGCCGCCGAGGTCGAAGCCGCCGGCATCGCCTACTACGGCATCGGCCGCGGCCGTTCAGTGCTTCGCTGAATCAATCGTCCACGGGCAGGAACGCCTGGCCCGGCGCCAGCGGCGCATGCCGGTAGCTCGCCGGCGTGCGGCTCAGCTTCACCGGCGCGCCGATGCCGCGGTAGCCGCCTTCCATCTCGACCACCATCTCGCGGTGCAGCGTGTGCGGGTGCTGCAGCGCATCGGCCACCGGCAGCACCGGTGCGGCGGGCACGCCCGCTGCCATCAGCTGGTCGACCAGCGCGCGCCCGTCGAAGGCGGCCATCGCCGCTTCGAGCCGCTGCCTGAGCCCGTCGCGATGCACCGAGCGCGCACCGGCCGTGCGGTAGAGCGGGTCGTCGGCCAGCTCGGGCAGGCCGATGCAGCGGCACAGGCTTGCGAACTGGCGGTCGTTGCCCACCGCCACGAACACCGGGTCGGTGCCCGTGGCCAGCGCGTCATAAGGGTAGATGTTGGGATGCGCATTGCCCGTGCGGCGCGGCGCCGTGCCGTCCATGAACCAGTTGGCCGCATGCGGATGCAGCAGCGAGAGGCCGCTGTCGTACAGCGCGGCCTCCACGAACTGGCCGCGCCCGCTGCGCTGGCGCTCCTGCAGCGCGAGCAGCACGCCGATCACGGCGTTGAGCCCGGTCACCATGTCGACCACCGGCAGGCCCACGCGCAGCGGCCCGCCGTCGGCCTCGCCGTTGATGCTCATGATGCCGGTCATGGCCTGCACCGCGGCGTCGTAGCCGGGCAGCGCGCCCAGCGGGCCGTCGGCGCCGAAGCCCGAGACGCGACACCACACGAGGCGCGGAAAGCGCTGCAACAGCGTCTCGCAGCCGATGCCCCAGCGCTCCATCGTGCCGGTCTTGAAGTTCTCGATCAGCACGTCGGCCTCGGCCACCAGCGCGAGCAGCGCCGCGCGGCCTTCCTCGGTGGAGAAGTCCAGGTGCTGCACGCGCTTGTTGCGGTTGAGCCCGTGGTAGTACGAGGCCACGCCGTCCTTGAAGGGTGGGCCCCAGGTGCGCGTGTCGTCGCCTTGCGGCGGCTCGACCTTGAGCACGTCGGCGCCGTGGTCGCCGAGGATCTGGCCGCAGTAGGGGCCGCCGAGGATGCGGGAGATGTCGAGGACGCGGATGCCCGCGAGGGCGCCTTGGGTCGATGTCATGGCCATGTTCCGTGCGTTCGCCATCAGTCGAGCTGCGCGCCCGACTTCTTGACCACGTCCTTCCACTTGGCCGACTCGCTCACGATGAACTGGCCGAGCTTCTGCGGCGAGGTGTCGGCCGAGGCCTCGAGTCCCTGTGCCGCGAACATCTGCTTGACCTTCGGTGAACTCAGCACTTCGGCAAACGCATGGTTGAGCTTGCTCACGCGGTCCGCCGGCGTGCCGGCCGGCGCCACGATGCCGAAGAACACGCTCACGTCGTAACCCTTGAAGCCCTGCTCCGAAATCGTCGGCACATCCGGCAGCGCCTGCGAGCGGGCGGCCGTCGCCACGCCCAGCGCGCGCAGCTTGCCGGCCTTGACGTAGGGCAGCGCGGTGAGGATGTCGGTGAAGGTCATGCCGACCTGGTTGCCGAGCAGGTCGTTGAGCGCGGGGCCCGTGCCCTTGTAGGGAATGTGCTGCAGGTCGGTGCCGGCCACCGAGTTGAACAGCACGCCCGCGAGGTGCGACGAGGCGCCGTTGCCCGACGAGGCGTAGCTGAGCTTGCCGGGGTTGGCCTTCGCGTACGCCACCAGCTCGCGCACGTCCTTCACCGGCAGGGCCGGGTTCACCACCAGGATGTTCGGCAGGTGGCCGACCTGGATCACCGGCGCGAAGCTCTTCGCCGGGTCGTAGTTGATCTTGCGGTAGAGGCTCGCGTTGATGGCGAGCGGGCCCGAGGTGCCGAACAGCAGCGTGTGGCCGTCGGCTTCGGCGCGCGCCACGTACTCGGCGCCGATGTTGCCGCCGGCGCCCGCGCGGTTCTCCACGATCATGGGCTGGCCGAGGCGGTCCTTCATCTCGGCGGCCAGCGTGCGCGCCATCGCGTCGGTCGGGCCGCCGGGCGGGAAGGGCACGACCAGCATCAGGGGCTTCGAGGGGAAGGGGGCCTGGGCCTGCGCGATGGGTGCGCTCGAGAGCGCGGCGCAGGCCGTGACGGCGGCGAGGAGGCGGGTGAGGTGTCGCAAGGGGATGTCTCCGTTGTTCTGTCGATGAATCAGGCGCTGGCTTCGGCGGCGTGCGTCGCGGTGTTGTTCCAGTCCGCGGGCATGGCGTCGGGCGCGAGCGGGTCGCGCGGCAGCACGCGATGCAGCAGCACCAGCTGGGCCCAGCGCAGGCGCGTGGCCGAACCGGTGCCGGCGGCCTCCCACGCCATCGCGATGGCGCTGGTGCAGTGGTAGAGCGCCGAGGCGGCCTGGCGCGCCAGCACATCGCCGCCTTCGCGTGCGGCGGTCTCGGCCAGTGCGGCGGCACGGGCCAGCGCATCGCGCAGCGCCTTGGCGAAGGCGGGGGCCAGCGCGGCGTCGCCGAGCAGCCTTTCGCAGTGCGCGCGCAGCACCGGCAGCGAGCCCTCGCGCTTCACCGCGCGGATCACGTCCAGCGCCACGATGTTGCTCGTGCCTTCCCAGATCGAGCCCAGGTGCGCATCGCGCACGAGGCGCGGATCGCTCCATTCCTCGATGTAGCCGCAGCCGCCGCGCACTTCCATCGCATCGCCCGTCACCTTGCGTGCATCGCGGCAGGCGCGGAACTTGATGAGCGGCGTGAGGATGCGCAGCAGTGCATAGGCGTCGGCCTCGTTGGCATCGGAGCGGGCCAGCGCCAGCGCGGTCTGGCACACCATGGTGCGGGCCTGCTCGGACGGCAGGCGCAGCTTGTCGAGCTGGCGCTGCATCAGCGGCATCTGGTCGAGCGTGCGGCCGAAGGCGCGGCGCTCCGAGGCGATGTACTCGGCCTCGGCCACCGCGCGGCGCATCAGGCCGGCGGCGCGCACGCCGTTCGACAGGCGCGAGTTGTTCACCATGTCGGCCATCTGCACGAAGCCGCGGCCTTCTTCGCCCACGAGGTACGCGACCGCGCCTTCGAGCCGGATCTCGCCGCTGGCCATGGAGCGCGTGCCCAGCTTCTCCTTCAGCCGGATGATGCGGTAGTGGTTGAGGCTGCCGTCGTCGAGCCGGCGCGGCAGCAGGAACAGCGACACGCCCTTCATGCCCGCCGCGCAGTCCTCGGCGCGCGCGAGCACCATCGCGAAGTCGGCGTCGGGGTTGGAGCAGAACCACTTGTCGCCGGTGATGCGCCAGCGGCCGTCGGCCGCCTGCCGGGCCATCGTCGCGGTGGCCGCGATGTCGGAGCCTGCGGCCTGTTCGGTCATGAACATCGCGCCCTGCGCGAGTTCGTCGAAGTCGAGCGAGGTCAGGCGCGGCAGGAAGCGCGCGACCAGCGCGGGGCTGCCGAACTTCTTGAGCGTGCGCGTGAGCGAGTCGGTCATCGAGACCGGGCAGCACAGGCCGAACTCGGCCTGCACGAACAGGTAGGTCAGCACGTACTTGACCAGCGGCGGCATCTTGCCCTTCCAACCCAGCGTCTCGTCGCGGTGCGAGATCGCGGCCAGGCCGAACTCGCTGAGCGCGAGGCGCTCCATCTCCACGTAGGCCGGGTGCTTGATCACCTTCTGCTCGTCGAGCCCGGTGCGGGTGCGCTGCTTCAGCGTGGGCGGGTTGCGGTCGGCGGTGCCGGCCAGTTCGTCGAGCAGGCCGCCCGCGAGGGCGCCGAGGCGTTCGAAATGCGGCCGCATGTGGCGGCGCAGGTCTTCGGGCAGGTAGAGCGCGAGCAGGGCGTGCAGCTCGAGGTCGGCCGTGAAGAGGTTCTGCCCGTGGCGGTCGGGAATCGGGTGGGCGTGCGCGGCTTCTGGCGCGGCGGTGGCGTCGTTCTGGGCCATGGGTTTGTCTCCTGGTTCGCCGCATTGTTGAAGCCACGACGATCTGTGTCTAATATCGAATTGGTCTTGTTCGATTCGATTTGCCTATTCATGGAACTGCGACACCTGCGCTATTTCTCCGTGCTGGCCGAAGAACTGCACTTCGGACGCGCCGCGCGGCGCCTGTCGATCTCGCAGCCGCCCTTGTCGGTGGCGATCCGCCAGCTCGAGGAATCGGTGGGCGCGCGGCTGTTCGAGCGCAACAGCAAGGAGGTGCGGCTCACGCAAGCGGGCGAGGCGCTGCGCATCTCGGCGCGGCGGCTGCTGCAGCAGGCGGAAGAGGCGGCGCTGGAGGCGCGCGACGTGGCCGCGGGCTCGGCGGGCCGGCTGCGCATCGGCTTCGTGGGCGCGATGCTCTACCGCGGGCTGCCGCAGGCGCTGCGTGCGTTCCAGGCGAAGCACCCTGCGGTGCGCGTCACGCTGAGCGAACTCAACTCGGGTGTGCAGATTTCAGAACTGCTGCACGACCGGCTCGATCTGGGCTTCGTGCATGCCAGCCGCATGCCGCCCGAACTGCAGCACCGGCTGTTGTTGTCGGAGCCTTTTGTCTGCTGCCTGCCCGCGGGCCACGCGCTGGCGCGCAAGCGCGTGCTGGCCCCGGCCGACCTGCGCGGCCAGCCCTTCGTGCTGTTCTCGCGCGAGGCCTCACCCGACTACCACGAGCGCATCCTGTCGATCTGCGCCGACGCAGGCTTTCTGCCCGAGGTGCGGCACGAGGTGCGCCACTGGCTCGCGGTCGTCTCGCTGGTTTCGCAGGGCATGGGCGTGGCCCTGGTGCCGCAGGCGATGCGGCATTCGGCCTTGCGCGGCGCGGTGTTCCGCCCGCTCGACCGGGCGGTGGCGCAGTCGGAGGCCTACGGGGTGTGGCGCACGGGGCCGCCGAACGTGCTGGCCGAACGGCTGCTGCAGGGCGTGGCCAATGCCCAACCGGCCGCCGCCGGGCCGCCCCAAGGCGGCCGGGCCTCCCCCACGGGGGGTGGCGAATTACACGCAGCGAAGCGAAGTGAAAAGCCGGGGGGCTGACATTTCTAGGCGTAGAGCGGTTCTTCGGCCATCTGCTCGCACTGGTCTTCCAGCACGAGAATCTGCCCCTTCCAGTAGTCGCTCGACCCGAACCACGGGAAGTTGATCGGGAAGATGGGGTCTTCCCAGCGGCGCGCCAGCCACGCGCTGTAGTGGATGAGCCGCAGCGTACGCAGCGGCTCGATCAGTGCCAGCTCGCGCCGGTCGAATTCGCGGAACTGCTCGTAGCCGTCGAGCAGGCCCGACAGCTGCGAGGTGCGCTGCGCACGGTCGCCCGACAGCTGCATCCACAGGTCCTGCACCGCGAAGCCGGTGCGCGCGTCGTCCAGGTCGACGAAGTGCGGGCCGCCGCCAGGGCGGTCGGTGGGCGTCCACAGGATGTTGCCGGGGTGCACGTCGCCGTGCAGGCGCAGCTTGCGCGGCTTGAAGTCGGAGGCCGGCGGCTGCAGCGCGAGGGCGGTCGCGCGGACCATGTCCAGCGCCTCGTTGCAGATCTTTTCCCAGTCGCGCTGCATGTCGAGCGGGATCTTGTCGTTCTCCAGCAGCCAGTCGCGCGAGTCGAGGCCGAAGGTCTGCAGATCGAGCGCGGGGCGGGCCTCGAAAGGCTTGGCGCTGCCCACGGTGTGGATGCGCGCCAGAAAGCGGCCCACCCATTCGAGCACCTCGAAGTTGTCGAGTTCGGGCGCGCGGCCGCCGCGGTAGGGGCTCACGCTGAAGGCGAAACCGGCATGGTGGTGCAGCGTGGTGCCGTCGAAGGCCAGCGGCGCCACGGCCGGCACCTCGGCCGCGGCCAGTTCGAGCGAGAAGCCGTGCTCTTCGAGGATCTCGGCCTCGCTCCAGCGCCCGGGGCGGTAGAACTTGAGCACCACCGCCGGATGCGGGGCCGGGTCTTCCAGGTACACCTGGTAGACCCGGTTCTCATAGGAGTTCAGGCCGGTGAGCCGGCCGTCGCCGTGCAGGCCGAGCGTCGCGAGCGCGTCGAGCACCACGTCGGGCGTGAGGCTCTCGTAAGGATGTGTGTTGGCGGGCGCTGCGGGGAAAAGGGTCATGCAGCGATTGTCGCTACCCCCGCCCCTTTCGCTGTTACAGCCCGCCGGGTTGTTTGTAAAGCGAAAGGACATGCCCGATGCGCGGGTCGCCCTTGCCGGCCAGCACCTGTGCGTAGGCGGCCTGCACCGCCTCGCCGCCGTGGTGGCGTTCGGCGCGCAGCCAGGGGTTTTTCGCGTCGGTCACGGTGGCGAGGAAGTCGTGCCAGGCGGCCACCATGCGCCGGCCGAATTCGTCGGGGCCCCATTCGGCGGTGCGCTTCTTGATCTGCGCCGGCGCGAAGAACAGCGTGGCGCGCGGGCCCGGCAGGTCCTTGCCCGCGCCCTTGGACGCGAGCTGCTCGACGTGCGTGCCGCCGATCGAGCAGCTGTACCTGAGGTTCGCGAAGCGCCCGTGGATCGCGCTGCGCAGCTCGCCGTTGCCGGCGAAGTCGACGTAGATGCAGGGCGTGTCGGCGGCGACGGTGTCGAGCGCGTCGTAGGTCACCACGCGGTCGTAGCAGCCCAGGCTCTCGCAGAAGGCCACGTTGGCGGGCGAGGTCAGGCCGATCACCTCGATGCCTTTTCGCTGGTGCAGCTGGAACGCCGTGCCGTAGGCCGTCTTGCTCGATGCGCTCGACAGCAGCAGGGTGTTGGCGCCGAAGAAATCGTTGTCGGCCATGAAGTCGTCGATCAGCCACGAGGTGATGAACAGCGGGCGCAGCAAGGCTTGCAGGTCTTCGGTGTCCGCGGTGTAGAGCGGATCGGCATTGCAGCGGAAGTACTGGTTGTAGACCGCGGGCAGTTCGGCGCGGTGCGGGGCGGCGTCGGTGAAGCGCGCGGGCGAGAGGCGGTCGGGGCTCAGCACCGCGCTCGACGACATCGGCCAGTAGCCATAGAGCCGCTCGCCCACCGCCACGCCGGGGTGCAGCGACTGCACCACGCTCGCGAAGCCCCACACCGGGATGCTGCCCCAGCCTTCCTCGCCGGAGGGGAAGAACTGCCAGTAGCTCATCGCGTCGCCGAAGGCGGCGTAGGTGATGTTGTTGGAGGTGAGCGCAAAGCTGTCGATGCGCACGCGCACCTGGCCATCCGCCAACGGCTGGTCGGTGGTGGTGCTCAGGCGCGTGGTCGGGAGCTGGTCCTTGCGGATCAGGAAGCTGGTGGTGGTGCTCATGGTGTCGATCTCCACGGTGGTGCGAGTTTCGGGGGCTTGCGGCACATTAGCCAAGCTTGATGAAAGGCGCTATCGCGTTGTCCCTTTCCGCGTCACCCGTGAGACAACGCCGGCCAAAAAAAAAGCGCCCCGGCTTGTGACCGGGACGCTTCTTGCTGCGCTGGGCGCGAACTCAGGCGATCGTCAATTCGACGTCGATGTTGCCGCGGGTGGCGTTCGAGTAGGGGCACACCTGGTGGGCCGTGTCGACCAGCTTCTGCTTCTGGTCGGCGTCGAGGCCGGGCAGCGTGATCGCCAGCTGGACCGAGATGCCGTAGGCGGCGCCGCCGTTCGTCGGGCCGAGGGAAACCTTCGAGTCGATGGCCACGTCTTCAGGCACCTTGACGCCGATCTTCGGGCCGACGGCCTTCATCGCACCGATGAAGCAGGCGGCATAGCCGACCGCGAACAGCTGTTCGGGGTTGGTGCCGGGCTTGCCCGAGCCGGGCGAGCTCAGCTTGACGTCGATCGCGCCGTCGCTGGACTTGCCGGCGCCGTCACGGCCGCCGACGGTGTGGGCTTCTGCGGTGTAGAGCACTTTGTCGAGCTTGGTGGTCATGGTGATTCCTTTGATGATGGAGGGGAGGGTTGGAAATGCTTCTCTCTTTTTCGATCGAAGCGGGGAGAAAACCTGGGGTGCCTGTCAGGCCGCCTTCTTGATGCGGTCGCGCAGGGCCTGGATCTGCTGGGTGAGCGAAATCAGTTCGGGCACCGAGCACTGGGCGGCGGCCATCAGGCACTCGGGCACGTTGGCGGCGCGGGTCTTGAGCCTGCGGCCGGCGGTGGTGAGGGTGATGTGCACGCGGCGTTCGTCGGCGGCGTCACGCACTCTGGCGACATAACCGCCGGCTTCGAGCCGCTTGAGCAACGGGGTGAGCGTGCCGGAGTCGAGCGAGAGGCGTTCGCCGAGCTCGGAGACCATGGGGCCGTCCTGCTCCCAGAGGGCGAGCATCACGAGGTATTGGGGGTAGGTGAGCTGCAGCTTTTCCAGCACCGGCTTGTAGAGCCGGGTCATGGCCAACGAGGCGGAATAGACGGCGAAGCAGAGCTGGTTGTCCAGCTTGAGCATGTCGTCGGCGGATACGGTGTGGGAGCGCATGGGTTGAATTGTAGCGAACAATTAAATTGTGTGCAATGCAATTTGAAAGCATCCATTTCGGTTTTCCGCTACGCCGTTGCTTGACCTGCGACGCATGAAACTGGACGCAGCGCTTGTGCGGGCCGATCAACAGGTGCTCTGAACGATCACCCCGTCGGCGAGAGCGTGCCCCGAGCATGAAACCGCCACGGCCCCCTTCGCGGGACACCGCGGAACCGGCTTCGCCGGGCCGCCGGTGTCGCCCCCGGCGAGGGGGAAGGCGTAGCGACACGAAGTGCGCGAAGCCTGGGGGAGTCCCATTTCACCCTCGAAACCGCTTGCGGGTCAGTGCCAGCGCGATCCAGAACGCTGCGACTGCATACACGGCCAGCACCGCCGCATGCAGCCACCAGTCGGCCGGCCACTGGTCCATGAAGAGCGGCCGCACCAGCGCCACCGCATTGGTCAACGGCAGCCAAGCTGCCACGGCTCTCACCGCCGAAGGCAGTTGCTCGAGCGGAAAGAACACGCCGCTCAGGAACATCATCGGCGTCATGAACAGCGTGAAGTAGTAGGTGAAGAAGTCGTAGCCCTTCGCCAGCGCATTGAAGATCAGCGCGATCGACGAGAAGGTGATGCCGGCCCCGATCAGCACCATCCACGCGACCACCAGCTTCGGGCTGTGGCTGATGCCCAGGCCGAGCATCACGAACAGGATCGCCGTGACCGTGAAGATCGACTTGAACGCGGCCCACAGCATCTCGGCCAGCACGATGTCGTCGAGACCGACGGGCGCATTCATGATGCCGTCCCAGGTCTTCTGCACGTGCATGCGCGAGAAGGCCGAGTAGAGCGCCTCGAAGCTGGCCGCGTTCATCGCGCTCATGCAGATCGACCCGCTGGCCAGGAACAGGATGTAGGGCACTTTCACGCCGTCCACCGACACCTGCCCCACCAGCGCGCCCATGCCGTAGCCGAAGGCCACGAGCCAGATCAGGGGCTCCGCGATGTTGCCGATCAGGCTGGGGATCGCGAGCTTGCGCCACACCAGCAGGTTGCGCAGGAACACGGGCCACCAGCGCAGCGAGATCCCGGGTGCGCGCCACACCGACGGAGAGGGGGGCGATGCGATGGCGGAAGGGGTTGCAGTCGTCGTGTTCATGATCCTGGCCTAGCCATCCTCGCGGATCTGCCGACCCGTGAGCTTGAGGAAAAGGTCTTCGAGGTTCGCGGGCCGATGGAAGGTCCGAAGGCCGCTGTGCCGCGTCAACGCGTCGAGCAGGCGCCGCGCGTCCTGCGTGTAGAAGAACACCGTCTCCCCGCTCACTTCCACGCGCGCCGCCATCGCCTTGAGCTCGGGCGACTCGGCCAGCGACAGCGCGCCGTTGCCGTACACCTCGACCACATCGGGCTCCAGGTGCTCGGCGATCAGGTCGCGCGGCCGTCCCTCGGCAATCTTGCGGCCATGGTCGAGCACCAGCAGGCGCGAGCACAGGCGCTCGGCCTCGTCCATGAAGTGCGTGGTCAGGAGGATCGACTTGCCTTGCTGCAGCAGGACCTGCAGCCGCTCCCACATCAGGTGCCGCGCCTGCGGGTCGAGCCCGGTGGTCGGCTCGTCGAGCAGCAGCAGCCTGGGGTCGTTCACCAGCGCACGCGCCAGCGACAGCCGCCGCCGCATGCCGCCCGACAGCTCGCCCGGCCTCGCATCCGCCTTGTGCGAGAGCGCCGCGAACTCCAGCAGCTGCGGCACGCGCGCGCGCACATGCGCCTTGCTGAAACCGAAGTAGCGGCCGTACACCACGAGGTTCTCGGCGCAGCTGAAATCGGGGTCGAGCGTGTCGAACTGCGTGACCACGCCGAGTTGCGCCTTGATGGCCAGCGCATCGCGCGGCATCTGCAGGCCCAGCGCGGAGATGTCGCCGCCGTCGGGCGTGGTGAGGCCCAGGCACATGCGGATCGTGGTGGTCTTGCCGGCGCCGTTCGGGCCGATCACGCCGAGGCATTCGCCGGGTGCGATCTCGAACGACAGGTCGTCGACGACCGTGGTGCCGCCGTAGCGCTTGTGGAGATGGCTGGCGTGGAAGAGGGGCGTGGGGGACGAGGAGGGCACGCAGGCATTCTGACGCAGGCCCGCGGCGGCTGCCGCCATCGCTTCAACCGATGGACAATCCGCGCCCGTTGAGCGCAGTTCCCGGCACAATCGACGCCCAGTCGCATATCGCGGGGGGAGGCCCAAGGATGCTGCGTTTCCTGTCGGCGCTGTCGGTGGTCCTGCTGCTCGGCGCCTGCGCGCCATTCCATCGGCCGCTCGCGGCCGCGGACCGGGCGACGGTCCGGGAGGTCGATGTGCGGGTCGTCGTCGCGCAGGAGAGTTTCATGTTCTCGGCGCAGGCGCCCGGCGTGAGCGCCGCCACCGGCGGCGGCCTGATCGGCGCGCTGATCGATTCGTCGGTGCAGCAGTCGCGGCAGAAGGACATGAGCGCCGAGGTGCAGGCCACCGTCGGGCCCCTGCTCGACTACGACTACCGCGTCGAGGCCGCCCGGGCGTTCGCCGAGCTGCTGGCCGAGCCGACGTCCTTTCCCTTGAAGATCGCGTCGTCCCAGGTTCTCGCAGGCATGCCGCTCAAGGCCGAGCAGGAGGCCCGCATCGCCGCCACGAAGACCGGTCCGGCCTACATGGTGCTGCTGTTGCAGTACGCGCTCGAACCGGGCCTCGGCGCCTTCACCACGCGAACGTCGGCCTTTCTCTGGCAGGCCGGCCACAGCGAGCCCGCGTACCGCTCCGCCACGATCTTCCAGACGCCGGTCGGCGGAGGCGCGCGCGCCACGGTCATCCGGCGGCTGACCGCCAACGACGGCCAGGTGCTCAAGGCCATCATGCGCGATTCGGTGAAGCAGACCCTGCATGTGCTGGGAATGGACCTCGCCGGCGCACGCTCCGGCGCGATCAGGACCTCCCGCTTCAACGTCAACGGATCGTGGGTCACCCTGGCCGGTCAGAGCTTCGACGAGCAGCCCGGCCGCGTCGTGTTCCGCGACCAGGACGGCGCGATGTACACGGTCCGGAGCGTTGCGCCATGAAGCCGCAACAACGACGCAACGCCATGGCCGCTGCTGCAGCCTTGTCCGCGCTCTGCGCCGTGCCCGGCATCTCGCATGCCCTGACCGAGAGCGAGCCGCTGAACATGGTCTACGAACAGGCACCGGAGCCGGTGCAGCGCCCCAACGGCCCGCCGGTCGAATCCCTTCGGGTCGCACCGGGCTGCATGCTCTACCTGCCGAAGATCGAGGACATCCGCAGCAACAAGGCGAACGCCGGCAACCTGACGCTGATGATGCCGACCGTCCATGCCACGCCGAGGTCGATGCAGTCGCTGAGGAGCGGCGATGCAGGGGTATGGACACGCGACGCCCTGCTGTCGGCGAAGCGCTACGGATTCGGGGCCGTCGCGGGCGCACCGGCTTCTCCCGATGCCGCGCGGCAGGTCACGGCCGAAGTGGCGCTGCGCCTCGCGCATGCATGGTCCGCGGGGCTCAACCTGGTTTCGCACGTGGTGCTCGTGGTGCGCTATCGCCTGCCCGGCGGCGAGGCCGTTTCGCGCCAGTACCACGGCATGGGCACGCGCACCAACTGGGCCAGCGGCAACGGCGAGTTCATGGCGGTGCTGAACCTCGGCATTGAAGAGGCGGTGCGCGGCATGTCGATGGATGCCGCGGCGTTGTGCGAGGGCAAGCCGTTGCCGGCGTCTGCTGCGGTGCAGTAGCTGCGTCGCTACATCCGCAGCCCGCTGAATTCCGCCTTCATCCAGTCGATGAACGCCCGCGTGCGGGCCGGCAGCAGCCGCGCGTTCGGATAGATCACGCTCACCGGCCGCGGCGGCGGTTCGAAGTCTTCGAGCACCAGTGCCAAGCGCCCTTGCGCCACGTGCGGCAGCACCTGGTACGAGAAGAAGGTGCCGAAGCCCATGCCTGCGGCGCAGGCCTCGATGGCGGGTGCGAGGTGGTTGAACTCGAGGCGGTTGCTCGGCGTCACGCTGAGGGTCTTGCCGCCCTCGTGGAACGTCCACTGCGGCGGTGCGTCGATGCGGCCGCGCACGCAGGGTGCGCCATCGAGGTCGCGCGGATGCCGCGGCGTGCCGTGGCGCGCCAGGTAGTCGGGGCTCACCGCCACCACGCGCCGGATGGTGCCGAGCGTCTGGGCCACGAGCGACGAATCCTGCAGCGGGCTGATGCGGATGCCGACGTCGATGTTTTCCTCCAGCAGGTTCACCGTGCGGTCGTACAGCAGCACGCTGCAGCGCACCTTGTCGTAGCGCTGCATGAAGCGCGTGATGGCGGGCGCCACGTACATGTGGCCGAAGAGCACCGGCGCGGTGATGGTGAGCAGTCCCGCGGGCTCGCGGGCCTCGGCCGTGAGCGCGAGGTCTGCGGCGTCGGCCGCGAGCAGCACTTCGCGCACGCTGGGCAGGTAGTGGCGGCCTTCCTCGGTGAGCGACAGGCGCCGCGTGGTGCGGTGGAACAGGCGCACGCCCAGGTGGGCCTCGAGCGCGGCGAGCGAGCGCACCACCGCGGGCAGCGAACTGCCGAGCGCCTCGGCGGCGCGGGTCAGGCTGCCCTGCTCGGCAATCTGCACGAAGGTCTGCATGGCCTTGAAACGATCCATGCCGCGATTAAACCGGAAAACGCAGCATTCAAATACAAAAATGGCTATTTATTCATTTGCTGCAAGAGAGAAGAATCCAGGCCGTACACAGCCATTTCAAAGGACGCCCCATGAATACCGTTGCCAACCGCCCCGCTCAGCCCATCAAGCTCTACGGCAGTGCGATCTCGGGCCATGTGCACCGGGTGCGGCTGTTTCTCTCGATGCTCGGCCTGCCCTTCGAGGTGATCGAGCTCGACCTGCGCCAGCGCGCCAGCCGCACGCCCGAGTTCCTGGCGCGCAACCCCTTCGGCCAGGTGCCGGTGATCGAGGACGGCGACGTGACGCAGGCCGATTCCAACGCCATCCTGGTCTACCTCAACGAACGCTATGCACCCGACCCGGCGCGCTGGATGCCGCGCGATCCGGTGGGCGCGGCGCGCGTGCAGCGCTGGTTCTCGGTGGCGGCCGGACCGCTGGCCAACGGCCCCGCCGCGGCGCGCATCATGGCGCTGTTCGGTCTGGCCGCCGATCCGACCGAGACGGTGACGCGCTCGCACGCGCTGCTCTCGGTGATGGAGATGCACCTGGCGCAGCAGCCCTTCCTGGCCGGCCCGTCCGCCACGCTGGCCGACATTGCGAACTATGCCTACGTTGCGCACGCGCCCGAAGGCCGCGTGTCGCTCGAGCCCTATCCGCAGGTGCGCGCCTGGCTCGCACGCGTGGAGGCCTTGCCGGGTTTCGTGCCGATGGTGCGCACACCGGTCGGACTGGCGGCGGTCGCATGATCGCCGCCCGGCCGCCCGAAGGCGATCGCACCGCAGCGCGAAGCGCGGAGGTTTTCCTGTGATCGCCGCACCATTCCATGCCGGGGAGCGCGCGCTGCAGGTGCAAGCCGGTTCGCGCGAACAGATGGCGGCCGCGGGGCCGCGCGTGATCCGCGACTACATGCCCGACCAGCACCGCGAGTTCTTCGCGCAGTTGCCGTTCCTCGTGGTCGGCAGCCTCGACGCCGACCTGCAGCCCTGGGCCAGCGTGCTCGCGGCGCCCGCAGGCTTCGCGCATTCGCCCGATGCGACGCACCTGCGCATCGACGCGCTGCCGGCGGCCGGCGATCCGCTGGCCGGCCAACTCGCGCAGGGCGCTTCGCTCGGCCTGCTGGGCATCGAGCCGCACACGCGGCGGCGCAACCGCATGAACGGCACGGTCGCGTCGCTCGACGCCACGGGTTTCATGGTCGAGGTGCAGCAGAGCTTCGGCAACTGCCCGAGGTACATCCAGGCGCGGGAGCCCGTGTTCGCGGCCGCGCGCAACGGCAGTCCGCCCGTGCAGCGGCTCGACGCGCTCGACCTGGCGGCGCAGCGGCTCATCGGCAGCGCAGACACGCTCTTCATCGCGACGGCGTATCCCGAAGGCGCGGCGGCCGGCGACGATGCCGATGCGCGGTCGCACGGCGTCGACGTATCGCACCGCGGTGGCCGTCCGGGTTTCGTCCGCGTCGATGAAGGCGGCGTGCTCACCGTGCCCGACTTCAACGGCAACCGCTTCTTCAACACGCTGGGCAACCTGATGGCCCATCCGCGCGCGGGCCTGCTGTTCATCGACCACGACAGCGGCGAGCTTCTGCACGTGGTGGCCAGGGCCGAGGTCGTGCTGGACGGCCCCGAGCTTGCCGGGTTCGAAGGCGCCGAGCGCCTGCTGCGGCTCCATGTCGAACATGCGCTGCGCCGCCCGGGCGCGTTGCCCTTGCGCTGGGGCGATGCGGAGCTGTCGCCGCACCTGGCGCGCACGGGGATCTGGACCTCCGCGCGCCCCTGAGCGCCTTCGGCCCCATCAATGGAAGACGGGAATGCGCCCGTTGACCGAGGGCCGGTAGCTCCAGCCGCGCGCCCGCACCGCCTCGAGATCGGGCGTGCGGTGCAGCACCGCTTCGAGCCCCGCGGCGGCCAGTGCGCAGGCCAGCGCCTGGCCCGGGCAGGCGTGCGTGCCGTGGCCGAAGCCCAGCATGCGGCGCCGTGCGCGCACGAGCGTGAAGCGGTCGGGGTCGGGGTTGAAGGCCGGGTCGCGGTTGGCGGCGGCCAGCACCAGCAGCACCGCATCGCCCGCCGCCAGCGGCGTGCCCGCGATGGTGACGGGTTCGGCAGCGAAGCGGCGCGTGTTGTGGACCGAGGGGTCGTGCCGCGCTGTCTCTTCGGCGATAGCCTGCAATCCGTCGCGCGTTCGTGCGGCGTCACGCAGCGAAGGCTCGCGCATCACCGCGATGAGGCTGTTGCCCAGCAGGCCCGCCGTCGCGTCGCAGGTCTGCGAGAGCAGCCCGACGAGGTTGGCGAGCAGCGAGCGGGAGAGCGGCGCGCTGGCGGCACTCTCTGCCAGCACGGCCGCGAGCAGGGTTCCGTTGCGCGGTGGCGCGGTGGCGGCCAGCGCCTGGAACCGCGTCATGAGTTCGCCCGCTGCAACGCTTGCACCCTGCAGTTGGTCCGCCGTGGAGAGCGGCGACAGGCAGGCGACGAAGTCGCGCATCCAGCGGTCCACCTGCGGCAGCGCCTCGTCGGCAAAACCGAGCAGATGTGCGACCGCCCGTACCGGCATGGAGAACAGCGCGTCGGACAAGGGTTGCACCGGCACGTCGTGCGCGATCTGCAGGGCGGCCGTGCGGATGGCATCCAGGTCCAGCCCGGCGAGCGCGCGTTGCAGCGCGGGCCGGTGCGCCTGGTGTGCCGCGCCGTCGTTCATGCGCACGAGGTGGCCGAACACCTCCCCGGCCGCGCTGCCCGCGATGGCGCGCGGCACCGGCTCGGCGGCCGGCCGCACGCGCAGCGCACCGTGCGCGAGCAGCACGGACTCGATGACGTCCGCGCGGCTCGCGACCCACAGGCGCAGCGTCTCGTTCCACACGAGCGGCGGGCCCGCGCGAAGCCCGGCATAGAAGGGATAGGGATCGGCATGCGTGACGGCCGCGACCGGGTCGATGGGCATGTCGGCGGAGGAGGTGGGGCTTGGGTTCATGGCCGCAGTGTGCAATTGCCGCCGCCGCCACACTTCGCTGGCGAGCGAAGTGTCGATGTCGGCAGCGTCTTACGATCGGCGCATGGACGCGACCTCCTCTTCATCTTTTTCATCGAACGCGGATTTCCAGCTCGCCCGCCTGGCCGGCGCCATCGCCGAGCCGGCACGGGCCCGCATGCTGAACTGCCTGATGGACGGCCATGCGCGCACCGCGACCGAGCTCGCCACCGTCGCCGAGGTGGCGGCCTCCACGGCGAGCGCGCACCTCGCGCGCCTGAAGGAGGAGCGGCTGGTCGAGCTGCTGGTGCAGGGCAAGCACCGCTACTTTCGCCTCGCCGGCGACAACGTCGCGGCCGCGCTCGAAAGCCTGATGGTGGTGGCCGGCGCGCCGCGTGCCGCGGCGTTCAAGCCGAGCACGCCGAGCCGCCTGCGCACCGCGCGCACCTGCTACGACCACATGGCCGGCACGGCCGGCGTCGCGCTGCACGACCGGCTGCATGCCCAGGGCTGGCTCAGCGGCCTGCAAAGCGGTTCGTACGAGCTGACGTCCCAAGGCGCGATCGCGCTCGAGAGCCTGGGCGTCGAGGTCGATGCGGTGCGCCGCTCGCGGCGGCGCTTCGCCTGCGCCTGCCTCGACTGGAGCGAGCGCCGTCCGCATCTCGGCGGCGCGCTCGGCGCGGCCTGGCTTCAGCTGTCGCTGCGCCGCGGCTGGGTGCGGCAGGCGCTCGACGGGCGAGAACTGGCGCTCACGCCCAAGGCGCTGCGCGAGATGCCTGAGCTGTTTGCCTGAAAGCCTGTCTTCGGAGCTTGTTCGCGAACTATTTCAGGCGCGTGTTGGGTTGCACGGCGTGGTGTGCGGGCTGTTCGGGGCGCGTGCACAGGACACCGGGTACTCCCCTCCGCGAATGTCCCCCGCTTCGCTCCTCCTTGATTTCGCTGCGGGGAGCACCCGGTGCCCTGCGCACGATGGGCGCTGCTGTCGTGCTGGCCGATCAACCGCTGCGCTGAGCGATCACGCTGATGGGGTGCCCTGCGCAGCGAAATAAAGGAGGAGGCATGCGGCCTTAGGCCGCGCCGGGGGACATTCGCGGAGCAGGGCACCCCGTCGGCGTGAGCGCGCCCTGAACAGCAGCACCCCAACGTGGCCCCAAATAAATCAGGCTCTCAAGCTTTGAGCTTGAGGAGATAAATCATCGGCCCGGCCATTGCCAGGTCCAGCTCGAGGAAGCTTTCGAAATCCTTGCCCGCCATCCAGAACGCGTCCCAGTTGTTGCGCTTGATGGTCTTCTGCCAGACGTCCGCCCCGGTGGCGCGGCGCACGGCTTCGAGCAGCACGGCCTTGCGGTCGGCGGGCACCTTCTTGCCGGTCAGCACGCCGCGCCAGTTGGCAAGGTCGGCGTCCACGCCCTGCTCGCGCACCGAGGGAATGCCGAGGAAGGGCCGCTTCGACGACACGCCGATCGCGCGCAGCTTGCCGCTGGCCAGCCCTTCGCTGAATTCGCTGTAGCCGGAAATGCCGGCCACCGCCTTGCCCGTTTCCAGCGCCTCGACCACCTGCGCGCCGCCGGAGTACGGCTGGTAGACCAGGCCCGCGGCGTTGCCGGCCACGCGCGCCAGCATGCCCGCGTACATGTGGTCGACACCGCCGGCCGAGCCGCCGGCGATGACGGTCTTGGCCGCATCGGCGCGCAACTGGGCGATCAGGTCCTTGGGTGTCTTGATGGGCGAGTCGGCCTTGACCGCCACCACCTCGTAGTCGCTGGTGAGCCGCGCCACCGGGGCGACCTGCGCCATGGTGACGGCGGGCTTCTGCAGCGCCACCGCGCCGACCATCACCATGCCGCTCATCAGCAGGGTGTCGGGGTCGGCATCGTATTTCTCGACGTACTTGGCCAGGCCGATGGTGCCGCCCTTGCCGCCGATGTTCTCGTAGACCACGTCGCCCGCCGCACCCGAGGCGAGCAGTGCCGCGCCGAGCGCGCGGCCGGTCTGGTCCCAGCCGCCGCCTTCGTTGGCCGGGATGACGATGCGCAGTTTGGAAACGAGCTGTGGCTCGGCGGCGCCGGCCGGCCGGGACCACAGGGTGGCATGCCCGGCGCCGGCGGCGGCCACGGCCCCCGCCATCCATGCGTTGAAGTGGCGGCGAGAAAGGCTCGCAGGCAACGATCTAGGCATTTTGTTTCCAGTTGTTCAAAAAGGTAACTGGATGATGTCTTCGAAATGTGCCAATCACCTACGCGGAAAAGTAGGTGAAAACCCTTAATCGATGCCAACTATTACTGAAAAGCGACCTCCGCGAAGCTGCGCAGCTTGCGGCTGTGCAGCCGGGTCGACCCTTCCTCGCGAAGGATGTCGATGGCCCGCATGCCGATGCGCAGGTGCTGTTCCACGCGTTCGCGGTAGAAATGGTTGGCCATGCCGGGAAGCTTGATCTCGCCGTGCAGCGGCTTGTCGCTCACGCACAGCAGGGTGCCGTAGGGCACGCGGAAGCGGAAGCCGTTGGCCGCGATGGTGGCGCTTTCCATGTCGAGCGCCACCGCCCGGCTCTGGCTGAAGCGGCGCTGCGGCTGGTTGCCGGGCAGCAACTCCCAGTTGCGGTTGTCGGTGCTCGCCACGGTGCCGGTGCGCATGATCTTCTTGAGGTCGGGGCCCTCGTAGCGGGTGATGTCGGCCACGGCTTTTTCCAGCGCGAGCTGGATCTCCGACAGCGCCGGAATCGGCACCCACAGCGGCAGCTCCTCGTCGAGCACATGGTCCTCGCGCACGTAGGCGTGGGCCAGCACGTAGTCGCCGAGCTGCTGCGTGTTGCGCAGGCCCGCGCAGTGGCCCAGCATCATCCAGGCGTGCGGGCGCAGCACCGCGATGTGGTCGGTGATGGTCTTGGCGTTGGCCGGGCCCACGCCGATGTTCGTCATGGTGATGCCGCTGTAGTCCTCGCGCACCAGGTGGTAGGCCGGCATCTGAGGCAGCCGCGGCGGCGCGGTGCCCTGGCTGCCGTCGAACAGGTGGGCGAAGGTCTCGCTCGTGCCGGCGTCCAGTCCGCGCCGGCGCGTGATCACGTTGCCGGGCTCGATGAAGGCGATGTATTCGCTGTTCTCGTCGGCCATGGCCTCGTGGCCCAGGCGCACGAACTCGTCGATGTAGAACTGGTAGTTGGTGAACAGCACGAAGTTCTGGAACCACTCGGGCGCGGTGCCGGTGTAGTGGCGCAGGCGGTGCAGCGAGTAGTCGACCCGCGCGGCCGTGAAGAGCGACAGCGGTTGCGCCTCGCCGTCGCGCGCCTCGAAGGTGCCGTTGGCGATGCCGTCGTCCATCACGCCCAGGTCGGGCAGGTCGAACACGTCGCGCATCAGCGCGCGGCGGTCTTCGCTCATCGTGCCTTCGATGTGGTCGTTCTCGGCGAACGAGAAGTGAATGGGGATCGGCTGCGTGCTGGTGCCCACCTCGAGTTCGACCTGATGGTTCTCGAGCAGCAGGCGGAACTGGTCGAGGTAGTAGCGCGAGAAAAGATCGGGCCGCGTCAGCGTGGTCTCGTAGCGGCCCGGCCCGGCGACGAAGCCGTAGCTCAGGCCCGCGTTGGCCGGCGGCGTGTGGCGCGAGACGGTGTGGGTGTGCACCCGCACGAAGGGGTAGCAGGCCCGCACCCGGCCCGGCAGCGCCTCCCCGGCCACGAAGCGCAGCATCGACTCGCGCAGGTGGGAGAGCCCGCCCTGGTAGATGGCCTTGACCTGGTCGAGTGCGGCGGCGGCGTCGGTGAAGCGGGCGGGGGCGACGAAAGTGGGCATGTAGGGCATGTCGGCATTGTGCAACGCCTGCCCGATCCGATCAGCCGATATCGCCGCGCAGATACTCGCGCAGCAGCGAGCCCGCCATGGCCGGTTCGCGCAGCAGCATCAGCTGCATCTTGCGCAGCACGATGTCGCAATAGGCGCCCGGATTCGCTTCGCGCCACGGGCGGTCCTTGGTGCGGCCCGCGTCGTCGCCGAACTCGCCCTTCATTTGTTCCTGTACCAGGCGGTACTCGGCCTGGAGTGCCTGCAGATCCACGCGCGGATCGGTGCGGACCGTGTCATGGCGCATGCCTGCGTCGGCGGAGGCGTACACATCCGCCACCGCCTGCAGGAAGGCGGCAGCGCCGGCCTCGCTCAGCACCCGCTCCGACAGCGGATGCGGCACGCCCGGCTCGGGATACAGCGTGCGGAGGCACTTCTGCGGATCGGCCGCCTTCATCTGCTGCAGCGTGTCGCGCATGACGTGCGCCCACGCCACGGCCGTGGCCTGGTCCACGAAGCCCAGCCGCTCGCGAACCAGCGTCGCGAACAGGGGGCGGATGCGCACGAAGGCGTCCTCGAGCTTCACGCCGCTGCCGACTTCGCTGCCCAGCGCCGCCTGTACCTTGGCCGCATCGCTCGGCGCGTATTTCCGGATGGCTTCGTAGGCGGGGTTCGCGCTCAGCTGTTCCCGGATCTTGACCTCGGGATTGATGCGCGACTGGATCGAAGGCAGCCGGCTGATGCCCCAGGTCGCCGCCGCGAAGATGGCGAGGAACAGCAGGAACTGCCGCACCAGGCTGCCGTCCTCGGGCGCCTGGTCCCGGTTCGCGATGCCCACGACGACGCCGGCGACCACGGCGCACACGGGCAGCATCAGCAGCACCAGGGAATAGCTCAGCCACAGGCTGAACTGTTGGCCGGAAGGGGCGGAGAACAGGGTCGGGGTCATGATGCCTTCGCGCCCAGCAGGCCCACCCGCCACCCGTTGGCACGCAGCAGGCGGTTGGTTCTGGAGCTCAGGTAGACCAGCGCGGCCAGGTTCACCAGCGGCACGAAGGCCAGCACCATGAAGAGGACCTTGCCCGAGGTGCCCATGCCCAGCCCCGAGCAGATGCGCACGATGCCGAACAGGCTTGCCACCGCGGTCGCGATGTACAGCGCCGAGGCGATCAGCGGCGGAATCGATCCTCCCCGCGCGGCGGCCGACAGGACGAAGTTCGCGATGAGGCAGTAGATGACGGTCTTCTGGCCGCTGGCCACGAGCGACAGCTCCTGTTCGTCGTACAGGTCGTCGGATTCGCGGGCCGGCTGGCGGCTGGCCGGCCTGGCGCGGCCTCCCGCGGCGGCGGGTGCAGGCGCCTCGGCGGGCAGGGCGCCAAGAACTTCCCAGCCTTGCGCGCCGAAGATGTACAGAAAATTCGATACCCGGTGCTCGCCCGCCGCATGGTGCAGGCGTGAAGCCATGCGCGCGAGTTCCTCCGTCGCGGCGCTGTCGCCGGCATCCGCGAAGAACAGGCTGCCGCGCCGCGGGATGGCCGCGACCACGCCCTTGGGAAAAGCCTGCAGCTGCGTGCGCCAGAAGCCGCGGTCCAGCATGTAGCCGGCGTCGGTGTCCAGGTCGCCGCGCCCTGCGAATTGGTAGACGCCCTGGCCGAACAGCGCGGGCTTGGGCGCGCCGCGCGCGCGGCGCCCGTTCACGGTCACCTGCGGCAGCGCGAGCTGCGGCGTCAGGTTCAGGCGCGCCAGGTCGCCCTGCTTGGCGATCGCGTGGGTGCCATCGGCGGCGGTGAACATGAAGCGCAGCTGCATGTCGCCGAGGTAGCCGTAGACGGCCGGCGCGTCGTCGCCGCTGGCTGCCGGGGCGCCCAGCTGCTCGGTGCGCTGCTCGCTCCCGCTGCCGCGCTGGAACGCGACCGACAGGTTTTCGCGCAGGCGCAGGGCGGAAACGCTCATGACAGGAACCTCGGGGCAAGAATGGGTTGGAGAAATTCGGGCCGCGCGCATTGTGCCCAATCCGCTTCCCCAGGCCGGTGCCGGCCGCGACTCAGCCGAGCAGCGAGGCCAGCACCTTGGTGAGCATGTCGTTCACGTCGGCCGCCTGCACCGCGCCCGGCAGTTCGACATCGCCATGCATCACGAACACCGGCTTGCCCCACTTGAGCCCCATCGCCATTTCCGACAGCGTGCCCATGTTGCCGCCGATGGCGATCAGGCACACGCCGGCGCGCGCGATGATCGCGTTGCGCATCTCGCCCATGCCGGTGGGAATGGCCACGCTGAGCCATTCGTTGGCGTTGCGGTCGTCGTCCTCGGGCAGGATGCCCACGGCGAGGCCGCCGGCCTCGACGGCGCCGCGCGAGGCCGCGGCCATCACGCCGCCGCGCCCGCCGCAGATCACCGCCATGCCCGCGCCGGCCAGCGCGTGCGCCACGGCGTAGGCCGCCTCGCATTCGGCCGGGCCGCCGTCGCCGGGGCCGAGGATGGCCACCGGCTGGCGGTGGCGCGCCGGCCCCCATTGCTTCTGAGCGAGGCGCGTCAGCGCCTCAGTGACCGGTGCCGACAGCACCGCGCTCGCGCCTTCGCGTAACGACATCGCCCACTCCCATCACGATCACACACACCACCATCAGCACCAGCGACAAGGCCGCTGCGACGGCGAAATCGGAACCCCCGTCGCCCACCTGCGCGAGCAGCATCAGCGGCAGGATGTTGAGCTGCGTGCCCACCAGCGCCAGCGCCGTGCCGTAGGTGCCCATCGCGATCGCGGCCACCATGCAGGCGTTCGACAGCACCGAGGGCAGCACCTCGGGCACCACCGTGTCCCGGAAGGCGCGCGCACGCGAAGCGCCCAGCGTGCGCGCCGCCTGTGCCGGGCGCAGGTCGAGGTTGGCGAACACCGGGTAGAGCGACAGCGCCACGCGCGGAATCAGGTAGTAGGCATAGGCCAGCCCCAAGCCCGAGACGCTGTAGATCCAGCTGCCGATGGCCGCCGGGTCGCCGCCGAGGCTCGCGAGCAGTTGCGTCACGAAGCCCGCGCGCCCGAAAGCCAGGATGAAGCCGTAGGCGATCACCAGGCCCGAGAAGGCCAGCGGCAGACCCAGCAAGGTCATCATCCATTGGCGCCGGCCTTCGGGCTGGCGCGCCAGCTCGATGGCGATGCAGGTGCCCACCAGCGCCGAGATCGCACCGGCCGAGAGGCCGAGGCCCAGCGTGTTGCGCAGCGCGCCCAGGAACAGCGGGTTGCCGAACAGCCGCCCGAAGGCGCTGCCGCCCTCGCCGAAGGCCTCGGGCAGCAGGGCCGCCAGCGGCACTGCGAAGAACAGCGCCATGAAGGCCCAGGCGGGCCAGGCGCCAAAGCGTCGCATGGCGGCCTACTTCCCCAGCGCGGCCTGCGCCCAGAGGCGGTCCACGTCGGCCTTGCGTTCCGAGGCCTTCACCACGTCGAGCGGGCGGATCTGCGGCGCGGCCGGCATCCTGGCCGCGACATCGGCGGAGAGCGGCGTGCCCGGCACCGCGGGGCGCACGAAGCCCTGCGCGAACAGCGACTGGCCCGCCTCGCTCATGATGAAGTTGAGCCACAGCCTGCCGGCGTTGGGGTTGGGGCCGTTCTTCACCAGGCTGATCGCATAAGGAGCGGCCACGCTGGCCTCCTTCGGAATCACGACCTCCACTGCATCGCCCATGCCGTCGACATGCTTGGCCTTGAGGCCGTCGTTCTCGTAGCTGATCCAGACCGGGATCTCGCCCTTCAGGAACTTGGCATACGGCGTGGTGCCTTCCACGCGCAGCACATTGCCGGCCGCATGCAGCTTGCCGAGGTAGTCGATGCCGGGCTGCACGTTGTCGACGCTGCCGCCGTTGGCATACGCCGCGGCGAAGGTCAGCACCTGGCCGATGCCGGTGGAGCGCGGGTCGAGGTAGACCACCGTGCTCTTGAACTCGGGCTTGAGCAGGTCGGCCCAGCCGGTGGGCACGTTCTTCACCAGTTTCTTGTTGACCAGGAAGGCGATGTTGAGCGTGTGGATGGTGAACCAGCGGCCCTCGGCCTCGCGGAACACGGGCGGCAGCTTGTCGAAGTTGACCGGCTTGAAGGGCGCGACCACGTCCTTCTTCGCGGCATCGACGGCCGAGGCGGCGAAGTAGTAGGCGGTGTCGGCCTGCGGGCGGCGCCTGGTCTTCTCGAGCGCGACCACGGTGGCGGCCGAGCCGATGTCGTTGTAGGTCAGCTCGATCTCGGGGTAGCGCTTCTTGAAGTCGCGGAACAGCGACTTCCAGTTCGCCCACTCGGGGCCGGTGTCGAAGGAAACGCACAGGCCTTCCTTCTGCGCCTCGGCATAGAGCGCCTTCTCGCCCGCATAGAGCTCGGGGCCGTCGAAGGCGAAGGCGGTGCGGGCCGCGAGTGTGGCCAACGAGAGTGCGGGCAGTGCGCCGGCGGCCTGGATCAGATGTCTGCGTTGCATGGTGGCTCCTTGGAGGAAATGGAGGAAGAGGTCAGTGGTCGAGCAAGCGGAGGTGTTCGGGTGCGATGGCAATCGCCTCGGCGGCGGGCGTTGCCGATTCGGCGAGGAAGGGCTTGCCCGCGCCCGCCACCTCGAAGTCGTAGCGCGTGAGTGCGCCCAGGTAGCGTTGCGCGCCGGTGCGGCCCGCGAGGCGATTGATGCTGCCGGCAGGCGGGTCGGCCTGGATGTGCTCGGGCCGCACCAGCACCTGCACCGCGCTGCCGGCGGCGCGGCGGCCCGTGGGTGCAGCGAGTTCGGCAAAGCCAAGGTCCAGCCGGTCTGGCGCGCTGACCTTCGCGGGCAGGATCGTCGAGAGCCCGACGAACTCCGCCACCGCGCGGCTCGCGGGGTTCTCGTAGATGTCGCGCGGCGTGGCGATCTGCAGCAACCGGCCATCCTTGAGCATCGCCACGCGGTCGGCCATCACGAGCGCCTCCTCCTGGTCGTGCGTGACCAGCAGCGTGGTCGCATTGAAGCGCTGCTGGATCGAGCGGATCTGGTCGCGCAGGTGGCCGCGCACGCTGGCGTCGAGGGCCGAGAGCGGCTCGTCGAGCAGCAGCGCACGCGGGTCGATCGCGAGCGCGCGGGCCAGCGCCACGCGCTGCTGCTGGCCACCCGAAAGCTGTGCCACGGCGCGCTGCGCGTATTCGCCCAGCCCCACGATGTCGAGCAGCTCCTGCGCGCGCTTCCGGCGCTCGGTGGTCTCCACCTTGCGCAGCTTGAGCCCGTAGGCCACGTTGTCGAGCACGCTCAGATGCGGAAACAGCGCATAGCTCTGGAACACCATGCCGATGTGCCGCTGGTGCACCGGCGTGCGCGACATGTCTTCGCCGTCGAGCGCGATGCGGCCCGTGTGGCCCGTCTCCAGGCCCGACACCAGCTTGAGCAGCGTCGACTTGCCCGAGCCGCTGGGCCCGATCACCGCCACCAGCTCGCCGGTGCGCACGTCGAGCGACACATCGTGCAGGCCGTGCGTGCTGCCCGGGTAGTTGTAGCTGACCTGATCCAGAAGGAGGCTCATGCGCGTTGCTTCACAAGGGAGGACGAAAGAAGGGCCGACGCGCTGGCCAGCACGAGAAGAATGACGGTCGCCGCGCAGGCAAACCCCGTCGCGCCGTAGAAGGCCTGCAGCAACACCACCGGATAGGTGCGGTTCTGGAAACTCGTGAGCAGGTTCGACAGCCCGAACTCGCCCACCGAAATGGCCGCCACCATCACCAGTCCGCTGATCAGGCTCTGCCGCAGGCTGGGCAGCACGATGCCGGTGAACTGCTGCCAGCCCGAGGCGCCCAGCGTCGCGGCCGCCTGCTCGAGCCGGCCGAGGTCCAGGTGGCGCAGGTCGGCCAGCAGCGTGTTGGTGAGGTAGGGCAGCGTGAGGATCGCGTGCGCCGCGATCAAGAGCGGCATCGAGCCCAGCCACGGCGCGAAGTCGGTGTTGAACACGATCATGTAGCCGAAGGCCAGCGTGATGGTCGGCACCGCGACGGGGGTGGCGCTCACGATGCGCGCCGCCAGGCTGCTGCCGCGCCGGGCCCCGTGGTAGAGCGCATAGGCCAGCGGCAGTGCCAGCACGGTGTTGATCGCGCAGGCCGACATGGCCACCACCAGGCTGCTCGCGAAGGCCTTGCGGAACGAGGTGTCGAGCCACAGGTCGAGGTACCACTGTCCGGTGACGCCGGTGGGCAGCAGCGTGTTGGTCCAGTTGCCGCCGAAGCTGCCGACGAGCAGCAGGGCGATCGGCAGCAGCAGGTACAGGCCGTAGATGAGCGAGATGCCGCGGACCAAGGTGATGTCTCCGTATGTCTTGCGCAACCGGCATACTTTCCGGATGCTCTACTTTTTGCGCACGGCCGGTGGCCGCGTTCCAGCGAATTCTAGGAAGCGCATGCAAACTTATGGGTGAAAGTTGGATGACGATGCTTGAGCAATCGGAAAGTGTTTTTCACGGAGCTTTCATCAACCGGAGCCATGCATGAAGCGCGACTGCCCCACCATCCAGGAGCTGCTGGCCTTCGACGCGGTGGCGCGCCACCAGAGCATCACGCTCGCGGCCGGCGCCCTGTGCATCACCGTGAGCGCGGTCAGCAAGCAGATCGCGGGGCTCGAGGCCTTCCTGGGCCGCGAGCTGCTGCAGAAGAACGGCCGCGGCGTGCAGCTCACGCCGCAGGGGCGGGTGTACTGGCAGAAGATCTCGGGCGGCCTGCGCGCCATCGAGACGGCGACCTTCGAGGCGCGCTCGGGCGATGCCGGCGCCGGCCTGCTCACGCTCGCGAGCGTGCCCACCTTCCTCACCAAGTGGCTCATTCCGCGCCTGCCGGCCTTCAGCCAGAAGAGCCGCCATGTGATGCTGAGCTTCAGCCGCCACCTGGAGCCGAGCGACGGCATCCCGGCCGGCGTGGATGCCGCGATCCGCTACGGCCCCGACGGCTGGCCCGGCGTGGTCTCCGAATACATCGCGGGGCGGGAGTTCGTGCTGATCGTGGCGCGCGCGCTGGTCGAGGGGCGCCACCGCATTGCGCAGCCGGCCGACATCGTGGGCCACACGCTGCTGCATCACGAGGGCGCGCCCACGGCCTGGCGCGAGTGGGCCTCGCAGCATGGCGTGCCCGAGGTGCAGACCGTGGCCGGGCCGCGCTTCGCGCAGTACTCGGCGCTGATCCAGGCGGCGCTCAACGGCCTGGGCATCGGGCTGGTGCCGAAGCTGCTGGTGCAGGAAGAGCTGGCCGAGGGATCGCTGCTGAGCCCCTGCGGCACGCCGGTGCGCGTGGACCAGGGGCACTACCTCTGCTACCGCCCGGACCGGCTCGACCTGCCGGCTTTCGCGGCGTTCCGCGAATGGATCATGGACGAGGGGCTGAAGTCGCGCGGCGCGGAAGCATGAAGCGGCCGTCTTCGTTAACCTCTGCAGCCGAACAACCAAGGAAGTGAACCGATGAAAGTCGCAGTCATGGGCGCCGGCGCAGTCGGCTGCTACTACGGCGCCATGCTGGCGCGCGCGGGCCACGAGGTGGTGCTGATCGGCCGGCCCTCGCACGTGGAGGCCGTTCGTGCGAACGGGCTGCGGCTGGAGACGAAAACCTTCGACGAGCACGTGAAACTCGACGCGAGCACGCAAGCCAGTGCGGTGCAGGGCGCGGACCTCGTGCTGTTCTGCGTGAAGTCCACCGACAGCGAATCGGCCGCGGCGCAGATCAAGCCGCATCTCTCGCCCGATGCGCTGGTGCTCACGCTGCAGAACGGCGTCGACAACGACGAGCGCGTGCGCTCGGTGCTGCCGTCCAACGAGGTGGCCGCCGCCGTGGTCTACGTGGCCACCGAGATGGCCGGCCCGGGCCACGTGAAGCACCATGGCCGCGGCGAACTGGTGATCGCGCCCTCGCGCACCAGCGAACAGGTGGCGCAGCACCTGGCCGCCGCCGGCGTGCCCACGCAGATTTCCGACAACGTGCGTGGCTCGCTCTGGGCCAAGCTGATCCTGAACTGCGCCTACAACGCGCTGTCGGCGGTGTCGCAGCTGCCTTACGGCGAACTCGTGAAGGGCGTGGGCGTGGCCGACGTGATCCGCGACGTGGTCGCCGAATGCCTGGCCGTGGCGAAGGCCGAAGGCGTCGTCATCCCGGGCGACACCGACGCGGCCGTGCGCGGCATCGCGCTGTCGATGCCCTCGCAGTACTCCTCGACCGCGCAGGACCTCGCACGCGGCAAGCTCAGCGAGATCGACCACCTCAACGGCCTGGTCGTGCGGCGCGGCGAGGCGCTCGGCGTGCCCACGCCCGCGAACCGCGTGTTGTTCGTGATGGTGAAGCTGCTCGAAGGCAAGCAGCAGAAGGCCGGCGGCTAGCCTGGCATCGGTTCGCGCATCGTTACGAACTCTTCGGCGGCGGTCGGGTGGATGCCGATGGTGCTGTCGAACAGCGCCTTGGTCGCACCCGCGCGCATCGCCACCGCAAAGCCCTGCACGACCTCGCCCGCATCCGCGCCCACCATGTGCAGGCCGACCACGCGGTCGCTCTTCTTGTCCACCACCAGCTTCATGAAGGTCCGTTCGCTGCGGCCCGAGAGCGTGTGGCGCAGCGACTTGAACTCGCTGGAGAACACCGTGACCTCGCCGAACTTCGCGCGCGCGTCGAGCTCGGTGTAGCCGCAGGTGCCGATGTTCGGGTGGGTGAACACGGCCGTCGGGATGAACTCGTAGTCCATGCCGCGCCTGCCCTTGCCGAACAGCGCATCGACCACCACCATCGCCTCGGCCAGCGCCACCGGCGTGAGCTGCACGCGCGTGGAGACATCGCCCACCGCATAGATGGACGGCACCGAGCTGCGGTAGTGCGCATCGACCGCGATCGCGCCTTTCTCGTCGAGCTTCACACCCGCCGCTTCGAGGCCGAGGCCCTGCGTGTTGGGCACGCGGCCGGTGGCGAACAGCACCGTGTCGGCCTCGATCTGCTGTCCGCGCGCAAGGGTCACGACGAGGCCGTCCGCACCGCGCGCGATCGACGAGGCCTCGCAGTTCAGGCGCACTTCGACGCCCGCCTTGCCCATCTCGTTCGCGAGGAACTGCCGCACGTCGTCGTCGAAGCCGGTGAGCAGGTGCGCGCGGCGATGCAGCTGCGTCACCTTGGCGCCCAGGCCGTTGAAGATCGACGCGAACTCGCAGGCGATGTAGCCACCGCCTACCACCAGCAGGCGCTTGGGGAATGGATCGAGGTCGAACATCGCGTCGGAGGTCACGATGTGCTCGCGGCCCGGAATGCCCGGCACGAAGGGGGTGCCGCCGGTGGCCACGAGCAGGTGGCGCGCAGTGTGGCGCTTGCCGTCGATTTCCACCGTGTGGCCGTCGACCAGTTGCGCCCATCCGGTGATCACGGTGACGCCCGAGTTCTTCAGCAGCGAGGCGTAGATGCCGTTGAGCCGCCCGATCTCTTTTGCGCGCTGCGACTTGAGGTGTGCCCAGTCGAACTGCGGTTCGGAGGCCAGCTTCCACCCGTAGCCCGCGGCTTCCTCGAACGATTCGGCGTAGCCGGCCGCATAGCTGTAGAGCTTTTTCGGGATGCAGCCCACGTTGACGCAGGTGCCGCCGAGTTCGGCCGCTTCGGCCAAGGCCACGCGGGCGCCTGTCTGCGCCGCCATGCGCGCGGCGCGCACGCCGCCGCTGCCGCCGCCGATGACGAAGAGATCGAAGTCGAATGTGGGCATGAGAAAGACGCTCCTTGCGGCCGACTGTAGCGGTCGGCCGAAGGCGGCGCTGCCTTCGGGGCTTGTGCGCGATGCGCGTTGCCGCGCGGCCGGTCGGTCAGCGCTGGTCCGGCGTGGTCCAGAGGCGCCGGTTGTCGTCGCCGCGCGGCCCCTGTTGCGGTTGTGCCGGCGGTGCGGAGCCGCGTTGTTGTTGCTGCTGTTGCTGCTGTTGCTGCAATGCGCGCACCTGGGCCTCCTGGGCCTGGCGCAACGCGTTCTGCTGCTGGGCCTGGATCTGCTGCATCTGCGCGGCGCGCTGCTGCGCTTCCTGCTGTTGGCGAAGCAGCTGCTGTTGAGCCTGTGCCTGCTGCGCTGCGCGCTGTTGCTGCAGCGCTTGTGCCTGGGCGGCACGCTGCTGCATCTCCTGTTGCTGGCGCAGCGCCTGCTGTTGTTGCTGCTGCTGCTGCTGCTGCTGCTGGCGCGACTCGTCCTGTTGGCGCCAGCCCTGCTGACGCTGCCACTCCATCTGCTGGTGCTGCTGTTGTTGCGCAGCCTGCGCCTGCGCGGCGCGCTGCTGCATCAGCTGGAGCTGTTGCGCCTGCTGGAACTGCATCTGCTGTTGCTGCGGCCCGATCAGTGCCGCCGGCGGCGGCGCCGCAGCGGGCCGGCCGAAGCCGCCGCCGCCGTGGATCGCGATGCCCGGCGTGGGCATCACCGGAACACGCGCAAAGCGATCGTCCGGCAGCCGCACCAGGTCGCGGCGGCTGAAGGGGCCGCGGCCGAAGCGGTCGGCCGGCAGCACGGTCACGGCGCCCGGCATCTGCTGGTTGGCATAGAAGTCGCTGGCCTGCCGGTTGCGCAGCGCCATGCGATTCACCTGCTCCAGGTAGCGCTGGCTCGCGCCGTAGCCGGGCCGCCATGGCTCGCCCGGCGCCAGGGGGAACCAGCCCACGCCGTTGCGGCCGCTGCCGATCTGGAAGCTCGCATTCGCGCCGCCGCCGCTGCCGCCCACGAAGCCGACCAGCGCCGGCGAGTACACCGGCCGTACCTGGGGCCGGCCGGGCACCCAAGCCCAGCGCGGGCCCACGCGCGCCCAGCGGCCGTAGTGGAAGGGCGCGAAGCCCCAGGGCGCGGCATCGACCCAGGTGAGGCCCCAGGGCGCCACGTTCACCCACTGGCCGTCGCGGTAGGGCGCCCAGTCGGGGTCCACGTTGCGCGGGAACCAGATGTCGCCATAGGTGGCGTCGTTCTGCCAGTCGCCGTAGTTGTCGAGCTGCTGGTAGCCGACCACCTCGCGCGACACGTAGCGCGCGGAGATCGACTGGTCCTCGATGCGGTTGCGCTCGGCCACCCAGGCGTCGAAGCTGACGGTCTGCGGCGGGGCGCCGGCCACGGCGACCAGGTTGCGGCCCGACACGGTGAGCTGCTGCCGCGCATCCAGCGATTGCGATTCGCCGTTCTCGCCATACAGCGTGACGCGGCCCGAGGCTACGCCGATCCAGGTGGTGCCGGCGGCCGGGTCGGCGGCGATGCGGTATTCGCCCGGCGCATCGATCACCACCGCGAGGTTGCCGGTGTCGACTTCGACGCGCTGGCCTGCGAGGTCGTCGCGCACGCGCAGCTGCAGGTTGCCCTGGTTCGCGGTGAGCCGCACGGTGTCGTCGTCGAGTTCCGAGAACTCCACATGGGTCTGTCCGTCGAGCCGCAGCGCCGCCGAGCCGATGTGGATTTCCGCGCGCGCATTGCGGTCGGTCCAGAGCCGGTCGCCGGAGGTGAGGGGGCGGTTGGGCTGGGTGTCGTACCAGCTCTCCTCGCCGGCCGGCGCAAAGCTCACCGTGCCCTGCTGCAGCGTGAGGCGGGCCACGCGGCCCGGCGGATCCTGCTGGGCGCTGGCTGCGACACCGAGGCACAGCAGCGCCAGACCGAGCAGCCATCGGTGCAGCGGGCGATGAAGAGGCGAAGAGGCGGAGCTGTTCATGGTTTGTCTCCGGTTCCGGGGGCCGGGTGAAGCGATGTATTTGTAACGCGCGAGAATCCGCTGCCGCCGTCAGTGCTTGCCATCTGCTTGGTGAACGCATGCACATTCGGCAACTGCTTGTAATGAGGGAACCAGAATGAAAAACGATTGCAATGCCCGTCCAGCGGGTGAAGTGCGCTACCAGAAAAATAGCGGCGCATGGCTGCGCACCGGCGGGATGGCCGTGCTTGCGCTCGGGGCGATGGCCTGGATGGCCGCGCCGGCCGGCGCGCAACTCGCGCGCAAGCCCTCCTACTACCAGCAACAGAACCAGCCGCAACCCGAGGGACCTGCCGCGCAGATCGTCCCCCGCCCCGCGATGCCCGCGTCGCTGCCGGCGCTGGGAAGCCAGGGCGACTTCGCCAGGCTGGCGCGCGTCTACGATGTCGGCACGCCGATGCAGCTGGCCCACGTGCTCTTCGTCGTCGACCGCCAGGCCAGGCCGGTGCGCACCTACTACATCGACACGCCGCGCTACCAGCTGCATGTGCGCTTCGTGCGCGACACGGGGCTCTCGCCGCGCGCGGGCAAACGCGAGATCGACCGCAACTACCTGGTGCCCGATCGCCGTTTCCTGTTCGGCACGCTGAGCTGGCAGCAGAACATCGGGAGCTTCACCTACGAGTTCTGGGAGGGCGACCAGCTCACCGCGCCGCTGCTGCGGCAGGCCGACGCCCAGGTGAAGGCCAGCTTCTTCGCGCCCGTGAAGTTCAAGACCAACTCCACCCTGCACGAGCGGGTGGCGAAGGAGGCGGGCATCGATTTCGTGAGCCAGGAGGCGCTGATCCGCGAACAGCCCTACATGCCGATGAACCTCGGCACCGCCACCGGCCGCGTGCGCATCGTGGACGATGCCTCGGGCCTGAACGCGCTGCTGCCCGACGACATTGCCGTGCTGCGCCAGGTGCCGATCAACCTGCCGCCCGTGGCCGGCGTGCTGACCGAGCGGCCGTCGACCGCGCTCTCGCACGTCAACCTGCTGGCCAAGGGCTGGGGTATTCCCAACGCCTATGTGCGCGATGCGGCGACCGTGCTGCGCGAGCATGCGGGCCAGTGGGTGGCGCTCAAGGTGGCGGCCTCGGGCTACCAGCTGCGCCGCCTCACGGCGGAAGAAATCGCGGCACTGCCGCCGCGTGCCGTGCGCAGCGCGGCCACCGGCGCGGTGCCCGGCAGCGACAGGGCCGTCAAGCCCGACCTGCGCGAGACCCGCCTGCTGCCGCTGGCCTCGCTGCGCGCACGCAACAGCGCGCAATGCGGTTCCAAGGCCGCCAATCTCGGCGCCATGCTGGCCGCGCGCATTCCGTCCACCACGGTGCCTGACGGCTTCTGCATTCCGTTCGCGCACTACGACCGCTTCATGCGAGCGAACGGCCTGGCCGATCGCCTGGCGCGCATGCAACAGCAGCCCGGTTTCGCGAGCGATCCGCAGCAGCGGCAGAAGGCACTGGCGCAACTGCGCGACGAGATCGTGAAATGGCCTGTGGATGCCGCCACCGCGGCGGCCTGGCGCGCCACATGGCAGTCGCAGCTGGGTGGCGGCGGCGTGTTCGTGCGCAGCTCGTCCAATTCCGAAGACCTGCCAGGCTTCAGCGGCGCGGGGCTCTACACCACGGTGCCCAACGTCAAGACCGGCGATGCGCTCGAGCTGGCAGTGAAGAAGGTCTGGGCCTCGGTGTTCAACCCCGAGGCCTGGGAGGCGCGCAGCGCCGCGGGCTTCGGCGCCGAATCGGTGCTGATGGGCGTGTTCGTGCAGACCGCCATCGACTCGACCAACGCCGGCGTGATGATCACGCGCGACCCCTTCGACGCGGGCCACCCGCACGTCACCTACATCTCGGCCAAGCGCGGCATCGGCATCCGCGTGGTCGAGGGGCAGCGCGTGGCGGAGCAGGTGATGTATTCGAGCTGGTCGAAGGCGATCCAGGTGCTGAGCCGGTCGGCGGAGGAGACCGCGCTGCAGCTCGACAAGGACGGCGGGGTGAAGGAGGTACCGGTGGAGCTCGGCCGCAACGTGCTGACCGACGAGCTGGTGGTGCGGCTTGCCAACGTGGGCGCGGCCGTGAAGCGCACGTTCAACGCGGTCGATCAGGACATCGAGTGGGCGACGGTGGGGGACAGGATCGTGCTGTTGCAGGCGCGGCCGTACGTGGAGCGGCGGCGTTGACGGTCGGCTCTTGCAGCCTGCCTCGGCGGCATGTCACCCATAGAGGTACTGCGGCAGCCACAGCGTCAACCCCGGCCAGATGTACATGAACACCATGCACAGGATCACGATCAGCATGTACGGCATCATCCCCGCGAAGATCTGGTTGAGCGTCACGTGCGGCGGCGACACCCCCTTCAGGTAGAAGGCCGACATTGCCACCGGCGGCGACAGGAACGCCGCCTGCAGGTTCACGAACACCAGCACGCCGAACAGCAGCGGGTCGATCTGGAAGTGCGCGAGCAGCGGCAGGAAGATGGGCACGAAGATCACGATGATCTCGGTCCACTCGAGCGGCCAGCCGAGGATGAAGATGATCGCCTGCGACAGCAGCAGGAACTGCAGCGGGCTGAGGTTCATGCCCAGCACCCATTCCTCGATGATGCGCTGGCCGCCCAGCAGCGCGAACACCGCCGAGAACAGCGCCGAGCCCACGAACAGCCAGCAGACCATCGAGGTGGTCTTGAGCGTGAGGAACACGGCCTCCTTGGTCTTCTTGAAGTTCAGCGTGCCGGCCTGCCACGCCATCAGGAAGGCGCCGGCCGCGCCCACCGCAGCCGACTCGGTGGCGGTCGTGATGCCGAACAGGATCACGCCCAGCACCACCAGCGTGAGCGTGGCGAGCGGCATCACCGACGACACCAGCATGCGCAGGATCTCGAACTGCTCCGCATCCAGGCGCCAGTAGTACCAGGCCAGCAGCACGAGCGTGAAGAGGCTGGCCACCAGGAAGCCCGTGTAGAAGGCTTCGGGCACCGCGGCGGTCTTCGGCGCATCGACCGCCTCGCCGAGCTGTTGCAGGCCGCCCTCGGCGGCCGTCGGGGCAGCGGCTTCGCTGCCGGGTGGTTCCTCGACGCCGCCGCCGGGCGGCTCCTGCAGGCCGCCTTCCGATGCGGGCTCTTTCGGCTCTTCGGAGGCCGGCGGTTCGGCCAGCCCGGTGCTGGAAGAGGACGAGGCCTCGGGCAGCACCGCGGCCGTTCCCGCGGCCTTCTGTGTTGCCTGCTGCTCGGCCACCGGCGCGTTGTTGTCCTTCTGCGAGTAGATCGCCACGTACCACCAGACCGAACCCAGCGTCACGGCCGCGAGCGCCAGCGGCACCAGCGCGCTCAGCAGGCTGCGCAGCAGCATCCACCAGGTGATGCGCACGCCCTCGACCGCGCCGCGCAGCGCGCGCGCCGGCGACACCACGGCGGTGGCGAGCGCAGGCAGCATGCGCGGCGAATAGCTGGCCGCGATGTGCGCGACCCAGGGCGAGACTGGCGCGCGCTGCTGGTCGGCCGGCAGCTTGGGCGCGACCTTCGGTTGCAGCACGGCCCAGCCGATCACGTAGAGCAGATAGAGAAAGGCGAGGAAGAAGCCGGGGAACATCGCCGCCGCATACAGCTTGACCACCGACTGTCCGGCCACGGCCGCGTACACGATGATCATCACCGAGGGCGGAATCAGGATGCCGAGCGTGCCGCCCGCCGTGATCACGCCGGCTGCGAGGCGCGTGTCGTAGCCGGCGTTGAGCATCGGCCGCATCGCGATCACGCCCATCAGCACCACCACCGCGCCGACCAGGCCGCTCGCGATGCCCCAGAAGGTGCAGACGATCAGCGTCGTCACCGCGAGCGAACCCGGCACGCGGCGGAAGGCGAGCTGCACGCTGTGGAACATCTTGTCGACCAGCGCGCCGCGCTCCATCACATAGCCCATCAGCACGAACAGCGGAATGGACAGCAGCGTCTCGTTGGTCATGGCACCGAAGGCGCGCTGCACCATCAGGTCGAAGATCTTGTTGTCGAGCCAGTGCGCGGCGGGGTCGTAGAAGGCGATGAAGCCGAAGAACATGCCCAGCCCCATCAGCGTGAACGCCGTGGGAAAGCCCAGCATGATCACGACCACGATCAGGCCGAGCATCGAGAGGCCGAGTGCGGGGTCGCTCATGGCGTACCTCCCGTGCTGTCGCTCTTGCGCTGCTGCGCGGCCTGCTCGATGGCCTTGGCCCGCTCGATCACCTCGCGCTTGTCGGCCTCGTCGACATAGCTGCTGCTGGCGAGCTGTTCGCCGACCACGTCCATTTCTTCGGCGTCCTTCAGGCGCGGCGTCCATGCGCCGGTCTTCAGGCACAGCACGCAGCGCACCATCTCGGCAAGGCCCTGTATGAGCAGCACCGCGCCGGCCACCGGAATGACGAACTTGAAGGGATAGAGCGGGATCGGGTCGGCATTGAAGGTCTGCTCGTGCATCGCGAGCGATTCGCCGAAGTAGGTCCAGCCCGACCAGGTCAGCGCCACCACCCCCGGAAGGAAAAAAAGTGCGAACAGCAGGAGATCGAGTGCGGCCTGCGTGCGCGGCTTCATGCTGCCGTAGAGGAAGTCGCCGCGCACATGGCCGGCCTGCGATAGCGTGTAGGCCCCGCCCATCATGAAGAGCGTGCCGTAGAGCATGTTGTTGGCGTCGAAGATCCAGGCGGTGGGCGCGTTGAGCGCGTAGCGCTTGAAGACCTCGCCGCACACCAGCAGCATCAACACCACGATGAGCCACGAGAAGGTCTTGCCCACGATCATGCTGAACCGGTCGACGGTGTGGAGAACGTTTTGAATGGTCATGGCGAGATGGACAAGGTCCGTTCGTGAAACACCGTGGAACCGGCTTCGCCGGGCCACAGGTGTTGCCCCCTGGAAGGGGGTTGGCGAAGCGACACGCAGTGCGCGCAGACTGGGGGTCAGCTCTCCTCGGGGTCAGCCTTTCTTTTTGCCGAAGTAGTGGGCGTAGGCCATCTTGAAGTCGACCCCGTAGTCGTTCTGCCACTGCAGCGCCCGCTCGGCAAACACGCGCTGCGACTCCAGAACCTTCTTGAAGAGCGGGTTCTCCTCGGCCTTCTTGGCGATCGTCTTGTCCCAGGCCACGAGCTGCGCGCGCAGCACCGCATCGGGCGTCTTGTAGAACTTGATGCCGGCCTTCTTCATGTCGGCATAGTCCTGCGAGTTGCGCTGCACCGCCTTCCAGCTCATGTCGGCGCTCGCGGCCTGCACGGCGTAGTCGATGATCGAGCGCAGCTCCTGCGACAGGGCGCCGTACTTGGCCTTGTTGAACAGCACCTCGAACTGCTCGCCCGACTGGTGGAAGCTCTGCAGCATGCAGTTCTTCACCACGTCGGGGAAGCCGAGGGTGCGGTCGCTCGATGCGTTGTTGAACTCGGCCGCGTCGATCAGCCCGCGGTCGAGCGCGGGCACGATCTCGCTGCCGGGCAGCGGGTTCACGGCCGTGCCCATCTCGGTGAACATGTCGACCGCCAGCCCGACGGTGCGGAACTTCAGGCCCTTCATGTCCTCGACCTTGGCCACCGGCTTCTTGAACCAGCCCAGCGGCTGCGTCGGCATCGGGCCGTAGAGGTACGACACCACCTCCATGTTCAGGCTCTTGTAGATCTCTTCGAGCAGCGCCTTGCCGCCGCCGTAGCTGTGCCACGCCAGCACCGTGTTGGCGTCCATGCCGAAGCCCGGGCCCGAGCCCCACAGCGCGAGCGCCGAGTTCTTGCCGTAGTGGTAGGCCACCACGCCGTGGCCGCCGTCGAGCGTGCCCTTGTTCACCGCTTCGAGCAGCTGGAACGCCGGCACCACCGCGCCCGAGGGCAGCACCTCGATCTTGAGGCGCCCGCCGGCCATGTCATTGACCTTCTTGGCGAAATCGTTGGCGTATTCGTGGAAGATGTCCTTGGCCGGCCAGGTGCTCTGGAAGCGCAGCGAGGTGGTCTGGGCCATGCTGACCATCGGCGCCGACATGGCGCCCGCGGCCACGGCGGCGCCCTTGAGCAGGTTGCGGCGGCGGGGTGATTTGCTGTCCGTCATGTTGTCTCTCTCCATACAAGTTCTGATGACCGAAGAAACCCTGCCAGCCTCCTTGGCGTTATGTTCGGCAGGCCCAAGCCGCATCTTTGGCGCGTGGGATAGCGCGACAAACAGGGTTTTCACGAACTGGTGAAAAATTCCATCATCCGGCGCGGCTTGGGGCAACGTGAAGAGGGCCGCCGCCTTTGAAGTAACCCTATTGATTGGAAGGACGCAGAGAAATGACCGAACCCGTTGGGGACAAGGGCTACGCCGGCGACGTGACGCCCGAGCAGGCGGCGCAATGGCAGGCGAGCGGCGAGGCCGTGCTGGTCGATGTGCGCACAGACGCCGAGCGCGAGTGGGTCGGCTACGTGCCCGGCGCCGTGCCGCTGGCCTGGAAGCAGTGGCCGGGCATGGCGCTCAACCCGGCTTTCGACGACGGCATCCGCGCCGCCGGCGAGGGCCGGAAGAAACTGGTGCTGCTGTGCCGAAGCGGCGTGCGCTCCATCGCCGCCGCGAAGCGCGCGACCGAACTGGGCCTGGAGGCCTACAACATCCTCGAAGGCTTCGAGGGCAATCCGGACGAGCAGGGGCACCGGGGGCAGATCGGCGGCTGGCGCAAGCGCGGGCTGCCCTGGCGGCAGAACTGAACAAAAAATCCCACCGCACGGTGGGATTTCTTATTGTCATTGTTCCAGCGAACAGCGCGGAACCGGCTTTGCCGGGCCGCTGGTGTTGCCCCCTGCAAGGGGGTTGGCGCAGCGACACGAAGTGCGCGAAGCCTGGGGGTGTACTCAGAGCGCCGGGATGCGCAGCTTCTGGCCCGGATAGATCTTGTCCGGGTGGCTCAGCATCGGCTTGTTCGCCTCGAAGATCGCGTTGTACTTGTTGGCATCGCCGTAGTACTTCTTCGAGATGGCCGAGAGCGTGTCGCCCCTCACCACGTCGTGGTACTGGGCCGGCGGCGCGGCCGGTGCGACCAGGTTGTTGTCGACGCTCGTGACGTTCGCCACGTTGCCCGCGGCGAGCGAGGCTTTCTCGCTGGCTTCCTGCGAGGGGGCCTGGCCGGCGAGGGTGACCACGCCGGTGCTGGCCGCGTAAGTCACCTCGAGGCCGGTGAGGCCGAGGTTCTGCGTCTCGATGTAGGTCTTGATGGCGGCTGCAGCCGCCGCGTTCGCGTCGGGCGTGGCGGCCTGGGCCGACGATCCGCCGAACAGTTTTTCACCGGCTTCCTTGATGAAACTCAGCAATCCCATGGTGTTCTCCTTGTGCCGTGGTGGATGGAATTGGCGAATGTAGCGGTGGAACGCCGTGCGCCGGCGTAGGTCCGCGCCGCGTGTGTCGACAACGCGCCAGCAGGAATAACCACAAAGTCGCAATAATCCCGCGCATGGCATCCCCCTTCCTCGCAATCGATATCGGCAACACCCGCCTCAAATGGGCGCTCTACGACGGGGCGCATCCGGGCGCCGCGTTGCAGGCACAGGGCGCGGAATTTCTCGACCACATCGAACGGCTGGCCGACGGCCCCTGGGCCGACCTGCCGGCCCCCGGTTCCATGCTGGGCTGCGTGGTGGCCGGCGACACCCTGCGGCGCCGCGCCGAGGAGCAGATCGTCGAGCGCTTCGACTGCGCACCGCGCTGGGTGGTGTCGAGCGCGGCCGAGGCCGGCATCGTGAACGGCTACGACCATCCCACGCGGCTCGGCGCCGACCGCTTCGTGGCGATGATCGGCGCACGCCACCGCATGCTCGCGCAAGGGCCGGCGCGGCCGATGGTGGTGGTGCTGATCGGCACGGCCGTCACCGTGGAGGCGATCGACGCCAGCGGCAAGTTCCTGGGCGGGCTGATCCTGCCGGGCCACGGCATCATGCTGCGCGCGCTGGAGTCGGGCACGGCCGGGCTGCATGTGCCCACCGGCGAGGTGCGCGAATTTCCCACCAACACCAGCGACGCGCTGACCAGTGGCGGCACCTATGCCATCGCCGGCGCCGTCGAACGCATGGTGCAGCACGTGCGCTCGCACTGCGGTGCCGAGCCGGCCTGCTACATGACTGGCGGCGCGGGGTGGAAGATGGCGCCCGTCATGAACGGGGACTTCGAGCTGGTCGAGAGCCTGATCATGGACGGGCTGCTGGTGATCGCCAAAGAGCGAGGGGGATAAGGCTGACCCCCAGGCTTCGCGCACTTCGTGTCGCTGCGCCAACCCCCTTGAAGGGGGCAACACCAGCGGCCCGGCAAAGCCGGTTCCGCGGTGTTCCTGGAATGGGCCTTGCCGGCTTCGGCATCGCGGCCCAACGGACATCAGCGCATCAGCGCCTCGGCCACGGCCTGGAACGCCGGCAGCGTCAGCGGATCGTTCCCCGCATTCGCCGCTACCGGGTGCGCGGCGTAGCGCACGATCACCATCTCCGCCTTCGGATCGACATAGATGCTCTGGCCGTGGATGCCGCGCGCCATGTAGGCGCCGTGCGGGTTGTTCGTGACCCACCACATGTTGCGGTACGACCAGCCCGGCAGCAGCGCATAGCCGGCCTTGGCGAACCTGGCGGGGTCGCCGCCGCGCTGGATATCTTCCACCACCGCCTTCGGAATGGCCTGCTGCCCGTTGGGCGCGCGGCCGCCGTTGCGCATGGTTTCGCCGAAGCGGGCGATGTCGCGCAGCGCGGTGTTCAACCCGCCGCCACCCGACTCGGTGCCGATGCGGTCGACCATGAAGTAGGCGTCCTGTTCGGCGCCGATGCGGCGCCAGATCTTCTCGCTCAGCAGGTCGGCCAGCGACTGGTTGCTGGCGCGGCGCAGGATCCAGGCGAGCACCTCGGCGTTCACCGTCTTGTAGGCGAAGGCGGCGTCGTGCGCGCCTTCCTTCTTCAGCGTCGCGAGGAATTCGTAGAACGACTTGGGGCCCGCGTAGTTCGCGCCCTGCACCAGCATGCCGCCGGCGCGCGCGTAGTCCCAGATCTCGGCCTTGGGGTCGGCGTAGTTCTCGGAGTAGTGCACGCCGATGGTCATGTCCATCACCTGGCGCACGGTCGCGTCGCCGTAGGCGGTGTCCTTGAGTTCGGGCAGGTACCTGGTGACGGGCGCCGACGGGTCGAGCCGGCCTTCGTCCGCGAGGATGGCCGCCAGCGTGCCGACGAAGGACTTGGTGACCGACATCGCGATGTGCGGCCGGTCGGGCGTGAGCGCGCCGAAGTATTTTTCGTAGACCACCCGGCCGCGGTGCAGCACGAGGATGCCGTCGGTGTAGGTGCGCGGAATCATCTGGGCGAAGGTCACCGTCTCGTCGCTGCCCAGTGGTTTGAAGCTGACGGCCTCGATGTCGCTGCGCGGCGCCGCCGGCAGCGGGCTGGCCGCGCCGCTGCCGCGCCACACGTTGGCGGTGGGCACCGTCTCGCGCACGTGCGAGAAGCTCCAGCGCGTGCGCGGAAACACGCCGCCGGCCGGGTTGTCGAAGGTGATCTGCTTGTCGGGCGCGGGCGGAAAGCCCTTCATCCAGCCCAGGGCCTCGACCGAGGTGGCCGCGGGATCGGGGGGCGCGGCCGGCGGGGCGGTCTGGGCGTTGGAGGTGTTCACGGCAAGGAGTCCGAAGGCGGCGGCGAGCGCCGTGCGTTGGAGAAGGGACATGGGCAACAAGGCTCCGGCAGAGTTCATCAGCGACCGCTGAAGCGCGCCGGCCGGCGCTCGACGAAGGAGCGCACGCCTTCGGCGGCGTCTTCGCTGTTCGACAGGCGCTTCTGCGTCTCGATGAATTCCGACACGGCCGCGAGCGGCCCGTGTTCGATGGCCTTGATCACATTGAGCCGGGTGGCGACCACTGCCAGCGGTGCCTGCGCCGCGATGCGCTGCGCGATGGCCAGCGCCGCGTCGAGCTCCTGCCCGGCCGGCACCACCTTCTGCACGAAGTTGAGCCGGAAGGCCTCGGCGCTGTCGAACTCGTCGGCCGTCAGCAGGTGCAGCATCGCATTGCCCACGCCCGCGCGCTCGGCCATGCGCAGCGTGGCGCCGCCCGTGGCCATGATGCCGCGCTGCACCTCCATCTGCGAGAAGCGGCAGTTGTCGGCCGCGACCACGATGTCCGCGCCCAGCATCAGCTCGATGCCGACCGTGAAGCAGATGCCCTTCACTGCCGCCACCATCGGCTTGGTGCGGCGGCGGTAGTCGGGCAGGCCGAAGTCGTGCGGCTCCACCAGCCCGGCCGGGATGGCCTTCTCGCCGCGCTTCATGTACTCGGTGACCGCCGGCAGGTCGAGCCCGGCCGTGAAGTGGTCGCCGAACGCATGCAGCACGCCCACGCGCAGCGCCGGGTCGTCGTCGAGCCGGGTGTAGGCCTCGGCCAGCTGCCTGAACATCGGCGGCGTCCAGCCGTTGCGCTTGGCGGGGCGGTTGATGCCGATCAGCAGCACATGGTCGATCACCTGGGTGTCGATGCAGCCTTCTGCGGGCGGGGTGGTGGGCGTCGTCGTTGTCATGTCTGTCTCCTGTCTTTTTTCTCGTCGTGGAGCACCGCGGAACCGGCTTCGCCGGGCCGCTGGTGTTGCCCCCTGGAAGGGGGTGGGCGCTGCCACACGAAGTGGGCAAGCCTGGGGGTCAGTACGTGTACACGCCGCGGCCGGTCTTGCGGCCGAGCTGGCCAGCGGCGACCATTTCCTTCAGCAGCGGGCAGGGGCGGTACTTGGAGTCGCCGAACTGCTCGAGGTAGACCTCCATCACGGCCAGGCACACGTCCAGGCCGATCATGTCGGCCAGCGCCAGCGGGCCGATCGGCTGGTTGCAGCCCAGCTTCATGCCGGCGTCGATGTCTTCGGCCGTGGCAATGCCTTCGGACAGCACGAAGAAAGCCTCGTTGATCATCGGCACCAGGATGCGGTTGACCACGAAGCCCGGCGCGTTCTTCACCGTGATCGGCGACTTGCCGAGCTTTTCGGCCAGCGCCTTGACGGCGTCGTGCGTGGCGTCGCTCGTGAGGTAGCCGCGGATCAGCTCCACCAGCGCCATCATCGGCACCGGGTTGAAGAAATGCATGCCGATGAAGCGGTCGGGGCGCGAGGTGGCGGCCGCGAGCTGGGTGATCGAGATCGACGAGGTGTTCGAGGCCACGATCACCTCGGGCGCCAGCAGCTCGTCGACCTGCTTGAGGATCTTGAGCTTGAGGGCGTGGTTCTCGGTGGCGGCCTCGATCACGAGCTGCGCGCTCTTGAGGTCGTCGTAGTTCGTCGAGCCCTTGATCAGCGCGAGCGCCGCGGCCTTCTGCTCGGCCGTGAGCTTTTCTTTCTTGATCAGCCGGTCGAGGCTGCCCGAGATGGTGGCAAGGCCCTTGTCGACGGCCGCCTGGGCGACGTCGATCATCACCACGCGGACGCCGGACACCGCGCAGGCCTGCGCAATGCCATTGCCCATCGTTCCGGCACCGATGATGCCGACGGTCTGGATCGTCATGAGAAAACTCCTTGAAGAACAAAAAACTGAGAGGAAAGGGAGAGCGGGTGGGGCGCCAGGCCGCCACCGCGGCAGGACATCGATTGTGAATCAGCCCCGCCGGGGCGCCGTTGCCGCGCGTGACACCGGCGGTTCACGGGTGGCTTACAGTGCGGCGGTTGCTTTTTCTTCCTTCTTTCCAGCCTCGACCATGACCACCCTCGGTACCCCCCTTTCCCCCTCCGCCACCCGCGTGATGCTGCTCGGCTCGGGCGAACTCGGCAAGGAGGTGCTGATCGCCCTGCAGCGCCTCGGCGTCGAGACCATCGCGGTCGACCGCTACGAGAACGCGCCCGGCCAGCAGGTGGCGCACCATGCGCGCACCATCACCATGAGCGACCCGGAGCAGCTCAAGGCGCTGATCGAGGCCGAAAAGCCCACGCTCGTGGTGCCCGAGATCGAGGCCATCGCCACGCCGATGCTCCAGCAGCTCGAAGACGCCGGCGTCGTTCGCGTCATTCCCACCGCCCGCGCCGCCCGCCTCACGATGGACCGCGAGGGCATCCGCCGCCTCGCGGCCGAAACGCTGGGCGTGCCGACCAGCCCTTACAAGTTCTGCGATTCGCTGGCCGAGCTGCAGGCCGCCATCGACGGCGGAATCGGGTATCCCTGCATCGTCAAGCCCGTGATGAGCAGCTCCGGCAAGGGCCAGAGCAAGATCGACGGCCCGGCCGACGTGCAGAAGGCCTGGGACTACGCCATGGCCGGCGGCCGCGTGAGCCACGGCCGCGTGATCGTCGAGGGCTTCATCGACTTCGACTACGAGATCACGCTGCTCACCGTGCGCGCCAAGGACGCCGCCGGCGCCGTGCAGACGCAGTTCTGCGACCCCATCGGCCACGTGCAGGTGAGCGGCGACTATGTGGAAAGCTGGCAGCCGCACCCCATGGCGCCGGCCGCGCTGCAGAAGGCACAGCAGATCGCGCAGGCCGTCACGGCCGACCTCGGCGGGCAGGGCCTGTTCGGCGTCGAGCTGTTCGTGAAGGGCGACGAGGTCTGGTTCAGCGAGGTCAGCCCGCGCCCGCACGACACCGGCATGGTCACCATGGCCACCCAGTGGCAGAACGAGTTCGAACTGCATGCGCGCGCCATCCTCGGCCTGCCGGTCGACACCTCGCTCAAGAGCCCGGGCGCCAGCGCGGTGATCTACGGCGGCGTCGACGCCACCGGCATCGCCTTCGACGGCGTGGCCGAGGCGCTGCAGGTGCCGGGCAGCGACGTGCGCCTGTTCGGCAAGCCCGAGAGCTTCGTCAAGCGCCGCATGGGCGTGGCGCTGGTGCATGCGGCCGACACCGACACCGCCCGCAAGCTCGCCAAGGAAGCCGCCTCGCGCGTGAAGCCGCGTAGATAGGGCTCGCCCCCAGGCTTCGCGCACTTCGTGTCGCTACGCCTACCCCCTACCGGGGGCGACACTGGCGGCCCGGCAAAGCCGGTTCCGCGGTGTCCCTGGCCTTGGCTGCGCCGGTCTCATGCACCGCGGGTGGGGCAGCCTCCGCGACAGCCGTAGCCAGTTTTCGCAAGCCGCGCCGCAAGGGCGCGGGCATGGTGCGGGGTCTTGCCGGGACGCCGAGATCGGGTGCGGGTGCATGCGGATACCGCGCATGCGCGATGCATCCCACACTGGGTGCTCGCTCGATCCACCGGAGACACCATGCTGCACCCCCAGGCCCGCGCCTTGCTCGACTTCATCGATGCGCGCGGCATCCCGCCGACCCACACGCTGTCGCCCGCCGATGCGCGGGCCTTCTACCGCGAGCGCCGTGCCGCCACGCAGCCGCTGCCGGCGGAGGTGGCCGAAGTGCGCGACCTCGCGGCGGAAGGGCCGCACGGCACCATCCCGGTGCGCCTCTACCGGCCGCTGGGCTCGGGCGCCGGCCCGCTGCCGGTGCTGGTGTATTACCACGGCGGCGGCTGGGTCATCGGCGACCTCGACACGCACGACGTGCTGTGCCGCGAGCTGGCCAACGGCGCGGGCTGTGCGGTGGTCGCCGTCGACTACCGCATGGGCCCGGAGCACCGCTTTCCCGCCGCCGTCGACGACGTGCTGGCCGCCACCCGCTGGGTGCGCCGCGAGGCCGCGGCGCTGGGGCTCGATGCAAGCCGCCTCGCGGTCGGCGGCGACAGCGCCGGCGGCAACCTCGCGGCCGTGGCGGCGATCGCGGCGCGCGATGCGGGCGACCTGCCCATCGTCTTCCAGCTGCTGATCTATCCCGCCACCGACATGCGCCGCGGCCACCCGTCGCACCAGGCGAACGGGCAGGGCTACCTGCTGACCAGCGACACGATGACGTACTTCCACGACCACTACATCACCGACCCGAAGCACGACCTCGACTGGCGCGCCTCGCCGCTGCTGCACACCGACCTGTCGGGCCTGCCGCCGGCGCTCGTGATCACCGCCGGCTACGACCCGCTGCGCGACGAAGGGCTGGCCTATGCCGAGGCGCTCACCGCCGCGGGCAACCGCGCGAACCATGTCTGCTTCGAACGCCAGATCCATGGCTTCGTCACCATGGGCAAGGTGCTCGACGAAGCCAACACCGCCGTCGCGCTTTGCGCCACCGAGTTGCGGCGCGCGCTGGCGGCGGCCTAGGGAAAGTCCCCGCGCAAATGCATGCCGCGCCGCCGGCTCGCGCCGCTACGATCCAGCGAACGCGACGCCATCCCCCGGTTGGCAGTTGACCCGATGCAGGAGACACACACCATGCAGCGAACGAGGACTGCGCCGCCGGAAAACGGTGGCGCACGGCAGGGCGAACGCCTCATGTGGCTGACGCCGCAGCGCGTGTTCTACGCCGGGCTGCTCGGCGCGGCCGCCGAACGCACGATGGGTGGACACGGCGTGTACGTGGCGCCCGCGGGCGTGCCGCCCATTCGCATCCGCATCGGCGGCGGGGCCTGGCAGACCGGCGAGCTGATCGTGGTGCCGCCGCAGGTGCCGCACCAGGTGGAGAGCGAACATCCGCTGATCTTCAACCTGCTGATCGAGTCCGAATCGGTCGATCCCGCGCGCATGCCCGCCTTCATGCAGCACTGCGGCCCGGTCGATGCGCTGTACTTCGCGCAGCGTGTGCGCGATGCCCATGCGCACCTGCTGGCCGCTTCGGGCCGCGGCATGCCCTTCGAGGGCTTCGACTTCGATGCGCTGTTCTTCGGCGAGGCGCTCGCACCGCGCACGATCGATGCGCGCATCCGCAAGGTCATCGACGCCCTCGTCGCCGATCCGGCGGCGCCCACCTCGGCCGAAGACTGCGCGGCCTCGGTGCACCTGTCGTTCTCGCGCTTCCTGCATCTGTTCAAGCAGGAAACCGGCATGGCGTTCCGCGCCTTCCGGGCCTGGAAGCGCGCGCGCAGCCTGCTGCGCCACGTGCGCCAGACCACCACGCTGACCGACATCGCGCTCGACACCGGCTATCCCGATTCGACGCACTTCAGCCATTCGATCCGCCAGGTCTACGGCCTGAAACCCAGCGACATCCTGGCCGGCTCGCGCCGCCTCGCGCTGCACGACGCGGCCGGCGGCTTCCGGCAGTAGGTGCACAGAGGCCCCATGCAGATCCTCCAACTCCTGCTGTCGGGCATTGCGCAAGGTTGCATCTATGGCCTGATCGCGCTCGGCTTCGTGCTGATCTACAAGGCCACCGAGACCGTGAGCTTCGCGCAGGGCGACCTGATGATGCTCGGCGCCTTCGGTGCGTTCGCCGGCATGTCGCTGTTCGGCCTGCCGTTCTGGCTCGCGGCCGTGCTGGCGGTGTTGGCGATGGCCGCCTTCGGCGTGCTGCTCGAACTGGTGGTGATCCGCCCGATCCTCGGGCAGCCGCAGTTCTCGATCGTGATGCTGACCATCGGCATCGCGTACGTGGCGCGCGGCCTCATCACCATGGTGCCGGGCATCGGCACAGACACCCACACGCTGGCCGTGCCCTACAAGGACCAGATCTGGAAGCTGGGCGAGCTGGTGGTCAACCTCGAGCAGCTCACGATCATCATCGCCACGGCCATCCTGTGCGGCCTGCTGTTCGCGATGTTCCGCTACAGCAAGCTCGGCATCGCGATGCAGGCCTCGTCGCAGAACCAGCTCGCGGCCTACTACATGGGCATTCCGGTGAAGCGGCTCAACGGGCTGGTGTGGGGGCTGGCGGCGGCGGTCGCGGCCATCGCCGGCATGCTGCTCGCGCCCATCACTTTCGTGCACGCGAACATGGGCTTCATCGGGCTCAAGGCCTTTCCGGCCGCGGTGGTGGGCGGCTTCGGCAGCCTGCCGGGCGCCATCGTCGGCGGGCTGGTGATCGGCATCGTCGAATCGTTCGCCGGTTTCTACCTGCCCGATGGCTTCAAGGACACGGCGCCCTACATCGTGGTGCTGCTGATGCTCATGATCAAGCCCAACGGTCTGTTCGGCGAAAAGCTGCGCAAGAAGGTGTAGCTCGGTATGCGCTTCATCTTCAAGACCAGCTACGACCAGGACATCCGGCTCGCGCGGCACGGCGGCCACGTGTTCTGGTATGGCCTGCTCGTGGCGTTCCTCGTCGTCGCGCCGTGGGTGATCGACGAATACTGGCTCGCGCAACTGACCTTCGTGCTGATCTACGGCATCGTCGGCTTGGGGCTGATGCTGCTGGCCGGCTTCACCGGGCAGTTTTCCATCGGACACGCGGCGTTCCTCGGTGCGGGCGCGTACACGCAGGGCGTGCTGACCAACATGGGCGTGCCGTTCCCGATCGCGCTGCTCGCGGCCGCGGCGCTGTCGGCGGCGGTGGGGGTGGTGGTCGCGCTCCCCGCCTTGCGGGTGAAGGGCATCTACCTCGGCATCGCGACACTGTCGTTCGGCTTCATCGTCGAGGAGGTGTTCGCGCGCTGGGAGAGCGTCACGGGCGGCAACGCGGGGCTGCATGTGAAGTCGCCGCAGCTTTTCGGCTGGTCGCTGGGATCGGGCGACGGCTTCTACTTCCTGTGCCTGGTGGTGGCGGTGCTCAGCACGCTCGGCATCCTGAACCTGCTGCGCTCGCCGACCGGCCGCGCCTTCGTCGCCATTCGCGATTCCGAAATCTCGGCGCAGAGCATGGGCATCCATCTGGCGCGCTACAAGACGATGTCGTTCGCCATCTCGGCTGCGCTCGCCGGGCTGGGCGGCGCGCTGTATGCGCACAAGCTGAGCTTCATCTCGCCCGACCAGTTCAACATCCTGCAGTCGATCGACCTGTTGCTGATGGTGGTGATCGGGGGGCTCGGCTCGGTGCACGGCGCGTTCCTGGGTGCGATCTTCCTGATCGCGATGCCGCAGCTGATCTCGATGGGCAAGGACTGGCTGCCGGCCGTCGTCGGCCAGGCGCCCGGCCTGCAGGGGCTGGTCTACGGCCTGGTGCTGATCGCCTTCGTGCTGTTCGAGCCACTGGGCCTGTATGGCCGCTGGCTCAAGATCCGGACCTGGCTGCAGCTCTTCCCGTTCTACCGCAAGGGCCTCTTCAAGCGGCAGAAGTCGTTCACCAAGTCAGACCGGTTGAGATGATGAGCAACGGCAGCGGCGACATCCTTCTCTCGGCGAAAGACCTGAGCGTGCGCTTCGGCGGCGTGCTCGCGGTCAACAAGGTGAGCTTCGACGTGCGGCGCGGCGAGGTGTTCACGCTGATCGGCCCGAACGGTGCGGGCAAGACCACGGTGTTCAACCTGATCAGCCGCATCTACACGCCGACCATGGGCGAGATCACATGGCACGGCGAGGCGGCCGGAGCGCTTGCGTTGACGCACCAGGCCCCGCACGCCATCGCGGCGCTGGGCATCGCGCGCACCTTCCAGAACATCGAGCTCTTCGAGCACGCCACGGTGCTGCACAACCTGCTGATCGGCCGTCACACGCACCGGCAGACCGGGTTCTGGAGCGAGGTGTTCTTCACGTCCGCCACGCGGCGCGCAGAGATCCAGGCGCGGGAGAAGGCGGAGCAGGTGATCGAGCTTCTGGACCTTCAGCACCACCGCGATTCGATGGTGGCCGGTTTGCCTTACGGCGTTCGCAAGGTGGTGGAGCTGGCGCGCGCGCTGTGCACCGAGCCCAAGCTGCTGCTGCTCGACGAGCCGTCGTCGGGTCTCAACGTCGAGGAGACCGCCGACATGGCGTTCTGGATCCAGGACATCCAGCATGAGCTGGGCGTGTCGGTGCTGATGGTCGAGCACGACATGTCGCTGGTGTCGAAGGTGTCGGACCGCGTGCTCGCGATGAACATGGGCGAGGTGCTGGCGACCGGCACGCCGCGCGAGGTGCAGGCCGACGAGCGCGTCATCGAGGCTTACCTCGGAACCGTGGACGACGTGAGCAGCTTGAGGAGAGGGGCGGCGAATACCGCAGCGCGCGGCGCGGAGGTCACCCCATGAGCCGCCGGGCCGCCCCCAAGGCGAATACCGCAGCGCGCAGCGCGGAGGTCACCCCATGACCGACGTCGTCCTCCAGCTGCTCAACGTGGAAAGCGCGTACGGCCCCATCAAGGCCATCCGCGGCGTCAGCCTGAAAGTCAGGCAAGGCGAGATCGTGACGGTGCTCGGCTCCAACGGCGCGGGCAAGACGACGATCCTCAAGACCATCTCGGGAATCATCGACCCCCGAAAAGGCAGCATCGAATTCCAGGGCAAGGACATCACCGCGAAGGACCCGGCCCACATCGTCCAGCAGGGCCTGAGCCACGTGCCCGAAGGGCGTGAAGTCTTCCCCTTGCTCTCGGTGAAAGACAACCTGCTCATGGGGGCCTACACCCGCAAGGACCGCGATGGCGTGGCGCGGGACATGGAGAGCGTCTACACCTACTTTCCCATCCTGCGCGAAAGAGCCGCGCAGGACGCCGGCCTGCTCTCGGGTGGCCAGCAGCAGATGCTCGCCATTTCGCGCGCCATCATGGCCGCGCCGCATCTCATCCTGCTCGATGAACCCAGCCTTGGCCTCAGCCCCAAGTTGACCAAGGAGATCTTCGAGATCGTCGTGCGCGTCAACCGCGAGCGCGGCACCACCATTCTGCTGGTCGAGCAGAACGCCAACATGGCGCTCAACGCTTCCGACCACGGCTACGTGCTCGAGAACGGCCGCATCGTCATGGAAGACACCTGCGAACGCCTGCGCGAGAAGGAAGACATCAAGGAGTTCTACCTCGGCGTCAAGGACGAAGGCGTGCGCGGCGAGCGGCGCTGGAAGAAAAAGAAGACCTGGAGATGAGCGACATGAGCACCGCGCCGGGCCGCCCCAAGCAAGCTCGCTCCCGCCTGGCGGGAAGGCGCGCAGCGCCAAGGGTGCACCAATGAACACTACCGCCTTGCGCGCTCCCGCCGGCCTGTGGGACCTGGCGCATCTGCAGCCGAAGCCCGGCATCGTCGTGCCCGGGGACACCATCCCCGCCGTGTTCTGGAAGGCTGCGGAGCTGCGCGCCGACAAGGTCTGGATGCGGCAGAAGGAATTCGGCATCTGGCGCAGCTGGACCTGGCGGCAAACCGCCGAGGCCGTGCGTGAGATCGCGGGCGGCCTGCTGGCGCTCGGCTTCGGGCCGGGCGAATGCGCATCGATCCTCGCCAACACCGTCATCGAGTGGGTGCTGTGCGACATTGCCGTGCTCAGCTGCGGCGGCGTGTCGAACGGCATCTACCCCACCGATGCGGCCTCGCAGGTGCACTACCTCTGCGAAGACTCGCGCACCACCGTGCTCTTCGTCGAGGACGACGAGCAGCTCGACAAGGCGCTCGAAGTGCGCGCGCAACTGCCGATGCTGCGCAAGGTCGTCGTGTTCGACATGGAGGGCCTGCGCGACCTCGACGACCCCGGCGTCATCAGCCTGGACGCACTGCGCGCGCTGGGCCGCGCCCACCTGCAGGACCATCCGCAGGCGCTGGAACAGCGCATTGCCGGCTGCCGGCCCGAGGACCTTGCCATCCTCGTCTACACCTCGGGCACCACCGGCAAGCCCAAGGGCGCCATGCACAGCCACCGCGGACTGGTGTACACCATGCGCGGCTACGACTCCCTGCTGTCGCAGGGCGAGGGCGACGAGCGCATGTGCTTCCTGCCGCTGTGCCACATCGCCGAGCGCATGGGCGGCGAATACTTCGCGATGTACACCGGTTCGATTCTCAACTTCGTCGAGAACCCCGAAACGGTGCCCGAGAACGTGCGCGAGATTTCGCCGACGGTGTTCACGGCCGTGCCGCGCGTGTGGGAGAAGTTCTATTCCGGCGTGATGATCGCGCTGAAGGAGGCGAGCCGGCTGCAGCAGGCCGCCTACGGCTGGAGCATCGGCGTGGGCCAGCAGATTGCCGAGCGCGTGCTGCAGGGACAGCCGGTGGGCGCGGGGCTGCGCTTCAAGTTCCGCGTGGCGCGCTGGCTGGCGCTCGACAACGTGCGCAAGCTCATCGGGATTCACCGCGCGCGTTTTCTCGTGACCGGCGCGGCGCCGATCTCGCCCGACCTCGTGCGCTGGTACCTCGCGCTGGGCGTGCCCATGCTCGAGGTGTGGGGCATGACGGAATCGTGCGGCGCCTCCACGGGCGTGCCACCGTCACGCATCATGCCGGGCTCGATCGGCCCGGCCACCAGCTACAACGAGGTGCGCCTCGATCCGCAGACCGGCGAAATCCTGGTGCGCGGCCCCAATGTCTTCATGGGTTACCTCAACCTGCCCGAGAAAACCGCCGAGACCATCGACGCCGACGGCTGGCTGCACACCGGCGACGTGGGAACGGTCGACGCGGAAGGGTATTTCCGCATCACCGACCGCATGAAGGACATCATCATCACGGCAGGTGGAAAGAACATCACGCCGAGCGAGCTGGAGAACGAACTCAAGTTCAGCCCCTACATCACCGATGCGGTGGTGATCGGCGACAAGAAGCCCTACCTCACGGTGATCGTGATGATCGATCAGGAGAACGTCGAGAAGTTTGCGCAGGACCACGATGTGCCATTCAGCAACTACGAAAGCCTCACGCGTGCGCAAGAGGTGCTGGACCTGATCCAGGGCGAGATCGACCGCGTCAACGCCAAGTTTGCGCGGGTCGAGCAGATCAAGAAGTTCTTCCTGCTCGAAACGCAGCTGAGTGCCGAGGACGAGGAGCTCACGCCGACGATGAAGCTCAAGCGCAAGCTGGTACAGACCAAGTACGCCGAGCGCATCGAGGCCATGTATCGCTGACCGGCGATCCGTTTTTGTGTGTCAACCCGAGGAGACAACCGCATGAAGCTCAAGACAGTGACGACTCTGGCCGTGCTGGGCCTGATCGCGACGCTCGCGTCCGCGCAGCAACAGGGCGTGAGCAAGGACGAGATCCGGATCGGCACGATCCAGGACCTCTCGGGTCCGCTCGCGGGCTTCGGCAAGCAGGCGCGCAACGGCATGCAGCTGCGCGTGGACGAACTCAACGAGCAGGGCAACATCCACGGCCGCAAGCTCAAGCTCTTCGTCGAGGATTCGGGCTACGACCCGAAGAAGGCCGTGCTCGCGGCGCAGAAACTGGTCAACCAGGAAAAGATCTTCATCATGGCCGGCCACATCGGAACGGCGCAGAACATGGCGGCGATGCCGGTGCAGTTCGAGAAGAACATCGTCAACTTCATGCCGATCACCGCGGCGCGCGAAATGTACGAGCCACTGAACCGGCTCAAGTACTCGTTCGCGGCCACCTACTACGACCAGATCCGCCTCGCGCTGCCCAAGATGATCAAGGAAAAGGGCGCGAAGAAGGTCTGCACCATCTACCAGGACGACGAGTTCGGGCTCGAAGTGCAGCGCGGCGCCGAAGCAGGCCTGAAGACGGCGGGCCTGGAGCTGGCCGAAAAGACTTCGTTCAAGCGCGGTGCCACCGACTTCAGCTCGCAGGTCGCGAAGATGAAGGCCGCCAACTGCGACCTCGTGGTGCTCGGCACCATCATCCGCGAGACCATCGGCACCGTGGGCGAGTCGCGCAAGACCGGTTTCAACCCGACCTTCCTGGGTTCGAGCGCGTCCTATACCGACCTGATCCACAAGCTCGGCGGCAAGGCGATGGACGGCATCTACGCCACGATGACGGTGCAGAACCCCTACACCGACGAGCAGTCGCAGCCGCTGCGCTTCTGGGCCAACAAGTACAAGACCAAGTTCAACGAAGACCCGACGGTGTTCTCGGTGTATGGCTACGTGATCATCGATTCGTTCATCAAGGCGGCGCAGAAGGCCGGGCCGAACCTCACGACCGACAGCTTCATCAAGGCGATGGACAGCATGACCTTCGAGCCCGACATGTTCGGCAGCCCGAAGAGCAGCTACACCGCCACCAAGCGACTGGGCAACGAGCAGTCGCGGCTGTCGCAGATCAAGGATGGCAAGTGGGTCGTGGTGTCCGATTACGTGGCACCGTAAGCAGCCACCCCGGTGCGGGGCGAGCGGCTATATTCCGCGAAAACCCATCGCGAGAACGCCATGCCCCAGTACTGGTTGATGAAATCCGAGCCCGACGAGGTCTCGATCGACGATGCGCTCGCCGCGCCCGATGCCACCGTGGCGTGGACCGGCGTGCGCAACTACCAGGCACGCAATTTCATGCGCGACGCCATGTTGGTCGGTGACGGCGTGCTGTTCTATCACTCGAGCTGCCCGGAGCCGGGCATCGCCGGCATCGCGCGCGTGGCCTCGGGCGTCAAGGCCGATCCGACGCAGTTCGATCCGAAGTCGCCTTACTACGATGCCGCTTCGAAGAAGGAAGACCCGCGCTGGCTGCTGGTCGATGTGCAGGCCGTGCGCAAGACCCGGCTGCTGGCCTTGCCCGAGCTGCGCGCCCGGCCCGAACTGGCCGAGCTGGTCGTGCTGCGCAAGGGCAACCGCCTGTCGATCACGCCGGTCGAACCCGCGCACTGGCGGGTCATCGAGAAGATGCTGGGCTGAGGCCGGTCAGGCGACCTTGGACAGGATCGGGAACAGCTTGCCGAGCCCGTCCGCCATGACCTCGACCGCCAGCGCTGCGAGGATCAGGCCCATCAGCCGCGTCATGATGTTGATGCCCGTCTTGCCGAGCACGCGCGCGATCGGCTGCGCGAGCGAGAAGGCCAGCGCGGTCGCCAGCGCCACCACCACGCCATAGCCCACCAGCACCGCCAGTTCCCACAGGTGCTGTGCCTTGTCGGCGTAGATCACCACGGTCGAGATCGTGGCGGGCCCGGTGAGCAGCGGAATGGTGAGCGGCACCACCGCGATGGACGCGCCCATCGAGGCCTTCACCTCGGTGGCCCGCAGCTCTTCCACATTGGTCTTGCTCTCGGCCGGTTTGGCATTGAGCATTGACAGCGAGCTCATGAGCAGCAGCAGGCCGCCGCCGACCTGGAAGCTTGCGATCGAGATGCCGAAGAAAGCCAGCAGTTGCAGCCCGATCAGCGCGCTGACCGCAATGACGACGAACGCACTGAAGGCCGACATGCGCACCGTGTGCCGGCGCTGCGCATCGGAATACCCCTGCGTGTAGTGGATGAAGAAGGGCACGATGGCCAGCGGGTTGACGATGGCCACGAGCGTGACCAGCGGCTTGATCAGGTCCATCGAGGTGCTCATGTTCACCTTCCCCCGGTCACGTCGAGCAGGGCCATGCTGGTGTAGCTGGCTTCGTCGGACAGCAGCCACAGGATGGCGCCCGCGATTTCCTCGGGGCTGCCGGTGCGCTTCATCGGCACGGTGGGTGCGAGCTCGAAGGCGCGGTCGGGCATGCCGCCGGAGGCGTGGATGTCGGTGTCGATCAGGCCGGGGCGCACCGCGTTGACGCGGATGCCTTCGTCGCCCACCTCCTTGGCCAGGCCGATGGTGAGGGTGTCGATGGCGGCCTTGCTGGCCGCATAGTCGACGTACTGGCCCGGCGAACCGAGGCGTGCGGCGGCGCTGGAGATGTTGACGATGGCGCCGCCCGCGCCGCCGTACCGGGTGCTCATGCGGCGCACGGCTTCGCGGGCGCAGACGAAGCTGCCGATCACGTTGATGCGAAACATGCGTTCCAGCCGCGCCACGCTCATGTCGTCGACGCGGGCCTGCACGTCGACCACGCCGGCGTTGTTGACCAGCGCGGTGAGCCGGCCCAGCTTGGCATCGACCTTCTCGAACATCGAGATCACCTGGGCCTCGTCGCCCACGTCGGCCTGCACGGCAATGGTGGTGCCGCCGCCCGCGCGGATCGTGCGCACCACCTCGTCGGCCGCCAGCGAGTTGCTGGCGTAGTTGACGGCGACCGCGTAGCCACGCTGCGCGGCCAGCAAGGCGGTGGCGGCGCCGATGCCCCGCCCGCCGCCGGTGATCAATAGCACTGGGTTCAAGACCTACCTCCTGCAGAGAAACCGTGTGTCAGTTAAAACCGTTGGCTGGATTACATCATCGAGGGCACGCGCATGAGCACCGGCAAGACGATCGACTACTACTTTGCGCCCCAGAGCCCATGGACCTATCTGGGTCATACCCGGTTCGGGGCGATTGCCGCAGCGGCCGGCGCCACGGTGCGGGTGCGGCCGATCGACCTGGGGAGCGTGTTTCCCGTGTCCGGCGGACTGCCGCTGGGCAAGCGCGCGCCGCAGCGGCAGGCCTACCGGCTGGTCGACCTGGCACGCTGCTCCCGCCATCTGGGCCTGCCGCTGAATCCCAAGCCCAAGTTCTTTCCAGTCGCCAGCGACGACGCGGCGCGTCTCATCATCGCGGTCGACATCAACGACGGCACCGGGGCCGCCATGCGCATGTGCGCCGCGGTGTTTGCCGCGGTGTGGGTGCAGGAGCGCAACATCGGCGACCCGAACGTGCTCGAAGCGCTGGTTGCCGAATGCGGCCTGCCTGCCAAGCGCTCGGAGCAGTCGCAGAGCCAGGCGGTGCAGGAGCGCTACGAGGCCTATACGCAGGAAGCCATCGACATCCAGGTGTTCGGCGCGCCGAGCTACGTGATCGACGGCGAGATTTTCTGGGGGCAGGACCGGCTCGATTTCGTCGAGCGGGCGCTGCGCCAGTAGGCACGACATTCATTCATTTGCCATCAAGGAGCAAGACAACCATGGGCCAATTCATCGATCTCACCGCCAAGGACGGCCTCAGCTTTCCCGCCTATGTGGCCGAGCCCGCGGGCAAGCCGCGCGGCGCGGTGGTCGTGGTGCAGGAGATCTTCGGCGTCAACTCGCACATCCGCTCGGTGGCCGACGGCTATGCGGCCGACGGCTATCTCGCGGTCGCGCCCTCGACCTTTCACCGGGTCAAGCCCGGCGTGGAGCTGGGCTACAGCGAGGAAGACATGAAGGCCGGCTTCGGCCTCAAGACCGCGGTCGAGGCGCTGCCCGCCCCCGGCGTGCTGCAGGACATCGAGGCCGCCGTCGCCTATGCATCGAAGGCCGGCAAGGTCGGCATCGTGGGCTACTGCTGGGGCGGCCTGCTGGTCTGGCGTGCCGCCAGCCTGCTGCCGGGCCTCGCTGCCGCGGCGCCGTACTACGGCGGCGGCATGACCACGCCGGAGGAAACCGCGCGCCAGCCCAAGGTGCCAGTGCTGGCGCACTTCGGCAACCAGGACCACTGGATTCCGCTGGACACCGTCGAGGCCTTCAGGAAGGCGCATCCCGAGGTGGAGGTGCATGTCTACGAATCGGGCCACGGCTTCAACTGCGACCAGCGCGGTTCGTACAACGCCGAGGCGGCCAGGCTGGCCCGGACGCGGACGCTGGCGTTCTTCGCCAAGCACGTCGGCTGACCTCCGGCCGGTTCGCAAGAAACCCGGCGCGTGCCGGGTTTTTTTATTTCTTGGCGCCGCGGCCCTCGCCCACGCGGGTCTGGAGAAAGTCGAGCAGTGCGCGCAGCGCGGCGCTGTTGTGGCGCCGCTGAAGGTATGCGGCCGACAGCCACATGTCCTTGCGCGTGTAGCCCTGAAGCACCGGCACGAGTTCGCCGTGGTCGATGTGCGACTGCACGAGGATCGAGGGCAGGTAGATCACGCCGAAGCCGCGCATCGCGACCCGGATCAGCGGCGCGCCCTCGGTGCAGTCCATGCGGCTCTTGACCTGCACGTCGAGGGGTTGCCCGCCCTCGTCGAAACGCCACACGGGCTGTGCGCCCAGCAAGGAATGCGTGAGCGCCTCGTGCCCGGCCAGGTCGCGCGGATGCTCGGGCTTGCCGTGCTTCTTCCAGTAGACCGGCGAGGCGCAGACCACCATGTCCATGAGCCGCAGCTTGCGCACGATGAGGTTGGCGTCCTCTACGGGGCCGCTGCGGATGTCGACGTCGATGCCTTCTTCCGCGAGATCGACCGTGCGGTTGGTGAGCTGCAGGCTGATGCTCACGTCCGGGTAGTGGCGCATGAAGTCGGCCAGCAGGTTCGGAAACTCGCCGTTGCCCATGCCGTGCGGGGCCGAGATCCGCAGGCGGCCGCCGGGCTGGCTGGCGCGCTCCTGCAGTTCGGCCTGGGTGAGTTCCACCATTTCGAGCACCGGGGTGCTGCGCTCGAGCAGCAGTTGCCCGGCGTCGGTAAGGCTCACGGAGCGCGTGGAGCGGTTGAGGAGCCGCACGCCGAAGCGCGTTTCGAGCTCGGCCACGTACTTGCTGACCGTGGCCTTCGACATGTCGAGCCTCTTGGCCGCCTGCGAGAAGCTGCCTTGGGAGGCGACTTCGCGGAAGGTTCTGATCAGATCGAGACTGTCCATGTCAAAGAGCCCATTGTTTCCGTTTTGGGAACGCGTTGGTTCGATTCTCCCGGGTTTTTCCGGGCGAACCTGCGCGACACTTCTGCTACGCGCCGAAGGAGCCGAACCATGAAGACCTCGAAGATCATCGCTGCAGCCGCCTTGTCGTTCCTGACGGCTGCCGGAGCGCATGCCGAGGGCTTTGAACCCGTGCAGCCGCTCGACATCGGCAGCAACCGCGCCGAGTTGGCCGCCGATGGGGCTGCCGCGGCGCGCCGCGGCAATGTGTACGGCGATGTGGTTGCATCGCCTTTGACGGTGCGGCCCAGCACGCTCGACCGGGCATCGATCCATGCCGAGGCCGTCGCCGCTGCGCATGCGCCGAACCAGAACCTGGACCGCCGCGCCTTCGTGAACAGCGAAGTGCCGCCGCAGTACCGGAAGGCGCGCCGATAGCGCGCGAGTCCGCAGGCCGGAAGACGTTCGTCTCCAGAGGCTGGGCCTGCGCAGGCAGGGCCGGTTTTCGGTCGTTTACGTACATCGAACGCAGCATTGTTTCGTCATTGTTTCAATAGAGGAAACACGGTGTCTCTGATCCGAGTGTTTTATGTAAGGAATTCCGCTCGAAACTCGCGGCACAGGCGAGCGACGGAGCAAGCCTGGTGGACAACGAACCATCCGACGAAACACAAGGAACCGACATGAAGACCTCGCACATCCTCGCCGCAGCTGCCCTGACCCTCCTGGCCGCCACCGGCGCCCAAGCCGAAAGCTACGAAGGCGTGAACACCGCCGTCTCGACCAAGAGCCGCGATGAAGTCAACGCCGAAGCCGTGCGCACCGCATCGGCTCCGAACCAGAACGTGACCCGCGGTTCGCGCGGCCCGGAAACGGTCGCCGTGTCGAAGGACCGCGCCATCGTCGAAGCCGAAGCCGTTCGCACCGCTTACGCGCCCGACCAGAACGTGACGGGCGGTTCGCGCGTCAACAGCAAGGTCATCTCGACGATGGCCCACCCGATGGACGCACGCGTTCAAGCCCAGCAAGGCACGGGCGCTACCGCCAAGTAAGCAGGCCCGCCCTTCGGGGCAGCTTGAAGAAGAAGGCCACGCGGAAGCGTGGCCTTTTTTCGTCTGGCGGGCGGTTTTCGCTATCGCGTCCGGGCGAGGTAGCGTTTGCGCCAGAAGATCACGACCAGCAGCACGGCGATGACGAGCATCGCGGTCATCGCGATCCAGAAGCCGTCGGCCTTGTGCACCAGCGGAATGAACTCGAAGTTCATGCCGAAGATGCCTGCGATCAGGTTGAGCGGCAGGAAGATGGCGGTCAGCACGGTGAGCACCCGCATGATGTCGTTGGCGCGGTGGCCCTGGACGCTGAAGTGCATCTGCACGGCCGTCTCCGCGTTCTGCTCGAGCCGGTGCACGTGGTGCACCACGCGCTCGATGTGCTCGAGCACGTCGCGGCTTCGGATCATGGTCAGTTCGCGCTCGCGCCGTTCGGCTTCGCCCTTGGGTGCGGGCAGGGTTTCGAGCGAGTCGATCCAGTCCTGCATCGCCGCGCGCTGGTCTTCGCAGATCTCGTCCAGGTGGTGCAGCGACTGCCGCGCCTCCATCAACGCCCCCCAGTTGGTGAAGCGACTGCGCGGATCGATCAGCTCGGTCTGCCAGTGATCGAGTTGCCTGGTGAGCTCGCGCCGCAGGTCGAGGTAGCCGTCGACGATCTGGTTGACGATGCGCAGCATCAGGTCCGAAGGCCCCGTGGGCACGCGCGTGGAGGTGGCGCGCACGTCCAGCGCAGGTGCGCCGCGGTCGTCGGCCGAACCGGCCGCCAGCAGCCGCGCGGCAAAGGCGTCGCGCACGGCGCCGTCCTCCGGATGCACCGACAGCAGCACCCGGTCGAACATCGCGAAGCCGACCGGCCGGGTGTCGACGCGGCGCAACACCGGCGGCCCCCTGCGGGGCTGGGGTGTGGCGGGAATGGGCGGGGCTTCGTTGCCGTTACCCCTCCCGTTGCCATTGCCATTGCCCAGCACCGCCTGGCCCTGGCTGGTGGCGAGGCGCCGGAACACCAGCACGTCGTACTGCGAGGTGTAGTCGTAGTGCGAGGGCAACTGGTCGTTGAGCAGGTCGGCCACATGCAGATCGACCAGCTGGGTCTGGCAGAGCGACTGCAGGATCTGCTGGACCTCCGCCAGGGAAGTGCGAAATTCCTCGCGGGTGAGCGAGATCCAGAGATAGCCGCTGGCGGCGCACGCGCCCGGCACGGCCAGGGGCGTGAGCGCCTGGTGCTCGCTGACCTGCGAACGGTTGATTTCGAAGATGCGCATGACCCTGCCTTGGTTGTTCTTGTCGCGTGCCCTGTCAGCCCCTGTGCTGCGGGCACAGGATGCTGCTATTTTTGTAGCAGGCGCGCGGCATCGAGTGCAAAGTAGGTGAGCACGCCGTCGGCCCCGGCGCGCTTGAAGGCCAGCAGGCTTTCGAGCACCACCGCATCGTGGTCGAGCCAGCCGTTCTGGGCGGCCGCCTTGAGCATCGCGTACTCGCCGCTCACCTGGTAGGCGAAGGTCGGCACGTGGAACTGGTCCTTCACGCGGCGCACGATGTCCAGATAAGGCATGCCGGGCTTGACCATCACCATGTCGGCGCCTTCGGCGATATCGAGGGCCACCTCGCGCAGCGCTTCGTCGCTGTTGCCGGGGTCCATCTGGTAGACCTTCTTGTTGCTCTTGCCGAGCGTGGCGGCCGAGCCGACGGCGTCGCGGAACGGGCCGTAGAAGGCGCTGGCGTACTTGGCGCTGTAGGCCATGATGCGCGTGTGAATGTCGCCGCGTGCCTCGAGCGCACAGCGGACGGCGCCGATACGGCCGTCCATCATGTCGCTGGGTGCCACAATGTCCACGCCGGCTTGTGACTGTGTGAGCGCCTGCTTCACGAGCACTTCAACGGTGGCGTCGTTGAGGATGTAGCCGGTGTCGTCGAGCAGGCCGTCCTGCCCGTGGCTGGTGTAGGGGTCGAGCGCCACGTCGGTCATCACGCCGAGTTCGGGGAAGCGCGACTTGAGGGCCGCCACCACGCGGGGAATCAGTCCGTCGGGGTTGAAGGCCTCGTCGCCGGCCGGCGTCTTGAGGCTGGCGTCGATCACCGGAAACAGCGCCATCACCGGGATGCCGGCCGCCACGCACTGCTCGGCGACGGGCAGCAGCAGGTCGAGGCTCAGGCGGTCCACGCTAGGCATGGAGGGCACGGCATCGCGTCGCTTCTCGCCTTCCTGCACGAACACGGGGTAGATCAGGTCGTTGACCGTCAGCAGGTTCTCCCGCACCAGGTTGCGGGTGAAAGCGTCCCGGCGGAGGCGTCGCGGACGGCCTGCGGGATACATGGCGAGGGGGGAATAGGGGGGCGTCGTCATCGGAAAATTGTGCCTGAAGCATTCCATCGCCGCCGCGTGGCCGGTCCAACCGGTTGTCTGACAACTACGAAAACTCGTAGATAAATAGTTCTAAATATTTAGCTGTGAATGACAAAGAAAGTGTCCTGGTCGCTTGAAACCTTGTTTCGTCTTTGTTAAATTCTGAAGCGGGCGGCTTGCCGCTCCCCGCTTTTCCTCCCTGAGCGGGTGCCTTGATGTGTGACAGCAAAAGGGCTTCCCAGCCCGACGTGAAGACGTCGGGCTTTTTTTTGTCCGGGGCCTGCCGGGCGCGGCAGACCGGTGCGGGGGCGCAGTGCACCACTAAACTGCCGCCATGCTCTGGGTCAAATCTCTCCACATCGTTTTCGTTGCAAGCTGGTTCGCGGGGTTGTTCTACCTCCCGCGGATCTTCGTCAATCTGGCGATGGTGCCCCCGGAGTCGGTTGCCGAGCGCGAGCGCCTGTTGTTGATGGCGCGCAAGCTGCTGCGGTTCACCACCTTCCTGGCCGTCCCCGCGCTGGGCTTCGGCCTGTGGCTCTGGCTGGGCTATGGCATCGGCCGCGGGCCGGGCAATGGCTGGATGCACGCCAAGCTGGCGCTGGTGCTGGTGGCCATTGGCTATCACCATGGCTGCGGCGTGCTGCTGCGCCGCTTCGCGGCAGGGGGCAACCGGCGCAACGATCGCTGGTACCGCTGGTTCAACGAGCTGCCCGTGCTGCTGCTGCTCGGCATCGTGATCCTGGTCGTCGTGAAGCCGTTCTGAACCCGATGGACACGGTGGAGAAGCCGCACAAGTCCGCCGCGCTTCCCCTTGCGCTCGCCTATGCGGCGCTGATCGTCTATGCCAGCCTCTATCCCTTTGCCGACTGGCGCGACCAGGGCATCGCGCCCTGGGCCTACCTGTCGGCGCCCTGGCCCAAGTACTGGACGGGCTTCGACTTCGCGGTCAACGTCGCGGGCTATGTGCCTTTCGGCTTCCTGTGCGCGCTGGCGGTGCTGCGCACGCGCCGCACCGCCGGAGTCTGGCGCGCGGTGCTGCGCGCCACCGTGGCGGGGGCGGCGATCGCCTTTGCGATGGAAACGCTGCAGAGCTACCTGCCCGCGCGCATTCCCTCCAACGTCGACCTGGGGCTGAACACGACCGGCACGGTCCTGGGCGCCGTGCTGGCGGTGGCGCTGGAGCGCCTGGGCGCGGTGGCCCACTGGAGCCGCGCGCGCTCCCACTGGTTCGTTGAGGAATCCCGCGGTGCGCTGGTCTTGCTGGCGCTCTGGCCTTTTGCCCTGCTGTTTCCTGCCGCCGTCACCTTCGGGCTGGGCCAGGTGTTCGAGCGGCTCGAGGTGGCGATCTCCGAATGGCTGCTCGACACGCCCTTCATCGACTGGCTGCCGGTGCGCCAGTTCGAACTCGAACCGTTGGTGCCGGCGGTGGAGCTGCTGTGCGTGATGCTCGGCGCTCTGGTGCCGTGCCTGCTGGGCTATCTGGTGGCGCGCACGGTCGTCCAGCGTGCGATCCTGCTCCCATTGATCTTTCTGGCGGGCGTTGCCGCCTCGGCGCTGTCGGCCGCCATGAGCTACGGCCCCGCGCATGCGTGGGCGTGGCTGGACTTGCCGGTCCAGGTCGGCATGGCTGCCGCACTGATTGCCGGCGCGCTGCTCGTGGCCGCGCCGCGCCGCCTGTGCGCGGCCTTGTTGCTGGTGGGGCTTGTGCTCCAGCTGAGCCTGCTGAACCAGGCCCCCGAGAGCGCGTACTTCGCACAGACCCTGGCCACCTGGGAGCAGGGTCGCTTCATCCGCTTCCACGGGCTGGCCCAATGGCTTGGGTGGACCTGGCCCTTCGCGGTGCTGGCTTATGTGGTGGCCGCCCTGTCGCGCAAAGGGCGGCCGGCGCCGTAGCGGAGCATCGCGGCGGGCGTCACTAAAATCGACCGATGCCCAGTTCTACCCCCGCCGCGCCATCCGGCTACTACGGCCGCCATATCTTCTTCTGCCTCAACGAGCGCAAGAACGGCGAAGACTCCTGTTCGATGCACAACGCGCAGGAAGGCTTCGATCGCTGCAAGGCGAAGGTGAAGGAGGCGGGGCTGTCCGGGCCGGGCAAGGTGCGGGTCAACAAGGCCGGGTGCCTCGATCGCTGTGCCGGCGGACCCGTGGCGGTGGTGTACCCCGAAGCCGTCTGGTACACCTTCGTCGATGCCGACGACATCGACGAGATCGTCGAGTCGCACCTGAAGAACGGCCAGGTCGTCGAGCGGCTATTGCTGCCGGCCGACGTCGGACGCTGAACTTTCCCGCGGGCCCGCCGCTCGTACCGTGCTCCCGACCGGCGCTGCCGGTCCGCTCATTCACAGTGCCATGAACTCCCAGACCGAAAAGATCAGCCTCCAGGGCGCCGCCGGCGTGATCGAGGTGCAGCGCGACCTGCCGGCCGACGCTCCCCGCGGCGTCGCGGTGATCGCCCATCCGCACCCGCTGTTCGGCGGCACGATGGACAACAAGGTGGTTCAGACCCTGGCGCGCGCTTTCGTTGCCTCCGGCTGGACGGCGGTGCGCTTCAACTTCCGCGGCGTCGGCGCCAGCGAAGGCGTGCACGACGAAGGGCGCGGCGAGCTGGAGGACATGCTGGATGTGGTCGGCCAGCTCGCGCCTGAGGGCACTCTGGCCATTGCCGGCTTCTCGTTCGGCGCCTTCGTCGCGAGCCATGCGGCCGAAAAGCTCTGGGCTGCGCGCGATATCAGGCAGCTGGTGCTGGTCGGCACGGCCGCTTCGCGCTTCTCCGTGGCCACGCTGCCGGCCGAGGCCCACGAGCGCATGCTGGTGGTCCACGGCGAGGCCGACGACACCGTGCCGCTCGCGGCCGTGATGGACTGGGCCCGGCCGCAGTCACTTCCTGTCACGGTTATTCCCGGGGGCGGCCATTTCTTTCACGGACAATTGCCGCTGCTCAAAAGTCTGGTTGTCCGCCACCTCCGCGCGGGCATTGAATGAAAGCCTTGCAGGCTTGTTTTCGTCTCTTTCCATCCTCCCCATGAATCGTTTTCTCAATGCGCTCCGCGCACTGGTGCTGACTGCCGCCGCCTCGGTCGGCGTGGTCGCTGTGGCCCAGGTGCCGGCGCCGCCTGAAATCGCCGCGCGCAGCTACCTGCTGCTCGACGTGACCGCGAACCAGATCCTCGCGCAGAAGGACATCGACAGCCCGGTCGAGCCGGCGTCGCTCACCAAGCTGATGTCGGCCTACATCGTGTTCGACGCGCTGCGCGCCAAGAAGATCACACTGACCCAGACGATGCCGGTCAGCCAGCGTGCGTGGAAGATGCCCGGTTCGCGCATGTTCATCGATCCCAAGATGCAGGTGCCGGTCGAAGACCTGATCAAGGGGCTGATCGTGCAGTCGGGCAATGACGCCACGGTGGCGCTGGCCGAGGGCGTGGGCGGGACGGTGGAGCATTTCGTCGAGCTCATGAACGCCCAGGCCAAGGCGCTGGGCATGAAGAACACCGCCTACAAGAACCCGGAAGGCCTCACCGCGCCCGGCCACACCACCACGGCCCGCGACCTGAGCATCCTGGCGACCCGCCTGGTGCGCGACTTCCCGGAAGAAGCCAAGTACTACGCGATCAAGAAATACCGCTACCCGGGCACGCCGTCGACCAACGACACCAACCGCAACCTGCTGCTGTTCCGCGATCCGACCGTCGACGGCCTGAAGACCGGCCACACCGAGGCGGCCGGCTACTGCATGATCGCCACCGCCAAGCGCGATTTCCCGAACCTGACCGGCGGCCGGCGCCTGCTGTCGATCGTCCTGGGCACCTCGGGCGAGACCGTGCGGGCCAACGAATCGCAGAAGCTGCTGAACTGGGGCTACACGGCCTACGACGCCGTCCGCCTCTTCGACGCCGGCCAGCCGGCCGCCACGCCCGCGGTCTGGAAGGGCAAGGCCAACATCCTGAAGCTGGGCCGTCCGGAGGCCATCGTGGTGGCGGTGCCGGCCGGCACCGCCGGCAAGATCAAGACCCAGGTGGCCCGTCCCGACCCGCTGGTGGCGCCGTTCACCAAATACCAGCCCGTGGGCTCGCTCAAGGTGACCCTGGACGACCAGCCGGTGGCGGATGTGCCGCTGGTCGCCCTGGAGGCCGTCGAACAGGCGGGCATCTTCGGCCGCGCCTGGGATGCCATCCGGCTCTGGATCAAGTAAGGGCCCCCAGGCGGCCGAGGCGGCCAGCCGGCGCTGGCTGCTCTTGACTTTGCCGTTTCAGGCTCGCCTGCTATACTCGTGGGCTTTTCGGAATTTTCCGAAGGGTTTCACGTTTTCGTTATTCCCGGTTTCCTTGTGTCACGACAAGGGCGGCTTCGCAGCCAGGGCCGGGTTGTTTTGGGACTAATTCATTCATGCCAACCATCAATCAACTGGTGCGTCAGGGTCGAACGGTCGAAAAGATCAATTCGAAGAGCCCTGCCATGCAGAACTCGCCGCAACGCCGCGGTGTCTGCACCCGCGTCTACACCACGACGCCCAAGAAGCCCAATTCGGCGCTTCGTAAAGTTGCCAAGGTCCGTCTGACCAATGGCTTCGAAGTCATTTCCTACATCGGCGGCGAAGGCCACAATCTGCAGGAACACAGCGTCGTGCTGGTTCGCGGCGGTCGTGTCAAGGACTTGCCCGGTGTTCGCTACCACATCGTGCGCGGTTCGCTCGACTTGCAAGGCGTGAAAGACCGCAAGCAGTCGCGTTCCAAGTACGGCGCAAAGCGCCCCAAGAAGGCTTAAGCCTTCCTGTCGTCAGAAAACAAGCGGTGTTCGGTTGCCTTGGCGGGCACATCGAACGAAGTGACCCAATGTCGGGTCGAGTAAGTGAGAGTCCGAACTGGCTCTCGCGGTGCCGGAAACGGTGCCAACTGAAGCAAAGAGGTTAGTAACATGCCACGTCGTCGCGAAGTCCCCAAACGTGAAATCCTGCCGGATCCCAAGTACGGCAATGTCGAGCTGTCGAAATTCATGAACGTGATCATGGAAGGCGGCAAGAAGGCGATCGCCGAGCGCATCATCTATGGCGCGCTCGACTTCATCGAAAAGAAGAACCCTGACAAGGACCCGCTCGAAGCTTTCACCGTTGCCATCAACAACGTGAAGCCGATGGTCGAGGTCAAGTCGCGCCGCGTCGGTGGCGCGAACTACCAAGTGCCGGTCGAAGTGCGCCCGGTACGCCGTCTGGCGCTGTCGATGCGCTGGATCAAGGAAGCCGCCCGCAAGCGTGGCGAGAAGTCGATGGCCCTGCGCCTGGCCAACGAGCTGATGGAAGCCACGGAAGGCCGTGGCGGTGCCATGAAGAAGCGCGACGAAGTGCACCGCATGGCAGAAGCCAACCGCGCTTTCAGCCACTTCCGCTTCTAAGAACCAAACTTCGCTTGGGCGTTGGGTGTTGAGTGTCGGGCGATGTCGCCCGTGCTCAAGGCCCAGCGCTCAACGCATTTAACCCGAAAGTAAATCATGTCCCGCAAGACCCCCATCGAGCGCTACCGCAACATCGGTATCTCCGCGCACATCGACGCCGGCAAGACCACGACGACCGAGCGCATCCTGTTCTACACCGGCGTGAACCACAAGATCGGTGAAGTGCACGATGGCGCTGCCACGATGGACTGGATGGAGCAAGAGCAAGAGCGCGGCATCACGATCACCTCGGCTGCCACCACCTGCTTCTGGAAGGGCATGGCCGGCAAGTTCGATGAACACCGCATCAACATCATCGACACCCCGGGCCACGTGGACTTCACCATTGAAGTCGAGCGCTCGATGCGCGTGCTGGACGGCGCCGTGATGGTGTACGACGCCGTCGGCGGCGTGCAGCCCCAGTCGGAAACCGTCTGGCGCCAGGCCAACAAGTACAAGGTGCCCCGTCTCGCGTTCGTCAACAAGATGGACCGCACCGGCGCCGACTTCCTGCGCGTTCGCCAGATGATGGTCGACCGCCTGAAGGCCAACCCCGTCGTGATCCAGATCCCGATCGGTGCCGAAGAGCACTTCCAGGGCATCGTCGACCTCGTGAAGATGAAGGCGATCATCTGGGACGAAGACAAGGGCGTGACCTTCACCTACGGCGACATTCCCGCGAACCTGGCCGACGTCTGCGCCGAGTACCGCGAAAAGCTCGTCGAAGCCGCGGCCGAAGCGAGCGAAGAGCTGATGAACAAGTACCTCGAAGGCGGCGAGCTGAGCGAGGAAGAAATCAAGAAGGCCATTCGCCAGCGCACCATCGCCGGCGAAATCCAGCCGATGCTGTGCGGCTCGGCCTTCAAGAACAAGGGCGTGCAGGCCATGCTCGACGCCGTCGTCGAATACATGCCCGCACCGACCGACATTCCGCCGGTCAACGGCACCGACGAAGACGAAGCCCCCGTCACCCGCAAGGCTGACGACGGCGAGAAGTTCTCGGCGCTCGCATTCAAGCTGATGACCGACCCGTTCGTGGGCCAGTTGACCTTCGTGCGCGTCTACTCGGGCGTGCTGACCAAGGGCGACAGCGTCTACAACCCGGTGCGCGGCAAGAAGGAGCGCATCGGCCGTATCGTGCAGATGCACGCCAACAACCGCGAAGAAGTCAACGAAATCCGCGCCGGCGACATCGCCGCCTGCGTGGGCCTGAAGGAAGTCACCACGGGCGAAACCCTGTGCGACCCGGCAGCCGTCGTGACGCTCGAGCGCATGGTGTTCCCGGAATCGGTGATCTCGCAGGCCGTCGAGCCCAAGACCAAGGCCGACCAGGAAAAGATGGGCATCGCCCTGCAGCGTCTTGCTCAGGAAGATCCGTCGTTCCGCGTCAAGACCGACGAGGAATCGGGCCAGACCATCATCGCCGGCATGGGCGAGCTCCACCTTGAAATCATCGTGGACCGCATGAAGCGCGAGTTCGGCGTGGAAGCCAACGTGGGCAAGCCGCAAGTGGCCTACCGCGAAACGATCCGCAAGACCGTCGAAGATGCCGAAGGCAAGTTCGTTCGCCAGTCGGGCGGCAAGGGCCAGTACGGTCACGTCATCCTGAAGCTCGAGCCGCAGGAAGCGGGCAAGGGCTTTGAGTTCGTCGACGCCATCAAGGGCGGTGTGGTTCCTCGCGAATACATCCCCGCAGTGGAAAAGGGCGTTGTGGAAGCGCTGACCCAAGGCGTGCTGGCGGGCTACCCCGTCGTCGACGTCAAGGTCACGCTGCACTTCGGCTCGTACCACGACGTGGACTCGAACGAAATGGCGTTCAAGATGGCTGCGATCTTCGGTTTCAAGGAAGGCGCCCGCAAGGCCAACCCCGTGATCCTGGAGCCCATGATGGCCGTGGAAGTCGAAACGCCTGAAGACTACGCCGGCAACGTGATGGGCGACCTGTCCTCACGCCGCGGCATGGTGCAGGGCATGGACGACATGATCGGTGGCGGCAAGTCCATCAAGGCCGAAGTGCCGCTGTCGGAAATGTTCGGCTACTCGACCACGCTGCGTTCGATGTCGCAAGGCCGTGCCACGTACACGATGGAGTTCAAGCACTACGCCGAAGCTCCGCGCAACGTTGCCGAAGCCATCGTGGCTGCTCGCGCCAAGTAAGTTTCTGAAGAATGCAGGGCTGCGCAGTGCGCAGCCCTCGTTGTCTGCGATCCGGTGCCGCCGCGTTCCCGTGCGAGGCGAACCAGCAATCGGGTGCAGACATAAAACCAATACACGGGAATGCTCTTTCAAGGATTGAAAAATGGCAAAAGGTAAATTCACCCGCACCAAGCCGCACGTGAACGTGGGCACGATCGGTCACGTGGACCACGGCAAGACCACGCTGACGGCTGCAATTGCAACCGTTCTGTCGGCCAAGTTCGGCGGCGAAGCCAAGGCCTACGACCAGATCGACGCGGCGCCCGAAGAAAAGGCCCGCGGCATCACCATCAACACCGCCCACGTCGAGTACGAAACGGCCAACCGCCACTACGCACACGTCGACTGCCCCGGCCACGCCGACTACGTCAAGAACATGATCACCGGTGCCGCCCAGATGGACGGCGCCATCCTCGTGTGCTCGGCCGCCGACGGCCCCATGCCCCAGACCCGCGAGCACATCCTGCTGGCGCGCCAGGTGGGTGTGGGCTACATCATCGTGTTCCTGAACAAGTGCGACATGGTCGACGACGCCGAACTGCTCGAACTCGTTGAAATGGAAGTGCGCGAGCTGCTGGACAAGTACGAATTCCCCGGCGACGACACCCCCATCATCCACGGCTCGGCCAAGCTCGCCCTGGAAGGCGACAAGGGCAAGCTGGGTGAAGAGGCCATCATGAAGCTGGCCGAAGCGCTGGACACCTACATCCCGACGCCCGAGCGCGCCGTGGACGGCACCTTCCTGATGCCCGTGGAAGACGTGTTCTCGATCTCCGGCCGCGGCACCGTGGTGACCGGCGCCGTCGAGCGCGGCGTGATCAAGGTCGGCGAGGAAATCGAGATCGTGGGCATCCGCCCGACCGTCAAGACCACCTGCACCGGCGTGGAAATGTTCCGCAAGCTGCTCGACCAAGGTCAAGCGGGCGACAACGTCGGCGTGCTGCTGCGCGGCACCAAGCGCGAAGAAGTCGAGCGCGGCCAAGTGCTGTGCAAGCCCGGCTCGATCAAGCCGCACACGCACTTCACCGCCGAGGTGTACGTGCTGTCCAAGGACGAAGGCGGCCGTCACACGCCGTTCTTCAACAACTACCGTCCGCAGTTCTACTTCCGCACGACGGACGTGACCGGCGCGATCGAGCTGCCCAAGGACAAGGAAA
>Ga0102589_1000277_pt1 | contig 124408 bp, 93 predicted proteins | sample AraplaMF_Col_mLB_FD_76858 | JGI IMG/M metagenome (GOLD analysis project Ga0102589, IMG submission 76858) | Arabidopsis root microbial communities from the University of North Carolina, USA - plate scrape MF_Col_mLB | ecosystem: Host-associated > Plants > Roots > Endosphere | place: USA...
CCATTGGGGCCGAAGTCCGCAGAGATGGACTGCCCCGCCGGAGCGCCTTGCCGGGTGATGACAGCGATATGGATCATGAATCGGCCCCCGAAGGCTCTGTGCCTGAATGCACCCGAACAAACTCGCAGGGAGTATTCATTCCGTGGGACATGTTGGCAATCTCGCCTTAAGAGGTATGCCATTGCAGCCAGGCTGCTACGGTTGTGAAGATGGCGGCGATGAGGAGCCAGGTGCGGGTGGCGGGGTCCTTCGCGCCGCCCCTTCTCATATACCGCACCGCCGCCGCGGCGAAGAACACGATGGCCAGCACGGCCAGGATGAAGGCTGCAGCCATGGCGGAGGCGTGTTCAGGCAGGTGCCAGGTGGTCGAGCCACCGGCGCTGGCGCCAGGCCGGCGCGCCCGTGGGAAAAAGCCGGGTTCCCGGATGCAGAAGGCACAGGTACTCGGCCGCGGCGATGCGCTGCCGCTGGAAGCCGCTGCGTAGTACCTGGACGCAATGCGTCCACGATGGTGGCGCGCCCATGAAGTAGCGCGCACCGGGCACGAAGCCTTCCGCGTTGCGCGACCACCAGCGTTGCACCCGCTCAGGGTCGGGCCAGGGCAGGCCTTCGTCCTCGTCCATCTCGACATCTTCGTGCGCCGCTTCATCGTCGGCTCCGGCGAATGTGCCCGCGACCGGCGCGCGCTCAAGATCCAGCGCCGCGAGATCGGCTCCCGTGATCAGACTGAAGGATTCGCCCGCTAGGCGCGACAGCACAGGGTCGTCCATCTGGCGAATCAGCCAGGGTACGGCCTGCGGGTCACCCAGAACGCCCGCCGCGCGCACGGCCTGGCGCAGGGTATCGGGGCTATCGAGCAACGCCTTCAGGACCGGTGCCGCCTGGCCGGGCTCGATCCATTTGAAGAGCGCCGCCACTGCGGCATCGAGATCCGGGCCGGGCATGCACGCGATGCCGCCCAGCGCTTCTACCGCGGCATGCCGGTCGCCCAGCCACAGGGCCGTGCGAGCCGCCTGGAAGCGGCATCGATCGTCCGGATCCCCGAGCGCCGCCAGGCATTCGCCGAGCAGATCAGTGCGTGCACAACGGCCGGCGGCACCCAGCCCCTGGGCACGCAGCGCGGCATCCTCGCCGCAGGCGATGGCCACGGCCAGTGCCTCGCCGGGGTCCACGCCGTGCGCTTCGCAAGCCGCAATGCCGATGCGACGCGCGAATGTGCGCGGCGACGCCTGCAGCTGCGCAACCAGACCCCGAAGCGACGCGCCCGACGTCCAGCCGAAGGCGCCCGCCACGCCGGGCTGCACGGACGGCTCAGCCTCGGCTAATGCGAACAACCTTGCCAGGACGTCTGTCGCACTGTGGGCGATGGCGAGCCAGGTCGTGGCAAAGACCGCGCCGACACCAGGCTCGGCGAGTGCAGCCTCCACACATCGCACTCCATGGCCGCCCGCGACCACCAGGCCGTCGAGATGCGCCGCAAGGCGTTCGTCGAGACGGCGCAGATGATGCAGCCTGACATGCGGCGCGCTCGACAGCGACAGCCGGATCTGGGCCAGCACGGCACTCTCATCCGCATGCTGCTGCACAACGACGGGAATCGGTGTCGCGGACGGCATGTGCATCGCGTCGGCCGTTCAGAGCAGTCGCGTCCAGCGATGCGCGGCCACCTCGAAGACCTCGGTGAAGCCGATCGACCACATCACGCCGTCGGCCGCGCTCAAGTGGTAACAGCTCGTGGGCGGGTCTTCCGCAGGCTGGAACGGCTGCAATCCCCGTGCATCGATCACATACAGGAGGTGGGTGGTCGACAGATAGATGCGATCCTCGAATGCCGCCATGCCCCAGAAAGTTTCCTCGGTGACCGCGTGCTCGACGATCTCCCAGTTCGTGCCCCGCCCCTTCACCACGACGCCCATCTTTCCGCATGCATAGACATGGCCGTCGGGTGCGCAGATCACCTTGTGCAATGCCACGTTGGTGGGGCTTTGGAACTGCTGCCAGCGGGTTCCGTTCCAGCCCCAGATCTCGCCGTCCCAGCCGACGGCATATACCTCCTGGTCCGAAAATCCGTCGATCGATTCGAACGACTTGTCGGTGAGCGGCTTGCCGTCGGCGGCCTGCGCCGTCGCGTCGATGCAGCGCCAGTGGCCCGGGCCCTCGCGCAGATAGCACTGCCGCCCGGTACCCACCGCATAGGCCCGCCCCCGCGCCACGGCGCGCACCTCGCGCAACGGGCCTCGATGCGAAGGATCGAGCTTGCCGTCGTGGATCGGTGGCTCTTCGGCGTTTTCGCCCCCGCCCAGCACACGCACCTGCCCCCACTGTCCCACCGCGATCAGGCGCTCCTGCGGCTGATGGCATACCGCAACGGAGGCTACCGCCCAGTGCAGGTCGATGCCGCCGACCTTGCCGCCGTCGATGGACAGGATGGTCGAGTGCGGCACTTTTTCCTTGGCCAGCTTCCGATCGGTCACCACAAGGTAGGCAAGGTCCGCATACCGCACACAGCCTGTGCTGATCGCCAGGCGGGCGGTATCGAGTTGCGCAATGTCGGTCAGCATCTTCAGGCTCCTAGCTGGTCATGCGTGCGTCAGCGCGTCGAGACGGACGGGACGCCCATCTCCGCGGCGATGCGGTTTCTCTCGGCCACGTCCGAGGTCATCTCGACGTTCGCGTTGATCTGGCGCCGGTCCGCTGTCGTCTGCGCGTTCTCGTGATAGCGGTTGAGCTGCGCTTCCAGGCAGCCGGGCGAGCAGTTGGATTCGGGGAAGGTCTTCTGCACGGCGGCTACGCCCGCGGAGGTGGCCTCCGTCAGTGTCCACTTGCCGCTCGGATGGGTCGCGGCGACCACCCCCTGTCGCGTGTGCATCTCGCCGTGCGTGGCGGTGGTCTGGTTGGGGCCCTCCACGCAGATGCAAGGCGCAGCATCCACGTCGTACTTTGCCCAGCCCGTCTCGCGCGGCTGTTCGTTGCGCGGCTGCTTCGGAAACTCCGGCCCTTTCAGGAACGACGCCGCGTCGACGACATGATGGGGCGTCTGTCCCTTGCAGCACTTGCTCGGGTCATAGGGTGACAGGAAGCAGCGCAGTGCCTTCTGGCAGTCATTCTTCTTCACGGCCTCGGCATAGTTGTTCCATTCCTGGTCCGCGATGGTGTTGAAGCGCTTCCATTGCGGGTCGTCCTTGCCGCGGTCGTCCTTGACCCGCTTGCGCGCGGCCTCCGCGTTCTTCGCCTTCTCGTGGTCCGGGCAGGTCTCGTTCGGATCCGAGCCATCGGGGCAGTTGTCGGCCACCGCCTGCTTCTCGTCGTTGCAGGACTTGAGACCTTTCGCCATGGCCATGCGCGCCGCAAAGATCTGCGGCGGCGTGTTGGAGGTGGGCGAGGCATGGTTGTGCGTCGTCATGTCCAGATTGCGCACGACGTTCTCGCCCTCGAACTTCACATCCATGGACCACGCGATGAAGTAGACCTTGCCACGGTTCACCGAGGTGACCACGCCCTTCTTGGCTGCGCACCCCGCTTCATCGCCCATGCTCTGCTTGAAGTAGCTCTTGTTCTTGAGCATGACCTCCTGCCCGTTGACCTGCACCGTGCGGCTGCCGTCGGTGGTGTCCGAGTCCATGCCCGTGTTCGGGTAAGGCACCGGTACACCGGGTGGCGTCGCGGGGTTCTCGGGCGGTGTGAAGCACACGTCGGGAAACGCGCAGATGGACTTGCCCGCACCCGCCTTGCACGCGACCTCCTGGTTGTTGGCATAGACCTGGTTCGACATGTCACGCGTCTCCCTGCGCGCTGACCACCATCGCCACGCGGCGTCCGTCGTCGTTACTCGCGGCAATCAACACAGGATCACCCGGCGCGAAGCCCTTGCGCGCGGCCGCGAGCGCCATCGCCATGCAGACCGCCAGCTGTGCCGCGCCGACTTCGCCCACGCAATCCGCCGGATGCCACAGGTCCATGAACTCGTGCCGGCCGCGCAACAGGCGGCTGGTCGCCAAATCGAACTCCTTGAACCCGTACTGCTCGCCGTTCAGGGTGGCGATACGGTAGCCGACCTGCGCCATCGCGAGGCCCGCCATGTCCAGAGCACCCTTCATCGCCTGCATCAGGCCCTCGCCTCGCAGCGGCAGATCCGTGTCGATCGATGCGGGCTCGTTGCCGTAGCCGATCCCCAGGCAGGCGATCTGAGGTATGGGCCAGTCGTGCCGGGCCGCTGGCGCGGCGACCAGCAGCGCTCCCGCAGCCTCGCCCGGCACGAAACCGTTCGAATTGGCGTCACCCAGCAATCGGTCTTTCGCGCCATAGGCGTCGAGCGTGGCAGCGACAAGCAGACTGTCCACCGCCACGATCAGCACCTGCGATGCCTCACGCGCGGCCATCAACCGGTGCGCCTGCGCCAGGGCCAGCGCGACACCGACTCGCCCCTGCGGAACCACGCCCGACAACGAGGGATGGAGCGGCACGCCCAGCACCACTTCCAGCTCCGCGAACAGCGCGTCGTCCAGCCCCTCCAGACGACCGGGCCTGTCCTGCTCGGCCACGCACAGCAGCAGGGGCAGCGGTGCTTGAAGGGCTTGCGAGGCCACCTGCATGCGCGGCGCGAGCACCTGCGCCGCGGCCATCGACGCCATCTCGACGAGGCGCGCTCGGCCACGCCAGGGCTCAGGCATCGGCACCTGCTGCGCCAGCAGCCATTTGCCATCGCCGCCGACGAAGCGCGTCTCGGTCGGATTTGTCACGCTGGCTCGAATCGCAGCGCAGGTCGCCTCGGCGGACAGACCGACGCTCGTAACAAGCCCCGCGTCGACGATCGCAATGGGAGACATGGCTATGCCGCCACCACCGGAATGGGGAACGTGGTGGCGTCTCGCCGCTGCCACCATGCTCGCCCCTGCCTGCCAACCAGCACCTGCGATATCTCGAAGATGTTCTTCTTCAGCGGACGGACCATGCGCCACGCCAGGCTGAAACGCCCCGCATCGGGTTCGATCACGACCGTATCGAGCGTCGCGGTGAAGTCCTCGCGCTCGCCACGGCGTGGAAACACGATGACCGGCGCGACCAGGTGCGGGATGGTGAAGCGAGTCAGGCCTTCGGGCGTCAGGTTGGCGAGCATCACCTCGACGGGGCCGGCCTCGAAAGCGGCAACCGGTAGTTGCTGGTCCGTCGGCGCAGCCTGGAAGTACCGCGGGTCGAAATCGGAAGGCAAGAAAGGAAAGGTGTTCGCGAGCCAGGCTTCGTCGTAGGTGCCCGCCAGTTGCAGCCGCGGCTCCCATCCCCTGCCGACGGGCCCGAATGCCATCGGGCGATAGGCATCGCCAGGATCGCGAACAGGGTTGTCGATTTCCTCCGTGGCCGGCAGTTGTGCACCTTCGATCCACGCGGCCCCGGCGTGACGATGAAAACCCCGGCCCACCGGGTTCGGCATGAAGGTGGAGTGCTGCGAAGGATCTTCATGACGTCGGTCGGTGCCCCCGAACGCGACGTCGTAGGAGATCGGCTGGCACACGAACGCCTCCGGCGGCGTGACGGAAAGACCGGAAAGACCGCGCTCCCAGCGCCGTGGCCCCACGACGGCCATCGTCTTCTGCCAGGTGCCGACCCGCACGCCCACCTCGACACGCGCGGCGGGACTGCCTCGGGGCGCATGGGCACTGCCGAGCAGCAGGATGTCGCAGCGCGGCTTGCGCGGCGCGAAATCAGCCTCGTAAACAGGCGCCGAGTAACCCGGTTCCCCGGTGAAGGTATCGGCCATCGCGAGCGGCAACTGCTCGTCATGCAACGAGAAGCTCCCCACTGGTTCGTCGGGCGCCGGCAGCCGGAAAGTGCCCTTGACGACCACGACCAGCATCTCCCGGCCATCAGGCGCCTGGGCCATGTTGAAGCCCGCGACCATGCGGGTGGCGTTGATGATCTCCATGCCTTCGTGCCGTCCGCGCCTCAATTCAGCTGCACCGAGCCGCCCTTGACGCGGTTCACGCCGGCGGAGCGACTCGACACGTAGCTGCCCTGGATCAGCACCTTGCCGGCGCGCGTCAGCGTGATGCTCGCCTTTCCGCAGCGCAGCACCATCTGGCTGCGCGCGCTGACCAGCAGGCGCTCACCGTCAGCGTCGACCTCCACCTGCGCCGGCGCCGCGACCAGCGCCTCTGGCCACCCCTTCGGCCCGCCGCACAACACGCCCATGACGATCGGCCTCGACGGATCGGCCCGCTCGAACATCAGCACCACGCCGCGCCCGATGTGAGCGCCGTGCAGGTCCACGACGCTGCGCGCGCGCAGGGCCGCTGTGCCCGGCTGGCCCTCGAAGACGACGAGCGGCGTTCCCCCGTCGTCGGCGAGGGCCGCGAGTTCGCCCGTGACGACGGCGTGCCACGGCTGTATGCCCGTGTCCGCCGCAAGTTGTGCCTCGATCAGATCTCTGCCGCTCATGGTCATCTCCGTAGTGAATCAGTTCTGCAGAATCTTCGAACCCTTCATCACGATGTCGCTGCTCGCCTTCGCGTTGATCTTCCCGGAGGCATCGATCGTGATGTCCTTGCCCTTGATCACGATGGTCCCGTCCTTCTTCATCGTGATGCTGGCGCTGCCCGTGGTGATCGAGACCGAGTCGCCAGCCGTGATGACGAGGTTCTTGCCCACGGAAAGCGAGTCGTCCTTGCTCACGCTGGTGGTCCGTCCCGAACTCACGCTTCGCGATTCATCTGCGCCCACGTTGGTCGACAGGTTCGCCCCAACATCCACCGACCGATTGGCCCCGATGCTGCTCGACTGATTCGCCCCCACGCTGATCGTCTGGCTCGCCCCCACCGTCACCGCCTGCATCGCCCCTACCGTGATCTCCTGCGCTGCCCCCACGGTGATGGTCTCGTTGATGCCCACCGTGTGCGTGCGCTGCAGCGCCACTGTGGCGCTCTCGCTCGCGCCCACCGTGATGGTGCGGTTCTGGCCGATGGAGATCGTCTCGTTCAGGTCCACCGTCTCGGTGCGGTTCTGGTGGATGGTGATGGTCTCGTTCTTGTCCACCGTCTCGGTGCGCTGGCCGTGCACGGTGATGGTCTCGTTGTTGTCGACCGTCTCGGTGCGGTCGTGCTTCACGTGCGTGGTCTCGTCGTGGTCGATGGTCTTGGCGCGGTCGTGGCCGACCCAGTGCGTCTCGTCGTTCTCGACCTCGATGTCCTGGTTCTTCTCGGCGTGCAGGTACACCTGCTCCGATCCCTTCTTGTCCTCGAAGCGGAATTCGTTGCAGTTGGCCGCGCTGCCCTTGGGCGTGGAGCGCGTGCGAAAGCCGCTCTGGGTGTGGGTTCCGAAGGGAATGGGCTGGTCGTCGTTGTAGACGCGGCCCACGATCAGCGGGCGGTCGGGGTCGCCGTTGAGGAAGTCGACGATCACCTCCTGGCCGATGCGCGGGCAGAAGTAGCCGCCCCATCCCTTGCCCGCCCAGGGCTGCGACACGCGCACCCAGCAGGTCGACTTCTCGTTGCTCTTGTCGTAGCGATCCCAGTGGAAGTGCACCTTCACGCGGCCGAAGTCGTCGGCGTGGATCTCCTCGCCCGAGGGGCCTACTACGATGGCCGATTGCGGGCCCGGCATGACCACGCGCGGTGTCAGCCGCGGCGGATGGAAAGGCATGTCGACCGGAAACACCGTCAACAGGAAAGCGCTTGCGCCCGGGCGGCTCGCATCGAGCGACGGCATCCGGGCGGCGACCGCCTCGAAGGCCGGCAAGGTGTCGGCCAGCACGGCGTCGTCGGCGAGAGCTTCTCTCAGAAGCCGTGTCGGCGGGGCCGGTGGCTCCTCGATGTCCGCGCCTTCGTAGCCCGGGTGGCTGGCGACGAAGGTGCAGGCGGCGATCACGTAGTCGCTGTCGCGCGTGCCGTCAGGGTCGTTCTCGAACTTGAAGCTGCGGCCTGCCGCCACGTCGGGCCAGGGCGTGAGCGCCCAGTGGCGCTGGCGGCGCGCGCCGATCTCCTCGCCGCGCAGCTTGCCCTTGTCGTCGGCATCGCCACCGTTGAAGTACCCACCCGCGAACTCGAAGGCCTCGAACTCGGCCAGCTCGTGCTTGTCGGGCGTGCCGCCGGCAGCCTCCAGCTTCTTCTTGATCGCCTTGAAGTCGCTGTCGGTCGATGCGTACTTGCCGGTGTCGAACTGCCGCTCGCTCACCCAGCGCGAGATCTCGTTGAAGCGCGCTTCGGCGGCGTCGCTCGACACGTAGCGCAGGGTGTCCGCGGCCGGCAGCTTGTCGTGCGCCATGTCGCTCGCGTCCGACATGTGCATGGTGCCCGGCGCATCGTGCGCGTCGAACCAGTAATAGATACCTTCGTCTTCCAACAGGCGCGATAGGAACTGATAGTCGCTTTCCTGGTGCTGCACGCAGTAGCGGCGCGGCTTGTGGGTGCCGACCACGTTGTCGGTGCGGGTCTTCTTGAAGCGCTTGATCGGGCTGTCCTCGAACACCGCATCGAGCACGTCGAGCACGGGCTTTTCCTGATGGATGCGCGAATTGCTGCGCTTGGTGAGCAGCCAGAACCACGAGCGCAGGGTGAAGCGGTATTCGAAGTAGCGCCCCGCATGGCCCGCGCGCACGAAGCGCACCGCGTGGCCCTGGCAGTGGCGTTCATGGCTGCCCCCATCTGCGTCCTCGAAGCCGATGACGACGTCGAAGGCGCGCCCCAGGATGTCCTTCGCATCGATGGCCTTGTTCTCCGACAGCACCGTGAGTTCGTATGTCGACGGGCGCGCCAGTGCCTCGTGCCCCACGATGCGCCAGAACATGAGCTCGTCCTTGACGGGCGAGTCGCTCTCGATGCGGAACTCCTGGTCTGCCATGAATGGCTACTCCCCTTGTTCTGTACGAGCGGCGCTCTTTCCGCGCCACCTAGGCATCTGCGATGCGCTCTACGGCGCCAGCAGCAACACCAGCGGCTGGCTCGGCACGGTGCGCACGCCCGGGCAATTGGTGCTGTTCTGCAGCGACACGCTGGTCAGCCGCGACGCAGGCATGCCCATCATCAGGACGGTGAAGGCCCCCGTGAGGTGCCGGCTCGGCCCCATCACCGTTCCCGAGGCCACGCCCAGCAGCACGCCGGAGTTGTCGCCGTTGGTCATCGGAATGGTGGTGCCGAGGTTGTGGGCCGGGCCGCCCATGATGAGGATCGTGGGGCAGTTCGGAATCGCCATGGGGCCCATGGCGATGTTCGGGTACGGCACCGGAATGGGCGACGGCGCGGCGGGCGTGATGCAGACATCGGGAAAGCCCATGTCCGTGCCCATCAGCTGGCAGTTGGCGAACATTTTTTCGTCTCCCCCGTCGCCTCAGCCGAAATGGATCTGCGCGCCGCGCGCCTTCACCAGCTCGCGGCCGTTGACCAGCGTGTGTTCGCCTTCGATCCGCATCAGCTGCTTTGCCTCGCACTCGACGTGCGTGGCCGCCACGCGGTCGATGCCGTCGGTGGTGCGCAGGTAGTGCCTGCTGAAATGCTGCACCCGGTCCATCACCGAGGAGAGCACCGAGCCCACGAGCTTGAGGCTGGTGCCGACCACGCTGAGCTGGCGGCCGACGACGTCGGCGGTGTCGGTGGCAATGCGCGTGCGCTGGGTGGCGACGTCGAGTTCTTCGGCAGCCAGTTCGATGCGTCCACCCTCGGCAGCGATGCGCATGCCGGTGCCGCCCTCGCAGCTCACGACGTTGGCCGTGCCTTCCTCGCGCTGCAGCACGGCCATGATCCAGACTTCATCGGGCGCGATGCGCAGGCAGGCCACGCTGTCGCCGGCCGCCGGCTCCAGCAGGCAGCTCGCCGCGCGGCGTGCGCGCAGCTTCAGCTCGCCGCTGGCGACCACCAGCCGGCCCTTTGCCCCGGAGCCGAGAATGCCTACGCACCATTCGCCGGGAATGGCCTTCGCGGCCTGCCTCTTCCTGCCGGTGCGCGCTTTCGTCAGCGTCGTCGTTTCGTTGTTCATGATGGCGGTCCCTCTGTGTTCGTCGTGTCAGGCGACCAGCGGCTGCCAGCGCTCCGATTCGGACAGCTCCGAGTCGGTCTCGAGCGCACGCGCGCGGTCGGTCATCTGGGCGTTTTCGGTGACGGCGGCATGCAGCACGGTGCGCACCATGGTGGCGCGGCGCAGGTCGGCCGTGGTGAGGTCGGCGTGGCGGAAGTCGGCGTAGGTCAGCTCGGCGCCGGTGAAGTTGGCGCCTTGTACTTTCGCGCCCGCGAAATGGGTCTGGTACAGGTCGCAGCCGGCAAAGTTGGCTTGCGGCAGGATGGCGCCAGTGAAAAGCGCCTGACGCAGCCTTGCGCAAGAGAAGTCTGCAGCCTTGCCGCTGGCCGCGCAGAAGATCGCCGACGGCGCGACGGCCTTCACGAACTTCGCGCCATCGAGCGTCGCGCCCTGGAAGTTGCACTGCTGCAGCGTGACGCCGCTGAAGTCGGCGCCGCTCAGGTCGGCGGACGAGAACTGGCAGCCGTTCAGCTCCAGCCCGGCGAACGACATGCCCTTGAGCGAGGTCTTGAAGAACACGTTGCGCAGCATGCGCGCGCCGGCCCACGTCAGGTGCGAGAGATCGCATTCGTTGACAGTGGTGTATTGCCAGCTGGTGTCGTCGGCGCAGACGTCGAGCAGTACCGACTGGCTGATCACCGCGGAGTCGAGCGGCACGCCGCGCAGCACGGCATGGTCCAGCCTGCAGCGAGTGACGGTGGCCATCGTCATCGCCGACTGCGCCATCTGCGCATGCGTCAGGTCGCACTCCGTGAACACGGCGCCGTGCAGGTTGGCCTCGCGCAGGTCCACGTGATCGAGCTTGCAGCGGTTGAAGACGGCCTTGCGGAGATTGGCGCCGGATGCGATGGCGCCGCGCAGGTCGCAGCAGTCGAATACGGCTTCGCGCAGATCGGTCCCCCGGAAATCCGCTTCGGCGAAATTGACTCGCGAGAAGATCCCGCCGCCGAGCGCAAGGCCTGCGTAGCGTCCCTTGTGCAGGTCGAGGCCTTCCAGCGCCTCGCCGACGCTGATTGCAATGGACAGGAGGTTCGGGCTCATGCCGCCGCCTGCTGTTCCGGGGTGAGCCGGGGCCAGGTGCGCGCCCGCCTGAGCAACGCCCCGTCGAAGTTCGTCGAACCGTCGAGCCGCACCCGTCCGAGGTCGGCACCGAAGAGATTGCTGCGCCGCAGGTCGGCCCCCCGCAGATCCGCCGACTGGAAGATCGCGTCGCTGAAGTTCACGCCCGACAGCAGCGCGTTCGAGCAGACGGCCTTGCGCATCAGGACGCCCTTGGCACTGGCGAGTCGCAGGTCCGCGCCTTCGAGCCGGGCTTCGCAGAGGTTGGCGCCATCGAGCACCGCACGGATCAGCCTGGCCTCCCGCGCATCGGAGGCACCGAAATTGAAGTTGCGCAGGTCGGCCTGGCTCATGTCCGCACCGGCCAGGCTGCTTCCCTTGACCGCCACGGTGCCGGCGCAGCGCGCCGCCATCAGCTTCGCGCCGTCGAGCTTGCTGGTCACGAAGGTCGCGTTCTCGATCTTCGCCGCATGCATGTCGACGCCCGAGAGGTCGGACTCGATGAAGTTGCAGACGGACAGGTTCGCCTCCGGCCACCGCATGCCCTTGAGGTCCAGCTTGTGGAAGACCTGCCCGCTCAGGTCTGCACCGGCCCAGTCGGCATCGCCCCATGTGGTCTGCAGCAGATTCGCCTTGGCGAATTTCGCGCGTCGCATCTGGGTGCCGGCGAACGCGCAGTACATGAGCGTCGCCCCGCTGAAGTCGGCGTCGTCGAAGACACCGCGAGCCAGCCGCGCCTTGCCGAGATTGGCCCTGGCGAATTTCGCGCCGATGGCGATCGCGCCTTCCAGGTTCGCATGCGCCAGCACCGCGCCCGTCAGGTTGGCGCCGGAGAGATTGGTATTGGCCAGGTTCGCGCTTTCCAGCCACGCGCCTTCCAGGTTCACCTCCCGAAGGTCGAGGCCCGAGAGATCGGCGCCGGTGAGATCGATGCCCGCGAAGAACTTGATGCCCGCCGCGCTGGCACGCGCCATCTCGCCGCGCAGCTTCGCGGCCTCGCGCGCCGGCATCGGGAAGGCTGGCGGCTGCATGTGCGCGGACTGCAGATAGCCGGCGCGATGCGCGTCCTCGATCTGGCACAGCTTCGGGTAGATCGGCGCCAGGTTGACAGGCCGCGTTCCCACGGCCGCCTGTGCCTGCATTTCCGCCATGTGCCTGTCGGGGTCGTACTTCGGCGGACCGCGGTGCTGCAGTTTGGCGAGATCGATCTTCTGCTCCTGCGACATCGCCAGCGCCCGCTCGACGACCGTGACCGCATCCTCGACCGCCGCCCACCGCTGGGCCTCGGCCTCCTTCATCTTCTTCTCCAGGTAGGGCGGAAGCTCGTCGCCGACCGGAACCTTCTCCCGCGGCGGCATGCGGATTCCCAGCGCATCCGGGTCCTTGCCCATGGCGATGGCCTTCTCGCGCGCGAACACCACATCCATCTCGGCGCGACGCCGCTGGGCTTCGCCCTGCAGGCCCTCGGTTCCGAAGGGCGCCTTCGCGGCCTCCACGTCCGGATCGGCGGTGCTCACGCCTTCCGGGAGCAGGTCGCTGTCGACGATGGCATAGATCGGGCCCAGCTTCGGGTCGGCCCGCTTCGCTGCGGCGTCGAGGTAGTGCGCGTCGGAGCGGATTTCTCCGATGCGCTCGACAGCGCCCATGAGGCTGACCACGTCGGAGCCGTCGTCGGTGCCGACCTCGGCTAGCCCCTGGAAGATCGCGATGCAGCGTTCGGCATGCGGGAAGAACCACACGGTGGTCAGCCGCAGCGGCACCTCCCGCACCTTGGGCTCGCCCACGGCCATCCTGTAGCCGACGAACACGCGCGCCCGCATGCCCGGCAGGCGGCCTTCGATCAGGCGCTTGTGCGGGTGCATGTTCTCGAATGAGAACGGCTCGTCGCCGGTGAGCGCCGCGCCCATCCACTGGTCGGGCGGCGCCAGGTTGAAGTAGCGCCAGTCGGTGTCGGGCGCGAACCCCGGCGCATGCTGCTTCAGGTAGTCGGCGTCGTAGGTGCCGCGGTATTGCACGCGCTGCGGGTGCATCACGTCCAGCGCCCCCATGCCGGCCGGCGCGATGGCCTGGTCGGGGCGCAGCAGGCGGTCATGGGGCAGTTCGATGTTCGGCAGCCATGCCACGCCATCGATCTTCTGCCTGCCCCGCCCGCCTGGGTTGAGGGGAAAGTCCGCGCCGCCGTAGGCCCTGGACCAGTCCAGCGGCATCTCCGGGAAAGGCCGGGCCTTGCTCGGGTTAGAGCCATCCCAGTAGCGGTCCCCGAGCACCAGCAGGGTTTTCTCCTGCGTGCCGAACCGGGCCCGCACGGCGCAACCGTCAGTGCGGTCCGGCGGCGGGAAGGCCTTGCCATGCACCAGGAACTCCGGCGTGAGCTTGGCCACGCCCTCGTCGATAAGGGGTTGCGCCATTTCCTTCCCGAGGAAGGACCACATCGACTGCTCCGCCCAAAGCGTTCCGCGCTCGCCCTGTGCGAACGGCAGGTGCAGGCAGGCGCTGATGCTGAGCCCGAAGCGCTTGCGGAATTCGATGGGGCGCGTCGACAGGCCGAGCGCCTGGGGTTTGAGGACTTGCATGGTCGCTTGGCGCCGATCCCTATTCCCAGTCGTCGTTAGGCGGCACCCCTCCGTCCAGCGGATCGGATGACGGCGGCGGTGGCGGCGGCGGAGGAGGCGGCGGCGGCGGCGGCGGCGGCGGCGGCGGCGGCGGCGGCGGCGGCGGCGGCGGCGGCGGCGGTGGTGGTGGTGGCGGCGGTGGTGGCGGCGGCCGCGGCGCAGGGGGCGGCGCCGGGGGCGTCGGGCTCCACTCCTGTGTCGGCTCCGCGGGCGCGCCCACCCCGGGCGCCGGAGGCGGCGCGGGTGGAGCCGGCGGAGGCGGGGGCGGTGCGGCGGAACCGTCCGCATTGACCGATTCGTCAGCCGCCAGGCGTTCGCCGCCTGTGCCGACACCGGCGGCGCCCAAGGCGCCGACGATCAGTTCGCCGCCAGCGATGGCGACAGCACCGATCACCGGAATGCTGCCGATCACACCTTCCATGCGACGGTTGCGCGTGATCGCACCGAGAGAGCGCAAGCGGCCAGCAAGCCCGGGCAGGTGCGCGGCATCGGCTTCATTGGCGGCGTTGTCCAGCGCATTGGCGGCGTCCGCGTACTGCTTCAGCGTCGCGGCAATATCCGCGTCCGCGCTGGCCAGGCCCGCGACTGCTCCCAGCGCACCGGCGATAGCCGCGCCGCCCGCGCCACCGGCACCCGCGCCCGGCGTGAAGGTATGCAGCGCAGCCTGCTCCACGTCGATCGGAAACGCCTGGATCTCCGGCGCAACACCGGACGACAGCTTGACACCCAGCGCGGTATCGATCGCCACGCCCCCGAAGTTGGAGATGGCAATGGCCAGCGCGTTGTCGATGCTCATGCCCATGAAGGTCGAGCGCGCTATGCCCAGGTTGGCTTCGCTGTTGGTGCCGATGTAGCCGCTGGTGTTCGGCCCCAGGATGGTCGTGTTGGAGCCGACCGAGGTCGCGTCGATGCTGCCCACCGCCATCATCTCGATGCCGGTGTTGCTCATCAGCTTGATCTTGTTGGCCATCAGGTGCAGCGGCCCGGTAGGCACCGTGATGTACTTCGAACTCGACCCCGTCACCATCCAATCGATGTGCCCGGCCTCGAAGCTCATCTTCGCGGCCTTGTAGGTGACGTTGCCGCTGACGGTGATGGTCTGGTTGCCGATCACGTTGCGGGTCTCGCCCGCGCGCGAGGTGTCGGTGCGCGCACCGGTCACGTCGCTCAGGCTGGTGCCGGTCACCATGGTCTTGTCGTTGCTGTCGACAAAAGTGGTGCGGTCGCCCACCACCTGGTTGTTCTGCTTCCCCTTGACCGTGTTCTTCTGGTCCACCACCACCATGTTGGTGTCGTTGCGCGTCACCGTGCTCTTGCGGTCGCGGTCCACGTGGTTGGTCTGGTCGCGCTTGACGGTCACGCTCTGGTCGCGGTCGATGGTGGTGGAGTCGTCGCGCTCCACGCTGCGGCTCATGTCGAGTTCGGCGTGGATGTTGATCTTTTCCTCGCCCTTCTTGTCCTCGAACATGATCTCGTTGTAGTTCGAAGAGCCGCCGCCGGGCGTGGAGCGGGTCTTGAAGCCGCTCTGCGTCGGCGACTTGTAGGGAATGGGCTGGTCGTCGTTGTAGACGCGGCCCATGATGATGGGCCGGTCGGGGTCGCCGTTGAGGAAGTCGACGATCACCTCCTGGCCGATGCGCGGAATGAAGTAGCCGCCCCAGCCCTTGCCGCCCCAGGGCTGCGACACGCGGATCCAGCAGGTCGACTTCTCGTTGCTCTCGTCGTAGCGATCCCAGTGGAAGTGCACCTTCACGCGGCCGTGGTCATCCACGTGCAGCTCGTCGCCCTTGGGGCCGACGACGATGGCGGTCTGCGGGCCCGGCATGGTCACGCGTGGCGTGAGGCGGGGCGTGCGGAACAGGCGCTCGACCGGCATCACGGTGAGCAGGAAGATGCTGCTGCCGGTCTGCGCGGCCGAGAGCGCGGGCGTGGCCGCGATGATCTCTTCGAGCACCGGCAGCGTGTCGGCGTTCACCGCGTCGTCGCGCAGCACGTCGGCCAGCGCGGCATGCACGGGCTGCGCCAGGGTGTTGCCGCTGACGCCCTCGTAGCCGCGATGGCTGGCGACGAAGGTGCAGGCCGCGATCACGTAGTCGCCGTTGCGCGTGCCGTCGGGGTCGCCTTCGTACTTGAAGCCGCGCCCGGCCGTGACGTCGGGCCACGGCGTCACGGCCCAGTGGCGGTCGCGGCGCGCGTTGAGCTCGTCGCCGCGCAGCTTGGCGCGGGTCTCGGCGTCGTCGCCGCTGAAGTAACCGCCAGGAAACTCGAAGAGCTCCAGGCTCGCGAGCTCGTGGTCGTCCGACGCATCGATGTCGGCGCCCAGCTTCTTCTTGATGGCCTTGAAGTCGCTGTCGCGCGAGGCGTGCTTGCCGGTGTCGAACTGGCGTCCGCTCACCCAGCGCGAGATCTCGTTGAAGCGCGGTTCGGCGGCGTTGACGGCCATGTGGCGCAGGGTGTCGGCCGCCGGCAGCTTCTCGTGCGCCATGTCGCTGGCGTCCGAAAGATGCATGGTGCCGGGCGCGTCGTGCGCGTCGAACCAGTAGTAGATGCCCTCGTCCTCCAGCAGGCGCGATAGAAAGCTGTAGTCGCTTTCCTGGTGCTGCACGCAGTAGCGGCGAGGGTTGTGCGTGCCGACCACGTTGTCGGCCTTGGTCTTCTTGAAGCGCTTGATGGGGCTGTCCTCGAACACCGCGTCGAGCACTTCGAGCACCTTCTTCTCCTGCAGGATGCGGGAGTTGGCGCGCTTGGTGAGCAGCCAGAACCACGAGCGCAGCGTGATGCGGTATTCGTAGTGCCGCCCCATGTGGCCCGCGCGCACGAAGCGCACCGCATGGCCCTGGCAGTGGCGCTCGTGCGTTGCGCCATCGGCGTCCTTGAATCCGATCACCACGTCGAAGGCATGCCCGAGGATGTCCTTGGCGTCGATGGCCTTGTTCGTCGAGATCACCGTGAGCTCGTAGGCCGACGGGCGCGCCAGCGCCTCGTGCCCCACGATGCGCCAGAACATCAGGTCGTCCTTGGCGGGTGAATCGCTCTCGATGCGGAACTCGTTGTCGGCCATCTTTTTCTCTTGGGGTGGAGGCTTGTCAGTCGAAGGCGTAGGTGAAGTCCGCGTCCTTCACGTCCAGCGCGACCCGGCGGATCTCGCCGCCCGAGGCCAGCCGCTGCAGGTACTCGACCGAGATCGTCGGCAGCACGGTGTTGGTGAGGATCGCGTCGATCACGCGCCCGCCCGACTCCGGGTCCTGGCAGCGCGCGACCACCTGGTCGACCACCGCGTCGCTGTACTCGAAAGGCACGCCGTGGTTGGTTTCCACGCGCTTCTTGATGCGGCCCAGCTGCAGCCGCACGATCTTCTTCATCATCTCGGGCGACAGCGGGTAGTAGGGAATGGTGACGATGCGGCCCAGCAGCGCGGGCGGGAACACCTTCATCAGCGGCGCCTTGAGCGCATCGGCCAGCGCGTTGGAGTCGGGCAGCAGCTCCGGGTCGCGGCACATGCTCATCACGAGCTCGCTGCCGGCGTTGGTGGTGAGCAGGATGATCGTGTTCTTGAAATCGATCATGCGGCCCTCGCCGTCCTCCATCCAGCCCTTGTCGAAGACCTGGAAGAAGATCTCGTGCACGTCGGGGTGGGCCTTCTCCACTTCGTCGAGCAGCACCACGCTGTAGGGCCGGCGACGCACCGCCTCGGTCAGGATGCCGCCCTCGCCGTAGCCCACGTAGCCCGGCGGCGCGCCCTTGAGCGTGGAGACCGTGTGCGCCTCCTGGAATTCGCTCATGTTGATGGTGATGATGTTCTGCTCGCCGCCGTAGAGCGCCTCGGCCAGCGCGAGCGCGGTCTCTGTCTTGCCGACGCCCGAGGTGCCGCAGAGCATGAACACGCCGATGGGTTTCTGCGGGTTGTCGAGCCGCGCACGCGATGTCTGGATGCGGCGCGCGATCATCTCGAGGCCGTGCTTCTGGCCGATGACGCGCTGGTTCAGCGTGTCGGCCAGCTTGAGCACCGCCTCGACTTCGTTCTTGACCATGCGGCCGACGGGAATGCCGGTCCAGTCCGCGACCACCGAGGCCACGGCCTGTTCGTCGACCGAAGGCAGGATGAGCGGCGATTCGCCCTGCACCGCATGGATCTTGGCCTGCAGTTCGTGCAGCTCTGCGAGCAGCGCAACGCGATCGTGTGCGGGCGCAGCAGCGGCATCGCCATCGGCCGGCGCATCCACCGGCTTGTTGCCCGCGCGCAGCTTGCTGCGCAGTTCGAGCAACCGGTCGACCAGTCCCTTCTCCTCCTGCCAGCGGGTATTCAGCGCATCGAGCTGTACTTTCGATTCGGCCAGCAGCGTGGCGACCTGCGCGGCGCGCTTGGTCACGTCGATGCCGATGGCCTCCTCGCGGCCGATGATGTCCTGCTCGACCGTGAGCCCTTCGATGCGGCGCATGCAGTCTTCCACCTCGGGCGGCGTCGCATGCTGCGACACGGCCACGCGCGCGCAGGCCGTGTCGAGCAGGCTCACCGCCTTGTCGGGCAACTGGCGCGCGGGAATGTAGCGGTGCGAGAGCTTCACGGCCGCCTCGATGGCTTCGTCGAGCAGTTGCACGCGGTGGTGCTTCTCGAGCACGCTGGCCACGCCGCGCAGCATCAGGATGGCTTTCACCTCGTCGGGCTCGGGCACCTGCACGACCTGGAAGCGCCGCGTGAGCGCCGGGTCTTTCTCGATGTATTTCTTGTACTCGGCCCAGGTGGTGGCGCCGATGGTGCGCAGGTTGCCGCGCGCCAGTGCAGGCTTCAGCAGGTTGGCCGCATCGCCGGTGCCGGCCGCGCCGCCCGCGCCCACCAGCGTGTGGATCTCGTCGATGAAAAGAATGATGGGCGTCGGCGAGCTCTGCACCTCGTCGATCACCTGGCGCAGGCGCTGCTCGAACTCGCCCTTCATGCTCGCGCCGGCCTGCAGGAGGCCGATGTCGAGCGTGAGCAGCTTCACGTCCTTCAGCTGCGGCGGCACGTCGCCGCGCGCGAGGCGCTGCGCGAAGCCTTCGACCACGGCCGTCTTGCCGACGCCGGCCTCGCCGGTCAGCAGCGGGTTGTTCTGGCGGCGGCGCATCAGGATGTCGACGATCTGGCGGATCTCCTCGTCGCGCCCGGTCACCGGGTCCATCTCGCCCTTCTTGGCCTTCTCGGTGAGGTCGACCGCGAACTTCTTCAGCGCATCGCCCTTGCCCATGGCGGCCGGCGCCATCGCGCCCGAGTCTTCGCCGGGTGCGCCGCTGCCCATGCCGGTGCCGTCCTGCGCGCGCATCTGCGATTCGGGCGAGGCGTCGCAGACCTTGGGAAAGTTGTCGGCCAGGTCCTCGACCTTGACCTTCTCGAACTGCTTAGACAAACCGAACAGCGGGTTGCGCAGGCTCTGCGTCTTCAGCATGCCGACCAGGATGTAGCCGGTGCGCACCTGCGCCTCGCCGAACTGCAGCGTGGCGTAGGTCCAGGCGCGCTCGATGGCGTTCTCGATGTGGGGCGAGAAGTCGCTGATCGCGGTGGCGCCGCGCGGCAGGCGGTCGAGCGCGGCCGTCATGTCCTTCGCGATCACGGACACGTCGAGCCCGTAGTGCTGGATCACGCGGTGCAGGTCGGAGTCCTGCGCCTGCAGCAGCTGGGCGAACCAGTGCTCCAGCTCCACGTAGGGGTTGCCACGCATCTTGCAGAACACCGTGGCGCCTTCGATGGCCTTGTAGGCCAGCGAGTTGAGCTTTCCGAAAAGGGCGGTGCGACTGATTTCACTCATGGAGGACTCCGTATCTGTTGAAGACGATTCATGCCGGGTAATTTGAAGTTCGGCGATGTGTGGACGAATTCAGGGAGGGGCCGCGAGCCTTGCGCTGGCCAGCCAGCCCTGCACGTCCTGCCCCGCCTCGCGGCGCGGAACGATCGGCTCGATGCGAACGGCGCCGAAACCGGCGGCCGCAAGGCAGGCCTCGACGTGAGCTGCCGCATGGCGGTAGCGGCCACTGCCCTCGATCTTGAAGTCGTCCCGGCCCCCGGCCATGGCCTCGACCGTGAACACCACGCCGCCCTCCGGACGCAGCGCACGCGCGGCTGCCGCCAGCACCTCGTGCAGGTCGCCGAAGTAGCACAGCGTGTCGGCCGATGCCACCAGGTCGAAGCGGGCGGGCTGGGTGTGCAGGTAGTGGGTGAGCTCGGCCTTGTGCAGCACGTCGTAGCCGCCGCGCTGCTCCGCGCGCTGCAGCATGCCGACCGACAGGTCGCAGCCCGCCAGGTGCGCGGCCCAGGGCCGCAGCAGCGGGGCGCAGAGCCCGGTGCCGCAGCCGGCATCGACCACGGCCAGATGCGCGGCGGGCGGGCCATACATGTCCTGCACCGCGCGCGCCACCAGTTCGGGTGCGCGGTAGTGCAGCTTCTCCAGGCTCGCGTCGAAGCTTCCGGCGTAGCTGTCGAACAACGTCTCCACATAGCCGTCGCTGGCGCGCGCGGGCGCACGCCCCTCGCAGGCGGCCAGCAGATGCGCGATCACGGGATTGCCTGGATCTTCGGCCAGCCACTCCCGGTACATGCAGATGGCCTGCTCGTTCTCGCGGAGCAGCTCCAGCGCGCGAATCACCTTCGAGCGCGCGCTCAGGTTGCGCGGCTGCAGCAGCACCGCACGGCTGTTGGCGATGACGCTCTCCTGGATGCGCCCCTGCTCCATCAGCGCGATCGACAGGTTGTACCAGGCCTCGCTGGACGTCGGCCGCAGTTCGATCGCACGGCGACTGACGCGCTCGGCGGCCTGCCAGTGGCCTTTGCCGCGTTCGAGCGTCGCGATGTTGCTCAGCGCGTCGGCGCCTTCGTCGCCCTTGGCAAAGGACACGCTGTTTTCATAGGCACGCATCGCATCGTCGACGCGGCCGGCCTCGACCAGCAGGTTGCCCAGGTTGTTCCAGGCGCCGCTTTGCGCGGGTTGCAGCGTGAGCGACCGCCCGATCAACGCGATGCTCTCGGTGTCGCGCCCCTGCGCATGGCGCAGCAAGCCCTGGTAGTGCAGGGCATCGGGGTCGCCGGGCGCGGCTTCCAGAATGCGGGCGAGCAGTTCGTCGGCCGCATCGAGATTCCCCGCCTTCATCAGGTCCGCCGCTTGCACCAGCGCGGCCGCGTGCACCGTCGTGTCTGCGCGCCCGAGCGTCGTCGTCGTCATGCAGCGGCTCCTGCAGCGGTCCGGGCGGTCATCGAGCTGTTGCCGATGCGCACGTCCGCCGCATCCTTCGCGCGCGTGTCCTGGCCGAGCCACGAGACCCAGCCCAGGCGCGGGGCGTTGCCCTTCGTCTGTCCAAGGCGCGTGACGGGCACCTGCGCCTTCTCGAGCACCAGCTCGGCGTCCCATTCGAGTTCGTCGCCCAGCAGCTGCTGCATCCAGCGCTGAAGCACCGGCCGTGCGTTGCCGGTGGGCAGGAACATCCGGTACTGCGCGAGCGTGAGCGGGCCCAGGTGCAGGCGCACCCGGTGCTGCCGGTCCCAGGCGCGGGTGCCGAGCATGGCGCCCATGCCCATCGAGCGCGAACTCTCGCCCTGCCCCAGCCGCGTGAGTTCGGCGGCGGGCAGGCTCATCCAGTGGCCGACCCAGCGCTCCAGCGCCACCGGCACGCCGAAGTAGCTGCACAGCACCGACTCCACGCTCTCGGCGTTGTGCACGCGGCGCGCGAGCCAGCCCGAGAAATGCAGGCGCGCGTCGTCGTGCACCTCGTCGCGGCCGATGCGGCCCGGCGTGCCGATGCCCACCAGCGCGCCGACCTGCAGCCTGAAGCGGTCCTCGCCCGGACGGTCGAGCGCCACCGCGGGACGCGACTGCGCCCAGGCGCGGTAGAAGTGCAGCGAGAAGCGATGCAGGAAGCTGTCGAGAAACGCCAGCCAGGTCGGGTCGCCATGGTTGAGGCTGCGCTCGCGGATGAAGTCGCTCAGGTGCACCGGCAGCGGACCGTTGGGGCCGACGTAGCTGAAGAACTGCTGGCGCAGGCGCGGCGGCGAGTACGCGGTCGCGGGCTCGAAGCGGCTGAAGCTGGCCGGTGCGAACGACAGCGAGGGCTCCTGCCCCACGCGCACCGGCTCGGCACTCGGCAGCAGCGCACGGCCCCAGCGCGGCGTGGTCGCGGCCACCGACTCCAGCCGGCGCATCACGGCGAAGTAGTCGAAGGACCACGGCTGCGCGGACCACCCGTGCAGCGCGGCATCGACGCGCGTGGCTACAGAATCTGCCGGGTCCCGCACAGCGGCCTCCAGCGCATGGTCTCGCCCTTGCCCGCCACGCGCAGCACGGTCTCGACGAAGTGGTTGACCTCCACATGGCGCGCCAGGAAGCGCGCCATCACGGCACCGAAGAGAAAGACGCTGTGGCCGTGGAACGCATCCTTGTCGACTTCGAGCGTCACTTCGAGCCCGCGCCCGAACGCGATCGGCCCCTTGAGCGGCAGCCGGCGCGCCACCGGCTTGCTCTTCACCGACAGCAGCCCGCGCACCTGGCCCTGGCGCATCTCGTCGGCATGCACCGCATAGAGCATCAGCGTCTCGCGCAAGGCAGCGGCGCCCTGCTCCGGCGTGCTGTCGGAGATCGACAGGTAGTTGAGCGCCAGGTGATCGACCACGCGCCAGCCCAACCCCTGGCTCACCACCGGCGACACCGGGCGCGAGGGTCCGCGCACCATGCGCACGCGCTGCACGGGGAAGGAGTCGACGCAGTCGAAATCGTTGTCGCGGCCGAGCGGCATCAGGAGCGGCAGGTCGCGGTTGGTGCACAGCGCGCTCACCGCGAGCTGCCGCAGCGTGGCCGCATACGGTGCCTGCTGCGGGTCGACGATCTGCATGTAGACCTCGGAGCCGATGTGGCTGCTGCGATGGCCTTCGGTGCGTTGGCGGACCGACAGCATGCGCGGCTCGCGCGTGGTCGTGAAGTAGGCGGGGTGGCTGTGCCGCGTGCCGTGGAAGGCCGAGTAGAACGGCCGGAACGGCTGCTCGGCCGCCGCCGCATCGGCGCCCGGCGCGCCGTGGCCGATGACCTCGGTGACGGTGTGAACCTCGAAGTCCTGCGGCCGCGTGCGGTCGGGCACCAGGTGGAACTGGCTCACGCCCTCGGTCAGCGGCACGCGGTCGAGCCGCTTGTTGAACAGGTTGACCACCGGCACGCAGTGAAGCTGCACGTTCTCGGCACTCACCAGCTTTTCGAGCGCCGCATCGCCGCGCGAGAACAGCAGCACCAGCTCGATGTCGGTGACCGGCATCGCCGCGAGCAGCGGCTGCAGCCCGGCAATGCGAAGGAACTGGAAGCGCTGCGGAAACGCGAAGTACTCCTGCAGCAGCCGGAAGCCCGAGAAGCCGGTGGCCGTGACCGGCAACAGGGCCTCGTCGTCTTCGAAGCCGACCGGCCGGATCGCGCTGGGCGGCAGGCTCTGCGCCGTCCCCTGCAGCGCGCCGGTGGGCGACAGCGGCCGCACCATCACGCCGATGGGCTGGCCCAGCGCGCACTCCTGCAGCTGCCATGCGACGTCTTCGGCGCCGCCGAGATGCAGCACGAGGTCGTCGAGCGCGATCTGGCTGAAGTTGAGCCCGGCCGTCGCATGCAGCGCGATGCGCAGGCCGCCGCGGATGGCGCGCGACTGCGGATGCGTGCTCAGCGGCAGATCGGGCGCATAGGTGAAGTACTGGGCGCGCTGGATCTCGATCGGCCAGATGCGCAGCGCGCTCGCGGTGCGGAACTCGCAATGCGTGTTCTGCCCCACGGCCTGCCGCGCGCGCAGCCCGGCGCCGCGCGGCAACGTGGGGCCGGTCGCGAGGTTCGCGTCGTCGGGGTCCGGCGCGAAGGAAACGACCGCCATCGCCGGCGTGGGCGCGAGGAAATTCGGATAGACGATGTCGAGCAGATGGCCCGTGAAGCGCGGGTACTCGGCATCGAGCTTGAGGTTGACGCGTGCCGACAGGAACGCCGTGGCCTCGATCAGCCGCTCCACATACGGATCGGCGACCTCCTGGCCTTCGATGCCGAGGCGGTGCGCGATCTTCGGAAAGGCGCGCGCGAACTCCGAAGAGCTCTCGCGGAAGTAGCGCAGTTCCTGTTCATACAGGTTCAGCAGCCGAGGGTCCATGTCGGACTTACCTTGGGTTTTGCGCCATGTCCACGATCTCTATGCGGCCTTCTTCCAAATCAACACGGCTTCGCATCAGGAACTCCAGCGGCACCGGTTGCGCCCACAGCATGCCGCGGATCTGCAGGCCGATGCTGTTGTGGGAGTCCAGTGCCGAGCCTTCCATGACGAGTTCCACTTCGAGAGTGCGGGACAAAATGCGCGGCTCGAACTGCAGGATTGCGTTCTTCAAAGCCTGTTCCATGCTGACACGCTGCACCGACGAGGTGAACTGGCCAGACAGCATAGGCAATCCGTAATTGATGACCGAGCGCGCGGCATGGGGGTACTGCTTGTCGTCCATCGCGAGCCCGAAGCCGGTGGCGTTGAAGAGCCAGCCCAGGTCGCGCAGCACGGCCGCGCGCAGCGCCTGCTTGGTCAGCGTGCGCTTCTCGTCGCTCTCGCGCTTCTCGGTGGGCGCGTGGTCGACCAGGCGGTCGAGCAGCGAAGGCTGCAAGCGCTCCTGGGCGGTGAGTTCGGCCACTTCATCCGCCTCCGCTCTCGGCGCCTTCCTGCGGCGCTTCTGCAGCAGCGGCCGATACCGCCGGCGTGAACAGGATCTCGCGCACATCCATCAGCGCGTACTCGCCGGCATCGCTGCCCAGCACACGCTGGCCGTAGCCGGCCCAGACTTCGGGGCGCAGCTCGCGCCACTCGGTCTTGCGCGCGAGCCGCAGCTCGCCGTCTTCGCTTTGCTCGGTGCCTTCGTAGCGGGTGGGAATGAGCGCGAGCGTTTCGCCGCCGTTCTCGAACTGCAGGTGCGCGGGCATCCAGACGCAGTCGCGCAGGTCCTCGGGCGGGTCGATCTTGATGTGCGCAAGCCGGGCGTACGGTATCCAGTAGTACTTCCCGTTGACAAAAGCCTCGAGCACCGGGCCCAGGCGCATGTCGGCATCGGCCAGCCATTCGAAGGGCACGCCGTCGATGGTGCCGCCGATGGCGGGCGCGCCGTCGAAGGCGCGCTGGCGAAGGTCTTCGGCCAGCTCGGACTCGCCGCGCCCCTGCCGCAGCAGCGACTCGATGAGCAGCGCCAGCCATTCGTCGGGCTGGCCGAAGATCATGGGCGTGCGGGTGCCTGCGAACACTTCGGCGCGCAGGCCTTCGCAGCGCACGGCCTCGCCGTACACCTGCTTCATGGGCACGGCGAGCGCATCGAGCTCGGCCGCGACAGTGAGTTGGTTGAGCGCGCGCTCCCACTGGCCCAGCACGCACAGCAGCTGCGCCATGAAAACGCGATTCTTGCTGTCGGCGGGCTTGGCGCGCACCTCGTCGCTGAGCGCCTTGAGGGCGGCCACCGGGTCGGCGGACTTGAGGAGGTCGGCGGAGGTGCTCATTGGATGCTCCAGTCGGTGTCCACTTCAGTTCCCCGAGAACGTGCAAGTGCGAACAGCACCCCGCGCCCCGGTCTGCTGCTGCGGCGCCGAACGAATCTCCAGCTTCGTGTAGTCGAAGAAGATGATGTCGCAGGGCCGCTTGGGCGTGCCGCCGGTGACGATGGCGTGGCAGTTCACGCGCGCGCCTTCGAGCACGAACTCCAGGTGCGATTGCAGGTCCTTGGAGCTGTCGCCGCCGGCCTTGAAGACCGACACGGTCACCTTCAGGTCGCTGTCCTGGTTCTTCAGCAGGCTCGCGATGGACGCCGTGGCCGCGTCGCAGTCGCGGATCACGATGAAGGCGTGGTTGCGCAGCTTGCCCTTGCTGGAGCCGGGCGGGACGACCACGTCGGACTTGTACGAATAGCCGCCGATGTCCATGCGCTGCTTGCCGTCTTCGTAGGTGCGCTTGGACTCGCCTTCGATCGGCGATCCCTTGCTCTCGATCATCATCGAGAAGTCGTTGCCCGATTCGCCCGACAGGTAGTCGAGCAGGCGCAGGGCCTCGTCGGGGTCCAGTTTTCCATCGTAGGTCCAGCTCATGTCGATCTCCTGAGAAAAATTCGGTTGTCGTTACTTCGAGGACAGGCCTTCGCCCGCCCAATGAACCATCGCGGCGAAGGTCTGCCGCTCGCTGTCGGGCTGCAGGGCCCCGCGCACCCGGACCTCGGGCGACGCATCGCCGGCGCCCGTGCCGAAGAAGCGCGGCGCGCTGTAGGGCGCAGCGGGCGTCGCCAGCACCAGCAGCCGGCTGCCTTCGGCGTTGAACCAGGGCAGTTCGAAGCGCTTGACCGCGGGCGCCTCGCGCGTGCCGCGCTTGAAGCGGTTGGTTTCGCCCGGGTCTTCGGGATAGACCTGGCGCGCGCCGCCCTGCGGATCGATGCCGACCACGACGAGGTCCACCGACCGCCCGCTGGTGTTGCGCACGTTGAGCACGGCGCGCTCGCCGGTGCGCAGCGGCAGGAGGCGGGCGTCGACCTGCTGCGCGGGTCCGCTGCGCAGCAGGCGCTCGCCGCTCCAGACTTCGAACACCGCATCGAACCCGTCGAACTGCGAATCCCTGGCGATGGTGCCGAGCTGGTTGAGCCACTTGAGGCGGGCCAGCGTCTCGAGACGGCGGCGCGCCGCCGCCGGGTCGGCCGGCACGCTCTTCGTGCCCGAGGCGCCTGTGCCGCCATGGCCGCCGAGCTGCGGCGAGAGCACGTCCAGTCTGGCGCCGGTCCAGCGCACATCGGCCGCGGCGTCCGACTCGCCCACGGCGACGACGGAGGCCGGATATTCGAGGCTCAGCCCAGGCGGCAGGCCCTGGTCCGCGCGCACGCGCAGCGCCAGCGCCGCCGGCTCGCCGAGCGGCGTGATGTTCCAGAGCGCCGCGCCGGAGAGTTCGCGCAGCGCGGGCGGCACCGCCATGCGGGCCTTGTCGATGTATGCCTGCGCCAGCGTGCCCTGCGCGCTGCGCAGCGTGCCGTCGTCCATGGTGGCCAGCACGCGCAGCGGCTGCTGGGCCACCAGGCCGTCGAGCAGGCCGGCCTGCAGCGTCAGGGTGTCGCCGGAGCGCTGCGCGCGCCAGACCGGCCGCGTCGATGCGGCCTGCGCGCGGTTGGCGAAGAGCGGCGCGTCGAGGTTGCCCTCGGCCACCGGCGAGGGCAGCTCCCGGGTGGGAAAACGTTGCGCCAGTTCGTCGATCACCGGCGGGTAGACCGACAGCACGCCGTCGAACAGCTCGCGCCAGGTGGCGGGCCTGCGCCCCAGCGCTTCGACCACGGCCCAGGTCAGGAGGCCCTGCGGCCGCGCATTGCGGCTCTTGCGCGGCAGGCGCAGCTCGGGCGTGATCTGGTGGCTCTCGGAGGCGAAGAGCGCGACATAGCGCGCACGCGGCACGGGGTCGGCCGCGGCGGGCCGCGCCACGGCGGTGCGCGCCGCAGGTCCGGGCGCGCCGAGCAGCTGCGTGGTGCGCAGGCCGCGCCAGCGCACCTCGTCGTCGCCTGCGCCTTCGGCGGTGGCCGGCGCATCGGCCGCGCTGCGGGTCATGGAGTTCGCGGAGCAGGTGTCGAAGATGGAGGCGACGAACACGTTGCGGACCAGGAAGGCCTGGATCCAGGCATCGAAATCGGCATCGCGCAGGTCGCCCGTCAGCACGTTGTCGCTGCCGGGCGTGCCGCGCACATCGCGCGCGAGAAAGTTCTCGGACAGGCCATCGGGCTCCTGGTAGCGCTTGGCCACGTCGCGCAACCGCGTGCCGTGGCCCGAGAAGTAGAGCAGCACGAAGTCGCCGCTTCTGGATTGCGCGAGCAGGCGGCCCAGCGCCTCGTGGATGGCCTGCGACTCGGGCAGTGCCGCGCCGCTCACGCCGTCGGCGAGCACGGTGATGTCGGCCGCCGCGAAGCCCTGCTTCTGCAGCGCATCGCGCATCAGCATCACGTCGTTGCGCGGCGCCTGCAGCCACAGGGCCTGCGGCTGGTTCACGAGTTCGGAAACGCCGACGAGCAGGGCGCGTTGGGTGGCGAAGGCAGCGTTGCCGAACACCAGCAACACCAGCGCCAGCGCGACACGCAAACAGCGCGAACGCATGGCATGCGTCATGGCCGCTCCGGCGCCGGCCCGGCCGACTCGACCAGCGGCGATGCCGCCAGCACCGACAGTCCCCCGACAGGATCGGGCACGCGCAGGCGCCAGGCGCCGTTGGCGCCCGGGCCGCCGACCACCTCGGCCGACATCGTGCGCAGCAGGCGGTCGGCCTCGTCGACGCGCACGCCGTCCTTCCAGCGCACGACCAGGTTGGCCGGCGCCGCGGCCGGCACGGTGGGCACGGTGCGAAAGCGCACATCGTCTTCTTCCGCGCTGCGCCCGCCGAGCAGGCCGACGTTCTGTACCACCACGAACAGCGCCAGCACCGCGAACGCAGGGCGCATCCACCCGTCGGCGCCGAGCCAGCGCCGGATGCTGCCCCACCAGCCGCCCTCGGGCCGCTCCTGGGGCCGCGCACGCGGAGAGGAAGCCGGCGCGGCCGGCGTCGCATCCGCGGCCCGCATCAGCGCCGGGCCCAGCTGCAGGCCTGCGTTGCGGTACAGCGCCTGGTAGTCGGCACGCGGGTCCTGCGCGCCCAGCGGCGTGCCCGACAGCACCGAGAACACACCGCCCACCGTGCGCAGCGCGATGCGCCCCGGCGCCGGCGCGATGGGCAGCACCTTCTGCGCGGCCCATTCGTCGTGCACCGCGCGGATCGCGGCGAGCCGGGTGGCCGAGATCTCGCCGAGCACGCGCGCGCACAGCTGCGGGCTGGGCTCGAGCGTGAGCACGTTCCAGGCCTGGACCAGGCCGAACGCCGGCTCGAAGGGTTCGTCCTCGGGTTCGAGCAGCACGTCGAAGGCCGAGGCCCAGTCGGCCTCGCCCGCGGCCATCCAGCCCTGCCAGAGATCGCCATGGATGCAGCGGTCGAGCAGCACGCCGAGCAGCCGCCCTTCGTGCACCACGCTGATGAGGCGGCCCGGCGCCCAGCGTGCGGTGAAAGCGCGCTGGGCGACAGCCTCGCGGCGCCGGGCCAATTCGGTCAAGGGAAGCAGCAGGTCGAGCACGGCGGACGGCGGTGCCGCCGTGGCGCCCGGCTCGGCGTGCAGCGCGGTGCCCGGCATGGCCACCGTGGCGGTCGCGCCGGCCGCGGCGTCGGGCACGGCCGCGCCGGTTTCGAACGCAGTGCGGATCACGCTGAGCGGGGGCCAGAGTTCGGTGTTCATGGCGGTCTGTTCCTGAATGACTATGTCTTCAGGCATAAGACGCTTCAGCACCGAGGATTTTGAAAACCTGCAGGATCGCTGCCATGTTTTCCGCCTCGATGCCGATGCCCAGGGTCTGCTGGATCCAGCCGCCCAGCCGGGTCTTGGCGTAGTCGGCGGTCAGCCCCTCGCGCTTGTGCACGAGGCCGAGCCGGCCCGCGCGGTAGTGGTAGGAAGCGATGGCATGGCGCGAGGCGATGCCCGACAGGCCGCCCTCGGCCTCCTTGCCGAAGCCCTCGCACAGCAGGATGCGCTCGGGCTCGGGCAGCTCGGCGATGAAGGCGCGCGCGGCCAGCTGCACGGCCTGGGCGCTCAGGCCGTGTTCGGCCAGGCAGCCGTCGAGGTCTTCGCCGGCGCCGATCTCGTCCTCGAGCTGGGCCTCGGTGATCTGATCGCCGATGGACAGCTTGCGGCGGAAAGCGCTGGCCCGCGTGCAGTCGATGAGGTAGCGCCGGAAGTACGCGCACAGCGCGAAGGCGCTCGACGGCGCGCTGTGGCTCGCGCGCTCCTCGGCCTCGTCGGGATCGGCATCGAGCCGCAGCACCTTCACGTAGATGAACTGCGCCACCAGTTCCTGCCGCCCCTCGCCCAGCACCTGGAGTTCGGGCGGATTGCAGGCCACCAGCGCATCGCCCACGATGCGGTACATGGTGCCCATGTCGTTCGAGGACAGCGTCTGCCGCCGCCGCCAGAGGCGGACGAGCTCGGTACTTTCCTCGGATGAAAGCGTTTCCTGCATGAAGTCAGCGGCCGCCGCCGGGCCGCCCCAAGGCGGGCCGCGCCTCCCCCTCGGGGGGTGGAGTTACACGAGCGCAGCGAGTGAAAAGCCGGGAGGCAGACATGACTAGTCGTCGACGCAGACGCCCTCGGTCGGCACCAGGCACTGCGGCAGGTCGGCGCCGACCGGGCCGCCGCGCGTGCGGATCGCCGACGACGCCGCGGCCTGCGCCACGGCCAGCCCTCGGGGCAGGAGGATCCACAGCTGGCCGCGCTCCTTCATGCGGCGCGCGTTGGTCGCGGCCTGCAGGCCGTTGCCGAAGAAATAGTCGGCCCGCACCGCGCCACGGATGGCGCCGCCGGTGTCCTGCGCGATCGTCAGCCGCTGCATCGGCGCGCCGCTGCCGGGCGTGCGCGTCGACACGAACACCGGGTAGCCGAGCGGCGTGCTGCGCGGATCGACCGCGATCGAGCGCCCTGCCGACAGTGGCACGCCGAAGGCGCCCACCGGTCCGCCGACGGGCGAGGAGGATTCCTTGAAGAACACATAGCTCGGGTCCTTGATGCCCGAGCCGATGACCGGCCCCGCCGCGCGCCGCCCCGGCACCACGACCGCGCCGCTGGCGGTGGGCCGTGCCAGCGTGAAGCCGCGCGTGCGGATGGTGTTGCTCGCGACATTGCCGGCGTCGTCGTCATCGCCGTCGTCGAGTTGCAGCTCGATCGACGAGCCGCGCACCTTGACGGGGCTGCTCGGCTTGCCGTTGGCGGCTTGCGCGAGCGTGGGGCGGAAGGGCTGGCCGTTCTGCTCGGCGTAGGCGACGCGGATGATCTCGCCGTTGGCCAGCTTGATGCGGCCCGAACCCTGGATCTGCATTTCGTACAGCGCGGTGGCGCTGCTCACGAAGGCCAGCACCTTGGCGTTGGGTGCGCCCTTGGTCTCGATTTCTTCCCGCGTGTAGTAGGGCAGCAATTGCTTGCCCTCGGCCCGCAGGCGCACCTTGCGGTCGAGCGTGTCGCGCGAGATGCCCGAGAGGTCGAGCGCGTAGAGGCCCGGCGCGCCCATGTCGCGCGTGCTGAGGCCGGTCTGCACCACCACGTTGCGGCCCTCGATCCGCGCCGCCACCGTGCCGTTGCCGGCCGGCAGCTTGCGCGCATCGGCGAACAGCATGTCCTCGGGCTGGCCGTAGACCGGATAGATGAACGGCGCCGCGTACTGCCGGCTGCCGGCGATCTCGGGCTCGAAGTAGCCGGTGACCACGCCGTCGGGCTTGCGGTCGTCGTCGCGGATCTGGTAGGCCGAGAACTCGCTCTCGAAGAAGCCGCGGATGGCATTGTTGTTCTTGCCGTCGACCCCGGCGGAGCGGTTGCACACCTCCTTCCACTCGGCGCCGCGGCCGGTCAGCACCTTGCAGCTACCGAGGAAGGCTGGCCAGGTCTCGGAGAAATCGTCGCGCGCCCAGCCGGGCACCGCGTCGAAGCTGACCGAGGTGTAGGTGGCAAGCTGGGTCGAGAAGGTGCGAGCCTGCCCGGCCACGCTCGCGCCGGTGGCGGCGGGGCGCGATCCGGCGGCCGTTGCCGGCGCGGTGGTGGTGTCGGCCGTGCCGGTGGTGGCGGCCGGCGGTGTGCCGGCGCAGCCCGCCAGCGAGGCGACAGCCGCGGCGGCGGCCCAGCGCAGGGCGGAAGCGAAGAGCGGCGACTGCGAGGTGTTCATGAAAGTCTCCTTGTCCAGGAAAAAGGCGGCCCATCGGGCCAACGCTCTACAGACGATTACTTCTCGACGATTTTGAAATTCGCGACGCCATAGACGTCGTTGCACGGGGCGTTGGGCGCGCAGGCCGGCTTGCCCAGCAGCGGGGACGGCCCGGCGCCGCGCGTGGCTTCGAGCGCCGCGAGCACCGGCAGCGGGAACTGCGGAAACACGCCGTCGTTCCGCACGCCGGACGCGCTGAAGTCGCGCTCGTGTTCGCTGACGAGCACGGCGAACTGGTTGGTGCCGGCGGGCCCGCCGGCGTCCATCGGCCATGAAGCGCGCGGCAAGGAGAGCGCGCTGTTGGCGTTGATCTTGTTGTACTTGTCGAGCAGGTTCGGGAACAGCAGGAACATCTCGCCGCCGCTCGACAGCAGGAACACGTAGACGAAACCTTCGCGCTTGCTGCGGACCTCGAAGGCGAGCTTGTCCTTGCCGATGGCGACCTCGGGCTTCTTCGCCGTGGCCGTGACGTCGAAGCCGGGCGCGGCGCCGGCCGCGAGCGACTGCAGCGATTCGAGCGGCGTGCGCGGCGCCGGTGGGGGAGGCGGAGGTGGCGGCGGCGGCGGCGGGGTCTGCACGACCTTGGTGTCCGGCTGCTGCGGCGGCGCGGTGGCGATGCCGGTGTCGCTGCCCTTGCCGCCGGCCACGTCGCCGCCCGCGCGGCCCTGGTACCACCACCAGCCGCCGCCGGCGAGGGCCGCGGCGACGGCCACCGAGGCCAATGCCGCCACCGTCTTGCCTTGGCCGCCCCCGGGCGAGGGCGCCGGTGCCGGCGCTTTCTTGCCGCTGCCGATGACCGTGGCGGCGTTCGCGTTGGAATTGTTGTTGCTGCGCGCCCCCGAAGGCGGCACGGTGCGCGGCGTCGGCGCCATGCTGTGGCCGACTTCCAGGTCGAGCGCCGCACGCAGTTCAGCCATCGACTGCGGCCGCTGCTCGGGCCGCACGCCCAGGCCCGCATCGATCGCCTGCAGCAGCCGCAGGCTGTAGCGCTGGCGCAGGATCTCGTTGCCCGCGAGCGGCACGTAGCTGTCGGACAGGAGCCGCGCCACCGAAGGCGGCGGCGCGCGCCCGCACACGGCCACGTGCATCACGGCCGCGAGCGCGTAGACATCGGTCCACGCGCCCTGCGACATGTCGGGCATCTCGGCGTACTGCTCGATGGGCGCATAGCCGGGCTTGAGGATGACGGTGATCGCCTGCGTCTTGTCGGTGATCACGCGGCGCGCGGCGCCGAAGTCGAGCACCACCGGGCGGCCGGAGCCTTCGAGCAGGATGATGTTGTCGGGGGCGATGTCGCGGTGGTAGCAGTTGGCGTTGTGCATCACGGCCAGCGCCTGCGTGACGCCGTCCATGATGCGGATGAGCCAGGCTTCGTCCACGCCCGCGGGGATGGACACCAAGGCCTCCCTCAGGGTGTCGCCGCGGTAGAAGGGCATCACCATGTAGGTGGTGCCCCGCTCCTGCCAGAACCTGTAGACCTTGAGCAGGGACGGGTGGTCGAACTGGGCAAGGAGGCGGGCTTCGTTGATGAAGCTGCGCATGCCGAGGTCGAAGGTTTCCCTGTGCCGTTCCGACAGCGGGGCGACGGTGCCGTCCTGCTGCCGTGTGGACAGCGACGTCGGGAGGTACTCCTTGATGGCGACGACGCGTTCCAGCGCGTGGTCCCAGGCTTCGTAGACGACGCCGAAGCCGCCCTGGCCGATGACTCGCGTGATTTCGAATTCCGCGAGGCGGCTGCCGACGGGCAGGAGGCCCGCTTCGTGCGTGCCCGTGGCGGGGCTCGTCACCGGGACAGAGACGCCGGACACGCTCGTCGTGCCGGCGGTGATGACGGTTGCGCCGGTATCGCCACCGCCCGTGGGCGGCACGGGGCGCGAGACCACGCGGGTGCGGTCGTCTTCCGGCGGCGACGGCGCGTTGTCGGTCATCGACCTTCTCCTGCTTTTTGAACGCCTTCTTGGGTTTGTTTCCCGAGGCCGGGTCTCGGCCCGAGGGGCAGACACGCGAAGCGTGTCTGCCTTGTATTGGCTGTTGGTATTCCAGAGCCGAGCGCAGCGATGGCGCGTTCGAAATCCCTTCTGGCTGCGCCGAGGAGCGGAGCGTTTCGCGGATCAGGGCTCGCAGCTGTTTGAGCGAAGCGAGTTCTGCGAGACCCCGCGAAACGCGAGCACCGCAGGTTGCCCGTAGCGAAGCGAAGGGACGCGGACAGCAGGGTCGCCTTTTCTTTGGCTACTTTCTTTTGGCGAAGCAAAAGAAAGTAGCTCGCCCGCCGGGGCGAGACCCGGCCTCGGGAAGCAAAAGGAAGCAAGGACCTCATTCCCCACCCCCAAGAAACAAGGCCTCGAACTGCGCATCCCGGGGCAACCCGGTCGCCAGCATCCGGACCCCGCCTTCCACCGCAGGATCTCCCAGCCACAGCGAGGCCCCCGCTCCCGGCAGCGCCAGCGACTCGACGCCCACGACAGCCTCGCCGGCGGCGGAGACGAACAACCGTCCCAGCACCGCATCGAAGCGCAGCGCATCCAGATCGCCATCCAGTCCCTCCAGCGCAGCCTGCGTCCCCAGCGCCCACCAGTGCAGCGCGGCAACCAGCGCCTCCCCCTGGAGCGCATCGGAAACCTCGTCCCCCAGTTCGACGGCCAGCGTGAACGGAAAGTAGCGCCCCACGCCATCGACGGAAGGCATCAGCACCCCGATCCACGCCCGCTCCCCCACCACCTGCGGCCCGAGCGCAAAGCACCAGATCGGCGCTTCGAGGTAATGCGCGGTCCAGTCCGCATGCCGGTCCCGCAGCCGCGCCATGCCGCGCTGCAGCCACGGGTCCCACACGGCGCGAAACGACTCCGGCAGGCGCCGGTGCGCAAAGTCCCCCATGCCCGGCAGCTTGCCGAACCACCCGGGCAATTCGGCAGAGGCAAACAGGGAAGGAGCAGAAGAGGCCAGGCTCACAACCCCTCCGGACACGAAAACTCCCGCAGCTCGCGCAGGCGGATCGGATGCTGCACGCTGTTCGTCGTCACCTCGAAGCGCGTCTTGCGGGCGCCGATCTGGAAGGTGATGAAGAACTTCTCGGGCGCATCGCCGGCCTCGAGCTGGCCGTCGTCGAGCGCGCGGAACAAGGCCCACGGCCCATCGACCGCCGAGCCCGAGCTGCCGGTGGCCGAAGGCGGGCTCACCTGGATGCGCACCTGGTTGCTGCCCTTCGGCCCGGGCCACTGCACGGCCATTGGCACCACGGGGCCGTGCGCGTACTTCACGAGCTGGCCGTCGACATCGAGGATGAACTGGGTGATGCCCGCGTCCATTTCCACCGGCTTGAAGTCCAGCCGCATCGACGGGCCCCGGCCACCGGCGCGGAAGAAGATGTCCCTGATGCGCGCGGCACGCTCGAACTGCGCCAGCGCCTGCGTGGTGATCGCGCCGCGTTCGGCCACCGGCTTGTAGCGCCACGGCCGCGTGCTGGTGTCGACCAGCGCAGCGAGGCGCTTCTGGAAGAAGTCGTCCATCAGGCCGCCGGCGCCGAACATCTGGCCGAAGTCCTCGGGCAGCACGTCGCGCTTGCTGCTGGGCACGAAGGGATAGCGGCCCGCGATGGCGCGCGTGCAGAACTCGGTCACTGGCCGCAGGTCCTGGCTCAGGTTGCCGCGTTCGGCCACCTGGGCCTGGGCGGCACCCGACTGGCTGAGGTTCTCGACCATCGAGCGCACCGGCTCGGGCAGGCGGCCGGCGTCGGCCTTGAGCTTGCCCGCCACATCGCCGGGCGGCGGCGAGGTACGGCCCTTCACGGCCGTGTCGACCGCGTTGAGGTACACGTACACCTCGTTGAAGAGCTTGAGCGCGTCGTCGATGGGCGCGGGCTGGCCCGGCGCTGCGGCGGTGACGAGGCGGCGCAGCGGCTCGAAGCGGTCGTCGACGATGCTCTCGATGCGCTTGCCGCTGGCCACCGGCTTGTTCGGGTCGCCGCCGAACAGGTCTTCGAGGCCCTTGCGCGTGCTGGCAACGGTGGCGGTGGCCTTGCTCACCACGTCCTTGGGCTGGTCGGCCGGGACCAGCGTGGTTTCCTTGACCACGGCGCGCAGGAAGTTGGCGAGCGGCGAGCTCACGCCCGACAGGATGCGCGCGGCCTCGATGTTCTTCTCCAGGCCGCTGGCGCGGATCAGGCGCACGTCGGCGAGCAACGTCTCCCACTGCTTCACGTACTCCGCGAGGTAGAGGCGGCGCACGCGATCGGTCAGGGCACCGAGCGCGGCCACGTCGCGCATGCGGTCGGTCGCGCTGCGGTCCTGCCCGAGCACCCATGGGTCTTCCGCCGCGAGCAGGCCGGTGAGCACCGTGACCTCGTTCTGGAAGCGCTTGTGGTAGCCGTCATAGGTGAACATGCCCGGCACGCCTTCGGTCAGCGGCTTGCCGCTGATGCGCTCGAACACCAGCGGCGCGGAGGGGCCGGCGGCGGTGGCCACGCTGAAGGCCGGGATGTCCTTGGTCGCGCGCTGGCGCTTCAGGCGGCTGAACACGCGCTGCTCCAGCGGATAGCTCGCGAGCACGGCGCGCACGCTGCGCACCAGGTTCTCGTCCATCTTGAGCGGCGAGCGCGGCGGGCCCTGCGCGATGAGCACGTCGAGCTGGTCTTCGAGCGCCTTGCGCTGGTCCTCGGGAATGCCGCGGTCCAGACTGCGCGCCCAGTCGAGCGTGATCCAGGCCTTGAGCGCCTCGGGGTCGAAGTGCTCGGGCTGGTAGAGCATCAGGTAGCTCTTCAGGGCCTCGTAGGTGTACTCGAGGTTGTCCTTCTGCGCGGTGCGCAGCTGGTCCTCGATGCGCTTGGCGATCTGCGGCAGGAAGACGTCGTTGAGCGCGCGCTGGTGCGTGAGCATGGCGGCGGCGTCGAGCTTGTCGCCCTGGTAGAGGCCCAGCGTCATCGTGAGCGGCTCGTCGCCCTGGCGGTTCTCGGGCGTCTTCCAGATGTCGCGCAGGCCCTGCATCACGGGCGCCACCTCGACCAGGTTCTGCAGCTGCACGGGCAGGTTCGCCAGCATCTTCTGCGCGGGCACGGCGCGGGCCTCGACCGACTTCAGGTAGCTCATGTTCAGCAGCGTGCTGTAGCCCCAGCCCGCGAGCAGCGCGACGGTGACCAGCGTCATCGCGGCCACGCCCGCCATGCGCAGCACGTGGCGGCGGCGCTCCAGCTTCACGTCGGCACCCGCGAGGCGCTGCTCGGGGAACACCACGTCGCGCAGCAGCGCGGTGAGGAAATAGCTGCGCCCGCTTGACTTCTGCGGTGCGAGCATCGCGCGCTCGATGCCGAAGCTGCGCGCCAGGCTGCCCATCACGCGGTCGATCGGGCTGCCTTCCTGCGTGCCGCTGGTGAAGTACACGCCGCGCACCCAGGGCGGCTGCGCGAAGCGCGAACCGGTGAACACCTGGTCGAGCAGGTCGGACAAGAGCGAGCCGATGGAGCCGAACTGCGCCGGAAAGCCGAAGATCGCCGCGCGGCGCGTGCCGTCGGTCTCGCGCTGCATGCGCGCGATGAGCCCGTCGTTGACACGGTTGTGCAGCAGCGCGAACTCGCGGTGGAAGGCGGTGGAGAGGCCCTTCTCGTCGGTCTGCACGTTCTCGTCGGCCGGCAGCGTGAAGCCGAAGACCTGCGCACGCTGTTCCTTGCCGAGATCGTCGAAGTAGTCGGTGAAGCCGTAGAGCAGGTCGCTCTTGGTGACGAGCACGTACACCGGCAGCCGCGTGGTGAGCTTGCTGTCGAGCTCGAGCAGGCGCGCGCGGATCGACGCGGCAAGCTGGGTGCGCTGCTCGGGGCCCTGGCTCAGCAGATCGGCCACGCTGACGGTCAGGAACACGCCGTTGAGCGGCCGGCGCGGGCGCGCCTTCTTGAGCAGGCCCAGGAAGCCCTCCCATGCGCTCTTGTCTTCGCTCTGGTGGCTGTCCTGCGTGGTGTAGCGGCCGGCGGTGTCGATCAGCACGGCCTCGTCGGTGAACCACCAGTCGCAGTTGCGCGTGCCGCCGACGCCGCGGATCGCACCGGGGCCGAACTTCTCGGCGAGCGGAAACGACAGGCCCGAGTTGACCAGCGCCGTGGTCTTGCCCGCACCGGGGGCGCCGATGAAGACATACCACGGCAGGTCGTAGAGATAGCTGCCGCCCGAGATCGAGAGCCAGTCGCGCCAGCCTGGCTTCTTGCCGGCGGCATGCAGCCGCATCTGCTTCAACGTGGCGACGGCTTCGCTGAAGCGGGTGTCGAGGATCTTCTGTTCGCCGTTGACGGGGGCGTCGGTCTTGGCGGCGGGCGCCTTCATGAGGCCGTCGGTCAGGTGCTGGCTCGCACGGCGCGCGCGCCAGCGCCGCCACAGCATGCGCAGCACGACGATGAGCACGATGGCGCCGATCAGCAGCCAGCGCGCCATTTCGCTTTCGAGCGGCGCGAGCGCGCCGATCTTCACCAGCGGGCCGATCCACCAGATCAGGAGTGCGACGACGACCAGCGCCAGCAGGGTCAGCAGCAGCGGACTGAACAGGAAGCCGAAGATTTTCTTGATCATTTCGTCGCTCCTGGAACGGGAGCAGCCGGGGCCGGTGCAACGGGTGCGGCCGGTGCGGCGGACGCGACCCGCTCGGGCTCGGTCAGCAGCACGATGTCGACGCGCCGGTTGCGCGCCCGGTTGGCGGGCGTGTCGTTGGCGGCCACCGGCTCGGCGTCGGCCTTGCCGTCCGAGCGCATGCGCGCGGGATCGACCAGCGTGGAGAGTGCGCCCTTCACCGCATCGGCGCGCGCGGCCGAGAGGTGCCAGTTCGACGGATAGCGCAGCGATCGGATCGGCTGGTTGTCGGAGTGGCCGGTGATGAGCACGTCGCCCTTCACCTCGGCCAGCGCCTGGCCGATGCGGCGCAGCACCGGCAGCGACGCGGCCATCGGCTCGGCGCTGCCGGAGCCGAAGAAGGAATCGCCGCGCAGCCGCACCACGCTGCGGTCGGCCTCGTCGGTCACGGTGACCAGCCCCTGCTTCACTTCGGGTTCGAGGAAGCGCGCGAGGCGCGGCGTCTTCGCGGGCGGCGCCGGCGGCGCGATCTGGATGTTGGGCACGCGCAGGCCCGACACCGCGGCGTACGTGGTGTCGGAGCGGTTGTTGAGCATGAGCCGCATGCCGACCCACGCCAGCGCGAGCAGCAAGGCAAAGCCGGCCGCGAACACCCACAGCGGCAGCGATTCGCGCAGCCGCACCGTGCCCGTACCCTGCCCGCGCCAATGCGGCGAGAGTTCGGCTTCGAGCGGCGGACGGTCCTTGGCGATCAGGTCGGCGAGGCGCTGGCGCACCGAGTCGAGCTGCGCGCGGCCGTTGTCGACCACGCGGTAGCGGCCTTCGAATCCGAGCGCAAGCACGCTGTAGATCAGCTCCAGCAGCTGGCGGTGCGTGGGCACGTCCTGCGCGAGCTTGGCGAGCAGCTGGAACACCTTTTCGCCGCCCCAGGTCTCGTTGTGGAACTGCACCAGCAGGCTCTGCTTGTTCCAGCCGGCCTGCACGCCCCACGGCGTGTTGGCCACGGCCTCGTCGAGCGCGGTGCACAGCACGTAGCGCGCGGCAAGCACCGATTCGTTGCTGACGCCCGAACGGCGCGCGCTGGCGTCGAACTGGTTCACCGCGTCGGCGGTGGAGGCACGCAGCGCCGGCACATTGGGCGGCTGCGCGAGGTTGCGCAGTTTGCCGATCAGCACCAGCAGCTTGCCGGCGGCCGACACCAGCGGGTTGAGCAGGCCGATGTCGCCGACCTCGACCGCGGGCGTCGGGTCAGTGCCGCCGAAGAAAGGCGCGGGCGCCGCGGCCGGCGGCGTTCCGCCCGGCGCGCGCGGCTTGGGCTTGATGACCGTGCGCTCCGACTCGAAGGCGGCAAAGGGGTCGGGAGGTGTGCTCATGATGGTGTTCCGTTTCCGTCGGCCGGATGTGGCTAGGAACGAATGGCCCAGAACGCGAGGTCGAGGCCGGGAAAGTCACCGGCGATGTGCATCGCGATGCCGCCCGACTGCTCGAGCTGGCGCCACAGGTCGCTGTTGCGCGTTTCGAGTTCGAAGTAGTTGGCGCCCGTGTGGAACGGAATCTGGCGCGGTGCGACCGGCATCGGCGTCAGCGTGACGCCGGGCAAGGCGAGGTTCACGAGGTCGCGGATGCGCTCGACCGGCCCGATCTTGACCTGCGTCGGGAAGCGCGCGCGCAGCGCCTCGCTCGGCATGCTCGCATTCACCGCCAGCACGAAGGTCGCCTTGCGCTGCAGTTCCACGTCGGTCACCATGGCCACGCGCACGCCGTGCTTGCGGTCGTGCAGCTCGATGCGGATGGCCGATTGCTCGAACACCATCGAGAGGCTGCGGCGCAGGTCGTCCATCACCGGGCGGAAGCTCAGCGCGAGGTCGTCGTGGATGTAGGGGCCGAAGCGCGCCACGCGGCGCGAATCGCGGAAGCTCGACAGGTCGCCGGCCAGCCCGAGCGCATGTTCGAAGAAATGCTGCGGGTGCAGCATCGCGCTGTTGGCAAGGTGCGCAAAGATGGCCTCGTTGCGGTTCACCGCCTGCAGCAGCATGAAGTCGGCGATCTCGGCCACGCCGCCCGTGCCGCCCTGCGTCATGCGCCCGGCCAGCGCCTCGCCGCGCTGGCGCAGCAGGCCCAGCAGCTCGTCGAGCCAGGCGCGGATCACCGCATGGCCCGCCACGTCGAGCAGCGGCGGCAGCATCGCGCGGTCGAGCTGCACCTGGTTGTCGACGCGGCGCTCGACCACGCGGGCGACGCCCAGGGTGGTCCAGGCGTCGGTCGCCTCGCTGGCGCGCATCAGGCGCGTGTGGAGCTGGCCCAGCTGCAGCATCGCGGTGCGCTCGCCGGCGGTGTTGGAATCCGGCACTTCGGATTCGAGCACCCGGTGGCGCACCAGTTCTTCATAGTCTTCGGCATCGGCCTCGCGCGCACCGGCACGGCGCAGCGGCAGCGCGAGCACGACGGCCTCGTCGCGCATGGACGAAGGGATGTCGATGGGTTCGGGCAGCGGATCGACCGCCGGCATGTCGAACACCGTGCCGTCGCCGAAGATGCCGACCGCGCGCACCAGCGCGAGCTTGCCCAGCGTGAGCGCAGCGGGGTCGATCTCGAGTTCCGCAAACCCCCAGGCATAGGGGGTGGTCGAACGCAGCAGCACATGCCGCGCATGATCGGCATGACGCTCGCTTTGCTGCAGGTGCTGAGGCTGCAACAGCATCCCCTCGCTCCAGACCACTTTTGTTCGCCAACTCATCCGCACTCCGTCAACGGCAAGGGTGCCTGAAAGAAACACGAAGTTTCCGGCGCGGCGGGCGGCGGGCAAATCCGCCTAATGGCCTAGATGGAGGGGTTTGGAGCTACGGCGAAGGGAGTAGATGGGGATGGATGCGCCGGCGCGCGGCGCTAGAGATCAGGGTGTCAAAGCCTTGCCTCGACGGCCATCTGCCGCTCCGAGCTTGTCCAGTTCTGCGGCCAGCGGGTCAGGCCCCATCCACTGCCACCAGGCGTGCACGGGCTCGCGCTGCCCGGCAACCAGGTTCCATACATACGCCGGCCCCATCCATTGCCCTTCGCCAAAAGTGCACGTCCGCTGATCGAGGGGCACCGAAGCGGTCAACGCATCATCTGCGAACACGGCCGCATGGCGCCCGTCTTTCGGGGCGCGCTCGCCGGTCTGCGGCAGGTGTCCGAGCTTCTGGTCGTTGCGCTTCTTGATCTGCTCGGGGATCAGGTACATCCGGCGGATATACAGGCGCGTCAGGATGCCGGCCGTCCAAGGGTCTTTGTCCGGGCCATTCAGGTAGGTGAAATGGACTTCGACATCAAAATCCCCCTGCGGCTGCTTCAGCGGTGAATACACAAACGAGCCGCCATCGAAATAAGGCAAGTTGTGCAGCGGAGCCGGCTCAAACAGAAGATTCCCCCCCTCCGCAGTCCACCCGTGTACGACCTTGAGTTGCAGCAACTGCTCCAGGCGCTCGCGCGGGATGTTCATTGAGGGGGCGAAGTCGATCTGAAACCACGCCGGCTCAAAGCCCGGACTGCCATCGCGCTTCGGGATCGTGCTCACGTCGATGCTGGTCCACTTGTTCAAGAAGCTGGTGTCGAAATCGCGGCTGGTGCTGGTGTTGGAGCCCGGCAACCGTCCCATGCTCGTGCCGACGACGGGCAGCAATCGCGTCAAGCTGTCGAACTCGGCCTCGCCGCGAATCACCTTCATCGCGGCGGCGATGAACTCGATGGTCTGCTCGCGCTGCGCGTCGGTGTAGCGAAAGTTGTCATAGGCCGCCTGGGCCTTCTCGGCCTCCACCCTGTAAGCCTCGCGCTCGGCTTTCTTCTCGGCTTCAGTTGGCATGGCTTGCTTCTCCCGAGGTGGCGTTTCCGCGGGACTGGAGGGAGTACCGGAGAGCAGTTGTGCAGAAACCGGGTTCAGGCAACTGGTTGCCAGGAGGGTCGCTGCTGCCCAGTCTTTCGTTTTGGAGAAGGTCATGTCAGCTTGGCCGCTGGCGCCCATTTGAAGGAAAGAGCTTTTCCAGTTCCGCGGCCATCGGATCAGGCCCCGTCCATTGCCACCAGGCATGCACGGGCTCGCGCTGCCCGGCAACCAGGTTCCATACATACGCCGGCCCCATCCATTGCCCTTCGCCATAAGTGCACGTCCGCTGGTCGAGGGGAATCGAAGCGGTCACCGCATCATCGGCGAACACGGCTGCGTAGAGTCCGTCTTTCGGGGCACGCTCACCGGTCTGGGGCAGGTGCCCGAGCTTCTGGTCGTTGCGCTTCTTGATCTGCTCGGGGCTCAGGTACATCCGGCGGATATGCAGGCGCGTAAGGATGCTGGCCGTCCAAGGGTCTTTGTCCGGGCCATTCAGGTAGGTGAAATGGACCTCGACATCAAAATCCCCCTGCGGCTGCTTCAGAGGCGAATACACAAACACGCCGCCATCGAAATAAGGCAAGTTGTGGAGCGGAGCTATCTGCCACCGAAGATTCCCCCCCTCCGCAGTCCACCCGTGTACGACCTTGAGTTGCAGCAACTGCTCCAGGCGCTCGCGCGGGATGTCCATTTCAGGTCGAAAGTCGATCTGGAACCACGCCGGCTCGAAGCCAGCGCTGCCGTCGCGCTTGGGGATCGTGCTCATGTCGATGCTGGTCCACTTGTTCAAGAAGCTGGTGTCGAAATCGCGGCTGATGCTGGTGTTGGAGCCCGGAATCCGTCCCAGGCTCGTGCCGACGACGGGCAGCAACCGCGTCAAGCTGTCGAACTCGGCCTCGCCGCGAATCACCTTCATGGCGGCCGCAATGAACTCGATGATCTGCTCGCGCTGCGCATCGGTGTAGCGGAAGTTGTCATAGACAGCCTGGGCCCTCGCCGCCTCCGCCTTGTAAGCCTCGTAGGCGGCTTTCTTCTCGGCGTCAGTTGGCATGGCGGGCTTCTCCCGAGGTGCCGTTCCCGCGGGACTGGAGGGAATACCGGAGAGCCGTTGTGCAGAAGCCGGGCTCAGGCAGCAGGATGCCAGGATCACCGCTCCAAAGGCGCTTGACCAGCTCGTCGCACGCGAAGCTGTCTTCTTCCCAGGGCTGCATGCGGTAGCCCGCGCTGCCGCCTTCGCCTTTGGCCATGGCATCCACATCGATGGACAGGCCACCGAGGCCCACGTGTTCAAGGAGGTCATAGGCGGCCTTTCGTGCCAGGGGAAGTTCGGTCGGAAGAATGTCAGCGAAGGCGAAGCGCTTGTCAGGGTAGCGCTTGACCAGCGCCTGGAGGCGGGTCAGTTGCCAGTAATACATGCCGATGACCATGCGGTGCAGTCCGGCACGGGCGCTGGGCTCGTCGGGCACGGGGGTTGTTCCGGCCAGCTCAAATATCGCGGAGGGCATCGCGCTCTTCCAGAAGCCCCGCATGTTGGGCAGGGCGGCGTAGTCCTGGTGGAACTGCTGCGCCATGGCGGCCACCCAGAAGAACTGCTGCGCGTGCCGCGCCTCGTGGTACAGGGTGCTGGCGAACTCGCGGATGCGTTCCTTCAACTCGTCGGGGTCGCCGCTCTTGGCGGCATCGATCATGGACGTAACCCCGCCCTTGCAGGCCACGAGCAGCCAGTCAGGGCATTGCATCTGCCCCTTGAGGTCCTTGTCGTCGGGGTTCAGGCCAAGCCTTTTGGCTTCGGCATCTGTCGGAATGAGCACTGTCGGCATGGCCCCCGCCGGAAGGCCGAACGCCGTCTTGGCGAGCGCGCCTTCAATGGTCGTCTTGAGACTATCAAGCAGGCTCTTGAAGTCCACTTTGCTCAACGGCCACGTCGCCTCCTTCCACTTGATCTCCGTCAGCGCTGGCTTGATGTCCTTCACATAGTCGCTGACCACCGGATACTCCCAGCGCGTCGCGTCCTTGGCCTTCGGCTCGCTCTTGCGCATCCCCCAGTTGTTCGGGTCGCAGCTGGTGTGCACCGGCGCCTTGCCTTCGCTGGTGGCCTTGTCGGCATTGGCCTCGTGGCTTTTGCCTGCGACCTTCTGCATGCGCTTCTCGGCCACCACGCCGGCTCCCTCGTAGGCCTGCGCCGCGGGCGTCTGCACATAGGGCGTGTAGCTGGCCAGCACGCCATCCTCCGCATGGCGCAGCAGTTCCACCGTGGCGATCTGGGTCACCATGCTCTGCACGACCTGGGTTTCGCCCTGGTCGTTGGTCTTGCCCTCGACCGTGCGCCCGCCATCGAAGACGATGCGGTACTTCTGCTGCGGCAATCGCAGCCCGCCCACATGCTCGACCAGCACGAAATGCGCTTCCAGCAGGTTCTGCTGTTCCGCAAGGCTGACGTTGGGCAGCACCGGGTACATCTGGTCCAGGCTCTTCGGCCCCTGCATGCTGTGCGCGCTCGCATGCTCGATCCACGCGCCGGTCGTCATGTGCCTGATGCCGGCGGCGTTGTAGCAGGTGTAGCTGCCGCCTCCGCCCAGCTCCAGTTGCTCCTTGGCCATGATGCTGATCTTGTTGGCGCTGAGCTTGATGTCGAGCCTGGCGAGGATGTGGATGTTCTTCTCCAGGGCCACGAGGTCGATGTTCTGTTTCGCCGCCACGAGCTTGATGACCGAGTCGTAGGCGTAGAGCCGGATCGCCTCTTTGACGCTCACCAGGAAGCTCTTGGCCGCCGCGATGCTGGTGTGCCCGCCGCTGGTCAAGGCGTTGTGCTCGGCGCTGGCAATGTGCGTGGATTGCGTCGTGCTGGTCTCGATGCCGGCCGGGCTGGCGAGCACCAGGTGCGGCTCGGCCAGTTCGGGGAAGCTGCCATTGCTTGCCGACCCCAAGCCCCTGATGGCATCGTTCTGCGCCTTGAGCGCCCGGGTGACTGCGTCCTGATCGCCCTGGACGTGCGCTTCGGCCCGCTGCGCCGAGTCGGACAGGCGCTCGTGCTGCTCGCGCCCGGTGGTCAGCCGCGCCACCGTCTCGTCCAGGTCCTTGGCATGTCCGGCCGCACGGACGCGCCCCTCGGTAGAGATGAGCAGACCGTCCCTGGCGCGCAGCACGCCATGACCGTCGGTGCGCAACTCGAAGCCTTCGCCGCGTGGATCCTTGCGTCCGGCGTTGTCCTCGATGCGCGTGATGTGCCCCAGGCTCAACTGGCTGTGCTGATGGTCGCTCTTGAGCTGCGCCTGAATCTTCCCGGCCGTGTCGTCCAGCACCAGGTGGTTGCTGCGCCCCGCGGCACTGTTGCCTCCCTCCTCGGTCAACTCCCGGCTTCTGAAGCCCGACAGCGCCTGCTGCCCCGGCAGTGCCCAGGGCGGCAGGTTGTTCTGGTTGTAGGGCCGCCCTGTGCAGATGGGCAGGTCCGGATCACCGCCGAAGAAATCGACCACCACCTCCTGGCCGATGCGCGGAAGCTGGATGCCGCCCAGCTGGTTGCCCGCCCACGGACTGGACACCCGGATCCAGCAGGTGCTGTGCTGGTCCTTGCGGCCGACGCGGTCCCAGGGGAACTGCACCTTGATGCGGCCCAGTTCGTCGGTCCAGATGTTCTGACCCGCAGGCCCGACCACCAACGCGGACTGCGGGCCACGGGTGAACGGCTTGGCTTGCGTGAACGCCGGGCGCAGTGGCTCGGCCATCGGGTGCGCGGTGAAGTCGACCTCCACCTTCCAATGCTGCTTTCTGCCCGGTGCGGCGTCGGGGATCTGGCTGTCCTGCGCCACGTCTTCGATCAGGAAGTGGGTGTCGAGAATCAGGTATTCGGCGTTGGCCTTCTGGCGCGGGTGCTTCCTGAGCATGAAGCTGCAGCCGGGGACCATGCCCCGAAGGTTGCCGCTGGCCCGGGCGCGAGCACCATGGGTGCGCAGGGCCTGCATGCGCAGGAGCGCCAGTTGGCGGCCTTCGCCTTGCGGGTCGTTGGCGTTGGCACTTCCGGCCCTGGGCTGCGCGTAGTGGCTACCGGATGGGCTTGCGTGCCATTGGTAGACCTCGCTGTCAGCCTGCCCGGTAGGACGTGGATCGCTGCGGCCAATGCTCAGATCGGCCCGAGGGCGGGTGTAGTCGTAGTCGCGGCTGGCGTACTTCCCGCTCGTCAGCTGGTTGTGTGAAACAAAGCTGTGGACGTACTCGGCATCCACCTTCCAGCCAGGGGCGTGGTACTCGACCTCCTGGTAGGCGGCGCTGTCGTTCTTCTTGTACGCGCCCATGTTGTCGATGAGCACGAGGCGGTGCTTGTCGTCGCCGTGCTCGAAGAAGTAGCTGATGCCCCACTCCTGGCACAGGCGGCTGAAGAAGTCGAAATCGCTCTCGTTGAACTGGGTCTGGTAGTCACGGACCGGGTAGGTCTCGATCAGGCGCTTGTCGACGGGGAAGGCGTAGTCGCCCAGCAGTTCATCGAGGATCTGGACGACCGTCTTGTTCTGGAAGATCTTGCAGTCGGTCGTGAGGGTGGCCAGATGCAGCCAGGGGCGCAGCGTGAGCTTGTACTGGACGTGGCGGCCTTCCTCGCCCCAGAGGCAGGCGCCGACGATGAGGGCATTGATCTGGCGGGCATCGGAGCCATCCAGTTCGATCGAGCAACTGATCTCGAGGCCGATGAAGCGATCGAGATCGAAATCCATGGCACCGCTGGCGCCGAGGTTCAGCGCATCGGGCGTCTTGAGAAGGAGCTCATACGCGAACAGGCTGTTGAGGCCTTCGCGCCCCGACAGGCGCACCGGCTCCAGGACCGGACAACCAAGAACAAGAGGAATCGCAGGCGATTGAACAGTGAGAGTTCGGGGCATGGACCACTGACAGGTTGGTGATCCAAAAAGTCTGGGGCACGCCGGCGGAACACACTGCAAACAATGGTCACCCCACGCAGCCCGCTACTCGGAAACTTGCACAGAACCGGGGATATGTCATGACCGACCCGGCCGGGCGGCCGGCCGCGCTCAGCGCGCAGCCGCGCGCAATGTCTCGACCTGCTCCGCGTACGCCTTCTCGATGCGCTGCAGCCGCTGCTGGCGCGCCGCCTCGTTCACCCACGAGGCGGCCATCGCGCGCTGCTTGCCGAGCTGGTATTCGAGCCGCGCCTGGGGCAGCAGCGCGCTGTCGTCGGCCACGGTGTAGCCGTAGGCCGCGCGCAGGCTCTTCAGCACCTCGCGCTCGGCCTCGGCGCGCGGACCCTTGCCCTGCCCGTAGCCGACCAGGAAAGCCTGCAGCTTCGCCTGGAACTCGGGCGGGTAGTCGCGCCGCACCACCATCGGGGCGCCGGGCGGCGGCTCGGACTCCCAGATGATCTGCAGCCGCTCGGCCTCGACCGGGAACTGCTGCCGGAAGCGCTCGAAGTCGGTGGTGTTGTTGGTGGCCACGTCCGCATCGCCGTTCGCCACGGCCAGCGCGGTGGCCTGGTGGGTGCCGACGAACTCGCTGCGAAAACGCGTCTCCATCTCGATGTTGTGCGGCAGGAAGAACTGGCTCTGCGGCACGATGAACCCCGTCACCGACCGGCTGTCGCCGCGCGCGAGCCGCCAGCGCTCGGGCTGGGCGAGCAGGCCTTCCAGCGTGTTGAGGGGGCCCGCCTTGCGCATCAGCAGCACGGCCCGGTGCTCGGGCATGCCGGGGCGCCGGGCGATCTGCGCCACCACCTTCATGCGCCGCTGCATCACCGCATCGAGCGCCATCTTGGCCGAGAGAAAGGCCATGTCGATCTCGTCGCGGCCGATGGCACGGTCGAGTTCTTCGTACGAGGGCACCGAGTGCGCATTGACCGGAATGCCAAGGGCGCGGCTCATGTCGGCCATCAGCGGCATCCACAGGGCGCGCGACTCGACCGTGCCGCCCAGCGGCAGCACGCCGAAGCGGATGGACTGGAGCGACGGGACGGCCTTCTCGGGCGCGGCGGCGTTGGCGCCTTGCGCCAGGGCCGGCGATGGCAGGGCCAGCACGGTGGCAACGGCGACGAAGCCGCCGAAGGCCAGCGTGACCGCCAGCAGTCGCTTGAAGAATCGCGGGAACATGTCAATCGCCTGGCCGCATGTCGTGTTGCGGGGTGCTTTTGTTCGGGAGCCATGCACAAGGCTTCCCGGGCACGGCCTGTTCGCGAGACACCGCGGAACCGGCTCTGCCGGGCCGCCGGTGTCGCCCCCGGCGAGGGGGTGGGCGAAGCGACACGAAGTGCGCGAAGCCTGGGGGAGTTCCATTTCAGGGCGTCACGTCCTTGAGCACGCTGACCTGCTCAGCATAGCCGCTCTCGATGCGCTGCAGCCGGGCCTGCCGCGCAGCGTCGTTCACCCACTGCGCCGTCATGGCGTTCTGCCTGGCCAGCTGGTAGGCCAGCTTGGCCGCGGGCTGCAGCGAGCTGTTGTCGGCCGCCACGAAGCCGGCGAGGTCGTGCAGCGACTTGAGCACGAGGCGCTCGGCATCGCCGCGCGGCCCCTTGGCGCGGCCGTAGCCGATCAGGAAAGCCTGCACACGGCTGCGCAGCTCGGGCGGGTATTCGCGCCGCACCACGATCTGCGCATGCGGAATGAGCTCCGACTCCCACAGCACCTGCAGGCGCTGCGCCTCGGCCGGAAAGCGCTGCCTGAAGCGCTCGAAGTCGGCCGAATTGTTGGTGGCGACGTCGGCCTCGCTGTTGGCCACGGCCAGCGCGGTGGCCTGGTGGGTGCCGACGATCTCGCTCAGGAAGCGCGTCTCCATCGCGATGTGGTTCGGCAGAAAGAGCTGCAGCTGCGGCACGATGAAGCCCGACACCGACTGCTTCTCGCCGCGCGCGAGGCGCCAGCGCTCCGGCTGGTCCAGCAGGTTCTTCAGCGAATTCAGGGGTGGTGTCTTGCGGGCCAGCAGCAGCGCGCGGTAGCCGGGCAGGCCGTCGTGCCGCACGACCTGGGCCACCACCTTCATGCGGCGCTGCGTGACGGCGTCGAGCGCCATCTTTCCCGAGAGGAAGGCCATGTCGACCTGGTCGCGCTGGATGGCCTGCTCCAGCGCCTCGTACGAGTTCACCGACAGCACGCTCACCGGCCGCCCGATGGCGCGGCTCATTTCGGCCAGCAGCGGATCCCAGTCGCTGCGCGACTCGAAGGCGCCGCCGAGCGGCAGGATTCCGAAGCGCATCGGGGCGTCCGTCGCAGGGGCCTGGGCCCCGGCCGCCAGCGGCAGGCCGACGAGCAATGCCAGGGCCGCCGCGCGAAATGCAGCAAGGACAGCGATGGATCGGCGCAAGGAAACCTGCATTTTTGGACCGGAAGACATGGGGCCGCTGCGGGCTGGGGGGTCTAACATGGGCAGCGCGGACGCCATTAAATATCAAATACAAGCAAATTTCGTGATGTTTTTCCTGCCTTCCACGTTCAGGATCAGCCCCATAAGCTTGCGCGCCATGGGTCGAATGCACCAATGAACTGGAACTTCCGCGTCCTCCGCGGGCTTGCCCGCCTCACTTTCGCCCAGCAGCTGATCCTGCTGGCACTGGTGCCGGCGACCGCGGCGACGCTGGCGGCCATTGCGGTCCTGACGCGGCAGCACCTGGGCAATCTCACCGAGCTGATGCGCGCCAATGCGCAGACCGTGGCACTGCAGGTGGCGACGGTGGCGCAGGCCCCGCTGGCGCGCATGGACCGCCGCGCGCTGGCCCGCACGGCCCAGTCGGGCACCTACCAGCCGCATGTGCAGCAGGTGCAGATCTGGACCGAAGACGGCGAGATCGTGGCCAACTCCGAAACCGCCGACCGCGCGCGCGGCGAAGGCCTGCAGGTGGTGGTGCCGGTCGTCGCCGACGATGGCCGGCACAACGGCAAGGTGATGGTCGAGATCAGCCTCGATGCGGTGCAGAGCGCCCGGCGCTCGGTCTGGTTCAACGTGGTGCTCGTGCTGGCCATCAGCCTGGTGGGCGTCGGCCTGGCGGGCTGGTGGGCGGCGCGGCGCATCAGCGAGCCGATCCGCGCGCTCGGCGACGCGGTCGACCGCCTGGGCGCGGGCGAGGACGCGAGCGTGGCCATCGAGGGCACCTCCGAGGTGCGGCACCTGCAGCACGGCTTCAACCAGGCGGCCCGCGCGCTCGCCGAGAGCCGCCGGCTGCTGCAAAGCCGCATCAACGAGGCCACGGCCGAACTGGCCCGCAAGAACCAGCAGCTCGAGGTCGCGAGCCAGGCCAAGACCCGCCTGCTGGCCGCCGCCAGCCACGACCTGCGCCAGCCGCTGCATGCGCTCACCCTGTTCTCCGATGGCCTGGCCAACGGCGAGACCGACCCGGTGCGGCTGCAGCGCATCGGCCACATCCGCGAATGCGTCGAGTCGCTCGACCGGCTGTTCTCGGAGCTGCTCAACCTGTCGCAGCTCGACGCGGGCGTGCTGCAGCCGCAGTGGGCCGACTTTCCGCTCGACAGCCTGTTCGACGAGATCAGCCGCAACTTCCGCCCGGTGGCCGAGCAGCAGGGCCTGCGGCTGGTGGCGCGCAAGACCGAGCTCTGGGTGCGCTGCGACTACGTGATGCTCTCGCGCATCCTGAACAACCTGGTGTCGAATTCGCTGCGCCACACCATCGAGGGCGGCGTGCTGATCGGCGCGCGGCGCCGCGGCAAGGGCGTGCGCATCGACGTGGTCGACACCGGCGTGGGCATCGCGATGCAGCACCAGGCCCGGGTGTTCGAGGAGTTCTACCAGGTGGAGCCGACCGGCCGCCAGGCGGCGCGCGGCGCGCGCGGCATGGGACTGGGGCTGGCCACCGTGCAGCGCCTGGCCGAGCTGCTCAACACGCGCGTGGAGCTCAGCTCCAGGCTGCACAAGGGCACCTGCGTGCGCGTGCTGGTGCGCTCGGCGCCGGCCGCGCTGCCGGCGCCCGCCCCCTCGCCCTCGGCCGCCGGCATCGAGGACGAGCAAGCCAGCCTGGCCAACCTGCGCATCCTCGTGATCGACGACGAGCGCACCATCCTCGAAGGACTGTCCGTGGTGCTCGCCAACTGGGGCGCCGAGGTGCTGGCCGCGCAGACCCGCGCCGAGGCGCTCGCCCTGGCCGACATCTGGGACCAGCCGCCCGACGTGGTGGTGAGCGACCTGCTGCTGCAGGGCGGCGACAACGGGCTCGACGTGATCGCCGCGCTGGAGCGCCACCCGCGCGGCATCGGCGCCGGCACCGCGCGGCTGCTGGTGACCGGCGAGACCAAGCCCGACCGCCTGCGCGAAGTGGCGAGCGCCGGCATCACCGTGCTCTACAAGCCGGTGTCGCCGCGCGTGCTGCGCCAGGCGATCCAGACCCAGCGCGCGGCTGCGCTGCTGAACGCCGACGCCTAGGGCCTGTCCACACGATGCAAGGGGTCGCGAAGCTCGCCACAGCCCGCCCATCAAGGCGCGCGACGCCGTGCGTGCGTCCGCACGCACAAGGAGCGCAACGCCGAGGGGCGGGCTGTGGCGAGCTTCCCTTCGGGTTGCTTCGCCAAGGGGCCGTCTGCGGCGTTGCCCGCGCTTGCAAGGCCAGAGCCTTGCTGCGCGCGGGCGCCTTGCAGCCAGCCCCTTGGCGAAGCAACGCGATCCCCTTGCATCGTGTGGACAGGCCCTAGTCCATCGGACATAGACCGAGCGGCCGCCACGCTGTGCAGTTCGTCACGCTGGCACAGGGTACATAGCCCCTCCGCCTTATCGCGCGAAGCAGGGCGCGTCCTTACATTGGGTCATGCACTCTCGCTGCAGAAGCAGTCCCATGTCCGTCGTCGCGAAACACCTCTCCCCACCCTTTCGCGGAAGGCTGCACGGCGCTGCGCGCGCGGTGCTGGCTTTCGGCCTGACCGTGGGCGCGGCCGTCGGCCTCCTCGGCCTTTCGGCAAGCAGCCGCGCCGCAGCGGCCGCCAGCCTCACCGTGCTGATGGGCGACGACAGCGCGGCGCATTCGGAGTTCGTGCAGCAGCTGCGCGCCAGCCAGGAGCCCGGCGGCCGCTTCGAGCTGGTGCGTCTCTCGCCGACCGGCGAGATGCCGCAGACCATCGAGACCGCCGGCGCCGAGCCCGAGCCGCGCGCCAATGCGGGCGTTCGCACGCGCAGCATGCGGCCCTCGTCCGACGCCGGGCTCACCATGGCGGTGGGCGCCGCCGCCGCGCGCGCCGCCGTCGAGCGGCCAGGCCAGGAGCCGCTGGTGCTCGCGATGCTGAGCCGGCTCGACTACGAAGCGCTGAAGGCCGGCAGCCCGGCCCTCAAGCGCGGCGACCGGCGCGTGGGCGTGCTGCTGCGCGACCCGGCCATGGCCGACCAGCTCGCGCTGATCGGCGCGGTGCTGCCGCAGAAGCACCGCATCGGCGTGGTCGCCACGCCCGAATCGGAGCCGCTGGTGCGCGAGCTGCAGCGCGCCGCGCAAGGCGCGAATCCGGCCTGGGACGTGCGCGTCGAATATGCGCCCGATGCCAGGTCGCTCGCCGCCGCCTTGCGCACCGTCGTGCCGCAAAGCGATGCGCTGATGGTGCTGCCCGACCTGATCGGCGACAACCAGGCGGCCACGCTCTCGGTGCTGCGCGCCGGTGCCGGTGCCGGCCTGCCGGTGTTCGGCGCCAGCGAGGGGTTGGTGCGCTCGGGCGGCCTGGCCGCGGCGGTCTCGACGCCGTCGCAGCTCGCCCAGCAGGCGCGCCTGCTGGGCCAGAAGGTGGCCGCCGCCGCAGGCAGCCACAGCGGCCCGCTGGTGGAGGCGGCGACGCCTGCCACCGTGCGCGTCAACGCGACCGTGGCACGCGGACTCGGCCTGCGCCTGCCGGAGGAACGGGAACTGACCGATCGGCTCGCAGCCACCCGATGAGCGCCGCACGCCCCCCCGAAGGCTCGGCACCCGCCGCGGCGGAGGGTGCGAACACGCCACCCGACAACACGGCGCAGCCGCGCAACACGCACGCCCTGATCGTGCGCGGCAACCTGCAGCGCGACCTGTTCCGCCTGGGCGTGGTGCCCTGCGCGGCGGTGGCGCTCGCACTCACCGGCTGGTTCACACACAACCGGCTGCAGACCCTCGAAGCCGCCTTCGACGCCGAAGGCCAGGCCGTGGCGCGCCAGGTGGCGGCCATGTCCGACCTGAGCCTCTACGCCGGCGACGTGCCGGCGCTGCAGAACGTGGCCAACGCCGCGCTGCGCGGCGGGCAGGTGACACGGGTGGAGATCAGCAACAGCGCGGGCGTCTACGTCACGGCCGGCCCCAAGACCGAGTCGCTCGCGCAGCTGCGCACGTTCACCTCGCCGGTCACGCTGCGCGAGGCGTCGCGCGCCAGCGCCTTCGCGCCTGCGGGCTCCACCGCGGCGGGCGAGACGCCCATCGGCCTGGTGCAGACCTTCCGCGACACCACCGCCTATGCGCGCGAGCGCAGCCGTTCGCTCTTCGCCGGCGTCGGCATCGCACTGGTCGCGCTGCTGGCCGCCTGGGCCTCGGTGCGCCACATGGCGCGCACGGTGGCACGGCCGCTGCGGCGCGTCTCGCGCACGGTGGCCGCGCTCGAGGCGGGCCACTTCGACATGCGCTGCGAGGTGGTCGAGGGCGGCTCGCGCGGCGCCCACGAACTCGCGGTGCTCGCGCACGACATCGACCGGCTGGCCGAACGCCTGCAGCACAACCGCCAGGTCAGCGAGGAGCGGGTGCGCGAAGCCACCGCCGTCGCGCTGCAGCGCATGGCCGAGGCCGAGCAGGCCGCGCTCTCGCGCGCGCGCTTTCTCGCGGCCGCGAGCCACGACCTGCGCCAGCCGCTGCATGCCATGGGCCTCTTCATCGACGGCCTGCTGCCGACCGCCACCGCGGCGCAACGCCCGGCAGTGCTGCGGCTGCAGGAGAGCACCGAGTTCATGGGCGTGCTGCTCGACGACCTGCTCGAGATCTCGCGGCTCGATGCGCAGGTGCTCACGCCGGCCATCACGCGGGTCTCCCTGGCCGCCCTGTTCGACCAGCTCGACGCACAGCACGCCGCCAGCGCCGTCGAGGCGCGCGTGCGGCTGCGCTGGAGCGACCGCGGCCTCGCGGTGCGCACCGATGCCGCGATGCTGCAGCGCATCGTCGGCAACCTCGTGACCAATGCGCTGCGCCATGCGCCCGAAGGCGGCACGGTGCTGATCGCCGCGCGGCGCAGCGCGGCCGGCGTGCGCATCGAAGTGCGCGACAACGGCGTGGGCATTGCGCCGATCCACCAGGGCCGCATCTTCGAGGAGTTCTACCAGGTGGCCAACACCGAGCGCGACCGGCGCCGCGGCTTCGGGCTGGGGCTGGCGATCTGCGCGCGCCTCGCCGCGCTGCTCGGCACCCGCATCACCGTGCGCTCGGCCTTGCAGGCGGGCAGCACCTTCGCCTTCACGCTGCCCGCGGCGCGCGCGGCCGACGTGGCGCCGCCCGATCCCGTCCTCGTGGCACCTTCGCCGCTGGCCGGCCTGCGCTGCCTGGTGGTCGACGACGATCCCGCCATCCTCGAAGGCAGCCGCGCGCTGCTGGGGCAATGGGGCTGCGAGGTCGAGTGCGTGACCACCGGCGCCGAAGCCATCGCGCGGCTGGGCACCGGCGACATCCGCTTCGATGCGGTGCTGTGCGACCTGCAGCTGGCCGGCGACGGCGACGGCGTGGACGTGATCGACGCCGCCAAGCGCCTGCAGCCCGAGGCGCTCGCGGTGCTGGTGTCGGGCGCCACCGGGCCCGAGGTACTGCAGCGGCTGCGCCATGGCGGCGTGATGCTGCTAACCAAGCCGGTGCCGCCGGCCAAGCTGCGCGCGCTCCTCACCACGCGCCGGCACGCGCACGTGGCCTGAAATTCGCTGCGGTTCAGGCCACTTCTTCGGCCCGCGAGAACTGCCTGCGGTACGCCGTGGGCGACACCTTGAACGCCGACGTGAAATGCTTTCGCAGCGACACCGCGGAACCGAAGCCCGCGCCGGTCGCCACGCGCTCGACCGGGTGGTTCGTCGTCTCCAGCAGCCGTTGGGCCAGCGCAAGGCGCTGGTTCTGGATCCATTGGCCCACCGTGGTGCCGGTGGATTCGCGAAAGCGCCGCGTGAAGGTGCGCCGGCTCATCAGCGCGCGCCGTGCGAGGTGGTCGAGTTCATGGGGAATGTCGAGGTGCTTGCCAAGCCATTCGAGCAGCGGCGCGAGGCGATCGCGCTCGGCGGTGGCGGGCACGGGCTGCTGGATGTACTGCGCCTGCCCGCCCTGCCGGTGCGGCGCGACCACCATGCGCCGCGCGGCGCGGTTCGCGGTCTCGGCGCCGTAGCGCACGCGCAGCAGGTGCAGGCAGCAGTCGATGCCCGCGGCCGTGCCGGCGGACGTGAGCACGTCGCCGTCGTCGACGTACAGCACCTCGGGCTGCAGCTTCACCTGCGGATACTGCTTCGCGAAGGCCCCGGCCAGGTGCCAGTGCGTCGTCGCCGGGCGGCCGTCGAGCAGGCCGGCCTCGGCCAGCACGAAGGCGCCGAGACAAAGCCCGACCACCGTGGCGCCCCGGCGGTGCGCCGCCTGCAGCGCCCGGATCAGCGCGGGCGGCGCCGGGCTGCCGTCGTCGCGCCACGAGGGCACCACCACGATCTGCGCGCGGCGGATCGCCTCCAGGCCATGCGGCACCACCAGCGTGAAGCCCGCATTGGTCTGCAGCGGACCCGGCTGCGGCGCGCACACGCGCAGGCGGAAACGCGGCGCGCCGGTCTCCGTACGGTCTTCCCCGAAGACCATGCAGGGCACGGACAGGTGAAAGGGGCTGATGCCGTCGAAGGCAACGACGGCGATGCTTTCTGCGGTCGGAGAGGCCATGGCCCGATCTTATCGATGATTGGCTATCGGGCCACTTTCGGCACGGCCGTCGAAAGCGAAGAATCGGGCCATTCCAACCCCACAACCGAAGGAACCCGACCATGAGCACCCCCGCACCGCGCCGCGCCCTCGTCGTGATCGACGTGCAGAACGAATACTTCGAAGGCGGCGGCCTGCCGATCGAATACCCGCCCATCGAGGACACGCTGCCCAACGTGACCCGCGCCATGGACGCCGCGCACGCGGCCGGCACGCCCGTCGTGGTGGTGCGCCACCATGCGCCCAAGGGCGCGCCGGTGTTCCAGGCCGACACGCACAACGGCCAGCTGCATCCGGAGATCGCGAAGCGGCCGCGCGACCATCTCGTGACCAAGGCCTTCCCGAGCGTCTTCACCGGCACCGACTTCGCCGACTGGCTCGCCCGCCACGAGATCGACACGCTGAGCGTGGCCGGCTACATGACGCAGAACTGCGATGCGTCGACCGTCTACGAGGCGATGCACCGCGGCCTGAACGTGGAGTTCCTGGCGGACGCGAGCGGCGCCCTGCCCTACGAGAACGCGGCGGGCAAGGTCAGCGCGGAGGAAATCCACCGCGTCTTCAGCGTCGTGTTCCACAGCAACTTCGCGGCCGTGACCACGACCGCCGCGTGGATCGCGGCGATGCAGGAAGGTCAGGTCATCGCGAAGGACAACGTGGTGATGTCCAACCGCCGCGCACGGGGTCTTGGGTAAACCCCCAGGGCTTCGCGCACCTCGTGTCGCTGCGCCTTCCCCTTTGCAAGGGGCGATACCGGCGGCCCGGCGGAGCCGGTTCCGCGGTATCCCTGGCTGGGGTCGCGCCTGTTTCGAGGGGCAGTCAGAAATCGGCGCACCCGTTGCGCTTCTCGGTATCCACGCAGCTCGAGAGATTCGGCCGCGAACGCACGCGCGACCATTCGCGCGCCAGGATGTCACCGCCCTGCGAGGCGCGGTCGCCTTCGAGCGGGCCGGTCGCAAAGCAGATCGGCGGCGGGCCGATGTTGCGGTCGTACACCCAGGTGGCCGGCAGGTCGCGCAGCGCATCGGGCCGGGGCAGGTTGGGCGGCCCGCCGACATGGAGATTGCCCGGCACCACGTTGACCGCGTAGCCCTCGGCGGAGGTGAAGCTGCCGTTGATCGGATAGAACCCCGGCGGGCTCGACTGCAGGGCGGGCGAAAAGAGGAAGCCGGAGAAGCCCGCCCCCGTGTCGCCCAGGATCAACCCGCCGATGCCGTAGCTGAACAACGGATTCGGATAGCCGAACGGACGGCTCGCATTGCCGATGACCACCGTGGCCACAGGCTGCTGCGCGTAGATGAAGTGGTTGTCGCCCGGCGACACGCTCACCGTGCAGAGGCCCGAATACGCGCAGTGGTACAGATTGGGCAGCAGGCCCGAGCCGCGCAGACCGCCGCGGCTCTCGCCGATCCAGGTGTCCGCCCACACGCGCCACGGCGCGCCGGTGATCGTGTAGGCGCCGAGGTTCTGCAGGCGCGAGGCGGCAACGAGCTCGGTGCCGCTCGTGCTGCTCACGTTGGCGCCCAGCAACAGGTCGCCGGTCAGCGTGCGCACGAACACGGTGTCGGCCGCCATCGACGTGGCCGACTCGACCTGCGGCGCATTGCCGGCGGCATCGAAGCCGGTGACGGCCACCGAGCCCAGCTGCACGGTGTCGACATCGACATAGCGGAAGGCTCCGGCCGCGCCGCCGCCGACGGTGGCCGCGCTGACGTTGTTGGGCGCCGTGTCGAGCAGCACGCTGCCGCCGGTGGAGCGCGCCAGCAGCGTGCCGGCGGTGATCGGCGCAGCGGCGGACTGGGTGATGTTGCCGCGCGAGATCAGTCCGACCCTCGGCGCCGTGAGCGCACCGCCCAGGTGGATGTTGCCGCCGCCCCCGTTCTGCAGCGTGAGCGCCGAAGACAGGTTCAACGGCCCGACGACGTCGATGTTGCCCGCATGCGCGTTGCTGCCGGCCACGATGGTGGGCGCATCGAGGCGGGTGAACTCGTCCGCCGACACGGCGAAACCGGTGGCGGCCGTACCACCGAGCGTGATGGGGTTGGCCGTGCGGTCGACCGCATTGCCCGCCGTGTCCACGCCGCCGGGCCGCAGGTCGAGCACGCTGCCCGCGCGCACCGTGCCGCCGATCGCCAGCGCATCGACCGAGCCGTCGTTGGCGGCGCGCAGCGCCACGTTGCGGTTGCCGTCCACGCGCGCACCGGTGCCGATGGTGACGCCCGTGCCATTGACCTGCGACTCGCCCGCGATGTCGATGTTGCCGACGCCGAGCGTGGTGACCAGCGCGTTGTTGGCCAGCAGCACGCCGCCCGACTTGTCGCCGAGCGCACCGGGCGTCACGAGGCCGCGGATGGCGATGCTGCCGTCGACGCTGCGCACCAGCGTGTTGTCGATCCCGACGCTCTGGACGGCCGCGGGTCCGAAGCTGCTCGTCAGGGTGGTGCCGACGCCGACGATCTGGATGTCGCCGCTGGTGGTGAGGATCTGACTCGGCAGCGTGCCCGAGACGATGCGAACGCCGGCGCCCACCGCGCCGATGCCGGAGATCGACACGTCGCCGGTGCTGGTCTGGATGTCGATGCCGTTGAGATCGACCGTCGCACCGAAGGCCGAGAAAGGAGGCACACCGCGCTTGCCCGCGATCTGGACGAAGCCGCCGGGACCCGCATCGCCGAGCGCCGTGGTCCGCGTGTCGATCTTCGTGTTGGTCAGCTGGATGGCCGAGTTCCCCGAGGGGGTGCTGTCGGCATTCATCGTGACGTTGCCGCCATTGGTGTTGATCGTGCCGTTGAAGAAGATCGATCCGCCCTGCCCGCCCACGCCCGCGTTGAACACCACGTCGAGCGCACCCGCGTTGGACTGGATCAGGTTGTTGTTGAAGGCGCTGATGCCGTGCGCCGCATCGAGCTGGAAGGTCAGCGCCGCGCCGCCCACGGAACGCACGATGGCGGCGTCCTTGGCGAAGGTGATGTTGCCGTCGAACGCATTGCCGCCGGTGCCGGTGGTGATCGTCACGCTGGTGCCCTTGTCGAGCGCCGTGTTGATGTCGCCATCCTGGATGGTGGAATTGGCCAGCGGGTCGAAGGGATTGCCGGTGAAGCTGCCCGTGGCAACGCCGTGGGCGATGTTGACGTTGTAGGGGTCGATCAGCCAGGCGCCCGCGGTGCCCACGGGCGCCGAGGCGTCGGCCCGCACCCCCGTCAGGTCGAAGTGCGGCGCCGAGGTCTCGATCGTTCCGCCGTTGCCGCCGCCGGCGCCGCCGCGTGCCGAAAGACGGCCGTAGGCGCGCAGCGTATCGCCCGAGATCACGCGCACGGTGCCGCCGTTGCCGGTGGCCGAGCGGGCATCGGCCACGAGGCTGGCCCCGGCCCCGAGGGCCACGGCATTGCTGCCCCGGACGTCGATGGTGCCGGCCTGGCCGGCGCCGCTCGCGTCGATGGTGGGGGTGTCGTAGACGTCGTCGATCAGCACGTTGCGCCCGGTGACCGACACGGTGCCGCCCGCTGCGGTGCTGCTCGAGGTGTCGAGCACCGCGGAAGTGGCCTGCGGCGGCGTCGCGAACTCGCCGCCGGTCGGCACGCGCGCCACGATCACGTCGCCGCCCCGGCCGTCGATCGCGATCCGGCCGCCTTCGGTGCGCACGGTGTCGCCCGCCCGCATCAGGACCGTCACGGCCGTGGGATCGGCGCCCTGCGTCACGCCGGCATTGGTGACCGTGAAGGCCTTGCTGCCGGCGGTGCCGGCGATCGAGACCTGCTGGCCCTTTCCGGCCGAGATGCTGCCGTTGAAGAGCACGCCGTCGCCCGCAGCGAAACTGGTGCCGGCGCCGTTGTTGGCGGCTGCCGCCGAGGTCACGAAAACGGTGCTCGCGGTGAGGCCCTGCAGATCGCCGCCGATGCCGTCGATGCCGACGCGACCGCCCGCGTTGATGGTCGCGCCGTTCAGGAATACGCCGGTGGGGGCCTGCACCGTCACATCGACCGTGGAGAGGCTGGTGAAGCTCACGTCGCTCCCGTACACCGCGGCGGGGTCGTCCGCGGTCCAGCTGCGCGAGCTGCCCGCGATGGCCACGTCGCCCGTGCCGGTCTGGAGCGTGGTGGCCTGCCCCTCGGTGCTGCGCAGCTCCACGCCCCGGGCGCCGATGGCCCCCTTGCCGTCGATGGTGATGTTGCCGCCGCCGGTGGTCAGGCTGCTGCCTTCGACCAGCACGCCGCCCGCGCTCACATAGTAGTTGGGGTCGCCGCCGGCGCTCGTGCTGGTGCCCATGCCGCGCAGGCTGATGGCGCCGGCTCCGCCGCACGCGCCCGATGCCATGGCGCAGGTCGAGAGCGTGCTGTCGGTGAGCGTGATGCCCGCGTTGGCGAAGTACGGCCCGCCGTCGGTGCTCGCAATGCCGCCGACGGCATAGCCGTTGACCGGATCGCCCTGTCCGTAGAGGCGGATGTTGCCGCCGTTGGTTTCGATGGCCGCGCCGCTCAGCCGGATCGCGCCGCCCGCTTCGTTGTTGCCGGCATTGGCATCGAGGTCCACATGGAGCGCGCCTGCGGTCGATGCGATCGATGCGCCGCTGTTCATGCGGACGTCGCGCAGCGAATCCACCGTCAGCCGTGCGTCGCGGCCTGCCGACTTCACCACCTTGGCGTCGTTCTGGAACACCACGTCGTAGGTCTCGCCTTCGTTCGTCGCGGTGCGCAGCCTCACGTCGGTCGCGCGGCCGAGCGTGTTGCCGATCGCCGTGGCGCTGACGCGTGTGCTGTCGGCGTTGTCGCCATAGGTGGCAGGGTCGTAGGCGGCCACCGTGCTGTCCACGTTGAGGGTGCTGCGGGAGCCCACGGTCCAGAGGCCGTTGGCGCCGGTGGCGCCGCCCGCCGCATCGATATGCGCGAGCTCGGTGACTTCGAGCAGGCGGCCCGCGGTGGTGATCCTGCCGCCGTCGCCGCTGCCCGCGCCGCGCGCCGAAATCTCCCCGGAGATGTGCGTGTAGCGGGCATCGATGTCGACCTTGCCGCCGGTGCCGATCGCGCCCGTGGCGTCCGCGCGGATCGTGGCGTCGGGCGCCATGTTCACCGCGTTGATGCCCGCCATCGAGACGGCGCCGCCCTGGCTGCCGCTGGCATCCACGGTAAGCCCCGCGAGACGGATGTAGTCGGCACGCGCGCTGACCGATCCGCCGGCCACGCCGGCCTCGCCGCCGCTCACGTCCAGCGTGCCGCCGAGCTGCATCTCGCTGGTGTCCAGCGCGGTGCGGCCGGTGTCGAGCACGATCTCGCCGTTGCGCGTGGTGAGCGAGCGGGCCCGGATCACCCCGGTCTGGCTCACCACCAGCTGCCGGGCGTCCACGTCCGCCGCGGCCGCCATCAGCACCACGCGGCCGCCATCGGCCGTGATCTTGCTGGTGTTCATGAGCTGCGCGGTCGTGGTCTTGTCGACGGCTTGCGCCTCCGCGAGCTTGAAGGTGGTCTGGCCATCGAGCGGCACCTTGAAGGTCGTGAGCCCGTCGCCGTCGAAATCCAGGTTCATCGTGACCTTGCTGGCCGACACCAGCCCCACCGATCCGCGCGCGACGTTGATCTCGCCCTCGTTGCGCACCACGCCGCCGAGCAATGCCACGGTGCCGCCCGGCGACGTGGTGGTGATCGACGCGCCGGTCTCTATCTTCACCTGCGCCATGCTGCCCGCAGGCCCCACGAAGAGCAGCTGCTCGCTCTTGCCGAACGGCGTGTTCTCCATGCCGGCCGGCATGAAGTTGCTGTCGGCGATGTCGAGCGTCGACGCCACCAGCCCGCCCACGCTCACCGATGCGCCGTTGCCGAACACGATGCCGCTCGGATTGATCAGGAACACGCTGCCGCCCGGCAGGTTCACGTTGCCCGGGAGATGGGTCCTGAGCATCCCATCGATCCTGGAAGCCAGGATGGTGCCGCCATCGCCCACGACCCGGTTGAGCAGCACGGCCGACCTGCTCGGCTGCGCGATGTTGACCACGCCGCCGCTGCCGATGGAGAAGGTTCCCCAGTTGACGATGCCGCGCTGCAGGGGCTGGTTGATGTTCATCACGCCGGTCCCCTGCGTCATCGTGACGCCGCCGGCAATGGGAAGGAAGCCCGTGGGCAGCACCTGCGCCATGGCCGGCGCGAGGCCCGCGCACACCAGCGAAAGCGCGATGGGCCGCAGCTGGAGGCGGTGCGGCCGTTGGCGGGAGAGGTTGCGTTGCTTCATGGTCAGAACGCCTTGATGAGCTGCACGTACAGGCGCGGATTGCGCCCACCGCCGTCGGTCTGCGCCGGCCGCGTGCCGTCGCGCCAGGCGAGCGTGGCATTGATCGAGAAATTGCCCGGCCGCGACCAGCTCAGGCCGACGCCGTAGCCGCGCAGGCTGTGGGTGTTGGTGCCGTCGAAGGGCGTGGGGTCGCGCACGATCTTTCCGCGTGCGGCGTCGTAGAACAGGAAGGGCGTGAGTTCCTCGTCGTACGACCAGCGCCACTCGACCGTGCCGATCACGCCCTGGTCGACCAGCAGTTCGCCCGAGGGGTAGGCGCGCACCGCGCGCGCGCCGCCGAGCGCGAGTTTTTCCGAGGCGTCGAGGTTCTTGCTGGCCCATTGGCCGCCGACCGACAGGTACAGCGAATGGCGCGGCACGATGGACTGCAGCCGCGAGAGCTGGAAGCTCAGCTTGGTGAAGCTGCCTTCGGTGCGGTGGCCCGAACTGCCCTGGTCGAACTCCCGGCTCAGCGCGTCGCGGATCGAGAGGTTGCCGTGGTACAGCGTGCCGGAGCTGGCCCAGTAGCCGCCGCCGAGCAGTTCGTCGCGGCGCTCCCAGGTCCAGCCCACGCTGAGGCCGTGCACCCGTTTCTTCGAGGTGAAGTCGGCCGCGCGCATTTCGTCGGTCAGGTCCTTGACGTCGGCGCCCAGGCGCAGGAACAGGTTCTGCTGGCGCTGGCGGATCAGGGGGTAGTTGAGCGAGAAGTCGAGTACGTTGGCCCGGCCCTGCGCTTCGAGCTCGGCGAACTGGCCGCCGAGCTCGTAGCTCACGCGCGACAGGCCCACGCCCGCACGCCATCCGCCGGTGCCGATGGGCGCCTCGTACGCGATGCGGCCGAACTGCAGCGCATTGCTGTCGGACACCATCACGCGCATGTCGAGGTTGTCGCCGATGCCGAAGGGGCTGAGCCAGCGCGCGGTGCCGCCGACGCGAAAACGACCCGATTCCTTGGTGCCGTGGTTGTCGGCTTCGGCCGTGAAGGCCCAGCGCGGCGCGGCCACCACTTCGACCGACAGATCGGTGGTGCCGGACTGCGTGCCCTCCTGCAGGCCCGACGACACCTTGACGCCGGGCTGGTCCGACAGCAACAGCATCGAGCGCTCATAGGCCGGCGCGCTGACCGCTTCGCCGGGCTGCAGCGGCGCGAGAAAGCCGCGCACGCGCGCCTCGCTGATCGGCGCGTCGGGCGCGACCACCACGTCGACCTTGCCGAGGCGGCCTTCGATCACGCTGATCTCGACGATGCCGTCGCGCACGGTCTGCACCGGCACCACGGCCTGCGCGAGGAAGTAGCCGCGCTCCTTGTAGCGCGCGGTGATCGCCTGCGCGAGCGCTTCGAGATCGGCCAGCGTGACGTCGCGGCCGATGTAGGGGGCGGTGATCGACTGCAGTTCTTCGTTGCTCAGCGCCTTGACGCCGTTGAGCCGCAGGTCGTTGAGCTTGAAGGTTCCGGCCGCCGATGCGGGGCGCGGTGGCGCCGGCAGGCTCTGCGGTGCGACGGCACCGGCTTGTGCGAGCGGGCGGTCGCAGGTGCCGCACGGGTCCTTGGTGGGGAGCAGTTCGGTGGTGCTGGCGTCTGCCTCGGCTGCATGAGTGCGCTGGGCCGCAAGCAGCAAGGCCGCACTCACCAGAGCGGTGACCGCGAGCGCGATCGGCGTGGACCGTTGACTAAGGCGCATCTCAGTGACCATGGCAGTTCTTCTTTTTCGTGAGGGCCGCCGCGCACGGCCGCCCGAAGCGGTCGGCCCGCCCCCGGTAGGGGGTTGGCGGACCGACACGAAGTGCGGGGAGACTGGGGGGGAGCAACATTTCAGCCGACCGTGAGGCGCCAGTTGCCGATCAAATTGAACGGCGCCCAGAAGAAGGGATGCGACATCTTGGGATCCTTCAGCACGGCCAGCTGCCCGGCCTGCATGGCCTTCTGCAGATCGCGGCCCTTGGACAGCTCGCCGTAGAGCGTGCTCATGAGCACCGCGGTGGCGTCGTCCGACACCGGCCATAGCGAGGCGATCAGGCTGGAACTGCCGGCGGACAGGAAGGAGCGCGTGAAACCCAGCACCTCGTCGCCCTGCGCGATGCGCCCGAGCCCCGACTCGCAGGCCGAGAGCGTGACCAGCGCGGTGCCGTCCATCGGCAGCCCGAGGATCTCGTGCGCCTCCAGGAAATTCTGCTTGCCGCCTTCGTTGGCCAGCAGGATGCGCGAATACAGCGGATCGACCGCATCGGCCTCCGCATGCGCCGCCACGTGCATCAGCGGCGAGCGCGCGGCCACCTCGCGGAACTGCGTCTTGGTGGCGGCCGCGCCCATGTACACGTTGTTGCGCGGGAACAGCTGCGCGAGCTGCTTCACCTCGGTCTCGGCGCCCGGCAGGTCGTACTTGTCCTCGATGCGCGGATTGCCGAAGGCCACCAGCGCCGCGCTCACGCGCGGCGTGCGCTGCGCCAGCTGCACGGCGATGCTGATGGACGGCGCCACCGACACCGGGTGCGTCTCGATCACGTAGCGGCCGTCGAGGCGCAGCGCCTGGAACGGCAGGTAGTGCAACGGGCCGTGGGGCACGACGATGAGGCGCTGCCCCGGTGCCAGCCCGAGCGGGCCCAGCAGCGCGGCGCCGAGCTTGTCGGCGTTGGTGATGGCGGTGCGGCGTCCGCGCACGATGGAGTTGCGGAAGGTCTCGACCAGCTCGTTGAGCTCGTCGCGCTTGACCGCCACCGTCTTTTCCTGGATGGCGCTGGGGCTGACCACCCACACCACCAGCCGGTCGGGCAGCGAATGGAACTGCACCACGCGCTCGTCGGCCGCCAGCGTGCGCTGCAGCGTGGCCAGGTCGACGGTGTTGGCGGCCTGGTCGCCGATCTTGGCGCGTCCGCGCACCGCATCGAGCAGCGCGCGCGAGCGGCTGTGCTCGCTGACCTCGAAGGCCTGCCGCGCATCGCCCGCATCGCTGTAGATCGACACGCCGCGCTCGAACACCGACTGCAGGTCCGAGAACAGGCCCATCTTGAATTCTTCGCTGCGGAACCTGGCGCGCACCTTGTCCACGCCGCCGAGCGCCTGGCCCACGGCTTCGGCCGCGGCCTGCTTCTGGCCCAGCGCCATTTCGCTGCGCGCCACGCCGTCCCAGGCCCAGAGGCGGTAGTACTCGGTGTCGGCGCCGACCTGGCGCGCGGTCAGCGCGCGGTACAGGTCGCGCGCCTCGGCCGGCTTCTTCTCGGCCAGCAGCAGGCGCGCGCGGGTGCGGTCGAGCTGCGCGGTGAGCGGTGCGTCCTTGGGCGGCGCCATGCTGCCGAGCACTTCGCGCGCCCGCACGGCATCGCCCGATTCGATCAGCGCGTTGACGAGCGAGGCCTGCACCAGCGGCGCATAGCGCGGCGAGCTGTTGGCAAGCGCCTCGTCGTAGCTGAGCACGGCGCCGGAGAAGTCGCCGCGGCGCGTGCGCACATCGCCGATCACCTTCTGCACCGGGCCGACCACCAGCTTGGGATCGCGCGCCGGGTGCTTGAGTGCTTCGCGTGCGAATTCCTCGGCCTTCTCGAGCTGGCCCGAATAGCTGTAGACGATGGCCAGGTCGCGATTGGCCATCGCCATCAGGTTCGGATCGCGCGTGGCGTTGGCCAGGTGCAACGCCTTGCTGGCGGCGCGCACGCTCTGGCGAAACTCGCCGGCCTCCGCCAGCGCGACGGCCTGGCTGCAGTACTGGTAGCCCGAGAGCTTGACCGCGTCCTGCCCATAGAGGACAGCCCCTTCGCTGGTCAGTGCCAGCAAGGTGTCGGTGTCGGCCAGCCGGGCCTGCTCCATCTTGCTGGCCGCGGCTTCGGCGCTCGTCGCCTGTTGCTGCGCCGATGCCGAAGGACCGTAGCCCAGGAGAAGAATGCCGGCCAGACCGAGAGCTCCTGCGATCCCCGCACGATGACGTGCTGGGCGCTCCCATCCCCATCTCGAAAACCACGCCATTGGACCCCCGCGCGCGGCCCATGCGTCCGCGGGTGCGGACGATCGACGCCGCGGAAGTGCGCGCCGTTCAGGCCTCGTGGGGAAAGTCTAGGAGGGGGCTCCTGCCGCGGCTACTCGCAATACGGTCTAGCGCAAAAGGACTATCGGACGCCGGCGGGATCTTCAGGCGGGCACGGCGTCGACGTTGGCGCGGTCCCAGTGGCGGTGCTTCGCAATGGCGGCAATGAAGTCGTGCGCGATCTGCACGGCGGCGGTGGCATCGCCCAGGTTGGTGACCGGCGTGGCCGCCACCACGACACCGGCCGGCGCGTCGGTGTCCGCGGCAATGCCCAGTGTGGAGAGCAGCTGCACGCCCTCGCCCACCGTGCAGATCGCCTTGCAATGCTTGTAGGCCTCGAGCACGAAGTGCACCGCATCGCCGAGCCCGCAGAGCGTGGCGGCGCTTTCGGTGCCGGCCGGCACGAGCACCGCATCGAACATCACCGATGGCGTGTTGGCAAAGGTCATGTCGACGTCGATCTGCCGCTTCGATGCGCTGGCCACCGTGCCCAGGCGCGGGCCCACCACCCTGCATTGCGCGCCGGCCTGCTCGAGGGCATCGCGAATCGGCTTCAGCGACGCCGAGTCGAGGCCGTCGGCCGCGAGGATCGCGATCTTGCGCGTGCGGATCGAACCGTCGCCGGTGCCGGCCATGCTGAGCGCGGGCGATTCGTCGATGGGCAGCTGGATGCGGTGTTCGCGAAAACCCGCGCGGCCTGCCGCGGCCTTGGCGTCGGGCTCGCCGATGCCCAGCGGCTCCGCCACGCGGCGCGCGAGCTTCTCGTCCACGTGGGCCAGGTTGTCGACCACGCGCTGGCGGATCGCCGGCACCTCGAGCTTCGACAGCTCGAAGCGGAAGGCCGCGACGATGTGTTCCTTCTCGGCCGCGCTCTGGCTGTTGAAGAACAGGCGCGCCTGCGTGAAGTGGTCGTCGAACGACGGGCTGCGGCGGCGCACCTTGGGCGGCTCGACCGCTTCGGGGAACGGCTGGAAGCCGTAGCTGCCGCCATCGACGCGGAACTCCGTGTCGCCGCCCAGCGTGTTGGGCTCGTAGGCCACCTGGCCGCGCGCGATCGTCTGGCGGTGCATGCCGTCGCGCTGGAAGTTGTGGAACGGGCACACGCCCTTGTTGATCGGCAGCTCGTGGAAGTTGGCGCCGCCCAGGCGCGAGATCTGCGTGTCGGTGTACGAGAAGAGCCGCCCCTGCAGCAGCGGGTCGTTGCTGAAGTCGATGCCCGGCACCACGTGGCCGGGGTGGAAGGCCACCTGCTCGGTCTCGGTGAAGAAGTTGTCGGGGTTGCGGTTGAGCACCAGCCGGCCGATGCGCTGCACGGGCACCATTTCCTCGGGGATCAGCTTGGTCGGGTCGAGCAGGTCGAAGCCGAGCGAGTGCTCCTTGTCCTGCGGAACGATCTGCACGCCGAGCTCCCACTCGGGGAAGTCGCCGTTCTCGATGGCCTCCCACAGGTCGCGGCGATGGAAGTCGGGGTCCTTGCCCGCGATCTTCTGTGCCTCGTCCCACACCAGGCCATGGATGCCGAGCTTGGGTTTCCAGTGGAACTTCACGAAATGGCTCTCGCCGCGGCTGTTGACGAAGCGAAAGGTGTGCACGCCGAAGCCTTCCATCATGCGCAGGCTGCGCGGAATGGCGCGGTCGCTCATCGCCCACATCAGCATGTGGGTGGTCTCGGGCATGAGCGAGGCGAAGTCCCAGAAGGTGTCGTGCGCGCTCGCGGCCTGCGGCATCTCGTGGTGCGGCTCGGGCTTCACGGCGTGGATCAGGTCGGGGAACTTCATCGCGTCCTGGATGAAGAACACCGGCATGTTGTTGCCCACAAGGTCGTAGTTGCCTTCGCGGGTGTAGAACTTGACGGCGAAGCCGCGCACGTCGCGCACCGTGTCGGCGGACCCGCGCGAGCCGGCCACGGTCGAGAAGCGCACGAAAACGGGCGTCTTCGCGTCCGGGTCCTGCAGAAAGTCGGCGCAGGTGAACTGCGACATCGACCTGTAGACCTGGAAATGGCCATGCGCCGCCGAGCCGCGCGCATGCACTGCCCGCTCGGGAATGCGCTCGTGGTCGAAGTGCGTGATCTTCTCGCGCAGGATGAAGTCTTCGAGCAGCGTGGGGCCGCGCACGCCCGCCTTGAGCGAGTTGTGGTTGTCCGGTATCTGCAGCCCCTGGTTGGTCGTCAGGTGCGTCGGATGCTCGGTGGTAAAGCCCTCGAGCTGCAGCTGCTTGGCGTTGCTGCCGTCACCCGTCTTGGCGGTGCTGGCGCGGCGGCCCGCGGCCGCCCTGTTCTGTGGCGTCATCGAAGACCGGGAATCTTTCATGGAGGGGGCGCTCAGCCCGCTTCGTTGTTGTCGATGAACATGTCGAACACATTCACCAGTGCGATCAGGCCGATGCAGCCTGTGATGGCGGCGACCGCCCAGATCAGGATTTCGTCTCCCAACCCACCTGCGAATGCGTCGAACAGCGATAAAAATTCCATGATTTCCCTCCAAGGAGACCGGGATCCAACGGGACCGAGAAACAACACCCGAGGTTACGTTTTGCGCCGGCTGCGACCCGTAGTGGCGGCCCTCCCTCGCATGTGGGAGAGCAGGCGCCCCCACGGTAGGAGCGCACCGACAGCGCCTCGCGGCGGCCTACGCCGTTTCGCGTCTTGCCGCGGCGCGGCTTTTCGGGCGCATCGCATAGCATGGGACAACGGCGGCATCGAACGTGCTTGTCATCTTCTTTCTGTCTCGCGCACCGGCGCACCCCGGCTCACCAGGGAATGACTTCCATGCAGATCAGGATCGGTTTCGACATCGAGCTCGGCGTCACCGCCCCCACGGCATTGATCTACATGCTGCAGGTGCATCCGTCGCGGGCCATCGACATCCAGGGCGGCGAGCACATCACGATCAGCCCGCCGCTGGTCACCGACCACTACCGGGACGGCTTCGGCAACCAGTGCGCGCGCGTGCATGTGCCGCTTGGCGTGAGCAGCGTGCGGCTGCGCAACGAGGCCACCGTGTACGACACCGGCGCGCCCGACCCGGTCGATCCGGGTGCCGTCGAGCACGCGGCAGCCGACCTGCCGGTGTCCACGCTGCCCTTCGTGCTGCCGAGCCGCTACTGCGAGGTCGACAGCGAGCTGCTGCCGTTCGCCTGGGCCCACTTCGCGAACGTGGCGCCGGGTTGGGGCCGCGTGCAGGCCATCTGCGATTTCGTGCACCGCCACCTGCGCTTCGACTACCAGAGCGCACGCGCCACCCGCACGGCGCTGGAAGGCTTTCGCGAGGGCACCGGCGTGTGCCGCGACTTCGCGCACCTGGCGATCACGCTGTGCCGCTGCATGAACATTCCCGCGCGCTACGTGACCGGCTACCTGGGCGACATCGGCATTGCGCCGGTGCCTTCCCCGATGGACTTCAGCGCCTGGTTCGAGGTGTACCTGGGCGACCGCTGGCACACCTTCGATGCACGCCACAACAAGCCGCGCATCGGCCGCGTGGTGATGGCGCGTGGGCGCGACGCGGCGGACGTGCCGATCACCATGGTGTTCGGCGCGAACACGCTGAAGCGCTTCGAGGTGACGACGCAGGAAGTGCTGCAGTAGCAGGCGACCGGGGTCACTCCGGCTTGTAGCCCAGTGTCTTCATCGCCGCGGCCAGCCCCTTGCGGCTGCGCTCCATCGCGGCCCAGGGCTTGTTGCCGGTCGCGAAGCGCTCGGCCACGTTGGCCACGGTCCACTGCGCGGCGCCCGTCAGCGCGGGCAGTTCGTCCCACGCCAGCGGCACCGACACGCCCAGCCCCGGGCGCGAACGCGCCGACCAGGCGCTGACGGTCGTCGCACCGAAGCCGTTGCGCAGGTAGTCGACGAACACCTTGCCCACGCGGTTGCGCGGGCCGCTCTTGGCGACGAAGCGCTCCGGAATGGTCTGCGCCAGGTGCACCACCACGGCCTGCGAGAAGCCCTTGACGGCCTCCCAGCCGTACTGGCGGCGGATCGGCACCACCACGTGCAGGCCCTTGCCGCCGCTGGTCTTCAAGTAAGCGGGCAGGCCCAGTTCGTCGAGCAGGGTGCGCACCAGCAACGCGGCTTCCTGGATCTGCAGCCATGCGACGCCTTCGCCGGGGTCCAGGTCGAAGGTCATGCGGTCGGGCCGGTCGATGGCGCGCGAGGTGGCGTTCCAGGTGTGCAGTTCGATGACGTTCATCTGCGCGGCGCCGAGCAGGCCGGTCCGGGTGTCGATCTGCAGCAGCGGCTCGTGGCCCGGATCGAGCGCGGGGTCGAGCAGGCGCACGCCGGGTATTTCGCGGTTCTGCAGGTGCTTCTGGAAGAACAGCTCGCCGCCCACGCCCTCGGGCGCACGCACCAGCGCAACAGGCCGGCCGCGCAGGTGCGGCAGCATGAGCGCGGCCACGCTGTCGTAGTAGGCCGCCAAGGCGCCCTTGGTGGTGCCGCTTTGCGCGTCGATCACGCGTTCGGCGTGGGTGATCTTCCGGGTCATGGCTGAGGTCGCTTCCTTCTTCGTCGTTGCCGATGCCGTGGGCGGCTTCGCCCGCTCGCGCCGGATGTCGCCCGCGGGCTTGTCGGCGCGCAGGCCCTGAAACACCGCCTGGCGCACGCGGTCTTCGCGCGTCCATTCGCCGAACGAGACTTCGGCCACGAGCGTGGGCCTGACCCACTGCGCCTTCACGCCGCGCGGTGCCGGATCGAAGGGGCAGTCGCCGGTGGCCAGCTTGTCGAGCCGCGCCTTGATGTCGGCCAGACGCCCCGCATCGAAGCCGGTTCCGACGTTGCCGCAGTAGCGCAGGCGCCCGGAGACCTCGTCGTGCACCCCCAGCAGCAATGCGCCGAAGCCCGTGCGTGCACCCTTGGGCGCGGTGTAGCCGCCGATCACGAACTCCTGGCGCAGCTGGTTCTTGAGCTTGATCCAGTCGGGCGAGCGGCGCGACACATAGGGCGAGCCCTTGCGCTTGCCGACGATGCCCTCGAAACCGATGCGCGCCGACGAGGCGAGCAGGTCGCGCGGCGGTGCATCGAAGGCCTCGCTCAGCCGCAGCGGCGCCGGGGGCCTCTTGCCGAGCAGGCGGGCGAGCAGCGCGCGCCGTTCCTCGACCGGCGTGTCGCGCAGGTCATGACCGTCGAGAAAAGGCGCGTCGAACAGCCAGTAGACGATGGCCGCGGTGGCGCCGTGGTCGAAGGCGTTCTGCAGTGCCTGGAAGTCGGGCGCGCCGTTGTCGCCCGCGACGGTGATCTCGCCGTCGAGCCAGGCCGAATCGATGGAAAGCTTCGCGAGCGCCTTGGCGAGCGCGGGCAGCCTGGCGGTCCAGTCGAGGCCGTTGCGGGTGAAGCAGCGCACCTGGCCTTTCTCGATGCGGGCAAGCAGGCGGTAGCCGTCGAACTTGAGTTCGTAGAGCCAGTCGCCGGGCGAGGCCGGCGGCGAGGCCGCGAGGGTGGCCAGCTGGGGCTGCAAGGTGGCGGGCAGCGCGGCCTTTGCCGCGGTCTTTTTGGCGGGCGCCTTGATCGCCGCCTTCTTCGGCGGGCTGTCCACCTCGTCCACGCCGCGGCCGGTCAGCACGCTCGCCGGCTGTTCCTCGAGCACGTCGTAGTCGACGAGATCGCGCGCCTCGCCGTCGCGCTCCTTGATGAGCAGCCAGGGCTCGTGCTTTTCGTCGCCCTTGCCGTGCATGCGCACCAGCGTCCAGTGGCCATGCAGCTTTTCGCCGTGCAACTCGAACTTGAGCTTGCCGGCCGCGAGCGACTTGCGCGCATCGCCGTCGGGCAGCCAGTCGCCGCGGTCCCAGACGATCACCGTGCCCGCGCCGTACTGCCTGGGCGGGATGGTGCCTTCGAAATCCGCGTACGACATCGGGTGGTCCTCGACATGCACCGCCATGCGCTTGACCGTCGGGTCGAGGCAAGGCCCCTTGGGCACGGCCCAACTCTTGAGCGTGCCGTCGAGTTCGAGCCGGAAGTCGTAGTGCAGATGGCTCGCGTGGTGCTTCTGGATGACGAAGGACAGTCCCCCCTTTCCGCGGCGGCCGCCGGTCCTTGGCTCCGGCGTGCGCGAGAAATCGCGCTTGCCGTGGTAGCGGGCGAGCGCCTTGCGCGCGGTCGATGCGGTGGTCCCCATGGCGAAGGCGCTTCAGGCCGCGCGGCGATGGCGGGCAGCGGTCTTGGAAGCAGCCCTTGCGGCGGTCTTCGCGGCAGGCTTGCGTTTCCTGGCCGCGGGCTTGGCGGGAGGGGCTTCTTCTTCCTCCTCCTTGTCTTCTTCTTCAGCTGCTTTCGCCTTCCCACCGCCCTTGCGCAGGCTGCGTTGCAGCAGCTCGGTCAGGTCCAGGATCCTGGCCCCCTGACGCTCGTCGGACGGGCCTTCTTCAGGCTCGGGCTGCGTCACGGTCTCGGTCTGGCCCGCCTTCACCTTGCGGTCGATGAGGCGCAGGATCTCGTCCTTGAACTCGTCCTTGAATTCGGTCGGGTCCCACTCGGCGCTCATGTCGTCGACCAGTTGCCTGGCCATCTTGAGTTCGCGCTCGCTCAGGCCCGCCTTCTTCGCATCTTCGGAGGGCAACGGCAGGTCGGTCCAGGGCCGGATGTCGGCGCCCCAGCGCAGCAGGTTCAGCACCAGCCCGGGCCCGACGGGCACCAGCACCGCGAGGTGCTGCCTGGTCTGGATCACGACGCGGGCCACGCCCACGCGGCCGCTGCGCTGCAGCGTTTCGCGCAGCAGCGCATAGACCTTGGCACCGCGGTTGATGGGCGCGACGTAGTACGGCCGTTCGAGGAACACGAAGGGAATGCCGTTCGCCGGAACGAAGGTCTCGATCTCGATGGTCTGCGTGGTCCGGGGATAGGCGGCTGCGATCTCCTTGTCGCTGAGCACCACGTACTCGCCGTCCGCGTATTCCACGCCCTTGACGATCTGCTCGCGCGGGATTTCCTTGCCGGTCTTCTTGTTGATGCGCTTGTAGCCGACCGGGTCCATGGTCCGCTTGTCGAGCCAGTCGAAGTCGATGCCGTGGTCGGTGGTGGCCGTGTAGAGCGCCACCGGGATGTGGACGAGGCCGAAGCTGATCGCGCCCTTCCACAGAACGCGTGGCGCCGAGGCTTTTTTCGAGGCGGGCATGGGCACACTCCTTCAGTATCGGAATGTGCGTCGCCCGCGGCCGGGCGATGTAGGAATGCGGCGTCAGGCGCTGCCGGCCACCGGCCCGAGCACGCGTTCGCTCGGATGCGCGAAGTAGAACCACTCGGCGCCCGGCAGCGCGAGCGCGTTGGGAAACACGATGAAACCGTCGTCGGGCGCACTCACCAGCGTGCCGTCGGAGCGCATGCCGATGGGCTCGCCGCGCAGCACCTCGTCGAAGGTGGCCCAGTCGCGCACGAAGTTGTCTTCCTCGTGCAGGCGGTCGGTCACGCTCGAAAGGCGCAGCAGCTTCGGCGGCTGCACGGGGCCGCCCGACAGGCCCGGCGGCAGGGCGGCCATGCCCAGCAGCGCGAGCGTGCGGCGGATGGCGCGCCACGCCACCTCGGGCGCCTGCGGGTCCTGGTGCTGGCCGCATTCGAGCGTGACGCCATAGCCGCCGCAGCTGCGGATGTATTCGTTGGTGCCGCGGCCGAAATCGAGCGCGGCCTCGTCGGCCGGCGCGCCGCCGGCGCGCTGCGCCAGCCCGGCGGCGTAGATGTCGAGCCAGCCCTCGACCACGATGGGCGTGCCGATGTGCAGCGCGAGCTGGCCTTCTTCGTAGGCGCGCGCGAAGGGTTCGAGCCGGCCGCTGTTGTCGCGCGGGCCGATCATCGCGAAGGCCTCGCCCTCGCTCTGGAAGGAATGCAGGTCGAGCAGCACCTCGTGGCGGGCGATCACGGGGGCCAGCCGGTTGGTGATGCGGGCTTCGTAGTCCGCGGGCGCCTCGGTCGGGCGGAACAGGCGGTTGAGGTTGCGCTCGCCTTCCCGCTGCAGGCGCCGGCGGGCCAGCGGGTTGGCGACGGGCACCATCGTCAGCTCGCCGCACAGCAGTTGCAGCGTGCCGGCGTCGAACTCGGCCAGGATGCGCTCGATGCCCACGGTGCCGCAGGTCTCGTCACCATGCACGCCGCCGATCACGAGCAGACGCGGACCGGGTTTCAGCGAGGCGAAGGTGTGGATGCGCAGGCTGTCGGTCGCCACGCCGGCAAAAGGATCGGAAGACATCCTGGGATTATTGCGGAGGGCTTTCCCTGCGCGCAAAGACGCTATTAATTTTGCAGCGCCGAAGCAGCCACCTACAGGGCCTGCCTCGCACGTCCTACCGCTGCGGCGCCCGCCGCGGGGCACGCTCCGCAGGAATGCCACGAAGGAGTCCCCGCATGAGCAAGCCCAAGCCAAAAAGCAAGACCCCGGCCAGCGATCCGGACGATCCCGTGAAGGACGCGGGCGGCGGCCAGACCAAGGTCGAACAGGGCGGCGATTCGGCGCCGCGCCTGCCGCACGAGCACGACCAGTCGTCGGACAGCCAGGAAGCCCAGGACGGCCAGGCGCCCGAGGTGGGCCGGCAGGCCCTTGAAGACGTGGAACGCGGCGTGGTCGACACCGACCGAGGGCTGGAGGCCAACCGCGTCGACGGCGGGAAGGTCAGGCGCTGACGCCGGCGAGCTGCTTGCGCATGTCGGCGATCACCGCGCCGTAGTCCTTGGCATTGAAGATCGCGCTGCCGGCCACGAAGGTGTCGGCGCCGGCCGAGGCCACGCGCGCGATGTTGTCGGCCTTGATGCCGCCGTCGACCTCGAGGCGGATGTCCCGCCCGCTCTGCTCGATGCGCCTGCGCGCCAGTTCGATCTTGCGCAGGGCCGAGTCGATGAAGCTCTGGCCGCCGAACCCGGGGTTGACGCTCATGATCAGGATCAGGTCGATGTCGTCGATAGCCCAGTCGAGCGCCTCGAGCCCGAGCCCCGGATTGAACACCAGCCCGGCCTTGCAGCCGGCGGCCTTGATGGCCTGGATGCTGCGGTGGGTGTGGGGCGATGCGTCGGGGTGGAAGCTGATGTAGTCGGCGCCCGCTTGCGCGAAGGAGGCCGCCAATGCGTCGACCGGCTGGATCATGAGGTGCACGTCGACCGGCACCGGCGTGCCGTCGGCGGTCTTGGCGTAGGGCTTGAGCGCCTGGCAGATCATCGGGCCGAAGGTCAGGTTCGGCACGTAGTGGTTGTCCATCACGTCGAAATGGATCCAGTCGGCGCCGGCCGCGATCACGTCGGTGAGTTCTTGGCCGAGGTGCGCGAAGTCGGCGGACAAAATCGAGGGCGCAATGCGGAACGGGGTGCTCATAACCCCGTATTTTCGCTCACCCCCAGGCTTGCCCACTTCGTGTGGCCTCCCACCCCCTTGCAGGAGGTAATACCAGCGGCCCGGCAAAGCCGGTTCCGCGGTATTTCCGGAATGGGGCCTTTCGGGAGGCTCCGTTACCATCCCCTCATGTCACACAGCCCCTTCAGCGTACAGGTCGAACCGCGCTACCTGGCCGACCAGTCCTCCCCGAAGGACAACATCTACACCTTTTCCTACACGGTGACCGTCACCAACGTGGGCGCGGTGGCGGCGCAATTGATCGCCCGCCACTGGCTCATCAATGATGCGTCCGGCCATGCGCAGGAAGTGAAAGGCCTGGGCGTGATCGGCCAGCAGCCGCTGCTGGCACCCGGCGAATCGTTCCGCTACACCAGCGGCTGCCGGTTGCAGGCGCCCAGCGGCACCATGCACGGCAGCTATTTCGTGGTGACCGAGGAAGGCGAGCGCTTCGACGTGCCGATTCCGATGTTCGTGCTCGAAGCCGACATCGGCGGCGCACCCGTTTCACGGGTATTGCACTAAGCACGCCCCCAGGCTTCGCGCACTTCGTGTCGCTTCTCCTTCCCCCTCGCCGGGGGCAACACCGGCGGCCCGGCTGAGCCGGTTCCGCGGTGTTTCCCGCATTGAATTCCTGACGCCATGGCTGCTGCCGCATCGCGCGACTTGCAGGGGCTGCTTGCCGGCCTCGACCCCACGGCCGATGTGGCGCAGCGCCACATCTGGCTCATCGATCTCTTCGACTGGCTGCGCGGCGACCGCGCGTCGCCCCAGGCGGCCATGGGCCGCGTGTCGCTGCTGCTCGACGCCATCGAGGCGCGGCCGGAGCTGCGCGAGCGGCTGCGCGCCTGGTGGCGCGTCTTCACGCAGACGGTCGACCTGACCACGCTGCTGGCCGACTACGGCTTCGCGCCGCGCACCGCCTTCGTGAGCGAGCTCAGCGAACGGCTGCGCCGCAAGATCCTGCCCGGCACGCCCGAGACCACCGATGCGTCGGACCTGTTCCGCATGGTGCTGCCCGGCGTGTTCGATGCGGGCTGGATCGCGCTGCTCGACGACACCCAGCTCGCGCGCATCGGGGCGCTGCTGGCCGACGCCGCGGTGGACACCGACGGCGCGCCGCGCTGGCGCCATACCGTGATGGACGCGGTCACCTACTGCGGCAGCCAGGTGGTGGCCGCCGGCTTCTCGCCCGAGCTGCGCTTGCGCATCAGCCCGGAGCACAACGAAACGCGGCCCTTCCATGCGCTGATGGCCGACCTCGACGAACTGCGCGAGCAGTTGTTCGAGCAGCCGCCCGGCCAGGAAAGCGAAGAAGCCCTGCAGGCCGCCTTCGTGGCCTTCCGCGACCGGCTCGATGCCTGCCGCGCCAGCGCCTCGTCGGTCTACACGCACCTGGAAGACAACGGCATCTCGGTCGGCCTGGTGTTCCGGCTGCGCCAGCTGCGCGAGCGCGTGCTGCGCATCCGCGAACTGCTCGACTGCCTGATGTCGCCCGTGCCCGCACCGAGCGTGGCGCGGCTCGTCGGCAAGCTGGTGCTGGCGGGCGGCGAGCGCAACAGCATCCGCGCGCTGATCGCCTCGAACTCGTCGATGCTCGCGGCCAAGGTGACCGAGCGCAGCGCCGAGACCGGCGAGCACTACATCACCCGCGACCGCGCGAGCTACCTGCAGATGGTGAAAAAGGCCGCGGGCGGCGGCGCGCTCACCGCCGTGACGGTGCTGCTCAAGTTCGGCATCTACGCGCTGGCCCTGTCGGCCTTCTGGAGCGGCCTGGCCTCGGGCCTGATGTACGCCGCGAGCTTCGTCGCGATCCAGCTGCTGCACCTGACGCTCGCCACCAAGCAGCCCGCCATGACGGCGCCGGCGCTGGCGGCGCGGCTGCGCGACATCGATTCCGACGCGGCGGTGGACGACTTCGTCGACGAAGTGGCCAACCTCGTGCGCTCGCAGGTGGCGGCCGTGCTGGGCAACGTGGGGGTGGTGGTGCCCGCGATGATCGGCCTCGCGCTCCTGGTGCAGTACGCGCTCGGCCGGCCGCTGCTCGACGCGGCGCATGCCGCGGCCACGCTGAATTCGCTCTCGCTGCTCGGGCCGACCGCACTTTTTGCCGCAATCACCGGCATCCTGCTGTTTTCGGCCAGCATCGTCGCCGGATGGACAGAAAACGCCTTTGTCCTGCATCGCCTGGACTCCGCCATGCGTTACAACCCACGCATCGGTGCCTTTCTGGGCGCCGCCCGGGCTCGCCGCTGGGCCACCTTCATGCGCACACACATCTCAGGCTTCGCCTCCAACATCTCGCTGGGACTCATGCTCGGACTGCTGCCCGCGTTCGCGGGTTTCTTCGGGCTCGGGCTGGACGTGCGCCACGTGACACTCTCGGCCGGGCAGATCGCCGCCGCGGCAGCGTCCACGGGCCTGGCGGTGCTGCAGCAGCCCGCGCTCTGGTGGGCGGTGGCGGCGATCCCGGTGATCGGCGCGCTCAATGTGAGCGTGAGTTTCTATTTTGCTTTTCGCCTCGCGCTGCGCGCGCACAGCGTGAGCCTCGGTGACCGCGCGCGCATCCGCAGCGCCATCCGGGCGCGCTGGCGCAGCCGGCCCGTGAGCTTTTTTCTACCCACATGAACCTGACGAGCTTCATCAACGATCTGCTGGGCTTCTGGTCCGAATGGGTGCGCCCCTCGGCCGGCCTGCCCACCGTGCTGTGGTCGCTGCTGTTGGCGGCGGCCGCCGCCTCCGGCCACCTGGTGCGCCGCTACCTGGGACTTCCCAAGGTGGTCGGTTACTCGCTGGTGGGGACGGTCGTGGGTTTCGCCGGCTTCGAGGGCGCGATCTGGCCACTGCGCGGCATCAGCCTGTTCCTGCTCGAACTGGGCGTGGCCGTGGTGCTGTTCGAGGCCGGCGGCCGGCTGCCGCTGCGCTGGTTCCGCCACAACCCGATGGTGCTGGTGCAAAGCCTGCTCGAAGCCACGCTGACCTACTTCGGCGTGTTCTGGGTCCTGCACCTGCTGGGCATGCCCGATCCGGTGGCCAACCCCATCGCGCTGATGGCCATCGTCGCCTCGCCCGCCGTGCTGAGCCGCGTGATCATCGACACCCGCGCCGCGGGCCCCGTCACCGAGCGCGCGATGACGCTGGCGACGCTCAACACCTTCTATGCGCTGGCGCTCGGCTATGCGCAGGCCGGGCTGATCGAGCGCGCGCCGCAGACGCTGCTGCAGAAGCTCTACCCCGTGGCGGTGGTGCTCGGCCTCTCGTTCGTGGTCGGCGCGGTCATGGCGCTGGCCCTTCGCTCGGCGCTGCGGGTGATGAGTCCGACGAGCGAAAACACCTCGATCCTGCTGCTCGCGATCATTGCGGCGGGCGCCGCGCTCACTGCGCACATCGGCGGCTCGGCGCCGCTGGCCGCGCTGATCGGCGGCGTGCTGCTCAAGACGCTCAATCCCAAGCCCTGGGCCTGGCAGCGGCAGCTCGGCACCGCGGCTTCGCTGCTCACCATGCTGATGTTCGTGCTGGTGTCGATCGTCGCGGCGCAGGCCGACTGGACGCTGCCGGTCGCCAGCGTGGTGCTGGCGGTGATCGGCGTGCGCATGGTCGCCAAGATTTCCGGCGTGGCCATCGCCAACCCGGGCAGCGGCGCCAGCTGGAAGCAGGCCTTCTGGGTCGGCTGCGCGATGTCGCCGCTGTCGTCGATCGCCCTCCTGATCGCGTCGAACTTCGCCACCGCCTCGCCGCTGCTCGGCACCATGATCACGCAGGTGGCCCTGCCCTCCATCCTCCTGATGGAGCTGGTGGGCGCCGTGCTCGCCACGGTGGCCATTCACGCGGTGGGCGAGAGTTCGGTGCCGTGGGCACCCCAGGCCTTCAGCACCACCGAGGACACGCAGCGATGAGCACCGCCCTCCCCACCATCGACCCCGACAGCGACGACGTCCGCTCGGCGCCACTGCCGGCGGACCCCGAGAGCCGCGCGGTCCAGCTCGAGCCCTTCAACAAGTCCGAAGCGCTGTCGCTCGGCGTGGAGCTCGAGCTGCAGCTCGTCAACACGCACGACTACGACCTCGCGCCGTACGCCGAGGACATGCTGCGCCTGATGGCCCAGACGCCGCTGCCCGGCAGCGTGGTGCCCGAGATGACCTCGAGCATGATCGAGATCTCGACCGACATCTGCCATTCGGCGGAAGACGTGATCAAGCAGCTCTCGCCGATCCGCGAGGCGCTGATCAAGAACGCCGACAAGCTCAACATCGCGGTGGTCGGTGGCGGCACGCATGCGTTCCAGCAATGGCACGAGCGGCGCATCTACGACAAGCCGCGCTTTCGCGAACTGTCGGAACTCTACGGCTACCTGTCGAAGCAGTTCACCATCTTCGGCCAGCATGTGCACATCGGCTGCCCCGATGCCGATGCGGCGTTGCTGATGCTGCACCGCATGTCGCGCTACATCCCGCACTTCATCGCGCTCTCGGCCTCGTCGCCGTTCGTGCAGGGGCAGGACACGCAGTTCGACTCGGCCCGGCTCAACTCGGTGTTCGCATTCCCGCTCTCGGGCCGCGCACCCTTCACGCTGAGCTGGAAGGAATTCGAGGCGTATTTCGAGCGCATGACCCGCACCGGCGTCGTGCGCAGCATGAAGGACTTCTACTGGGACATCCGCCCCAAGCCCGAGTTCGGCACCATCGAGATCCGCGTGTTCGACACGCCGCTGACCGTCGAGCGCGCCGCCGCGCTCGCGGGCTACGTGCAGTCGCTCGCCGCCTGGTTCCTGCAGGAGCAGCCCTTCGAGCCGACCGAGGACGACTACCTCGTCTACACCTACAACCGCTTCCAGGCCTGCCGCTTCGGGCTCGACGCGGTGTACGTGGACCCGGCCACCGGCCAGCACATGCCGCTGCGCGACCACATCCTGATGACGATGACACAGCTCGAATGGCACAGCGAGGCGCTCAATGCCACGCAGGCGCTGGGCGAACTGCGCACCAGCGTGGAGGCCAACCGCAACGACGCGCGCTGGCTGCGCGAGAAGCAGGGCAAGGAGCGGCTGCTGGCGGAGGTGGTGCGGCAGGCTGCGCTGCGGTTCAGGGGCGCGGCCTGAGGCTCGCCCGACGGGCCAGCAGGCCATCACCGCCTGCACGTCCGTGATACGACCTGGAGAAGCATCAGCAGAGACGCAATGCCCGCTGCAACGAAGGCCAGGGCTTCGACTTCATGCTCCGACACGGCCATGAAGACGCACACGATCGGCACATAGAAGATCGGCACCGACAACCAGGTGAACGCTCGCGCAGCGCCCCCATGCCATCGAGCGAAAACGATCGAGAAACCGAGCAGCAGGACGGTGGGCAACGCCACATAAAGCAGACATGTCGGCAAGCTCGTTGCCATGACTTCCGCGAAAAGAGAAAACATGAAGAGCACCACGGAGGCGCTTCCCACGACCACGGCCATGCAGAGGGCGGTCGCATATGCGAGCGTTGGGTTTTTCATTGGCGGTTCACCAGGTTTCGGATCGGCGACTTTGCCGAGCGCCTGAGCTTTCGCTGTGAAGCCCCCGTGAACTCCTGATGAACACCCCTTATGCTCCCCCCATGGGTGAATTCGACCTGATCACACGCTATTTCAAGCGCCCCGCCAAGCGCTCGCCGCTCGGCGTGGGCGACGACTGCGCCTTGCTCGCGCCCGCGGCGGGCATGCAGCTCGCGGTGTCCTCCGACATGCTGGTCGAGGGCCGGCACTTTCTCTCGACCGTCGATCCCGCGAGGCTCGGCCACAAGGCGCTGGCGGTGAACCTCAGCGACCTCGCGGCCTGTGGCGCCAGGCCGCTGGCCTTCACGCTCGCGCTGGCGCTGCCGGGGGTGGACGAAGACTGGCTCGAAGGCTTCTCGCGCGGCCTCTTCGCGCTGGCCGACGCACATGGCTGCGAACTGGTGGGCGGCGACACCACGCGCGGCCCGCTCAACATCTGCATCACGGTGTTCGGCGAAGTGCCCGCCGGCGCGGCGCTGCTGCGCTCGGGTGCGCGTGCCGGCGACGACGTCTGGGTCAGCGGTGCGCTGGGCGATGCCCGGCTGGCACTTGAAGCGTTTCGCGGCACGGTCGTGTTGCCGACCGATGCGTTCGAGTCGGCGCGCATGCGCATGGAACAACCGACGCCGCGCGTCGCACTGGGGCAGGCGCTGCGCGGCACGGCCACGTCGGCAGTGGATGTGAGCGATGGGCTGATCGGCGACCTGGGGCACATCCTCGGATCGAGCCGCGTGGGAGCGACGCTCGATGCCGACGCGGCGACCGCCCTGATTTCAGTCGGGGCACCCGGCCTGAGCCTGGAGATCCTGCGCACCTGCGCGCTGTCGGGCGGCGACGACTACGAGCTGGTCTTCACCGCGCCGGCATCGGCGCGCGCTGCGGTCGAACAGGCCGGCAAGGACAGTGCGACACGCGTGACGCGCATCGGCCGCATCGATGCCGAAGCCGGGCTGCGCATCGTGGATGCAACAGGCGCACCGGTTGCCCAGCGCTTCGGCTCGTTCGACCATTTCAACTAGGCCGACTTCGGGCCTCTTCGTGAAACACCGCGGAACCGGCTTTGCCGGGCCGCTGGTGTTGCCCCCGGTGGGGAGAGAGAGAAGCGACACGAAGTGCGCGAAGCCTGGGGGAGAGTCTCATCCACCGCGCACCATCGCCTGCATCTTGCGCTGGGCGGCGTTGATGGCCGTCGACTGGCCATTGAGGTTCTGCAGCATCTTGTTGAGCTCGGCCTGCACGGCCGGGTCGGTCACGGTGACCGATGCCCCCGAGATCTGGATCTTCGACTTGTTCTGCTGCAGGTAGTCGCCCACGGCCAGCGCACCGTCGAACACGGTGTCGAGCGCGGGGAACACGTCCTTGAAGGTGGCAGCCGGTGCCGCCACGGTTTTCTCGTAGGCCTTGTCGTAGACCTGCTTCAGGTCGTCGGGCTGCTTGAGCTGCGCGCGGGCCGCATCGGCCTTGGCGAGCTGCTGGTCGAGGGCGCTGCGCAAACCCGCCAGGCCATCCTTCGCGGCCTTGAGGTCGTCGCGCCGCGAGGACAGGTCGGCGATGGAACGCAATGCGCCCTTGGCCATGACCTCGCCCATCGGCTGGCTCACCGACTTGTTCATGCCTTCGTTGAAATCGGTGATCACCGCGTAGTGCTTCGCATAGTCGCCGAACGATGCCTTCTGCTCCTCGCTCGGCGTCGGCACGCGCAGGCCGGGCTTGTCGAGCACGCGGGTCTGGAGGAACTCGATGAAGGCCGCACGCTGCTCGGCCTCCTTGTTGCCGCAGGCCGCGAGCATGAAGCTGAAGGCGAGGCACAAGCCAAGCACACTGAAACGAACCAAATTCTTCATGATGGAAGTCTTTTCTCTCGATGTATGACCCGTCAAGCATACGTCCGGCATATCCCGCCATCGGGGAACGCCGCGGAACCGGCTCCGCCGGGCCGCCGGCGTTGCCCCCGGCGAGGGGGCGTGCGCAGCGACACGAAGTGCGCGAAGCATGGGGGAGTGCTACAGCGACCGCTTCAATGCATCGATGAAAGCGCGGGCCGCGACCGACAGCGAATGCCCGCGCTTGGTGACCACCGAGATGTCGCGCGAGACGCGCGGCGCGCTGAGCACCTTGATCACCAACGATGGGTCGCCCGCGGCCCGCGCGAAGGCCCCGGGCATGATCGACGCGCCCATGCCGCTGGCCGTCATCCAGATCGCCGTCGACAAGAAGGACACCTCGTTCACCACGTCGAGCGCCACGCCGGCATCGGCCGCGGTGCCGTCGATCAGCGGCCGCACGCCGTAGCCGGGCCGCACGGTGATGATGGGGTGGCCGCCCAGGTCGGTCCAGCGCACCACGCGCGCCTTGGCGAGCGGATGGTCGTCGCGGCACACCAGCGCGAGGTGGTCGCGCATCAGCCGCTGCACCTCGACCTCGGCGCCCGGCCGCTCGGGCGTGCCGATGCCGAAGTCCACATGCTCGCCGAGGATGCGCGAGATGAACTGGTCGGGCGCGCAGTCGTTGACCATCACGCGAACTTTCGGATGCTGTTCGTGGAAGCTGCGGATCGCATCGGGCAGCAGGAAGGTGGCGAGCGTGGGCGTGATGGCCACCGACACGCGGCCGCGTTCGAGCGTGGCCAGTTCGCGAAATCCGGTCGACAGCGAGTCGACGTCGCGCAGGATGCGTTCGGCAGTGGCCAGCATCTCGTTCGCCGCCGCGGTCGGCTTGAGCGAACGCGTGGTGCGGTCGAACAGGCGCGTGCCCAGCCCTTCCTCGAGCTGGCGGATCAGCATGCTCACCGCCGACTGGGTGACGAACAGCCTTTGCGCTGCCGCGCTGAGCTTGCGCAGCTGGTGCACGGCGAGAAACGCGCGCAGTTGGCGGATCGTCGGGCTGAACGTAGGACCGAAGTTTTCATTCATAAGGCGAACTGATATTTGATACGAAATTTCTCGATTTACGAATGAATTTCCCAAGCGTTCAATCGCCCGAAACGAAGTACAAACGCGGTCAAGGAGTTTCGATGACAGCCACGATCGCCCGCAAGGCGCACATGCTTCGCAGGCCATTGCTGCTGGCCGCGGCCTGCACATTCCTCGGCGCCGCGGCCCTGGCGCAAGCGCCGTCCGGCGACTTCCCGAACCACCCCCTCCGCATCGTCGTGACCTTTCCGCCCGGCGGCAGCGCCGACGCGGTGGTGCGCATGCTGGTGCCGCGGCTCAACGAGAAGCTGGGCCAGCAGGTGGTGGTGGACAACCGGCCCGGCGCCGGCGGCAACGTGGGCCTCTCGCTGGTGGCGAAGTCGCCGGCCGACGGCTACACGCTGGGTCTCGGAGCGGCCGGCGCGCTCACCGCCAATGCGAACCTCTATCCGCAGATGCCCTTCGACCCGGTGAAGGACTTCAAGCCGGTGGGCATGGTCGCGGCCACGCCCTTCGTGATCGTCGGACATCCCTCGGTCGGCGCGCGCACGCTGCGCGAGCTGATCGCACTGGCCAAGGCACGGCCCGGCACGCTCTCGATGGGCCACGGCGGCAACGGCACCGCGATGCACCTCTCGACCGCGCTGTTCGCGCAGATGGCCGACGTGAAGCTGATCGAGGTGCCCTACCGCGGCTCGGGCCCGGCCGCGCTCGATGCACTCGCGGGACAGGTGCAGCTCGCGCTGGTCGACCTGCCCGCCTCGCTGCAGCAGATCCGGGCCGGCAAGCTGATTGCCTTCGCGGTGACGAGCGCGCAGCGCGTGCCGATGCTGCCCGACGTGCCCACGGTGGCCGAGGCGGGCCTGCCGGGCTACGACGCGACCGGCTGGTTCGGCGTGGTGGCGCCGGCCGGCACGCCCGCACCCATCGTGGCGCGGCTCCATGCGGAGATCAACGCCGCGCTCGGCGACGAACAGATCAGGACCTCGATGCGCAACCTCGGCGCCGAGCCCGCACCGGGTTCGACCGAGGCCTTCGAGGCCTACATCCGCAGCGAAACGAAGAAGTGGGCGAAGGTGATCCAGACCGCCCAGATCAAGCTCGACTGACACGCGGCAAGCCCATGACCGACAACGCACTGACGGCCGACGTTCTCATCATCGGCGCAGGCCCCGTGGGGCTCACGCTGGCCATGGACCTGGCCTCGCGCGGCGTCTCGGTGGTCCTCTGCGAGACCCGCCGCTTCGCGGAGCCGCCGAGCGTGAAGTGCAACCATGTCGCCTCGCGCACCATGGAGCAGTTTCGCCGCCTCGGCGTGGCGCAGAAGCTGCGCGATGCGGGACTGCCGGCGGACCATCCCAACGACGTGGTGTTCCGCACCACCGTGACGGGCGCCGAGCTCACCCGCATTCCCATTCCGTGCCGGCGCGACCGCTACACCGAGACCGAAGGCCCCGACGCGTGGTGGCCCACGCCCGAGCCGCCGCACCGCATCAACCAGATCTACCTGGAGCCCATCCTCCTGAAGCACACGGCGGCGCTGCCGGGCGTGCAGCTGCTCAACCGCACGCAGTTCGCGGGCTTCACGCAGGACAGGGACGGCGTGAGCGCCATCGCAACGGACATGGACAGCGGCGTCGCGCGCAGCGTCCGTTGCCGCTACATGGTCGGCTGCGACGGCGGCAGCTCCGCCGTGCGCAGGCAGATCGGCGCCAGGCTCGAAGGCACGGCCGTGATCCAGCGGGTGCAGTCCACCTTCATCCGCGCGCCGCAGCTGCGCGCCATGATCCCCGGCAAGCCGGCCTGGTCGTACTACGCGATGAACCCGCGCCGCTGCGGCACGATGTTCGCCATCGACGGGCGCGAGACCTGGCTGGTGCACAACCACCTGAACGCCGAGGAGCCCGAGTTCGATTCGGTCGACCGCGACCGGGCGCTGCGCGACATCCTGGGCGTGGGCCCCGATTTCTCCTACGAGATCCTCGGCAAGGAAGACTGGATCGGCCGCCGCCTCGTGGCCAACCGCTTCCGCGAAGGCCGCGTGTTCCTCGCGGGCGATGCGGCGCACCTGTGGGTTCCCTATGCGGGCTACGGCATGAACGCGGGCATCGCCGATGCGCTCAACCTCTCGTGGCTGCTCGGGGCCTGCGTGCAGGGCTGGGGCGACGAGGCCATCCTCGATGCCTACGAGGCCGAGCGCCTGCCGATCACCGAGCAGGTGTCGAACTTCGCGATGGACCATGCACAGAAGATGATCCGCGCGCGCCGCGCGGTGCCGCAGGACATCGAGGCGCCCGGCCCCGAGGGCGATGCGCTGCGCGCCGAGATCGGGCGCGAGGCCTACGCGCTCAACGTGCAGCAGTTCTGCTGCGGCGGGCTGAACTTCGGCTACTTCTACAGCGGCTCGCCGATCATCATCGCGGACGGCGAGCACACCGCGCCGCCCTACTCGATGGGCGAGTTCACGCCCTCCACCGTGCCGGGGTGCCGCACGCCGCATTTCTGGCTGGCCGACGGCCGCTCGCTCTACGACGCCTTCGGGCCCGGCTACACGCTGCTGCGCTTCGACCGCAGTGTGGACGTGAAGCCGCTCGAACGCGCAGCCGCCGCCTACAGCATGCCGCTCACGGTGCTCGACATCGAGACCGAGGAAGTGCCCAAGGCCTACACCCATCGCCTGGTGCTGTGCCGTGCCGACCAGCACGTGGCCTGGCGCGGCGCCCACCTGCCGTTCGAGGTCTACGACCTGGTGGCGATGCTGCGCGGCGACGCCAGGCGCGTGCGCGAGCGCAAGCGGGCGCTGGCCTGGGAAGGCGTCGTCGCCTGAAGCTTGCGCGGCGCGCTCACCAGCGCCGCGAAACGACGACGCGCCAGGCCAGCCACGCCGCCAGCGCAGGGGCGAGCGCGAAGCTCGCGAACAGCCAGGCCGCGGCCGGCTGCGCGCCCTCGACGCCGCCCGGCAGCGTGAGGCCCGCCGCATTGGCCACCAGCCCCGCGACCGCGGCGCCCACGGCCATGCCGTAGAGCTGGATCGTCGTGATCGAGGCGGAGGCCAGGCCTTCCTCGCCCTTGGGCGCCAGCGACATCACGCGCGTCACCAGGTGCGGCCAGCCGATGCCCACGCCCAGGCCGACCGCCGCGAGCGCCACCGCGATCAGCGATGTCCCGAAGCCCGCGCCGAGGTGGCCCGGCGACGGCAGCAACAGCGCGAGCGCCACGAGCCCCAGCGTGCAGGCCACCGGTCCGGCGCGCAGCATGCGGTCGGCGCCGGCGCCGCTGCGCCCCGACGACAGCAGCGAACCGGCGCTCCAGCCGCCGGCCATCGCGGCCGTGAGATACCCGGCCACCAGCGGCGAGTGGCCGTGCAGGAGCTGCAGGAAGTACGGCACGAAGATCTCGGTGGTGGTGCCGATCAGCAGCAGCGCGACGCTCGCGTAGATCGCGCCCAGCGGCTTGCCCCATGCATAGGCGCCCGCCGGCAGCAGCCGCACCGCGGCCTGGCGGTCGATGCGCGTGGCGGCCACGCCGATGGCGAGTCCGAGCGCCACGCCGGCCGCCTGCCAGGCCAGGTCGGACAGCAGGCCGCTCGCCGCGATCGCCAGCACCGAAGCCGCCAGCAGGCCGATCTGCAGCGCAGGAATGCGCGGCATGGTGGCCGGCCGCGCATGCCGTACACCGGCGCCGGGCCGCAGTTGCACGATGACCAGCAGCGCCTGTGCCGCTGCCACCGGCAGCAGGAACCAGAAGGCCCAGCGCCAGTGACCGGCCTGCGCGAACAGCCCGCCCACCGCCGGCCCGCACAGCGTGGCGACGCCCCACATGCCCGACACCAGCGCCACCGCGCGCGGCCACAACCGCTGCGCGAACACCAGCTGGATCAGCGCATAGCTCAGCGCCGCGAGCAGGCCGCCGCCCAGCCCCTGCACCGTGCGGCCCGCGAGCATCCAGTGCATCGCCGGCGCGAGTGCGCAGCCCGCCGAACCGGCAGCGAACACGGCAAGCGCCGCGAGGCATGCACCGCGCGACCCGAGCACCGCGAGCAGGCGCACCGACAGCGTGGCGCCGAGGATCGAACCGACCACGAACAGCGTGGTGCTCCATGCATACCAGTCGAGCCCACCGATCTCGCCCACCACCGAAGGCAGCACGGTGGTCACGATGTGGACATTGACCGCATGCAGCGCGACACCGCCGGTCAGTGCCAGCGCGCGCCAGCCGTTGCGGCCGGTGCAGAGTTCGCTCCAGGCGGCCGTGGACGGCGGTGAAATCAGGCGCGAGGGATCGGCGGAAGAAGAGGATGCGGCAGGCGGCATGGTGAACCCGGAAGACAGCGAAGGAGCCCGGATACTAGGCGGCGCCAGACAATTAAACAAGCTATTGCTTTGATAAATAAAACTTCCACCCGTTCGCCCGAGGCCCGGATGCGCGACACTTCTGCCTGATGCAAGCCGCTTCTCCCCCTTCCTCCAACGCCCTCCCCTCCGGCGCCATGCCGCAACCCACGATCCGCCGCCCCACCGTGCGCTTCCTGCTCGGGCATCCGGCGCACGCCATCGCGCTGGGCTTCGGCTCGGGCCTGTCGCGCTTCGCGCCCGGCACCGTCGGCACGCTCTGGGCCTGGGCCGCCTTCGCGGTGATGCAGCTGTGGTTCACGCCCGCCACCATCGGCTGGATCATCCTCGCGTCGCTGCCGATCGGCTGGTGGGCCTGCACGGTCACTGCGCGCGACATGAACCTCGCCGATCCCGGCGCCGTGGTGTGGGACGAAGTGATCGCGTTCTGGATCGTGCTGTGGCTCGTCACGCCGGCCGGCCTGTTCGCGCAGGCCATCGCGTTCGGCCTGTTCCGCTTCTTCGATGCCGCCAAGCCCGGCCCGGTGGCCTGGGCCGACGCGCTGTTCAAGCAGCGCGACGCCAGCCAGGTGCGCTGGTGGCGCGCGGGCTTCGGCATCATCCTCGACGACCTGGTGGCGGCCTTCTGCACGCTGCTGGTCATTGCACTCTGGCGCGCGTGGTGAACACGATGGATTCTTCTTCGACGCCGTTGCCGCTTCCCGACCAGGACACCTCCGCGCTGGTGGCGGCGGTGGCCGAGCGGCTGCTGGAAAAAGGCTGGCTGCTGTCCACGGCCGAGAGCTGCACCGGCGGGCTGATCGCCGCGGCCTGCACCGAGCTTGCCGGTTCGAGCGCGTGGTTCGAGCGCGGCTTCATCACCTATTCCAACGCGGCGAAGACGCAGCTGCTGGGCGTGGACGCGGCGCTGATCGACGCCAACGGCGCCGTCAGCGAGCCGGTGGCGCGCGCCATGGCCGTTGGCGCCATCGCGCATTCGGCGCCGTCGCGCGCGGCCATCGCGGTCACCGGCATCGCCGGTCCCACGGGCGGCACGCCCGAGAAGCCGGTCGGCACGGTGTGGTTCGGCTGGTCCGTCGACGGGCAGGTCCGCACCGAACGCCGGCGCTTCGACGGCGACCGCGCCACGGTGCGCGCGGCCACGGTGCACTACGCGCTGCAGACGCTGGTGACCTTGCTCGCGGCGAAATAGTCCCCGAAGCCTGGGGGAGAACTCATCCAGTCATGAACTCGCCCAGCGCCCGCCGCGGCGCCGCGGGCACGGGCGCCATCGGATAGCCGAGGCGGCACATCATCTGCAGCGTCGGGCTGCGCGCGTTGCGCGGGGCCCCGGTGCCGAGCAGCAGGTCGTGCGCCGCCGCGTGGAGCGGCGCCATTTCCGCGAACTCCTCGAGCGGCTGGCTCATCGGGTGCATGCCCACGCCCAGGTCGGTGGCGCGCAGCTGCTGCCGCACATGGGCGCGGCCCGCGGCGATCTGGTCGGTGCGGCTGTTGCCGTGCGTGCTGAGCCAGACAAAACCCATGGCGGTGTGGGCCTGGTCCTCGAACACCTGCAGCGCCTGCCTGAACGGCGGGCTGCCCTCGGGCGCGGGCGTGCTGCGGTCGAACTGCCCGAGCGCGACGGCAACGCGCAGCGCCGGATCGTTGAGCGAGAAACCGTCGCGGTGCGCGAGGATCTCCTGCGGCCCGACGCGCAGCAGCCGCAGGTTTTCGAGCGCGGTGCCGGGCGTTGCGATCTCCACGCGCGCGGCCGCGGCGCAGAGCTTTCGCAGCGCCCGCACGCGCGCCATGTCGACCGTGCCGCCGGTCCGCACCGTGCCGCCCGCGGGCACGATGGCGGTGAGCCCCTGCAGCATGTCGGACGACACCGGGCGCCCGGTGTCGAAACGCTGTTTCGGCGTGCGCCGCCGCAGCACCTGGGCGAACAGCGGATCGGGCGCGCCGCCGCCCGAAAGCCGCAGCCGTGCCACCGGCACGTGCTTCCAGTGCCGCGGTTCGCTCGCCAGTTCACCCTGCGGCCAAAGCTGCACGCTGGCCAGCACGCCGTGCTGCGCCAGCGCCATCACGAGTAGTTCGATGAAGGCGCCATGGCCGATGACGGCCTGGCGGCCGAAAGGATCGGTCTCGGGCAGCAGCCGCTCGCGGTCGCAGTAGAGAACGATGGCGTCGGGCTCGCGCAGGTCGACCAGCCAGGGCTGGCAGTTGTAGGCCGTGGGCGCGGTGACCGCATAGGCCACGGCCCGCTTGCGCAGGTCGGGCTCCTTGCCGGGCCCGTTCCAGATCTCGATGGCGGCCGGTGGAATGTCGGCGTGCAGCCACCAGGTCGCCAGCGCGGCGGCGCCCGCGGCCACCACGACACCGCCTCCCAGCAGGCGCACAAAATTCCGGCGTTCGCTCATAGGCTCGATTCCTGGAAGCGCGGGCTCGTCACACGATGAATGGATGACCCGGGTCTTCGCATCCGCCGTGGATTGAAGCACCGGCGCGCCCCGCGAGGGGCCCACCCCTGTCGTTTCCGACAGGGGTGGGCGGCCGCCGCGCCTGCTCAGGGATTCAGAAGGCCCAGCGCCAGGGCACGCGCGCAGGTGGCGGTCCGGCCTTGCGTATCGAGCTTGGCTGCGGCGCCGACGAGATGGAAGTACACCGTGCGCTCGCTGATGTTCAGGATCTCGGATATTTCCCAGGTGGACTTGCCGACGGCCACCCAGTGCAGCACCTCGCGCTGCCTCGCGCTGAGCACCGGCACCTTCGCGTCGCCCTGCAACCGGCGGACGGTCGAATGCAGGCACGACGCGAAATAGTTCATCGGCGCCAGCGTCGAGCGGAGTTCCCGCAGGTCCGCGGTCGCGTCCGTCGTGAGCGTCATGAAGGCCCACTGGATGCCGGGCGTCCACAAGGGCACCGTGAGCCCGGCCTTCAGCCCGTGCTCGCCGGCGCTGCGCAGCAGGCCGCGGGCACGCTGCCCGATGTCCGTGCGCGTGTGGCTGACCTGCCCGAGCGAACTCCACGCCGTGGCCGGCATGCCCGCGCGCACATGCTGCACGCGGGCGTCGCCCTGCTCGCCGGCACTGCTGCGCAGCGATTCGTAGCGGGACCTGGCCCAATCCCTGGGGAGGTCGTGGAAGAAGAAGAGCGGATCCTGCGCGGGCGTGCCGGGCAGGGGCGCGGGCACGGGGCGCTTCAGCACGTAGGCACAGTGATTGAACCCCATGGCCCGCATCGCCCGCCGGCCCACCTGCTCGACGTCCTCGAGCGTGCGGGCGGCCATGACGGCCTCGATGAATTGCCAGTCGTTGATGACTTCCATCCTGCTGCGTCCCCGATGGTTGTGTGCGGAGGGGCCACTGTTGGGATATTTTTGACGCCCCGTCTCCGAAAGCGCCGGGCTTGCGAAAAGGCCGGCGTCGAGGCGCATGTTAAAGCGGGACACCCCAGCCAGCCACGAGCCCCGGGGCTCGAAGCGCAGCCCGGCCGTGCCCGCGCGGTCTATGATTTCCTTGCGCGCAACATCCCGGCGCCGATCCAGCACCACAAACAAAACCAAAGGCCTCATGACCGCTGCCACCCCTGCCCAGACCATCGAGCGCTTCTACGCCGCGTTCTCGAAACTCGATGCCGCCACCATGGAGGCCTGCTATGCGCCCGACGCGGTGTTCGACGACGAGGCCTTTTCCCTGCGCGGCCGGCGCGAGGTTGGCGGCATGTGGCGCATGCTGTGCCTAGCCACCCGGGCCAAGGGCGCGGACGTATGGCGCCTGACCTGGCGCGACGTCAAGGCCGACGGCACCGCAGGCAGCGCGCACTGGGACGCGCACTACCGCTTCAGCGCCACCGGCCGCCTGGTCGACAACAGCGTCGATGCGCGCTTCACCTTCACGCCCGAAGGGCTGATCGCCACGCACCGCGACAGCTTTCCGTTCTGGACCTGGTCGCGCCAGGCGCTCGGCACGCCGGGCCTGCTGCTGGGCTGGACGCCGATGCTGCGCAACAAGGTGCGCGCCGGCGCCGCCGCCAATCTCGCCAATTTCCTCGCACGCCAACCATGAGCAACACCGCACTCACCTTCACCAACAACGAGGCGCAGCACCGCTACGAGGCCGCGCTCGACGGCAAGCTCGCGGCCTACGCCGAATACAACCTGCTGACCGAGGCCATCATGTTCACGCACACCGAGGTGCTGCCCGAATACGAAGGCAAGGGGGTGGGCTCGGGCATCGCGAAGCACGTGCTCAACGAGGCGCGCGCCAAGGGGCTGCATGTGATTCCGGTGTGCCAGTTCATCGCGGGCTACATCCGCAAGCACCGCGAATACGTGGACCTTGTGCGGCCGGACATCCAGCGCGCCTTCAAGATTTAGGGCTCGCCCCCAGGCTACGCGCACTTCGTGTCGCAACGCCCTCCCCCTGCCGGGGGCAACACCAGCGGCCCGGCGGAGCCGGTTCCACGGTGTTCCTGGATCAGGCCGTCGCGGCCTTTGGTGCCGGTAGCCAGGCGAAGGCCGCGATGCCGATCACCAGCAGCGCGGCGATGGTGCCCAGCACGGCCGTCAGCGGATCGCCGCCGTGCGCCGCCGCGATGGAAGCCGCGACGCCCGTGCCCCACTGCATCAGCGCGACGCCGAGGAACATCGCCATCGTGAAGACGGCCATCGCGCGCCCGGTGAGCGTGGCCGGATAGGCCACCCGCACATCGGCGTACTGCCAGACGATGAAGCCCGAGAGCACGCCGATCAGCACCATGCCGAAGATGTCGAGCCAGGCCGAGTGCAGGAAGGCGATCAGCGCGAACAGCGCCGCATAGCCGAGCCCGCAGACCACGATCCGGCGGCGGCGCGCGGCGCCGTCGCGGTCGAGGCGCCCGAACAGCGGTGCGCCGACGAGCGAGATCACCGACACCGCCAGCGCGACGTTGCCGCTCTGCACCAGCGAGTAGCCGTGGCGCTCCATCATCAGCGGCCCGAGCCAGAGTCCGCGCAGCGAGATGAAGGCGGCGTACGTGACCGCGCCGAGCACCACGATGCCGAGCGTGTGCGGCATCGCGAACAGCGCGCCGAACTGGCGGATCGCCTCGGGAATCGACTCTTTCTTCTGCGGCACGGCCGACGCGGGCTCGTGCACCCCATGCCAGATCGCGAACCACGCCAGCGCCGCAGTCACGGCCAGCACGAGGAAACCCGCGCGCCATGAATACGCCTGCACCAACCAGGCGAGCGGTGTGCCGGTGGCCAGCATGCCGACACCTCCGATGGCGAGCACCAGGCCCGACACGGTGGCGAAGCGCGCCGCCGGGAAGTGCCGCGCGATGAACACGGTGCACACGAGAAAGGCCGGCGCGCAGCCGACCCCGATCAGCGCCTGCCCGGCCACCAGCACGAGATAGCTGGACGACACCGCCGACAGCAGCGCGCCCGCGATGGCGATGGGAAAGGCCACCAGCACCGTGCGCCGCACGCCGTGCAGGTCGATGCCGATGCCCATGAAGAGCTGCATCGCGCCGAAGGCGAAATGGAAAGCGCCCGAAAAAATGCCGAGGTCCTGCGCCGACAGCCTGAAATCGGCCTGCAGCGGGCTCGCCATGATGGCGCCGACCGTGCGGAAGGCCTGGCTCAGCGCGACACCGGCGCAGAGCGCCAGGACCATCACCCAGGCGGCGCGAAGCGTCAGGGGTTCCGCGGCCGAGCGCTGCGCCGGGACGGAGCTCATTTCAGTTGCCCATTGCGCTGCGCGTCACCCGCAGCCCATGAAACCGGCACGGCCCGTTCGCGGGACACCGCGGAACCGGCTTTGCCGGGCCGCTGGTGTCGCCCCCGGCGAGGGGGTGGGCGAAGCGACACGAAGTGCGCGAAGCCTGGGGGTGAGCCCAGTCACTCGCCGTGGCATTTCTTGTATTTCTTGCCGCTGCCACAAGGACACGGATCGTTGCGGCCCGGCGTGGGTTCCTTGCGGATCGTCTCGACCTTCGGCCCCAGGCTCTTCCAGAGCTGGCGCAGGTCGTACACCGCCCAGATGGCGGCGCCGAAATCGTCCAGCCGCTGCTGGCTCACGCTCGGCGGGCCGTCGTCGCTGTACATCGAGAGGGTGGGCTTGGCGTTGTCGTCCTCGGTCAGCGCGACGATGTTGTCGAGCGCGTCGTCGAGCATCTGCGCAGCGTCCTTGTCGCGCGGCGCGGCCCAGTCCTCGGGCCAGTTCTCGACCGCGTACATGAAGCCCAGCGCCCAGACCTGGGCGAACGAGGGAATCTCTTCGCCGGCCACCTCGGCACGCTCCTCCTCGGGCAGCGAGGCGATCGCGCCGCGGGTGTCGAGCACCTCGGGCTGCCAGCTGCGCTCGTCGTCGAGCGTCTCGACGGGGGCGTCGAGCCCCTCTTCGATCTCGCGCCAGCGGCGCTTCCAGTTCCAGACGAACTCCATGTGCCGGGCCGGGACGAAGCCGTCGCCCAGCAGCACGGGCCAGTATTCGGTGGGCTCGATGGGCCGGCGGGTGCAGATCAGCGCGGCCATGAAGCCTTCGCAGAATTCCCACTGGGGAATTTCCTCGTCGTGCTCGCGCATGGCATCGAGCGCCTGGTCGAGGGCGTCGAAATCGTCGGGGCCGAGGGCTTCCTGGGCGGGGGTGGGGGTCTGGGGGGTATCGGGGGAAGTCGTCATGGCAGGTTCGGGGCAGCCCTCTATGATGCAGCAGGCTCCGGCAGTCATCTCATTTCTATGCCCACGATTATTCCGTTTCCGACGCGTTACAGCGCCTTTGCCCTGTGCGTGGCCGGTCTGGCCGCCTGCCTGGCGGCCGTGCTGGTGTCGCCGCACCTGTGGTTGGCCTGGGTCGGGGTGGCGGTTTTTGCGGTACTTAGCGGTACCGGCGTGCACGACCTGCGCCAGACCCGCCACGCCATCTTGCGCAACTACCCGGTGATCGGCCACCTGCGCTTCCTGCTGGAGTACATCCGCCCCGAGATACGGCAGTACTTCATCGAGAGCGATGCCGAGGCCGCGCCCTTCTCGCGCGCGCAGCGCTCGCTGGTCTACCAGCGCGCCAAGGGCGACCCCGACAACCGCCCCTTCGGCACCCAGCTCAACGTGACCATCGCGGGCTACGAGTGGATCAACCACTCGATGCGGCCCACCAAGCTCACGGACCACGACTTCCGCATTGTCATCGGCGGCACGCCGCAGCCGGTCGGCGCGAACCCGGCACAACCGGCCGCCGCCGGGCCGCCCCAAGGCGGCCGGGCCGCCCCCTCGGGGGGTGGCGAAGCACACGCAGTGGCAAGCCGGGGGGCCAACCATCCTTGCACCCAGCCTTATAGCGCCAGCGTGTTCAACATCTCCGCCATGAGCTTCGGCGCCCTCTCGGCCAACGCGATCCTCGCGCTCAACCAGGGCGCCAAGATGGGCGGCTTTGCGCACGACACCGGCGAAGGCTCGATCTCGCAGCACCACCGGGTGCACGGCGGCGACCTGATCTGGGAAATCGGCTCCGGTTATTTCGGCTGCCGCAACGACGACGGCACCTTCAACGCCGAGCGCTTCAGCGCCAACGCGCGCGACCCGCAGGTGAAGATGATCGAGATCAAGCTGAGCCAGGGCGCCAAGCCCGGCCACGGCGGCGTGCTGCCGGCGCCCAAGGTCACGGCCGAGATCGCGGCCGCGCGCGGCGTGCCGGTGGGCGTGGACTGCATCTCGCCCTCCTCGCACAGCGCCTTCTCCACGCCGACCGAGATGATGCATTTCGTCGCCAGGCTGCGCGAACTCTCGGGCGGCAAGCCGACCGGCTTCAAGTTCTGCCTCGGCCATCCGTGGGAATGGTTCGGCATCGTCAAGGCGATGCAGGCCACCGGCATCACGCCCGACTTCATCGTGGTCGACGGTGCCGAGGGTGGCACGGGCGCAGCGCCGGTCGAGTTCAGCGACCACGTGGGCGCGCCGCTGCAGGAAGGCCTGCTGCTGGTGCACAACACGCTGATCGGCGTGAACCTGCGCCACCGCATCAAGATCGGCTGCGCCGCCAAGGTGATCACCGCCTTCGACGTGGCCCGCATGATGGCGCTGGGCGCCGACTGGTGCAACGCGGCGCGCGGCTTCATGATGGCCCTGGGCTGCATCCAGGCGCAAAGCTGCCACACCGGCCACTGCCCCACCGGCGTGACCACGCAGGACCCGCTGCGCCAGCAGGCGCTGGTGGTGCCGACCAAGGCCGACCGCGTGCGCAACTTCCATCGCAGCACGCTGCATGCGCTGCAGGAGCTGGTGCAGGCCGCCGGCCTCGACCATCCGCGGCAGATCACCGCGCACCACATCGTGCGCCGCATTTCCGACACCGAGGTGCGCCTGCTGAGCAACCTGGTGATGCAGGTGCAGCCGGGCGCACTGCTCGGCCCGCTCGACGCGCAGCACAATGTCTTCCGCACCTACTGGCCGCTGGCCAGTGCGGAGAGTTTCCAGCCCGTGACGCAGGGCCCCTACGGGCTGGTGCCGGGCTTCGCAATGGCAGCATGAATCCCTTGAGACGAGGCGCTTCGACGCGCCTGCACAGCGCCAAGGGCGCTGCCTCGGCACCCGCGCCGCTCGACGCGCTGCCCTCCCCGCCGGCACCCGGCGATTACGCCGAGTTCCTGCGCACCACGCTGCCCAAGCAGGAAAAGAACGTGGCCAGCCACCGCTTCGGCAGCGAGCGCGTCTGGCTCAAGAAGGCCGGCCCGCGCCACGGCAAGTGGGGCTACCGCGTGATGGCCGCGGTCGCGCGCATGGCGCGGCTGGACATCATCAAGCCGGTGCCCAACCCGGGCGGCGAAGCCGCCATCGCCACCGAGGCGCGGCGCCTCAGGCAGCTGGCGGCCGCGGGCCTGCGCGTGCCGGCCGTGCTGGCGCAGCAGGCCGACGGCCTCCTGATTTCGGACCTGGGCGAAAGCGGCCGCGCCACCGTGGTGCTGCAGGAGCGCCTCGACCAGGCCGCCGCGGCCGGCCCCGCCGCACTGCTCGCCGTGTGGCGCGAGGGGCTGGCGGCCATCGCGGCCGTGCACGTGCGCGGCCAGCACCTGAGCCAGGCCTTCGACCGCAACCTCGTGCAGTGCCCCGACGGCGTGATCGGCTACATCGACTTCGAGGACGACCCCGCCGAGGTCATGACGCTGGCCGAATGCCAGGCGCGCGACTGGCTCAGCTACCTGCACTCGACGGCCATGATGCTCGAGGCCGCCGCGCCGCAGGCGGCCGGCCAGCACTGGCATGCCGCGCTGGCCGCGGTGAACGAAGAGGTGCGCGAGCGCATCGCGAATGCGGCACGGCGCATGAAATGGGCGCAGAAGCTGCCGGCCAGCCGCCGCTGGGGCCGCGACACGCAGCGCGTGCGCGCGGTGGCGCGGCTGCTCGGGCTCTGGCACGACGCGGCGGCCTGAGCGCCCCCCTCCTTCCGCTCAGGGCCGCACCGTCCACCGCAGCGCGGCCAGCAGGTTGCTGTGGTCGTCGGTCCATGCCGTGGCGCTGCCGGCATCGATGGCCTCGCCGCGCTCGCGGACGACCGGGTCCTGCAGGAAGCGTTCGTCGCGCGTCAGCAGCACGTACTCCGACGCGTGTTCGAGCGCGAGATTGCCCACCGCGGGCTCGAAGCGAACGCGCACCGCCTTCATGCCCGCATCGCCGGCCAGGCGCTTCACCACCGGCGCGAGGTCGAGATGCCGGTTGCTGATGTGGAAGGCGATCACGCCCGTGGGCTGGAGGTGCCGGCGGTAGAGATCGAGCGCCTCGCGCGTCATCAGGTGCATCGGGATCGCATCGCCGGAGAAGGCGTCGACCATGATCGCGTCGAAGTGCTGCGAGCCATGCGCGTCGAGCTCCTGCTGCATCAGGAGCCGCGCGTCGCCCTGCGCGATTTCGATCTTCGCGGGCGAGTCGGCAAGGTAGCTGAAATGCGAGTGCGCCGCCGCCGTCACACGCGGGTTGATCTCGTAGAAGCGGACCGTGTCGCCGCTGCGTCCGTAGGCCGCGAGCGTGCCGACACCCAGGCCGATCACGCCCACGCGCTGCGGCGCATCGCCGCGGTTCGTGAGCAGCGCGAGCCCCGCGCCCGACTTCGGTCCGTAGTAGGTGCTCGCCAGGCGCCGCTGCACCGCGCCCTGCAACTGCTCGCCATGCGAGATCACACCGTGCATCAACCGGCGCGACGCGGTCAGCGCGCCGGGAATGCCGAGCTGCTCCACGCGCAGCGCGCCGTAGAAATTGCGCACGCGCAGCATCGTGCGGTTGTCCGCCTCGAGCACGTTGGAAACCGTGAGCCACGCCACGGCCGCCGACACCAGCGCCCCGAACAGCCCGGCGCCCGCGGCCCATGCGCGCGCACGCCACGCCGTGTAGAGCGCCGCGGAGACGGCCAGCGCCGCCGCCATCGCGTAGAACACCGGCAGCGACACGGCAACCGATGCCATGCGGATGAACACGCCGTAGGCCACCACGACGGCGAACGCGAACGCGAGCCACGCCCATTGCTGGCGCGCGCGCGTGAGCCACAGCACGATGAGACCCGGCACCGCGAGGCTCGCCGGCAGCTCCCAGTAGCCGTTGAAGAAGTGCGGCGCAACGACGCCCGCGAAGATCCCGCCCAGCGCACCGCCGAGCGCCAGCAGCAGGTAGAAGCGCGTGAGTCGCGCGGGCCCGGGCCGCGCCCGTGCAAGCTCGCCGTTCGAGAACATGCAGATCGCGAACAGCCCGGCGCAGAAGAGCCCGACGGCCGCGGGAATCGGCAGCGAGCGCTGCGGCGTGTTGAGGTACCAGCCCATGACCGGCGCCAGCACCAGCACGGCGGGCCAGAAGAGCCAGCGCCGGTACCAGAAGTCGCTGTCGAAGCACAGCACGAAGCTCAGCAGGTACAGCGCGAGCGGCACGATCCACAGCATCGGCACCGAGGCGATGTCCTGCGTGATGAAGGCCGACACCGCGAGCAGCGCGACCGTGCCGAGTGCGGAGAGCACCAGCCACAGGATCTGGTCGGTCCACGAAAGCGGCGTTGCCGGCGCCGCGGGCGCTGCTTCGGCGGTGGCCGTGACGGGTGCCGGCTTCGCCCTCGCCACCGCGAGCACCGACACGATCGCCAGCGCCGCGAACAACCCGAAGCCCAGCGACCACGCCACGGCCTGCGTGCGCAGCGCGAACACCGGCTCCAGCACGAAGGGATAGACCACGAGCGCGAACAGCGCCGCGAGGTTCGAGAGCGCGAAGAGCCGGTACACCCGCGCCTGCCGCGGCGCATCGCCCGCATGCAGCCGCGCGACCCAGCTCTGCACCAGCGGCCCGGTGGTGCATACCGCGAGGTACGGCAGCCCGATGGTTGCGGCCAGCACGGCGAGCACGCCCGCTGCCGGGTCGCCCTGCCCCGTCGGCTTCCACGCCGCATCGGGAATCACCGGTCCCATCGCGCAGGCCGCCAGCAGCAGCAGCGCATGCACGACGGCCTGCGTGCGCAGCGGCCGCCGCGACAGCCAGTCGGCATAGAAGTAGCCGAGCAGCAGAACGACCTGGAAGAACACCAGGCACAGCGTCCACACCGCGGCCGAGCCGCCGAACCACGGCAGGATCTGCCGCGCGATCAGCGGCTGCACCAGGAACAGCAGGAAGGCCGAGACGAAGATCGTCGATGCACACAGCGCCAATGCGCCGGAGCCTCCCCGCATCTGCCGCATCAGGATCATTCCTTGCCCGGGTTGGGCACCTTGTCGAGCTGGCCCTTGACCGCGCCGTCCCAGATGGCCGGGCAGAAGGAATTGCCGTCGCCCACCTTGTCGGCCAGCGCGTCGATGCCGCGGGCCGTCAGCTGCGAGGCCCACTCGGTGCTGTTGTTGCGCACGAAGGCGAAGATGTTGGTCATGGCGTCCTGCGGCTTCTCCAGAACGTTGATGCCCAGGTTGTTGCTCCACGCCGGATCCCACTGCAGGTCGATGCTGCGGTCGCTCTTGGGGCCGAACGAATAGAACGGATGCCAGAACATCGGCGACTCCATGCCCACCACGCCATCGGCGGACAGCGGGATCTTGCCGTTGGCGATGTAGTACGCATCGAGCTGGTTCAGGCGGAAATCGGTGCCCGGCGCGGTGGCGCCATCGACCGACAGCAGCTTGAACCACGCCTCGCCCGCGAACTGGTAGCCCTTGAGCGCGGTGAGGATGATCTTGTTGGCCACCGGAATCCCGAGGCGGTAGCCGTAGTGCACGCGCAGGTGCAGCACACTGGCTTCGCCCAGCGTCTTGTTCGACACGTTGCCGCGCAGTTCCGCATCGGGCGGCAGCGGATCGCCGATGCCCACGGTGGTGCTCATGGCCTTGGCCTTGAAGTCGTAGGGCAGGGGCTTGCGATAACGCATGGTGTCGTTGGGGATCTGCACGATCCAGCGGTTCTCGCCGAAGTTCTCGATGAAGGCCCAGTCGACGAAGGTCGTCTGCGTGGGGTTCAGGTACTCGATGCAGGCCGATTCGATCAGGTCCTTGTTGGTGTCGGCCCAGCCCTTGAACATGCCGCCCACGCTGGCATCCCTCACGTTCAGCGGCATCATGCCCTTGACCAGCCCCTGCCACACGCTGCCGCGCGTGAGCACGTTGGTGGTGAGCTCGAGCGCGGCGCTGTTCAGCGTGCTCAGGCCCGGCGTGGTGGAGTTGCCGATGCGGAAGATGAAGGGCAGCGGCATGCCGTTGTTGAGCGAGCCCGCGCGCGCCGCCTCGTGCGCCGCGTATTCCAGCGTGAGGCGCGCGCGGTAGATCAGGCCGAACTGCACCACGCACATCACGAAAAGAATCAGCACCGGGAGCGCAATCATCGTCTCGGTCATGGAGACGCCGCGCTGCGGGCGCACCGGGCGCGCCCGCCTGTGGAAAGTGGCATTCATTGCTTGGTTCTCCTCTGTTTACCAGCCCGACAACCGGAGGCCCGGGCGCAGCGCCAGCCGCCTCGCCTGGCCCGCGGCCAGTTCGAGCACGCTGGCCGCGCCCAGGCACATGGCCATGCGCATCGGGCGCAGGCTCTCGACCACGCGCGCGATGCCGCCGTGCCGGTCGAGAAAGACGACATCGATCGGGTAGCGCATGCCCACCGTGTGCACCGAGCTGCAGCGCATGATCAAGAGGCCCTCGCAGCCGGCCAGGCGCGGCCGCCCGAGCAGCCCGCGCGTGCGGTCCCAGCCGCGTTCGGCCACGCGCACGGGGCCGAAGGGCTGGGCCTGGGGAGATCGCAGCGAGACGATGCGCATGGGCGGGGCCTCAGCGTTGGGTTTCGAGAAACTGCATCACCAGCGGGAAGAAGATGATGATGAAAGTGACCGGGAAAATGAAGATCACCAGCGGACCGATCATCTTCACCGGCGCCTCCATCGCCAGCTTCTCGGCCAGCTGGAAGCGCTCGGTGCGGCGCTGGTCCGAGATGGCGGAGAGCGTGTCGGCCAGGCTCGCACCGAGCGACTCGGCCTGCGTGAGGTTCGACACCAGGCTCTTGATGTGCTTGTTGTCGAGCCGGTCGGCCATGGCGTTGAGCGCGTCCATGCGGCTCACGCCGGTGCGCATCTCGCGCATCATGCGGTCGAACTCGATGCCCAGCGCGCCGCCCGGGCCCTTCTGCACGGCCTGCGCGATCGCGCCGGTGAGGCTCAGGCCGGCCTGGCAGCACAGCGTGATCATGTCGAGGTAGCCCGGCAGCGTGCGCAGGATGTCCTTCTCGCGGCGCTTGCGGCGGTCGCGCATCCACATCACCGGATAGAGCCACCCCGACACGCACGACGCGAGCGTGACCCACACCTTGGTGCCCGCCATCGCGTCCAGCAGGCCGGCGGTCCACAACCCGAGCAGGGCGACGACGATCAGCGACACGACCTGCACCGCGATGAATTCCTCGGCCTTCAGCACGAACTCCAGGCCCGCCAGCTGCAGCTGGCGCTTGCGCTTGACCAGCATCGAGGTCGGCGCGATCTCGGACACATGGAACTGCAGGATGTTCACCACCGGCCACACCAGCCGCAGCATGCGCGGCAGCGGGTCCATGTGCGTGCGCTCCGACGGCCGCGCCTTGCGGATCAGCGAGATCATGTAGAGCAGCAGGATCACGCCCGTGGTCGCGCACAGGAAGATGATGGCCAGGAGAATCAGCGAGCGCATGGTGTAGGGCCTGTTAATGCTATGCAAGGGGTCGCGTTGCTTCGCAAAGGGGCTGGCTGCAAGGCGCCCGCGCGCAGCAAGGCTGGTGCCTTGCAAGCGCGGGCAACGCCGCAGACGGCCCCTTTGCGAAGCAACCCGGAGGGAAGCTCGCCACAGCCCGCCCCTCGGCGTTGCGTTCCTTGTGCGTGCGGACGCACGCACGGCGTCGCGCGCCTTGATGGGCGGGCTGTGGCGAGCTTCGCGACCCCTTGCATAGCATTAACAGGCCCTCATCCTCAGATATCGATGGCCACGATCTTGCGGATCATGGCGTAGCCCAGCATCAGCATGATGGCGATCACGGTCAACACGACCCAGCCGATCGTCGTGGAAAACAAGAGGCCCATGGTCGGCTGCATCAGGTAGAGCACGCCCATCAAGAGCAGCGGAAAGAGCGTCATCACCAGGCCCTGGATGCGGCCCTGCGCCGTCAGCGCCTGGATGCGGCCCTCGAGAATGGCCTTGCGGCGCAGCGTCTCGGCCAGCACCTGCAGCGGCTCCGACAGGTTGCCGCCCACTTCCTTCGACACGCGCAGCGCCACCACCACCAGCACGAAGTCGGGAATGCCCAGGCGCTGCGACATCTTCTGGATCGCGTCGTCGAAGCTCACACCCAGGCGCTGCTCCTTGAGCACCAGGCCGAACTCCTGGCCGAGCGGACCCTGCTGGTCGCGCACCAGCACCTGGATGGCGACCGACAGCGCGCTGCCGGCGCGCAAGGCGCTCGCGATGAACAGCAGCGCGTCGGGCAGCTCCGATTCGATCTGCTTCCTGCGCTTCTTGCGCTGCCATGCGAACCAGCGCGCGGGCAGCAGGTAGAGCACCACCGCGGCCACCACGCCGCCGATCAGGTTGCCCGAGATCAGCCAGCCGATCGCGCCGCATGCCGCCACCACGAAGGCATGGCCCGACGCGAACGCCACCGCGTGCTGCGCCTGGAATTCCGACAGGTTCAGCGTGCGGCGGCCGCTGGCCTGCAGCTTCGACATCATCTTGCCGACCAGTTCGGGCGAGCGCTGCAGCAGCAGGTAGCCGCACAGCGTGATGAAGCCCATGCCGCAGAGCACGGAGGCCAGCAGAACGATCCCTTTCATGGCACGGTCTCGCCGAAGAGATAGTCGAGGTCGAGCTTCAGGCCGTGCTCCTGCAGGCGCGTGAAGAACTCGGGCACGGTGCCCGCCGCGGCGAAGTGGCCCACGGTCTTGAAGCTGTCGTCCACGCCGGTCTTGCGGAAGGCGTACACGTCCTGCATCTGGATCACGCCGTCGGCGAAGCCAGTGATCTCGGTGATCTGCGTGACCTTGCGGCTGCCGCACGGAAAGCGCGTGAGCTGCACGATCAAGTCGACCGCCGAGGCGATCTGCTCGCGGATCGCCGCCACCGGGATGTTCATGCCCGCCATGGTCACCAGCACCTCGAGCCGCGACATGGCGTCGCGCGGCGAGTTCGAGTGCAGCGTGGTCAGCGAGCCGTCGTGGCCGGTGTTCATGGCCTGCAGCATGTCGAGCGCCTCGCCGCCGCGGCACTCGCCCACCACGATGCGGTCGGGCCGCATCCGCAGCGAGTTGCGCACCAGGTCGCGGATCGCGATGGCGCCCTTGCCTTCGATGTTGGCCGGGCGCGACTCCAGCGACACCAGGTTGGGCTGGCCCAGCGAGAGCTCGGCCGCATCCTCGATGGTCACGATGCGCTCGTTCGGCGGAATGAAGTTCGACACCATGTTCAGCAGCGTGGTCTTGCCGGTGCCGGTGCCGCCGGAGACGATGATGTTGAGCTTCTCCTCCACCGCGATGCGCATGAACTCCACCATCTGCGGCGTGATCGATCCGGTGCGGACCATGCCCTCGTGGCCCATGCGGTTCTTCGGGAACTTCCGGATCGTGACGCTGGGGCCCCGCAGCGCGAGCGGCGGAATGATCGCGTTCACGCGCGAGCCGTCCTTCAGGCGCGCGTCCACCATCGGCGAGCTCTCGTCGATGCGCCGGCCCAGCGGCGTCACGATGCGCTCGATGGCGCCGAGCACCGCCACATTGCTGGTGAAGGCGACGTTGGTGCGCTCCAGCCGGCCGGAGCGCTCGATCCAGATCTCGTCGAAGCGGTTGACCATCACTTCGGTCACGCTGTCGTCCTTCAGCAGCACCTCCAGCGGGCCGAGGCCGATGGCTTCGTCGAGCAGCTGCTGGCTCAGCAGCGTGCGGTCGATGTCCAGCGGCAACTCGCGCGAGTCGCGGATGATCTCGCTGATCAGCGCGCGGATGTTGGAGCGCAGCTCCTCGTCCTTCATCTGCGCGGTGTCGATGCGGCGGTTGTCCAGCTGCTGCAGCAGCGTGCGGTGCAGCGAGCGGCGCCATTGCAGGAGCGGGTCTTCGATGGCGAGCGCGGTTTCCGCCAGCTGCGCCGCCTCGGCCGCGTCCTGCGGATCGACGCCCGCGGGCTTGAGCGCGGTGTCCAGCGACACCACCAGCGTGTGGCCGCCGATGATGATTTCCTCGCCGCCCTTCAGCGGTCCGAAGCGGGTGACGCGGTTGCCGTCGACCCAGGTGCCGAAGAGGCTGCCCTGGTCCTGCACGAACACTTCTTCGTCGTGCAGCACGAACTGGGCGTGCAGCTTCGCGACGTTCCAGCCCGACAGCACGATGTGGCTCGCGGCGTCCTTGCCGACCTGCAGCTCCGCGACGTCGATGGGAACCTCGCGCACGGCCTGCTGCGGAGAGTTGACGAAGACCTTGTGCATGGCGGCGGTGCCTCAGGGAGCGATGGGCTGGGCAGGCGTACCGGCCGGAATGCCGCCGATGTCGGCAGCGGCGGGCGGCGGGCGCGTGCCGGCCGGGTCCGACTTGTCCTCGGTCAGCGTGCCGAAGTTGCGGCCCACGTCCTGCTCGAGCTGGCGCGCGCGCCCGATGCGCGGCTGGCTGTAGGCCGGGTCGACCACGCGCGGCGTGATGAACACCACCACCTCCTGCTCCTTGTCGGTGTCGTTGTCGGCGCGGAAGGCGCGGCCGATGATCGGCGCCTTGCGCAGGCCCGGCACGCCGTCGCTGGAGCGCGTCGACTCACGGCTCAGGAGGCCCGACAGCACGATGGTCTCGCCGGCCTTCACGTTGAACTCGGTGTCGGTGCGCCGGATCAGGAGGCCCGGAATGCCCTGCACCGCCACGCTGCGGTCGATGCTGCTCACCTCCGTGAGGATGCTGCCCGACACGTTGCCCTCGCCGTCGGCGATGGGCTTGATGTTCAGGCGCACGCCATAGGGCTTGAACTCGACCGAGCCGGCGCCCTGCGTGCTGAGCGCGGGCAGCGGGATCTCGCCGCCGGCCAGGAACTTGGCCTCGCCGCCGCTGCGCGTGGAGAGGTTGGGCGAGGCGAGCAGGAAGGCGTTGCCGCGCTGCACCAGCAAGTTGATGCGCGAGGTCAGGCTCAGGCCGATGCCGAAGTAGGCCTCGGGCATGCGGCGGTTCTGGCTCAGGAGCGACTGGCCCTGCGGCGTCGAACTGTTGAAGGCCGACCCGTCGGGCAGGATGCGGTAGCTGCCGCTGGAGGCGATGTCCGAGAACAGGCCGAAGTTGAAGCCGTCGCCCGAGCTCTGCCAGCGCACGCCGAGGTCGTCGAGCGCGGTCTTGCTGAATTCGACGATGCGCACCTGGATGTCGACCATGCGGTCGACGCGGATGCGGTCGGCCGTGGCCAGCGACACCACCGCGGGCGCATAGAGCTGGGCCACCGTGTTGAGGCGCTCCACCGCGGCCGGGTCGAGGCTGTTGCCGTCCATGACGATGCGCTCGCCGATGCGGCGGATGTTCACGCCGGAGATGCCGTGCGTGATCTCGCGCAGCTCGTCGGCGATGCGGTCGAGGTCGACCACGTTGACGCGCACCTTGAGCTTGCGGACGGTGCCGTTCTTGTCCCAGACATGCAGCGTGCTATCGCCCGCGTCCTGCGCGGTGATGAGCATGTTGGCACCGTCGAGCACACGGGCCTCGAGGACCTTGCCGCTGCCGATCGCCACCCGGGCCACGCCCGGCATCTTGACCAGCACCATCTGCCCGACATAGAGCGTGAGCGAGTCCGGCAGCCGCTGCATCACCGTGGCGCGCGCGGCGATGCGCTGCAACTCGGCTTCGGTGATCGCAGCCGGCGCGGACGGCGGCGCGGCGGGACGGATGCCCGGAGAGCGTTCGGTGGCGGACGAACTCGATGCGCCCGAGGGCAGGGGCGAAAACCCGGGCGGAGGCGCCATCGCCCCGGGCGGCACCGGCGGCGCCAGGACAGGCGCCGGCGCCGCTGCCGTGCCAGCGCGCTGGCCCTGCGCCGTCGCCTGGAAAACAAGACACAGCGCCGTCGCTGCCAAGGTGCATCGCTTGAGATTCATCGAACTTCTTCAGGAGATCAAAAAAACGAACGCCCGTCGGGGCGGCGGGACTTCAGCGCAGCGATGGATCGCCCGGCGGCAGTGCGGCACCGAGGCCGGGTGCGCTCGCGCCGCCCCGGTTGCCGGCGCCGCCGACGATGTATTCGACGCCGGGCGGCCCCGGCACATGGGTGGCCGCGACCGGGCGCATGCGCTGCGGCCTGAAGCCGCTGACGATGGCATCGAGGTCGACGGCATCGACGCCGCTCGTCATCGTGGCGCGGTCGTCCGGGTTGCGCAGCGTGGCGATGATCTTGCCCAGGCGCTGGGCCAGGATGAGCTTCTGCGCGTCCTGCGGCTGGATCGCCACGGTCACGGTGGAATAGCGCTGCTGTGCGTAGGGGTCGGTGTCGGCCGAGACGTCGGCGCGCTTGCGCATCGAGGCGAACTGCTCCGAAGTGATCTGGCCGGTGGCGCGCACCTCGACGTCCTGCAGGAGCGGGATCACCACCGAGGGATCGTTGGCGGCGGACTTTTCGACCACGTACATGAAGTCGATGCGGTCACCCGCGCGCAGCATGCCGGAGATGGAGCTGATCTCGTCGACCGGAATCGTGATGGCGCGCACGCCCTGCTCGATCTCCTGCGCGAAGACCTTGCGCGGCGTCGAGAAGAACGACGCCAGCAGCGGCTTGCCGGCCGCCACCGGCACGGAAAGCTGGCGGCCCGCGAACTGCGCGAAGGTCTCGGGCGTCAGCGCATCGTTGTGCACGTACTCGTTGGGCACCGAGCGCTTGGCCACCATGCCGGGCAACACGGTGGTGCCGTCGCCGAGCGCCTGGCGCGCCACGACCACGTCGCGGCGCTGGCTGTCGGCGTCCTTCTCGAGGCTGGCGGCGATCTCGCGCTCGCTGGCCCGCAGGTAGTACCAGCCCAGGCCCGCGGCCATCAGGCCGAGCAGCAAGGCACCGATCAGGGGGGACAGCCGTTTGACGCTTTGCTTGAACTTGAGAAGTCCCGGAGATGGTTTCATGCCTGGCTACAGAGGATAGGAAAGGGTGTACGAGTAGGTCGACCAGGCATCGCGGAAAGCCTTGATGAGCAGCTCGACCACGGAGCGGTCGGCGCCCGGAAAGGTGGCGAACAGCATCACGGCGAGGATGCCGGCGACGATCACGTATTCCGCGATGACCTGGCCGCGCTGGGCGCGGCGGGAGGAAGGACGGCGGTGGCGTGGACGCATGGGGGAGCCGCTATTCCGGCGTGGTCTGGCTGGCGACGATGAAATAGGCGCCGTCGTTCCTGGAAATGGTCACGACCATCTCCTCGCTGTTGCGGCGGAACACCAGCGCCGAGCGCGTTCCGCCCTCGACGGTGCGGTCCTGCACCAGCGTCCAGCCCAGGCGGATCATCTGTTCGCGCAGGTAGAGCGCATTGGTCTCCACGCTCACGTTGTTGGTGACGACGATGGTGCGGTTGCGCTGGCCCTCGTCGTAGGAGAGCGTGTCCGACACCACCTGCGAGCCGGCCGGGCGCGGAAAGCCCTTGCCGATGCGCTCGGCGCGCTCGCGCAGGCCTTGTTCGCTCTTGACCTCGTCGTAGACCACCGCCGCCACCAGCCGGCCCACCGTGCCCGAGGGCGCCGCGCGCAGCTGCACCGTGACCTGGTACAGGCCCATCCGTGCGCCAAGCACGCGCATGGGGCCCACGGTGTTCACACCGTAGCCGGTCTTGTCCGCGAGCCACTTTTCATAGAAGCGCGAGACGACCTCCATCGGGTCCGCGGACTCGATGCCGCGGATCTGCATGGGAATGGTGTTCTGCTCGATGTACTCGGCGATCCAGAAGGTCTTGGCGCCCAAGGGGGACGGAATCGCCGGCCAGTCCCGTTGCGGCGGTGCTGCCGCAGCCGCGCTGCACAGGCAAAGCCAGCAGGCGGCGAGCATCCATCGCAGGAACGGCGCGGGCACGGTCATCAGGGCAGGGTGTTGACCACGGGGGTCGGCGGGAAGGCGCGGTAGTAGCGGAAATGGTCCTTGACGCTGCCGCCGTTCGCCTCGCCGTCGCCGCCGGTCTCGCCGGTCGCTCCGGGCGGGATGCGCTCGAAGCGGTCCAGCGGTGTCTTCTCCAGGGCGTCGCCCGGCGTGAAGCCCATGGTGAGGTTGTTCATGTCGAAGGCGGGATAGACCTGCTTGATCTGGTAGGCCGTCTGGTGCATGCCGCCGCGCAGCTGCTGGTAGAAGACGCTGTCCAGCAACTTCATCGGCACCAGGCCCTGGATCTTCGATTCCTCCCGGTTCGTGCCGCCGGCGTTCCAGGCTTCGGTGAGCATGGTGACCTGCTCGCTCATGTCCAGCGCCGGCACCATCGTGAACTTGGTATTGGTCTGGCTCACCTTCACCTCGTGGCGCAGGTAGCCGCTGCTCACCATCTGGAACTTGCCCAGCGGCCCCGTGATCGCGTTGGACCCCAGCGCGGCCTGCGCCACCCGGATGCCGTCGAACACCACGTCGCTGGCATTGAGCAGTGACGGCATGGGCGCGGCCGTGCTCGATGCGGTGACCGCCGTGGTGCGCGGGTCGATCGCCGGCAGCATCGGCTCGAACTCGGCGATGTCGGCGGCGTGGATGGAGATGCCGGGCGCCGTGCGATCGAGAAAGATGTGGCGGCGCAGGTCGCGCGTGACCTCCGCATCGGTCTTCTTGATGGCACCCGACGCGCCCTTGGCTTCCGCCGCGGTGATGCCTTGCTCCTCCGGCATCCACACGGTGCGCTGCCAGGCCACCAGCTTGGCGGCAGCCACGGTCTGCATGCGCTTGGTGCCGTAGTCGGCAATGGCCGGGATCGCGGCCAGCGTGACGGCGGCGAAGCTCACGATGAGCAGCGTCTCGACCATCGCGTGGCCGGCGGCAGCGCCCGCGCGCGCCGGGCGTCTGGACGGGCATCGATGCAAGCGGGTCATGCGCGGGCCTTCTTCATCAGTTGCCGTTGTCTTCGTCGGCCGAGCCGCCGACGGCCGCGCCGCCCATGGCGATGGCGCGCGCCCAGAGCGATGGCTCCACGTTGTGCACGTGCCAGTAGGGGCTGAACAGGCTGCGGTGCTCGATGTAGCCGCCGGCAAAGCCCACGTTGTATTTGCCGACCTTCGAAGGATCGGCAACCGCGTTGTCGCGGCGCGCCCAGCGGTCCTGCGGCCGGCGGAAGTAGACCTGCGAGGTCGACACCGCCTTGATCTCGCGGCCCTGGAAGTTGTCGCGCAGGCCCGCCTTGCCATCGGCCGCGGCGTTGCCGAAGCCCGCGACCTCGCCCGTGCGCACCTTGTCGCCGCCTTTTTGCACCACGAGCGTGAAGGCCGGGCCCCTGTCGGTGTTCTTGCCCCACTTGAGCGGATTGGCACCCTTGAAGCCGTTTTCGGCAAGCCAGTTGTCCGACTCGTTGGCCACCATCGGCGGGTGATCCTTGATCTCGGTGAAGCGGGGCATCGCCCAGCTCTTCGTGACGGTGCCGATGTCGGTGCGCGGGCTGTAGTGCAGCTTGGCGTTGAACACCAGCACCGCCATCGGGGCCAGCAAGAGTTCGCCGTTGCGATCGCGGGCGGCTCTCTCGAAGGATTCGCGCTCCATGTACGCGGTGTCGCCGACCTCGCCGTTCAGGCCGCCGTAGGTGCGACCCTCGCGGGCATAGCTGCGCAGCGTGAGGCGCTGGCCTTCCCAGCTCTTCATGTAATTGGGTCCGCCCGCGGCGGCCGCGCCGGCGCCGAGCCCGAAGCGGCCGCGCACGATGTCGTCCCAGCCGCCGATGATGTCGGTGTAGAGAACCCCGATGGGCAACTTGATCTCGATCGAATCGGCCGACTGCCAGCGAATGCGCCCGGTCTCGTCGCCCACGATGCCTTCGGTCGCGACCAGTTCGGTACCCCCCTTCCACTCGAGGAGCCCGCCCATCATGTCGCCGGTGACATCGCCGAAGCCCGGCGGCGTGGTCGGGCTGCTGGAAATCATGCCCTGCATGGCGCCGGACATGCCCGAGGCGACCCAGCCGAGAACGTTGGGCAGGAAGCGGCGGTTCTTGGTCCAGTCGTCGCGCGTGGCCTGGGCGGCATGCGCGAAGCGCAGCACCTCGTTGAACTCTTCGTCGTTGAAGGCGAGGCTGCCCGACTGGTGGTAGGTCCTGAGATAGGTTCCCACGTCGGCCACGAACTTGACGACGAAGATCGCGGTCTCGGCCGGCGGGACCGACGCGTCGGGATCGTTGGAGTTGACGACGTCCTTCACCAGTTGCGGCAACTGCGCCGTCGTGCCCACGAGCATCGCGACCTGGCTGGCCGAAATGCCCTGGTTGAACGCGCGAAGAATGTCGGCCCCGATCTGCAGCGGCTTGGCCGAGGGCTCCACGAAACCGGCAATGCGGTCGGCGGTGCGCTGCAGGCGTTGTGCCTTGGCCAGGTTGCCCAGGTACTGCAGGAAGAAGATCGGACCCACGATCGGGAGGCGGCTGCGCTCGAGATTGCGCGCACCCTTGAGGGCCTCCGCGACGACCAGCCCCTCCTGGATGTTGGCCGCGCTCGTGATCAGCATGGCCATCGAGGTCTGCACGCTCGCCAGCGTCGCGATGCTCGCCTCGTTGGCGGCCATCGCGCGGTTGGTGTAGGCCAGGTAGTTGAGGGCGCGTGCCGTGAGCACGCTCGCGCTGTAGGTGGTCGCGTCGGCCGTGTTCTGCAGCTTCATCTTCTCGCGCGTGGCAGTGGCGGTGTTGTAGACCACCAGCACGCTCAGGAAGATGATGGGCAGCATCGCCACCAGGTACACGATCGCCTGGCCCGACTGGCGGGCGGCGGTCGTGAAAAGCCTTGGAGCGACAGCCACGGCCGGACTCACGCGGTGGCCGATTGCGTTACTTGGCGCCGTCCGCACCACCCTTGGTGTAGGTGCTCATGTTCATGTTGACGTCGGCGTTGGTGGACGCCTTGCCGGCAGCGGCCTGTGCCTTCGTGACTTCGGCGGTACCCGTCTTGCCGCCCACTTCCTGCGCCATGCCGGCGACCTGGTTGCGCATGGTCTGGCCGAAGAAGCTGAACACGGCGATCGCAGCGATGGCGATGAGACCCAGGATCACGAGGTACTCGGTCATGCCCTGTCCGCGGATCTTGATCTTCGAGGCAACGTGGCGGCTCAATGGGGTCAGACGATGGATTTGCATGGGAGAAGTTCCTGAAAAGTGGCTGAAAGAACAGGCGGGATCGTAGGGACGCATCCATCGCGTGCTCGATACACTTTTTGCGAATGCCGATACAAATTGGCGTTCCGGAAACATTCTCGAAATGCGCGAATTCTTTAGTTCTCCAAACTACTTGCACCTTCGAAACGCAGCTGGCTCTGCCTGCGGAATTCGGTCGGCGTCACGCCCTTGATCTCCAGAAAGCGGCGGTTGAAATTCGAGACATTGTTGAAGCCGACCTCGTAGCAGATGGAGGTGACATAGCGCTCGCTTTGCATCAGCAGCAGGCAGGCCTTGTTCACGCGCACCTGGTTCACGTAGCTCAGGAAGCTGTGGCCGGTGGCGCGGCGAAACAGCCGGCTGAAGCGGCCTGCGTTCATGCCGAGTTCGGCCGCGATGTCCGCTGCGCTGAGGTCCTTCGCGGGCTCGTTGGCGATGCGCGTCACGATGTCGTTGATGGCCTCGATGCCGTGGTCGCCGTCCGTCTGCATGCCTGACAGCAGGCGGTAGTCGGTGCACTGCGCCAGGTCGGCGAGGAAGTCGCAGAAGAGGCTGAAGCGCTTGAGGCCGCGCGCCTCCCTCACGCGCTCCCAATGCGCTTCGGCGGCGGCGGCCATGCCGAAGAACTCGATGCCGTAGCGCGCACGCTCGAGCATGCGCACGGCTTCGAGCAGCTCCGGAATCCGCTCGGCCGCCTCGAAGATCGGATCGTGCAGGAACTGGATCACCAGGTCGCGCCGCGGCACGCCTTCCGCTGGTGCGTCGAGCGAGATCCAGTTGTGGGGCAGCTTGGGGCCGCACAGCACGAGGTGCCCCGGCTCGAAGGAACCGATCCAGTCGCCCACGAAGGCCTGGCCCGAGGTGGCGACGATCAGGTGGAGTTCGTACTCCTCGTGGCAATGCCAGCGTGCCAGCGGCGTTGGAAAGCCATGCGCGAGGCAACGCACCAGTCCCACCTCGCTCGATGGCTCGTAGCCAAGGTCTGTCGAGCGGGCGAGCTCCACTTCGAGCTCAGGCAGGAATTGACGCGGCGATCGCTGGGTGGGACTCGGCATGACTCTTTACCTGGATGACAAGGGGGCGCGTTCCCGATCCTGCGGCGCGCGGGCAACAGGTCGATGAAGCGGCGGTCTTCGGGATCGAACAGGTCTGCGGCGCGCTCGTCTGAACGACGAGCGCAGGACCCGGGTTCGCGCCGCGGAAGATATTGGCTGGGCCTTGCAATTGCCAGACCCTATGCGGACTACGAAGATTCGTATGCGCGCATGGCAAGCGCCGGATGCGCGCCGCCAGCGTTGTCTATACAACCGGTTTTCGCCCTCGCCTCCCATGGCGGCTTTCGCCCGGGCAGGTGCGATGGAGAGGCCTGCGAAGAGCCCTGTCTAGACGGCAGCGGCCAGCGCCGCCAGCACCGTCACGCGCTGTGCCGCGAGGCGTTTGCGCATCGTGAGCACCGCGCGGTCCTTGCTGATCAGCAGCGCGCGCTGCGCCACCGCGAGATCGATGAAGACCTGGTCGTCGGGGTCCTTGCACACACACGGTGCACGCGGCGGTGCATCGGCCAGCAGGTGCACGCGCGCATCGAAGGCTTCGAGCACGCTGGCCGCTTCCATCTGCCGCGACGCCAACCGCCTTGCGATCAGCGGATAGCCGAGCACCCGCGCGAGTTCGCTGCGCATGGGCGCGGTGGCGAGCCATCGCAATTCGCCGGCCGCGAGTGCGGCGGCCAATGGTGCGCAGTCGGGGTTGTCGAACACGAGCAGGTCGAGCGCGATGTTGGTGTCGATGACGACGAGGCCGGGTTCTGGAAGGGTCATGGCTGCGTGGAAATGAGTACCGATGTTGCACCATCACAATAGGCGCACCGCGCGCCCTTCGAAACACAGCCTCCCTTCATGAAACGACTCCCCCTGCTCTGCCTCGTCCTGCTCGCCTGTGCGAGCGCCCGGGCCGAGTGGCTGACCCTGACCGGCTCGCCCGGCGATGCGGCCAGCAACTACGTGCAGGTCGATCCGACCCGCATCGAGATCGACGGCTCGCGCCGCAGCGTGACCTTGCGCATGAGCCTGGCGCAGGACCGCACCAGCAAGGACGGCATCCAGTTCCGCTCGTTCGAGGCCCGGGCGATCGTCGATTGCGAGGCCCGCACCGCCCGCTATGCGAGCGCCAGCTATTTCGGCCAGCCGCACTTCGTCGGCGAACCCGTGGCCGTCAGGCATTTCGAAGAAGACGACATCCGCCCCATGACGCTGCCCGGCGCCCCGCCCGAGCTGGCCGCGAAGACGGTGAACGCCGCGTGCAGCGTGGGCGCCCGGTAGCGCAGGTCTCAGAAGCCCCGCAGGTCGTCCACCGGCAGCGCGAGGCCGCCGCCCGTGATCCGCTCCAGCGTGCGGCCGAAGACCCCGATGTCGTTGTCGAAACCGCCATGCCCTGCCGCTTCCAGGATGGGCGTGCCCCTGGGATCGAGCGCGACCTGGATGCGGTCGTCGTCGACGCGCCGGGTGCGCTTGTCGAGCTGGGCCGCCTTGGCCGAGCTGCGCCAGACGGAGAGCGCCTCGCCGGTGTCCGACGAGCCGTCCCATCCCGAATAGGCCTCGTCGTTGACGCGGTCGAGCCCGAGGATCGGCGTATGCAGGTCCGCCTCCAGCGCGTTGGACACGAGGTAGAGCAGCGACTTGCGATAGACCTTGCCGACGTTGTCGTCGGCTTCGAGCTTGTCCGAGAGCACGTCGAGGTGCAGGCGCTCCATCACCGTCGCGTTGCTCGCGTAATGGCGGTTCGCGAAGGCCACGGTGCAGGCCGGTGCGTAGAGGCTCACTGAGGCGAGCCGTTCGCCCAGGCCGCCGTCGCGACCGGCACGCCGGCGCGCGCTCAGCGCGCTGATCAAGTGGCCGATGGCGATCGACCCGGCCGAATGGCCGACCAGGTGCAGCTCGAACTGCGCCCCCCAGTTGCCGGCCAGCGCCTGGATCGCGTCCAGCAGCAGGTCGCCGCCGCGGCGGTCGGCGAACGCGAGCTCGGCGTTCTCCTTCATCTCGCTCCAGATCGGGCGTGCCAGCGGCCGGCCGATGCCCTTTTCGATCAGCAGGTCGGTCTTGTCGGTGATCCAGTCGCCCGCGCCGGCGCCGGCGGGCAGCGAAGGCAGCTTGCCGGCGATGATGCCGCCGATCGATTCGAAGAGACCCGTCTTCCAGACCAGGAACAGCGGGTAGCAGCCGTTGCCGACGAAGTAGCGCCCCATGGCGCAGGCGCGCTGGATGGCCGCGTCCTCGTCGTTGAGGCCGCCATGCACGTAGAGCACCAGGCGCTTGCGCTGCGAAGGCTGGCGCCTGAACCAGTCGTCGGGCAGCACGCAGGCCTGCTGCTGCAGCTTGCGGGGCTGCTCGTCTTCGGTGAGGTAGCGGCTCACGCGGCCGTCGTTGCCCAGCACCACGCTGTGCTGGTAGGCCAGGCCGGTGTCCCACCACTTGCGGCGGTCCGCGGCCGAGGCGCTGCCGCGCGCCTCGGTGGCGGCGGCGCCGTTCACCGCGAGCCGGCCGGCCACCACCCCGGGCACGCCGAGCGAGACCACCCAGGCGTCCATCGCATGGGCCAGCCAGTCGAGGTAGCCGATCACCGCGAAGCCGCCCGCACCCCATCGGTTGCCCCAGGAGTTCTGCAGGATGAAGCCCTGGGCGTTGAAGCCGATCAGCGCGAAGGCATGGCCGCCTTCCTCGGAGCGCCGGCCGTCGAAGGGAATGAGGGGGAGGTCGGCGTGCGTCTTCGGCGTTTTCGAGCGCTTCACCGCGTTCCAGCCGTCGTGCGTGAAGGCGGAGACGAAGACCGCGCGGTGCTGCGCGATCGCGGCCTGCATGTCGGTGATCGAGGAAGTCTCGATGCGGTAGTAGACGCCGAGGGTGACGTTCGCGGCGCGGGCGGCGAAACCGTACGTCGCGGCGTTCGATTTCTCGGCCGAGTAGGGCCAGTCGGGCTCCAGGCAGACGCCGTTGTTGAACCAGCCCTTGAGCGCGCCGCGGCAGCTCGAGCCCTCGTAGTTCTCGCCCTCGTACTCGTCGTGGCGGCGGGCCAGCGTGTAGAGCATGCGCGGGCTCACCGAGTCCATCTTCGCGGGCAGGCCGGACTTGACCCAGCGCAGGTAGTTGACGACGCAACTGAGGCCGAAGCCGGTGCAGGCGCCTTCCGTGCCCTGGTCGAGGATCAGCCCGGCCTTGTCGTAGGCCGGCAGGTACTTGCGCATTTCCTCCACCGGCGGGTACTCGTCGGGCAGGCTGATCGCGGCGGGCTGGTAGAGCCGGTCGCGCAGGTCGGCGGCGTCCTTGCGGGTGCGCAGCTCGGTGGTGCGGCGCGCCGGGGGCTGCGGCCGGGCCGCTGCGGCACCGGCCCGTGCACGTGCGGCGCCCGCTCCCGCGCGTGCGGGCGCGGGAACGTCGCTCCACGCCGTCTTCGCACGCTCGAACACATCCCTGAAGCGATCGAGCCCGTGCGCGCCGCCGTTGACCAGCCGGCGGGCCTCCTTCAGCCCGTCCTTGCCGCCGACGCCGTCGCTGCGGATCGCGGCGCGGAACCTGTCCACCTTGTCGGCCAGGAAGAGCGCGAGCAGCACCGCCGCGATCTCGGGCGCATTGGCGCGGTCCGGGGTCGCCTCGAGCGGCATGCCGACGCGCTGGCCATAGCGCCGGTAGTTGTCCTTGCCGGTCAGCTGCACGAAGCCCCGGCCGCGGTAGCGCTCGCCGTCGCCAGGCTGGCCGTTGCCCAGGTCGGCGCGCGTGTCGTAGAGGCTGAAGGGCGCGCCGCCGGGCGGCGTGTTGAATTTGGAGATGCCCTCCGGAATCGGCACGAAGCCTTCGGTCTCGGCCCGGATGGTGCCGAGCGCGCCGAGGATCATCGCCCGGTCGGTGAGCTTCGCGACGCCGAGCGCCGCCTCGATGTAGGGCAGGTAGCGCGCAATGTTCGCCGCCTTGGTGGCGGGGAAGAGCCTGCTCACGTGGGCCACGTCGAGCGCCAGTTCGAACTGGTGCTTGTCGGAGCCGATGAGGTCCAGCAGCAACTGGCAGCGCGGCCCGACCACCCCGTCGCCGATCAGCCCGACGCCGGCCTGCCATCGGCGGATGGCGGCGTCGAAGTCGTCGTCGATCGGCGTGCCGGATCGGCCGAGCGACGGAAACAGGTCTGCGTCGCTGCCGAGTGCCTTGGCGAGGGCCTGGCGCAGACGGTCGACGTCTTCACCCACGCTGCCTTTGCTCATCAGGATGTCCATGCGCTTCCCCTTTGCGGGCCGAACAAGGCCGCGGGACGCATGGTGAAACGCGCCCGTGGGCGCGTCCATCCATCAAATTGACTAGGCCAAAGCGTCCCCTTCGCGAAACACCGAGGAACCGGCTTTGCCGGGCCTCTGGTGTTGCCCCCGGTGAGGGGGAAGGCGAAGCGACACGAAGTGCGCGCAGCCTGGGGGCGAGCCTACCTCCGCGCGGAGCCAGCAACCATGTCGAAGCGGAACAGGCGGCACTCGATCGGCCCGTTCCACATCGGCACGCGGCGCGACTCCTTGAGCCGCATGTGCCTGGGCAGCTTCAGGTCGGGCGTGAGCACCCAGGCCGTCCAGCCGGCATAGTTCTTCTTCCAGTGGGCCGCGAGCTGCGGGAAGAACTCGCCGCCGTCGCCCTCCTCGGTCTGCGCCGATTCGCGGGCGCCGGAGCGGCCCGTGCCGGCCACGCCGCCGACTTCGATGCGCTCGCCGTATGGCGGGTTGAGCACGATCACCCCGCCCTCGGCCGGCGGCATGCGCTGCAGCGCGTCGCCGCCGCGGAACTCGATGGCGTCGGCCACACCGGCGCGCTCCGCATTGCGCTCGGCGAAGTCGACCATGCGGTGCGAGACATCGGAGCCGAAGATCGCGACATCGCCCGCTTTCACGGCCGACTCGGCTTCCTTCCTGATGGCGTCCCAGACATGCGCCTGGAACGGCAGCAGCTTCTCGAAGCCGAAGCGCCTGAGCGACCCGGCCGCGATGCCGCGCGCGATCTGCGCCGCCTCGATGGCGATGGTGCCGCTGCCGCAGCAGGGGTCGTACAGCGGCTGCGCGGCCACGGTGCCGGTCTCGGGGTTCCACCAGCCGCTGGCGGCCAGCATGGCGGCGGCCAGGGTTTCCTTCAGCGGGGCGTCGCCCTTGTCCTGGCGCCAGCCGCGCTTGAACAGCGGCTCGCCGCTCGTGTCGATGTAGAGCGTGCAGCTGTCGGTGGTCAGGTGCGCGAACACGCGGCAGTCGGGCCACTGGGTCTCGATGCTGGGGCGCACGCCGTTGGCCTTGGCGCGGAAGCGGTCGGCAATCGCGTCCTTGATGCGCAGGGTGGCGAAATTCAGGCTCTGCAGCGGGCTGTGCTGGGCGGTGGTCTCGATCTTGAAGGTCTGCTTCGGCGTGAACCAGATCTCCCAGGCCACGCCGCTCGCGATGGCGTAGAGGTCGTTCTCGTTGCGGTAGGGCGCATGCGCCAGCTCGACCAGCACGCGCTGCGCAAGCCGGCTGTGCAGGTTGAGCTTCAGGGCGTCGCGCCAGTCGGCACGCACCCGTACGCCGCCGCGCAGCGTGAGCAGGTCTTGCCCGGCGCGGCCGGTCAGGGCGTGCACCTCCTGGGCGAGGAATTCCTCGACGCCGGCGGCGCAAGGCAGGAAAAAGGAGAGGTCGTTCACGGAAAGTTGGCCATCGGGAAGCCCGACTACGGGACTCCATTGTCGCCGCGTCACGATCCTTCTCTATATAGTCGATTTGCCGATGAATCCCACCCCCGCACCCCTGGTTGCCCCGGCCGCCGACAGCAGCGACCGCTTTGCGATCCAGTGCGAGGTGCTTCGGCTGTCCATCCGGCCCATCGGACCGGTGCTGCTGGTGCAGTACATGCTGAACTGCGGCGTGGCGGCGCTGTTCGCCTGGCAGTACTCGCCGGCGCGCGCGCTGGCGTGGATCGCGCTCATCACCGGGGTGACGGCCATGCGCGGCTTCTTCCCGCAGCGCCTGCCCGATCCCTTCACGCCCGGGAGCCTGCGCGCCGCACAGCGGCTGCATACGCTGCGCACCGCCATCTGGGAGCTGGCGCACGGCCTGGCCGGGGTGCTGCTGTTCAATCCGGACCGGCCCGAGCAGCAATTGCTGCTCGGCTTGATGCTGATGGGCATGACGCTGTCGTCGGCCTTCTCGGTGTCGTTCTACACGCCGGCCACGCAGCTGGCGATCACGCTGCTGCTCGCGCCCGTGATCGTCACCGGCCTCTGGCTGGGCGCGCCGACGATGATGGCCGTCGCGGTGATCGGCATCGGCCTGACCGCCATGATGTGGAAGCTGGTGGCCGAGCGCTCGCGCCAGCTCGAGGAAAACATCGGCCTTCGGCTCAACGAGCGCACGCTGCGCGAACAAGCGCTGGCCGGCCTGCGCGCCTCCGAGCAGGCGCAGGCCGAGCGGCTGCGCTTCTTCTCGGCCGCGAACCACGACCTGCGCCAGCCGGTGATGGCCATCGGCCTGCAGACCGAGGTGCTGCGCCGGCAGCTGGACACCGGCGCGGACGCCGCCGCGGTCCAGTACACCGTGGCGTCGCTCGCGCGGGCGCAGCAGGCGCTGGAGGGGCTGACCAACCAGCTGCTCGAGATCGGCCGCATCGAGGCCGCCGTCGACCCGTTGCGGCCCGCGGCGGTGGCGCTGGCGCCGCTGCTGCAGGATCTGGCGCGCCAGGCCGGCAACGGCCGCGTGATGGTGCGCTGCCCGGCCGACGCGATCGCCTGGACCGATGCGGTGTCGCTGCGCCGCGTGCTGGCCAACCTGGTCGACAACGCGGTCAAGTTCACGCCGCGCGGCCGCGTGCTGCTGGCGGTGCGGGCGCGGCGGCGCGGCGCCGGGCGGGCCTGGCGCGTCGAGGTGCGCGACGGCGGCATCGGCATCGCGGCGGAATGGCAGGAACGGGTGTTCGACGATTTCGAGCAGATCGGGAACGTCGAGCGCAACCTGCAGCGCGGCCATGGCCTGGGCCTTGCGATCGTGCGGCGGCTGGCGGCGCAGCTCGGCATCCGGGTGTCGCTGCGCTCGGCGCCGGGGCGGGGTTCGGTGTTCGGCTTCGAGCTGCCCGCCGCGCCCGGCAACGCGGCGGTGCCGCACCCCGGGCCCGCCGCGCCGCAGGGCGGCCCCGACGCGGCGTCCGCGCTGCGCCCCGGCCTCGCCGTGCTGGTGGTGGAAGACAACGCGGTGGTGGCCGACAGCCTGTTCGCGATGCTGCGGCAATGGGCGGTCGAGCCGCGCGTCTATGCCAGCGCGGCCGAGGCGCTGGCGCTGGCCGACCTGCGGGCGCTCGACGCGGCGCTGTGCGACATCCGGCTGCCGGGCGCGCTCGACGGCATCGCACTGGCGGAAAGACTGCAGCGGCAGAGGCCCTCGCTCACCATCGCGCTGATCTCGGCCGACATCGACGAAGCCACCCAGCGGCTCGCGGCGGAGCGCGGCTGGCATGCGCTGCGCAAGCCGGTGCAGCCGGACGCGCTGCGCGGCGTGCTGCTGCGGGCCGGGCAGCCGCCCTGACGCGCGGTGCGGGCACGGGCTGGCACGGGCCGTGCTGTCACCGCTTCCGGGATATGCTCCGCGCACAGGCCGCAGGTCCCGCCCCGATGTCCGTCGCCCCTCCCCTTCACCCCGTTCCCGCCGATCCGCGCAGCCCGGACGGCGAGCGCTATGGCCTGGTCGCGATCGTGCTGCACTGGCTGCTCGCGGCCATGATCGTCACCTCGCTCGGCGTGGGGCTCTACATGACGGGCCTGCCGTTCTCGCCGCAGCGCCTCAAGCTCTACAACTGGCACAAGTGGGCCGGCATCACGATCCTCGTGCTGTCGGCGCTGCGGCTCTTGTGGCGGCTCGTCCATCGCCCGCCCCCGATACCGGCGCACGTGCTGGCCGCCATGCCGCGCTGGCAACTGGCGGGTTACCGGGTCAGCCACGCACTGATGTACCTGCTGTTCTTCGCGGTGCCGCTGTTCGGCTGGGCCTACACCTCGGGCCTGGGCATTCCGGTCGTGTGGTTCGGCCTGCTGCCGCTGCCCGACTTCGTGCCGGTGGACAAGGACTTCGCCGAGGCCATACTCAAGCCGCTGCACAAGGGCAGCGCCTTCACGCTGGCGGGCGTCACGCTGCTGCACGTGGCGGCGGCGCTCAAGCACCACTTCATCGACCGCGACGGTCTTCTGAAACGCATGTGGCCCGGGCCACGCAAGGAATCTGCCGGATGACGCGCCTCTTTCGCCCCCTGTCCCTCCTCCTGGTACTGCCGGCACTGGCCTTCGCCGCGCCGATGCCGGCCGCCGCCGCGCCGGCCACGAAGCTGGTGGCCGACAAGAGCCAGATCATCTTCGTCAGCAAGCAGATGGGCGTGCCGATGGAAGGCAGCTTCAAGAAGTTCGACGCCCAGATCGCCTTCGACCCGAAGAAGCCCGAGGGCGGCTCGGTCGCGCTGCAGATCGACACCGCGAGCGCCGGTTTCGGCGTGCCGATGAGCGATGCCGAGCTGCCCAAGGCGCCCTGGTTCGATGCCGCGCGCTTTCCGCAGGCGAGCTTCCAGTCGACCGCCATCAAGGCGCTGGGCGACGGCAAGTTCGAGATGGCGGGCAAGCTCACCATCAAGGGCACGGCGAAGTACGTGACGGTGCCCGTCAGCATTGCGCAGGCCGACGGCTACCACGCGGTGGCCACCGGAAGCTTCACGATCCAGCGGCTCGACTACAAGGTGGGCGACGGCGAATGGACCGACACCTCGGTGGTCGGCAACGAGGTGCAGGTGCGTTTCAAGCTCACGCTCTCGGGCCTCGGGCCGCTGTGAGGCCGCCCCTCCTTCTTCTCTCACTTCATTCCTCCATGTCCTCCATGTCCCACACTTCCACCGCCCTGAAGAAGCTCCTCCTCGCCTCGGTGTTGTCGGCCACGGTCGTCCCGTGGGCCTCGGCCCAGGAATTCACCCCGCCCGTGGCCGCCAAACCCGCGGGCGGCCCCGCGAAGAACGCCAACTACGTGATCGACCCGACGCACACCTTCGTGATGTACGAGATGGGCCACTACGGCACCACCACCAACCGCGGCCGCTTCAGCACCAAGGACGGCTCGGTGCAGATCGACGGCACCGGCGCCAACGGCAAGGTCGACATCACGATGGACATCAGCTCCATCAACACCGGCGTCGACCTGCTCAACCGCCATGTGCAGAGCAAGGATTTCTTCAACGTCGCCGAATTCCCGACCGGCCGCTTCGTGGCCGACCGCATCGACATCAGCGGCGACAAGGTGGTCGACGTGCCGGGCACGCTCACGCTGATGGGCCAGACCAGGCCGGTGACGCTGAAGGCCGTGCGCTTCAACTGCTACCTGAACCCGCTGATCAACCGCCAGGTGTGCGGCGGCGACTTCGAGACCACCGTGCAGCGCAGCGACTGGGGCATCACCTGGGGGCTGAACTTCGGCTTCGAGAACAAGGTGAAGCTGCTGGTGCAGGTGGAAGCGGTGAACGTGCAGCAATAGCCGGAGCCAGGCGATGATGGACACCACACTGTCCCTGCTCGGCATCGCCGGTGCGATGGCCGTCGGCGCCATGAGCCCGGGCCCGAGCTTCGTCATGGTGGCGCGCACGGCCGTGGCCTCGCGCGGCGACGGGCTGGCGGCGGCCCTGGGCATGGGCGCCGGCGGGCTGGTCTTCGCGGTGGCCGCACTGGCCGGGCTGCAGGCGGCGTTCCTCGCGGTACCGGCGCTGTACCTGGCCGTCAAGGGCTTCGGCGGCGCCTACCTAGTCTACCTCGGCATCCGCATCTGGCGCGGCGCACGGCAGCCGCTCGCAATGACACAACAGGATGCAGCAGCAGCCGGCACATCGCCTCGGCAGCAGGGCCGCGGCGGGCGCACCTTCCTGCTGGGGCTGGCCACGCAGGTCAGCAACCCGAAGACGGCCGTGGTCTACGCGAGCATCTTCGCGGCCTTCCTGCCGCGCGAGGTGCCGCTGGTGCTGGCGCTCGCGGTGCCGGCCGTGATCTTCTGCATCGAGACGGGCTGGTACGCCATCGTCGCGCTGGCGCTGTCGTCGGCGGCGCCGCGTTCGGCCTACCTGCGCTACAAGGTCTGGATCGACCGCGCCGCAGGCAGCGTGATGGGCCTGCTGGGCCTGCGGCTGGTCTGGTCGGCCGTGCGCGGCAACTGATCGGCCGGGTCTACAGCAGGCTCTCGGGCGTCAGCGGCGCCAGCAGTTCGAGCATCGTGCGGTCCCAGAAGCCGGAGTCGGGCTCCTCGTCGAGCACCGTGGTCTTGCCCGCCTCCTCGCTGATCCACTCGATGCGCGACGCGTTGCTGCCTTCGGCGAAGCGCAGCCGGTAGGCGCCCTGCTGCTTGAGCACGTCGATGAGCTTCAACGCCTGCTGCGCCATCTCGGCGCTGCGGATGAAGAGGCCGATCTCGGTGTTGTGGGTCTCGGAGCGCGGGTCGAAGTTCATCGAGCCGACAAAGAGGATGCGCCGGTCGATCACCGCCGACTTGGCATGCAGCCGCCCCACCGAGGTGCCGAACAACCCGAGCCGCACGCTGCGCCGGGTGCGCGTGGAGCTCAGTTCGTAGAGATCGGCGCCGAGCGCGAGCATCTCGGGCCGGTAGCGGCGGTAGGCGGTGTGGACCAGCGGCTCGTCGGTGGCGGCGAGCGAGTTGGTCACCACGCTGATCTTCACGTTGCGCCGGCGGATCTCGCGCATCACGTCGAGCCCCGCGGCGCCCGGGATCAGGTAGGGCGAGACGATGGTCACCTCGGAGCGTGCGCGGCGCATCTGCTCGACCACGTTGTAGCGCACGCTGTCGACGTCGAGCAGCGGCACGCCGCCGTACGAGGCGGTCTTGCCGATCACGCGCTCGGGCGAATCGGCGTACGCCTCGGCGATGGCCCAGATCAGGCCGAGCTTGCCGGCGTCGAGGTCCTCGACCAGCGGGCTGTAGCCCAGCAGGTCGTTGGGGGCGGGCTTCGGCGGCGGCGGCGTGGTGTCGGGGCCGGTGGCGGCGTCGAAGCGCTTCTGCAGCTCCTCGCGCGACAGGCTGCTCGCCACCACCGACTGGATCGGCCGCACATGGGCGCTGTTCCAGTACTGGTCGAACAGGTTGCCCAGGCGCGGGATCAGCGCGCCGGTCACGAAGGTGTCGAGATCGATGAAGTTCTGGCCCGCGGTGCGCCTGAAGTACTGGTTGCCGATGTTGCGGCCGCCCGCCACCGCCATCGCGCCGTCGGCAATGAAGAGCTTGTTGTGCATGCGCCGGTTGACGCGGCTGAAGTCGAAGAGCGAGGCGGTGAAGCGTCGCAGCAGGCTGCCGCGCCCGGCCGGGAACGGATTGAAGAGGCGCAGCTCGACGTTCGGCGTGGCGGCCAGCCCGAGCAGCAGCTCGTCCTCGCCCGAGGTGTAGAGGTCGTCCATCAAGAGGCGCACGCGCACGCCGCGCTGCGCCGCGTCGCGCAGGGTGCGCAGCAGGTAGCGGCCGGTCTCGTCGTTCTCGATCTGGTAGTACTGCACGTCGAGCGTGCGCTGGGCGCGGCGCGCGAGCTGGATGCGGGTGTCGAAGGCGAAGTCGCCGC